>ERZ777011.6-NODE-6-length-389509-cov-17.173997_pt1 | contig 389509 bp, 339 predicted proteins | sample MGYA00374964_ERZ777011 | MGnify/ENA primary metagenome ERZ777011 (study PRJEB29310, sample SAMD00008975) | mouse gut metagenome | study: EMG produced TPA metagenomics assembly of the Metagenome analysis of fecal microbiota from mouse which was promoted... | reverse complement strand
GTGCCGCTGTGTTTTTACCCGAGTGAGAACGTGTCCTGTTGGAACAAATGCACGCTCCGGCTGCCGCAATGCAAGATGCGGAAACTCAAGGGTTTTTTGCCAATCCCTACCGCCGCCAGTACTCTTTATTGGAGGTAAAATTCTTTATCATAAACCACGGCAGCGACTTATAATGTTTCCCCAGAAAGTAACCCGCATACTTAAATGCACACTGCAGGTAAAAATGGAAAAGCTGGCTTTTTTTATTACGCCACAGATAGGCGCCGGTCTGCCGCACCATTTTCTTTCCTTCTTTTTCCGAAGGAACGCCTTTGAATATTTCGGGATGGTCTGCCTGTGATACTCCCAAATCAAAATTTCTGTGGAACTGCTGCCTGTTTGTATAGTTATGGGAATGGATGACGGCAGCGTCTGCCGCGTATGCTACGGCGTAACCTTTCTGTATGACGCCCGCTGCATAAATCATATCTTCATTAAATATGGTATGACGGCAGAATCCGCCTGATACATCATAGATATTTCTTTTATAGGCCGCACAGACATCGGAACAGAAATAGGTTTTAATGCCAAGAGCGGGTAAATCAGACAATGTTTTGGTGCGGGACTCTTCGGGATAGTTGAAACGGCGGGTATAAGCCTCCGCTTCATTGCATCCCTTGGCCGGAAGCTGGCGGGCGTAGGAGAGCGCTGTCAGCTCCTGCGAAAGAGGCGCAATCAGGTTTTCCAAAAGCCTGTTGTCGGCAGGCATGGCGTCCTGCGTCATCATGACAAAAATGTCCGCTTCAGACTTTTCCACTGCACGATGCCTGGTGCCCCCATGGTCAAATTCCCGTTTTGAAAGGTGAAAGACTTCTACATGCTTTGCATACTTTTCCTGAAAAAAAGTGCCGTACGTCAACTCGTCAAAATACTTCTCTTCCGTGTTTGCCAGAATAATCCTGTTAACGGCAACTGTCTGTCCAAGCAGGGCGTCCAGCAGGACATACAAGTCTTTTCCGGGTTTGTATATGGGGATGATTACATCCACATTCGGCTTTACCATCACTATTTTCCCAAATTCCTTTCCTGCGGCTTACACACCGCAAAAGGAGCCGCCCATGCGGCTCCTTTTTGTATCATGCTTTTCCTTTATGGCAGCGTCACGTATTGCGAGACAAATCGTCGGACTTCCTTTGAACATTCCTTCACTTCGTCCGATGGCTCATAATTCATATCGTTAAATAAAAATTCATGCAGCCATTTGACGTTGTCGTCCAAATCAATAGGGTATACGCAGCTTCCCTTTGAGCCAAGCGTGTCGGAACCGCGCATATCGCTTTTAGGGAATCCTTCCTCCGCCACAATATTGTATTTTGTAATATCACCCAGAAGTCCGATAATTTCATCAAGGCTGAAAGAAGTATACACATATCCTGACACATCGTTTGCCACTTTTACCAGCGTGGAAGCGTCAGCCTTTTTTGCGGTGTCGGCAATGGCCTGAATAACCTCCCTCTGTGCTGCCGCCCTTGCAAAGTCGTTTCCGCTCCTGTAACGGATTCGGCAGTATGCAGTTGCCTGAAGCCCGTTTAAGAGCTGATATCCGGTTTCCTCCACAGGCGTCCATGATATCTTCATATCCTCCGCCATACACTTCTGGTAACTGTTAATATGTTTCAGTTCTTCACTATCCACATCAAGGTAAACGCCGCCCAATGCATCCACGGTTGCCGTCAATCCCTCAAATCCTACCGTCACAAATTCCTTAATATTCAAATCCAGGTTCATGTTCAGCATTTTCAGCGCCTGCTCCGCACCGCCGTAACTGTAAGCCGAATTACACTTTCCATACTTATCATTGCTGAGATTCAAGTATGTATCACGGTAAACGCTTACCAGCTTTACATCCCCTGTATCCTGATTGATGGACGCGATGATAATACAGTCGCTTAACGTACCTTTTGCAAGCTGTCCTGTTCTGGAATCCACACCGAACAGGGCAATATTGCGATACCCTTCCATATGCTCGTTTTCTATTACCTGTTCATTGATTGCAATGTCTTCTTCTTTAAAATCCACGTCCAGAATGGTCGGTCCCCTGCCGGTGCTGTTTTCAGGTTTGTTACCGAAGTCGCGCAAAAGCCACAACGCGCCTAAAAGCACTGCCAGAACGAGAATCTCCACTGCAAAGATAATGACTTTGCTTTTCTTTTTTGCTTTGGTTTTTTTGGCCGGCACCTGTCTGCCTGCCGGTTGCTTTGCATTTCTTGCCATTTTCTTATCTCCTTGTCCTCCGCCCTTTGACTGTTACCGTCAATATGCGTTTTTATTAATAAATCCTGTAAAAAAGGTGAGAAAAATTATCTTGATATCCATCCACATGGTCCAGTTTTCTATATAGTACAAATCGTACTCAATCCGCTTTCTTATCGAGGTATCCCCTCTGTAACCGTTGACCTGCGCCCAGCCTGTAAGTCCCGGACGGACCTGATGCTTTACCATGTACCTGGGTATTTCTTCCTTAAATTTATCCACAAAAAGCGGACGTTCCGGCCGCGGTCCCACAAGGCTCATGTCGCCTTTCAGGATATTGAATAACTGCGGCAGTTCATCCAGGCTTGTTTTTCTCAAGATTTTGCCGACCCTGGTTACCCTCGGGTCATCCTTTACCGTCCACGCTTTTTTCTCTTCAGACGGCTTCTGCTGCTCCATGCTTCTGAACTTGTACATATAAAACGACTTGCTGTGCAGCCCCACGCGTTCCTGCTTAAAAATCACCGGTCCCGGGCTGCTTGCCTTCACGGCAATCGCCGCAATCAGCATAACCGGTGAAGTGATAACGATGCCAAACAAAGAGCCTGTGATATCCACCAGACGTTTTGCCAGCATATTCAGGGTATTGCTTAAAGGCACATACCTGATGTTTATCACCGGAAGTCCCATCAAATCTTCCGTGTACGGCTTACTGGGAATCATGCTGTTGTAGTCAGGTATGAATTTAGTATGCACACCAAACTTCTCACAAATGCTTACAATCTCTTCCAGCCGGTCATAATCTTTCAGGGAAAGCGTGATTGCAATTTCATCCAGCTCGTTTGCCGGCAGGATTTCCTGTATATTATCTACCCTGCCTATCACTTTTATGCCCCGGTAACGGGTGCCTGCCGGTACGGAATCATCCAAAACGCCGTGTACCACATAACCCCATTCGGGATTCCCCAATATCCTGTCCATGTACTCTTCCGCCGCCCTGGAATATCCCACCAACAGGATGTGCTTTAAATTGAAGCCTTTTTTCCTGTAAGTTCTTAGAATCTTCCTGACTACCAGCCTTGAAACGGAAGTAAGAAAAATATTCAGTACATAGAAAATGCAAATCATTTTGCGGGAATAGTCCGGCTGCTGGATAATGTAAAGAAGTACGATAAAGGCCACCAGACCTATGGTATTGGCACAGATAATGTTGTAAATTTCACGTCCGTAACCCGACGTCCTTCTGGGCTCATAAACCCTGCAATAGTAATACAGAAGGATATATGCCGGCACAATAAAAATAAGGGCCTGCATATAATGTTCCATGGGCAGGATTCCGGTTTCCGGGCCAAAATGATTGAATACCTGAAAATGGAGAATCCAGGCAACCGCATATGAAACTATTACAATCAGCGCGTCCATTATCAGATGCAGCCTGTTAAAGACTTTCTGGTTATCCTTAATCATATTATCCTTCCAAGCAACTTGGCTTTCCTTCCAATAGCATAGGCAGATTTTGTATCATTTTTGTATCATAAAAACATCCAATTTGTTATTTTTTCTGTTATACAAAACGCTTTACGGTATTCCACCACATTTCCAGCTGGATTCGGCAGTAATTTCCCATATTTTTCCAGTGAAAAGGAACCTTGTTCCTTCTGCCTTCCGCTGAAAAACACCTTGCCGCACCTTTTACGACTCCCTTTATATATAAGCCGCCCATGCCTTTTGCCGTAAAAAACAATGTTTTTGCCAGAAAACCGCAGATGAGGAAAGGCAGGTTTAACAAAACCTGTAAAAAAGGCATATTTTTCCCAATCAGATACACGCTGTTTGCAGAAGCAAGGCTTGTCTTAAAACGGTTATATTTAGAGCCGCTTACCGCGCTGCCTGCATGAAGCACCCGGGCATCCGGCTCATAACAGTTTACATAACCATATATTCTGGCGCGCCAGCCGATATCCACATCCTCCAGATAGGCAAAATGCAGTTCATCAAACAGACCTATTTTATCCAAAACGGACTTACGGTAAATGGACGCGCCCCCGCATGCGGAAAAAACAGGGGTCCGGGCATTATATTCCGAAGCCTTCCTGCCCTTTCCCCGTGCAAACGCCCACCCGAGAGCACAATACAAATCCCCTGCGTTGTCCACAAGGGCTTCATTTTTCATATCCAGCATCTTTGCGCTTACGGAAAAGATGTTTTCTGATTTTTCCATGGCTGAAACCAGCGCTTTCGTAAAGCCTTCCTTCACCTGCGTGTCATTATTCAGCAAAATCACATACGGGGTTTTTGCCTGCCGGATACCGGTATTGACCGCCCTGCAAAAGCCTGTATTTTCCCCCATGCATATCACTTCCGCATCAGGATAATTATCTTTTAGCCATGTTACGCTCCCGTCCGTGGAACCGTTGTCCACGACCAGCAGGCTGGCAGGATAATCCTGCCCGGCAAGCGCTTCCATACATGCAGGCAGATATTTCATACCGTTATAATTGGGAATGACAATGGTGGTATTCATGATGTAATCCTCGATTTTGTTATTTGGTTTATTTTATCCAGTCGGGAATCCAGAGAATACGGTATCCCAGGCTTTGTACCCTCCGACAGATTTCCATACTGATTTGACGGCACAGGGAATCCGGCGGCAATACTTTATTCCAAACCGGCATACCGTCTGCTAAAAAGCCGGCGGCATAACCGTTTTCCTCCAGTATGGACTTGACCATAGGGCGCAGCTCCGTCCGAACCCGCATCCTGCGGATATCCACGGCGTATGCGTCCTGTATAAGGGACGCCCTGTGCAGGTAACCGCCAAAATCTTTGTAAAGCCCTTCATACGGGCAGATTCCGTCCGCGTCATAAATTCCACCTGTTATTTTATTATTTCGCAGCAGTTTTCCACCGATTATGCCAATATCGGCACGACTGTGAAACACATCCTGCCCGTACCTGACGCGGTAAAAACCCAGATGTTTCGTGGGCTTTACACTGCCTTCCAGACCATTATCCCGTAAGAAAGCGGCAATAGCCCTTTCCCCGGCTTCATAAGCATATTGTTTGCTTTGGGGATTTGCCGCCGTAGAGTCCCCATGGCAGCGCCAATGGTACAGCACCTTCGGAATATGGCAGATTGCCTTTTCTTCTGCGACGCCCAGGCGCCCCGGAGCCTGTCCGTTTTCGGAAGTCCCCAAAATGCTGCCAGCCGCCCGCAGGGCAAGGTCAAAATCCTGCGCCCCGTCATAGGCTTTTTGCAAACCCAGTTTTTTCATCAAACCGGCTTCCATTACCATAAAATGACAGATGTAATTATTTGAAAGCAGCAAATCCAGGTTAAACGCCGGTTTCCTGTGCGGCTCATAATAGTGTTCCCCGGACTCATCGCATTTATCTTCGTCAGAATAAAGAAGCTTTGGCACGACGCCTTCTTTTTTTGCCCTGGAAATAGCATCCGCCATTTCATAAAGGGCGTCGGGAGCAAGCATGTCGTCATGGTCCAGAAGGCCGATATAATCTCCTCTGGCAGCCGCAAGCGCCTTATTTGTGTTTTCTGATATCCCGCGGTTTTCATCCAGCGCAAGGTATCGGAGCCTGTCGTCGCCGTAGCCTTTTATGATGTCTTCCAGTTTTTTCTGGGCGCCGGCGTCTGCAATCACCAGTTCAAAGCAGCCGTAGCTTTGCTTAAGGACAGACTCTGCCATTGCACAAAAAAAGCTTTCTTTTGTGTGGTATGCCGGAACCAGGATGCTGAACTTTACGGAATCTGCAAAGCCTTCCTCCGCCCGCTTTTTCTGCTGCATAAGAGTGCGCCCGTCAGGCGCTTCGTACACATACTTTTCCCCTCTTTTCATCTGCAAACGTTCTAAGGCTGCGAGAAAAGTATCCCGCAGCCCGTTTCTTTTTAAATAATAATATGCTTTTTTTATATCCGCCTTATGCAATCCCGACATAACCCTTCCTTAAAGAACCGCCTTTAAATCTTCTGTCAAATTTAATACTTTTTCTTCCGCGTCCCGAAGGCTGCTGCCCTTAATGCCCATGTAAAACTTGATTTTGGGCTCCGTGCCGGAAGGACGGGCACAGCACCAGAAATTGTCGGGAAGCTCAAAGTAAAGAACATTTGATTTGGGCAGGCCGGTAGGCGTAACCGCGCCGGTTTCCATGTCCACGATTTTATCTTCCTGATAATCACGGAAACGGAGCACTTTCAAATCGCCGAAAGCTTTCGGCGGATTCTTTCTCAGGTTATCCATAATCTCCGCAATCTGTTTTGCGCCGTCCACGCCCTTCAATGTGATGGTATACTGTGTTTCTTTAAAATATCCGTATTTTTCATACATTTCCAGCATCATATCCCAGAGCGTCCTGCCCTCTTTCTTGCAGTAAGCGGCCACTTCGCAAAGGCACATTACTGCCACACATGCGTCCTTGTCCCTTGCATGGGTGCCTGCAAGGCATCCGTAGCTTTCTTCCAGGCCGAACACATAATTGTTTGAACCGGTCTGTTCAAACAGCTTAATCTGCTCACCGATAAACTTAAACCCTGTCAGCACTTCTATCATTTTAACGCCGTATGCTTTCGTGATGGCGTCAGCCATGTTGGTGGTCACGATGGTCGTTACCAGCGCCGGGTTTTCAGGCATGGAACCTGTTTTTGTCTTTTCCCTTAAAATATATTCTGCAATCAACATACCGGACATATTTCCCGTAAACGGAATATATTCCCCTGTTTTCGTATCCTTTGCATAGACGCCGAGACGGTCGGCATCCGGGTCGGTTGCCAGCACAATGTCCGCATCCTTTTCCTTTGCAAGACGCAGCGCATAAGTAAATGCCTTGGGGTCTTCCGGATTCGGGTAGTCAAGGGTAGTGAAATCCGGGTCCGGGTTTTCCTGTTCCGGCACCACATATACATGCTTAAATCCCAGTTCGGAAAGCACCCGTCTTACAGGCTTATTGCCCGTACCGCACAGCGGCGTATAGACTATCTTGATATCGTCAGCCACCTCGGCAATCACTTCGGGATGGATAATCTGCTTTTTCAGTTCCACCATGTACGCGTCGTCAATTTCGGCGCCGATTACTTCATACAGTCCGGCCTTTACCGCCTCGTCTTTTTCCATGGTCTTAACCGTATTGTAATCCGTTATGCGGTTTACTTCTTCAATAATCTCCTTGTCACGGGGAGCCGTTACCTGAGCGCCGTCCTCCCAGTATACTTTGTATCCGTTATATTCAGGCGGATTGTGGCTTGCCGTCACGACAATGCCGGAAACACAGCCCAATGTCCTGAGCGCAAAAGAAAGCTCGGGCGTCGGACGTAAGGACTCAAACACATACGCCTTAATGCCGTTTGCCGCAAGGCACAGCGCTGCCGTATCGGCAAACTCCGGCGACATTCTCCTGGAATCATAGGCTATTGCCACACTGCGTTTTTCACCGCCCTGCTTCAGAATATAATTGGCAAGCCCCTGCGTCGCTTTACGGACGGTATAAATATTCATGCGGTTTGTTCCGGCGCCAATCACACCCCTTAATCCTCCGGTTCCAAACTCCAAATCCTTATAAAAGCGGTCTTCTATTTCTTTTTCGTCATTTTGGACAGCCTGCAGCTCCTGCTTGGTGTCCTCGTCAAAATAGTTGTTCTCCAGCCAGAACCGGTACTTGCTCTTATAATCCATAACAAATCCTCCTAATCAACATTTTTATTGACTTATTTTACCAGTATAGCAGATTTTACATTACTTTTAAAGAGAAATCACTTCTGTCCAGGGAAAAATTGGGATTGTAATAAGGGTCGCCCTCTGCAAGCGCTTTCTGCCATTTTTCACGGAAGCGCGCCGACTCCTCCTCGTAACGCTTTGCCTTATCCCCCTTGTCATCCAGTCCTCTCGAGGTGGATTCATAATGATAAAGCTCGGCAAATGGAGTAAAAATATTTAACATTTCCTTTTCTCTCAGTTTCAGACAGAAATCCACGTCATTTAAGGAAACCGCAAAACTTTCCTCCAGTCCACCGACTTCCTCATACAAAGCTTTTTTAACCATAAGGCAGGCCCCTGTCACAGCCGACATGTTCTGGGCATAGCAAAGCCTTCCCATGTACCCCATATTCTCCTTCGGCTGTTTATAATGGGTGTGCCCGGCGGTGCGGTGGGCTCCCAGCCCGATAACAACGCCCGCATGCTGGATGCCTTTATCGGCATAATACAGCTTTGCCCCCACGGCGCCCACGTCCCCCCGCTGGGCATACATTAAAAGCTCCTCCATCCAACTTGGGGTAATGACCTCCGTATCGTTGTTTAAAAGTAAAATATATTCGCCTTCCGCTTTTGAAACACCCAGATTGTTGATGGCAGAATAGTTAAATGCTCCTTTGTAGTTAACTATCCTGACTTTTGGATTGCGCTCCAGTTCCGCATAATAGGCAGTGATTTCAGGGGTAACGCTGTTATTTTCCACTATGATGATTTCATAGTTCTGGTATGTGGACTTATCCAGTATGGACTCCACACACCGGCGCAAATCCTCTTTGTGGTCTTTGTTGGCTATAATGACAGATATCTTAGGGCAGCCCAGAATCCGGTATCTGATACGGAAAATGGTTTCACATGCCCTTGTGCTTTCAATCTTGAAATCTGAAAAGCCATGCTGCCTTAAATGCTCCGCTATGGCTCCTTTTGCCGCTTCTATGGCGTAGGGCTTTGCGTCAATGCCGGAAGCCACGCTGCCTGCATGGCTGCGCCAGTAATAGAGAAGTCGCGGAATATGCACCACCTTTTTTGCCTTATCCGTCAGTCTGAGTATCATGTCATGGTCCTGGCTGCCGTTATATTTTGTGCGGAAAAGCTCCGTTCCCTCTAAAAGCTTCCTTGCAAAAACGCTGAAATGGCAGATATAGTTGTTTGCGCGCAGATTGTCCGGCGCATAATCCGGCTTAAAATGCATGGTAAGCATTTTGTCGATGCTGCCGTTTTTAAATGTCGTTTCGTCACAGTAGAGGTAATCCGCCCCCTGTTCATTGATAGCCTGCACATAATAAAAAAGCGCGCAGGGGTGCAGGATATCGTCATGGTCGAACAGACCGATATATTCGCCCGTTGACATTTTAAGGCAGGCGTTGGTGTTGCCGGAAATCCCTTCGTTTTTCTCCAGCTTCTGATATAGAATGCGCCCTGTCCCATCCTTTTCCTGATACTGTTTACAAATTGTTTCCACTTCCGTATGCTGCGAATCCGAACCGTCCGCCAGACACAATTCCCAGTTCTCATAAGTCTGGTTCATCACCGAATCCAGCATCTGCTTTAAAAAATCCGGGGGCGTGTTGTAAAGCGGCACCAGTATGCTTATCTTTACCGGACGCCCGAACACGGTCTTTCTTTGCTCTTCTGCCTCTTCAGGCGTCGGAAAGCTTTCCGTGCCGTATTTCCTCATGGCTGCCTTCAAACGCTTTTTATATCTGATTTTTGCTGCTACTCCTCTGGGGCCTCCCAACCCCCTCAGCCGTCTCCACTGCCTGATTCCCCAGTGCATTACGCTTCTTAAAGGCTTGCTTATTTTCCAGAGCGGATTGTTTTTGATACGGTCAAGCTTAAACTGCAGTTCTTCATTGGCAGCCTCCAGTTCCGTAATCCTCACGGCCAGCGCCGCATTCCTGTTATGTTCCTTTTCATATTCCTCTTTATAATCCATTTCGCTTCTCCCTTAGAAAACAACCGTCCTGCTGCACCAATTCATCAGGCAGGCTCCCGATATTTTATCCCGCGCCAGGGCCCCGACGCGGTATTCCCCCTCGGGAAGAGGTTTTGCAAATTCCACAGAAAAACCGCACAGGGCAACGTTTTTCTGGTCGGGCATATTCTCCTCCAAATCCGAGCGGTACTGTTCCTTATAGTCCATCCGGTATACGGTTTTCCTGTCGTTTTGCGGGCAGAACAGCAGCTGTTTCGTAAAGCAGGCATTGTCGCTGCCCAGCACCACCGCATATCCCCTCAGTCTTCCTCCTGCCGCATGTTCCACCCGGACAATAAGGCAATCGTCCCTCCGTATGCCGTCCAGGCTGCCCGCCGGCATATACTCCTCTGCATCCGCAAAAGACATTCCTTCTTCATAAGCCGGGACAATTCTGGTATCCAGCACTTCCCCGTTCAGCCAGGGGTGATAAAACGGGTCCCTGCCCTCTAACTGCGGATGCCTTTTATATAAAATTTCCCTTTCCCCTGCAAGCCGCTTTTTCTTTTCCTCCGTTTCGTCATAGCCCCTGCTTAATGACTCGTGGTGCAAAAGATGACCGGTATTGATGATAACATTCCGAAAGCCCGTTTCGTAAAGGGTAAAACACAAATCCACATCATTAAAAGCCACCGGCATTTCTTCGGCAAAGCCGCCGGTTTGTGCAAACAATTCCCTCCTGAGCATCAGACACGCACCCGTGACTGCCAGCACATTCCAGACGCCTGTATTTCTCCCATCATAATATCGCCTGTTATCTTTTAGTGACTGCAGCTTGTGAACCGGGCCGATGGCAATATTGGTGATGCCCGCATGTTGGATGCAGCCGGAATCCGGATACAAAAGCTTCATCCCCACCGCCCCTGTCCATGGACAAAGCGCCTGTAATGCCATATTTTCCATCCATCCCTCTTCCACTGCCTCCATATCGTCGTTTAAAAACAAGAGCAGACTGCCTTCCGCCCGTCCGGCGCCCAGATTACACATACGGGAAAAATTAAATTCCATCGGCTCAAAGAAATACGTAGCTCTTTTCAGACATTTGGCTAATTTCAAATCGCAATTTAACTTTTCTATCTCTATGGAAACTGCTTTTCTTGTAACCTCGCTGCTGCCGTTATCCACTACAATGATTTCAAAAGGAATATCCTTAACCGTTTTGCACAGCGTTTCCAGACAGTGCTTCAGCACGGAAACATTATCCTTGGAGGGAATAATGACGGAAACCAGATTTGCCTTACTGTCACTTTTTTGTGACAGCCCTGCCGGCAGTTTACCCTGCCTGCCTTCTCCCGGCAAAGGCCAGCTTTTAGTCCGGTGAAAACAGATTCCTTTGACATGGGCGATACTTCTGCACCCTTTTTCAAATCCTCCCGCCAGTTCCACAAGCCTGTCGTGACAGACGCCTTCCTCCGCACGCTCCTTGGCGCCCAGCTTTTCAGACAGGCTTTTTCTCACCGCAATGACACTCCCCAAATAATCCCTGCACAAATAGGAATCCGGCGACCAGTCCGGCTTAAGCCACGGATTGCCGAAAGCCCCGCCTTTCTCTGCCACATCCTCATCCCCATAGGCAAGCAGCGCCTCCGGGTGATTTGCAAAATATCCGGCAAACCGTGCGGCTGCCCCTTCTGCAAGGCTGCCTTTTCCAAAGACGAAAAGTTCCATATCAAACTCTCCTGCATCCGAAGGAAACGCAGAAGCTTCCTCTTTTTCCAGATTCGTAATCCAGGTCTGATAATCAAGCAGGCGCCGCCTGCGCTTTTTCGCATAGCGCCAATCCAGCAGCTTTACCATCTGTCCCTTGATTGTGCTTTTCAACCCCACGAGAATCCCCTCCCGTCAAATCAGTTTCTTTACCGCCATAGCCATATCCGCTGCCACGGATAACGGCAGCCTCACCACTTCCATCTTTACAAACAAAATATTTTCCGCCTGTCTGTCCAATCCGGATACCTTCAGGTACAGATTGGGGTCCTGTGTGGGAAACACAGCCGCCGGGGACGGTTTTAACATTTTACCGTTGGTATAAAACACTGCCTTGCTATTTAACGGCACCTGTCTGCCGTTAAAAGTCATCTCCTCCACCCGCACCACGCAGGCGTCCATGGCAGGGTCAATCCGAAGCGCCTGCACGTTGCCGTCTACCCTGATTTCCATTTCCACCGTCTGCTCTCCCTTGTAGGCGTCCGGCACAAAATAGGAATTTTCTTCGGAAAATCCGTTTCCGGTATCTTCATAGATTTGTACCCTGTTCTTTTCCTGAAAATCCGTAAATTTATCCAGCCATTTTTCTGGCTGTAAAATGCGGTTTCCAATCAGGTTCCTTATCTCAGGCATGGAGAGGTATCTTCCCGTCACAAATTTCTGGAAATCCATTTCCTGCTCCCTGTAATATTCCGCCTCTTTTTCCGTAATACCCAGTTTTTCCATTATCAAATCTAAATTTAATTTATTTCTCCGTTCATCCTCAAGAAGGTAACAGTAGATAGCCCTGAACGCCAATTCCCTGACTTCGACTTCCTTTCCGAAAGTCCACTCATAATCCAGAAGGGACCATTCATCCCCTTTCACCATGATATTGCTGAATATCAAATCAAAGTCCGCCACCGGAAATGTCTGATTATAACCGATTCTTTCTATATATTGACTAAACAATGCATGAAAACCTTCAATATCATCTCTCTCCAGACATTCATCCATCAGTTCCGATAGAGGCCTCCCCTCCAGAAACTCAAACGAATCCCATACCTTTCCATCCTCCTCATGCAATTCACATTTGTTAATTGCAAGATTTCCGCCTTCATACTTTTCCACCAGATTCCGGTAAGCTACTGCTATTTCCCTGATATGCTCGTTTGCCTCCTCACATAACGGATGTTTTTTTACTACGGCGTTTCCTTTCCCGTCCTTGCAAATCTCTGTCCTGATACGGTATTCCGGCGCGCGGTCATTGGAATACTTTACATACCTGACATCAAATTCATCCCCGATTACCACCTCGTAGGAATTGGCAAACACAGAAAACAGGTTATCCTCCACAATGCCGTCAAATGCATATTTTTCATCGAACAAAAGCATCCTGTCCCTGTCAAAGTTCCTGATATTATTGGACAATTCACCCTTTCCGGGCTGATAAGCGTCCGAATAAAGCGCCGTCATAAACTTATAATCAGGATACGGGTAATAAAAAGAATACTTCTTGATGCCGCACGCCTCAAAGATTTTTTCCAGCCCCTTTCTGGAAAAAGTCCGCACTCCGCCGCCGGAAGCATAATTTTCAATCCCGGAAAAATATGTCCCGAGATGGTCCTCCATGCAGCCTGCAAAATATTTCAGGCCATATTTGTTTTCTATGGCAATGACGAGCCTTCCTCCCTTTGCAAGATGCTTCATTACAATGGAGAGAAACTCCTCAAACGGCTTGTCGCTTTCCATATAGCTTTGTCCGTATTCCAGAACGCCAATCAAAAAAATATAATCAAAATCAGCCGGTAAATCCGGCTCAATGTCTTTAAAATTCCCTACATGGATGGTAATGTTATCACACAGGCTGTGCCTGTAGGCATTTATCATGCTTCTCTTTTTGGACAGGTCCACACAGACGACTTCCCCTGCCTTTTTGGACAGTGCGCCAGTGACTGCCCCGCACCCGCTGCCAATCTCCAACACTTTTGCTGACTTGTCCATGGGAATCCAATCCACGATATTTTCCCTTAAATGCGACAAATGGTAGAGGATGGGCCAGTTTTTTTTCTCCTCAATAATTTTCTGGTATTCTGCTTCCGCATAGTTTCTGGTAATATCCAGAAGCTCGTCCTCCACCTGTCCGTCACAATAGAGGTCCTCTCCTGAATAGTGCTTTAAATCCAAGGTAATACTGCCTATCTGCTCCGTCATGTAAGGCCACTCCTATTCTGCTCTGTGTGAATACTTGTATTTGCTGCTCTTTCCCGTTACGCCTGCTGGCGGTACGGTACAACGCGGGGTTTTTCCGTCCCATCCCTTACTTCCACTTTGGACTCCATATCGTAAAAACCTACTGTGTCTTTATCCGATACCACTGTCACATTCAACACATCGTAAAGCCTGTGGTACACCTGAAAATCACTTCCCACATAACCTGTCACTCCCAGGGAAAGCAGATATTCTCCCCCCTGCAGGCTCATATTCTGGGTAAAAACGACTTCTTTGACGCTCCCTTCCTCCACCGGCTGCAAAAATGCTTTTTCTATCATGCTGTTAGTGCCGGTAATCTCCGTTCCTTTAATATTCTTAAAAGAAAAAGCAAAAATGGGGGCTACAATCCTCTCGTGAAAACGAACTTTTACATGAATCGAGAAGGACGTTCCTTTGATAACAGCTGTTGTTTTTATGTTTTCCTCATCTGTAATATAAAATTCGGTGATTTCAGCCTGTTTTGTCCCGTATTCCAGGGTTTCAGGATTCACTGCATCGACAGGCAGGTCATTTTCTTCTTCCTGGGTTGGTATTTCATACTGCCCCACCAGCACCCTCTTAAAGGCGTCTATCATTTCCTTGGGATTTCCTTCTCCCAAAAGATTTCCCTGATTGAGCAGATACACCCTGTCACAGTACTTGCTGATGCTGCTCAAATCATGGCTGACAAAGACAATGGTCTTTCCCATCTGTTTAAACTCTTCAAATTTGTGGTAACATTTTGCCTGAAAAAACACATCCCCGACAGACAACGCCTCATCCACAATCAGGATTTCCGGCTCAATGTTGATTGCCACGGCAAACGCCAATCGGACAAACATACCGCTGGAATAGGTTTTCACCGGCTGGTATACATAGTCCCCGATATCGGCAAATTTTAATATCTCGGGAAGCTTTTCATCGATTTCCTTTTCCGAAAATCCCATCATGGTGCCGTTTAAATATACATTTTCAATTCCGTTGTATTCCATATTAAATCCGGCGCCCAGCTCCAGCAGCGCGGAAATCCGCCCGTTTACGGTGACTTCACCCTCCGTGGGGCTCAGAACGCCGGTAATAATCTTTAAAATAGTGGACTTGCCGGAACCGTTGGTGCCTATGATGCCTACGGTTTCTCCCTGAAAGATTTCAAGACTTACACCGTTCAAGGCATAGTGGGGCTTATACCTTCCCTTCGCCAGTCCGAAAGCTTCTTTAAAGCGGTCTGAAGGCTTATTATACAGTTTGTACATTTTTTTCAGGTCTTTTACCAATATCGCCGTTTTTGTCGTTTCCTGTTCCATGTCCATACCCTCTATTTGCCGCCTGCGCGGCCAATCCCTTCAAAATAGCTTAAAGAACATCCGCAAAATGCACTTTAAGGCGTTTGAACACCAGTGCGCCTATGCCAAATAACACCACCGTAATAATCCAGAAATACATGGTGGAAAAAAAGTCTTCAAAAAACCAAGAGTGTTCATAAACAGCGCTTCTATACCCATTGACAATATATACCATGGGGTTCAGTTTTAAAAACACGGCCCAACCCTCGCTGATTGCGCCGAAATCCCACATAATGGGAGTCGCCCACATGCCAATCTGTAAAACAATGGCGATAATCTGCCCAATATCCCTCATAAACACCACCAGCGCGCAGGTAGTGTAACTCAACGCCAGCACCAGAATAAACGTGCAAAAACTATAATAAAATATCTGAAGCGTGTAAACCGTGGGGAAATACCCGTAACAAGCCGCAATCAACAGAAGAATACACACAAAAAAGGCATGAACAAAAGTCGCGCCGATGACCTTGATAATGGGAAGGATACTGATTTTAAACACTACTTTTTTAACCAGATAATTATACTCCAGCAATGCCTGCGTGCCGTTTGACCATGCTTCGTTAAAATAGAACCATGGCACCAGGCCCGACGTCAGAAAGAGAACAAAAGGAATGTCCCCGCCGCCCCGCATCGCCATGCCGGCTCCGTGCATGATGACATCAAAAACCAGCCAGTACATCACCACAGTCACTACCGGCTGTATCATAGCCCACACAATACCCAGATAGGAGCCTGCATACCGCTTTTTAAAGTCATTCTTTGCAAGCTTCCAGATAAGCCGCCTGTTCTGATACAGTTCCACCGGCAGGCTGGTCAGTTTGTCGTACAGTATCCCGAACAGAATACAGGATGCCAGAATCACTGCGCAGGACAATATCTTTTTAATGATTTCCTCCTGCAAAGCATCGTTGGGATTGTGATGAAGGACAATCACAAGCGCCATAATAAATCCCAAAGCGCAGAATATGAATATGCCTGTTTTTTTTGAAATCTTACCCTTTAACTGAATCTTCTGCATGACACAAGCGTACTTTCCCTTCACATCTTTTCTTTATATGCCTGAAAACTTTCCCATTTCGTATCCCTTTCGGAGAAAATCAGTTCCACGCCTTCCTGAAGGGGCCATTTGACGCCGATTGCCTCGTCATTCCACATCAGACCGCCTTCATCGCCCGGATGGTAAAATTCCGTACATTTATAGCAGAACTCCGCATATTCTGACAAAACCAGAAAACCATGTGCAAAGTTGCGGGGAAGAAAAAACTGTTTTTTATTCTCTTCCGAAAGAATTACCCCATGCCATTTTCCAAAAGTAGGCGAATCCGGGCGCAAATCCACCGCTACATCAAAAACCTCTCCCTTTATCACCCTTACCAGCTTATCCTGCGGAAATTCCTTTTGGAAATGCAGACCGCGCAGCACGCCTCTTTTGGAAGCCGACTGATTGTCCTGTACAAATACCTGGTCAATGCCTGCCGCTTTGAAATCGTTATAATTATAACTCTCCATAAAATACCCTCTGGCATCCCCGATAACCTCAGGCGTTATCACCTTCAACCCCTCAATTTCACATGTTTCCACCGTTATCTTGCCCATTTTGATTCCTGCCCTTTCCTGTTTTTTCTTTTATAACAGCACGCTGTCTCAATAACCGAGATAGCTGATATTCATGTCCACCCTTCCTTTAATGCCTGCGACGCTGCCTTTGGAGGTGTACTGCCACATCTGGTAATACCCCTGATAAATCGGCGCGCTGCGGTATTCTGCCAGCCATATGGTATATTTTTCCAGCTGTGCGGTTTCAAGTCTCTTATTATACCAGTTACGGCTTGCATAAACGCCTGCCTTATAACCCGCATTTTCTATGGTGGTGCAGAAAGCGTCGCACACAGCGGTACGCACGCCCACATCCAGACCGTCGGCCCGGCCTTCTCCGCCTGCTCCTTCCGTGTCGATAAAAACAGGATACTCCAATTCGTAATCCCGTATCAGGCTCACCACCATGCTGGCTTCCTCAACAGCTTCCACCTCATTCACCGCCTGCGTGAAAAAGTATACGCCAACCTTGATGCCTGCCGCTTTCGCCGCCTTTATGTTCTGGGCAAAGTAAGGGTCTTCCACCAGGCTTCCCGTTACGGAACCGCGGTATCCGCACCGGATAATGGCAAATTCAATCCCCTCACCCTTCACCTGGTCCCAGTCAATCTCACCCTGCCACTTGGAAACGTCAATGCCTAAAACGGCATTGCCCGTCAGCGACTGCGCCGTTTTGATTTCCGTCTTGTCGGCGTCGTCAATGGCCTGGGCGCTGTCCTCCGCTTCCGCGTCAATCTCTTCTTCTGTCTTGATTAACAGGGAAATATCATCAATTACCAAATACTCTACTTTGTCCTTTACCCTTACCTTCGTGCTGCCGGACGGTACTTTGTAACCCTCTAACGGTTTCAGGGAAACTTCATAATCCCCTGCTGGTAAATCCCCGATGTAGATGACGCCATCCTTGTCCAAATCCTTATATTCGCCGACGCCGTCCAGAGAAACAAAAAAGCTTTCTCCTTTTACCGGTTCATTGTCATTGTCCACAATCTGGATGCGCAAATCTTTTTCAATGGAGGTCACTATCAGGGAAAGCCTGTTCTGCTCATCACGAAGCCTGTCCAGAAATTCATTTTCTTCAGGGTCAAAAAAAGTTTCATCACGCAGAAACGCAGACAAATCGTTTCCTATCTGCCCGTCAAGGTAAACCATGCCCGAGCCCTGTTTTGTTGTATCCGGAGCTGTCGCAGTTTCCGCCCTGCCCTGGGTGCTTTTCGCCGCGTCGCCGTTGATTAGAACTACCGTCAGGGCAATAAGGAGCAGCGCAGAAACAGCGGCGGCCACCGCAAGTTTTTTTGTTTTAGAGTCCATTTGCAACCTCAGTCAGATATTGTCCGTAATTGGTTTTCATAAGGGGCTTTGCCAGTTCCAAAAGTTGCTCCCTCGTAATAAAGCCTCTCTTAAAGGCAATTTCTTCAATGCAGGAAATATAAAGACCCTGCCTTTTCTGGAATGCCGCCACAAAATCCGCCGCATCCAAAAGGGCGTCATGATTGCCGGTATCCAACCATGCAAATCCTCTGCCCAGGGTTTCCACATAGAGGGTTCCCCTCCTTAAGTACTCATTATTGATGCTGGTAATTTCTATCTCTCCCCTTGCGGAAGGCTTCACATTTTTAGCAATCTCCACAACATCATTGTCGTAAAAATACAGCCCCGGCACAGCGTAATTGCTTTTGGGGTTTTCAGGCTTTTCCTCAATGGAAAGAGCCTTGCCGTTTTCGTCAAACTCTACAACTCCGTATTCCCGCGGGTCCCTGACATAATAGCCGAAAATGGTCGCCCCTTTTTCCCTGCACGCCGCTTCCCTCAGTATCCTGGAAAAGCTCTGCCCGTAAAATATATTGTCTCCCAACACCAGCGCCACCCTGTCGCTGCCGATAAAATCCGCGCCAATGATAAAGGCGTCCGCAAGTCCCCTGGGCTGTTCCTGCACCGCATAGGAAAATTCCATGCCAAGCTGGCTTCCATCCCCTAAAAGCTCCTCAAATACAGGCAAATCCCTGGGTGTGGAAATAATCAGCACCTCCCGGATGCCTGCAAGCATCAGTATGGATAGCGGATAGTATATCATAGGCTTGTCATAGACAGGCATAATCTGTTTGGAAATTGCTTTGGTAAGCGGGTAGAGTCTGGTGCCGGAGCCCCCGGCAAGTATGATTCCTTTCATGAAATACTCCTTTTCGTCATATATTTTATATTCTAACATAAATGGGGGGAAATGCCTATCCCCAAAACGTCATGTTTCCAGCAAAGGAAATTATCCGGCAAGGGACGCCCTTTTGGAGAAATATTCCCCCGTCGCCGCGCTTTCGCTCTAATAAAACGTAATGGCACTAGGCTCGAAAAATACCTCGCCAAGTGCCAACGTTTTATTAAGGGCTCCTTAGGGAATATTTCTCCAAAAGGGCTGTTTGCCGGCAAAGCGGGCAAAAGCTATGCCTTGTACATTTCGTTGTAGTACTTTTGGTAGTCGCCGCTGGTGACGTTTTTCATCCAGGCTTCGTGCTCAAAATACCATGCTATCGTTTTTTTGATGCCTTCTTTGAACATGGTTTCCGGGTACCAGCCGATTTCGGCTTTTATTTTGTCGGGAGCGATGGCATATCTTCTGTCATGGCCTTTGCGGTCTTCCACATAGGTTATCAGGTCTTTGGAAACAAGGGCTTTTCTTTCGTCCGTATCCGGCAGCATTTCCTGCAGGGTTTCCAGAATAATATTGATGATTTCGATATTCTGCTTCTCGTTGTGGCCGCCGATATTGTAGGTTTCAAACAGTTTTCCCTGCTCCTGCACCATGTCGATGGCTTTGGCATGGTCTTCGACGTACAGCCAGTCACGGACATTTTTTCCGTCGCCGTATACCGGAAGTTTCTTTCCCTGCAAAGCGTTGTTGATAATGAGGGGAATCAGCTTTTCCGGGAACTGATAGGGGCCGTAATTGTTGGAACAGTTGGTTATGTTGGCAGGAAAATGATAGGTGTCCATATAGGATTTCACCAGCATGTCCGAACTTGCCTTGCTCGCCGAATAGGGGCTGTGGGGCTCATACGGTGATGTTTCGTAAAAGAAAGCATTGTCGTCATCGGGAAGGGAGCCGTACACTTCATCCGTGGAAACATGCAGAAATTTCTTGTCTTCCTTGAATGTACCGTCAGGAAGCTCCCATGCTTCTTTTGCACTGTTCAACATCACTGCCGTCCCCAAAACATTGGTCTTTACAAACACTTCCGGATTGCGGATGCTTCTGTCCACATGACTTTCCGCTGCAAAATGTACCACACGGTCAATCTCATTTTCTGCAAACACTTTGCGAATCGCTTCCTTGTCGCAGATGTCTGCTTTGACAAAAGTGTAATTATCCCTGCTTTCCACTTCCTTCAGATTTTCCGGATTGCCGGCGTAGGTCAATGCGTCCACATTGATAATCCTGATTGTATCACCATACTTTTTGAACATATAGTGAATATAATTGGAACCGATAAAACCTGCTCCGCCTGTTACAAGATAAGTCCTCATAAAATATCCCTCATTGCTTTCTGTATTTTTAGGATTAGTATCCCAAATAACTTAAATTTAAATCCACATTGCCGCTGATGCCGGTCACCCTGCCGGTGGATTTATACTGCCACATGTCATATCTGCCGGTGTAGGTAGGTGTGGAGGCATACTGCGCAAGCCAGATTTTATATCTTCCAAGCTGTCCCGCATCAATTTTATTTGTCAGCCAGTTCTTGTTTGCATAAACGCCCGCCGTGTAGCCGGAGTTCTGAATGGTCTCGCAAAATGCCTTGATGACCTCCGTTCTGGTATTTTTGTCAATGCCGTCCGCACGTCCGCCGGAAGACTCCACATCCAGAAATACAGGGTAGGATATCTTGTAGCCTTTGATGAGTTCCAATACCATGGACGCTTCTTCCACCGCCTCATTCCTGTTCACTGCCTGAGAGAAGAAATAAATACCCACTTTGATACCTGCGTCCGACGCTCCCTTAATGTTTGCCCTAAACTTAGGGTCTTCTACCAGTGCGCCTGTTGAAGAGCCTCTGTATCCGCACCGGATAATCACATAATTAACGCCGGAGTTCTTCACCGCCTGCCAGTCTATGGTGCCGTTCCATTTAGACACATCGATGCCAAAAGCGCCGCTGCCTACCACAAGGGAACCGTCGCTGGCAAAATTATATTTCGCCCCCTGAATGACCTGCTCCCCGGTAACCTTTTTGCCGCTGGCGTCAAAATAGTAAAGTTTTCCGTCCAGCGTCTGCCAGCCTGTATATTTTATGGTTCCTTCTGTTTTCAGATAGAAGGTCGTAATGGACGCATTATAGTAATCCGCATAAGTTGCTTCCTTGTATTGCTTATCCGATACCAGCACCCAGAGCTGCCTGCCGTCTGCAAGCTTCAGCAGAGTATTGTTTGCCGCAACGGTAACCGTAAAGGTTTTCTTCAACTCCACACCGTTTTCCTTGTACGTCACGGTAATGGTTGCAGAGCCTGCCGCCACTCCCGTAACCGTCACTTTTGCTGTGGTTTTCCCATCCGCTGCTGAAGTCGTCACTTTTGCCGTGGCAATCTTACTGTCGGTGGTTTCCGCCGTAACAGTGCCGCCCGTGCCGGTTATGACAGCCGTACAGTCCGCACTGCCGCCGGTCAGCACGCTTACGGTTGCTTTATCCAGCGTCATCGCTCTGTCCCCGACAGTAACCATGCACGACTGACTGATGTTCGTTCCGTCTATGGTTACGGTGATTTTTGCTATCCCTATCGTTTTTGCCGTAACGGTGATGGTTGCCTTTCCATTGTTGTTTTCTACCTTTACATCGGCAAATGTCGTATTATCAACCTTGGCTGAAATTGTACCCGTAACAATGCCTCCGGGAGTAGTATTTCCAATGGTTGCCGTAAAAGTCTGCGTCCCGTTTGGCACCACGGTCATGGCGGTCTGGCTTAGTGTTAAAGTTCTTGTATCCACCGCCTCTGCAACTGTCACCTCACAAGTTGCTTTTACACCGGAATCAGACACGGAGGAAACCGTAATCGTTGCCTTCCCTGCCTTTAAGGCCGTTACCTTTCCTGCGGCATCGACAGTCGCCACAGTAATGTCCGAACTCTCCCATTTCAATTCTTTATTCGTCGCATTTTCCGGCGCTACAGTTGCCGTCAGTGTTTCCGTGCCGTCCTTTGTAAGGGACAGGGCTGTCTTACTCAAGGTAATCCCCGTCACCGGAACCGTTGCGGGAGGCGCCGCTTTCACGGTCACTGTGCAGGAACCCGTGTATGTTTCTTCCGATATTCCGCCTCCGCTTACGGTATCATCGGCCTTTTTGCCTGTTGCCTGAAAAGAAATGGTTGCAGTACCCTCTTTCACGGCAGTCACCTGTCCGTCTGCGCTTACAGCAGCCACCGACGCATCACTGCTCGTATAGGAAATGTTTTCAAAAGTGACTCCATCCGGTGCGGTAACTGCCACAGAGCCCGTACCGCCTTCCGTCAGTTCCAGATTGCCCATGGTGACAGCCGCCGTACGCATAAAGCTTGTGGTTTTTGCCGTCGTAAGAGGCGCCGGAACCTGCGTTTTGGGGATTGCCGTATAAGTCTCTCCCACCGTTGACTTTGTGGACTCTACCCATGCAACGGTATCTGTCAGGATGGATTCCACTTCGGTTTCTTTATCTTTCGTGTCTTCTTTCTTTGAATCAATTTCAGACTCATTCTTTATTTCATCGGCAACGTCGACTTTCTGGTAGGCAATTTCCTTTTTAACCGTTACCTTCTGGGCATCCGTGGAAATCAGATAATCCTTATACTTGCTGTCCGTAAGTTCATTCATGGCAACCGTATAATTCCCGTGTTCAATGCCTGTCTTATAGATAATGCCGTCCATGTCGTCATCCGTCCATGTCTCCGTTTTTCCGCTTGGCGTTGTGACGGAAATGGAAAAAGGTACATTGGCAATCAGCTTATTTGTCTTGCTGTTGACAAATTTCACTTTGAGGTCTTTTTCTATGGACGTCATGTTAACGGACACACTGACTTCCTTCGTATATTCTTCCTCATCGTATTCTTTGTCCTGCTCCTCTTCAATTGCTCCCGCAGCTGAAAGTCTCGCCAGTTCGGCGTCGGCAACTGCAGTCAGTCCCTGTTCGCCAATCAAGGTAACGCCGTCCAGCTGATTGCCGACCGTATCAAATGACGCCACCTGTTTGTCCAGAAAACGGGCGCTGACATAAACAGCCCCTGTCACAAGCGCCATCACCAGAACCAGCACGCCTGTAGTGGTGACAATCTTATCCATGGTACTCATATGAACCATCTTATACCAAAGTTTCTGGAAAATATTTTCTCTCCGCACAGTGTCCCGGACAGGAACAAACGCTTCTTCCTCTTCGTCTGCAAAAATCAGCCCATCGTCGGAAAAATCTTCCATATCCTCGTAAAATCCGTCGTCTTCGCCTTCAAAGAACAAAGCTTCGTCAGTGTATTCTCCCTCCTCGTAACAGGCCTCTTCCCCGACATCCTCTTCATCCGCATAGTACGCCTCGTCTATGGCTTCCTCGTCATCCGCATAGTACGCCTCGTCTGCGGCCCCCTCGTCATCCGCATAGTACGTCTCGTCTACGGCTTCGCCTTCATCCTCATAATATGTCTCTTCTACAGCATCCTCTTCATCTGCATAGTACGCCTCATCTACGGCTTCCTCGTCATCCGCATAGTATGCCTCGCCGCCAAAATCCTCTTCTTCGTAAAAGGCATCTTCTCCCTCTTCGTAATCTGCGCCATCCATGTATTCCAAATCATCATCCAAGGGATTCTGTTCCCGTAATCTCTTGCCACGATTAAACATCCTCTTCATACTCTCCCTTCCATGCGCCGGCAGCTTCCTGCAAAACGCATACTCCCATTTAACAATTCTGTAACATTATATCATTTTCAAATAATGCCTTCAAGGTAAAAAGCCCTTAAAAGCCGCAAATATTCTTATTTTTTTATTAAATTCCCGGCGGTATTTTTTTCCATATTTCTTATTTTCCTTTTTTTTGTATCCGCTTTGTATCATTTCTTTATTATTTATAAAATATTTCTGTCCGGGCTGGACAGCTTACTCATATAATAGTACAATCATTACCAACACTTAAGGATATTTTTGAAACAAAAACAGAAAGGTAAATGTATGGAAGAAAAAAAATTTAAAATTAATCTGCATATTGTATTTGCAATCGCTGTTGTACTAATCATTGCCATTATTGCAAGTAAATTTATCGGTTTTGGCCGAACCATTTCCAAAGACGAAATCGACGCCATCCCGACCCCGGAAAACCCGGAAATCACCGTATACGACGAACTATTTTCCAATATGGTGGAGGATGACGGCACATTTCCCGAAGACGACGGGGTGACTACCGTTGTCTGCTTCGGCAATTCTCCTTTTTCGGATGATTTGGATGACAAAGATAACCTTTGCAGGCTGTTTGCGGAGGAAACCGGCGCCACGGTTTACAACTGTTCCGTTCCGGGCTCTTTCATGTCATCCTTCTATGACCCGTTCCAGAATGATTATTTCCCCATGGACGCTTTCAGCTTTTGCAGGCTTGCCACAGCCATTACCGAAAACGATTATTCCATGGTGGACGCCGCGCTGGATATGTATGAAGCGGTAGAGTACGACACCACGGATATCCAGAAGTCCATGGAAGTTCTGCGTTCCATTGATTTTAATAAAGTAGACGCCATTATTGTCATGTATGACGCCACCGATTATTTAAACGGAAGAAAAATACAAAACACTGAAAACTTTACAGACCCCACGCAGTTTACCGGCGCCATGGCCATGGGCGTTAAAATGATACAGGAAAAATTTCCGTGGATTCGTATTATTATCATGTCGCCCACCTATGCCTTCGGCGTGGATGAAAATGGGAATTATATCAGCAGCGACGTCAAAAGCTACGGCCCCGGTTATCTGTCCTCTTACGTCATCTTGCAGGCCCAGGTTGCCTATGAACTGCAGGTCAGCTTTGTGGATAACCTGTATGGCACCATTCATGAGGACATCGCCGCAGACTATCTGGTTGACAACGTCCATCTGAATCTGAAAGGGCGGCAGCGAGTCGTAAAAAGAATGAAAGAAGCGCTTGAGAAATATACCACCATATATTAAAACAACAAAAACTCCTTGCAAAGTTTCCTGCAGGGAGTTTTTTATACTCTCTAATATGTTGTATCCCGGTAAATGACATAACCATCTATTTCATCAAAGAACTTATATCCGAAATCTTTAAAGTCCCCGTTTATCTCTTTCTCACCCGAAAAAATCAGAAAACGGCATCCCTTCTGCCTCGCGCATTCCGCAATTTTTTCTGCCTCCAGCACATTTGTTTCCATGAGATAAAACAACTCCTCCTTCAGATTCCAGGATTCTACCAGAGCCTCCCTGCCATAAGGCATACAGACAAGCGCATTGTACTGGCGCACATACTGGACAAACTCCCCGGGGAATACCGCTATGACGGGTCCTCCCTCCGCAGAAACAGCATCACAGAGCTTCACCACCGTGTCCGGCACATGGTATGGATTCTGCGCCACGGAATAATAAGGACTCTGGTATACCAGCTTTCCCGACAGGATAAGGATGCCGCCCAGGGCCGCCCCTGCAAGGAAACGCTTTTTCCCTTTGCATTCCGATATGATTTTTACCGCCGCATAGGCCAGCACCGGCACAATGGGCACCAGCCACAATAACCGGTAATACACTTCTTCCCCTACAAAATAATATACTATGGTTGCAAAAAACGGGCAGAAATATAAAACCAGCACCATCACAGGCACATACAGAAAAACAATCCTGGTCGTCTTGTTTTTCTCAGAAAAAAACAGGTAAATCAAAGCCACCAGAAAAAGGCCGGCTATCATACCAGTTCCGATATATGCTTCATACAAGGTAATCACCTTATTCCACATACTTCCCTCTCATTCTGCCGCCTGGCGGCAATACATCCTCAAAGCGAAAACTCAGGCAAGAAACATATACATCCCCGCAAAAACCACCGCGGGCAGAAGGCTTGCCGCCGCAGGCAGCAGCAGTTTCCATTTTCTGTAGGAAAGCACTGCACAAAAGCAGAAAGCGCCCAACAGGATGGCAACAAGAAAAGCCCCCAGTACGCTGCAAAGGCAGGCACAGGTTATAAGCGCTGCCAAAAGCGCCCACAAACAGGCTTCCGGCATTTTGCTTTCCGCCAGACGCTCCCCCATCATGTAGAGCAGCAAAAACAATGCCGGTATTATAATATTTCCCAACACTGCTTTTCCCTGGCTGGTTCTGGTTATCAAAAAAGTTTCCGCCGTATACAGGGAATAATTGCCCCACATGACAAGCAGCTCCACAAAAAGCATAAATACCGGCAGCTGTCTTCTTTTCCCCTTCAGAAGCCTCCTGCCGACCATACCGTAAATCACATATGCCAACGGTATCAGTAAAAGGGGCAGGGCCACATGGAAGATAGCGGCCGCATGTAGGCCTGACACCCTTGACAAAAAGGCAATATATATGGGAAAAGGAGACAGGCTGTGGCGAATATCCATCTTTGTGCTGCTTCCCGTATAGGGAGAAAACCGGTACATGCTGTCAAATACATCCGAGGTTGTGGACACTGCCATATAATACGCATCATCGCCATCCCCGAATGCCAGAAACGCCGTCAGGAAAAGCTGCGCCAACAGAAGAACCCCCACCGCAATCCAGAGCGCTTTCTCCGTCTTTCCGGGTTTGGGAGGCACTTCCTTCAATACGGGCGTCTTTTTTTTCCGATAAGCAAAGACCGCCATCCCACCGACAGCAGCCAATACGCAAAACACTGCAAAGACCCGTACCAGTTCGGAAAACAGACAGCCGGCAAGAATCATCGGCACGGACACTGCCTGAAAAGCAGCCAAAAGCAGCAGTTCACCCGACATCCACATCAGAGCTATATTTCTTTGTTGTCCATTCAAAAACGACACCGCCCCTGCGCCCACGCACATGGGCGCCGCCAGTGCAAAAAACAGAAAAACCAAAATTTGTATAGGAAGCATTCTTTCACTCCGTTTACTGATAAAACTCTTTTACTTTATCGCAGATATCATCCACCACATCCGTCTTCAGCCTGTAATACATCGGAAGTCTCAAAAGACGCTCGCTCTCCTTTGTGGTATAGACATCCTCTCCGTGAAAACGGCCGAAACGTTGTCCTGCAGGCGCCGTATGCAGCGGTATGTAATGGAACACTGCCATAATTCCATTATTTTTCAAAAATTCTATCAGCCTTGTTCTCTCCTCCAAATCTGCCGTCTTGATATAAAACATATGTGCATTATGCACACATCCGTCGGGAACTACCGGCAGGTCAATCTTTCCTGCGTCCCTTAACGGGGCAAGTTTCTCATAATATCGGTTCCAGCAGGCCATCCTGGCATCGTTGATTTCCTCCGCCATTTCCAACTGCGCATACAGATACGCCGCATTCATATCGCTGGGCAGATAGGAGGAGCCATAATTCACCCAGGTATACTTGTCAATCTGCCCCCTGAAATATTTGGAACGGTTGGTTCCCTTTTCACGGATGATTTCCGCTTCTTCGATATCCTTTTCGTCCCGGATAAGCAGGGCTCCGCCCTCACCCATGCTGTAATTTTTTGTTTCGTGGAAAGAAAAACAGCCAAACTCACCGAAAGTTCCCAGCGCTTTTCCCTTGTAGGAAGACATAATCCCCTGGGCTGCATCCTCAATTACCACCAGACCATGCCTCTTTGCAATGTCCATAATGGCGTCCATTTCACATGCCACGCCTGCATAGTGTACCGGCACAATGGCCTTGGTTTTATCTGTAATGGCGTCTTCAATCAGGGTTTCATCCAGATTCATGGTATCCGGCCGGATATCCACAAACACAGGCACCGCACCCCTTAGCACAAAAGCGTCCGCCGTGGATACAAACGTATACGCTGGCATAATCACTTCATCCCCCGGCTGTATGTCGGAAAGCAGGGCTGCCAGTTCTGTGGCATGGGTACAGGAAGTGGTCAGAAGGCATTTCCTCGTTTTCGTTTTTTCCTCAATCCATTCGTTGCACTTTCTGGTGAACTGCCCGTCACCGCATATCTTCTGGCTTTCCACAGCCTGCCTGATATAATCCATTTCCTTTCCCGTATAAGGCGGTACATTAAAATTAATCATGCTTTCCTCCATTCTCGTACAAAACAAATTTGTCGTTTACATATGTCGCCCTGTATCCATAGTCTTCCATGAACTGTAAAATCATATCCAGCTTTACATCTTCCGAGCGCCAAAATTCCTTCAAATCCAAAACATAATCCCTGTTAAGTATCACAACAGGATATTCCTCTCCCTTTTCCGACAGCTCGGCTTCTATTTCTTTCATGGCTGCTTCCATGGAAGCGGCGCCAAAAGAAGTTAAATCACTCCACGGGTTAAATGCGGAAGGCATCCCCAGATAAAAACTGACGGATGGAATATTGCCATACAGAATCACTTCTCTCCCTTCCAGCCCGTTGCGGGAAACATAAGCGCTGAGTCCCTCCATCCATGCCGCCTTCTCCCCGCTCATGTAAATCCCTTTCAGTATATCATTATTTTCTACTTTTGTATCTATCTTTTTTATGCCGGTTGCCTCGGCAAAAGCAAATCCGACTCCAAATCCCAGTCCCTGAAACAAAAATATGGAAACAAACATGATTGCCAGCGCTTTTAAAGGAAGCAGGGGAAACCTGGATTCCTTACATTTTGTGCAAAACCCGTATATATTCCATAAAACATACGGAGCGGCCAGAAAAAGGTTGTTTAAGCTGGGCAGCAGCCCGTTATTGCTTCCGATGGAGGTAATAAACACCGACAGAAACACAAGTCCCGCAAACAGCTTTTCCTTTTTATCCGGCTTTTTTGAAAAAATCCGCACAAGGCATACCGCCAAAGTCAATATCAGAAATAAAATGCCGGGCTTGAGCATCGAACTGTATTCGTCAAACCGCAAATCACAGAAATTCCTGTTGCCTGCCGCGTCCCTGCTTCCATACAGCCACACAGCGCAGGCAGCCGCTGAAGCGGCACACACAACGCCTTTTATCCACTTCCATCCTTTCGGGAAAACAAAGCAGGCTAAGATTCCCGGCAGCGCAAACACTAAAATCCTGCTCACCCAGTAAAAATGGTCCACATATCCGGAAAACATTTTATAAAGCATGGAAGCAGCCTTATAATCCGTAGCTATTTCCGTCATAGCAAACAACCTCTTTATGCCGTTTACATAGCAGGAAAATCCGTAGCGCAAGGATATCAGGCCAAGCCATGCCGAAACGGCGCCCACATACCCGAGTATACAGAATCCCGTTTCCTGCAACACTTTTTTTATCTTTTTACAGGCAATAAAACCGTAAACCCAAACCGCCACGATAAGGCCTGCCTCAGGCAGGTTGGAAAAGCGGACAAACACATTTGAACCGAGCATCACGCCTGCCAGCGCAAGAAAAGTGTTTTTTTCCTGTGAAAGCCCTTCATATAATAGCAAAACCCCCGCCAGAAACAATACATAAGTCAGGTAATTGTACAAAAGCGCAGTAGGACACCAGCACAGGCTGACAGCCGCCAGTTCCCCCACAAAGACTGCCCATGCCGGCAGCCTCATTCTTTTTGTCAGAAAGTAATAGGAAACCAGCGCAAGAAGACTGACAAAAAGCCCCGTATACAGGTTCATAAAAAGCAAGGTGTGTCCGCCGGGAAGCAAGGTCAGAAAATGACCTGTAAGATTGGAAAGATAAGTGGCAAAAAGCCACATGGAATCCATATGTTCCAGTCCCATATACCTGAAATTGGCATAATTATAGCCCGTATCCCAAAAATCCAATCCCCAGTAAACATGCCGGAGCGGATAGAGTAACAGAACTAACGGAAATATATATTTACAGCATATCCGGCCAAGCCGGGAAAAAGTCGAATTATTCATGCATTCCAGCCCTTTTTTGTCCAATGGACAGCCCTTCCAGCCATCCGGATAATTTCCGGTAACATCCCATGCAGGAAAGCAGCCTGTTCACCCCTGTAAACAACAGTTTCCTCAGAATATCGAGCAATATACCGACAAAGAATACCAGCACAGCGGCAAATATAATGTACAGCAAAAGAAGCAGTCCGCTGTCAGGCTTCCCCGCCAAAGAGTAAAGCCATCCCGGCCACTCGTACCTGATTGCAATATGTTCGTGCCAAAGATAGACGCCCAGCGTATAGGGGGCAGTCTTTACAATCATCCTGCCAAATACCCCGTCCCTAATTTTTACATGATAAAACAAATAAAAAAACGCAACCGAAGCAAGCAATACCAGAATGTGGTTGTATTCGTAAGCAACGCTTAGCATATCACCCAGTTTTCCTGTTTTCAGGTACAAAAAACGGAGCAAAAAGGAAAGCCCGAAAATACCGGCCGCAGCCGTCAGATAAACAAGCAGGGAACGTCCGGCGCTTTTAAAAAAGGGAATGCCGTACAGCCTGATATAAGCTGCCACCAGGAACACGCACAAATACCATATGCAGTCATATCCCCGCATATCCGAGGCAAGTTTTAGGGGCACAATGGATTTTAAGATGCAAAATACAAAAAGAAGGAAAAAAAGTACCGTCTGAAATTGTTTTTTTGTCAGACACTTCACACCCCGCGAAAGCAGGGGGGAAAACAAATACATAAAAAAGTAAGCCGTCATAAACCAGTAATGGTTCGTGGAAATCGGGAGAAACAACTGTGCCAGATAATATAAGGAAAAACCTTCTTCGGGAAGGTAACCGAAAGAAGCCGCTGCAAAACCAATCGCGACACTGTAAAACAATACCTGCAAAAACAACTGCAGCAGGCGCTTTATATGAAAAGAGCTTTCCACCAGGAAATAACCGCTGAGAAGCATGTAAACATTTACCGCCACAATTGCCAGCGATTCCACCCCCCATGCCAGATAACCCCTCCGGGGCATCGCCGCATCCGTAAGGGACATCAGCCAGCCGCCCTTTCCCAGAAAGTGAAGTACCACAACAAGCAGCATGGACACAATCCGTAATAATTCCAGATTCGCCATCCTGCCGCCCGCATTCTTATGAAGTTCTGTTGCCGCATTCTTTTTATGCTCCACCTGCTTATGCCTTTCCCGGCTGCTTCGGGTTTAAAACCGCCATCAGCACAACATCCCTGTACATGCCGTTAATGCACACATCATCCCGAAGATAAGCCTCTTTTTCAAAACCTGCTTTTCCGTAACTGGCTATTGCCCGCAGGTTATCTGCAAACACCCTGAGAAACAGCCGGTGAAGGTGCAGCTTTTCAAATGCATACGCTATCATAAGTCCTGCCGCCCTTGTGCCGATACCCTTTCCCCTGGCATCTGCCTCTCCGATAAAAATGCCATACTCCCCTTTATGATGACAGCTGTCAATATCCCTGATATAAACAGAGCCCACCGGTCTGTCCCCTTCTTTCAGGCAGATTATCATCTGTACCACTTTTCCGGCCTCTACCATGGTTTCCAGCCAATGCAGATGGGACTGCCTCGTAAAAGGCTCCTGATAGATAAAATTGGTCCGCACCGCGTCGCTGTTACGCCATTTAATAATATTGTCCGTGTCTTCTATGGCAATGGGGCGAAGGTATATATCTTCTCCCTCCAAACAACTGTACCTTTCCACCCTTATGTTTCCTTTCTGTCATCCCCTCTTTTTTTCCTGCGCCACCCGATTCAGCCTGTACTCAAAATCCTTCCTGTCTTTCCATGTCAATTCTGCCAGAATCAAACCGGAAAACAACGATTGCAGCGCCGAAAGACCTAAAAAACCACTGACAATCAGCGTAGGAAACCTGGGTACAAGGCCCGTGCGGAAATATTCCGCAAGGACGGGCACAACCAGCAACACGCTTACCAGCATTAAAACCAGACTGATAAGTCCAAAAAAAGAAAAAGGTTTATATGTCTTAAACAACTGAATAATTTTCAAAAGCACTTTACAGCCATCGGAATACGTGTGCAGTTTGGACACGCTGCCTTCCTGCCTGTCCCGGTAATCCACTATCACATTATCCACCTGCATCCGATAATTGACCGCATGGATGGTCATCTCCGTTTCAATCTGAAAACCGGTGGAAAATACAGGAAAAGTCTTAACAAATTCATAACTGAAGGCACGGTACCCCGTCATAATATCCTTGATATCAGAAGAAAAAAGTCTGTTTATCGTTCCTCTTACCAGGCTGTTGCCAAAATTGTGAAACAAACGCTTATTCTCTGTAAAATAAGTAGAAGAAAGCCTGTCCCCTACCACCATGTCCGCATGAAACTGCAAAACCTTCTCTGTCATGAGCGGCGCGCAGTCAAGAGGATACGTGTCGTCACCGTCAATCATCAGGTAACATTCCGCATCTATCTCCCGAAACATCCGCCTTACCACATTGCCTTTCCCCTGCTTATATTCATGACGGACTACTGCTCCGGCTTCTTTGGCAAGCTGTACGGAACGGTCCGTGGAATTGTTGTCATAGACATAGACAACCGCATCGGGAAGCGCTTCCATGGCATCCTTAATTACTTTGGCAATCGTTTGTTCTTCATTGTAACACGGTATCAAAACTGCAATTTTATCCATCAGTTATCTTCTTCCATCTGTGAAATCAGTTCCCTTATCTGTTCTACGGACAGCCACTCTGCATTGTTGCCGGAACTGTAGGAAAACCCTTCCGGCACCTTTTTGCCGGAAGGCACTGCCCTTTTGTTCTCGCTCCACACCATCTGGGGATAAATAATGAAATGTTTATCATATTCGTAGGTATTGGGGGAATCCTCCACCGTCACCATAATTTCATGCAGTTTTTCCCCTTCCCTGATGCCGACTTCTTTTGTCTTCATCCCCGGAGCCATTGCCTCTGCCAAATCCGTTATTTTAAAGGAAGGAATTTTAGAAATAAAGGTTTCGCCCCCCTTAGCTTCTTCCAGCGCCTTGATGACCAGTTCCACACCCTGACGCAGGCTTATCCAGAATCTGGTCATGCGGTAATCCGTAATGGGCAGTTCCGTACCCCCGTTTTGCAGGATGGACGCAAAAAACGGAATCACGGAACCGCGGCTGCCCGCCACATTGCCATAACGCACAATGGAAAAACTGATATCCTTTTTCCCTGCATAGGCATTGGCAGCAATAAAAAGTTTGTCGGAAACCAGTTTAGTGCCGCCGTACAGGTTCACCGGATTCACCGCCTTGTCCGTAGACAGCGCCACCACCTTTTTGACTCCCGTGTCCAGACAGGCGTCAATCACATTCTGAGCGCCGTTTATATTCGTCTTAATCGCCTCTGCCGGATTGTACTCACAGGCCGGCACCTGTTTTAAAGCCGCAGCATGAATGACAAAATCCACACCCTCAAGCGCCCTCTTTAACCTGTCTTTGTCCCTGACATCGCCGATAAAAAACCTGAGCTTGTCCGCATATTGTTTAAATTCATTCTGCATAATGAACTGTTTAAACTCATCACGGGAATAAATTATTATTTTCCTGGGTTGATAATGTTCCAATACATATCTGGTAAACGCCTTGCCGAATGTCCCCGTGCCACCGGTAATCAAAATAGCTTTGTCATTTAACATAATTCTGTTTCCAAACCTTTCCTGTTTTTCGCAGCCTGAAACTGCCAAACTAACATTTATTTACTACTAACTATGCTCAATTTACAGAATTATATCATTATCTTTGGAAAAAGTCATCCTTAGACACGAATTTTTAAGATAAAATAAATGATTCCCGGTTTTGACAGTCAAGGCGTCCGTCCCTTTACTTCCGTTCGTCCCAGCATATAATCCGTGGATACCCCGTAATAGTCGCACAATGCCTCCAATATCCTGATTGGCATTTCGTTTGCGCCTCTTTCATATCTGGAATACATGGTCTGAGAGGTCCCCAACACCTCTGCCATCTTTTCCTATTGAAAACACCTCATAAAAAGGCTGTTCTTACAGGCGGCGTACTGGGAAACCTTTGCGTTCTTTTTTACTTCAAATACTTTGATTTTCTTCTGGAAAATATTAATAAGCTTTTTCACACGGGCTTTACCCTTCCGGGCGTCCTTCTTCCTCTCGGCATTAGCTTTTTTACCTTTCAGCAGATTGCTTTTCTGGCAGATACGGCTCATGGCGCCGTTTCCCGGCAGACTGTTACGGACTACGCGCTCTTTGTTACCTTTTTTCCGCAGTTGATTGCCGGTCCCATTGTCAGCCATGAGGAAATGCTGCCCCAGTTTCAGGATATTACCCGCAAACATTTTGATTATGAAGATTTTTACATGGGGCTTCGCCTGTTTGTGTTGGGGCTGGGTAAAAAGGTTCTGCTTGCCGATACCTTCGGCATTGCCGCCGGATGGGGCTTCCAGAATTATATGTCGCTGGATGGTCTGAATACCTTTCTTGTTATCATATTCTATTCTTTCCAGATATATCTGGACTTTAGCGGCTACTGCGACATGGCGCGCGGCCTTGGCCTTATGTTCCGTATCAAGATTGCCGTCAACTTCCTTTCCCCCTATCAGGCTGCGAATATCACGGAGTTCTGGGACAAATGGCATATCACCCTGACCCGTTTTTTTACCCGCTACCTCTATATTCCGTTGGGCGGAAACCGAAAAGGGAAGCTGCGCACTTACTTCAATATCATGATTGTCTTTTTGTGCAGCGGCATCTGGCACGGTGCCGGATGGACTTTTCTTATATGGGGATTTTTACACGGCGTCTTAAGCGTGCTTACCCATGTCTGGCACGATGTAAAAATAAGGCTGCAAATCCATGGCGGACATTTTCTCCACGGGATTTCGGTTTTGTTTACCTTTCTCTTTGTCACCCTGGCCTGGACATTTTTCAGGGCAGACACGGTAAATCAGGCGCTATACATGCTGAAAAACCTGACCGGTATTTTTGCAAACGGCCTGCAGGGACTTAACGTACACAAAAAAATAACGGAAGCTTTTCAGCTCCCGGAGTTTTTCTACCCGATGAAATTTTTCAGGCTGGATACCCTGCCCCTCCACTCCTGCTACTGCATGTTCCTCTTTATCCTTGCTGCCGTCCTCCTCATTTTCTTTTGCAAGAACCTCTATGAGTCAGAAAAAAACTACAGACCCCGGATACCGGGCACCATCGCCCTGTCCGTGATATTTGTATGGTGCGTACTGTCCTTTTCCGGCATCAGCGCCTTTTTATACTTTAATTTTTAGTCGCATTTATGAAAGGAGTCCCCTATGACGAAAAAGCACTGTATCCTTTTTGCCATACTTTCCGCACTCGCTTTATTTGCCGCAGCCGCAACGGTCGTTATGGCAGACCCGTTTTTCCAATACCATAAGCCGTTAGACGGCCTGTACTACCTCATTGACAACAAAATCAGTCAGAACCCCGGCATTGCCGCACATTTTACATATGACAGCATCATTACCGGCTCGTCCATGACTGTCAACTTTGATACCGCGCTGTTTGCGGAAAAACTCGGGTTAAACGCTGCAAAGCTTTCATACGACGGCGCTTATCCCAAGGACATCGATACCATTTTGACCCTTGCGGAGAAAAGTCCCAATGAAATCCACACAGTTATATTAAATATTGATATCTACAATTATAAAGCCAATCCCGGCATAACAGCCTATGAAGTGCCTGCGTATCTCTACAATGACACTCCCCTTGACGATTTTCCCTACCTGTTAAACAAAGAAGTGATACTGGATTACATACTGCGCCCCCAGATTGAACGGGAAGGCACTCCGCCAAATGAAGCATACTGTTCATGGCGCTATATGTATTACGGCGCAGAGGTTGTCGCCGAAACTTACCATGCGCCTAGCGTCTTTTCAGAGGAACTTCCGGCAGATGCTTTTGCGGAAAATGTCACCGCAAATCTGGAAACATATATCCTGCCCCATATAGAAAAGATGCCGGATACACGGTTTGTCATTTTTTTCCCGCCCTACAGCGTCCTTTACTGGTATGACCGCTGCGCGGACGGAAGCCTTGCCGCCGAACTTGCGGCGGAAAAGCAGGTAATAGAAACCCTTCTTGCCTATCCCAATGTGGAAATATACTATTTTCAGAACCGCTTTGATTATATCACGGACTTAAACAATTACAGCGATTATACCCATTACAGGCACGAGATGAATGACTATATGACTGACTGCTTTGCCGACGGCACGGGCAGGCTCACAGAAGAAAATTATCTCGCCGTTCTGGAAGAAATGTACGCATGGACCCAAAACTGCACGTTTACAACATACATACCCTAAATCAACTTCCTCACAACAGGTATACATTTTAAGAGCCACACCACCAGAACTCCAACCCCAAAAAGCAGAAGACACCAAACCAAACTGGCAGACAGGGGCGATAAATTGTCTGTGAGCTGCTTCCATAATCCACTGAAGTACAGCCTGAAAACCGGCTCCAGCAAATAGATGCCAAATGTTTTATCCCCGAGAAACAGGATAACTTTTTTTATCCTGTCAGGAATCTTAATACGCCCAAAGCAATGTCTCATCGTACAGAATAAGGTTATGCAGACGACAGGCAGGAAATTATCGAGAAAGTTTTCCGTATAATTGCCCGTCACCCTATACTCGTAATATGTCATAAAACAACTGACTGCCACGCTGACGCCGCTTAGGCACCAGCAGGCGGCGCGGACTTTGCCCGGGTTCAACGGGTTATCTGCCGTTCCAAAGTAATACCCTGTCAGAAAATAGAAAAGGGAATCCTCCAACAGCAGAATATACAGCGCCGGACTCATATCATATCCCAGCAGGACAAATATGGCAGCCGGCAAAATCCCCTTGCACAGGATTCTTAAAAGCACCAGATAATACATTGTTGTTTTGGAAAGGATGCCTGCTATTCCCCTGAGAAACGGAAGCATAAGCATGAGCCCCAGATAGGCATACAAAAACCAGTATGTACCGATATCTCCGCGGTAAACAGTCTTTACCAGCTCCCTCACGCTGAAACTTTCTTTCCGGTACAGTGCAGTTAAGGTATAGGTAAGCAAAACAGCCAGTACTATCACCAGCCCATATCGCACCACCCTTTTCTTCATCACTTCAGAAAAAGTTTCTTTTTTTCCCAAAAGCAAAAAACCCGATATCATAAAAAATAAGGGGACCGACATTTTGCACAAGACGGAAAGAACCAGTGAAACCACATAATCCGCCTTGTTGGCAGTTTCCGCAAAAAGAAAAAAACCGCTTCTATTGGTATGATTAAAAAGAACGCCGATAATTGCAGCAATTCTCAAGACTTCTAAATAAACAATATCTTTCTTTTTATACTTTTCCGTCACTTTTCTCCCCCCGCCAATCTATTGCTTTGGCTTGTATACCCCTGCCAGGTTCAGAAATAATATCTTTAACAGTTCGCTGTTTCCTTTTAAAAAGCTGATTTTCGTGGGCGTTTTTCCCTTTTGGGGATACGCCCTTGTAACCGGTATCTCGCATGCCTTATATCCAAGCTGTGTGGCACGAACCGAAAGATATGCCAGAAGCTCATATGTCATAAAAATATCCCGAAGCGGCTTCACCCTTTCGTCCCGTAAATACTCTGCCGAATATCCCCTGTATGCGTTGGTGGTGTCCGTAAACCGCTTCCCCGCTGTCAGGGAAATGACGGGCGCATGTATGAGCCTTACCGAAAGCAGGCGGATGGGCGGCGTGTTGACTGCCCTGCCGCCTTTAACAAACCGGGAACCCTGCACAAGCGCATAGCCCTCCTGCAATTTCTTGATAAACCGCGGAACATCCTCTATACTGTCCTTATTGTTACCGTCAATGGTGATAATCCCCTTGTATCCCCGTTCAAGCGCCCACCAGATGCCCATGCGGAGCTGCGCTCCCTGCCTGCCGGTATCCCTCTTTACCAAAAGCGTGTTGACTGCTAAACTTTTCAGGATATCTTCCTTAGTACAGCCATCCGTGGAACCGCCGTCACAGATAACGATGTCCGCCACCTCATGCACCCGGTTTTTCTTTGCCCGGCGCAGCTCTTTCCATATCCGCTTTCCCTCGTTGATAATGGGAATCAGCACCACATATTCTTTGGACCTGGGGGCATATTCCGTACAATCAAACCGGGGAACCCCTTCCTGCCTTTCATATCTCATCCGAATATCTCCTTCACATACCGCATCGTTTTCTCCAGCGCCTCTGTATCCGCACCCTTTCCCATCTCCACGGACACAAACCCGCCGTAGCCCTCCCTTTTCAGGCAGTCGGCCAGTTCGCTGTGAAGCCCGCGTTTCTTTATCGGGCAAAGTCCCGGCTCGCTGATATGCACGTGGTTAATGAAAGACACTTTCCCTGTGAGCAAAGAAACTTCCTCTTTATTTTCAATCATGGTTCCCACATCCAGATTCAGCAAAAATCCCGGAGAGTCCACTCTTTCCACAAGCGCAAGCGCCTCCTTTGTGCCGTTTATAAAATTGGTTCCGTAGATAGGCGGATTGGCTTCCATAGCAATGGCGGTTCCCCTTTTTGCCGCATACCTGCCAATCTGCTCCCAAAACGACAGCGCATCTTTTTCATCCGCTTTCTCTGGCAGGTTCCGGTTCTTCGGACACCCGAAAACCAAATTGCCGCATCCTATTGCTTCTGCAAATTCTATGGCGCGGAAGGTATACTGTAATAAGGATTCCCTCTCTTCCACAGTTCCGAACAGCTTTTCCTGTCTGCCGAACCAGATGGACTGCATGGAAGGAACCTGAAACCCATACCGTTCCTTCATATCTTTTTTCCATTGACGCGCCCTGTTTAAATCCCCGTAGGGATTTTCGGGAAATATCCTGGTCGGCGCAATTTCAAGACCGCCAAACCCGATTCTTGCCATTATGCGGTAAATTTCCGTATCCAGTTCAGGCGTCCACGCAATATTTGAAATGGATAATTTCATTTTGATACCTCTTGTTTCCGTACAAATGCCGCAATTTCCTCCAGTATCTGTTCCTTAGCGCAAAGATACCCGTTTCTTCCGCCAAACAATTCTGCATAAACCGTCCTGTAATCATAAAAAGACGGGGTTCCTGCAAGCTCGTTCTCAAAAAAGTTTCCTGTGACCCTTCTGTATACCTCCGCAGCCGAAACAGGTTCTGTCGCCGGATGCCAGAGCGAAATCCCCTGAGCCATCGCCTTTTGGATATCTGCCCAAAGCCTTGCCAGCGGGTAAAACTGATATACGCTTCTGCTGTCCGTAAACTGTACTGCCGTAAATCCAAGGGATTTAAACTTTTCTTTCAAATTCTTCTTCTCATCCGGTAAAAGCTCCCTGCACCGGTAAAAACCGTTGGACTGCCTGTCATAATACTCCTTCAGCGACAAATCCCTCTCAGCCAGTTCCAAAAACTTGTCTTCCTTCAACATGAAAGGAATAACGTGAATTAAATCGTAAATAAAATTTTTCCTGATGTTTTGCCCAAACAATCCCGGAAGCCGGATAATCAGGGCGTCGGGATATTTTTCCCTGACAAAGCATTCCAGCCGGTAACGGTTTAAGCCGTAAGCCCCTAGACCGTCGCAAATGACCGGGGATGTTTCATCCACCCCCGCCGGTTCTTTGAAAACATCGATTGTCGATATCAGAACCAATTTTTTCGGCGCAATCTTCCTAATATTTTCTTCCGCCTGTAAAATCAGTTCCATATCCTTCTCAGGCTCCCTGTTTGCAAGGTATTTCTCAGCGCGCAGTCCCGCATAAACCAAAAGCTCTGGCTTTAGTCCGTAAGCTTCCCCGATATCCTTTGAGCAAAATCCCCTGTCAATTCCACCCGCCGCAAAAATATTGCTGCCCACAAACCCGGTACATCCGACTAATACTTTCATTGGCCTCACCTTCCGCCTTTCGGCACATCACTATTTGGTAAGCTTCTCTATACTCTCAAAGCTGTACCGTTTCCGCTTAAATACCAGATTCACCAGTATCTGCAAATACTTGACAATTACGGTTAAAATGCCGAACAGTCCGAAAAAGGCAAAGGATAAAAACAAAATGGTGGTTGTCCAGCCTTCCACAGGCTTGCTCAGAATATAAATCACCAGCGCATATACCGCCATAAAAACCGTTACCATCATCATAATGGCCGTCATGGACATGGAAAGACGATAGCCGAATTCCGTAAAAAGAATGAGCGTGTCCATGGCAAGCCCGCTTCTGTAACGCTTTTCCTTTCTGTCCTTATCCGGCTTCCCGTAACCATCGCACACCGCATAGCGGATATTAGCCGTCTTCAGACCGCAATTGGCATACACTGCCTTTCTGTAGGGAACCGACTTATTCATGCTGCTGATTCGGTTAATCACTCGGCGGCTCAAAATACGGAAACGCTCCGTATAAAACTTATAGGGAAAATCAGAAAACTTATCAAACACATAATAAAAAAGCCCGGAAGAAAACTTCTGCCTTTTATCCGGCGAAGCGCTGACAATATCGTATCCTTCAAGGGATTTTCTGTATACGCGCATGATTTCCTCCTGCCCGAAATCCTGCGTGGCTGAATCAAACTCCAGCACAAAGTCCCCGATTGCCAAATCCATACCCGCATTCATCGCTATCTCCAGCCCGTGAAAATAACTCATGTTCAGGATTGTCACCGTGGTATTTTTTGCCTTCCCGCTCACCTGCCTGATGACGGACGCACTCCCATCCTCGGAATGGTCATTCACACAGATGATTTCCGATTTTTCAAAATGATTCTCCAGCGCTTCCATCACGGTTTCCAGAAAACCCGCAATCCGGTTTTCCGCATTGCGCACGTAAATTACGGCAGATACAAAATTCTGTTCTTTATTCTCCATCGCTCAACACCTCGTCTAAATCGTAAACCGTGTTTATCTTTCCGGAAAGCACCCCCACAAAGGTCGGGTTCTGTGAATAAGTCCTGATTACCGTCGGCCGGGAATCATCTATTTCCGAACTCATTAATATCGGCTTCATGGAAAAAAGGGAATCTTTATAAGAAAAAGCATATTCCTCTTTCAGATATTTCCGTGCCAGATTTGCCATATAAGGAAATGCCGTTGCAGGCCTTGCTTTACAGTCATTGCAGTTTCCGAGAAAGCCCGGGCTGCACAAAGCCTCCCTTTCTTTCTGGCACGCAAAGACGGGCGTTGCGTCATAGCTGGTCGTATGCGGCGTAAAAGTTACTGACGTCAGTGAATGCAGGCCTGTCTTTCCAAAAGGCATAATGGAGAAAAACGGGCCGTCCATCACGGTAAAGCCGTATTCCCGCAAATTATCATTTACCTCGCACAAAATAATTTCACAAAGCTCATACTTAATTTTAAACATTTCATATCCGAGCATTTGAAGAATCAGATTTGTGGAAGCATAGGTTGCATTGAGCAAAAACCCTGTGCAAAACTGCTCCCCGCCAATCAGTTCCAGCTCATACACATCCGTCTGCTTTTCTATATGACGTACCCTTGCCTGATAAAGAATTTGCACATTTTTCAGCGCCGCCAGTTTATCCAGAAAATATTTTTTTAATACCATGGCGTCGTAGGTATATTCCCGTGTGAGGAAGGCGCCGTCGCACATCCTGTCCTTGAAAAAATGCTCCGGGCAAAGCTCTTCACAGGGAATACCCGCCGCATTGCAAAACTTTTTGAACTGCTCCCCGCTTGACCAGGAATAGTCCGCCGACGTGGCATACACCTTTTTAAACTCCTTATTGATGCAGAAACCGTAATCCCTGTTAAAACGCTCAAAATAGCCCGCCGACTTCATGGCGGTAGACAAGGAACGGGGATAGTGGTATCCCTGATGAACCCTTGCCTGATTGATATAGGTGGCGCGCCCGAAGCAGCCGTCGTCACATTCCAGCACCAGTACGCTTTGCCCCCTGCTCCCGCAAAAGAGCGCGGCATACAGGCCATACAGGCCCGCGCCTATTATAATCTTGTCATACTTCATTTTTTCCTCATTTCCGCGCCGCCTTCTGCGCATGACGAGTACGTCCCATCTAGCAAATATGGTAATACAGAAGCCACTGTTCCAGCGCCAGCACGTACCACAGCACCGGATTCCACTTTTTCTTTGTCAGAAAATCCTTCCATAAACTGTCCACATATTTTATATTCAGCAGCTCCTTTACAGCAGGCCTTGCGTCCGACATGATACTCATTGCCCATTCATGCATCTCTCCTTGGGCAAGCCACTCTGCAAGGGGAATCGAAAATCCTTTTTTGGGTCTTTCCATCATCTCCCTCGGTACATAACGGTAAAGGATACTGCGCAGCGGCTTCTTGGTAATGCCGTCCTCAAACTTATAAGAAAGGGGAAGCCTCCATGCAAATTCTACCACATCCCTGTCCAAAAGGGGAATCCTGTTTTCCAGGGAATAAAACATGCCTGCCCTGTCCACCTTGACTAAAATATCATCCGGCAGGTACTGCAGCATATCCATCAGCATCAGGTTGTGCCTGCCATCCTTAAGATAACCGTCCTGATACAAATCGTTGCTGCATGCAAGCGCCCTCCTGTCTTTCGGGATATATGGGATACGGCAGTCCGTCCTTCCCATGGCCCGGTAAAAAGACTCCGGCGAATCTACCCTGAAACACTCCGATACCTTATATAACAACGGCGTGTGGGCATTGCCCAGAATACCGCAGACATTTCCTATGCCGCGGCGCACTCCCTGCGGCAGGAAACCTGCCTTTCCCCTGACAACGGAAAGGCCCTGCTCCATATCTTTATAAGTATTATATCCGCAAAACAACTCGTCCCCGGCGTCCCCGCTCAGGGAAACCGTCACATGCTCTTTTGTGAGTTTGCTGACAAGCATGGTGGGAATCTGGGAGCTGTCCGCAAACGGCTCCGCATAGGCCTCAGGCAGATGCGGCAGCACCTCCATCACATCCTTAAATTCCACATAAAGCTCCGTGTGCTCCGTACCCAGATGCCGCGCTGTTTCCCCTGCATATTTGGCTTCATTATAACCCGCCTCATGGAAACCAACCGTAAAGGTACGGATTTTGCGCTCACTCATGGACTGCATCAGGCTGACAATCAGCGTACTGTCAATGCCGCCGGACAAAAATGCGCCTAAAGGCACATCCGCCCGCATCTGTCCCCCTATGGCTTCTTTCAGCAGCTTCTCCAGATGTGCGGCGGCTTCCTCTTCACTGCCGTCAAACAGGTTTTCCTGTCCGCACTCCGCCTCCTTGCGAATATCCCAGTACCTGTCCACGCTCCAGTCCGCAAACGGGGCGCTGACTGTCAAAAGCCCGCCCGGCGGAAGCTGCCATATGTCCCGGTAAACCGAATACGGCTGCGGAATATACCCATACCTCAGGTACAGGCCAAACACCTCCGTATTGATTTCATTTTGAAACCCTTCCAGAGCTTTTATGGAATGGATATCGGAGGCAAATACAAAGCGGCCGCCTGCTTTTCCGTAATACAGGGGCTTTTCCCCCATCCTGTCCCTGGCAAGGATTAACCGCTTATCCTGCCTGTCGTATAAAGCAAAAGCAAACATGCCTTTTGCCCGCCGCAGGGTTTCCTTTACACCCAGGCCTTCCAGCGCCTCCAACAGCACCTCCGTGTCGGATGTCCCGCGCAAAACCAGTTTCCTGCCGGCTCTTAAATGCGCTTCTTCCAGTTTCTTCCTGATGTCCGGGGCATTGTAGATTTCCCCGTTGTAAACCAACACAAACCGGCCGCTGTGCGAAACCATGGGCTGCGCCCCCGTTTCTGTCAAATCTACAATAGACAGCCTTCTGTGTCCCAGAACCACTTTGTCATTTTCATCCAGCCAGTAATCCCCCGCGTCCGGTCCCCGGCGCTGCATTACCTGATTCATGGCAAGGATGTTTTCTACCGGCTTACTGCCAAAATTACATATGCCTGCTATTCCACACATGCACTTCCTCCAACTCTTGAAAGCAGATATTCCTGCCATTGCCTGTTTACGGTTTCCGGCTTATAATCTTCCAAAAGGGCTGCCGCCCTTTTTCCCATTCCGGCTGCTTTCTTTTCATCAGCCAAAAGCAGGCGGAGCCTGTCCGCCAGCGCTTTTGTATCTCCCACCGGAATCAGAAAGCCGTTTTCCCCGTCAGAAATCAATTCAGCAGGGCCCCCGCAGGGACAGTCCGTGGAAATACACGGAATCCCCAGGCACATGGCTTCCAGTAAGGCATTGGGCATACCCTCGCTGTTGGAGCAAAGCACAAAAACGCTGCTTTGCATAATCCTGTCAGGAACATCCGATACCGCTCCCGGCAGGGATATCCTTTGCGACAATCCAAGCTGTGCCGCCAGCTCCTTAAGGCTTTCCCTGCACTCCCCTTCCCCGTATACGGCAAGGGTAGTTTCGGGAAATTCCTCCGCCACCTGTGCAAACGCCCTTATAAGCATTTCATGGTTCTTGTTGCCATCCACCCTTCCCACGGAAACAATCTGTCCGCTGCGTTTTCCCGCAAAGGGTTCCCGAATAAAATCGGGATTCAGGGGATTTTTCAGTATAACGGCCTTCTTCTGCAAATACCGCGGGAAAAAAGCCTTTGCCTCGTTTGTCTGTAAGATAATGCCGGACGCCTTCACAAACAGCGTCTTCGCCAGAAAGCGCATGGCTCCCGATGCATACTCGCACGCCGGCTCTCCCCGGACCGAGACCACAACCGGAATCCCCGTGAAGAAGGAGGCCAGAAGGGCCATAAAATTATTTTTACCGATAAAAGAAAGGATACAGCCCGGACGTTCCTCTTTTATAATGCCGCGCAATTTGCGAAGGCGGGCAAAAAAGTTTCCCACCCGCTTCGATGTTTTTTCTTCTTCCGTAAGCTCACTCTGTATCCTGTTTACGCCTCCCGGCAGTTCATACTCATCCTGATGGCAGTATTGGGTTACCAGAACAACCTGCATACCGTGAGCTGCCAGATATCCGGCCAGATTCACCACCACCCGTTCTGTTCCGCCCTTCACCAGCGAACTGCAATAAAGCATTATTTTTTTCTCAGCCATCGGATTTCTCCCCGTCTATTTCATGTAAGCGTCATACCACTTCTGGAAAACAAAATAGGACCACATCAGTTTGGAATAGTTTGCTCCGGTGGCAGGCCCTGCATCGCCATGTTCCAGATAGGTCTGCATCATACCGCTTAAGAAATCCACATCAAAAATTCCCTGCCTGACCAGAAAATCCCTGTCCGACATATCTGAAAGCTGTTCCCTGAGCGGACCCCTCAGCCATTTGTCAAGAGGCACGCCAAATCCTACCTTCGGCCTGTCCAGAAGCTCTCTCGGAATATAATCATAAGCGATATCCTTTAAAATCCTCTTTTTTACTTTTCCGTTATATTTAAAAGAATGGGGCAGCCTGTAGGAATACTCCATGACGTCCTTGTCCAGAATCGGACACCGGGACTCGAGGGAATACTTCATGGAGGCACGGTCTACCTTACACAAAATATCACCCGGCAGGTAAGTGTCCATGTCCAGCAGCATTCTCCGTGCCTGCCAGTTTTTCTCGCCGTAACCGCTTTCTATATAGTATAAAATCGGAACCGCCTCTCCCCTGACCATGCTGTATGCCGCGTCAAGGTAACTGCCCGAGCCAAACTGGGTTTTGGTTTCCTTTTCCCTGTTTCCTGCAATAATCCGCACTTTAAACGGAAGCTTCTTTAACAAGTCCGCTTTCCTGATGCCCGGAAGGTGCAATATCCCGTATGTCATCTCTCCCAGAAAATCCAGCTTCTGCGCCTGCAAAACTTTGTCATAGGAATTGTAACCGCAGAAAAATTCGTCGCCGCCATCGCCGGAAAGCGCTACCGTCACATCCTTCTTTGCCAGCGCCGATACAAGCATGGTGGGAATTTGCGAGCTGTCCGCAAAAGGCTCATCGTAATATGCCGGAATGCTCTCCACCAGTTCAAACATTTCTTTTTCGTCAATATACAGTTCGGTATGGTTGGTGCCAAGATGCTTTGCAACCTCTTTCGCAAATCTGGCCTCATTGTACTTTTCTTCGTTAAATCCGATGGCATATGACTTTACCGGCCTGTCAGACTGGCTCTGCGCTATCGCGGTTATCAGGGAAGAATCGTATCCTCCGCTCAAAAACGTGCCAAGCGGCACATCCGATATCATCCTCATGGATACGGATTTGTTCAGCAAAGCTTTCAGTTCTTCCTTCGCCTGCCCATAGTCCGTGACTTTGTCCCGCTTTTTCTCCTGATATACCTTTTTAATATCCCAATATTTCCGCACCTCTGTTACGCCTGCATGAAATCTGAGATAGCTTCCCGGTTCCAGCTTGTACACATCTTTAAAAATCGTGTCGGGTGCATTGATATACTGGTGGTATAAATAACGCGAGATGACTTCCGTACGGATTTCCTTCCTGAATCCAGGACACTCCATAACAGGCTTCATCTCGGAAGCAAAAACCAGTCCATCGGAATTTTGCCAGTAGTACAAAGGCTTTTTCCCGATTCTGTCCCTGATAAGGTACAGTTCCTGCGTTTTTCTGTCAAACAACGCAATTCCGAACATACCGTTAAATTTTTCAATGCAGGCAATCCCCCATTTTAAGTAAGCGGCAATAATTACCTCTGTGTCACAGGAGGAGCAAAAAGGATAATCCCCAAGTTCTTTCTTCAGTTCCAGAAAATTGTAGATTTCTCCGTTGAAAACCACCGAAATACGGCCGTCCTGCGAATGCATCGGCTGATGTCCCTGGGGAGAAAGGTCCAGAATGGAAAGTCTGCGCTGGGCAAAGCCCACCGTATACCCCTCCCCTGCCGGGTAAATTTCTTCCCCGCTGTCATCCGGCCCCCTGTGATACATGGTATCATTCATCTTTTTCAACTGCTCTGTTGTTATCGTTTTTTTACTGATAAATCCGCATATGCCGCACATAACCGTCCTCCAGTTTTATTCATGCAATACCGCGTGCTCCAAAAACCAGTCCCTGTATTCCCCAAAATCCTTACATTCATTGTCGATGCTGTCAATGACTTCCTTTGTCTTTTCCACTACCAGCGTTTTATAATTATCAAAATTGTCATAGCCCGTCTTGGTCCATGCAAACGGATGCGTCAAAATCTGCACCTTGTCAAAAGACAGGATATTTTCTTCATCAGGATATCCGTAACGCCAGATATGGTTTGCGTCAGACATGTACTTTACCGCTACCGGCGTTTCCTGCGTCACATTTTCCGCAAAGGTAAAAAAGTCGTCCTGATAAGCATTTAAGATACCCGGCAGTTTGATATTTTCCCTGAGAATGTCCTTGGAAGGCCTGTGTACGGAAAAGGTATCCACCTGAAAGCCAAACATTTCACTTAAAATATCCATTTCTTTTTTTATCTGCCCCCGCGCACGCTGCATATCCGTCATGCCGTTTAAGGCAAAATGCAGGCCGATTACATGGCCTCTTTCATGCATATCCTTTACCATTTCCATATTTTTGCGGGAAAGGATATTGTAGGAGTTGTTGGTCCACTGGAAAAAGTAGGTGGAAGTGAAATCCATGCTCTCTTCCACCCTGGCCAGTTCATAAGCCCTCTCCACGCTGTACTCCACATCATGGCGCATGATGATAAACCTGTCCCTGGCAATCGCTTCCTTATACCCCGCCTGCCTTCCGGTTCCTTTGATAATTCTCAGTATCTTACGATAATCCTCATATGAAAACATTTTTTGCTCCTCACACTATTTTCTGCACAATTCCTCTATATAATCCTTCCACTGCCTGCAAATGGCCTTTACGTTTGCAATTTCACTGATTTTGGCAGCTTCCTCTCCCAGCCTGTCCGCCAGTTCCTCATCCTCAATCAGCCTGCATATGCCGTCCGCCATGGCGTCCGCATCCTTAATCGGCACTAAAAGCCCGTTGACGCCGTCCTGAATCAAGGTCGCGGGGCCGCCGCACGGACAGTCCGTTGCCACAATGGGAAGTCCCAGAGCCATGGCCTCCATTAAGGCGTTGGGAAGGCCTTCCCAATCGGAGGAAAACGCAAACAAGGCAGCGTCTGCAAGCTGCTCCTCCAGCCTGTCGCTGGCGCCCATTAACTTCACGTAATCCCCTGCCTGATATCGGGCTATGCTCTGCTCCAGCAATTCTTTCGTTCCGTCCCCGGAATCCCCTCCGTAAATCTCCAGTTTATATTCCGGATGCCTTGCGTGTACTTTCACAAAAGCATCTATCAACATCAGTTGATTCTTGAAATCTACCAGTCTTCCGGACTGCACCACCGCTTTCCGTCTAAACGCCGGCTTTTTACAGCCAATATATTTGTCATTGATGGGATTCAAAATAATCCTGGATTTTTTCTGTATGCCCGGCGCAAAAAAACTTTTTGCGCCTTCTGTCTGAAAAACATTCCCCGCCGCCCTTGTAAAAAACATAGGAATCAATAATTTGTCGCTCTTCGCGTTATAATGCAGATATGGGTCGGTCCGCACCGATACAATAACCGGAATGTTTGTAAAAACAGTCGCCATCAGCGCCCGGTAATTGGCTTTCTGTGCAAATGCAATCACAATGTCCGGCCTTTCCCTTTTCAAAAACTTCCGCAGGTTGCCGACTCTGCAAAAAAACTGCGCCTTTCTCGACTTTGCCTCCTGCTTCCCTGTCAGGCCCACGTGTACGCGGCTAATCCGTTCGTCTATGGCAAACTCATTTTCGGCAACCCATTCTGTGGCAATCCATACTTCATACCCGTCGTTTACCAGATAATTTGCCAGCGTCGTGACAACCCGCTCGGCGCCGCCCTGCTCGAGGCAGTTTAAATGAAATACTATCTTTCGCATTTTCTCTCTTCTTTCAAAACATATTGCATGTAATTATACCAAATAAAAGAAATACCGTAAACCCTGAGATTCTTGCTCCGGTTTCCGCATTTTGCATTGCGGCGTCCCCAACGTGCATTTGATTTCGTAAGGGGGCCTGTAAAAACGCCGGCCCTTGGATGTCGTTTTTTGACATCTTATGTGCCGCTGCGCTTTTTACCGGAGTGAGAACGTCCCCCGTCGAAACAAATGCACGTTGGGGATGCCGCAATGCAAAATGCGGAAATTCAACTCTTATACAGCCGGTAAATGCACACCCCGTTATTTTCAAATACCAAAATTCCAAACTGTTCCTCCAACTGAAAGCCGGGAGAAACCTGCTTGATTTGCACGAGATAATCCACTCCTTCATTTACCAGCGTCTCTATTGCGCCTGCATCATTTTCCATGGCGCGGGCCGTTATGTCCTGCTGGCGCGTCACTTCTTCTGCAGACCTTACCACATAACCGTATTCCCATCCCTCCAGCCACAAATGCCTTTCCGAAAATGCCCCTGTGACAAAAGAGCGGCCGTGGTTGGGACGGAGCATCACATTGGAAACCAAAAGGCTGTTTTCGTCCGTATTTTTGCGAATCCATTCATACGCCTCATACTCTTCATACGTCACCAGATTGGGCTGCTCCGTCTGCCAACCCGGTCCCGGTCCCTTCGTCAGGTTTTCCATACCGGTTTTAAAATAACCCTTATATTGGTAACATCCATACGCCCCCAGCAACAGTATCACTGCCGCAACGCCCCCTCTTACCAGATTTTTATGCCGGCCGTCCATGCCCGACAATGCTTTTATCACCAACACTGATACAAAGGGAATACCGGCGAAAAGAAAATACATTTGGGAATATCCGCTCTGGCTGGTAGCAAGCCCCAACGCAATCCCTATTACAACCGGATATATGAATATAAGGTTTTTTTCCAACGCGTCCCTGTTTATTTTTTTCCTGATTGCCAAAAGCATTACCGGCAGCATCCCCAGACCAGGAATAGCCAATAGCAAATAAGCGGCCGTGGCAAGCCCGTACCTGACGCCACGGGGCAGCCATGCCGGCAGGCATCTGAGCGCCGCCCCTCCGGCCCTGCTGTCAAGCATGATTTCTAACGGCTGAACTTTCAGGCCGTTGCCGCCGCTTACCGTGTTGAACCCTTCGCTGATAACTCCAAAAAAGATTAGCAGGAAAACGCCCAGCACACCGAAGCCGACAGCCAATGTAGGCTTATACGCACGCTTTACCAAAAACCTGTATGCACAGTCAATGCCGACCGCCCCTACAAACACCACTGCAAATGGTCCCTTTGCGCCGGTACATACAGCGGAAAAAAGCAGCAGCGCCGACAGGATTCCTGCATTTATCTTTTCCTCCCGCAGATACAGGAGGTAAAACAAAACGGACAGCATCATATATGCAAGACCGATGTCAAAACCAAACGGCACAATAAGCATATGCGCAGCATAGGTACACAAAGCCCCTTCTTCCCAGCCCGTCATAAAAAGTACGGCAAACAATCCCAATGCGCAAAGCTTTGTCCGGATGCCGAGGCGTTTCAACAGACTGTATACACTAAATACCAGCAGAATGCAGGGCTGTATGAAACCATAGGAAAACTCCAGCATTACCATGGGGATTTTCACCACCATCTGCAGCAGGGCCATCTGTGCGCTGCCGAACAAATGATATTTATAAGGCTGTATATGCCACCTGAAATCCATCGGAGGACATTCCTTTGCCATTTCGACAGAATTACCTATATAGTACATCAGGTCTGCCGTAAAAAAATTGGTCTCACCCACAGACGGTATTTTATTAACAGAGAAATATAAGAAGAACCTGCAGAGAAATAAAATGCCCAGCATAGCGCCGCAGATAATGTTGCCCGCCGTATCCTCTTCCGGTGTCAGCAGGCAATCCTTTCTTTTGTATAAAACCCCTGCCGCCAGCAGGGATTCCAGACACAAAACCCAGATTACATACGACTTTATTCCCGACAGCATTACCAGATAATATGTGATAATATTGACGGCATATCCTATGCCGTAGCTGAAAGAAACCAATTCCAGTTTAGAAACCGTTTTAATCCCCATGACTGCAAGCACGCCAGCTCCCGGAAGCAGGATAAACAGTATCTGAAACAAAAAGAAAACCAGTCCTGCCGCCGGGGGCGTTTTGCCGGCCGCCGTCGTCATGCCTGTAAAAAGAACCAGAAGCAAAATCCATATATACATAATCCTGTTTATCTTTATTTTTTTCATTCCATACCCCTACAGCCTTTCTAACATGTTTTTTAACTCTTCCATGCTCTCCGGCATTAAAACAAGATTGGAAAAGGATTTATCAAACCCGTCAAAATAGTGTGCATCATATAAGTATTTTTTATTAATCAGCCTGCTGATGGAAATTGTCTTGATACCAAACAGGACGGCGGAGGTTACCAGCGTTGTACTGGAATCACCTATCACACATTTGGGCAATACATTAAGACTTGCCAAAATAGCTTCCTGGGAAATTGCGCTTTCCTTTTCGACAATACAGTCCAGGTCTTCATACCAGGAAAGTTCTTTTTCCCTAGGATGCGGTTTTGCAACCAGAGGGATTCCCATCTGTTTCAGCTCGCGGCCGATTTCCTTGTATATCCGGATATCATCCGGCTTTTTCAATATTTTTGTTTCATATAACAGGCTGGCATTGAGAAGAACCGCGCCTCCGTAATACGGATAGGCTCCTTCCCTTGCGTTTTGGGAAAGGATTGCCTTATACGCCTCTACGCACGCCGGGTTTGGAACCCATTTCCCCTGCTGCTTCCAAAGTATTGTAAAGTCAGATATCATTCCAGCTTTCCTGACCTGTTTCACGAACCGTCTTTCTTCCACCAGAATAGTCCACACATTTTTCAGCGTCCAGTAAAACCCCCATTCCGGTATAATGCATTTTTGTATTCCGTAAGGGCTGCGGATATAGTTCGCCAGCCCTTCATCCGTCACAATGATTTGCAGACGGTACCCGCTTTTTATTTCCGTAAGTTTTATGATGGTATCAAAGGACGGCTTATAAGGCGTAATATAGTAAAAAACCGGTTTTTCCGGTTCAGGCTTCCGAAGCTTTGCATAGAAACGAAACCGCTTCCATCTTCTTTGCAGTTTCTGAGAAAAGCTCCGGGCAATGTAATCGGTTGACATCTGCACCAGCTTGGTATCCACTCCGTCTATCACATGGAAGCTTTCTTCCGATACGGCATAACCGGTAAGGGAATGCGCCATTACTGCAATGCACCCTTTCAGCTTTACCCCTTCCGACGCCAAATGATAGATGGCGGCTTCAACCCCCAGCACATGCAGGGGTGTGACAACATCCGCAAAGAAGTTCATCTCCCTGCACGACTCTATGAAATCAAACATATCTTTTTCAGAATATTTTTGCATGTCCCACGTCCTTTTTCCAAACTAATTTCCGTCTGCAATCCCCACTATCTCAAATACCGTTCCGACTTCTGTTTTTACTATGTCCTTCGTTTCAAATACCATGCGCGTATCCTGCTCATAAAGGTATGTCAGCAGTCTTTCCTTCGCCTCGGCGTCCTCGCCTTTAAATACCAGAAAAACATTCGGTTTCAACAAGTCTTCCTTTACCCCGCCTAAACCGTACTGTTCATATTTTTCATGGTAATACGGCGTCCTTGGCAGCCAGCCGCCCATCAACGCCTGATTGACGCTGATTTCCTGTTCTGCAAAAATCTCCCCCGTAAGGTCAAAAGCTATCGTTACATCCATATAGTAAAAATTGTCCTGATGCACCCCCATATAAGCTTCCAGTTCCTGATAAGCAGCCGATACCCCGTTAAGCATTGTAGCATTGCAGGCCCTGTTCATTTCCAGATAACTCTTTCCGAAGAACAGCGCGATACATATGCTGCCCAGACAGAATGCCAAGCGTTTACGCTTCTCTTCTTTTTCCTCCCTTTGCTGCCCAAAGTGCGTCAGAACCAGGCCAAGCAGAAGACTCAGTTCAAAATAATACAGGGATACCGAAATCCTCATGGGCAGCTTCCCCCGGTATACACAGACCATCCATGCCAAAAGGCTCACCGCATATACCGACGCCAGCTCCGCCAGCCGGCGTTTTCTTTGTTCCCTGTTTCTGACCGCCCCGTAAAGCAGCCATCCGTAAACAAGCACAATCAGTCCGCTCAGTGTCGGAACTTCCTTCACCTTCCGTCCGGCTGCCGTCAAAAAACACTCCGGCAGGGAGGGTTTCGCTATCTTCATGGTATCTCCGAAAGTGTTTCGCAGTATCTGCATGGTGTCTGCATCAAATTCCGTGTTGAACGTCAGATGATTATCCTTCGTCAGTATCTTCCACCCGCTTTCCGATATTCCCACGGATTCATAAATCTCTTTGGTTTCCTCATCATAATCCGGCAAAGAACAGTAGTCAAACAATGCACCCCTTGCATTTGAATAAACGGAATATTCCTCCCATTCCGGGCTTCCGAACGCCATATTTCTCATATTTGCATTCATAATAAAGACAAAGCCGCAGGCCATGGCAAAACAAAGGTTTGCTATTACAGCCCTTTTTTCGCGAATCACAGGCAGAACCTTTCCCAGAAATGCCGCTCCGGCAAACGGAATTGCCATCACTGCCGCAGAAGACCTGATTTCAATAGCGGCAAAGAGGAGAAGGAGACTTACAATATAGGTTCCTGCTTTACCGTTTCCGCTATAATAATGCAGGATAGCGGCGCAGCACAACGCAGCCGGCACCACAAAGAAACTGACGCTTATCATTTGCGGCATGACAAAAAACAGCCAGTATATGCCGAAACAGAAAAAAACCGTGGCAATTTCCCATTTTTTTTCTGCTTTTTTTAAAAATTTACACAGTATAAATACACTTACGAAAAACAGGCTTCCCTCCAAGATAAGCGAATACCACGGGACAGAGGCGCTGACGGAATATAGAAGCCAGAGCACTTTTGAAAAAACAGCGCCGCAAAAATACAGTTTATCTTCGAGAATCCCCGTTTCAATCCCTGCTGCAAACCTGCTTATGTAAAAATCATCGTTTATCTGAAATGTAAATTTTGAAAAAAGCCTTGCGGCAATCGTCATTGCAAGTACAAAAAGAACTGCCGCCGCAATCCGTAATGGTGCATTTTTTTTCAACATTTCCCGCATTATCCTCCGTCTGCAATCCCCACTATCTCAAATACAGTTCCGACTTCTGTTTTTACTATGTCCTTCGTTTCAAATACCATGCGCATATCCTGTTCATAAAGGTATGCCAGCAGTCTTTCCTTAACCTCGGAATCTTCTCCCTGAAACACCAGAAAGACATTCGGTTTTAACAAGTCTTCTTTTACCCCGCCTAAACCGTACTGTTCATATTTTTCATGGTAATACGGCGTCCTTGGCAGCCAGCCGCCCATCAACGCCTGATTGACGTTCACATCCTGTTCTTCAAAAACCTCTTTCGTAAGGGTAGAAACCATGGATATATCAAGATAATAAAAATTATCTTCATGTTCCCCCATGTACCCTGCCAATTCCCGATAATCTGCCGATGCCCAGTCAAGCATTCCGGAATTGCAATCCCTTTTCCACTTCAGGTAACCGAGTCCGAAAAGCAACGCGATACATACGCTGCCCAGACAAAATACCAGGCGTTTACGCTTCTCTTCTTTTTCCTCCCTTTCCTGCCCGGCATACGCCAGAACCAGGCCAAGCAGAAGACTCAGTTCAAAATAATACAGGGATACCGAAACCCGCTCGAGTATCCTTCCCCGGTATACACAAACCATCCATGCCAAAAGGCTCACCGCATATGCCGACGCCAGTTCCGCCAGCCGGCGTTTTCTTTGTCCCCTGTTTCTGACCGCCCCGTAAAGCAGCCATCCGTAAACAAGCACAATCAGGCCGCTCAATGTCGGAATCTCCTTCACCTTTCGTCCGGCTGCCGTCAAAAAGCACTCCGGCAAGGAAGGTTTCTCTGCATTCAGAGTATCCCCAAAAGCGCTTCTCAGCATCTGTATGGTGTCTGCATCAAATTCCGTATTGAATGTCAGATGATTATCCTCCGTCAGTATCTTCAACTCACTTTCCGATATGCCAGCGGATTCATAAATCTCTTTGGTTTCTTCACTGTAATCCGGCAAAATGCAGTAATCAAACAATGCGCTCCTTGCCTTCGTATAAGCCGCATATTCTTTCCATTCCGGGCTTCCGTATGCCATATTCCATAAAAATATATGTACCACAAAAACCAGCCCGCACGCCATGGCAAAACAAAAGTTTGCTATTACAACCTTTTTTTCGCGAATCACAGGCAGAACCTTTCCCAGAAATGCCATGCCTGCAAACGGAATTGCCATCACTGCCGCCTCCCGCCTGATTTCAACGGCAGCAAAAAGAAGCAGGAAGCTTACAATGTAAGTTCCTATTTTACCGCTTTCACAATAATAATGCAGGATGGCGGCGCAGCACATCGCGGCCGGCACCACAAAGAAACTGAGGCTTATCATTTGCGGCATGACAAAAAACAGCCAGTATATGCCGAAACAGAAAAAAACCGTGGCAATTTCCCATTTTTTTTCTGCTTTCTTTAAAAATTTGCACAGTACAAATACACTTACAAAAAACAGGCTTCCCTCCAGGATAAGCGAATACCAGGGAACAGAGGCGCTTATGGAATATAAAAGCCAGAGTGCCTTTGAAAAAACGGCGCCGCAAAAATACAGTTTATCCTCGGGAATCCCTGTTTCAATCCCGGCCGCAAGCCTGCTTATGTAAAAGTCATCGTTTATCTGAAATGCAAATCTCGAAAAAAGCCTTGCGGCAATCGTCATTGCAAGCACAAAAAGAACTGCCGCCGCAATCCGTAAAGGCGCATTTTTTTTTAGCATTTTCTGTCGTATCCTCCGTCGGATTCCTCAACTTGTTCCAAAATTTCCAGAATACGGATATCCTTCTCTATGGTATTAGGATACTCCTCCCTGTTTTCTATCCCTTTAAGAAAAGCTGCTATTTCATCTATATACATGTTTTCATTGATATTGGGGCTGTAGCCTTCTTCATGTATGACGTTTTCCATTTCTATACGCGTCCAGTCATCCGTCTGCACATCATATACTTCCATCCGGTTTCTGTCGCATCTCCATTGCAGCTGTGCATTTTCAAAATTAATTACCAGATTCCGCAGGGCATTTCTTCCTACCACATCGACAAGAAGGCTGCCAATCATATCGCCGTAATCAAGTGAACACACATAACTGTCCTCAATGTCGCATCCCAAATCAGTGGTTTTCCTGAAATATCCTTTCGCTTCCCTCGGATAACCCAGAATATCCACTATCCAGGTCAGCTCGTACGGCACAATTTCCCTTGCCCCACCCGTAGCGCGGTTGCTCACATAAAATTCGTTCACATCTTCCCATGGATGCCAGTCCGGCAGATACTGTCCGCTGTGATAAGAAAAATTGCAGACCTTTCCATATTTTCCGGAGGTTATGATTTTTTTGATTTCCTTGATAAGGGGATGAAAAATGAAAGTGCACGAGGGTGCAATAAAGACTTTGTCATTATTGTAATCTTTTATTTTCCTAACATCATCCAGAACCACGCTTGCCTCGACAAAAACCGGCTTGTTGTTTTCTATGGCAGCGCTTACGCCGTCAAAATGCTTGTCCGGCGGCAGGGAAACTATCACCGCACAAATATCGTCAAAATCAATTTCCTTTGTTTCCCGGAAAGCCTTAATCCCGTATTTTGACTCCGCCTCATCGCGCCGTTCTTCTTTAATGTCCACCCCAAGAATATTCCTGCTGTCGACTCCCAGCGCCATAAGGCACCTGATTCGCCTTTTTCCCATGCTTCCCAGCCCGATTACCAGATACTTTTTCATGCTTCGTCTTCCTCCATTTCCTTCTCCATCTGCATGATGGCCTCTATACATTTAAAATCATAAATATCGTCTATCTCATAATTCTGCCATCTTTCAATATAGTAGGGTATCACATTATCCGTATAAATTGTATGCTTTTCTTTTAAAACAGATATTTTAATCAGATAACCGACCCCATACGGAAACAGGGCTTCGTCATGCTGCTGCCTCTGGTAGACGGAGGGCTGTGCCGGTGCATAAGGTACAATACACCCTTCGGATGAAATCTTTTTGATTATGGAAGGATGCTCCAGATGCACCTTCCCTACGGAAATCACGCCGTCCCTCGCCGGATTGTCCCCTGCAAGCCTAATCATGTTGTCGATATCATCCTTTTTCCTGAGAGGGGAAGTCGGCTCCAGAAGTAACATATAGTCGTATTCCTCTCCGGCTTTTTCCAGCTCCTGTATCGTGTACTCCAGCACATCCATGGACGATGCGCCGTCCGTCGCCAGATATGCCGGCCGAAGACCGGGCACCTTCACTCCGCCCTGCTCGCATACGTCGGCTATCTCCCTGCTGTCGGTTGACACAAATACCTTATCTACCAGCCTGCTGTCTAAAATCCTGGAAAGCGTCCACATAATCAGGGGCTTTCCGTTGAGCATTTTAATATTTTTTCCCGGCAGGCCCTTAGAGCCTCCCCTTGCCGTAACAATCGCCAAAATTTTGCTGCCTTTATACATACCTTTTCCACGCCTTTCCCGCACGGCTTTTTGTACGGAAACACTCCTTATCCCGAATTAATTGTACTTTCTGAACACCGGCTTGATGACATTGCCCTCAATAAACCGGCTCACATCTCCGTTCAATGCGTCTCCATACGCCTTCATCGCTTTTCTCGCGGCATCCAGCGTAATTTCTATTTCCTTTTCCGTGTGCTCATACGCAACGGCTATATACGGCATTAGAATACCTGATTTAATCATTTCCTGACAGAAAACAGTCCTGTATTCAAAAGAAGGCTGTCCGTCTTTTCCGCAGACCACAAAATTAGGAGAACACTCCGCTCCCTGGATATAAAAATAATCCTGCAGGGAAGCTTCCCCGGCAATATCCTGCAATCCCTTAACCAGCTTTTTGCCCATATCCCAGATATGCTCTGTCACCTGCAATTCCTGATACACCTTCATTGTTTCCACAAAGGCGCCCAGCCCGCTCATTTCCGCCCCATGCGTAGTGGAAATCAGGAAAACCCTCTCTTTTCCGGGGGTCAGTCCCCCCATATCCATAATCTCCTTTTTACCGCCCAGGGCCGCCACGGAAAATCCGTTGGCCATGCCTTTTCCGTATGTCACCAAATCCGGTTCCACACCGTAATATTTGCACGCTCCCTGCAAATCCCATCTGAACCCGGTTATCATTTCGTCCAGAATATACACTACCCCATATTCCGTACACAGCTTTCTTACCTCTTGAAGGAAATTACCTTCAGGTTCCTCCGAGTCGCAGGGCTCCATAATGAGCGCCGCTATTTCACCCTTATACTGCTCAAATAAATTTTTTACTGATTCTATGTCGTTAAAACTAAACTGCAAAGTCAGGGATTGTATTTCCTCCGGAATCCCTGCATTCATGACCGTGTCGCCGATGAACCAGTCGTCATAGGAAAAGAAAGAGTGTTCCCTGCACCTTGCAATGTACTTTCTCCCTGTATACGCCCTTGCCAGCTTTGTCGCTGCAGACGTTACCGTAGAACCGTTTTTGGCAAACTTTACCATGTCTACCCACGGGATTAAACCACACAATGTTTCTGCCGCCTCCACTTCAATCTTTGATGCCTTGGACGCAGTATTGCCGTTATGTATCTGCGCTATGGCGGCATTGGAAATCCTGTCATAATCATATCCGATGGTGACGGAACGACATGCCATGGCATAGTCAATATATTTGTTCCCGTCCACATCCCATGTATAAACCCCTTTGCTTCTCTCCATTACCCTGGGGGCATTTCCCGGAAACACTTCATCCGTCCTGCTATACGTATGCGCTCCTGCCGGAATATACAAATGCGCTTTTTTTCCATACTCTTCATTCTTACTCATAACTTTCCTCCATCTGTTTCCACTTTATCAATTAATTTTAATATTTCCCTGTCCTGTGCAAAAGAATACTTCGGCTTGTCCTCTTTTCTGATAACCTGAAAGAAGTTACAGATTTCACTGTAATAAGCGTCTTCTATGATTGTTGCGGAATAATCACTGCGTTGGTCCACGGTATCGTACAGCCTGACCGGGACGTCCTTTTTCTGTTCATAGTCATATCTGTATAATCCGTCGGGCGTCCCGTTCCATGTAAGATAGATATCTTCCCCGAACACTTCCAGATTCCTGGAAGCCTTTCTTGACACAATGTCTATGGCAATGGCTCCTTTGCTGCCGCCTTCATGTTCCAAAAGGATAATATAGTTATCAGGATAATCCACCTCGAGACTGCTGATATTGCCGCCCACGACTTTCATCGACTCCACCCTGCCGAAAACATCCGTCAGCCACGGAAACTCTATCGCCATAAACTCCCTGCACCCGTTAGTCTCTTTATCACCCACAAAAAAGTTCTTGTAATTTTCCCACGGATGCCAGTCCGGTAAATATTGTCCTGCATGGTATATATAGTTTATTTTACTTTTACATTTCCTGACTTCCTCATGCATATATATCATTTCTTTCCGATACAAAAAAGTAGAGGACAAAAACAGGACCCGCTCCTTTTCCTCAGCCAGCCTCATATTCTCATCATACATTATATCCACAAGATTTAATTCTGTAAATACATGCATCCCTTTTTCAAGACACAGATGAATCAATGCCGCATGGGACAGCGGCGATGTGGAAATAAACGCGCAGTCTATTTTCCCCTCGCGGGTATATGCCTCTTCAATGTCTGTAAAGGTCCTGATTCCGTATTCACTCTGCGCTTTTTCACAGCGCTCTTCCTGTTTGTCAACTCCTATCACGTTCATCCCGGAATCATATTTCTGCAATAGCCTTATGCGCCTTCTTCCCATTGAACCAAGGCCAATTACCAAGACTGTCATACCTTCTTCTCCTATCTGTCATAAAATCCCTTTTTCATATCAATGCCTTCCCTCAACGCCCCGGTGATTATCTCCACTATTTCAGCTGAGGTTTCTTTCCCTTCATAGGGATTTTCCGAGCCTGCAATTTTATTTTTAAATTCCGGGGACAATCCCTTTAGCAGGGCGGCCTCTATCTGCCCGGCATCATTGCCGCAGTCTATCACGGACCCGGCGCGCACCCTTCCTTTTTGCCTGTCCCCTATATTGACGGTCGGAATATGGAAGGAAGGAACCTCAATAATGCCGCTGGAAGAATTGCCGACCACTGCCCCGCAAAACTGCAATGCGCTCAAATATTTTACCTGTCCCAGGGAAACATAGCCCCTGCACCTGTCCTTGTTTTTCTCCACATAACCGTCTATCATTTGATTGATGGCACGGCCGCCTGCATCCGCGTTTGCCTTTGTAAAAATCACGGAAATCTCCCTATGTTTGTCAAGTACATCCAGAATATCCTGAAACTGCTCCTTGGGAGTCTGTTTTTCCAGGGTTACGGGATGATACGTAACCATGATGACCGGCTCATGAAATGAAAAATCAAGCAGTCCTTCCAGTTCTTCCCTTTCCAATAACTTTGCGGATTTTGCATTCTCCACTCCCAATGCCCCAACGTTATAAACCGTCTTCGGCTGTTCTCCCAACCGGATAATGCGGTTTTTATACTCCTCTGTTGCCGCAAAATGCAGATGGCTCATCTTTGTTATGGAATGCCTTATTGCATCATCCACCGCACCTTCCGTCAGTTCGCCGCCATGGATATGTGCAATCGGAATCTTTGCCAGCATCGAGGCTGACGCCGCCGCCAGCATTTCATAGCGGTCTCCCAGTATTACGGTAATATCCGGTTTCTGCCTGTCAAAATAATCCGCAAATCCCATCAACGCCAGACCCATGGATTTCGTGGCTCCTACGGATGTGTCGGAGCTTAAAAGCATTTCCACTTTATCTGTAATGGGATAACCGTCCCCTTCAATTTCTTTGTAGGTCAGCCCGAACTCCGGGGAAAGGTGCATTCCGGTAACCACCAGCTGCAATTCCAGTTCATCTGACTTATTTACTTTGTCGATTACAGGCTTAAGCAGTCCGTATTCCGCCCGGGTTCCTGTTACAATACATACTTTTTTCATAATTCTATCAACTCATCTTCACTAAATTTTCTCTTTGCCTTCTTGCCGATTACCTGCTCCCACTGCATGGGGGAGATGCCGCTTCCCGGTCTTTTGGTTGTAAGATTATCCTCCGAAAAGAGTTCGCCTGCTTTAATGTCACATTTCGCGACAATGCTTTTTCTCACGATGTCGATATTGGCTTTTTCCGATTTGGAAGGTTCTTTCTTTCCGCTGCCCAGCGCCCTTTCTATATTCCTGACCGACCTGACCATACTCTTCAGTTCATCCGGTTCCAGGCTTGCCTTATGGTCGGGGCCTTCCATATTCTTATCTAAAGTAAAGTGCTTTTCAATTACTTCCGCCCCCAACGCGGCGGCGGCAACAGCAACTTCTATTCCGTTTGTATGGTCCGAGTACCCTACCGCGAGCCCCAGTTTCTCCCGTATTGCCGCCATTGCCCTTAAGTTTACATCCTCAAAGGGAGTCGGATATTCCGTATTACAGTGAAGGACCGTAACCGTGCGGCTGCCATTCTCTTTCAGCACCTGTACGGCTCTTTCTACCTCATCCAGGGTACTCATGCCCGATGAAAGAATGACTTGTTTTTTCATTTTGCCGACTTCTCTCAAAAAAGGAAAATTGGTTATCTCCCCGGAAGACAGTTTAATGATGTCCATCCCCTGTGCCACAAGATAATGCAGGCTGTCCGTATCAAACGGCGTGGATAAAAACAAAATCCCCTTTTGCCTGCAATATTCCATCAATTCTTCATGCATCCCGGGCGTCAGCTCTAACTTTTTCAACATTTCAAGCTGGGACTCATCTTTATCCGTCGTTTCCATCTGGTACGCCGCTTTACAAACGCTTTTGCATACAAGCTTTTCTGCCCGGAAAGTCTGGAATTTTACGGCATCTGCCCCTGCCAGGGCAGCCTCATCCACCAGTTTTTTGGCAATGTCAATATTTCCGTTGTGGTTTACACCCGCTTCCGCGATAATGAAAATATTTTTCATAAACTTCTCATCCCTAAGATTTTATTTTTTTTCCGGGTACTCCCACCACCGTGCATGTTTCCCGGACATCCCTCACCACAACTGCGCCTGCTCCCACAAGTACATTGTCTCCTATCTTCAACCCCTGCAAAATAGTTGCATTTGCCCCCAAAAAAGCATTGGAACCAATCGAGACATTGCCGCATACCACGCCTGCTGCCGCAATATGGGTATAATCACCGATTACGCAGTCATGTTCCACAACTGCCGCCGTATTGATGATTGCCATTTTACCGATTTGGACATTGGCATTGATAATAACGCCTTTCCCTATAAACGTGCCTTCCCCGATTTTTACATCCCCTGCCTGCACCGCTGAGGGGTCTGCGATAACCGGAAGGATAAATCCTATGTTTTTTAATCGTTCATATAATCTGTTTCTGGTGTTTCCATGTCCAAGATACCCGATACAGATACAGGCGTGATGTATTCCGTCATCATAGAGCGCCTGCAGGTCGTCGTCAACGCCAATCACCCCGATTCCCCTGTATGCAAAATCTTCCTCGCCTGCATGTTTGACAAATCCGGCAATCTCATAGCCGCTTCCCCGCAATATGGCATCCGCTACGCTTTTTGCATGGCCGCCGCACCCTAATAAGACGATTTTATCCATACCCTTTACAGCCCCATTCTTTCTTTCATCTTTTCCAATTCCTCCAGCTGTCCCATATCCATCCAGTCCTCTTCATTTATCAGGTATGTTCCAACCTTCTCGCCATCCCTGATGCAGCCTTCGATAATGTCTGTAATGTCAACGCGGCTGTTTTTTGGTATCTTGTCCAAAAATGCCGGTTCAATCACATAAAATCCCGTATTTGTATAAAATTCAAAACTTGGTTTTTCTTTAAATTTAATTACGCTTCCGTCTTCTTCTATATCAACCGTTCCGTATGGGATGACTACTCTTTTCCTGGCGCAGACAATGGTGATAAGATTTTGGCGTTCCCTGTGCGTTCGCAATATTTCCTCATAATCCGCATTCACTATAATGTCGCAGTTGCTGAGGAAAAAGGTTTCCCGAACCTCTTCTTTTACCAGCGCAATTCCCCCTCCGGTCCCCATATACCGTTCTTCTTCCACAAAATGAAGCCTGGGCAGTTCCTTCTGCGCCTCCTGCTTCGTGGAATCCATAAAATATGCCTTAATAAAATTTTTCTTGTAATTTACTATCATATAAAAATCATGACAGCCAAATTTGCTGAAATGACTGATTATATGCTCCGTTATCGTCTTGTCCCCAATCGGTATGAGCGGCTTCGGCAGAATATCCGTATATGGTTTCAGGCGGGTGCCTTTCCCGCCCGCCATAATAACAACCGGCGTTTGTAAACTTTTATTCTGCAGAGGCATTTTTTTCAGCAGAAACTTAATATCCGTTATTTTTTTTTGCTCATCCACTATCGGCAATGCCGTAATCATTTTCTCCCGCATCAGTTCTTCCGCTTTACGGCTGTCTTTCCGGTATAAATAGACAGGATGATAATTGGCAATTTCCCGGACAGGCGAATTGATATCCACGCCGTTCATCAGGCTCCTGCGGATATCACCGTCCGATACGGCCGCAAGCAATACTCCATCCCTGCATAAAAATGCATTGCCGGACGCATTATTATCAATCACCTTCATGGTTTCCACCAGGGACATCTCTTCCGAGACAATATAGTCTTTCAACGTCATGTTTTCCCTCATCTACAAATTATACAGTTCAACCTTGTATTTATCCAGATTCTGTCTTAAGAATGCAATTGTTTCCGCCAGTCCCTGTTCAAAAGTAAACTGCGGCTCCCAGGCTGTCAGCTCTTTTATCTTCTTATTGCACCCAAGCAGCCGGTTTACTTCACTGTTCTTGGGGCGCAGGCGCTGTTCGTCACAGACAATCTTTGCAGCCGGATTTATCTGGCGGATTAACTCTTTTGCAAGCTGTCCGATGGAAATCTCCTGCTGCGTCGCAATATTGATTTCCTCCCCGATGGTTTTTTCCGACTTATAAATTTCAATAAATCCGTTTGCGGTATCCTTTACATAATTGAAATCCCTGGTGGGCGTAAGCGCCCCTAACTTGATTTCTTCTTTTCCGGCCAAAAGCTGTGTGACAATAGTGGGAATGACCGCCCTTGCGGACTGCCTTGGCCCGTACGTGTTAAACGGCCTTACAATGCTCACAGGCAGGTTAAAGGAACGGTAAAAAGACTCTGCAAGACGGTCCGCCCCTATCTTTGTGGCGGAATAAGGCGACTGCCCCTGAAAAGGATGCTTCTCGTCAATCGGCACATACTGCGCCGTACCATATACCTCTGAGGTGGAAGTAACAAGCACCCTTTTCGTGCCCAACTCCCTTGCCGCCTGAAGGACATTCAGCGTACCCTTGATATTGGTGTCCACATAAGTATCCGGTGAATGGTAACTGAACGGAATCGCTATCAGGGCGGCCAGATGAAAAACGGCGTCCATCCCCTTCATAGCCTCCTTTACCCCGTTCGGGTCACGCACATCCCCCTGAAAGATTTCAATCTGACTGAGCAGTTCCTTGGGGAATGTGTCCAGCCAGCCCCATGTATTAAAAGAATTGTAGAGCACAAATGCCCTTACCCGATACCCTTTTTTAACCAGTTCTTCTGTCAGGTGGCTTCCGATAAAACCGTCCGCACCCGTCACTAATATTTTGTCCATATGCTTCCTTTCTTACTTTTTAACCAAAAATTTTGTTTTTATCTTTGCCCATAAAACGCCCGCTGCCTTTATACATTTTACCGCTATCACGGAAAAGCAGACCGCACCCGCGATTGTACCCGCTGCCGTCACCGTATAGGAAAGCGCGTCCGAGGCAAACAGATGCGTCATGCCAAGCTTTTCTATCAGCCTGAAGCTCACCATGTGGCTCAAATAGATTTCCATGCTGATGCTTCCCAGAAACTTTGTGACAGGGTTCTTGAGCGCCCCGCCAAAATCCCCAAGGGCATAAATCAGGAAAAGCGAAAACATAACCACCATCACAGCAATGTAACTGCCAATTACAAAATACCCTGCTGCTGAAACAATAACCGCAAACAATACCAGAAGCCGGCGCTTTTTCACAAATCCCCCTATCTTATCGCGATACAGGAAAATCAAGCCTCCGGCCACAAAAAACACTGCACTGTATATGAAATTGCTCCTGTCGCCTACGGAGCCATGGTCTGCATTAAAAAAATAAACGGTACACAGTCTGTTAAACAAATACGCCGCTCCAAAGGAAAGCCATGCGCGCCGCTTGTCCGACATCAGGTAACAGAAAAAAGGAAACAGAAAATAAAATACAAATACCGTTCCCAGAAACCAGCCGACGCCAATCACGGAGATATCCGCGTTGGGAAGCAGACCGAAACAAAGCGTCAGGTTTGCAAAAACCTCATACAACGATTCCACACTCGGCGATATAATAATGTCAATCAGGCACAGCAGTGCAAAAAAGGGCCAGACCCTGGCATACCGTTTCCCGTAAAACTGTCCCACGGAAATCTCATTATGCATGATTTTGTCATAATAGCCGCAGCACATGGAAAAAGCGCTAATCATCATAAATAGGTAAACCAGCATCGTAAAAGACGGAATAAGGCTGTTAAAAACAAAGCCGTCAATGCTGTATTCCGCATTTGCACGTACATGCATCAACACAATGCCTAATGCCGAAAAGGCCCTCAGCCCGTCTAACGTACCATAATGTCTGGGTTCTCCAACTGCCTTTGTTTCCTCCAAAGCGCTTCCTCCAATATCTGTCCGCCATCCATAATCTGCCTTTCTGCATTATAGCATTTCCCCGAAAAAATGGCAATAATGGAAAGCAGTCCGCTGTTATTCGCCCTTTAAATACCTGCCTGCATCCTTGAAAAAGCTTCCCACAATCAACAGCACGATAAAACCGATGGGAAATGCCGCTATAATCGACACTGACTGCAGGCTGTACATGGAGTTTTCGGCAAAAATAAGCGCAATGGGAAAGAGAATGAACATAACCGCCCAGAATGTCCTTACGCGCTTATCCGGCTCCCTGTCCACAGACAGCTTTTTGTACGAATACGCCGACACCACCATGGTGATGGAATCAAATGTTGTGGAGTAAAAAGCAATCATTGTCACCACCAGAAGCAGCAGCCCGAACTTGCTGAGGGGCAGGGTTTCAAAAATCTTTAATATCGCTTCCGCATAGGCGCCTCCCTCCGCCACGAAGCCTGCAACATCCAGCCCGTGTTTCATCTGCTGCGCCAGGCCGTAATTTCCCAAAATGATAAAGGAAGTAAACGTTCCTGCCAGCCCCCATGCATACCCGCCGAGAACCGTGTTTCTGATAGTCCGGCCTTTACTTATGATACCAATGAAAAAGGGCGTTGCCACACACCACACCATCCAGTATGCCCAATAATAGACTGTCCAGTTCTGGGGAAAAGCAGTTTCCCTCAGAGGGTCCATCCAGGTGGACATTCCCACAAAATTCTGCACCATATTGCCCAGGGCTGAAAATCCGGTTTCCAGTATGTAGACCGTTTCTCCACCCGCCACCAGGAAATATATGAGTAAAGCAAAAAACAGGTAGGTGCAATAGGATGCCAGCTTCGACACCCCCTTGAATCCGAACCATACCGTTAACGTATAAACAGCCGCAATAAGAAGCAGCAGGATAATGGTAAGCCCCACTCCCCCGGACAGCCCGAATACATCGCTCACCGCAGAAGACAGCAGGGGCGTTGCCAGGGAAAAAGTAGTCGCCGTTCCTGCCAGAAGGGCAAAGATGGCGGTCAGGTCAATTACCTTGCCCCAAAATCCATCCACTTTATTACCCAGTATAGGACGGCAGGCCTCGGAAAATTTTTGTTTTTCCCGTCCTCTTACATGCAGCATAAAACCAAAAGCCACAGCCAGCACGATATAAAAGCTCCAGGCAATCGGCCCCCAATGGAACAGCGGGTAGGTAGAAGCCCACTTCTGTATTCCTCCCATTTGGGCAATATGTGTTTCATTGGCATACAACGCCCACTCAATCAGGGAATAGAACAGGATATCCGCCGCCATGGTGGAAGTAAAAATCATTGTTCCCCATTTAAAAGAAGAATATTGCGGTTTCTCTCCTTTTCCGAGTTCTATTTTACCATATTTGGAAAAAGCGATATACAATGTGCATCCAAATATCCCCACGCCTAAGAGGGCATAGTAAATGCCGCAGTCATCTCCCAGAAATCCGCGCACCACCTGCAATACCATGGCAGACTGCCCCGGCAGCAGCATAAAGACGACCGATAATATCACGATACCCGCCAGAGGCACCGCAATGGAAAACCAGTCAATTTGTTTACTCAGTTTCTCTTTTTTCTCTTTCATTTCCTAATTCCTTTCCCTGCACACACCGGCATAGCTTCCGTCTGCCTCTATCAGTTCTTCCACACTGTCTATTTCCGTCACATCCCCATACTCCATCCGCCGGATTCCCAGCCGGTACTCTTCGGGGTGGCAGAACAATGCCACATCATCCCAATATATCTGCCTGTTCCTTTTTTCTTCAAATTCCAGTTCAAGATGCCGCTTTAATTTGCGTCCGTCCTCTTCGCTCCATCGGGAAATACTGAAAAGCTGCCATCCCCCGCTTCCTCCGCTCCGGCTGCAATGTGTTATGATGCCGTCCTTTACGGTGAGAAACCACTCCGATGTATATTTTTCCGTCCACACGGCGTTGTACCCAGAACGCTCAAAATCAGGGGACAATATATCCTTGTTACGGATAATCAAATCTCCGTCAAGAATCATTGCATCTTCTAAATAATTCCTTGCCACATACAGGGAAGAAATGTTGTTGCAGACAGCAAAGTACGGGTTCTCAATCAGTTTAACGCCCGTATATTCCTTTTCCAGACAAGCAAACTGTTCCTTCAGATATCCTGTCACCACATAAATTTCCGTAATCCCGTTGGCATGAAGCCCGCGAATGACGGTATCTATCATTCTGACGCCATTGACCCGCACCAGAGGTTTTGGCGTCTTATGGGTGACTGGCTGCATCCGTTTACCGATGCCGGCAGCCACAATGACCGCCCGTTTTACTCTATGCATACAGATTCTCCTTTTTTGTCCTCCATCTCGCCGACAGCCACCTTATAATAATCCTTTGCATACCGGTACTGCCTCAGGGAATACTCCCCAAATTCCACCCCTTTGATTCTCTTGTATTCACACCAGTTGCTCCACAACAGGCCGCAGGCCGCAATGTAACAGTAAATCTTAATCCGGGTTTCCCGACGACAGCCATCCTTAAAATAATCCCGTATCGTATTATCTATCTGCTGCCTGTCATACATGGCATAGATGCAGAACATGGCAATATCCACATGCGGGTCCTGCATACCGGCATATTCCCAGTCAATCAGTCTGGGCAATTCCTCTTCCTTGCCCCCTGCAAAGAGAAAATTATCCGGCACCGCGTCTATATGGGTCAGAACTTTTGAAGCCATGTGCGCCTCTATATAGGGCTTCAGGGAGAAAACCCTTTCCTTTGTAACCTCATAATCTTTAAATGCGGAAGGTATGCCTTCCCATAATGCTTCATAAAACAGTATCTGTCCGAATATATCAAAGGAATGCGCTGTCTTAAGACCCATTTCATGAAATGCCCTGAGCTTTTCCATGCATTTTTTAACATCCTTTCGGCTATCGGGATTACAGACCCTTGCCCCTTCCCAGAAACGGGTAATTTTATAGCCATTTTCCGGATTCAGATAAACAATGTCATCACATATATTTTTTCCTGCAATGGCTTCATATACCGCCGCCTCTTCCTGCCGGTTGATGAGCATCTCCGTTCCCTCTCCCGGAATCCGCATAATATACTTTTCACCCCTGCAGGAAAACAGAAAGGAACGGTTTGTCATTCCCTTTTTCAGTACCGTAATGTTTTCTATTTCTTCGGGTTTTGCCTGCAATGCTTCCGCTATTACCATTATCGCTTCCGACTTTAGCTGACCGGAGCCGCCGTCCAGTTCCCTAAGCTGTTCATAAGTATTGATTTCCACCACACGGGATGACGATACCACACGGGCCAAAACAAGCATCTTGTCCTTTTGGTACAAAGCCTCCTCCCAGAATGCATTGTCGTATCTGCCATCTCCGCAAAGCCGCAAAATCTGTTGTCTGACCATTTCCGCCTGTTCTTCAAGCAGGTAACAGATGCCCACCATGGCATTTCCTCCGGCTTCTTCGGAAACAGTTACCAGTTCCATTTTTCTGTTAATGCGGACTGTACTATCATTGTCCACCAGGTCACTGACCATATACCAGGAATACATTTCATGCCTGTTGAATGGATTCCTTTCACACCAAATGTCACAGGGAACAATATAAGTATTGGACAAGCGGGCAAGGGCAAGCTTTAAAGAATGGAGATTATTTTTGACGGCATAATCCGGATTGACCAGCAGTTCCACGCCGAAATCATCCATCAGGTATTCATACTGCTCCTTCATAAATCCCACGACAACATAAATTTTCGTAACCCCTGCCTCGTGAAGCTGACGGATTAACCGCTCAATCAAAGGCTCTCCGTGAACCTCCAGAAGTCCCTTCGGGACCTCCGTATTGATGGGAACCATCCGCATGCCGTACCCGGCTGCCAGTATCACAGCATTTTTCGGCGCATTTTCCTTTGCCTCAGCCATCGCCTTTGGCGTAGGACGCATCCCTTCATCCAGATACCCCTCCTCCGTCAGCATCCTGACGGACCGGTTAACCACCCCCAGGGAATGTCCGCAGGCCTCTGCCAGAATCCTCTGGTTAATATACGGCTCCTCCAGCAGTTTGTTCAAGATATCTCCTTCTTGTATGTTCATATACTATCCCTTTCTATATTTCATGAACACTTAGTCAAAAAAAATAATGCAGAAACATAATAACATATATTCCTGCAGCTGTCAAAAAATTATTTTCCGAGTTTCCGTATTTTGCATGGCGGAAGCGGGAGCGTGTCCTGTTGGAACAAATGCACGCCCCTGCTTCCGCCATGCAAAATACGGAAACTCCAATTATTTTTTGTAAACCCTATACCGATGATGCCCTATCCTGTCCTTTTCAGGCGGAAGTTCCATATAGTCTCCGTATATATGCCTAAGCGCCGTGTCATATGCCTTCGGCACCCTGAAGGTATATTTCTCAAAGGGCATCCTATCATATGTGTCAAACCACGCCCTCTCGAAAATATCCTTTTCACCGCCGGAAAGCCAGACGATGCAGCCCACATAACGGCTGGCGTCATAATCCTTTTTGCGCGCCAGCGCAGAAAGCTTATTCTGGAAGATATCTTTTCCGCACAGCTTTGCAAAAAGAAAAACCGGCAGTTTGATTAATTTGCGGAAAAAGGAGGTCGTGTTTTCTATTGCAAACCGCTCTCTGGTCGCCTGATAGCACAGAGAAGAAAGCCTGTCGCCCTTTAATCCGTATGCAAGCGCTTCCTCCTTCGTATCCCCCAGTCCGTCATAGGGGTAAATATCGATAAATATCCCCATTCCGTAATCTTTTTCGTTATCCATGTCAATCCGGTACCTGTCATCACTAATGCGCGTAATCATATAGGGATACGCAGCGCAGACATCATGGTTAAACACCTTTAAGTACGGGTGATTTGCCAGATATGTTTCCAGATAAGCCAGCAGCTTATCGTAATCAGGCCGCGGCATCATAATATCCACATCGTCATCCCAGGGAATATAGCCCCTGTGCCGTATTGCCCCAATCAGAGTCCCATAAATCAGGAAATACCGAAAATCCTGTTCTTCACAGATGTCCGCAATGGTTTTGAGTATTTCCAATGAAATTTTCTGCATATCCTTTAAAGGTATTTCTTCCCTCATTTTTTCTTCATTTCTTCCTTTCCCTTACGACCTGATATATCTGCATGAGCTTTTTGCACATATCGTCCATGCCATATGCCTGTCTCACATAGGCAGCCGCTTTTTCCGCCTTGTCAAGACACTCCCCGTAGTTTTCAATAGCAAAGGAAATCTTTTGGGCCAGCGCTTCCGCGTCTTCACAGGGAAATAAAAATCCGTAGGTTTCGTCTCCTATGATTTCCGCCGGGCCGTTCAGATTGCTGGCTATGCAGGGCACTCCCGACGCCATGGCCTCAACCAGCGCAAGCCCGAAGCCTTCTGAACGGGAAGGCAGCACAAACAAATCCAGCGTATGCAAAAAACCGGCAACATTTTCCACATTGCCCAAAAAAACGACATTTTTCTCCACGCACAGCCTCTTTGCCTGCTCCTTTAACTTCCCAAGAACCGCCTGATTTCCCGCTCCCGCAAAAAAGCACCGGATTGCCGGATACCTGTCCTTTAACAGCGCCACTGCCGCAATCAGGATATCCTGTCCTTTTTCTTCAGGCTTGATTCGCGCCACATTTCCAATCACAATCTGCTTTTCATCAAAGGCCTTCCTGCCGTCCACGGAAAATGTCTTTAAATTGATGGCATTATAAACCGTGACTGTTTTGCGCGGCGCCGCCCCGCAGGCTTCTATATCCTTTTTCACGCTTTCCGATATGGCGATAATTTTGTCGCATATCCTGTTGCGGTACCATCTGCGCAGCCTGCTTACCGCCTTATACTGTCCCATTCCGTGAATAGTATAAATGATTTTGGTTTTCGGAAAAAGGACGGGACGCAGCATCAGCAGTTCCGGCGTGTCAAAGGAGTTGCAATGAACCACCTCAATACGATGCTTTCGGATAAAACCGGCCACCCTGCGCATCGTGTCAATACGCCCGCCGCTGCCTGCCGCTCTCTTTTGCAGGAACACGCATACCCTGTCATCGAGCATCCGAAGCAGGGATTCCTCATAGAGGTCGTTTACAATATAGAGAAATACCTCGTTTCCCCGAACTGCCATCTCATTGCAGATATCCGCCACCAGGCGCTCCGTTCCTCCCATCGTGAAGGAAAACATAAGATACATGATTTTCATGGGAAAGTTTCCTCCAAAAACAGTTTCCGGTAATAGGTTCCCGGCAGGGCCTGCCTGTCCGCAGACGCCTTGTAACTCAATTTATGCAGGGGACACATCTGTCCGACGGCCTGCCATATTTTCTCATCATAAGGCTCATAAAGACGTAAGAGCAGAATATGGGGAACCGCATTGCAAAACGGCACCACCCTGTTCCAGCTTTCCGGATAAGCCTCGATTGCCAGTTCAAACATATCATGTATCAGGTAATAGTCCTGTAATGTCCTGTGTTTCTTCCAGTACTCATACAATAGCGCACGGGTCAGAAGCAATATGGGGTGATTGGTACAGGCTGTCATAAACCAGCTGGATATTCTGGTACTGTGACCGTCCAGACCGGGTTTTAAGTCCTGAAAGGTAAAAAGCTCTGAGTCAAGAAAATAGTCCGGTATCCGGCCGGAAGAAAAGAAAACCGTGGCGTCCACCCATGTGCCGCCATAGGTTGTCAAAAGCTCCAGACGCAGCAAATCAGACATATGGGTCCTGCTTATACTGCCATTATCTATTTTCTCACGGATATAATCGGGAAAAGTCACATATTGCCTGTAATTGTCCTCCGTCAGCAGGATAATTTCCCTGTCGCCCAGGTTCTCCTCAAGGGATTGGTAGCATTTCTGCACTAGCAGGGGGGCATTCTCCATGCCTTGCAGCCAGCAGACCCATACCTTACGGCTTTTTTCCTTGGGTAATCCCTTACGCTCTTCCTCCCCGCCCAGATACTCCCTGACAAATCCGCTGTACTTTCGCCGCAGTTTTTTCAGGATGCGGTTATTTATGGAAAGCCTGGCTATCTCCAGTGATTTTTTGGAAAAGCCCTGGAGCAATATCTGAACAAACGCATAAAACAACACATGGGCGCGCAGATACTGCCGGACCATGTCCATTCCGCCTGCTTTTTTTAATAAATTAATAAACCGTTTCATCTGCTTTCCTCATAACAAACGCCCACTTCCGAAAGTTTTCCCGTCAGAAACAACGTTTCATACTGCGTTACGATTTGCGTCCAACTGTATGCGTCCGCTATCCTTTTCTTTGCCTTTGCCCCCAATTCGCTTACCTGCCCCGCAGTCAGGGCGTCCGCGGCTGCTATCAGGGCTGACAGGCTGCCCTCTTCCTTACTCCAGTAAAGAGCCGCCTCCTCCCCCACTTCACGGTTGAATCCCACGTCCAGAAGCAGGTTCAGCTTTGTGCTTCCAAGCGCTTCCAGAAGGCTGGGATTGGTTCCCCCCACCTCATGTCCGTGAAAGTAACCGTAAGCGTCTTCCCTTATTTTTTTCAAAAGCTCCTGGTCATAAACCGTCCCCACGAATTTAATCCGTTTATCGCCCCGAAAGTGCAGGCGCTGCTCCAGTTTATTCAAAAAGGCGTCGTTGGCTGTTGTGATAAGCACAAGGTCCTTTGATGTGTCGGACGCCATAAATTCCCTTATCATGATTTCAAAATTGTTTTCCGGTACAAACCTGCCCACAACCAGATAATATCCGAACGGGGTAAGCTTGTTGCCCTCCCTCCAGTTTTTATAGCTTTCACTTTCCGACGTAAGCTTGGACGGGCTGATATCCGACCCATAGGCAATAAAGGCGGTGCGGGGATGGTACCTGCCATAATCATCCTGTATATAGCGCTCAATATTTTTGCTGTCACAGATAAGCAAATCCGCATGTTTTACCATCAGTTTTTCGGAAAACTTCCAGTACCTGCGAACCGGCATACTCCACTTTGCGCGTTTCCATTCATGTCCGTCCGGATTGACATACAGAACGCCCCCCAGCTTTTCTATTTTTTTCTTAAAACGGCCGATAAATGGGCCAATCCTGCACGCCAGCACATAAAAAACCGGGCGGCCTCCCACCTTCTGACTCCGGCAGTATCTGATACAGGCCCGCAGGGCTGCAATATCGTAATATATTGCTTTCGCCGGTCCGATGGAAGGCACCTTTACCGAAAAGCACCTGGCGCCGTTGTATTCGTATCCGGTATTCTTTTTACCCATACAGGCCACGTTATATTTTATCCTGCCGCTCGCCTGATATTCCGTCAGCTTTTCCACAAAGGTTTCAAAGCCGCCGTACGCTGCCGGAATCCCTTTGCTGCCAATGATAAAAACCTGCTGCTTTTCTGTTTCCACGCGATTTACCCTTTCCGTTGATTTCACTGAATAAGATTATATCATTTTGCCCCCTGCTTTACCACTGTTTCTTGCCTGTGCCGCACTTTTCTTTTATCAGAAAACGCCGGAATGCAAAAAAGTCCGTTCAACGGACTTTTTTCACAAGTTCCACAACTCGCCTTGTTCTCTGCGTAATTTCCTCAAAATCTCCGCTTTCAATCAGCTTTTTTTCCACCATCCAGCTTCCCCCACAGGCAAATACCTTATCACAAGCCAGAAAATCCAGTATATTATCCTCCCTTATTCCCCCTGTAGGCATAAAGTGCATATCCGGATAGGGAGCCGACAACGCTTTTATCATGGACGTCCCTCCTGCAGCAACAGCCGGAAAGAATTTTACATGTGAAATACCGAGGTGCATGGCCAGTTCCAGCTCGGAAGGGGTCATAACTCCCGGAAACATCGCAATATTTTTTTGAAGAACATATTTCACCACTTCGGCATTGATTCCGGGGCTTACGATAAATTGAGCGCCGGCCTGTATTGCAAGGTCTGCCTGCTGACAGGATGTCACTGTCCCGGCGCCTACCAGGATATCGGGTATTTCATCGTGTATTGACCTAATTGCCTCCGCTGCCGCGTCAGTCCGAAACGTCACCTCGATACAGGGCAGCCCTCCCCGCACCAGGGCTCTTGCCAATGGAACCGCTTTTTTTGCATCATGAATGACGGCGACCGGTATTACCCTCAATGCTGTAATCTGATTAATCATTTTATCCTCATTTCTCCTCATATGAAAAATAATCCCTGACTTCTTTTATGCTTTTTACTACAATCGTATCATTTTTTTTATTTTCCGCTTTATCCAGCAGAATGGATTTACAGCCTGCATGTTTTGCCATCTCTATGTCGCTTTCATAAGTATCCCCTATCACCAGCATCTGGGCAGCGGGTATTTCCACATGCTCCACCAGAAACTCCACCATAAATGTATTGGGTTTTCCAAGGACAATATCGCACTTTCTGTTGGCACACCATTCAATCGGCGCAGTCATTGCCCCGCACCCGGGCATAAGCTTTGCATCTTCCCCCGGATACATGCGCTCCCTGTTGCAGGCAATGACCTTTTTCGCCTTAAGCGCAATTCTGGCAGCTTGTGCCAGTTCTGCATACGTAATATCAGGATTATAGCCTATTAACAGGTTCTCTGCCTCCTCCGTCTGATTGACAGGAATCCCTGCCTCATGAAACTCATGGGCAAGATTGGAAGAACCAAATATATAGATATCCTTCATCCCGCTTTTTAAGGCATACGTTGCCGCAATAAATCCCGAAGTTAATACCTCGTCCAAATATGCGTCAATGCCCATCCGCTTCAATTTCTCATATACCTGCTTCCTTGTCTTGGTTGAGTTATTTGTGACAAAAAATATTCTTTTTCCTTTTTCCCTGAAAAATCGAATCGTATCGTTCGCTCCATCTATCATTTTAGAGCCATAATATACGGTTCCATCCAAATCAAACAAAACCGCTTGAAACATAGACAATGAAAGTTTATTCAAATTCTTTTCCTCCGGAATACTCAGGGATGATATGTTTTCCCTTTCCTTACATTCACTCTTCATGATTCAGGTCGATATTATACGGGATGATTTGCGAAACGGATTCATCCATATCCAGCCACGCCCTTGCACATGCAAGGTCCAACCCGTCGTCAATATCTATGCTTGTCCTTTTATCCAGCAGAAAACGGTATGGATTTCTGCCATGAAAATACTTCCATTCAATCATTTTTGTCCGCGGCGCCAGTAAAATGCCATCAGTCACAAAATATAACGGCGGAAGCTGCTGGGAAGGCACATGCTTCACGCCCAGTTCGTAGTTTACAGGACCGTTGTCATCCCACAAATACCTTCTGAATACTTCCATGGAAACAAGAGAGTCATAACCCTCCTTTAGAGCCTCATGATATTTTGAAATCGCTTCTTTGTAATGCTTTGGAAAAACAAGCGGTGCGGTACATGTTGCCCATAAGATATCATCGCCTTCTACGTTTTCACAGATATGGGCGACGACTTCCCCAAATGTTTTTGATTTTTCATCACAAAACTCCGGGGCACGCTTATGCGTCCTGACTCCTTGTGTTTTTGCCATTTGAAGCATTAAATCAGAATCAGAAGATACGACGATATTATCGATTTCAGATACCTTTTGCAGCTGGCTTATTTTATAAAGAAGCAGGTTAGTACCCGCAAACGGAGCTACATTCTTATTTTTTAATCTCCTGCTTCCTTCCCTTACGGGAATAATTGCTGTCACACTCATGATTTTCCTCCTTCTTTCATTTCCTTTGCAAAATCAACCGCGTTAAACTCATATCTCATAAAACTTCGATACCATACCAATCCTGAACAAACCTCTCACAAAATTTTTCGGCCTCTCCCGCAGTCATAGGAACAAACGCCGTATTACTTTTTACGCTTTCCTCGTACAACCCGTCAAAAAACAGCGCAGTACAGTGAATCTCATATGCCTTAAGGTAAAGCATAATAGTGCTTGTGGTGACAACCACGGCTTCTTTTCCCCTTAAATACGGCAGCAATACCTCCGCCGGAACAGAATTGTCAACAGTTTGAATTTCTATCTGGTCACCAAAACAATAAATTTCCTTTTCCCTGGGATGGGTCTTTAAAATAACACTCTTACAATTTTTCATCACATAATCTTCAACACGCTTTTTATATTTTTCAATATCACTGACATAGTCCTCAAACGGCCGCGTAAAAATAACCGCCTCCGCTTCCTCAAACCGGATATTCTTCAGGGCAGGGTATAATTTTTCCGTAATCTGCCCGAACAATTCTCCGTCCGTGCCGTCCGCCTCATACAGCTGCCGTATTTCCCTGTAATTCCCATACTGCATTTTTTCAGGCTGGCTGCTGTATTTCACACAATATTTATCCGGCTTAAAATAAAACCATCCCGGACTGCAGTATCCCATACGTGCCAGAAAAAAGCCCTGCCAGTTATACAACGATAAAAGTTTGGATTTCCCTAAAAACATCGGTCTTTTGCTGTAGTCGGAAGGTCCGTCCTCCAGTATGATGACTTCCTTTTCTTCCCCCAGCGCCACACAGGCGCCCGAAACGATTCCCACATCGGCAATTACCACGATTTCTTCATACTCCTGCAGGTCCACATACCGATTCAGCAGCTTCCTGCAATAGGACTTCCTTTTGCCGACCAGAAAATATCCCGTCATTTTCAGCATCATAATTGCTTTTTTCACTGCGGAAAGCTTGGAAAAGTCGGTATCGTCTTTGTAGATATGGGAAAAGATTCCTGCCTTTTCACAGTAAGAATGCATATATTCGCCCTTATATCCGTTGGGCAGACATAATGCGTCCCATTCCGCATCCTTTCCCTTGTTGCAGTAATACCATATAAACTGATACAGATTATGCGGGTCATAGATTACCGCTAGCCCTTTTCTATCACTCATCATTATCCCTTCGTGCAAAGTCAACAGTTGGAGTAAACATTAATGTTAAAATACCATTCATTCTTATCATTTATGGACTTAACCAGCTTAAAGCCTGCATTCTCGATGGCATCCGTACGCGGCTTTAAATGGGGATTGAGGAAATACAGATAACACTTCCTGCCCTTATGGGTATCGTATATTTTCTGCGCCACCGGTCCCAGAATTGTTTCGTCAAACGGATTGTTAAAAAAGAAAATATCAAATTCCCCATAATGCGCAAAGTCTTTTGCGTCACAGTTGTAAACATGCCTGTCCGATATTTTTTTCTTTTTCAGATTTTTCAGACAGATATCATATAAATTTTTACTGTATTCTATTCCGCCCACTTTCTGAAAAGGTTCCCTGGCTGCCCTGGATACCACATATCCTTTTCCGCACCCCACGTCTATAAATCCCTTCCCCGGAATATCGGATATATCGCAAAACACACGCTTCAGCACCTTTTTAGGCGCTTTTGTATATACCGAATTATGGACGCTCTCATCCTTCGTGTAATATACCATCGTATAATCCAGCCCGTTTATCTTTTCCCATACCAACGAACAAAAACTCCCGGCATATCGGAATAGCGCGGCAAATTTTTGTCTGGAAAAAACAGGTCCTTCCACAAATCTATGCAGATAATTTGCTATCAGTTTAAAATCCGATTTCCGCACTGTCATTTCCTCCTCAATAACTTTTTCCACTCTTCTCTTTTTCGGAAAACATAACCCGCCATACCAAAAAGCATACAGCCAAATACCGGGTACCGGATTGCCGGATTATCATAAATAAAACCGTACAGGCAGCACGCTGCGCCTATATACAGGATAAACAGCAGGAAAAATCCGTACGAATACAGTCTTTTGATACTTCTTTCCACAACTGCCGCCGACAATACAAAGAGAAGAAAATAAGCTGCAACTGTCGTATATGCTGCCGCGACCGCCCCAATCCGGGGAATGAAAACGGTATTCAGCCCGATATTTACAAGGGCGGAAACCAACACGCACACCGACAGCAGCGCATTTTTCTTATAGAAAAGGGCAACCTCCGTATAAAACCTGTATAATATCATCATGCAGGCCCCCGCAACAAAAGGAACCACATATTCAAATTCCCAGTATGTCCTTGGAGCAATCAGCCTGATAACTTCCGGCGCGAGCATGAATATTCCGGCCGCTATCACAGACGCAACAATCAGATACCATTTCTGGATTGTCCTTACATCCTGCAGATTGTTTTCATCCAGACGTTTGTAAACCCACACGTGCCGTACCTCGCTTACCGCCTGGTCGATGGCAATCATGGCATATCCCAGATAATAGATTACCGAATATACCGCTGTTTCGTCATTGCCAAGGTAATTGGTAATCATCACTTTGTCGCACTGCTGCATAAGCATGTAGGAAAGGGACATCACAATGGAAGGCAGCGCAATGGCAAGCGCATATTTCCAGTCTTTCCATATCACGGCTTTCCCTTTGCAGCACAGCATTTCCACAAAAGAAACACAGGCGCAGCAGAATACGCCGACGGTACTGCCGATTACCCTGGCAGTAAAAGACATATCGGGCAATATACACATGAAAACAAATGATACCAAAAACTGGAGGGTATTGGGAAGAATCAGCAGCCACGCCTTCTTTTTGTAATCGTTTTCCATATTTGCGGAATAAACCCTGTAACTGACCACAAAAAAAGAATACGCATGAATGGAGCCGCACACCACAAGGGGTGTGGAAAATTCCTTCAGGAAAACCCTGCTGATTCCCACAAAAACCATGGTTGCCGCCGCCATGACAATGCCTGACAGAACCAGAACCGTCTTTCTGTATTCATGGATTCTGTCCTTAAAATCAATATAGGCATTGTTGATGGGATAATATAAATTAGCCCCCACCAATACGGTCAGCACGGAAACATACGCATAGTATGTGCTGTACAGGCCATAATCACTTTTACTCATCATCCTTGTAAAAACGACCATTCCAAGAAATGACGCGCCTTGTCCGATTATGGTTGCCATAATATAGATAACTGATGATTTTGCCAACGGGTTTACTTTGCTATTCATTATACTTCACCGAAAAATACTCTCCAAAGTTATACGGATTGTCATCCACATCTTCCGGCAATGTTTCCGCCACGCTGCAAAGCTCTTGATAATCCATGCTTGTCTTATTTACTTTGCTGTAAGCCAGTATCAGTCTCAGCGGGTCCACCTTCTTTTCATTGGAGCACCGGTAAATATCCTTTAAAAAGCTGGAATGGAATCCGGCGTATCCACACATATAATCAATGGGATTGGTCAATCCCTCTCCCACGATATTCCTGAGGCCGGCATATCCGTATTCCAGAACCCTCGGAATGTCAAAGCCGCAATCATATCCCATTTTATTCAGGTTCATAATTACCTGCTCAAGGGACGCATTTCCCAGGCTGCGCCCCAGCCCCTGAAAGGAGCAGTCAACAAATTCAATTCCTTTTTCCACACAATATAGTGTATTGCAGACTGCAAGCCCTAAATTGTCATGCCCGTGGAAACCTATCTGTACTCTGCTGTTCTGCCTGATGGCGTCAATATATGCCCCGATTTCATCCGTCCTCATGCATCCTGCGGAATCCACAATATATACGCATTCCGCACCGCGCTTAAACAGGCTGTCCGCATATTCTGCAAGCTCTTTTGGGCTTACCGTATACGTTTTCATAAAATTGACAAACACCTGCATTCCTTCCTCACACGCTCTTTCAATGTAAGGTTCTGCCTTCTGATACTCTTCTGCGTTTACCCCTATCCGTACAAAATCCATGCCGTTTTCTTTTGCCAGACTGATGTCTTCAAAACGGGCAATTCCCGGTATACAGAAAAAACCAAGACAGGCGTTTTTCACTGCTTCTCTTGCAGCCCTCATATATTCCAAATCCGTATGCAGGGAATAGCCATGCTCCATGGAACTGGCATGAAGCCCCATGCCATGTCCGATTTCAATATAGCGGATTCCCAGTTTCTCTGCCCTTGATGCCAGATTCTGGACATCTTTGCAACTAAACTTAAAATCAACCGCATAACTTCCATCCCTGATTGTCGTATCCAGTATATTAGTCGTCATATTCCTTTACCTTTGCAATGATATATGCCATGTCTTCTTCCCCATACCTCTGGTCCATCGGAAGAAAAACTGCGTTTCGGGACATATCCCTCTCAAATGCATTTCCTTCCCTCAGCAAGTCCTCCCCTTCCCATAAGGTCGGGACATAAATACGGGACTGTATCAGTTTCTTCTTCACCTGCCGACCCGTTTCGCCTGACAGCAGCGGGTAATGATACGCCGCACAGGTCTCCGGTATCCGCAAATGATTCCTGCCTGCAAATGCTTTTGCAAGCAGCTCGAAATTATCGCATCTCCTCTTGTAAACTCTTTCATAATCCACATTTTGAAGAAGTCCAAGGGAAAGCTTTGTCATCGGGCCAAAGTTTGCCGCAAGCAGCTCATCCACCTGCTTCTTTTCGGCATATGCGGCATTGGTCCCTTTTTCATAGGTTGTCAGTAAGTACTGCGCATATTCCTCCCCGAAGGCTTCCTCCTGTTCTTCATGCGTTACGTCATTTCCTATCAGGTAAGAGCCGTCCGGAATACCGAAAAACTTTTTAGCCGAATATAAATTGAAAACATTTTTCCTCATGAGGGGCGGACAGTAAAATGCCTGCGCGTTATCAATAATAACCTTAGATTGGCTGTAAATACCGGCTAACGCTTCCATTTTTCCGTCCATGACGCCAAAATAATTTACCAGCAATACCGCCGTATCTGCATCGTCCACAATCCCTTCCGGCTCCATGCTGCTGTCAATATGATAGAACAGCACGCGGATACCGCTTCTCTTCACCGCCTCAATCGTTGTAGGGCAATAATAATACGGCATATATATCCTTGAAACCCCCATGCTTTCCAAAGCCTGAAACAAGGACGCTTTTACCGTATTAAACCTCATCATGCATGATTGATATGCCTCAAACCATTCTTTTCCGGGATTTAACTCAAGCGGAAGAAAACCGCCATATTCTTTTTGTGCTTCAGAAGTCATCTTCATTTATTCATCCTGTGATTCCATATAATTTTTCACTACAAACTGCGGCGCCCTGTTCAATGAAATATATATCCTTCCGACATATTCCCCGAGCATTCCCATAAAAAAGAATAATACCCCGAACATAAACAGCATCAGTGACATTATGGAACTGTACCCGGCATTGACAGCGGGATTTAGCAGCTTATTGATGATAATGTACACCCCAAACAAAAAACCGCCTACCGCAATCAGCATCCCTATCCATGACATAAGCCTGAGAGGTTTCACGGAAAATGAAGTGAAGCCGTTCAGCCACAATTCCATCATCTTTTTTAAACTGTATCCCGATTTTCCGGACAACCGTTCTCTGTGCGTCACATCCACATTGCAGACATTCTGCGTTGTCCGCATCATAAGCCCGCCCAGATAAGGATATGGATTCTGATACATCACCATCTCTTCGGCAACGTACTTCCTCACCACCCAGTAAGTCGTAAGTTCCAGCCCTTTGGGCTTTGCAATCAGCCATGTCGCCATGCTTTCATTGAGAAAGGTTCCGAATTTCCGAAACAAGGAACGCCTTTCCCTGACCGCATATCTGGCCTCCACCACATCATATCCCTGCTCTATTTTGGCAAACAGTTTGGGAAGTTCCAGAAACGGGGTCTGCCCGTCATCATCCCCACACACGACATAGTCGCCCGAAGCCTTGTTTAAACCGGCCATAACCGCAGAAGGCTGTCCGAAATTCCGGGATAAATTCACTCCTTTTATATATTTCTCTTTATTTACAATTTCCTTTATTGCATCGAATGTGGTTCCGTCAGGAGAACCGTCATTCACCAGTACTATCTCATAGTCATACCTCTCCATCGGGCCTGCCATGACTTCTTTTATCTCATCCACAACCCGCGCTATTGTGTTTGTGGAGTTATAGCACGGAATTACAAAGCTTATTTTTTCTTTTTTGTCCATCATTCCCCCTGCCTGAAAATCACTTTCACTTTTTCCAGAATCTCTCCCGCCGCCTGTTTTACCTCGTCTTCGTCTTCTCCCCCGACAATAAAATGTCCGGGACGCAGCCGCCCGTATTCAGGGTTTATCAACACGTCTCCCGGCTTAACCTCCATCTGGCAGTCAATTAAGAGCGGATGGTTTTTCAGGAAATCCACCCCTTCAACGGCATCCACCAATCCTTCCCCAAAATCAAAGAAACGCATGATAACAAACTTGTCCCTGGAAAAAACATTATTTTTAACGCGTTCTTCGTCTACGGGTTCTCCCAGAGCCTCTTTTATTAAGTATTGATAATTGTCTATTCCTGACATAAAAGGCACTATTTTAGCGGAAAGATTGCTTCCGCCGCCCCTGGCCCCGGCTTCTATCAGATAAAACTCCCCTTTATGGAACTTGTACTCCGAATGCGTAAGCCCCATGGGAAGGCCGATGGCCTCTATCAATGCTTTATTTGCCGCACGCAGTTTGTCGTAATCATGCCTTTTTGACAGATAGGAATAAGTCTGCGTCCGCGAAATATTCGGGTTCTGCGCATACATTTCCTTGACGGAAATACACAGGGGATAATGATGTCCCTGCACCACCAGCCCGTCAATGGTAAACTCGTCCCCATCAATATATTCTTCCGCGAGAAATACCTTTTTTCTGTTTGAATAGGAAATGGAATCCTCGAATTTTGCTCTCAGCTGCGCTATTGTTTCTATCGTGTAAACGCCCCTGCTGGACTGGCTGTCAATGGGCTTAATAATGATTTTTCCATACTTTTCCAGCATGGGAACCGCATCCTCAGCGCTTTCACACACTTTAAAGTCAGGTATGGCAAAACCATTCTTCCTGCAAAATTCACGCTGCAGGGACTTATCGGTAAAAATCTCCGCCTTTTTCGTTCCGATTCCATGCAGCCCCAGCTGCTCGTTAAGGTATGCAACCGTAGGAACCGCAATATCGCTCTGGTCTGAAATGACGGCGTCCGGCATATACTTTCGGGCAATTTCCAGATTCTTTTCTTTATCCAGCACATCGGCTACTTCACAGGCGTCCGCATAAGGAAAAGCCGGAGAATCTTTATATAAATTGGAACATATGACAAAATGTCCCATTGATTTGACCTTTTTAACCAGTTCTATCTGCCAGTCGCCACCGGCTACCACCATTACCTTTGCCAAAATCCGCCTCCCAGCCTGTCCAATATATAGAATATCGTACAGTAATTTAAAATATACTTATAACTGTTAAAAGTGTAACAAGGATTAGTAAAAATGTCAATATAACGAAAAAAATAGAAAATTTTCTGTAAAATGGAAAAAGCCGCTGCCCGCAAATGATTTCTCATCTGCAAAGCAGCGGCTTTACTAAATATTCTTTTTCCTCCCTAAAAGGGATTTTTTTAGGGAAAACAACGCCTTAAACACCCTGAAATGCATTTTGGCAAGGACTTCCGTAAATGTGGACATTCCTCTGTATTTTTTAAAATAATACAGGCTGGATTCAAATTGAAAGCAGATTCCCTCCAGGCTTTTCCATGTTCTTTTCATGGTCTGACCGTGCTCATGAATAAGCGTAACGCTGTTTTCATAATACATTTTTTTCCGCTCAAGAAGAAGCTTCTCAGCAAGAATCATTTCCTCACAGTACAAAAAGGTTCCTTCGTCAAATCCGCCAATCCTGTTAAACACGTCTGCGTCCACCAGAAGAAAGGAGCCGCTCAGCCAATATACGTAACGGCTTTCCCCTGTTGTCCGCGTGTCCAAATCCGTGATAAACCTGCTTATTTTACAAAACCGCGGCAGAAGCAGATTTAAGTAACGTAAAAACATCTGTTTTACAACGCCTGTTTTTTTCCATGGCGTCTGGGCTTCCCCATCCGGTCCTATTATTTTGGGTCCCACTGCCGCGACTTCGGGAAGAGCCTTTATGGGTTCCATTAAACAGGAAAGCCTTACTTCCTCTCTCATGCGCAAATCATTGTTGCTGAAAAGATAAGCGGCGTCCTTTGGATAGATTTTTGCTGCCGCCGCCGCTCCGAGGTTGTTCCCCTTTGCATAACCCAGGTTTTCCCAGGCAGCCACATACAGATATTCCTTACCCTTTATTTTGCCTGAAAAAATCCGCTTTTCCTTTATTGTCATACCGGTGTCTTCCGGCATCTGTCCCGTCAGCCTCTCCAAAACAGACAGACTGTCTCTTCCCCCTTCGTCATTATCTACGATAACCATATGCAAGTCTTCTGCCGGCACCGTCTTTTCCAGACACATCTCCAGATACCGGACCGTTTTTTCCATTGTCTTATAGTCAACAACAATCAACGTTATCAATTTTCTCAACCTTTTTCCTTTTTTAAAACAGCTTTTCCGTCTTTTATTTCGTAAATGAAATCACAGTTTTGAATGGTGGAAAGCCTGTGGGCGATAATCAGCAGCGTCTTGCTTCCCTGCAGCACTTCAATCGCCTCCATAATTGCTTTTTCCGTTTCGTTATCCAGGGAAGAAGTTGCCTCGTCCAGTACCAGGATTTCCGGGTCGTTGTACAATGCCCTGGCAATGCCTATTCTCTGTCTTTGCCCTCCCGACAGCTTAATGCCGCGCTCTCCGATAAAGGTATCCAGACCTTCGGGGATTCCCTCTATAAAATCCAATAACTGCGCTTCCTTTAAAGCCTCCTTTACCTTGTCGTCATCAATATCTTCTTCCGCCACGCCAAACGCCACATTTTTTCGTATGGTATCATCCATCAGGTAGATACTCTGCGGAATATAACCGATTTTTTTATACCAGCCCTGTAAATGCCGGTATATATCCTGGCCGTCCACCAGAATATGACCCTCCTGCGGTTCCAATACCCCCAGTATGATATCCGCCATGGTCGTCTTGCCTGCGCCGGAAGGCCCTACAAACGCAACGGATTTGTTTTTGGGAATGCAGAGCTCCACATTTTCCAGAACATTCTTTTCCGTATTGGGATATCGGAAGCTGACTTTCTCCACACGTATCTCTCCCTCAAACGGCAAAGCGCTTTCCTCTCCGCTGTCGCATTCCTTTTTCTGTACCAGTTTTTCCACCTCTTCTATATCCGTGCAGACTTCATTAATAGCCGCGCGGTTAAAAGCAAGGGCGCCCATGCATCCCGACAGCCTTCCGAAAGAAGGCAGGAGCCTGAACGCGGCAATGGTAAATACGGATAGGATTGGGAGCATACGGGAAATATCATCCCCGCTCAACAATTTTAATGTAACCATCAACAACAAACCACTGATTCCCAGCATTTCCATAATTGGTCTGGGTACGATGGCAGACAACTGGTACTTTTGCTGCCTGTCCGCATAAATTCCGGCATTTTCTTCATAATTATCCATGAAAAAACGCTCCCTGGACAGAATCTTAACCTCTTTGATTCCTCCCAGCGACTGCTGCACCCATTGCATACGTTTCGCATTCGCACTGTGGCTCTCTTCCCCTATCCTGTCAATTTTCTTGCGGAAATATCCAAGGAAAACCAACATAAACGCACCTACAAAAACCACGACTCCCATCGTCATGGCCATGTCAACCAAAAACAGATAGACAAACAAGGCAAGGCATACAAGCCCTTCCGTCAAAAGCTGCAAAAATGCAAGAACAGCCTGAAAGAAACCGGTCACATCCTGTAAGATATTTCTCTGCAGCACTGCCGAATTATGCGTCAGGTGAAACGTATAATCCTGCTGCATATAGCAGGACAACAGCTTGCACTCCAGCCCCTTCTGCCCTTGATAAGTAAATCTGAACTGATAATTATATAGATAAATAAGAAATAAATTTTTGCATATATAAATTGCCACCAGCGCCAGTGCGAGAAAAATCAAAAACTGGCTTACGGACGTCATATGAAACTGCTCATAAAGATATTGCATCCATCGGCTTTCCCCGATACTTTGCGGATTAACCACCACATTCACAAACGGCATAATCGCGGAAACCCCCATAAGTTCCAGTCCGGAACCGATTATAGTTAAAAAAAACAAAACCACAAGCTTCCACTTTTGTTTCCGGGTGAATATGTTTACTATTCTCTTCGCATTTCCCATAATCCTGACTCCACTTTTCTGTTATTTAGAACCTTTTCCCGTAAAAATCACTACAATGGTTTTTAGCAATATTTTTAAATCAAGTCCGAGCGACCAGTTGTCAATATAATCCAAATCATACTTTACCACCTGTTCAAAGTCCTCAACATCACTTCTCCCACTCACCTGCCACAATCCGGTAAGTCCCGGCGTCATGCAGAGCCTGCGGCGGTAATACAGGCTGTACTGTTTAAATTCATCCTCTGTCGGCGGTCTGGTGCCAACAAGGCTCATATCCCCTTTGAGCACATTAAAGAACTGCGGCAGTTCATCGATGCTTGTTTTTCGGATGAACCTGCCCACTCTTGTGATGCGCGGGTCATTTTCCATCTTAAACATCAGACCTTTTATTTCATTTTTGTCCATAAGCTCCTGTTTGCGTTCTTCTGCGTCCACATACATGGAACGGAACTTATAAAACTTAAACCTTCTCCCGTTCTTGCCGATGCGGATTTGGGAAAAGAAAACCGGCCCCTTGGAATCAAGCTTGATGGCAATCGCTATAAAAGGGGTAAAAAGGGCTGTAATCAACAGGCCTACCAGTCCTCCTGCAATATCCATGGCCCGCTTCACCAGTCTTCTCCTGAAGTCAATGCTGTACAGGGAATATGTGACCACCATAAAATTGCCAAAGGTGCTGATGCTGCTTCCGTTGCTGTGCCACTCTACAATATCGATGCTGTAGTGGCACAATACGCCCATGGATTCAAAATCCCTTATCATGTCGCGTACTGCTGTTTTGGGCTCATTTTCCACCCTGATGAACACCTCATCCAGAGGAAGCTGCTTTGCCACTTCCATCAGGCTTCCCCTGTCAGCCACAATTGGGATGGAGTCGTATTCTTTTCCCGCCATATCTTCATCCAGAACCGCAATCGCAGAAATATCGTAGTTGACGGACAATCCCTTTTTTAAGTCCCTTACCGTTTCCGCCAGATTTTCTTTTTCCACCACCAGCATAATGCGGACGCGGCTATATTCGCTTGCAAAATATTTCCGCATCACTTTCTTCACAATGGCATGGAGCAGGAACGTCACCGCCATGTTAATCAAAAAGAAATATCCGAAGAGAAGCCTGGAAAAAAATTCCGCCTGCTTAATCAGGAAAAGAAAGCAGCCTACCACAACGGACATAACGGCATTATATTTTATTACCATGCCGAATTCGACCAGATATCCCCTTTTTGAAAAATTGCGGTTCCAGTCCATTCCAAGGCTGTAAACAGTGCAAAACAACAGAAAGCACAAACACGTTGTGTAATGCATTTCTTTTCTGTTGGTTAAATCCTGCAAATCAAAACGGATTGCCACCGCAAGCACATAAGAAAAAACTATGGTAAGCAAATCGACCGCCAAAAGACAGTACACCCTGGCAATATGATTTTTCTGAGTCGTCTCGTTCAAATACTCATCTCCCTTTACTTTTGAAACAATTTTTTAACCTGCCAGAAATGCCCTTCCGTTCCCTGTCCCAGCAGAAATACTTCACTCCAGGTTCCCCCCAGCAGCAGAATCACATAATTTCTTGCCAGATATACCGATACGGCATGTGCTTCAAACACCGTATACACGGCAAACAGGACAATCATTAGCAACGCAGCCGCATCTTTTTTTCTGTAACACCAAAAAACCTGCAGGCAGTTCACGATAACAAAAACCGCCCCGGGGATAAAACCATACCAGTAAAACAATCTGATAAAGCCCATGTCAAAATAAGTCGTATTTTGCGGAACAGAAAACAGTGACCACATATGGATATTGCCGTATTCGTATCCAAAGCGCACCCTTCCCGTCAAAAAACGGTCCGTCCATGAAAGCGGACCCGGGTAATACCCATACTTTGCAGCAAATACGGAAAAAATGACACAGGCCAGTACGGTCACCCCGCCCACTGCATATATCCACCGTTTTTCCCTTAAAGAGGGCGCCAGCAGCAGGATAAGCGCCGCCAGTAACGTAAAAGTCACGGAAATCATGCCGGTTCTTGACATGGTGAGCAGATAAAGCCCTATGTTGGCGGCTTCCAGAATCAATAAATGATACCATTTCACCCGTTCAAAATACAGATAAATTCCAAGCGTGACAAGCGCCCAGAACATGCAGTGCAGCGCATTGGGATGTCCAAGCCCGATACAGTATCTTTCCAGCGGCGCTCCCGCCCCCCGGAAATTTCCGTCCACAATGGTCATCTTCCCGTAAATTCCCAATATGGAAAGTCCCATCAGACATACCACTCCCGTAAGGGTCACATAAAAAGTAATTTTCATCACGTTTTTCAGGTTTATGTCCTTTGCAGCCGCCACAAACGCTACAATTCTGATAATTTCATTTCTCTCCGTGGCAAAATACGAAACGGCTCCCAGAGCAAAAAACGCCGCCATTATCAGCCACTCCTTTAAGGAATACTTCGTCATGGCTATTTTCAACGCACAAAGTGCAAACGTCAGCCTGAAAAGCTGGCCCTCAATCGGATTGATATAAGCGCTCTTATCCACTATGACAATGCCCAGTTCTATCAGCAGCGTCAGGTAAAAAATCACACCGCCTGCCTTTTTTATCTTTTCTTCCATCTCCATACTCCTCTCTTCCAGCTTCGGGCAGAACAATACTTCATGACCCAAGCTTTCTTCCTGCCGCGCGGATATAGCAGGGCAGCAAATCCTTACATAAATAGGAAAACTTTGCCTTCCAATATGCCGCAGCCTTGATATGGCAGGCTTTTGCCGTCTTTACTCCCTTTCCGAACCTGATAATATATTCTCTCAGGAAAAACTCCCTGCACCCCTCGTTTTCCCACAGGCGGTATTTTTGGTACATAAACAAATAATCCTGAAAAATACGCTCGTCCCTCTCGGAAAAAGAATGGGTATACTGCTCTTCATGCAGACCAATGGAAACAAGGGGCTTGTCCGTATGGACAAATCTGGGATTTACCTGCAAAAGATGCAGGTATAATTCCACATCCGACGCCCAGTTACTTTTTTCATCAAATTTGATACCGTTTTTGCGATACATGGTGTCGCTGGGCGCGCCGATTTCGTTTCCCATGAAAATGTGGCGCCAGTCTTCCGTAAGGCGCGGAATAAACGTTTCGGAAACCTTCCTTTTATAACTTGCCTTTTCCGACACCTGCATACTGTTTGAAAATGCCAGTCCCGCCCCGGGGCTGCCGTCAAGCATATCCACAAATTCCGCCAGACTTTCCGGATAGGTGAACCAGTCGTCCGAAAACATAATCTTGATATATTCACCCTGTGCCTTTTCTATCGCCGCATTCCAGTTATAAATATGTCCAAGATTTTCTGAATTGTGTGTGTAATGGATTCTATTGTCAGAAAATTCTCGCACCAGCTCTTCAATTTCATTATTGTCAGAATCGTCTGTGATTACTACTTCATAATCTGTATAAGTCTGCTCCCTGACAGAAGAAAGCAGACGTTCCACTTCGTTTACATTATTGTAGGTTGGCACACAAATAGATACTTTCGGCATTTAAAACAGCCTCCTCTTCTTCACTGCCTCCCAAGCAGCTTTTTGACGGATTTCTTGCAAAAGAAAACAAACCGCCTGCCTGTTTCCCGAAGCCTGCGCCTGAAATGCCTGCCTGCCGCCGTCAGTTTCGTATCCTCCGGTTTTATCAGATGGGCAAAATCCTTCTTATGCTCCCTTAAATATGCAGGAAAGGATTCATCAATAGGTACCTGCACAAAAACTGCGTCCCTTCCAAAAATATCTTCCCCGTCCTTAATTTTATCATCCACTTCTGCCAGAACCGATTTTTTGTTATACTCCTGATGCGCCGCGGAGCGCACTTTTTCGGCAACGCGTTTTTTTGCATCTTTTTCACCGCTGCCTCCCATGTAGCCAAAATGCCAGCCGCCGTCCTCTATCCGTACGCCGTTTTCCTTGCATTTAGGCCAGCGCAGTTCCCCTAACGGCATGGTCTTTGCCACCTTATAGCTGCAAATTTTGCTGCCCAGCCATTTTTTTCTTTCTACGCCTTTAAATTCCCCGCAGTAAGCCAGAAGATTGCCGGAAACCTCCTCCATGTTCAGGTAACAGTAGAACAGGCGCTGTGCAAGATGGAACACCTTGTCCTGCTCGCCGTTCCTGTTCTGCCGGATAGCCTGCACAATCTCCTGCACCTTAACCGGATTGGGGATTTCGTCCAAATCACTGAAAATAATAATATCGTCGTCGGCACACCCCTTTAATCCGCGCCCCACAGCATTTTTTTGAAAGGTATCCCGCTCATGGGTGCCTCCCTCCGGCGTATCCTCCACTACCAGATGGATTATCTTATCCTCAAACTCCTTGAACAAGTACTTATTTTCCTCGTAATACAGCGGTTTCTTCATCCCGGAAAAGGTTTCCGTCGCCTCGCTTATCACAAACTTATCCACCACAGGGCTCATCACATGCAGCCTTAGCTTTAACATATCCAGTTCATTAAAAAATTGAAAACAATCGTATACCATGGTCTTCCTCTATTTTCTTCTGCGAAAATCGGGATATTTTGCATTGGTTCCCATCCATTTATGAAATAAAAACGGTGTGATTCCTTCTATCTCCGGTATCATATTCTCATGCCCGAAATATTTTGCAACCTCAAGGGGGGCAATCTTCATCCCTTCCGCTTCCAACAGATGCCTGATTTTGCAGCAGATAAATCCGTCCTCATTGTAATATACAACCCCGTTCAGCTCCTCCCCTTCCCAGGGCACGCCCGCCTTCTTCGGAAAATCCATCAGCCGTTTGCTGCGGATGGACACGCTGTTTCCCACCCGGCAGATATTTCCGTAAATATCCCGGTAGGTGGTAGTGTCCCCTTCCTTCGGCAAAGGCCAGGGGGAACCGATATAATCATACTCCAAAAAGGCGTCCTGCCACATCTCGGGATGCACCACAAACCCGTCGTAGTGGACCAGAAGGGCAAACTCCGTATTCACATAGTCCCCCATATTGTAAACCGTTTCATAATTAAAACGGTTGATGTCATTCAGCTTATCAATATGCTTATATGTGATTTCCTTTGGGAGAAACAACGGTTTTTTGTGGGTCACCAGTACGGCCTCCCCGAAATCAATGCCCCGCATACTGTATTGCAATGCTTTTATGGTTTCCCTGATTTTTACGCTTGTCATGGCAAGCAGCGTCACATTCGGAAGCTGCAGTTTTCCGTTTTTTATCTCAGCCATTTTCCCTCTCTTCCGCGCTGCCTTTTGCGCCTGTGTGCCTGCGAAGCCTCCTTATGACGCCCCTTCCGGCTTTTTTAAGGTAACACCAGCCATAATACGTCCTGCTCCAAAGCTTGTAACGCCACAGCTTAAATCCTTCCGGCTTTTCATTCAGATGGCGGAAACGGCGCTCATTCTTTTTGTATGCCGCCAGTTCTTCCCTGCATTCTCCCGCCGTATACAGCCTTCCTCTCCTGTCCATGTAAGTAAATTCATCATAAATATTCTGCTCGCCGGACCAGTAACCGTCCGACACGTTATGCCTTGCCCAGTACTTGGGCGCAATGGCAAGTTTCAAAGTCGTGCTGGTATATGCCGGAAAAAAGGCAAAAGAAGAGTTTGACAGTATCAGATAACAGGCATTCTTCAGCCTGACATAGTCCTCATGCAGGCTTCCGTGCAATGCCTTTATGCCCGGAAACAGTTTTTCCGCCGCCTCTACATCATCCGTTACAATCAAAAACTCCATATCCTCCCGTACCTTCTTCATCTGACGCATGGCGTGAATCCAGTAGCTTTTATACAGGTACAGTTCGGGACTGGAAGTATATTCCCCGCCCCTTACATTGAGGATGCAAAGATTTTCACGGCTGTATTCGTAAGAATCGTACTCCGGTTTTACCCGAAGCCACTCTTTGATTTCTTCTTTATATTCACGGAAATAATCCTGCGACTGCATATTGCCGCCGATTAACACATTGTCCGGTATCTGCATGAGGGTTTCGTCCGTGCCGGCGACATACGCGCCGTGCGTTAAATCATGGCGGGAATTGGGAAGAAAAAGCCTGTCCTCTTTTTCCTGATACCTGCTTTCATAATCCTCCTTTACAGAGACCTTCCCCATATCCAAATCCATAAAATACAGGCCCTTTTGGCTGTATCTGTCGTTGCCCAGGATATCCCTGCCCAATATACTGAAATCATATCCGTTCCGCCGGGCTATGCACCGGGTTGTCACATAACAAAACAACTGGTTCCCGAATCCCTGCCCTTTTAACAGCTCTGTCCCTAACATGCCGCGTCCTTCCCAGTGCGTGGCGCACTAATTCTTTTTCTGCTCCACAATCTTTCCGTTTTCTACCCTGTAAATCACATCGCACTGTTCAATCGTATTCAGCCTGTGTGCAATAATCACCATTGTCTTTTTGCCGTGGAAACTGTTGACGGCCTCCATAACCGCTTTCTCCGTAGCGTTATCCAGGGCGGAAGTCGCCTCGTCAAACACCAGTATATCGGGATTGTGGTATAAAGCCCTTGCAATGCCCAGACGCTGCCTTTCCCCGCCGGAAATACGCACGCCCCTGTCTCCGATGGAAGTATCGAGACCTTCCGGGAGCGCTTCCACAAATTTTTTCATCTGCGCGTCCTCCAGCACCTGCCATATCCGCTTGTCATCAATCTCTTCCTTTGCCACCCCGAACGCGATATTATCCCTGATGGAATCATCGGAAAGATAAATGGACTGGGGGATATACCCAATATTGGACAGCCACGAGGGATAATTGTCGAATACATTCCTGCTGCCGCATAAAATGCTGCCTTCCTGTGGTCTTAGCAGGCCTAAGAAGATATCTATGGCAGTGGACTTTCCTGCACCGGAAGGTCCCACCACACCGACCGACTTGCCGTAAGGCACCACCATATCGGCATGGTCCAGTATTTTTTTCTCGGTGTTCGGATAAGAATAGCTGATATCCTTCAGGACAATATCATTGTCGATGACAACAGGCTCCTCGTTCTCAGGGGGAATCCGCACGAAACGGCCGTCCTTTTTATAGTTGGAAAAGTCCACATGATGATATACATAATCCAGAGAGGGCTCATAAAAAGCAATATCCGTAAGATATGTGTTGATACGGTTCATGCTGGGCATCAGACGAATCACCGCCGTTGCAAATACCGTTATGGTAGTCAGCAGGTTCTTGATATCCCATCCCGCCGCTATATATATGGCAAGGTAGGATAATACACCGATAATACAGGTGGTTTCGATAATGGTCCTGGGAAGATTATTTAAGACAGCGTATTTTACTGTCAGTTCTGTTCCCCGTTTTGTATGCTTTTCATAAAAGGAAGCAAAGAAATGTTCCCTGCCCAGCACCTTCACGTCCTTGATGCCGTAAACAGCCTTCGTCCTCCAGCGGCCGGCAACGCTCTGTACTTCCTGATTTTCCTTTCCAAGCTTATTTAACCTGGGCTCTAAAACCTTTACAATGATAAAAGACATCACTATCATCAGCGCCATCATGCTCAGCGTCATTTTAAAGTCAAACACCAGCATCACGGTAAACAGGCATACCGCCACCACCACTTCCGTTGCCAGCTTGATTATGGACAGCAAAAGCTGGAACGCCCGGGGAATATCGCTGTCAAGAATGCGGAAAATAGTCGGGATATCCGCATTCAGGTAAAACTCATACGGACGGTTTAAATACTCCTCCAGCATATAGCTGCCCGCCCTGTGCTGATTGTAGTTTACAAACCTCGCCTGCACATACGCCAGAAACAGCAGGTACGCGTTTTTTACCACAAAGATAAAAATCACGGCAATCAGAAGCAGCAGGATGAAACTGTTCATGCTCTCTATGTGCAGCGCTTCGCAAACCATCTTTACATATTTGTTCTGACGCATACCCTCCATGTCCAGAATGGCATTTATCAGCGGAAACACCATGGACACGCCCAGCGTTTCCAGCAGTCCGCCTATCAGAATCAGGACGCCGAGTCCCCATACCCGCTTCTGCTGCTTTTTGTTCATTATATAGGATAATTTTTTCAGAATGTCCTTATTCAATATCTTTTCCCAGCCTTTTCCATCGCATTATGCTTATTTTACTAAATATCTCCGGAAATAGCAAGCATTCCCTCCGTGTAGATATCCCTGCAGTCCCTGCCGTTCAGCCACTTTGCCGGGGCAACCACTATTTTTTCCCTGTGGGGGTTCAGCCATGCACCCCACCAGCTAAAGCTGGAATTGGCAATAATATGGTGCCTGCACCGGCTCATCAGAAGCATATCCAGATAACCGGCGTCCTCACCGTTACAATCCACAATTTCAAAATCATTGCCCGCCATATGCTCCCTTGCCCAGTCCGCATCATTGGTAAACACAAAAAATTTTGCGTCCTCAACCCTCTCCCGTATCAAGGCAACAGCCCTCTCATAATACTGCGGCGTGCAGATGCCGCCGTAAACCTTCTGCTGCTCCTCTGCCAGATAATCGCCCCTCCGGATATGAATGCTGACGGCATTGCAGGCGCCGATTCTCTCCAGCACCGCCCTGCTTTCTTTGGGTATTTCACAACGGAAGGTAAACGCCTTTCGCAGTTCCCCTTCCACATCCCCAAAATATTTTTCAGACTGCCAGCAGCCCTCATAATAGGCGCACTCCTGCAACAAAGCTTCCGGATTATAATTAAACTGCTTTTCTATATAGGATTTCTTTTTTCTCCCGAAAAGCTTCCTTCGGATACGGCTTATCAACTTCATGGAGGAATCCGTCAGCAGCCGCATTTCCGCCGCCGTTGGCCGCTCGTAAGTGATGCCAAACGCTTTATACAGGTGCTTTTCCCTGGTTCCCGCAGCCTCATAACCTGATTCATCCTCTATTTTTGCTATCTTTCCCATAAATAAAAGCTTCCGGTAAAAGGCGTACTGAAACATCTGGTTGCCCAGCCCTCCCGTCAGCTGCACCACATGCAGATGCTTCACCTTCTCCTTCAAAAGTTTTCTTTCCTTGCAGGGAATCACATACTTGTCGTTCAACGTCATGGCAATGCGGTACAGGATGGGAGAACATAAAAATATCTTCATTTTCTTCTCTTCGTTGGAGTTGGACGACAGGCTGCGGTAGGCGGCGGCAAAATGTTCTTTTTGTCCCCGTATCAGCTTTTCCAGCTCCTTCATGTTCTGTTTCCTTTTATGGCGTTCCTCTTTGGTGCGGCATTTACTCCTTGCAAACGCCGTATAGGTAAGCAGCATCCTCTTATAGACAAAAAAGTCATGGCAGTCTGCCAAATCCGGCTCCCCAAGCTCCCTAAGGTAACGGGAACGCTCAAAATAGGCCGGCATCTGGTCCGTCAGTATCCTTTCATTGACTCCTGCCGCCATGATGCTTCCCTCACGCTCCAAAACATAATTATAATAGGCCTTATCCAGATAGACGGTTTTGCCCGCCCTGCCGAAAAGCTTTGCGGTATATACAATATCTTCATACAATTTGCCCTTGGGAAACTGCAGACCCTCTGCAAATTCCCGGCGGTACAGCTTATTCCATGCGGCATTCTGAATCTGATAACGCTCGTCCTCCATGGTGTAGGCCCTAAGCGCTTCCCGGCCCTCAAAAACCACAATCTCATCCGTAGATTCATCCAGCACCCTGTCAGGATAGACGCATTTATACCTGCACACGGCAATCTCCGCCTGATAACTTTTTATGGCCCCAAGCATCGCGCCGTACATTTCCTTATCAACCCAGTCATCCCCGTCCACATAAGCGATGTATTCCCCGGACGCCTTCCCTGTTCCGGTATTTCTGGCGTCGGAAAGCCCGCCGTTTTCCTTGTGAATCACCTTAACCCGGCTGTCCATTTCCGCATACCTGTCGCACAGGGCGCCGCTTCCATCCGTGGAGCCGTCGTCCACAAGAATGATTTCCAGATTGCGGTAAGTCTGGTTCAGAAGGGAATCCACGCACCGCTCCAGATACTGCTCTATATTGTAAACAGCCACAATGATTGAGATTTTTTCCATAAAAGCTTCCATTACTTTTCCTCTTTTACAGCAGCATTTCCATCTGCTCTTTATACCGTTCTACCGAGAACTCCCTGCTTCTTGCCAATGCATTTTCCCTGCCCTTTTCCAAAAGCCTTGCATCTGACAGTACTTTCACGGCTTCCTCTGCCATAATACGTTCTTCCTCCTCCACTACGGAGGCATCCAGATTCTTTTCGGGATTTAAAACCGGAAGCAGAATGCCGTACTTCCCATGGCAGACCCTATGCTGGTCCGCCGCCTCCCTGTAATCCTCCATAAAAATCTCAGCCGGTCCTGTTTTACAGTTTACCGAAATGGCAGGCACCCCTGCCGCCATAGCCTCTATCAGGGAATTGGGAAATCCTTCGGTTATCGACGTCATGATATACAGCGACGCCCAGCTTACATAACAGAACGGATTTTTTTGCACGCCGGTAAACAATACGCTTCCTGCAATTCCCAAATCTGCCGCCAGCTTTTTGTACTCTGTAAATTCCCCTTCCCCGATTATCATCAGCTTCGCATCGGGAATCTCCTTTTTCACCAGTGCAAAGCCCTTGAGCAGATGCCAGAAACCCTTCACGTCATCCTCCCTGCTCATGGAAGCAATGATGGGTCCGTTTCCTTCCAGGAAAGCTTTGTGCGCTTTATCCGGCTGTCTTTCGCTAAGTTCCCTTATTGCTTCGGTGTCGCACGGATTGTAAAGACACTCCACCTGTGCGGGATGATACAGCGCCTTCACATCATCCGCCATCACCTGCGTGCAGCAGATTACTTTATCTGCCCTTTTGCATGTCAGGTTCATGGCATGTTTATCCTCCAAAGCCCCGTATCCCCTGATGCCTATCCAGACCTCGTCCTTTACCTTCGACAATGCGTTTACCAGATTGGCGGTAGGACCAAAGCTGTAAGTGATATGGATATTCCTTTCTCTTTTCAACCGCTTTGCTTTCCTTCTCCTTAAAAGCACATTCAGGATTTTCCCCAAAACACCCGGTCTGCTCGGAAGGTTTAAGTCTGACACTTCTATGCCGCTTACGTCATAAAACAAATCCTTTGAAGAAAAAATGGCAATCCTGACATTGCACACATCTTTTAACAGCTGCGCCGTCAGCGCGCAAATCCGTTCAAACCCGCCCTGATGCAGCAGAGGTACCATAAGCAGCAGGTTCTTTCTGTATATCTTTTTATACTTTTCTATCTGGGACTCTATATCAAAACCCGCCTCTTTGACCTCCGCCAGCCTTCCGGCGCGCTCATAACGGCAATGTCCCAGAACATAGTCCGCCCATTCCTTTGCTGTCTTATCCAGACTGTAAAACTCTGCCAAGTCCGTAATTTTTACTTCTCCGGTAACCGTATCGGAGACAAGGCATCTGAGTCCGGCAGTCTGCGCCTCCACAACCGTGCCCGGCAATCCCTCGTACAAAGACGGAAATACCAGAAAATCAAAGGCCTGATAATACGGAGCCGCCTTTTGATTGCCGAGAAAATATACGGCCTCTGAAAGTCCCAGTACGGCAGCCTGCTGTTTTATCGTATCTATCAGTTCCCCTTCGCCTAAAAGCAGAAGAACCGCGTCTTTTCTTTTTTTATAAATTTCGGAAAATACCTGTAACAAAAACGCATGGTTTTTGGGCGTACGAAAGCTGCCCACATGTCCGATTACCAGCTTGTCCTCCAAGTCCAGTTTCTTCCTTACGGCTTCCCGCTGTGAAGCGTCATAATCATATTGGGAAGCGTCGATGGCGTTGGGAATAACCTCTGCCCTTCCCTGACGCACCCACTTTTTTCCGTAAACAGATTCACATGCCGCCCCTGAACAGGCCAAGCAGTAATCCGCCCTGTATTTTAAGGGAAACCTGATAATCTTTGTAAGAATGCCCTTTATCCCGCCCGGAACGCCTGCGCTCCTTGCATGGGCAATGGCAATCGGCACGCCCGCCTTCTTGGCTATCGGCAGATAAATGGAAGCCGTGCTTGTCATATGCCCGTGTACCGCCCGAAATTCTTGATGTTCGGAAAAAAAGCGTTTTACGGCCTTTTTGTATGCAAACCAGTTATACACCTTAAAACGGGGAATGCGGTAAACATTCCCCCCCAAATCCCTGATTTCCTTGTCAAAATATTCCTCGGCAGAGGAATGCACCAAAAAATCAAACTGTATTTCTTTTCTGTCAATATGACGGTACAAGTCCATAATACGGCTTTCCGCACCGCCCAGATTAAGCCCTCCCAATACGTGGAGTATCCTGATAGGTTCTTTCATGCTTACCTCTTTTCACATCCCGCAGGCTTTTCCTTTTGCCTATGCCTTCAGCTTTACCAGTCTCCGTTTGCATCCGGCAAGAAAACGCTCCCTGCACTGTCCCCAAAAACCTCTTTTTACGGTTTTTTCCTGAAAGTATGTATCATAAGAAACAAAATCCCCTGCGTGTCCGGAAAACAGCTTCCGGTATCTCGCCATTCCCTCCTCGTCCACTTCATTTACATGGACAACCATGGTAGTGATTCCTTTTTTCTTTTTCAGGCTTCTGCTCATCATAAAAGAAATAGGGTAAAACACCATTCCCTGCCATTCGTAAGGCCTGCTGCCAAAGCCGTCCGTAATGCATCCATATCCCAGGGCCTTCAGCGCCTTTAGGGTATTCTTGTCATAGGAATGTCCCGGCGCCATGAAAATATCCGTGCGGATACCGTACCGGGCCAGAATCCCGGTTCCTTTTTCCAGCATTTCCTTCTGCTTTTCATATGGGATTCCCGCAAACTCCGAAAACCGGTTTAAAGGGAAAAGTCCCCCTTTTTTTGTGGTATAAATGTGCTGGAAACCATGCAGCGCTATGCACCAGCCTTCTTGCTGCAATTCCTTTATATATTCCCAGAAATCTCCCGCGGCTTTCGCCCTGTGCAGGTTTTCATCCCGGTTGTCCGGCACCACGCCGATTAGCGGCCTGATTCCATGCTCATCCAATATTTCCTTAAATGCCAGAAATCTTTCCCAGTCCATATCCGGCGTAATATCATCCATACGAACAGTTATTTTCATATAAATCCTCTACTCCAATAGCATTCCCGGCGTCACTTCCACATCTGCCTGATAACTGCGGATTAACAGGGAGCCGTCCACGGTTCTCACTATGGGATTGCCGTCAAACACCTCTATGACTTCCCCCGGCCGGTAATCTGAAAAATCAAGCATCTCATCAAAGGGAACCGCATCCCATATCGTCACTTTTTCCTTTTCCGCATACGCAAACGCGCCGGGAAAGGGCGCCGTCACACCCCTAATCAGGTTGTAAATGTCGCGGGTCTTTCCATGAAAATCTATTTTGCCATCCTGGGCCGTGCGTTTTTCAAACCAGGAATCAAAGTCCTTGGAACCTGTATGGATGGAAACGCTGCCCTCACGGTAAGCGGCAAGCAGCTTCCGAATCAGGTTTCTGGAACAGATAACGTTTTTGTACTGCATACTCCGCACGGTATCGTGCGGCGTGATGGCGCACATCTCATTGGCAAAAATATTGGGGCTGTCCGCCTTTTCATCATACCGAAACAGGTTCAGGATAAACCGGGTATCCCCGTTTATGATGGACCAGTTTAACGGGGAGCGTCCCCTCCCGTAAGGAAGGTAGGCACAATTGCCGTGAAAACCGTACACTCCGTACGCAAAGCAGTCAAGCACATCAGCAGGTATCAGCCGCTGCCATCCCATGGATATACCGATATCAAACTCATTCTCCTTAAAAAAAGCAAGCGTTTCTTCATCCTTCAGCGCATAACTGTCCACTTCTCTCACCGGAATGCCATATTTTTCCGTCAATAAGGAAAGTCCCTTAAAACCGGATACCTGATTTTTGCGCAGCACCTCTTTGCTGATGGTAATGACCAAGTCCACCCTGCAAATGCTGTTTTGGATAAATTCCACTATCTTTTCCGTGGTATCTTTTACTCCAAAGACCACTACCTTATATTTCATACCGGCATCCCTTTCCTCTACAGATTTGCTTTGTACCAGTCGATAGCCAGTCCTATACCTGTCTTGAAGTCATATTCCGGATTGTACCCCAAAAGCTCCCTTGCCTTTCCGATATCCGCATTGGAATCCCGCACATCGCCTGCGCGGGGCGGTCCGAATTTGGGCTCAATCTGCTTGCCCAAAGCTTCGCAAAGAGAATAGTACAAATCAATCAGAAACTCCCTGCCGCCGTATCCTATGTTGAAAGCTTCCCCGCCCGCTTCACCGGAAGCAAGGCAGGCCTTCAGGTTTGCCTCGATAACATTGTCAATATAGGTAAAATCACGGGACTGCCTGCCGTCACCGTTGATGGTCGGCGCTTCGTCATTTAACAGCAGCTTGATAAACTTGGGAATCACCGCCGCATACATCCCTTCCGGGTTCTGCCTTCTGCCGAAAACATTGAAATAACGAAGACCATAGGTATCCAGGTTGTACAGCTTCTTATACAGTTTTCCGTACTCTTCATCTACTTTTTTGGTAAGCGCATAGGGAGAAAGTACATTTCCCTCCGCGCCTTCTTTTTTGGGAAGAACCGGATGGTCTCCATAGACGGAAGAACTGGACGCATAGACGAATTTCTTTACATTACTCTGCCTTGCGGCTTCCATCATGTTAAGCGTGCCGCGGATATTGATTTCTTCGTATAAGAGAGGCATTTCGATACTTCTGGGCACACTGCCCCAGGCTGCCTGGTTGAGTACATAATCCACGCCCTTACATGCCTCCATGCAGGTATCCATATCCCGGATATCCCCTTTGATAAAGGTAAACTTTTCATTTCCCTCCAGGTGGGAAATATTATCATAACTGCCTGTAGAGAGGTTATCCAGACATCTCACCGTATAACCCATCTCCACAATGGCCTCGCACAGGTTGGAACCGATAAATCCGGCGCCTCCCGTTACCAGAAAAACACTGTCCTTGTCAAATTTTAAATCTTTATAGCCCATGTTTTTTGTCCTTTCTCCATCCTTTTTTCCTGCCAGTCCCTGTAAAGGCTTATAAGAAGCACAAAACCGGCAGCATAAAACGGTGCAAAACCATAAATCATATACCGCGATATGGGCATAATGACCATGGCCACTGTAAACGCATTTGCAAAGATTGCCAAAAGCACCAGCAGCAGAAACCACACTTCGGCTCCTGTTTTTTCTCCACGCCTTAAGCGCTGCCTTATGGAAATTACGGCAAGTAATGCCGAAAACAGGTAAATAGCGATGGCAATCCAGTTGATGAGCGGATGCGACACAGCAATACTGCGTATCAGGCCAAAGCCCACCATCAGCATATAATTTGCAAACCACTTAGGAAAACAGCCCGGGAGGATACCGGCAATAATCCTGCCCGCCGTTTCATCCGAAAGCAAATCCTGTTCGATATAATCCTCCGTCACATTCTCTCGGTAGCTTAACCGAAGCACAGCTTCTATCATCTCAAAGTTAATGGTATTGTGCCACTCTTCCAGATGATTCAGTCTTTCCGTAAGGGAATCCCCCGCATACTTATAATTTGCCTGATTGGTTTCGGTCAGGTGGTACATCTGGTAAAAAAAAGCCCTGGCTTCTTCATCCTGAATGTTCTCGCCGTCCTCCTCATCCGCTGCATAGAGAATATTGGTCAGCATGTGGACAGTGCCGTTGGTATTGTTTATAAACCGGCCATGAAACGCCAGGTTATAGCTTTTTACAAAAAGTCCCCTCAGCACAAAGACCAGCAAGACGATTCCCGCCGCTGCCGCCAGCCGCAAAAACTTTTTGCGCCATGCTTTCGTATATATTATTTTTGCCCCATACACGACCAGCCATACCAGCAAAAGGGACATCATCTGGCTCCTGGCCAGCGCAAGTAAGAACGCCAGCAGCAAAGAAGCTCCCGCCGCCTTTAAAAACTCCCGTTTCTTCTCCTGTGTAAACATTTCAAAGCATTGAGTGAGAAACAAAAGGAAAAAGGGCATACTGAGCCCTTCACTCATGACCGAATTGGGAATAAACAGTCTTGTCTGGGAAAAAAAACGGGTAACCGCATAAGGAAATAAAAGCAAAACCAGTATCACCAGTTCCTCCCAGAAAAACAGGCGGAATTTCTTTGTGACATATTCCGCAAACGCCCATATGCCCACTGCCGCCAGAATGCCCTGCAATATCCCCATTGCCGTGAGGAATCCCTCCCCGAACAGCAGTCTCAGTACCCACAGAAACAGAGGGTACAGGGGTTCCCTGTGAATATGCATATTGATATACTGTTCGGAATCGCTGCACATCCACGGTCCGTAAACGGCAAATATGCCGGCAAACAAGGCAATCAGAACCGCAAGAATAAGCAGGGATTTTATCTTGCCATGTCTTACAGTCTCCAATATAAGTACTCCTCCTGATATGCCTTTCTGTCAAACAAGCCTTTGATATCCATCAGGACCTTTTGCTTATTGGCATGGTTGAAAAACGCGTCAACCGCTTTCCTGTCCAGTTTCAGGAAAGCGTCATGCGCCACGGCAATAATGACGGCGTCCATATCCGTTACTTCCTCTATCCTGCTGAAAGTGACGCCGTACAGACGCTCTGCCTCCTGCGCGTCGGCTGCTCCGTCCACCACCAACGGCGTAATGCCATATTCCTTTAATTCTCTGTAGATATCGATTACCTTTGTATTTCTGGTATCCGGGCAGTTCTCTTTGAAGGTAAAACCTAAGATGGCAACCTTTGCATTTTTGACGGCAATATCCGCCTTAATCAGGTTTTTCACGAGGCTCTCCGCCACATATCTGCCCATATCGTCATTTATCCTGCGCCCGGACAAGATAATCTGGGAATGATACCCAAGCTGTTCCGCCTTATAGGTCAGATAATACGGGTCCACACCGATACAGTGGCCGCCCACCAGTCCGGGATAAAATTTTAAGAAATTCCATTTGGTGCCCGCCGCTTCCAGTACGGATTTGGTGTCTATCCCCATTCTGTTGAAAATAATGGAAAGTTCATTCATAAATGCGATATTGATATCACGCTGGCTGTTTTCAATTACTTTGGCCGCCTCGGCAACCTTGATGGACTCCGCCCGGTAAACGCCTGCCTCCACCACCAGTTCATATATCTTTGCAATCTCTTCCAGGGTTTCCTCATCCATACCGGAAACAATCTTGGTAATGGTCTCCAGACGGTGTACTTTATCTCCCGGATTGATTCTCTCCGGGGAATATCCGATTTTGAAATCAACGCCGCATTTCAAACCGGACTCCTGTTCCAGGATAGGCACACAGATGTCCTCCGTGACGCCGGGATATACGGTGGACTCAAACACCACGATAGAACCCTTTGTCAAATTTTGCCCCAAAATACGGCTTGCACCCTCTACCGGGCTCAAATCCGGCGTGTGGTCATCATTGACCGGGGTCGGAACTGCCACGATATGGAACTTTGCCTCCCGAAGTCTGGCAGCGTCCGCCGTAAACTCCACTGCGGTTTCCTTAATCACGTCATTTCCCACTTCATTGGTGGGGTCAATGCCGTTTTTATAAAGCGCAATCTTCTGCTCGTTTAAATCAAACCCGATTACATCAATTTTTTTTGCAAACGCAACCGCAATGGGCATTCCCACGTATCCCAGTCCCACCAGGGATAATTTTTCTTTTTTGTTTACGATTTGTTCATACAGGCTCATTTCGTACCTCCTATTCCCGCTTCTGTTATTTTCTGTAATTCTTCTTCATATGCGGCAAGCACTTTTTCTCTGTCAAAATGCGCTTCCACCCATTTTCTTCCTTCCACGCCCATTGCTTCCCTCTCTTTTTTGCCAAGCAGAAGAAATCTCTCCGTCACCTCAGACATGGCGTCCACACTGCACGGCGCAAAGAGCATACCGCTGATATCCGGCTGCATGGTCTCCCTGCATCCGGGTATGTCGCTTGCCAGCAAAGGACGGCCACAGGCAGCGCCCTCCAGCAGCACATTGGAAAGGCCTTCATGATAGGACGGATGCAATATGGCATGGCAGCCCGCCATAATTTCATGCACATTATCTACATGTCCCAGATATTTTAACACCTTTTTTTCTTCCAGTCTATGGATAAGCGGCTCATATTTCTCCCGCTCTTCCTCCTCGTATTCCCCCGCGAGAAAAAACAATATCTTTTTATGCTCGGATGCAAGCCTTCCTGCCATCTCCAGGTACTCTTCAATTCCTTTTTCCCTCATAATCCTGATAACGGTCAGGATGCGGATGCCCTCCTCCTCCGAAGGATACGGTTCAAATGCATGCTGCTGCAAATTTACCCCGGAGCCGGGAAGCAGCATACTGTTTTTTTTCGCAATTCCACGGGCCTGCATAAACTGAAGGTTGCTCTCATTTTGAAAAAACACTCTTCCTGCTTTTGCAACGGCCACTTTATAAATACGCAGCAAAATCCTGCTCAGCCATGTCCCGCTTTCGATTGCCGTCCCAAGTCCCGTAATATTGCATAGGTACGGCACCTTTTTCAGCCTGCATACCAGTCCCCCGTAAAGATTCGGTTTTATGGTATAGGTCAGAACCACATCAGGCTTTTCCCGTTTTAACAGCCCCGTGTAAAAACAGAGCAGTTTAAAATCCTTCAGGGGATTAATGCCCCTCCTCTCCAGCGCGGCGGGGATGAGCCGGCAGCCAAGCTGCTCAATTTTCTTACATTGTTCATCAGGGGGCACACAGACAAGCACGGTATGGCCCCTCTCATGAAATCGTTCAATAAGCTCTTTTCTGAATAAGTAAAGTCCGTTTGCGTAATTAGTCAGTATCAAAATTTTCATACTCTGTATTCATCTCATCCTGTATGTCTTTCAAGCCCTTAATCACAACGCTGTCATACATCATCATGACAACATCTTCCTCATAATTTCCCATATTTTCTTTATTTTCCTTTTTATTTACATTATTGTAAATTAACTCCGGAAAATCCACACCCGCACCGTAGGCATGGAGATATGCGCCCCCGAACCGGGGATTTACCTCAGACAGATAATACTGTCCGTCCTTATAAAACAAATCCATATCCAGCGGCCCGTGAAACGCAAACACGGACACTGCCTTCCTGACAAAATCAAACAGCTTTTCATCTTTAAAGGAAATGGTTTTATTGGCGCCGCCAATCGTGGTGGAAAGCTTCTTTTTGGAAAATACGGCAACCGGCTGATGGCTGATGGTGTCCACATAGACATCCGCGTCCATATCCACCCCCGTCATCAACTCCTGTATAATCAGCGTGGAATCAGCCGTCGTTACCTCTTTGAGCATTTCCATGGTATCAATCCTTCTTGCCCCCACGCTGCCGCTTCCCGTCCTCGGCTTTACAAACGCGGGGAAGGAAATTTCACCCCTGCCGTATGCCTCCGTAAAATCATCAAAGCTGCCGTAAGTCAGTACTGTCGGTATGCCCTTTTTTTTCAGGTAGCAAAACATTTCATATTTGTCAAAGCACAGCCTTGCCGTATCCGCATACGGCACAAGCACCTCCACGCCAAGCGCTTCAAACGCTTCCCTGTTGTTTGCAAGAATCGCTATTTCCGGGTCAATCAGCGTGAGCATGGCGTCTATCTTTTCCTTCTTGCAGATTTCAAGAAGAATCGGAATATAAGTCTTGTCATGAATCAGGGGAACCTGATAGCTGACATCGGCAAAAGCCAGCGCAGGCGCATAAGGACTGTTGTCCGTTACCACCAGCCTGACTTTATCTCCCAGAGATTTTCTGAAGTCCTTTAATAGTTCACATCTTCTGCCGACACTGCAAAATAATATATTCATCCATTCTCCATTCCGCTTTCAGGCGGCTCCTTCGTCCCCTGAAAAGCTTCCATTGTGGCATCCGTGCTGCTGTTTATGTCCTTATGGCCGAAAACCACCATGATACTGCGCAGGATAATTTTAATATCCAGCCACAATGAAATATGCTTTACATAGTAAACATCCAGTTCAAAACGCTCCTCCCAGCTGATGGCATTTCTCCCGTTGACCTGCGCCCATCCCGTAAGTCCCGGCCGGACGTCGTGACGCTGTCTTTGAAACGCATTGTAGAGGGGAAGGTATTTCACCAGCAGCGGCCTGGGCCCAATCAGGCTCATATCGCCTTTTAAAATATTCCAGAACTCCGGCAGCTCATCCAGGCTTGTGGCGCGAAGCTTTTTGCCAAATGCCGTAAGACGCGCCTCATCCGGCAGAAGCTTGCCGTCTTCTCCCCGCTTATCCGTCATGGAACGGAACTTGTACAGTTTGAATATCTTTCCCCGATACCCCGGCCTTTCCTGTTTAAAAATCACGGGCGCGCCAAGTTTTATCCTGACTAAAACCGCCGTGACAAGCAAAACCGGGGAGAGCAGCACGAGCGCCGTGAAGGAGATTATGACATCCAGCCATCTTTTCAAAAATTTCCGGTACATAGTCGAAAACTCCCGCTTCTTTAAAATAAACCTTTGATTGTACGGATAATCAAATCCATATCTTCTTTTGTATTTTTGATATCGCTCGGCAGGCATAAGCCCCTGTTAAAAATATCCTCCGCCACACACTTTTCATCATCTTCCTTTATGAAATCGCATGCAGAAAATACAGGCTGTAAGTGCAACGGTTTCCAGATGGGCCTGGATTCAATATTTTCCTTGTCCAGCGCCTCAAAAATCATATCCGGGGTAACCGGACATCCCGGCTCCAGCGTGATGCAGGAAAGCCAGTTGTTTGCCTCGCCTTTTTCATTTAAGGGGTTCATCCGTATCTGCGGCATAGCACGAAAAGCCGTTTCATATTCCCGGTAGATATTCTGTTTTAATGCAATATGCTCCTCCAGATGGAGCAGCTGCCCCCTTCCGATGCCGGCAGTAATATTGCTCATACGGTAATTAAATCCGACCTGAGAATGCTGATAATGCCTGGCGGCGTCCCTTGCCTGCGTTGCCAGGAAGGTTGCCTGCTTCGTTATCTCCCCGTCTTCGGAAACCAGCATACCGCCTCCGGATGTGGTAATAATTTTATTGCCGTTGAAGGAATAAATACCGATTTTCCCAAAGGTGCCTGTGTGCTTCCCCTTATAAGTGCTGCCCAGGGATTCTGCGGCATCTTCAATCAAAGGTACATGGTGCGCATTGCATATATCCGTAATTTCATCCAGCTTTGCCGGCGTACCGTATAAATGCACTGCAATGACCGCCTTAGGGGAAGGATATTTTTCAAACGCTTTCTCCAGCGCCGCAGGACTCATATTCCATGTGTCCTCTTCGGAATCTATAAACACTGGCACAGCCTTTTCATACATAACGGGATTGCAGGTTGCGCTGAACGTCAGGGAGGGTACGAATACCACATCCCCCTCCTTCACTCCCAGAATGCGCAGGGCCAGATGAATGGCCGCTGTTCCGGCGCTGAGCGCAGAAGCGTGGGCAATCCCCACATAGGACGCCAGTTCCTCTTCCAAAGCATTTACATTCGGTCCGAGGGGCGCCACCCAGTTGGTGTCAAAAGCCTCCTTGATATATTTTTGTTCCTCGCCATGCATGGTGGGACTGGATAAAAAAATACGTTTTTTGTTCACAGTCATTCTTCCTCTCCGTCTGATTACCAATTTGAAACATAAATAACAGTTCTGTAGTCTTTCATGCTGTCATGCATCTCTTTTACACTTACAAACTTCCCCGTATCCTCAATGGCCTGCCGGTACACCGGATTGTGGTAGATAATCCTTATCCGCTCTTTTCCATCGTGCTCCTTGATAATTTTATCGATGACCGCCCGCATTACCTCTTCCCCGAAAGGGTTAAAAAAGAAAAAGGTATTGTACTCCCCGTATTCCGGGAATCTGAGTGCGTCCGTTTCCACACACCTTATCCTGTCGGATAAATGTAAAATCTCAAAATTCCGGTTGGCGGTTTCTATCAACCCGGAATCTATGTCAATGCCGGTAATTTTACAAAACGGCTGCTTTGCCGCTTCTTTCAATACCACGCCTTTGCCGCATCCCACATCCAGCAGGCTGTCTCGCTCCTGTATTTGAAGATACCGGAATATCTCTGCCAGGTGCTTTTCATTTGTCTTGCTGTAGCCATGCAGAACTCCTTTGGATTCCTCCGTCAGATGCATATCGCGCATTGTGAAATCCAGCCCTTTCGGCTTCTCGTAAAAATAATACTGTACGCCGTATTTTATATATCTTTTAAACCTTCGCAGATAAATATCAATTTTTCCCTTCATCCGTCCGTTCACTCTTCCATTCGCAATAAGTCGGGACAATCTCCTTAATCACTTTCCTGATGTCCTCATTTTCGTTTCGGGAAATATCCTCAAGCAATTTCAGCTGCCTGTAAAACTGCTCCTCATCTATCTCAATCGGCTTCCCGATATGAATCAGTTTATTTTCTGTCTCCTGCAGGCCTTCTTCGTCCATCAGCAGCTCTTCATAAAGCTTTTCCCCCGGCCTGAGGCCCGTGAACTCAATTTTAATATCCTCATCTACCTTGTAACCGGAAAGCCGAATCAGGTTTTTCGCCAAATCCAGTATCCGCACCGGCGCTCCCATGTCGAGCACAAAGATTTCACCGCCTTTTGCATAAGCGCCCGCCTGCAGCACAAGGGAAACCGCTTCCGGTATGGTCATGAAGTAGCGGATAATATCCGGGTGGGTTACCGTGACAGGCCCCCCCATTTCAATCTGGCGTTTAAACAGCGGAATGACGCTCCCGTTGCTTCCCAGCACATTGCCGAACCGCACCGCCACAAACTCCGTATCATAATGCTTGTTAAAAATCTGGATAATCATTTCACAGATACGCTTTGACGCGCCCATAATATTGGTGGGATTGACTGCCTTATCGGTGGAAATCAGCACAAACTTTTTCGCCCCGTAAAATGCCGCCGCCTGCGCCGTCTTCCATGTCCCCATGACATTGTTTTTTACCGCCTCATTGGGACTGTCCTCCATAAGCGGTACATGCTTATGCGCCGCCGCATGATAGACAATGTCGGGCCTGTACTTGTCAAATATGGCGTTCATACGGTTAGTGTTGCGAACGGAAGCAATTAACACCACCAGTTCCAATTCAGGAAACTTCTGTTTAAGCTCCTGCTGAATATCATAAGCGTTATTTTCATAGATATCCACAATAATCAGCCTTGCGGGCTTGTGTCCCGCAATCTGTCGGCAGAGCTCGCTGCCAATCGAGCCTCCCCCGCCGGTGACAAGCACGCACCTGTCCTTCACATATCCTACAATGGACTCCAGATTCACCACGATAGGGTCCCTGCCCAGCAAATCCTCCACTTCCACATCCTTCAGCTGGCTGACGTTCACTTCCCCGTTTACCAGCTGGTACATACCGGGAAGCGTCCGCAGCTTACAGTTTGTGTTTTTGCAGATTTCAATAATGCTGCTGATAACAGACTTTGGCACGGACGGCATTGCAATAAAGATTTCATCTATGGCATAGGTATCCGCTGCCTCCCTTATCTTTTCCCTGCCGCCTATTACCTTGATACCCTGTATATATTTTCCTCTCTTATTCGTGTCGTCATCAATGATGCAGCGGATAGCCATATGCGTATACTTGCTGCTGATAATATCCTTGATAATCAGGTTGGCCGCCTCACCGGCGCCGATAATCATAATATTGATACTCTTTTCCCTGTTTCTCTGCCTCTGCTTTAATCCCCTGAAAAATCGGTAACTAAACCGGCTGATAAAGGTAAAGGCAACGAGGAGAAAGACAAACAGAAAATAAAAACTGCGTGGAACCCTTTTCCCTGCTATCATCAGCCCGATTCCGTTGGCTACTGCCGTAACGCCGCTGGCCGCTACAATATTCTGCATTTCATTTGCGCCTGCAAATGCCCACAGGCTGTCATAAAGCTTCAACAGGGAAAAAACGACAAGCATAATGCCAACCGTAAACGGCAGAAAAGAATAAACCGACTGCAGATATTCCCTTTCAATTTCCGCATAAACAAACTCATAGCGAATCAGCAATGCCAGCACGGAGGATGCCGTTATTGCAAGTATATCATAAATTATGAGGAATATTTTTCTATACAATAATGCTGTATTCACTGTCCTCTTCATATTGTCCTCTCTATTCCTGTTCCTTTTGCCTTCGTTTTTTTGCTTCTGCGGGAATCATCAGTATCAATACCAGATAAAATGCAAACCCTGTGGGAATGTACGGAAGATATACCCACTCCACCAGTCCGCAGAGACCAAAGACACCAAGAACGCCAAGCGGAATCATGGCCGTCTCTTCCCCTTTGTGGCGCAAATAATAATAAATGCTCCTTATGCCCGCAAATACAAAAAATACAAGAAAAGCGATGCCTGCCCCGATGCCGAAATCATAAGCCACCTGTAAAAATGCGTTGTGGGCATGGTCGATTGCCTTTCCGTTTTTATCCACAATACCAACGGCTTCGTGTCCTTTCCAATCCAACTGTTCCAGATAAAGCTTATAAATATCAAGTCTTCCGTTGCTGTAATCCGCTGAAACCTGATTTTCTGTTTCAGAAGCATCCTGTATAACGGTTTGTACCTCACCCGTTTCATTCCGGGTGGAAGAAACATTCTTAGCGCTTACCCTGTTAACGGCAATTTCAAGATAACGCTCCAACGTGATATATTTCCTTGAATCCCACTCTTCTCCCGGAAGTATCGTATCCTCAAACAGTTCTATTTCATACGAAAACGGCTTTCCCACTACCGCCGGCACAATCCTGCACGCCGTGAAGACAATGGGAAAGAAGCACGCTGTAATACCGATGAACAAAAGAAACCTTTTTACGCTGCATAAAAAACCATCTTTAAATTCTGCTGCGCATGTAAAAATATATAGTAACGGACAAAGAATAAACGCTGCCAGCCAGCCTGTCCGTGAAGCAGTCAAAAGTAAAAACGCCGCCGCCAGACCCACTATCCATATCTCTTTCCAGACCTCCTTCATACAACCCTTTTTCCGATATCCGGCAAGAAGTCGGATAAGGGCCAGTACCAGCACAAAGACAAGATACACGGCCGTTATGGTAACCGTATGAAAGATACCCGGATACCTTGTATACCGGTAATAATAAAAAGGGCGGTAAAGCAGCGCGTAGATGCTGCTCCCGATAAAATGCAGAAACACGCCGTTGGAAAATTCGCGAAGATACTGTGAATCTTTCTCCTTGTATATAACCTGTAAGGCAAAGATTCCTCCCAAGACTAAAATATCCACCGGCCATTGACGCTCATTCCTGCTTCTCACCATTTCCGCAATCAGCAAAAACAGTGCCGCCGTATAGATTAAGGATACCCTTTTCCTTCCCTTTTGAAACAGCGCCCTTAAGGTATTGAGCGCAATAAATCCCCACAAAATCCCATAACGGGCCATTCCCCTGATAATAATGCTGTTCTCCGACTGCCCGCCGTTCTGTATGCAGACCCAGATATAATAACAGACGGCCAGAACCGCATAAACCGGCGTCGACCAGTGGAACAGGTCCTTTTTCTTATACCCGAATATAACGGCAGCGGCAAAACAGGCAAGGGCAATATTGACGCCCAGCTTCTGCTGATACATATTGAGGGCGTTCAGATAACGGACCCCTCCCAACACCACTCCCGCAAAAGCAACAGAGGATAGAATACCCGGAAGCCTGTCCATAATATCTTTGCGCCGTATCAAAACGCCCGGCTGTTCTTTGCGCCTGAACAAAAGCCCATAGAGTGAAAACCCAAGAAACAGGAAAATGCCTGCTTCATAAAACAGGATGTCCATAGGATTTGAGGTGAATTTTTTCAGCGGAAATACATTCCAGGCGGCCCAAAGCGACGCACACGCCGCCAGGATACCGACTCCCAGACGAAAACCAAAATCCAGCCGCACTTTAACTTCTGCCTTCCGCAAAAGCCATCCGGCAAGAAAAACAAGCGCTCCGCCCGCCAAAAGCACTATGGCGGCAATCAGCAGATACTGCCATTTTGTAAAGAGGGCCTTATATTCATAACGGACATCAGGACTTCCTTCATCCGTCATGGAAAACACCAGTTCCGCTCCCGGATTTTCTATGGTAAAATAATACTTTTTCCCTACCTCAAGTTCACTGCCTATCCTGATACGGCAGTCTCCCGGCACGGAAAGTTCCTCTAACAAAAAGGACCTTTCCTCCAGTTTATTCATCTTTTCATCAAACAGACGAAAAACCAGGCGGCCCTCCTCCATGCCCGTCAAATCTTCATTGTAAATATAAAAACTGATATAGGTAAGCCCGTACAGCTTTGGAACAAACTCCTGCATAACGGTGCCTTCATTCTGCACAAGCCTGTCCGAAAGCGGGTCTGTTTCACCTATGGACTGCCACGGCCGTATCAGCTTCAATGGCCATACAAGGGCGATTGCCACAATCATAAAAAAAACTATCATGGATTGTACAGCCCGTTTAAGTGATATATCCACCTGCACTTGTTTCCTCCCGCTTTCTTTCCGATTTCTTCCATGCCGCTTTTCCATATCTTGGATTAGTATAGCACAGTTGACATTTCTTTACAACAAATTGTCTTTTAAGATTCCTTAAGACGCAACATTTGACTATTCCCCCACGCATTGTTTATAATAGGGACAGGAAACCAAACAAGGAGAAACGCAATGGAAAAATCGTCAAATTTTTTTCTGATTCATAATTTTAACACCGTGCCCGACGAACTTCTCGCGCTTTGCAGCGATTACCTGATTTACGACTGCTCCACGGACGTGGACATAAAGCAAAAGCTGCATGACAGGAACCTTTCTGTAAAAGATGTGGAGAATACAGGGCACAATATTACTACTTATTTTTCCTATTTTGATGAATACTATGACAATCTTCCTGAAGTTATCTGCCTGCTCAAGGGAAATATGATTGGACGTCACTGTTCCATGGAGTTTTTTCAACAGGTCATGGATAACAAGTCCTTTACTTTTCTGTACGATGAAAAACAGTACTGGGACAAATTTGCTAAGTTTGACGGGGAAAACCGGCAGAATGAAACCGGGAACACTTTTCTGGCCATGGAAAACGTATATGTGGAAAAAAACACATCGTGGTATGTAGAATCCCCCAACCATCCCAAAAAGTATTTTAATGATGTAGATGATTTGCTGCGTTTTATCTATAAAAAACCAATGATTCCGCAATACTGCATGTTTTCTCCGGGCGCCTGCTACATCGTCAGAAGGGAACAGATACTGCGCCACAGCAGGGAATTTTACCGCAATTTAAACAAGCTCATGAATTACGGCATGAATCCGAGTTTTCCCTCTGAAGCGCACCAGGTGGAACGGATTCTGCCGATTCTGTTTACTTCCCTTAGTGAAACCAACGAATGGATGGACGACGAAAAAGACTTTGAGGAAAAACTCCCTGAATGCAGCGCGTACATTCAATACAAATATGACAACAGACCGAGACGGTTCAAGAAAATAAGAAAGTTACTGGGACTTATTTAAAACCAACAGACAAAAAACGGGCGGTTATCTGTCACCGCCCGTTATATTCAGATTGACGCCGTTCATATAGTCGCTTCCTTCCGACAGCAAAAAGTGAATGGCCGGCACCACTTCTTCCAGCTTTACATTTCTCTTTAAGATGCTGGATTCCCTGTTCATTTCCACAATTTTATCGTCAATGTCTCCCAAAAATTTGGTTTCCATCATGTTAGGGGAAATGCCGTTGATATTAATTCCTTTATTGGCATATTCCACTGCCATACTCTTCATCAGGCCAAGTAAAGCATACTTTGCCATGACATACCGGGACATAAATTTGGGCGGCATGCCGATGGTATAAGCGGACAGCATCACGACCACCTTGCCCCTTCCTTTTTTTGCCATCTTTCCAAAAAATGCCTTTCCGATTTCTCCCAAGGAAAGCGCCTGCACCTTTATCTCATGCAAAGCCCCATCCCAGTCAAACTGTTTGACGCGGTTGTACTGAAACCGCGGAGCCGGCAGATGTATCATATAATCCGGGCAGTCACAGTATCCCTTTGCCTGCTCCAGCAGCCGCTCCACGTCCTGCGGCTGGGATAAATCCGCCTGTATGGGCAGAATGGACAGTGCCTTTGATTCCAAGGCCATGGAACGCAAAGTTTCTTCATGGGAAGAAAAATGGGCAAGCACTACTGCCTTTTCCCCTTTTTCCAGACACTTTTCTTCCAGGCTATTCATAAAAGAGATACCCACATCCGAGGACGCGCCTGTAATAAGATACACTTTATTTTCCATCCGACAACACTCCTATCTGCATACTGCCTCTCAACACTTTCTCGTTCTCCTGATTTGTAATCACCACTTTTAGAGTAATCACGGAAAAAAGTTCATTTTTTTCCTTCACCGTCCCCCGCACCTTAAGCACATCCCCCGCAAAGACCGGTTTCACGAACTTTGTTTCCACACTGTGAATCAGGCTTCTCTCCCCCGGCATATAAACGCCCGCAAGGGTGGATAAAAAGGAAGCAGTCAGCATACCGTATGCTACGCAGTCTTTATAGCCCATATTTTTTGCAAATTCTTCATCCGTATGCAGCGGATTGACATCACCTGTTATCTGCCTGAACTGTTCTACCATTTGGGAAGTGACCTCCACACAAAAGGTTTCTTCCATGCCGACCGTAATATCCTCAAAACGATAATGGTTCATTCTTTTCCCTCCTCACCCTTTTTTGCGCTTTCTATATTTCTTTCAACAGTTTCCATGCCACCGCTGCGGCATTCCTGCCAGTATTCAAAAGAAGTCTGCCAAGAATCATACTTTTCATCCCCCCGCTTGTCCTCAAAATCATAGTACTCCGTCAGATACCGTCCCAGAAATTCCGTACACTTCTCAGCTCCCAGTATATTGGTATGTCCGCCTCCGTCGTAAAAATCCGTTGCAAAATCCAAATCCAGTTCTTCATAGTAATCGTTGAGGTTTAAGTACCGGTATCCGTACTTTGCAATGATTTCTTCCATGTAATTAAACTTTTTCTGCATATCCCCATCCATTTTCATGGGAGATACCAGAAAAAGGGCGTCCAAATCATTTTCCTGTAAATAATCTAACAGCCGGTAAAGCATCTCCTCCTGTTCTGCCGGAATCTGCATGGTTTCCGAAAGGCTGCTGTAATCCTTCCCTTCCCCTGCCACTACGTCCGTATTGAGTTCATACCCTTTCAGCGGATGCTCCCGTTCATATAAAAAAGCGGTATACTGGTCCGGAAGTATGATGGTTTTCCAGTTGGAATGGTACTTGAAAATATCAAAATAATAAGTGTATCTTTCCGACGGATTCGACACCATGTCATTAATCAGGTTGAACCTGTTTAATGAATACTTCAGGTTATCCGTCACCCCCCTCGTATAAGCCATATTTTCCGTCATCATGCTTTCATCATAGGCATACTGGCGCAGTTCAAAGATAAACAGTCCGGGGGACTGGGTTTTTAACGCCTCCTCTACCAGATAAACCGCCGCCCGGGGCCGCTGCTGGTTGCTGGACAGGGGATAGCAGGTGATTCCGTGCTCTCCCCATATCTTGGGCGCAATGTAATAAGGGTATACAGGACTTGAGCCTATCATTACCACATCTATCGTGTCCTTGGGTTCGGCATAAAATCCCACAAAAATCTCTTTTACAGTGCCGTTTGTGCGCAGCATATAAGTGACGGACCGAAGCAGGAAAAGAAATATCAGCACAAATACAACGGCCTTCAGCGCCTGTCTTTTATTCATGGCTATCCTCCTAAAATCCTTGATAAATAAATTCCGCCGCACTGTATCCGGGGCCGTAATACCCCAATAATATTACATAAAATAATAGGGCGTACAACGCTATCCAGCGAAACACAATGTTTTTACCCGCAAGCAATTCTCTCACAGAATTTTTCTGCTGTAAAACAGAAACTACAAGCAAAAGCAGCAGGGATACCACCGCTATAACAAATTCTATCGGGTCAAGACCAAGCCGAAGCAACGCACCGTTCCACAGCACCTGGGGATTCCACGTGCCAAACATTTTCCGGTACATATCACATGCCGTAAAAAAACCGGCCGAACGGAAGAAAAGAAAACCGCTGCAGACCAGGAGAAAAGTCCTTATCTGCTGAAAAATCCCAAATATCCTGCCATCCTTTTTTACTCTGAATACAGCATACAGCTTTTCCCACAAAGGCTGACCTATTTCTCCGAGGACAATATAACACCAGTGCAGGATGCCGGAGCCCACAATGTACTTCCATGACCCGCCATGCCACATGCCTACCGCAAACCACAATACGAACATAGCCGCATAGGCAGTCATTTTCTTACCGGCCTTCTTGCCGAAACGTTTCTTTAACGCCGCCTGCAAATCCCCAAACCTGCGGGTACGCTGCAAAGGATAAAAAAGATAATCCTTCAGCCAGCCGCCCAGCGTAATATGCCATCTCCGCCAGAACTCCTGCATGGAGCGGGAAAAAAACGGAGTAGAAAAATTTTCTGCAATCCTAATGCCAAAAGTTTCCGAAATACCGATTACAATATCCATTCCGCCGGAAAAATCCGCATACAACTGAAAAGCAAAACAGATTGTGGCTATCAAAATATAAGTGCCCGGATATGATGCATAATCGCCGTAAACCGTATTGACAATGACAGCCATCCTCTCCGCAATCACCAGTTTTTTGAAAAATCCCCAGCAAATCCTCTGCAATCCGAATGTGACCTGTTTATAGTCAAATTTATGCCCTTCAAATAACTGTCCTTCCACATCCCGGTAACGTATGATGGGACCGGAAATAACCACCGGAAAATAAAACCCAAACAGGGCAAATTTTAAAAAATTGTGCTGGGCGCCGCTGATTTCATAATATACGTCAAACAAATATCCCAACAGGGCAAGCGTATAAAAAGAAATTCCCAGCGGCACCAGAAAATGCAGTTCGGGCAGGCTGCCGGGCAGAAAAGGAATGCGCTCTGCAAGCGCGTTGTATGTATACGCCCCGAAATTACAATATTTTAACACAATCAACAGGGCAAGGCAGAAAAGGACAACAAAAGAAAGAACCCTCTTTCGTTTCACAGGCTCTTTCGTCTTTTCGATGCACAACGCCCCGATGAACACTGCCGTTACAGACGCCGCCGGATAGGCAATCAGCCAAAGCTTTCCGGCCGTCAGGAAATAAAGGACGCTCGCCGCCAGCAAAAGCATCCACTGCGCTTTCTTTGGAATCAGATAATACAAAAACAGGACTACTGCATAAAAACAAAGAAAGGCAAATGATGTAATATTCATCTTTTACCTCATTTCCGGCTGTCCGCCAAAATGATGTCTGCCATCTCTCCCACATTTTTCATGGTCACCACCTGGCCCATGGTAAATTTAATGCCAAATTCCTGCTCCACTGCGGATACCAGATTGATGTGCTCCAGGGAATCCCAATCTTCAATGTCAGCGGAAGTAGTCGCGTCGTTCACTGTAATTTCATCGTCGTCAAAAACTTCCCTAAACACATTGTTTAACCGTTCATACAATTCTTCTCTTGTCATACCTTAACCACCTCTATCACATGATTTTTGTTTTTATAGCTTTCTATCTGACAGCTCCACACCGTATTGCCCTGTTCATCCTGCTTCTCCTGCACAAAGCCCTGCGATTCATAGAACTTCTCTACCATTTTGTTCTTTGCCGTGGGATAATAATATCCTTTGATTTCTCTACAGCCTGCCTTTTTTGCCTCAGAAACCAAGGTATCCATCATGGCAAACTCCATGTCTCGCTTCAATACCCTGCAGCTCATCAGCCATAACTCTACATGCAGTATGTCCTTGTCCTTCCTTGCAATCACCACCGAAACCACGCCGTTATCGCCAAACTTATCCTCCAGCCTGCCGTACAGGGTAATATACCCGTCGTCCTTTGCAGTCTGCTCGATTTGGGCCTGCGTATACCTTCTGGTCGTCAGATTGAACTGATTGCTCTTATTGGTGAGCTGGGCAATCCTTGCCATGTACATCGGCTCAAATGCTTTTATGGTCCCCACCATTTCAAGCGACTTTAAATATTCCTGATAATCCCCAAACTGCGCCTGCTCCTTCTGCCTCTCCAGATTTGCCTTATACATATCGCTGCGCTTTTTGTCATCCTCGGAAAGGCTTGTCACCTCAAAGAAACCGGAACGGTCCAAAATGCGGATATACTGCTCCGGACTTCCTATTTCCGGCACAGCCACGCCGTCAAGCTGTGTGCGGATGATTTCCCTCTCCGCCGGATTGTCGTCCACAAATACAAGGCTGTCCTGCATAATATTTAACTCGGAAGCGATTCCCGCCACATTCCTGCTCTTGGGCTCCCAGTCTGCCTTGATTAACACAAAGTCCTCCGGTTTTAAAATCCCGTCCGGGTGGTTAAGACCTGCCAGGGCATTTTCTTCCTCATTTTTGGAACTGACGTTCAGCATCACGCCAATGTCCTTCTGCTGTTTCACGTATGCCTGAAACTCGGCATACACCTGGCCCATGGAGGTTTCCTGTCCGATTTCAAGGTTCTCCACTCCATCGTCCCCTACAATACCGCCCCAGAGCGTATTGTCCAAATCCAGTACCAGGGCCTTTTTATTCTTTCCGTAGATGGATTTGATAATATTGGCTATGTTAAAGCTTAAGGACGGAATCGCCGGCAGGCATAAAGCATACTTATACATATGCCAGTAAAAAGCGTCTCCCCATTTGTCCAGTCCATAACAGGAAGCAAGATAGTTTATATCATTGATATAAAAATTCTTGTTTTCCCTGGCATACCGGTAAAATAATTCATTAAGCCGGTTTAAAAAAGAGAGCCTTCCGTGCAAATCAGAAGCTTCCTTATTGCCGAGCAGCCTGTAAAAGGGCGGTTCAAAATTATTCTGGATGATGGGACAACGGTACGTTTCCCGCAGCCTGTCCCACATCATCCGAAAATGCTCGTAATTTTTTAAAAGAAGCCCGTCTATCTCTTCTTCGGAGTCATCCAACGACGGATACTTTAAAATATTGCGGTTGCTTGTATGGATGTAAACCACATCCGGTCCAAACTGCGCCAGCTCCTCATTTTCAAACATGGCGTCCTGCCAGTACCGGCCATATTCCGACTCATAAAAACAGGGTTCGATTCCGTAATGGAGCAAAAACAGTTCCAGTATTTTCACAATGTCATGGGTCGTACTGCCCCCCAGAACGGCAATTTTTTTCACAATCCGTTTGCTGCCGTCCGTAAGAAGCGCCTTTTTTATGCTTTTTGCCTTTTTCAGAATATATTCCCCGTCGAAGGGATATTCCAGTTCCTTCATGTTATCCTCCATACCGCAGGCCGCCATCCTCTTCTATGGCGCCTGATATAGATAATATATCTCAAAATTCACATTGTCAAATCCATACTGTCCGTAATTGATGAATTGGACGCCTTCCTCTTCCAGCTTTTTCGTATCCACCGAATCATAAACATCCAGATACCAGATTTCCCTGTAATCCCCTATATAAATATCCGGCCTTTCCTCCAGCCTGTCAGGAAAATAATAAGGAATCACCGTATCAAGGCTCGGCGCGTCTGAAATGACAATGGCATTTTCCCCTATATGCTCTCTGGCAAATGCAAGCGTCTTATCTGTCAGCGTTACATATTCTTCCCGCCATACTTTCGGATATACGCAAAGCCCCGTAACAAGGAACAGCGCACAAGGAAATACAAGCAGCCATTTATTCACATATTTACACATGGCGCTCATGCCTAAAATAGTCAGGCACAGCGGAATCATCAGATACCTCGGTATTAAAATGGGAAATCCCAGCGTTCCGTAAACCAGTCCAAAAATCAGGACAAACCATATTACCGACATACAGGACAGCGCCCAGTAGGTTTCCGCATCTCTTTTCTTCCAAAGCAGAAACAGGGCGGCCAGAAAAACAAGTATCAGAAAAACAAGATAGATATGTTCCGAATATGGTATGTCCGTCTGAAAAAGCTCCCTTATGAGACCCAATCTCGATGTCGGCATGGTTATCCAGCCGGCGCCTCCCATTCTGACCTGATGAATGGCCGACGGCAGCCAGGGAAGGTATCCAATCACCGTTGCAGCTGAGCAAACTCCCCATCCCCCCACCTTTTTCCAACTGCGCGTAAATGAGAAAAACAACAGCAGGGCGGCATACAGAAAAAACATGGATACCAGGGCAAAATAATGCGTATAAGCCGCAAGCAGGCTGAATACCGTAAACAACACCCAGTTTTTTCGCCATGCGCCAGCCCGGAGCAGGTAAAACATCTGCGCCGCGGCCAGCAGGACAAAATAAAACGCCCACGTATACATTCTGACTTCGACCGACTTTTTCAGCATCATGGGAGAAAACAGGATAAACAAATCAAAGAAAATCATCGCTTTTCTTCCAAACTGCTTTCTCACAAAGGTAACGCCCTGAACAAAAATCAGTATCAGGGGCAGTACGGAAAGTAATTTGGCAGCCAGCAGGCTATGTCCCGTCAGCATCAAAACCACGCGCAGCATCAGATAGTAAAGCGGCGGATGCACGTCTCCTATCATCCGTTTCATCATTTCTCCGAACGGCATCCTTGACCACCAAAGACCATAAGCCTCGTCAAGCCACACGCTGTTGTTAAAGGCAAGTGAAACAGGAACTGCTGACAAAACGACGACAAACAATATTGTAATGATTTTTTCATGTCTTTTCAGAAACTGCAGCATTCCCGCATCCTCCTCATAACAATCAGTCCTTATCCGCTTTCAGGTTTAAGGTTTCTTTCACCACATACTGAGGCGAATGGTTCATGCATACATATATCCTGCCGATATATTCCCCGATTAATCCCAGCATCAGCATCAGCATACCGCCGATAAACATGATTGCAGACATCAGGGAACTGAATCCCAACGGCACTATCGGATTGACAAATTTCTTTATTATCGTGTAGATTGCATAGGCAAAACCAAGCAAAGCGCAAAAAGCGCCGATTATGGTTGCTATTCTAAGGGGTTTTACGGAAAAAGAGGTGAATCCGTTTACCCACAGGCTTATCAGTTTGCTCAGCGTGTAGCCGGAAGTCCCGATTTCCCTCTCACGGTGCGTTACAGTCACATTGGTAATGTTTTTCGTTGTGCGCAGTACCAGCCCAATCACATAGGGATACGCATTTTCATACCGCATTACCTCTTCTATCACAAAGCGTCTTGCCGCAAAATAACTGGAAACATAAAGCTTTTTGGGCTTTCCCAGCATAACCCTTGTCATCAGTTCATTGAGCTTGCTTCCAAAGTTCCGGAACCAGGAGTGCTGTTTATGTTCATATTTTGCATAAACCACATCTGCCCCTGCCTCCAGCCCGGCAATCAGTTTTCCTGCCTCATTTGCCGGCGTCTGCCCGTCATCGTCCAGACAAATGACAATATCTCCTTTTACATACCTAAATCCTGCCATCAACGCCGCATGCTGTCCGAAATTTCTTGCAAGATTAATGCCCTTTATTCTGGAATTTTCCTCGCACAACTGCCGGATTACCGAAAACGTTTCGTCCGGCGAGCAGTCGTTTACGAGAATTACCTCATACTCATATCCGGCTAAATCTTCCATGGTATTGGTCAACTCTTCGACTACGCCTCTTATTGTCTGCGCCGACTTGTAACATGGAATCACAAAACTGATAAGCTGCCTCATATCCATACCCACACCTTTCACGTAACTCTTTGCAAATCATCTTAATTTTTCTGTACTGTATATACACCGAAAACCTCTTTATCGCCGTTTCGGATGCTGTCGATTTTCTGAAGGGATATATCTATCCCTTTATCCCTGTAATAATTGACAAGCCAGTTCCAATCTCCATATCTGTCAACTACATAGACATTTTCCTGTTCCAAGACAGCATGTTCCATATCTGTTATTCCAAAAAATTGGAATTTTTGCGTAGTCAGCGGACTTTTGGAAGCCCATCCGCCCATAATGTCATAATTGGCTATTGAATTATCCAAATTTTCAAACAACTTTTCAGAATATTTTACTGTGGAATAGACATCGACAAAGTAAAAACTTTCCCAATTGTCTTTTATATATGCCTGCAAGGCTTTCCATTCCTTATCCGTTTCCTCCCGCACCGCATAATTCTCCTGTACTTTTTCCACACTTCCTTTTATGTTATATAGACAAAGCAGCGCCAACACTCCCATCAGTCCGGCTTTCAAAAAAGCAAACACCCTGCTTTCCTTTTTACATTCCACCAGCAGAAAAGCACTCAGTATGACAAACTCCATCAAATAAAGGGAATGGGTAATTCGTTCCGGGTCCCTCCCTCTGTACAGAATAAACATCCATAGTCCTGTACGCACAAATCCCATACAGAAAAGCTCCCACAAAAAACGAAAATGTCTGTTTCCCAGCGCTGTAAGCAATACCATACCGTACAAAACAATCACAAACAAATTCCATGGGAAATCTGTTTCATGGAAAGTTCTGTATTTATAAACTATATACGCCTGCTTCAGGGTTTCCGCAAAAGGCGCCTGTTCTTTTCTTCTCTCCCTGGCATTTGCATTGATTCTCTCCAACAGGTCGGCATCTATTTCCTCGTCTAAACCAAAATTATAATTTTCTATCAGCTTCTGGCTTGACTCCGTCATCCCGATACTATCGTAAAACTCCCTGTTCTCCTCGTAAATCGGATGCCAACGCCACAGAAAGTCATACAAATCGGTACGATTGTCAAAATACCTGTTAAATTCCTGCCATTCCGCACCGGCATATGCCGCCATATGAATGGCCTGACTCAACGCCAATCCCAATAGAATCCCACCAAATACAGATAAATATTTTGCCGCGTTTTCCTTTGTAAAGAAAGGCTTTTCACATGCCCAGCGGCATAAGCCGGTCACACAGATGAGCGGCAAAACCAGAAGCAGCATTTCCGTGCGGATTTGAAACGCCAGCGTCACCAGCACAATACTTACCATATTTTTGCAAAAGAACTCTTTTACCGTTCCTTCCGTTTCCGTAGTATAAAACAGAAAAGCAGCCGTTGCGGCAAGCAATGTACAGGTTACCGTATACTGCGTAAACACCAGTTCCTGCAAAAACAGCGTAATGATAAGGCCTGCCTCCGTTACAACCGCTATGGCCTTCATCCATGTTTTACGAAAAAAGATTAACAGGCGGTCCGTCAGCAGATAGATGCTTCCAAAGTGACAGATACACAAGAAAATCCCATACCATGGCACTCCTCTTGCCACACGGTAAAACAGGCTGAGCAGCCAGCTTATCGGGAACAGCATTTGAATATTCCTGCCCTCCGGAATACCGGTGTAAATACCCGCCAGGATATCCTTCATCAGCACATCGTCATTCAAAGCATAGTAGTAATCAAAAAAAATCCCTATTCCCACACATAGGACAACAGCCAGTCCTAATGCCCATATGCAATTTTCTTTTTGTTTTAACCTATCAACTATTTTGTTCATTGTATACCCAGCGTTATTCCCTGTTTACTTTCTGCAATTATCCACAATTTTTTTCACCGCGCTTATGACATCCTCCACATCCTTATCCGTCATGGCATAATACAACGGCAGGCTCATCATCTCCTCATACAGTTTTTCCGCTTTCGGACAAATACCCCTTTCATACCCCAGCTTTTGATAGTAAGGATGGTAATAGACCGGAATATAATGCACATTGCAGCAGATGTTTTCCGCCGCCATATAATCAAAAAATGTCCGTCTGTCAATCGTCAGCATTTCCGGTTTGATGCGAAGGATATACAAATGTCTTGTGGTATCCGACTCCGGTATTTCCTCCTGTACCGTAAGCTCAGGCATTTTGGAAAACGCCTCGTTATAGCGGGCGACAATCTGCTTCCTTCTCCCGCTGAACCTGTCCAGCTTGTCAAGCTGGCTTAAAAGCAGCGCTGCCTGTATATCCGTAATCCGATAATTCATGCCGAGCGCCGTCTGCTCATAATACCACGGGCCTTCCGGCTCCTTTTCCATAAGGGACGCATCCTTTGTAATACCGTGCGTCCTGTAAAGCAGCAGCTTTTTATAATACGCTTCCTCATTGGTGAGGACCGCGCCGCCTTCCCCTCCTGTTACCGTCTTGACGGGATGAAAACTGAAAGTTGTCATATCCGCTATGGAGCCGATGGGACGTCCCGCATATTTTGTGCCGATGGAATGCGCCGCGTCTTCTATCAGGACCGCACCCTTTTCCTTACAGAGTTTCATCAGCGAATCCAGTTCCACTGCCTGTCCCGTATAATCCACCGCTACAACGGCCTTGGTCCTTTCCGTCATTTTTGCTGCCACGCTTACAGGGTCAATATTGTAGGTTCTTTCATTAATGTCGGCAAAAACCGGTTTCGCCCCGCAGTACAGGGCGCAGTTGGCTGACGCCGCGAAGGTAATCGGCGTGGTAATCACTTCATCGCCTGCCGCCACGCCTGCTGCCTGACACGCTATGTGAAGGGCCGCCGTACCGTTGCTGACTGCAACGGCATACTTTGCGCCGGTGATTTCACAAAGCCGTTTTTCCAGTTCTGCTATCTTAGGGCCGCAGGTCAGCGCATCGTCCTTGAGCATCCCTGCCACCGCCGCCACATCCGCGTCATCAATATACTGGTGTCCGTAATATATTTTTGTGTCCCTTACGGGAGCGCCTCCGAAAAATGCAAGTTTGTCCATATTTCATCCTCATTTCACTGTTGAGATAAAATTTCATCCAAATTATACCATAGGAACTGTGACATGTCTAATTTCTTTAAAAATAAGATATTAAAACGTTTTATGACAGATTTATCAGTTTTTCCGCTATCCTGTCCGCCCCCGCGCCGTCAACAAGATTCTTAACACGGTTGCTGTAAACCTGCCGCCGCCCAAAATCTTTCAGATAACGGACAGCCTCCGCTATTCGGGCGGGCATCTGATTTCCCTCCGTCAAATAATTCCCGCCATAGCATACCAGTTCCTTTTCAACAAAAGTTTCCACAATTTTTTCCTGATTATCCACAAAAGAAAAACAGATAACCGGCACGCCCACGGCGCAGAGCTCATACATGGTGGAGCCCCCCGCGGATATGGCAATGTCGCATTTTTCCATCAATTCCGCCATATTGCCCACGTTCCGGTAGAGTAAAACATTAGGATGCTCATCCGCCATTTTTTGCAGTTCGGCATGGTTTACATTAAACGCGCCGCTGACGACATGGTAGCAAAGGCTGCCCGTTTCCCCGCAGGCAAGGGCTTCTTCCAGTATCCTGCAAGCCAGATTGTATCTGTCGCTTCCTCCGGTGGTTATCAAGACATTTTCTGCCTGCTCGTTTACCCGGTATGCTTTTTGTCCAAATTCTTTTCTGAGTGGCACATAATCGCATCCCAGTAAAAATTCCTTATTTCCCGGCAGCGCCTTTTCCCTGTAAGGAAGTTTCCCGCCGTAGATATTGTAATTGATTACCACATCCGCCGGACAGGGAAAAGGAAAGGTATCGTCCAGATAAGCCGTCTTCGTGTACTTCCCGACCTGTTCCAGATAAGCGGGCGTCACAAAATAACTGTCCGCCAGAAACATATCCGGCCTTTTTTCCTCCAGCATGGGAAGCAGGAGCGAAAGCTCCTCCTCCATCCTGTCATAATCCGTGTGGAGAACCGTGTATGCCTGTCCCTTCTCCGTAAGCAGTCCTGCCGCCCCGTCATCCGCCAGCACAAAGAGGACTTCCTGTCCACGCTCCTGCAATGCCAGCGCAATGGACAGGCAGCGCATCACATGGCCCATTCCGATTTCCTTACCTGCATCAGCCCTTATCCATACCATGATTTTTCCACCCTGCCCTGCGGCATCCTTCCCGCTCTTTTACAGCCTATGGCAATTTTTTTGTATAATGCACAAAACCGTCGTTCTCTGCTTTCTCAAATCCCAATTCCTCAAATATCCTCTGTGACGCCTCATTTCCCGCCTTTACTTTCGCACACAGCGTTTTAACGTCAGGAAACTTTTCCGTAACCAGCTTTTCCCCGGCGCGGATAATCTCCCGCCCGTACCCGCGGTGCCTTTCTTTTTTATCGATGCTGTAGCTGATTTCGGCCTCCGCGCCGGACAAATCCAGCCGCAGCATTCCCACGGGCGCCCCCTTACGGAAGCCCAGATAAAGCTTCCTGTCCTCCCCCGACAGGCTGTCTTTCATCCACTCTTCGTGCGTCTCCCACGGGATTTCCCCTGTGGAAAAAGACTGCTTCCTCGTTTCCTCCTCGTTAGCCCATGCAAACAGAAGCGCCGCGTCTTCTTTCCGGGCAGGAACAAGCGTCAGGTAATCCGCGACCAGCCCTGCCTCAAGCGGCGTTCCCCGCTCTATATCCGTAAGACATTTCTTTCCCAGCACATTGTCGTACTCCCTGGAATGCAGTCCGTAACCCGGACGGATAACCCGGAGGTTTTTTTCCGTAAAAACATCCCCCTTTTTCATATCCTCCACGACAAAAAGGGATTTGCGGAAAACAATGTTTGTCTTTTCCTGTTCCGCCATCCCGTAATGCACACGGCCAATCGCTTTTTCCGCCTGCCTGACGTCGCGTACCATGGCGGCAAACTCCTCCGGCTCCATGGAAAAAGAGGAATCCGGGTTTTCTATATCCCTGCCAAGGCAGATATGCTTTTCAATGATAGACGCCCCCAGCGCCACAGCCGTCACAACGGCAACGCTGCCCATGGAGTGGTCCGACAGGCCCACCGGAACGTCAAACCGCTTTCCCATATCCTGCATGGTGGCAAGGCACATTTCATCCGTAACCGCCGGATATGCGCTTGCGCAGCGCAGCAGCGCAAAATTGTTGTTTCCCGTGCTGCGGATGGTTTCCACAGCCTCTTCTATTTCCGCAAGGCTTGACATGCCCGTGGAAAGGATGATGGGCTTCCCCGTCTGCGCCGTATAGCGCAGCAAAGGCAGGTCAACCAGTTCAAAGGAAGCTATCTTATAAAACTCCACTCCGATTCCTTCCAGAAAGTCCACCGCCGTTTTGTCGAAGGGCGCCGAGAAAAAATCGATGCCGACCCTGTCGGCTTCCTCCTTCAGCTCCTTCTGCCACTCCCACGGGGTATATCCTTTCCCGTACAGGGAGTACAGATTTTCTCCCTCCCATGTCCCGTTCTCCACCTGGAAATACCGGTTGTGGCAGTCTATGGTAATCGTGTCCGGCGTGTATGTCTGTATCTTGATACAGTCCGCCCCGCACTCCTTTGCAACGCGGATAATCTCTTTTGCCCGCTCCTTGCTCCCCGCATGGTTGGCTGACATCTCCGCAATAATATAAGCCGGCTGCCCCTCCCCAATCCACCTGTCTTTAATCTTAATCTGCCTCATATGCCTTCTCCTTTTTTACCGCCCTGTACTTTGCCTCCGCAACCTTCCAGTCCTCCTCGGTATCAATGTCCTGCACCTCGGACTCCGGCATCACCATCGGCACCGTCTTTTCCATCACCATCTTTTTCTGCTCCAGAAAGCTGTCCGTCCTTACGCAGTAAAACTGTCCCGCATCGTGGTAAAAGGGCTCCAAATCCTGGGAGCGGGTAAGCATATGCTCCGGCCATTTAAACTGCAAAAGCCCGTCCTTTATCACAACGCTTCTCTGCGGGGGAAAGCCGAACCTTACCACGGGAAGCAGGCTGTCCGCCCCCTGTCCCGCCAGAAGCTCCATCGCATTCTTCAGCTTTTCTGCCGACACAAAGGGCGCTGTGGGATAGATACAGCATACATAATCAAATTCCCTTCCGATGCGCCTGTACTGTTCCAAAACCTCAAGCAGCACATCGGCGGTCGTTGCATAGTCGTTTGCGGACTCACTGCTCCTGAAAAAAGGAACCTTCGCCCCCCGCGCCTTTGCAATTTCCGCAATCTCCGCGTCCTCCGTGGATACCATCACTTCGTCAAACACGCCTGCGCCAAGCGCCGCCTCTATGGAATATGCCAGAATCGGCTTTCCGCAAAACTCCTTAATGTTTTTTCTGGGTATTCTTTTGCTGCCGCCTCTCGCGGTAATGACTGCCAATGCTCTCATGCGCGCTCCTTCTTTGCCTTTCCGTCCTCAATACGGTAAATCATATCACATTTTTCTATGGTCTGCAGCCTGTGGGCTATAATAATCAAGGTCTTTTTCCCGTGCAGCCTGTTGATGGAATCCATGATTGCCGCCTCCGTGTCGTTGTCCAGCGCCGAGGTGGCCTCATCCAGTATCAGCACCTCCGGGTCGTTGTAAAGCGCGCGGGCAATGCCGATGCGCTGTCTCTGTCCTCCGGATAATCGGATGCCGCGTTCCCCGATGCCCGTATCCAGCCCTTCCGGCAGGTTTCTCACAAACTCGTCCATCTGCGCTTCTTTTAACACCTCCCAGACCCTGTCCTCATCAATGCTTTCATTGGCAACGCCAAATGCCACGTTCCGGCGTATGGTGTCGTCCAGCATAAATATCATCTGGGGAATATAGCCGATGTTTTTCAGCCATGCCCGATAATGGGTTTTGATGTCCTTATCGTCCGCATAAATCGTACCCGTCTTTACCTCCAAAAGCCCCAGCAGGATATCCACCACCGTTGTCTTTCCCGCGCCCGAAGCGCCCACAATGCCCACGGCCGCGCCCACCGGCACCTCCATGTCCGCATGGTCAAAAATCAGCGCGTCTGTGTTGGGATAGGCATAGGTAATGTCCCGAAGACGGATGCTCTTTTTAACGGGGAGCTTTTCCTGCGCCTCATCCGCAAAGGACATGTCCGTGTTTTTTCCGTCTATTTCATCCTGCAGGTTATCGCTGACGCCCATGAAAAAAGGCTCACAGTAAGCAATCGTGTTTAACTGGTTATTGATGCGGTTTGCACAGGGAATGAGCCGCACTGCCGCCGCCGCAAAAGCGCCGATGGTCGTCATCATGCTGGTGGTGTCCGTCCCTTTCAGCACCAGAAACAGCATATAAAGAATCATGCAGGCAATGCTCACCGACTCAATCAGAAGCCTGGGTATCTGGTTATACAGGGAATACTTCTGCACCGCATCCACATATCCTTTGCCGCATTTGATATATTCGTTTACAAAATACTGTTCTTTTCCCGCAATTTTCACTTCCTTGATGCCCTGTACCGTCTGGGAAATCCATTTGAACAGGCCGCTGTAAAAATTCTGGTTGTCCTCCCCCGCCTTGCGCATAATCGGCTTCAGCCACAGCTTGATTGCAAGCAGAAGAATAAGCAGCACAATACCGATGAAAACCGTCATTACCAAATCGGATACCATAAGCACGCACAACAGACAGATAAAGACGATGCCCTCGGAGACAAGCTGCAGAACCGCCAGAATCAGCGCATACATATTGTTCACATCGGAAGTGATGTTCCGCTGTATCATGGCGGTATCGGAGTTTAGGTAAAACTCATACCCCTTGCGCAGGTAATTTTTCATCATGCGCTCCGAAGTCCGAAACTGGTTGCCGTACACAAATTTAAGCATCACCTTCTGCTGTATGTAGATGTATATATTTTTCACCACAAACAGCGCCACCAGCATCAGCATAATCACTATGACAAACTGCTGCTTAGACTGCATATGGAACAATTCGTACAAAGTCTTTACCACCCCGTCCTTCGTGACCGCATCCTCCTCCATCACCACCGTGATGACAGGCACGATAATCCCGATGCTCGCCACTTCTAAAATTGCGCCGATTAACATCATAAACACCAGCAGCGCCATGAATCTCTTCTGCTTACCGTCCAGCAAAACTCCAATCTTCCTCAAAATACCTCTCATTTATCTATCCCTTTCTATCTTAAATCTGCTCATTCTGCCTGTGAACGGAAGCCTCCTCATACCTGTCCATGAAGTCCGCGCCCAAGCGCACTGCCTCGTCAGCAAAACGGATTGCCTTCATTTCCGTCAACACCGACACCGCCTTTTTAAAGCGCACGCCGGGGAAAAAATTCAGCATTTCCATGGGAACGGTGGCGTCAAATACGGGATAATCCGCAAACAGCTTTCGATAATCCAGCAAATCCCTCGGATGGGGCTTGATAAATATTCTGCCCTCTTTTTCATACATGGCAATAATATCTTTAAAAATCTGCTCCCTGACCTCAAGTGTACACAAGGGCTCCGTCAAAATCAATATTTTATTGTCCCGGCTGCTTTGGGCAAGCTGCTCCCTCAGGCTGTCAATATCCCGGACAAAAGCCCCAAGAATCAAGTCCTTATCTTCCTGTGACAAGGCGTCCACCAGCTTTTGGCGCGGCTCTTCCACGTATTTTGGGCAAGGGTAGGCAATCGCCGAGATATCGTTTACTTCCATGTCCAGACAATATTTTCCATATCCGTTCTGTACAAAAATCAGGTTCAGCTTTGAGGACATAAATGCCTTTAACCCGAAATGCCCCCTGTTATCATACCTTGCAGCGTCAAAATTCTTAAGACAGTTCAACCCGTCCTCCAGCGCATGGTAATGGATTTTATTCTGGTTCAGGTAATAGCCGATGGGGTCGGAATCACAAAATACATAGATATCCTTGTATTCCTTAAAGTCTACCGGCACAAAAGGCGCCTCCAGCCTGGCATAACGCCTGGTAAAGCGGATTCTCGCAAGCATGTTAAGGACGATGTTTCCTTTCTCCTTGCGGTACTTGGCCAGTTCGGGGAAAAAATCTTCTCCCTTTTCGTCAAACTCTATCACTTCTTCAAAAAGCCCCGTCGCTTCCACCCTGTCTTTTAACTGCTCGAAATCAATGGACATCCTGCTCAGCACAAGGGTGGCGTGTCCCCTTTTTTCCCTTGGAAGGTTCAATTCTTTCAAAAAAGTCACATACACATGATAGTAAGTGTGACAAACATAAATTCTTTCCTTCACTCCCGGACTCCTTTCCCTTTTATCCCTTTTCTGGAAATTGCAAAACTCTCCCTTACAGCTTTCTGTAAATCCTTAAAGCATAGTAATACAAGAAAAAAAACACTTCTGATTTCATAAGCAGATTTACCAGCTTCTGCTCCTCTTTCCCTATGCGGGCAATATAATACTGATTTTTTTGGAAATCAGGAAACTTCTTCTTTATAGTTTTTTTCAGTTCCTTTACCAGCGCATATTTTTTCTTTCCGTCTCCTACCAGATAAGTAAAAAGCGTGTTTACCAGATATAACTCCGCATACTTAAACTCCAGTTCGACAAAATATGACTCATACAGACCATAGGCTTTACTCTTTTCAATGAGCAGGTTCATGGCGCTCATGCGGTCCCTGCACTTTTGCAGGGAAATATGGTGAACCGTGGACGCTTCGTGCTGGTAATAGTAATAGAGGGGCTCGTCCACCCGTTCAAAATGCGTACAGTGCAAAAGCCAGAGGGGGGACATGCAGTTATCCTCATAAAAAATATCTTCCGGAAACCACAGACCGTTGTCCACGATAATATCCCGCCGGTATATTTTTACCACCATGCTCCCTGACTGCAAAACCAGCAGTTTTTTCTTTTCCTCATCCAGCATCCCCGTCTGCTCTTTTGTATTGACAAAAACACGCTGTCCCGGCTCCATGGTATGCTCCTGTACCAGGCTGTAGTCGCATCCGACCACATCCGCTCCGGTCTCCACGGCTTTTTTCCACAGCTTTTCGTACATATCCGGCGCAGCCCAGTCGTCGCTGTCCATCATGCCGATGTATGTGCCCCTGGCTGCGCGGATACCCGTGTTTCTTGCCCCTCCCTGATGATGGTTTTCCTTTGAGGCGATTACGGTAAGTTTCCCCGGATGCTGCGCCTCCAGTTTTTTTAAAATGGCAAGGGAATCATCCGTGGACGCATCATCCACCGCAATGATTTCATAATCCTCCATCGTCTGGTTGAGCAGGGAATCCATACAGTATTCCAGTTTATTATCAGAAGCCATGTTGTAGACAGGCACAATAATGCTTAAATTCATAATTTCTTTCCCTTTACTTTCCCGTCTTTCTTAGCTGCAATACCCGGTGCAGCCTCCTGCTCATCTTCGGAGCGATGGCAAGCATCAACAGGTTGCGTTTGTTTTTACCCGTCAGATAAGGGGAAAACATTCCCCCTAAAAAATGCCGCCGCAGAAAGGACACGCACTGTCTGTACTGTCCGTTTTTTAGCTCCATCCGGCTGACCGGGATATGGAGCAGGTATTCCAGTCGCTGGAAAATCCCAAAACGAAGCGCCTCCTTTTTCAGTTCCGGGCAGCTTTCCTTCACCATCCCGTACACCATGTCCGCATTGTCCACGCAGTCGCCGTACACCTGCGGAAAATCTTCTTTATCCGCTTTGCGCGTATTGCTGCCCACCCGGTAAAAAACATGGTAGCCATAACCCGGAAGGCTGACAACGCCGCCTGCCGCACCCAGCATTTGCACCAGAAGATGAAAGTCCTCGTTCAAAACCCCTTCCGGAAACCGCAGTCCGTCAAACAGGCTGCGGCAAACCAGCTTGGTGCAGAAGGAGCAGTCCCCCTTATGGAGCAGCAGTTCCCGGAGAAATCCGGCAGCGCTGTAAACGTACGTTTCCTTTGGAGGGGTGCAGACATCCGGCAGTTTCTTTCCTTCTTCGTCAAGCTCGTCCCGCCCCACCTGCGCAATCAGGCAGTCCTTTTCGGAAAGCGCCTGTAAAAGCCGCTCGTACATATCCGGTTCGATATAGTCATCGCTGTCCACAAACCCGAGAAAGCTTCCCTTTGCATGGGCAATCCCCAGATTGCGCGCAGAAGAGGAGCCGCCGTTTTCCTTGTGGAACACCCGGATTCTTTCATCCTTTTCGGCAAGCGCGTCGCAAAGCGCGCCGGTGCCGTCCGTGGAGCCGTCATCCACAAGCAAAATTTCCAGCTCTTTATATGTCTGCCTGCAAACAGAGTCCACGCACCGGGGCAGATATTCCATAATATTGTATACCGGTATGATAACGCTGATAAGAGGCTGTTTTGTATCACTTACCATGTTCTTTCCTCCCTGCCTTCATCAGAAAGCGGTACATCCTGCCCGGCGCAATCACGGGCGCTTTGCTCAGCACACCGCTTTCCGCAAAGTCCGGCCTTCCTGCCAGAAGTTCCTCCAGCAGGTTTACCAGCCTGTCTGCCGCAGTCTGCGCATTCCACTCCCGCACAATGGTGCGGTACGCTTCCCTGCCCATCCTCTCTGCTTCCCCGGGATTTTGGACAAGCCCTGCCAGACTGTCATAAAAAATTTCCCAGCCGTTATGGGGATAGATAAGGCCGTTTTTTCCGGGCGTTATCAGAAACGGCACCGCCCCGGCGTCGCAGCCTGCAACCACGGCGCATCCGCTGTTCATCGCCTCATTGATGACCGCCCCCCAGCCTTCGTTGTAGTCGCTGGTAAACAAAAATATATCCGCCTCCTCCATGCAGGCGCGCACCTTGTCAGGGGTAAGAAAGCCGGTAAAGCGAACTTCATCCTCCAGTCCTTTTTCCTTTACCAGACCTTTCAACTGTTCTTCCAGTTCTCCGCCTCCCACCATGGTAAGGGAAAAGGCGATGCCTTTCTCCTTCAATCCGGCTGCCGCCCGGATGGCTTTCTCAGGATGCTTTAACGGCAGGAAACGCCCTGCCCAAAGCAGGGACATTTTTCCCTCCCGCTTCCTTCGCTCCCGTTTTTGCTCCATCAGCACATCTATGTCATATTTTCTCATTGGGGGAAAATATCCCCATTGAAACATCTTGTCCGGGTATGCCCTGATAAGATGGAAGTCACTTGCCACATAGCCGCCGCAGCACAAGAGATAAACGTTTTTTCTGCGGTATCTGGTATGGTCATTATATTTTTTGCGCAGTCCCCTGGGCGATACGGCCTTCCACTGCCCGCTCTTATAGATGCGCTCGCTAAGCCTGACTACAAGCTTTCCTGCCTTTAAGCGTCCTGCAATATAGCTTTCATCCTCCACGCCGCCAAAAAGCACCACGTCGCTGTCTGCAATCAACCCCCTGCATTCCGCCTCTTTCTCATAAAAAAGGCGCAAGTATGGCAGTTTTTCCATATCCACTCCCCAGCCCATGCGGATGCGTTCCTCCTCCATGGGCTCGGTCTGCACAAAACAAAAATCCTCCTTCAGCCTCGCGCGCATGGCTTCACAAAAAGGAATCTGGTGATGGTTGATGTAATTGGAAACAAAGGTTACCTTCATGCCTGCAAGTCCTCCGTCATCCCGTTGTAAATTTCCAGCAGCCGTTCGTAATTAGCCTGAGGGTCATGGGTAATACCCGCCCGTTCCTTTGCCCGCTTTCCGTATTCCACTGCCCTTTTTTCGTCATCAAACATTGCGCAGACTGCCCCTGCAAGCCTTTTAATGTCATGGCAGGGATATAAAAGGCCTTCTTTTCCATCCGTAAGCATACTGGATACCCCTCCCGCGTCGGAGCTTACGACAGGCATTCCCAAAAGCATGGCCTCCCCGACGGAGTTCGGGGAATTTTCCAATGCGTGCGGAGACAGAAACACATGGCTTTTCAGGTACTGCCTGCACATTTCCCCACTGTTTAACTTTCCCAGAAAAATTATTTTTTCTTCTAGATTATATTTTTTGATAAGGTCAAGGCAGTACTTTCCGTAAGAACCAATTTTCAATTTGTCTTTTAACGTCTGATACCGCGTGATGACATCCCCCGCCACATATACTTTTGCCGCCGGGTATGCGGCAAGGATATCCGGCATGGCGCGCAAAAGATAGTGCAGTCCTTTTATCGGATAGTTTCCCTGGCTGACAAAAATACTGTACCTTTCACATTCTGCCACACTCCACGACGGGCCGTAAAACTCCGGCCTGAGCGTTTCATTCATATGGTGGTAGGCTGCCCCGGAATTGGTTTTTTCCACAAAATCCCTGTCCCATTTCGTCCTTCCGGTAATGTGCTGCGCATTTTGCAGCGCTTCCGTTTCATGCCGTCCCCTTAATGCAAACTTCTGCTGCTGCCTTACAATATTGTCCCGCTTTAAAAAATCCCGCAGCAGATACCGTTTCTGCACCTTTACAGGTAAATCCGCCATATATGCTTCTGCAATAAGGGTACATATCCCCTGAATCCCGATTAACAAGCGCTCTTTGTCCTTGACGCATCTTGTCATGGCAAGGGTATGGGGATACTCCGTGCCAAACACATGCACAATGTCCGGCGCAAATTCTTCCAGAATCTTTGTAAGCTGCCTTTCCAGTCCTTCCTCGCAGCGCTCTGGGTTCGCAGTGTCCTCCCAAAAGCCAAAATAAGACAAGCCCCCCGTTTCTCCTCTGACACTTCCGTCATTTATTTGCGTTGGAAAACAGACGCCTAATTTGATACGATTGTCAGATGCATGCGCCAGCACATCCTCCGAAAGTCCGGTCAGCCATCCTTCTTTATTCCCTGCCTTTTCACCGAGCGCCTCCGCTATCCGGGGCAGCATGGTATTACACAGCCATAAAACCTTCATCGGTACACCTTTCCCTTCAGTTTATTGTATATGCCGGAAAACGCTGTAGTTTCTGCCAGAAAGCTTCTGAGGGGCCGTAACGTCACCACCATAAAAAGCCCGTACAAGAACCGCTGTTTTCCCGAAAGATATTTCTTTGTAATCAGCCTGTGCTCTTCTTTATCCCGTTTTTTATTGTCCCTGCTTTCAGAATATCCGCCCCCTTCATAGTTTGCCACCACCATGTCCATATAGACAGGCTTTACCCCTGCACGGAAAAAGCACCATAAAAAATGCTCATAATCCGCCCTCACCCTGTAAGCCGGTTCGTATTTTTTATCCGTAAAAAGCTCCCTTAAATAAAAGCAGGACTGGTGGCAAGGGATATTCCGGTAGCATGCAAAAGCCGTAATTTCACGCGGTGAAGCCACGCGGACTCCCGTCTTTTCACAGAAAGTATCCCCGTAATAAATACCGTGTCCGCCATTTTCTTCCATATACCCTGCAGCCTTTTGTAAGACGCCGGAATCAGGAAAGGTATCCCCGCAGTTCAGAAAAAGGACATACTCTCCCCTCGCTTCCCCCACGGCCTGGTTCATGGCGTCGTAAATACCCGTATCCGCTTTGATTACCATCCGTATTTTATGATTCCCTGCCGGGAGTTTTTGCAAAGAACCGTCCGTGCTTCCCCCATCCTTTACCACGATTTCGTAATCGTCATAATCCTGCCGCAGTATGCTGTTTACCGTCTGCGGCAGTTTTTCCCCCGGATTCAGGCATACCACGATAACGGAAAATTTACACTTATCCATTGTTTCCTCCATTTCTAATCTAACAGAAAACTCCTGTATGGCAAAAGCCGGATACCTTCCTGATAAGCGCCGTGCAAAAACAACGCGAAATACAGACAAAAAACGACAGCAATGACAGTTCCGAAAAACAGTTTCTGCCTTCTTTCCGGAATTGCCTTTATGATTGCGGGAATCAGGAAAATATTACTGACGTTCAGATAAAATCCCACCCTGGAAATCTCCGGTATAAAAGAGCAGAATACATATAAAATCAAGGAGCCCAGATTCAGGTAAAAGTAAAATTTATTTTCCTTACTGTCCCTGACCGCCTGCTTATAATATAACAGTGACAATACCAGCACCCCCGCACATTTTGCAATATTGATAAGGGATGTCTGTCCGTTGTCGAACTGGGAATTTTCATAATAGGGATAAAAATAAAAAATAATGCGCCGGTACTGTTCCTGAAATACCATAAAAGTTACACAGACTCCGGACGCCAGAAAGATATGCCATTTTTTCCAGTTGATTGACGCCAGAAAATAGACGGGAATCACAAACAGCACGGATTTATGGAAAAAAGCGGCGAACACAATCCACAGCACAAAGGAACACCACTTCTTTTCTTTCACATACTTCATGGCATACAGCGCCACCGACAGCACAAAATAATAACGCACCGTTGTCATGCTGTTAAAATAATATCCCTGCACCATCAGCAGGAAAAAAGAATATACAAACCATTCGCTCTGCTCATAAACCGCACGCAGTAAAAAATACACTGTAGCAAAGGCAAAGACGGCAAAAATTATCAATGACGACGTCCTTCCCGCACCGAAAAAAAACTGCACTGCCTTTACCACCAGATTAAAACCCGGCTCCGTGGAAACATGCCGTCCTTCATGCACTGCTTCAAAAATTTCCAGATATTCCCCGTAATCATTTCCCACTTCCGAGCGAAATGCCGACACAGATGTCAGAAGCAGAAAAATACCGGCAAGCAGAATGCGGTTGACAAGCTGCTGTCTGGATACCCTATTCGGTTGTACCGTAATCGTGCTGTTGACAAAATATGCCAAAGCAATCGTTACCACAGTCAGAGTTATATATAAAATCATGTCCTTCCTTTCGCGTCACGCCGCTATGGACGGCACAGGCTTCTGCCTTCTGCAATACCCTGCTTCATCAGGCGGCAGGCTTTTTTCAATGGGACTTCCCGGCACATAACCTGCCTGTGGGCCAGCAAAAAGCGAAGCGCCATAAGGCTTGCCAGCCTTCCGTACAAAAAAGCATACAGCACGCCCCTGTCGAAGAAAAACTTTTCATGGTATCCCGAAAACCAGGTGGAATCCGCCGCTTCTTCCCTGCCGATTGTCACCGGAGCCGTATAGACCCGGTATCCTTTTTTCATAAATTCTTTGATAAACAGGCTGTCTTCCCCATTGCTGTATTTTGCGCCGCCCCCAAACAATTCGGAAAAACAGACGCCCGATTCCTGAAGCTTGTCCCTGCGAAGCGCAAAACTGACCGCCCCGTAACGTCCGCAATTGTAAAAACGCACCCTTTTCCGTTCCTCTATGTGATAAGTGCGCCTTGCTTCCTCCACGGTAATGTTAAAAACAATCATATCCGCCTTGGGATTGCGCGCAAACTCTGCGGCAATGCTTTCTTCATAGCCGTCTTCATACACAATGTCTTCGTCAGAAAACAGACAGATATCCAAATCGGCTTCCTGCAGGGCATGGTTCCTGCTTTTGCCCACACCCCTCTCCGCAAAACTGAAGCATTTTATACTCCTGCCCCTGTGTGAAAATTCCTCATAATCTTTTCTGTCGCACTGGTTGATAATAATGGCGTCGGATGAGAGGTTCATTTTTTCTGCCAGGGCACGGGGGGATGCGTTCATGGCGGAGACAAGTACTTGTACTTTCAAAATGGCTTTGCACCTCATTTCATTGTGGCTTTGCGAGTGTTATTTGTAATACAGTTTTAACAGGCGCTTGTTTTCGTTCCAGAGGAGGGCGGCGGTGGGGGGACAGTCCTGGTGGGTTAGGAAATCCAGGGTTCTTTCGGTTTTTTTGCCGGTTCGCCGGCCGGCGGTTATGATAAGGAGGAGGGCGTCGGATTTGCGGAGGACGGCAGCGTTTTTTGTTTGTTCCAAAATGCAGCCGAAGGGTGACAGCGCCGGAAAGCTTTCCGCATTTTGCTGTCCTTCGTTTTCCTCACTTTCCAATTTTTCTTTTATGCTGTCCGTTACCAGTTCAACCGGAACGTCTTCTTCTACGGAGGCTACTGCTATATTTTTACAGTCGCGGCAGAGGTATTTCAGGTTTTCGGAGAACTCTTTTGAGGAAAGGGTTCCCAGCATGGGAATGTGATAACGGCGTTCAAATGTGGAAGGAATATAGACGGAATCATCGAGCGTAATCCACAGAAGCAGCCCTGCAATGGAAACAAGGCCGCCTAAAATTGCACCCAAAACGGAAATGCGCATTGTTTTGGAATCAAACACTACTTTTTTTGCTTCTTTGGGACTGGTGAGAATCCGAATCTGCTCTATACCCTCCTGTGCCTTGCCAAAATCAAGAAGCGCCTCCTGAAGGGCATGACCTATGGCTACAGACAGCGCCGCATCCTTCGTGGTTACCGTTGTTGTCACGATTCGGGAATCGGAAACCAGAGAAGCTTCCATGCTTTCCCTGACATATTCCCTGTCTGACTGCACACCGTCTGCAGCAAGACGTTCCATCACATTATCCACAACCACATCGGTTTTTACAAGGGTGGCCCACACGGATTCATTTAAATAATGTCTGGAAATGCCATAGGCGTCTTCCCAGACATAATCCACATACACTTCTCCCACTGTCCTGAACGAATCCTCCGGCGCAAATACGATGTGCTTGACAAAATACCCGCCTCCGATAAGCAGGGCGCCTGCCAGGACCGCAGCAAAGACAATCCATATTTTTTTTAGAAAAAGGAGCCAGATTAACTTAACATCTGCCGGCTCATTCGCATAGTTGCATTCCCACATGGTTACTGTCCTTCCTGGTCATCCGGCCTTCCTGCCTGGTTATTTTTTTCCTGTTCTTTTTTCATGGCGGTAATCTGGTCCGTCTCCACCCCCTCCGTACTGTCCGGCCACAAAAGCACTTTCAGCGTAAGGAGCATCAGTTTTAAATCCAGCCATACCGAATAATTTTCTATATATGCCAAATCCAGCTTTAATTTGTCATACGGCGTCGTATTGTATTTGCCGTACACCTGGGCATACCCGGCAAGCCCGGCTTTCACCTTCATGCGGTACACAAATTCCGGCATAACCTCCAGATACTGCGCTATAATCTCCGGTCTCTCCGGCCTCGGACCGATAAATGACATATCACCCTTAATAATATTGAACAGCTGGGGAAGCTCGTCCAGCCTTACTTTCCTGATAAACTTGCCTACGGGCGTAATACGCGAATCTTTTTTGGAAGCCAGTCTGGCTACGCCGTCTTCCTCCGCGTCTACACGCATACTGCGGAATTTGAGTATGGAAAACTGCCTGCCTCCCGTGGTGCAGCGCACCTGCTTATACAATATGGGTCCGCCGTCATACAGTTTGACGGCAATCGCAGTCAAAAGCATAAACGGGGAGGATATGAGAAACAACAGCAGGGCGCAGAATAAGTCGATACATCTTTTGATAAAACGCTGTTCAATTGTCAGCACATATTCCCTCGTCAAAAACAAAGGCGTGTCAAATAAATGCAGTTCCTCGGCTCCCTTTAAGATGACATCGGGAATTTTGGGCATGACATAAATGCGGATGGAATGTCCGTAACAGAACTTTAAAATTTTATTTCTGTCCGCTATGGAAATATCCCATAACACCACCGCGTCATAACGCTCAAGGGATTCTTTTTTGACAGCCTCCACCCCTGCGCTGATATTGATGCACTTGCTGACCTCAAACTTATCCTTCCGGCTGTTAAACTTGACAAGGATGTCATCAATGGGGCGTTCCCCATGCACAAGCAAAAGTTTTCTCGGAGGAAACACATTTCTGTATATCAGACTGGATATGTTTATCCAGACGATTACCCATAACGCCTGCAATACAACCATGCGGAGATAAGGGGACGGTGGATAGAGCATCCGCACCATCAGGGAAATCTGCGCATACGTAATTACATTGACCAGAATAGTGGCTATCAACTGGGAAAATATAACCTCCACATTCTTCAGGTAGCCAATCCGCATACCGCCGTACATGTTGGAAAAGAAAAACAGCAAAATGACATATATGGCGATTACCAGCCAATGCCCTTTCTCCGAAAATTTTAAATATTGTTTTATACTTTGGTAATAGTCATTGTACCAGAACCAGGCATAGAACAAAATCTGGCCTGCAAGGCAGACGCCGGACATGCATAACATTACCAGTCTTTTAAAAGATTCCAGCTTTCTCAATTTACGTCCCTCTTTGGATGGCTTTTCTCTCCTGTCCCGCCCGCGGAACAGGCATATATTTCCATCCTTTTAGTATAACATGAGTTTCCTCAGGCTACAACCGCCTTTTTACGGCGTTTACTGCCCAGAAACAGAAATTGTACATACTGTAAGGCACATTCAGGCCTTCCGCTTTTCTGTACAAATTCCAGATACGCCTTAATGCCTCCAGCTTATTGGAGGAAAGGGAAACCGGCGGTCTTCTGTAACGCACCAGGTTTTCGTCCAGCCCATACGCTAAAATGCCTTCTCGCAATACCTGAAACCATAGCGCAGTGTCTTCACTTTTTATACAAGGCATTTCCAATTTTTCCTTAGCAATCTTTTCCGTGTCAAACATAACCGTGGAAGTAAAGATGGTTGTGTTTTTCAACGCCTGTTTATAACAAATGGTGTCCGGTACCCTGACTACTTTTCCTGTACCTTTCCCGCTTTCATCTGCAAATTCATAACCGGTAAAAGAAAATGCCGCCTGTTTTTCTTCCATAAAAGCAAGCTGTTTTTCCAGCTTATCCTTTTCCCATATATCATCTGCATCCAAAAATGCAATATAACGGCCTAGGGCCTGCGAAATCCCTCTGTTTCTTGCTTTTGCCGCACCGCTGTTTTCCTGTAAAATAACCCTGACGCGTTCATCAGGACTCTCCTCCTGCATTCGGAAAAGCGCCTGCCGGGTGGTATCCGAGGAGCCGTCCTCTACAAGCAAAAGTTCCCAGTCTGCATATGTCTGTGCTTTTACACACGCCACCGTTTCCAAAATATATTTCTCTGCATTATAAACAGGCACAATAATGCTGACTTTTTTTTCCATACTCCCCTCCATGCTTCCGCTCTGCAGAATCCCAAACCTATGCCGCCCAATTAATCCTGCAGTTTATAAACGGCATATTTATCTGTCTGCGCAAACAGGACATATTCCTTCTGGTTTTCCAGTGCTTCCGGCAAAGCTTCTTCCTGCATTCTCTCCCATGAGAAAATAAGATAGTCATATCCGTTGGAGGCGCATCCGCTCAGCAGGATTTCCGACTGCATCCGGGCTGTCCCCGGCTCATCGGGCGCCGGCAGGCTGCCGTTTACCCAGTCATGCAGTTCCTGCAAATCTGCCCCATATATGTCATAAGTAAAAGCCGACAATTCCGGCTCAGTCATATCCCGTCCGTACGGAAGCAGGATATTTCCGCTGTATATCCTTGCCCAGGCTACAATTTCATCCGGCGCAACCAGAAAAACAGGGACATCTTCCTGTATCTGCAGCTTGCCCAGCGCTTCGCCTGCACCGTCCGGCAGAAAAGAACCGCCGTGATATCCTTCCGTCATCGTCTTGCCCGGCGACAATGTTCCGCACAAAAACAAAAGGGCTGTCAAAATAGCGCCCGCCAGTATTTCACGAAAAACCGACTTCTTCTTAGAAGCCGCCGCCTTCCAGCGCCCGTACTGCCACGCCATTGCCTCCTGCATTTTAAAAAAAGCCGCCACCAGCCCGTAAGAAAGCACCGCTGTTACGGGAAGGAGCTCCCACATGTCTTCAAAGCCGTAAAATCCTGTCTGGTAAAATGCCAGCGCTTTTGCCGTAAGCGGGCACAGCAGGAGAAAGAGCATTATCAGGGAAAACACCCTGAAATCTTTCTTATTTTGATTTTCAGTAAGCCATAGTAAAAGCAGGGCGGTCATGAACAGCATCAGATACTGACCGTCCTTTACAAAGCTGCCAAATCCCTTACCTACAGAGTCCAAAAGTTCTATCAAGCCTTTTTCCTCCTTTCAGACAGGGATACTGCCAGTTTCATTCCCAAAACCACAACGGCAATTACTACCGTGTAACCAAACCCGTAAAGGGTCCATACCACACATGCTTCGGCAAGCAGACATAAGACCACGCTTTTCCACCTGCCCTGCAAACAACATAATAGCGCATACGGCAGAATCACCCCTGCCCGGTATGCAGCGCCTCCATATCCTTTAAAAAAGAGAAGGAAACTGTCCATTGCCACCGCATAACAGCCAAACTGATATACCATAACGGTAAACAGCATAAACATAGCCTGCTTTTTTCCTTCCTGCGGAAACAGATAAGCCGCCCACCTGCTGTAGACAAAATAACTGAGAAGCAAAGTAACCGAAGGTATCATGCTGTATACCAGAAGATAGACGGGAATGCCTGTCCATCGACAAATTGCGGCAAAAAACGTGGGCAGCGCCAGAATCTGCAGCCTGAGCGGCATACCCTCCTTATATGACATTCCTGTCATAGGATTTACGGTGTAAAGTCCGTCCGACGCAAGCATGCTCTGCACTATTTCCCCTGTGATATCCGCTTTCAGATAAGGAATATGCATCCAGAAATACCAGATTATCTGTAATACAATAAACAAACCGATAAAAAAATATAAATACGGGTAAACCTTCATCAATTTCAGAAACCGGTTTTCCCGTTGAGACTTTCCATGCTTTTTTCTCTTTATAAAAAACCACAGTACGGCAAAAAGAACCGCGCACAAATACAGCGCTCCCATGACCGTCGCACAGACATGAAAGGGCTGTTTCAAAAAAAGCGCTGTCAGATGGGCGGCTTCTGCAATTCCCACCGCAATCATGCTTCCTTCAATTATTTTGTCAGGAATGGTTTTCTGCATAAACGCCTCCACACACATTCTTCCCAATTCTCCCCAATTTTACCATAATTTTTTCCTCAGTACAACCTTATAGATTTTGCATGGCGGCTGCCGGAGGGGCATTTGCTTCCATAAAGGGGGCCTGTAAAAACACCGGTCCTTGGATGTCGTTCTTTGACATCCTAGTACCGCTGTGTTTTTACAGGCCCCCTTTATGGAAGCAAATGCCCCTCCGGCAGCCGTCATGCAAAATCTACGACAGACAGCAAAACAGCAGGAAGATAATTTCCTGCTGCATCACTGCAATCGCAAAAACTGACAAGTTTCTACTATATTCCCCACTTCAAAAGCTGGATATTCCCACTATTTCCCTTCACATAGACTTAATGTCCAAACGAACTTTATCTGCAATTCTTGCAATGTATTCACTGTTTGTCGGCCTCGCCCTTCCGTCTTTAACAGAGTAACCGAACAACTTCTCAAAAGTCCTGGAATTTCCCCGTTCCCAGGAGACCTCAATTGCATTTCTTATCGCACGTTCCACCTTTTGGTCCGTTGTGTTAAAATGCCTTGCAATCACAGGATACATTAATTTTGTGACACTGGTTACCACTTCGATGTCCCTTCCGGTCATCATTATGGCATTGCGAAGATAGTAATAACCTTTCAGATGTGCAGGAACCCCGATTTCCAGCATCACATCCGTAATGTATCTTTCCAAATCAGTATCGTTAATTGTAGTAATATCCATCCAATTCCCCTTTCATATGTCGATTTTTGCCTGTTACTGCGATTGCAACAGTATCCTAGCACAACATGTACTGTTTTGGAAAGGAGTTTCCTCCGAAAGTCATCGCGTGATAAATGGAGAAAAATCCTGTTATTCCCTTAAATTTCTTCTTTTAATAAATAAATCGGACGCCTTTTTACCTCCATATAAGTTTTTGCAAGATACTGGCCGACAATTCCGAGACAAAAGAGCTGTACGCCGCTAATCATCGATATAATGCATACCATGGACGGCCAGCCTGATACGGGGTCTCCGAACAGAAGAGTCCGCACTACAATAAAAATAATCAGGATAATTGCCAGAATGCAGAAAAGAACACCCAGCACAGCGGCAAACGAAAGCGGCGCTGTGGAAAAAGCCGTAATGCCGTCAATCGAATACACCAGCAGTTTCCAGAAATTCCACTTTGTCTCTCCCTTTGCCCTCTCCACATTTTCAAATTCAATCCATTTGGTACGAAAACCCACCCACCCAAAGATACCTTTGGTAAAGCGGTTGTATTCCTTCATCTCCAGAATGGCGTTTACCATCTGCCTTGTCATCAGCCGGTAATCCCTTGCCCCGTCCATCATCTCCGTCTTGGAAATCCGCTTCATCAGCCGGTAAAACATTCTGGCAAAAAAGGAACGTATCGGCGGTTCTCCCTTTCTGCTTACCCTTCGGGTAGCCACGGAATCGTAACCTTGTTCTATATATTGGAACATTTCCGGCAGAAGGGAAGGAGGGTCCTGCAAATCCGCATCCATAATTACCACATAATCCCCTTTGGATTTATGCAGTCCCGCATACATCGCAGCTTCCTTGCCAAAATTACGGGAAAAAGAAAGTAAATGCACTCTGGCATCCTGATTATGTAGTTTTTTGACCTCCTGCACCGTATTATCTTTAGAACCGTCATCCACATACAAGATTTCCCAATCTATTTCCTTCTCCTGTAAAAATCCTTCGTTCTTTTTAAACTCCTCATAAAAATAGGGCACGTTTTCCTCTTCATTATAGCAGGGGACAATTACACTTAGCAGTTTCATTTTTTCCTTTCCATTCCTTGTAGTAAAACCATCACAAATACTCTGTCTTTCCCATTTTCTCCAAGGATTCCACAATGTTTTTCACTTCCTGGGCTTTTTGCCTGGGGCAGACCAGAATCACATCCTCGGATTCCACAACCATCAAATCTTTTACGAATGCAGCCGCAATCATTTTATCCTTAGCATAACAGATTAATCCCTCTGTGTCCAATAAAATACAGTTCCCGACCCCTATATTATCCTTTTCATCCTTCTCGTGAAGCACTTCCATGGCATCCAGACTGCCAATGTCATTCCAGCCGAACGTACCCTCTAACATCAGCACACGGTCCGCCCGCTCCATAATGCCGTAATCAATGGATATTTTGGGGATTTTCGGATAAACCGCATCAAGCGTCTCCTGTTCCCTGCCGCTTCCCATTGCATTCCCGATTTCCTCCAGGCATTCATATATATCCGGAAGCAGCCGTTTAAAATATGAAAGAATAACGGAAGCCTTCCAGATAAACATACCGCTGTTCCACGCATAATGCCCTTCTGCAAGGTATGCTTCCGCAACTTCTTTTTCCGGTTTTTCCACAAATTCTTCCACCATACGGTAATCCGCCGTCTTACCGTCTTCTGTTTTCACCTTCGTGTTCTTGATGTACCCGTAACCGGTTGCAGGATATTCCGGTTTTATGCCGATGGTAACCAGACAATCCTTGTCAGCTGCCAGCATTGCGCCGCGCCTTATGGTATCCGCATACTCTTCTTCCCTTACGATATAATGGTCCGACGGCATGATGCACATCACTCCGTCGCCATGTTTTTTCAGGATTTCCATAGCGGCATAACCGATACAGGCCGCCGTATTGCGCGCCGCCGGTTCCGCCAGCACATGGCTCTTTTGGAGCCTTCCCTGCATCATGTCCATTGTTTTATCCGCATATAGTGAATTTGTCACTACAAATATATTCTCTTTTGGCACTGCCTTACCCAGACGGTCAAAGGTTTCGTTAATTAATCTATCCTTCCCTGTCAGGTTTAAAAACTGCTTGGGCAGTTCCCTGCGGCTAAGAGGCCAGAAGCGCGTCCCTCCGCCGCCTGCCATAATCACTCCGTAAATTTTCATATTGTTACCCCGCTAGAGTCTTGCCTGGTCTGCATTTTCACAAAACCACCTATACGCCAGCTTTACCCCTTCTTCCAGACCTGTTTTGTGGCGCCAGCCTAACCCGTGCAGTTTTGTAATATCCGTCAGTTTTCTGGGCGTGCCGTCCGGCATACTGCTGTTCCAGTGGATTTCTCCTTCGTATCCGACCACCCTGCGCACAGTTTCTGCCAGTTCCCTGATGGAAACCTCTTCCCCCGTACCGATATTGACATGCTGCTCTCCGTTATACTGCTCCAGCAGAAATACACAGGCGTCCGCCATATCGTCCACATACAAAAATTCCCGCAGGGGAGTACCCGTTCCCCAAAGTTCCACAAAAGCGCTGCCGTTTTGTTTTGCATCATGGAATTTGCGAATCATGGCAGGCATCACATGGGAACCGGACAAATCGTAATTATCTTCGGGACCATACAGGTTGGTAGGCATACAACTGATAAAATTATCCCCATACTGTCTCTTAAAAAACTTGCACATTTCCAGTCCCGCAATTTTCGCGATGGCATACGCTTCATTTGTTTCTTCCAATGGACCTGTCAACAGTGCCTCTTCGGGAATCGGCTGCGGGGCCATCCGGGGATAGATACAGGTGCTTCCCAGAAACAAAAGTTTTTTTACCTTATAATCATGTGCGCATTTGATGACATTACACTGTATCTGCATATTCTCATAAGCAAACTCTGCGGGAGCCGTATTGTTGGCGTTGATGCCCCCTACCTTTGCCGCTGCAAGCACTACCACGTCAGGACGTTCTTTTTCAAAAAACTCATTTACTGCCGCCTGATTTGTCAAATCCAGTTCCCTGTGGGTTCTGCCTATAATATAGTCATATCCTTTTGCCTTAAGGCTTCTGACTATTGCGCTTCCCACCAATCCCCTGTGTCCTGCAACATAAATTTTATCCTTTTTATCCATTATCCTTCCTCTTTTCCTACTTACGGGTTCTGAACTCTTTACAATCCATCCCGGCAATCAGTTTCATATCAGCATCCATCATCATGGCAACCAGCGCCTTAAAATCCGTTTCCCTTTTCCAGCCCAGCTCCTTTTCCGCTTTTGCGGCATCCCCCCACAAAAATTCCACTTCCGCAGGACGGTAAAATTCAGGATTTACATCCACATACAGTTTTCCTGTCTTCGCATCATATCCCTTTTCATGGACGCCGGTCCCTTCAAAACGAAGGTCAATTCCCAGATTGGCAAATGCCTCTACCACAAATTCCCTTACGGTATGGGTTTCCCCTGTCGCCAGCACATAGTCCCCGGCTTTTTCCTGCTGCAGCATTTTCCACATGCCTTTTACATAATCGCCGGCAAAACCCCAGTCCCTTTTTGCATTCATATTGCCCAGGGAAAGCTTTTCCTGTCGGCCCGCCACGATATTGGCAATTGCCAGCGTGATTTTTCTGGTAACAAAATTCTCTCCCCTTCTGGGAGATTCATGGTTAAAGAGTATGCCGTTGCACGCAAACATCTGATAAGATTCCCTGTAATTTACCGTTATCCAATAAGAATATAATTTTGCCGCGCCGTAAGGACTCTTGGGATAAAACGGCGTATTTTCGTTTTGCGGCGCTGTTTCCGGGAGTCCGCCGAACAGTTCGGAGGTGGAAGCCTGGTAAAACCGGCAGCTTCCTCCGTAAATACGAAGCGCCTCCAGCAGCTTTAACGTGCCGATGCCCGTAACCTCCGCCGTATATTCGGGTACTTCAAAAGAAATTCCCACATGCGACTGCGCTGCAAGGTTATATACTTCGGTAGGTTTAATTTCAGAAACCAGACGGCTTAAATTACTGGAGTCCGTCAAATCTGCATAATGCAGAAAAAACTTGATTTTATTATATGAAGATTTCAGGATACCCTCAAGCCTGTCCAGATTTTCCGTGCTGTGCCTGCGGATTAACCCGTGAACCTCATAACCCTGTTCCAGCAGAAACTCTGCCAGATAAGAGCCGTCCTGCCCCGTGATTCCTGTAATCAGCGCTGTTTGCTTCATTTTTACTTCCCGCCTTTCTTTTTCCAAAATTATAATATTTTTCCTCTTTTAAATGTGAGTATACTATTGTATAATAGCAGTATCAATCCATTTTATTGCTAAAGAATTGTAAAATATTGCTTTTATTCCTCAAATTATCAAAGGAGACTTTCATGTCCAAAGCAGCTTCAGACAGAATTTTGGTTACACCTTCATCCTATACCAAATCCCAATATTTATACATACAGGAGATAGGAACCTTAAAAAGCCTGGAACCTCATATCAGCCAAAGGAAAAATCTGGATTCTTACCTTTTTTTTCTTGTCCTGGACGGCTGCGGTACCATTACCTTCCAGGGAGTTTCTTATTCCATGCAGGCCGGTGACTGCGTCTGGCTGAACTGTGTAGAGCCTTATTCCCACGAAAGCAGCGGGGTTTCGCCATGGTCGCTGATGTGGGTTCATTTTAACGGTTATCAGGCAAAGGGGTTTTATCAGCTTTATAAAGAACGGGAAGGCCCTGTTGTATATACTCCGCCTGAATTGTCGCCTTATACGGAGCTGATAAAAACACTTTACGGACTTCAACAGCAAAACGAGGCTTTTTCCGATTTGCTTTCCCATAAATATCTGACCGATTTGATTGTGCAGATTTTTGAAGATGTATTTTATTCTTCTTCCGCCCCCGTGCCGGACAAGCTTTTGGAGGTCCGCCGCTATATTGAGCAGCACCATACCGAAAAGTTGACGCTGGACAGCTTATCCGAGCGCTTTTTTATCAGCAAATACCATCTGCTCCGGGAATACCAGCGGCTGTTCGGTTCTTCCATCATCAATGACCTTAACACAAAGCGGCTTTCCCACGCCAAATCCCTGCTCCGTTTTTCCAATGAAAGTGTGGAAAACATTGCTCTTGCATGTGGATTTCAAAATGCTTCTTATTTTATTAAAGTATTCAAACGTTACGAAAACCTGACGCCGCTTGCATATCGAAAAAAGTGGTGATATACTTGGATAGTTAATCGAGAGGTGCCCTATGAATTTTTTTACCCAGTTATTGCAAAATAAAATTTTACTGTGTGCCGTTGCCGGATGGTGTGTGGCGCAAATCCTGAAGACATTTATACATCTTCTTTTTACAAAAAAATTTGTTGCGGAAAGGCTGATTGGAAGCGGCGGGATGCCAAGTTCCCATTCTGCAACCGTCAGCGCGCTTTGTGCGGCGGCATGTTATGTTTATGGTCCTGCCAGTTTTGAATTTACCATTTCCCTTGTGCTGGCAATTATTGTCATGTATGATGCCATGGGCGTGCGCCGTGAGACCGGAATCCAGGCCAAGGTTTTAAACGAAATGCTTGAAATTTTCGCTGATATGGGCAGTGACATGCCTGCGGAAGACAAACTAAAAGAATTTGTGGGACATACTCCCCTTCAAGTCTTAATGGGGGCAATTCTGGGTATTATCATTGCAATTATCATGTGCAATGTGCTATAATGTTTCCTGTAGCATTGATAACGAAAGAGAGGATATTTTATGAAAAAAAATATATTAGTTACACTTATAGCCGTCTCGGCCTTATTGGCTCTGAACGGCTGCGGAAAAGATGACGACACGCCAAAGCGTCCCGACGACATTGCGGTGTCCATCGAGCCCACCGTAACAGTGCCGTCAACCATTGACCCTGTCGAGGTACCGGATGAAGTTTTAAGCGAAACCCCTCCCGAGGAAGGCATGGTACACAGTGCGCTTACAAACGAATGGATTTATAAGGATGTTGCAGACTCCCGTCCCATCTCTGTCATGTTCCCTACCGACAGGGGTTCGCAGCCCCAATACGGCATTGGTCTTGCAGGCGTTCTGTATGAATGCATGGAAGAGGGCGAAATGTCCCGCCAGATGGGTGTTATTGAGGACTGGCAGGATTTGGAATTAATCGGTAATATCAGAAGCTGCCGCGACTATTATGCATACTGGAGCATGGAATGGGATTCCTTCCTTGTACACTGGGGCGGACCCTTTTATCTGGTTGACGTAGTAAAACGAAGCGATGTAAATAACCTGTCCGGGTGCAGCATCGGCGGCGGGGATGTGGTTGCTCCCGCAACCGGAAGCGAAGCTTTTTACCGCTATCCCAAGGGTTCTTCTCCCACGATTCACAACGGCTTCACAGACGGCGAAAGTCTGGTAAAGGCCATTGACAAACAGGGATACCAGATGGAACACAGAAGCAGTTACTGGGAGCCTGAACATTTCAATTTTGCACCGATGACCGAGTTTAACACGTTGGAAAACGCGTCCGGCTCCTTTACCGCAACGGAAATAGATTTGTCCAAGATTTTCACCACCACGAAATCTTCTTTTAAATATGATGAAGAAAGCGGCACTTACCTGAAATATCTGTACGGCGAGCCCCAGATAGACAAACTGACCGGTGAACAGCTTGCATTTTCCAATGTCATCATTCAGGATACTTATTGGGAATACCGTCAGGACAACAAATACCTGATTTTCCAGGTCAATGATTCCGGCCGCAGCGGCTGGTACTTTACACAGGGCCGCGGCATCAAGATTACATGGACAAAAGAAGACGACTATTCCCCTACCAGATATTACGACATGGCAGGCAATGAAATTGAAATCAACACAGGGCATACCTATATCGGTATTGCACAGGCAGGACGCGAACCGATTTATAAATAACCATAAAAACAAAGGGCAGAACCGGAAAATCCGGCGCTGCCCTTTCATAATTACTTCCAAATACTCTATCTGATTTTTATTCAATGACAAGCTTTACACGGTCATCCACTTCCTGATTATAAACATGTTTGCCAATAATGGTTCTCAGCTTCACAATATCTGCCAAATCCGGACTTGCAAACTCCTGATAACATACTTCTTCCTTTTCACTGTTTAATTCATCGTAAAAGTCGGAAATATAGCAATAAAACTTGTCCAATATATCTTCTAACGGATACTGGGAAATACAGCCTGCGTTGCTTCCTTCTCCCAATTCCGGCTCCTGCACAAATGACAGGGAAGTTACATATAGGATTTCACCATTGTCATCCGTTTGGAAGATTCCTTCTTCCACGCTGGAATACCTGCTGTCCTTATACTTTTCGGCATTATAACTTTCAATATTTTTCATACGGCATTTCTCCTTTCTTTGTACAAATTCAGCCCATCCATTGGATGGGCTGCAATTATCATTGTATATGTATCATCTATTCACCAAGACCGCTTTCAATCGCTTCCACCAGAGATTTCAACGCCGCTTCTTCATCCTCACCTTCACAGGTAAATTCGATTTCATCACCACATTTCACGCAGGCCCCGAGTACACTTAAAACGCTTTTTGCGTTCGCCGTGTTATCCCTAAAAGAGAAAGTAATCAAGGACTTAAACTTCATCGCCTCTTTACACAAAATGCCTGCCGGCCTCAAGTGAAGCCCGGTGGGATTCTTGATGACAACCTTTTGGCTAACCATACTGCTATACCTCCAATTTCCTCTAGTACTACTATAGCATTTTTTGACAAGAATCTCAAGCCTTTTCTAAAACATAATATCCTGTATCAGACTTGCCAGACGGTCAGCCTCCGCCTGAATCAGATTTTTTTCCTTGCCCTCTATCATAACCCTGACAAGGGGTTCTGTGCCGGAAGGACGGATTAACACACGGCCCTCGCCGGAAAATTGCTCCGTTAATTTTGCAATTGCCTTGGCAATTTCGGGATACTCCATATAATGGTCTTTTTTGTGGTTGGCTACCTTGGCGTTGGCAAGCGCCTGCGGAAGCATTTCCATCACTTCCGAAAGCTCCGAAAGGGACTTTTTCGTATCGACCATAACCTGAAGCAGGTGCAGTGCGCTCAAGAGTCCATCGCCCGTGGTGTTTTCATCCAGAAAAATCACATGCCCTGACTGTTCGCCGCCAAGGCTCGCGCCGATTTCCCTCATCCTCTCCAGCACATAACGGTCCCCGACCTTCGTCTGTTCTGCCTTGATGCCATTGTTCTCGGCCATCAGAAAGAACCCGAGATTACTCATAATCGTTGCAACAATGGTGTTCTTTTTCAAGGTTCCTTTCTGTTTCATATAGTTGCCCACGATAGCCATAACCTGGTCGCCGTTTACGATATTTCCCTTTTCATCCACTGCCAGAAGCCTGTCGGCGTCCCCGTCGAATGCCAGACCGATGTCTGCCTTTTCAAACACCACCCTCGCCTGCAGTTCCTCCATGTGGGTAGAACCGCAGTTGGCATTGATATTGGTTCCGTCCGGATTGTTATGTATGGCAACCACCTCTGCCCCCAACTCCTTCAAGGCTTCCACCGAAGTGTAAAAAGCAGCGCCCTCCGCACAGTCTACCACTATTTTCATTCCACGCAGTTCTACTGCAACCGACTGGATTGCATGGTTGATATATTCTTCCCTTGCATCCGTACGGTACTTAATCTTACCGACTCCGGAGCCGGTAGGAAATTTCACTCCCTGCATGTTGTTTTTAATCATGGCTTCTATTTCGTCTTCCAGCTCATCCGGCAGCTTATATCCATCCCCGTCAAAAAACTTGATTCCATTAAACTCCACGGGATTGTGGGAGGCGGAAATGACAACTCCGGCATCCACCTTGTACTTCTGGGTCAGATACGCAATGGCAGGCGTCGGAATCACTCCGACAAAAATACAGTTTGCCCCTACGGAGCATGCTCCTGCCATCAAAGCATTTGCAAGCATATCTCCTGAAATTCTGGTATCGCATCCCACCATCAAAGTCGGCTTATGCTCTTTTTCCTTTGTAAGGACATATGCCCCGGCCTGACCAAGCTGCATCGCCAGCAACGGCGTCAGTTCCTCGTTTGCAATCCCCCTTACTCCATCTGTTCCAAATAAACGTCCCATATTTTTCACCATGCCTTTCCATTTACACTATTCCGTTGTCTCTGTTATCCTCACTGATACCTTCAGAGGCCTTACAACTGTGATGTTTTCGGAAAGCATAAACTCCACTTCCATTTCATATACGCCGGGAGATAGCTCCCCTATATTCCCTTCCTCCATAAAGTCGGCGATATTGATATGACCGTACAGCGTTTCCTCATTGACTGCATCCACGGATTCCTTCATTCCTTTTATACTGAGGGTATATAAAAGTTCTTCTTCATTTAACTCTGCCTGATACCCGGCAGGAATGCCCGCAATCCGGATGCGCTCCGACGCAATGGTGATATCCTTGGAAATTTCCCTTTCAATACGGGCTGTTACAGAAACCCTTGCGTGGGATGTCCCGTCCGCCAGAATGATTCCTTCCGGCAGATAATCCTCCAGATTGATATTCACCCGCATATCCTCCGTCTGTCCCGTGATGTTAATCGCTTCCTCCGGAATCACAATTTCACGGATATCAGCCAGCGCTTCTTCTGTTCCTGCAATCAATACATTTGCAGGTTCACATTCTATCTCGCCTGTAAACATATAACCCGCAGCCGGTGTCCCTGATACATCGCACCGGACCGGAACTGTTTTTGTCCGTAAAATTTCCACCCTCACACGCACTGACGCAACATTCAGGGATACGTTGTCGGATGCTATGACATTTCCGTCCACATCATATAATATTACGTTGGAATATGTGGAAATATCACTGGTGGAATCAGAAATATCTACTTTCACAGCAGCGGATGCAATTTGGGATACCACAGATTCCGGTCCGGAAATTTCAACCCTGTTCTGGTCTGGCACAACTGCATTGACCATATAACCTTCCACCACTTCACCGGTGGTATCTACCGTAAGGGCAAGACGTTTTGTCCTCTTTTCTTCTATATTCAATTTCAATATTTCATTGCTGCCGGATATACTGGAAATCTCTTCATTATAGCGAAGGGAATAAAATCTGATTTCCACCGTATTTGTCACCGTAAGCTTGGAAAAATCCGCCTCAGCCACAATATCGCTGGCATTGAGTTCATCACGAATGGACTTCTTTGCAATAATCGTTACGCTTCGCACGGTATCTGTTTTATCCAAAACTTCATAAACCATGTTTTCATTTGTAAGTAAATCCGTATTGACCAGCCTGACCGGAATATTGTTGAAGGTTTTTCTATCCTCCGGGTTTTCAATATCCATCACCACGAGCCAGAGCAAAAATGCGGCCACAAGGGAAAAAAGCTTAAGCGCCCAGTTATTCAGCAGTTTCCTTCCAATTTTTTTCTTATCTTTCAACTTTACCTGCCCTGCTCTTTCCTTTCCAGATTTTGTGTGATTTCTTTGTTTCCTCACCCTCTACCGGCTGTGCCAGTTTTAATTTTTCTTTCAGTTCATCGCCGCTCAGATTACGAATCAGTTCCCCTTTGTATGTCACGCTGATTTTACCTGTTTCTTCGGAAACGATTACGGTTACTGCATCCGTCACTTCGGATATTCCCAGTCCTGCACGATGCCTGGTACCCAGATTTTTATCCAGTTTCAGATTATCCGAAAGCGGAAGGTAACAGGTTGCGGACGCCACCCTGTTTCCACGCACGATAACCGCGCCGTCATGCAGGGGGGTATTATGCTCAAATATGTTGATAAGCAGCTGGCTGGTCACAATACCATCCACATCGATTCCGGCTCTCTCAAAATCACCCAACGGCTGCTTACATTCAATGACAATGAGGGCGCCTGTTCTGGCTTTCCCCATTTCCACACAGGCTTTTGTGATTTCGTTAATTGTTTTGCCTGAAAATATATTCTCCTTCTGCCTTGTCCCGGAGAACGGCAGCACATTGGAAATAATCTCCTTATTTCCCAATTCTTCCAACGCCTTGCGGAGTTCAGGCTGCAATACCACAATGAATGCCGTAACGGCGAATCCCAGCACATTCGTCCCAAGCCAGATGATGGTTGTCATGTGAAAATAAGCGGCTACCATCCAAAAAATCAGAATAATAACCAGACCCTTGAGCAAAGCCCAGGCCCTGGTATTTTTTATCCAGATAAGAATCTCATAGATAAGGAAGGAAATAATAAGTATTTCCACCGCACTTGAAAAATCCATATCCGGCATCCGTCTTATCATGCTGTTAATATAATCCTGAATCTGCTGCATTGGAAATCAATCTACCTCAAATTTCTTCATAATCTTCCGGACTCGCTCCTGCACTTTGCCCACGCCTTTCAGGGTATCTTCCCCTGCTCCCGCTCTGGGTAGAAATCGTTCTCGACGGAGCCTGCCTGCCCTGCACGCGCTGCCCTGCCCCGTTTCTCTCCGGCTGATGCGCGCTGCTTGCATGGGTAGTGCGCGTCACTTGGGAATTAATCTTTTTTACCGTCTTTTCCGGCGCTGCAACCGCCATCTTCGGCACGGCCTTTACATAGTAATAATACTCGTCATCTTCAAACTGCACCTTCTCTGTTCGGCTGTAATCCACACTGAAAACAAAAAACTGCAGTACAACACAAATAGCTAACGCCGCCAGTGAGCCAAAAAGCACTCCCAGAACAGAAACATTGGTATCATACATCAAATCGCCCAAAAGCAGTATCACCACATTGATAAACGTACCTGCCACCATGGCAATCGTCCAGGAATGGTCAACGGACATCCTGCGGATAAAATACACAAGAATCACGGTAAATGCAAAAGCCGCCACCGTTATCATCACTTCTTTGTTGTCAATCAGGCCGTCAATAACCAGCCTGAGCCTTGCCGTCGCCTCATCTGATTCCAGTGCATTGATGGCCACATCATTTGAGGAGATAAAATGCACCAGATAATATACTATAGTCCCGCACCCCACAGACACCGCGGAAGCAGGCGTGCCGACAAGCCCCATGGCAAGAGGCATCACATACGGGATTTTAAGTCCAAAGCAGACCGGCGTTAGCAGCACCACTATCGAATCTTTTGGCGAAAACCTGAAAAACAGCAATGCCATTACCATAAACAAACATAATGCCACCAATGCTGCTTCCAGCGCCAGGGCATAGCAGTGCAGCAATACAAATACCGCTGCAAAAAATATAATAAATCCTGTCGGCAGAAACGAACACAACAGGGATACTATGAGTACTACAGCCACATTATTGATTCTGGTCATATATCCCAATTGTCCGTTGACGCTTAAAAGCGCTATAAGTGCCAGTAAAAACTTTAAAACCGGCACAATAAATACTTCATTTTTACTGTAAAATCTCTTAATCAGTTCTTTTATTTCCAGTAGGTTTCTCATAATTGGGCCTTTCAAAAATTCTTATTCTTATCATACATGGATGCCAGTTTTTTTAAATTATTATAGTAATTTTTCAGGTTTTTTTTCACTTTGTTATACCTGTATGTGTATAACACATACGTCAAAACAGCAAACCCTACCACAAACACGCCATATAAGATGAGAATGCTTTTTGCAAAATCAAATAAATCCATCTTGTAAACTTCCAGCATGAAAGTTTCAAAATCGTAAAGAACATACAATGCAAAAAGAATAAAAAAGGCTATGGTTGCGCTGATTACCGACTTTACCACCTGCATGCCGATATAATCGCTTCTGAAATAACTTCCAACCGCCGTATTCTTTTTCCCTTCACCGGATTCATAAGATGCAAGCTTTGTCATCAGTATAATTCTTTCTTCGTTTAACATGTTTCCTGCCTTTCACAACTATTTATTCAGAAAACGCATCTTATCCCCGTCTTTATTTTTCTTTAACAAAGGGGCCGGCTCGTCCTTTTTGGAAACAAAAGCTCCTTTAAAGTCGTTTGCCAGGTCACGTTTGCATTTGTCGCAGTAACGACCGCTCAAAATAGGAGCTCCACAGGTTTCACACTGCAACGTAATGCTGGAACCCTCCGTAAGCTGCAGACGCTCTTCTCTCAGCCACTGATGAATCATGGATACTTCTACTTCACATGCTTCCGCAACTTCATTGATGGTAGCTCCGGCATTTTCCCTGACATATGCCTTCACCCTCTGAAAATCCTCTTCCTGCGCTTCCTTGCATCTCGGACAGAGACGGGGTCCTGATACATAGTTAAAAACTTTTCCACATTTCCTGCAATTACGAACATTCATAGTAACCCTCCTTACCCCCGGCCGCTTACAGCCAGTGTAATGAAATAAATATTATGCACTCCTGATTGCAGAAGCACTTCCGCAACAGCCTCCACTGTGCTGCCGGTAGTGAATATATCATCTACAATTATAATCGTACTTAATTTTACATCATTTTGCGCAATTTTGAAAGCCCTTTTCAAATTATTTTGCCTTTCCTGCACATTTAATGATTTTTGCGGCAGGGTATCCCTGACTCTTCGGACAAGCCTGTCATAAACCGGTATGTCCAGATTCCTCCCGATTTCCTTTGCCAGCAGGTCCGCCTGGTTATATCCACGCCTGCGAAGCCTCCTTTTGGAAACGGGTACGGGAACCAGACCGTCGGGCGCCGCACTGCGGATAAAACCTTCCAGTCCTTCAGACATTGCCCTGCCGAAGAAAACGGCATACTCCCGCCTTCCTCCATATTTAAAACGGTAAATGGAAGCGGCGGCGCTGTCGTATTCGTATAACGCCCTGCCCCTGATATATAGGCGCCGCCTTTTGCTGCAATCTCTGCAATACTCTGTTTCTTCCCGCAAAAGAGGCCTGCCGCAGCAAAAGCAGTACGGTTCCCTGACAGGCGCCAGCGTATTCCTGCATGAATGACAAAGAGCGCCCTCCCGGATTCTTACCGGCTCGTCACAAACCGGACATCGGGGAGGAAACAACAGGTTCACCGCCCCTTTCATCATATTCTTTACCAAAATTTCCTTTTTCATTTATGCCTGCTTTCCGCACGCACAACCTTCTATAAAACCGCATCCTTAACGCAGGGTAACTTCCCTGATTCTCTCTGAAAACGCCGTATACCGGCGGTTGACATCCGTATTTCGTATCATTTCCCCAACTATTTCCCTGCTGCCCAAAATCGTAACACAGGACTTTGCCCTTGTCACGCCCGTATACAGGAGATTTCTGTTAAACAACATGCGCGGACCCGCAAGAAGCGGCATAATGACCGCTGCATATTCGCTCCCCTGGGATTTGTGTATGGTAACGGCATATGCCAGTTCCAGTTCTTCCGCCTGCACAAACGGGTATGTCACCCGCCTGTGTTCGTCATACTCCACCACCATATTAGCCGCAAACTCATTGATTTGCACGATTCTACCCGTGTCTCCGTTAAAAATCCCCAGCCCCTTATCCACCGGTATGCCATATTTGCTCACTATCTCCCATTCAAGCTCATAGTTATTTTTAATCTGCATCACCTTATCGCCTTCACGGAATATGTTTTCCCCAAAAATATGCTCCTTCTTTTCCGGAGAAGCCGGGTTCATGTATTTCTGCAAAATACGGTTCAGGGTTTCCACCCCCAGACTGCCCTTCCTCATGGGCGTAAGCACCTGAATATCCAGGGAATCGGCCCCCACATACTTGGGAAGCTTCTCTGTTATCAGCTGCACCATATGCTTATATATGACATTCACATCATTTCTTTCGAGAAAGAAAAAATCCCGGCTCTTATTGTCCAGAATAAGCTCCTCGCCCCTATTGATTTTATGCGCATTTACAACGATGTCGCTTTCCTGCGCTTGTCTGAAAATTTTTTTCAGAACTATGGAAGGAAATACATCCGCGGACATGATGTCGCGCAGCACCTGGCCCGGTCCCACGGATGGCAGCTGGTCCACATCCCCTACCAGAATCAGCCTTGTCCCCGGCATAATCGCGCGCAGAAGCGCCTGCAGCAGGTGAATATCGACCATGGACATTTCATCTATAATAATGACGTCTGCCTCAAGAGGATTCTCTTCATTCCTCTCAAAGCGTACATTCCGCCTGTTATCCTCTGACAATGCGCCGCTTAATTCCAGCATACGGTGAATGGTGCGCGCTTCATACCCCGTCGCTTCCGTCATCCTCTTTGCAGCCCGTCCTGTTGGCGCTGCCAGAAAAATATCCAGCTGTTCTGCTTCAAAATAGCGGATTATGGTATTGATGGTTGTGGTTTTTCCTGTTCCCGGTCCTCCCGACAGGATAAACAGGCCGTTCTTTACACATGCCAATACCGCCTGTTCCTGAAGTTCATCCAGTTCCAGTCCTTCTTTTTTTGCTATCGCTGCAATCCTGTTCCTTATTGCGTCCTCGCCGGACGGCAGCAGTCCCCCTTCCTCTTCCACCGGGATATTCAGCCCTGCAAGCATGGCGGCACAGTTTAATTCCGCATAATAATTTGCAGAAGCAAATACTTTTACCTCCTCCTGCTTTTTGATTACCAGCTTTTTATCCATTGCCAGGTTTCCTATCTGCGGCGCTATATACTGCCTGTCCACTGAAAGCAGCTCCTCAGCCCTGCTCAGCAGGACGTCTTCCGGCAGATACATATGACCCTCCTGCACTGCCTGCAGCAGCACATACAGTATGCCGCTCCTTATACGGAAATCCGAATCCGTATGGATGCCTATTTTACCGGCTATTTCATCCGCTATCCGAAATCCTATTCCCTCTATGTCCTCCGCCAGTTGATAGGGATTCTGCTGCATGACGCCATACAAATTATCTTTGTAAGTATTGTATATCTTTACCGCAAGCGCGTTGGATATGCCAAACTGCTGTAAATAGAGGAAAGCTTCCCTCATATCCTTTTTTTCTTCCATCTGCATGGAAATTTCCCTTGCTATCCGCTCGCTGATGCCCTTTATCTCCGTCAGGCGTTCCGGCTCTTCTTCTATTACCCGGAAGGTGTCTTTTCCAAATTTTTTCACTATCCTTGCGGCAAGGGCGGCGCCTACGCCTTTGATGGCTCCCGATGCCAGATACCGCTCTATGCTCGCGGCGTCCTCCGGCATGACGGTCTTGAACGCAGCCACTTTAAACTGGCTTCCATAAACAGGATGTTCCGTAAAAGCGCCTTCAGCCTGTATGGTCTCACCCTGCGTGACGCCCTTCAGCATCCCGACCAGAACATTTTCCCCTTCTTCCCCGGAAAGTTCCAGCACCGTATATCCGTTTTCCGCATTCTGAAAGATAATACGTTCCACAAAGCCTTTTATCGTTTCCATCCGCAATTCCCCTTATTATCGTGTATCGCATACACACGCGCAAAAAGACTGCTTCCTCAGCAGTCTTTCTTCATCACCACATCAAACCGCACCACCTTCGGCTCCTACAAGCCGTAGTTACGCTTCATTTGTTCATAGAGCGTCTGTGCCAGCCCCAGACTGTTTTGTTCAGTGGAGCTGCTTGCTATCTCCTGTATCATATTGTCCTGATAGTAATCCATAAGCCCGGTCGTATAGGAAGAAGCTTCTTCTGATTTCGGAATGGTCTTTACCATTTCCTTAAACACCTGCTCCAGAAAATAAGCCTCAAACTGTTTACAGGCATCCATCAGTTCCTCATCCGTAGCCTTGGAATAATCCGTGCCAAGCTGTCCCTCCAGCTTCGACGCACTCTGGGAGGACTGTGTCTTATAAAAATCTTCATACGCATTTGTCAGATTACCGATATCCATAACTATTCACACCTTTCCTGTTAACCGCGGAGATTATTGGCCTGCTGCAGCATCTCATCCGACGCGGTAATCGCCTTGGCGTTAATCTCGTATGCCCTCTGCGCCACAATCATGTTGACCATTTCATCTACAACCTGCACATTGGAGCCTTCCAGAAAGTTTTGCAGGACGGAACTCTTTTCCACTGTCGTGCTGGTTGCTTCATTGATAGGCTGACCGCTGGCCGCCGTCTGCTGATACATACTGTCACCCAGCCTTTCAAGCCCTCCCGGATTTGTGAACTGGTACAATCCGATGGTAATTCCCAAAGACTGCGGATTGTTATTGGCATCGGGATAGCAGATTGTACCGTCAGCGGTAATCGAAATCTGGCTTGCATCGTAAGTGCTGTTTAAAATAATGCTTCTGCCCTGGGAATCCAGCACCGGCTGTCCTTCACTGTCCGACAACATGGTGCCTCCGTTTGCGGCTGTCGTCCACTGGAAGTTGCCGTTTCTGGTATAGTATGTATTGCCGTCATCACCGCGTACTGCAAAGAAACCTTTACCGCTGATTGCAAAAGCCGTATTGCTGTCATTGGCAAGCATGGGACCGTTGTGGAACTGCACTGTCAGGGAAGCATTACGCACACCAAGACCCACCTGCGCATTGGAGGGTTTCGGGTCTCCGTTTGCAGAAGTCGTCCTTGTCTGCAGGTTCTGATACAGCAATGACTTAAATTCATTGACCTGCGTCTTGTAACCTACCGTATTTACATTGGAAAGATTGTGGGCAATGTTATCCACATTTGTCTGCTGTGCAATCATGCCCGTTGCTGCCGTCCATAAACTGCGTACCATTTTAAGCCTCCTATCTTACCTGTCCCAGATTGTTGACCGCTACATCCATGGTCCTGTCATATGTCTGAATAATCTTCTGGTTGCTCTCATACTGTCTTGTGATGGCAATCATATTTACCATCTCAGAAACTATCTGCACGTTTGCCATTTCCAGACATCCCGAACGGATGCCTGCCGAAGAATTGGTAATCTGTGCGCCTTCTATCGGCTGGAAATAAGTCTCTCCATATCGCTGCAGGTAATCATAATTTTCAAAATCAACCACCTGAATCTGCGCCACCCTGTTATCATTCTGGCTGATAACGCCGTCCATTGTAATATCCGCACCGTGAAGCGGGTCAAGACGTATGCGCCTATTGTTCACATCCAGCAGATAATCACCGTCATTTGTAACCAGATAGCCATCCTCGTTTAAGGTAAAATTGCCGGCGCGTGTATACTTTGTGGAAGTTTCCCCTGCCCTGTTTGTAAACTCGATAGCAAAAAAACCTTCCTCAGTCAGCGCCAAATCAAAGGTATTGCCCGTAACCCTGAAAGAACCTTCGGAATAGTCGGTATAATTTTCCCCGATTTTGACTCCGGGATTGTTTACGCCAAGATACTGTGCCCTCGATAATCCGACGGAAGCGTCCTTTAATTTATAGGCCAGTACGGAATCAAAACTTTGGCTTGTGGTGCCTTCCTTTTTAAATCCCACGGTTGCCGCATTTGCCAGATTGTTTGTCATGACATCCATTCTGTTCTGCTCATTTCTCAATCCGGTATAAGCGGTATACAATCCCTTAAACATATTACCTCCCTTTGCAGCTTAAGCTGCATGTATCCTAGTCTTCTTTATATCCTGCCAGAAATTCTACATATTTCCCCGTACCGATTGCCACTGCCGTCATGGGGTCCTCCGCCGTCATGGTATTAATGCCTGTCTTTGCGGAAATCAAATCCTCCAGCCCTCTTAAAAGGCTGCCGCCCCCTGTCAGTACAATCCCCCTGTCAGCAATGTCCGCCGCAAGTTCGGGCGGCGTCTTTTCCAGAACGCTGTGTATGGTTTCCACTATCTGCGCTGTGGTTTCCCTGAGCGCTTCCTCTGTCTCTTCAGACGAAACCTTCACTGTCTTGGGAAGACCGGTCACAAGGTTACGTCCCCTGACATCCATATATTCCACTTCCGCACGTTTGTAGGCGGAACCTATCTTTATTTTTAAATCTTCCGCTGTTCTTTCACCAATCAGCAGATTATGCTTTTTACGCATATAGCGAACGATTGCTTCGTCAAAATCATCCCCTGCAATCTTTATGGAAGCGCTTACCACCGTACCTCCCAGTGAAATCACGGCAATGTCGGAAGTACCGCCTCCGATATCCACTATCATATTGCCGCAGGGCTTTGAAATATCGATGCCTGCGCCAATGGCAGCGGCAATCGGCTCTTCAATAATGGACACTTCCCTGGCCCCTGCCTGATAGGTCGCATCCTCAACGGCCTTCTTTTCCACTTCCGTAACGCCGCTGGGCACGCACACCGCAATACGGGGTTTGCGGAACGTCCTTCTTCCCAAAGCTTTCTGAATAAAATACTTCATCATTTTTTCGGTAACGGTGTAGTCCGAAATAACGCCCTGACGCAGCGGCCTCACCGCAACGATATTGCCGGGAGTCCTTCCCAGCATCAGGCGGGCGTCCTCACCTATTGCCTTAATCTTGTTGGTATCTCTATCAAAAGCTACAACGGAAGGCTCTTTTAACACAACGCCCTTTCCCCTGATGTAGACTAATATACTAGCTGTACCCAAATCAATTCCGATATCCGTATACTGCATAAATTATACCCCTTTCCATGGTATGCTCTCATAGATTTCTAAACATTCCAGGTTATTATAACCTAAATCTCTGCATTTTCATAGGGGTTTCGGAAAATTTATAAAAATTCAAACGCAGAAAAGAGAACGAATCCTTCGTTCCTCTCCTGCGTCCATGCTTTACATTACATGTATCGGCTTTTCAGTGTGGATACTTTAGGCTGATTTTCATTTCCCAAGCATTTTTTTAATATACCTGCCCGTATAGGAATCGGGATTTTGGGCCACTTCCTCAGGCGTTCCCCGCGCAATTACGGTTCCGCCGCCGTCGCCGCCCTCCGGACCGATATCAATTATATAGTCCGCCGTCTTTATCACATCAAGATTATGCTCGATAACCACAACGGTATTGCCGCCTTCCGTCAGTTTCTGCAAAATCTCAATCAGCTTGTGCACATCGGCAAAATGCAGACCAGTGGTAGGCTCATCTAAAATATATATGGTCTTTCCGGTGCTTCTCCGGCTCAGTTCGGTCGCCAGCTTTATCCTCTGCGCTTCCCCGCCGGAAAGCTCCGTGGACGGCTGTCCCAACTTAACATAAGACAGTCCCACATCGTACAGGGTTTCAATCTTACGTCGAATGGAGGGTACATTTTCAAAGAACGGAACCGCTTCCTCCACCGTCATATCCAGAACGTCAAAGATGCTTTTTCCTTTATATTTGACATCCAGGGTTTCCCTGTTGTAGCGTTTGCCGCCGCAAACCTCGCAGGGTACATATACGTCCGGCAGAAAATGCATTTCTATTTTTATAATGCCGTCGCCGCCGCAGGCTTCACAGCGCCCGCCTTTGACGTTAAAGCTGAACCTGCCTTTCTTATAACCCTTTGCCTTGGCGTCCGCCGTGGAAGCAAACAAATCCCGAATCAGGTCAAAGACTCCCGTGTAGGTGGCAGGATTGGAACGCGGTGTCCTTCCGATTGGCGACTGGTCGATATTAATCACTTTGTCCAGCTGTTCCATGCCCTTAATGCCTTTATGTTTTCCGGGTATCGTGCGGGCGCGGTTAAGGCTTTTCGCCAGATGCTTATATAAAATCTCATTTACAAGTGAACTTTTTCCGGAACCGGACACACCGGTCACTGCCGTCATAACTCCCAGAGGAAAATCCACATTAATATTTTTCAGGTTATTCTCCTGCGCCCCAAGCACGGTTAATTTGCCTGTGGGCTTTTTTCTCTCCGCCGGCAGCGGTATCCTTTTCCTGCCGCTTAAATACTGTCCCGTCACCGATTCCGGCACTTCCATAATATCCTTTGCCGTGCCGCACGCCACCACTTCCCCGCCATGGGAACCGGCACCCGGACCGATATCCACAATATAATCCGCCGCCAGCATGGTGTCTTCGTCGTGCTCCACTACAATCAGGGTATTGCCGAGATTTTTCAGGTTCGTCAAGGCGCTTAAAAGTTTGTCATTATCCCTTTGATGCAGTCCGATGCTGGGCTCATCCAGAATATAGCATACGCCGACAAGTCCCGAACCTATCTGCGTGGCCAGACGGATACGCTGCGCCTCCCCGCCGGACAGGGTTCCCGTTGCGCGGGACAAAGACAGGTAGTTCAGACCGACATTTGACAAAAATCCTACCCTTGCCCTGATTTCCTTCAAAATCCGTTCCCCGATTAATTCCTGCGTTTTCGTCAGTTTCATTCCCTGCAGGAAATCCTGCAGCCTATCGACAGACATGGACGTTATCTCATAGATATTCCTGTCACATACCGTGACTGCAAGGGATTCCTTTTTCAACCGCATACCCCCGCAAAGCCTGCATGGCGTTATCCTCATAAAGCTTTCATATTCCTGTTTCATAATATCGGAGGATGTTTCGCGGTATCTTCGTTCTACATTTTTCACAACCCCCTCGAAAGCCACGGGATATACGCCTTTCCCGCGCTGGCCTTCATAATACACTTCAACCTGTTTTCCGCCGGTGCCGTGAAGCAGAATATTTTTTACCTTATCGGAATATTCCTCAAACGGGGTATCCAAATCAAAATCATAGGCCTTGCACAGCGCCTGTAAAATTGCATTGGTAAAGCTGCCTTTATCTGCGCAGGACTGCCAGCCTGTGACGGCAATGGCACCCTGGTTAACGGACAGGGACTTGTCCGGTATCATCAGTTCTTCATCAAACTCCATCTTATACCCCAGGCCGAAGCAGTCGGGACATGCTCCGAAAGGATTGTTGAAGGAGAAGCTTCTCGGCTCAATTTCACTGATACTGATGCCGCAGTCCGGACAGGCAAAGCTCTGACTGAAGTTCATGGATTCGCCGTCAATAACATCCACTTCCAGGAGTCCCTCCGACAATTCCAGCACACTTTCCACGGAATCGGTAAGGCGTCTTTCTATCCCATCCTTCACCACAAGTCTGTCTACCACCACTTCTATATTGTGCTTGATGTTCTTGTCCAGCTTAATTTCCTCTGAAAGCTCATACAGGCTGCCGTCCACACGGACGCGCACATAACCGCTTCGTTTTGCGCGCTCCAGTACTTTCGCGTGTTCTCCTTTCCGTCCGCGCACAACAGGCGCCAGAAGCTGTATCTTTGTGCCTTGTTCAAGGGCCATAATCTGGTCCACCATCTGGTCCACGCTCTGTCTGGCAATTTCACGGCCGCACGACGGACAGTGCGGTATCCCAATCCTGGCATACAGCAACCGGAAATAATCGTATATCTCCGTTACCGTTCCCACGGTGGAACGGGGATTGCGGTTTGTGGATTTCTGGTCTATGGAAATGGCTGGGGACAGTCCCTCTATTTTTTCCACATTGGGTTTTTCCATCTGCCCTAAAAACTGCCTTGCATAGGAAGAAAGGGATTCCATATACCTCCTCTGCCCTTCTGCATAGATGGTGTCAAAGGCCAGGGAAGACTTACCCGAACCGGAAAGCCCTGTCAGCACCACCAGTTCATTTCTCGGAATATCCACGTCAATATTCTTTAAATTATGTTCTCTGGCGCCCCTGATTTTAATCCAGTCCCTGGGGCGCATTTTCTGTATTTCTTCCATAACAATCTCCTCTTCTTTATTTGTCCTGGTCGCGCAGAATGGTTTTCAGTTCCACCATCTTATCGCGCAGCTCCGCGGCGGCTTCAAAATTCAAATCCGCAGCGGCTTTCTGCATTTTCTTTTGCACATCGGCAATCAATTTCTCCAGTTCCTTACGGCTCATGGATTCAGGGTCTTTCTCAAATCTGACTTCTTCCTGTGCAATCACTTTCGAAATGCTAATCAGTTCGCGCACTGCTTTTTTTATTGTCTGCGGCGTGATGCCGTGCTCTTCATTGTACTGCTGCTGTATGGCGCGCCTTCTGTTTGTTTCCCCGATGGCGGCGCGCATGGAATCCGTCATGTTGTCCGCATACATGATGACATGGCCTTCCGCATTCCGGGCCGCACGCCCTACGGTCTGTATCAGGGAAGTTTCCGAGCGGAGGAATCCTTCCTTATCGGCGTCCAGTATGGCAACCAGGGAAATCTCCGGAATGTCCAGGCCCTCCCTTAAAAGGTTAATACCCACCAGCACGTCAAAGATATCCAGCCGCATGTCCCTGATAATCTCTGCCCTCTCCAACGTATCTATATCCGAATGCAGATACTTCACCCGGATACCCACGTCATTCATATATTCGGTTAAATCTTCCGCCATCCTCTTAGTCAGGGTTGTCACCAACACTTTATTATGGTTCTGTGTTTCTTTTCTGATTTCCCCCACCAAATCGTCAATCTGTCCCTCCACCGGGCGCACGCTGATTTCGGGGTCTAAAAGTCCGGTAGGCCGGATAATCTGCTCCGTGCGGAGCAGTTCATGCGCCTTTTCATAATCCGAAGGCGTCGCTGACACAAAGAGCATCTGGTCTATATGTCCTTCAAATTCCTCAAAATTAAGCGGTCTGTTGTCCAGCGCCGAAGGCAGCCGGAATCCGTAATCCACAAGCGTTGTCTTGCGGGAACGGTCCCCTGCAAACATGCCGCGAATCTGTGGAATCGTGATATGGGATTCATCCACGATAATCAGGTAATCATCCCCGAAATAATCCATCAGGCAATGGGGCGGTTCCCCTTCCTTCATACCGCTCAGATGCCGGGAATAATTTTCGACCCCGGAACAAAATCCTGTTTCCCGCAGCATTTCAATGTCAAAATTCGTGCGCTCCGATATCCGCTGGGCCTCTAAAAGCTTGTCCTCCCCCTTAAAAAAGCGGATGCGCCCCTCCAGTTCTTTTTCAATCTCATTACATGCCGATTTAATCTTTTCCGGCGCCACAACATAGTGGGAGGCGGGGAAGATTGCCACATGGTTTAAGGTGGCATGCACCTGCCCTGTAAGCGGGTCCGTCTCGCAAATCCTGTCAATCTCATCCCCAAAAAACTCTATCCTGATAAGGTAATCCCCGCCCTGTGCCGGATAGACTTCCACCACATCTCCCCGGACACGGAAGGTTCCCCTTTGTATATCCATGTCATTGCGGTCATACTGGATGTCAATCAGTTCCCGCAGCACCTTGTCCCTGTCCTTTGTCATGCCGGGACGGAGCGACACCACCATCCCCTGATAGTCATCGGGACTGCCCAAACCGTATATACAGGAAACACTGGCTACCACCACCACATCCCGCCTCTCCGTCAGGGACGCCGTCGCAGAAAGACGCAGTCTGTCTATCTCTTCATTGACGGCAGAGTCCTTCGCTATATAAGTGTCCGTGGAGGGCACATAAGCCTCCGGCTGGTAGTAGTCATAGTAACTGACAAAATACTCCACTGCGTTATTCGGGAAAAATTCTTTAAATTCCCCATATAATTGCGCAGCTAACGTCTTATTATGGGCTATAACAAGAGTTGGTTTATTCAATTGCTGGATGACATTTGCCATCGTAAAAGTTTTACCAGAACCGGTGACACCGAGAAGTGTTTGAAATTGGTTACCTTCTTTAAAGCCTTTTACTAATTCTTCGATAGCCTGCGGCTGGTCGCCAGTGGGCTGATATTGCGATACTAATTCGAAATAATCCATGATACTATACCTTTCTATAACTATGGTCTTCCTCTTAAGACTAAGCCTAAACCAATTCTATACAATTTAGGGATTTCAAATAAACTATCTGCAAATGCTTTACCTCTTTTTGCTTCTACAAGTGTTTTACCACTCTATTCTACATCAGCCTCATCTATCCACTGCCGCAACTTATCTTGTAGCAGTTTCTTGTCTGGTAAATACAACTTATATTCAGAAGTATAAATATTAGTATCTCGCGGCAGTGTTATCTCCACTAATGCATCATTATTTTCTTTACATAACAGAATACCAATCGTTGGATTTTCATCTTCCAATTTCTCATATCGATTGTAATAATTTACATACATCTGCATTTGTCCAATATCTTGATGTGTTAATTTATCCACTTTTAAATCAATCAACACATAACACCGAAGAAGACGATTATAGAACACCAAATCCACATAATAGCTATCTTCATTAAAGGTAAAACGTTTTTGCCTGGATTCAAATAGATATCCCTTTCCCATTTCCAATAAAAATTTCTGCAATTTATCAATAATTGCTGTTTCTAAATCTGTTTCTGAATATTTAGTTTTTTCTTCCATTCCTAAGAATTCTAATACTGTTGGCTGTTTTACAATATCTTCAGGTTTTGTAATAATGTTACCTTTCTTTGCCAACTGTAAAACAGCCTCTTTATCTCGGCTAAGTGCCAACCTTTCATAAAGACTGGAATTATATTGTCTTTGCAGAGTACGTACACTCCACCCTGATTTGGCTGATTCAATTTCATAGAAACTTCTTTCATCTTCATTTTCTATTCGCATTAATTGCAAATAGTGTGACCATGATACTATGAAGGGCGGTTTCTCTTCAAAAAAGCTAAACACTGTTTCACTTTTTTCAACTGCAAAAAGATGAAACACTGTTTCGTCAATTCTATCCTTATAGGTCAGATAAAACTTCCGCACATTTTTCAAACTATCCTCCGAAAATCCTCTTTCAAAATTCTTTTTCATTTCTTCAGATAGCCTTTTAATAACTTGACTACCATATCTTGCTCTTGTTTCACCTTTTTGCTGCACTTCTATTATCCATTTCCCAATAGTATAATAAGTAAGCAATTGAATCATATTCACTTGTTGAACAGCAATATTTCTTGCATGCTTCACTAAAGCTACTGTATTGGCACATAGCCTTTCGATATCTATATCCTCATTAGTTGATACCTCTGTTTTTTGACTATGGTTCATGTTTTGACCGCCTCCCTGCTTACTACGATTTCCGTTTCCCATATTTTTTCTCAAATGCCATTATCTCTGCTATTTTGTACCATCTTATATTATCTCGTCCATTACACGAATTCAGGTCACAAATTCCACCCGTCCGCCCAGTGTTATTTCGTCCATAATCCCCCATCTTGTCCCCAAATCAGGACACAAAATACTCCACCTCATCCTCCGGGAACATCTCCTTGAATTCTCCATAAAGCTGCGCCGCCAACGTTTTCTTATACGCTAACCGTCATGATTCCGCTTCGCGGAATTTCATAATCCTACGGAACTTAGAAGTTCTCTGCGAAACAGCCTCTGCTGTGAGTGGCTAGGTATTGCGGATTTTTATCAAACGCAGGATATCGTCATATAAACCGTCTTTATCCTCCAATTCAATCATTAACCATCTTTGTCCATTTCCTTCCCGTGTCTGCTTATATATATTATTTAATTCAACTGTGCAATCCGGCAGCATTGCCTCAACAAGCGCTTTTTCCTTTTTACCTATGACAACCATAAGCTTAAGGCAGCATTCTTTGGGATATATGGTACATAATGTTTTTCCGGCCTTTTTAAATTTAACGTTCCATCCCCTTTCCCAACTGCATGAACTGAATTCTATTTTTTCATTACATTGATAAGCATCCTTGATGTCGGAATAGAATTGCATAAAAACCGGATTTTTAACGTATTCGCTTATTTCCTCAATGGTTGGGCAGTAATTTTTATTCTCCAAGTCAATCATATAAATATATCCCCGCTAAATGTCAATGTCTATTTTGTACTCATTATCGATAAGTATATAGTTTACTTCATTCTTTTGGGCAAGCTCCAGAACCAGCGCATTCTCTTGTAACACGCCTTCCAAAGTGCAATACTCATCATCTAAACGACTTTCAATGGCGTTTGCATACATCTTAATATCTGCAAAATGTTTTTTTATATAATATTCGCTCATAATAATACAATAATATCTGATATCATTTATATAGTCTTTCTCAAAATCCTTTTTCCAGTCAAACGGAATGTAACAGCCCTCAACAATCAGATTCTGCTTATTTTCTATGGCTGTTTTTATCATTTCGCGGACAATAGGCCATAAGTATCCCGTTAGTTCAGAGTCATCACTCATTGGCGTAAGTTCAGTGTTTCCGCTGCGAATCAATCCCATCTTCAAATGGTCTATTGACAAATAAGGGTATTTATATTTTTCAAGCAATTTTTGCGCCAACATAGTCTTGCCTGTATGGGAAGCTCCGGCTATCAAAATAATCATAATTTTTCTCCTTATACAAATGCCTGCTTCGCAGTCGCTTGTTTTTCCTTTGCGGCTATTTATCTTCTGCACTCGCAAACCCGCACTGCGTGCTCTTTGTCCGATTTCATCGGACGTTTGCTCGATAATGCCGCAGAAAAAACAAATGCCTGCTTCGCAGTCGCTTGTTTTTCCTTTGCGGCTATTATATCATACCTGTGTTTGATTTGCAAACGTTTGTTCTGTTTTTCTGTCGTGCCGTTGCTTTCGGTATTGGTTCGGACGGCAAAAAACAGGCGGCATTTCCATGGTCTGGCGAACCACGGAAACACCGCCGAATCAAAAAACTTATTAATACATTTCACCTGTGCAATTACTGTCCAATCATGCTTTCCAGAAGTTCTTTTGCCCTTTCTTTCTGGTTGTCATATTTTTCATCGCTGTAATATCTTTCCCCGTCAAATTCACACACTTCATCCGGCTCAATGCCAATCCCGTGGATGTTTACCCCGTTAGGCGTATAATAAGAACTTACGGTAAGCTTTACGGCAGAGCCGTCGCTGAGTTCAACCGGGCGCTGCACAATGCCTTTGCCAAAGGTGGTCGTGCCAAGTAACGTACCGATGCCATAGTCTTTAATCGCGCCTGCCAATATCTCGGAAGCGCTTGCCGAGTTGCCGTTTACCAGCACCACCATCGGCACTTCCAGTTCATGTTTTCCGTCACATGTATATTCCACACGTTTTCCGTCCCTGTCTTCTGTATAGACAATCAGTCCTTCCGGTAACAGCATACGGGCAATATCCACAACAGCGCTCAGGTTACCGCCGGGATTGCTGCGAAGGTCCAGAATCAGTCCCTTCATCCCCGAACCCCTTGCTACAGCAAGCGCGTCTGCAAACTGGTCCACCGTCACCGTGTCAAACTCCGTAATCTGGATGTACGCAATGCCATTGTCATACATTTCCGAATTGACTGTGGGAGATTCCACTTTCCTTCTCACCACGTCTTTTTCTATCTCTTCGCCGTCCCTGATTAATGTCAGGTGGACGCTGGTTCCTTCTTCTCCCTTTATGAGGCTTACCACTTCCTGCAAAGTATAGCCGTAAACTTCAACGCCGTCTACTTTATAAATAATGTCGTTCTCCCTCAGTCCTGCTTCCTCCGCAGGAGTACCCGCAATGACGCCGCTGATTTTTGCCAGCGTGGTTGCAGTATCCAGACTGACGTAAGCGCCAACTCCATAATAAACGCCTGCAGAATCCTGATAAAGCTGATTCAGTTCTTCCGCAGAATAATATTCGGAATAAGGGTCTCCGAGCGCTTCCACCATTCCTTTATATGCACCGTTCTCCAAGTCGCTTCTGTCAATGCCCTCCTGATAATAATAAGCGTCAATGACAGCCTCAATCACTTGCAGCTTCTCAATCATTTCAGGCGTCACCGCAGTACCGGCGGCGCTGTCCTCTTTCCCGTCATCGGAATTCTCTGATGATGTCTGTAAACTTCCGCCCTGATTTTTGGCCGCAAAATAAGCCTGCAGCCGATTGGTCAGATAGACCCCGCTGACAATCAGAAATGCAGCAGCCAGACCGGTAATCAGGCCACAGAAAAAATACCTTCCATGTTTCTCTTTTTGCGGCTTCTGCCCTCCCTGGCTAAAATTCTGATGTATATTATCCACCGCATAAATCTCATTTTCTTCCATTTTTTTCCTCCATTCCGAAGCGCTTTTGCGCTGCTTTTTTCACCGTCACTGGGACAGGTAATTCCATGGACTGGTATATTCGCCGTTCAATCGGACGCTGAAATGCAGGTGCGGCCCTGTGGAGCGGCCCGTTGAGCCGACAGCGGCAATGGTTTCCCCGCGGACGACAATATCATCCTTTGACACATACAGCTGCGAAGCATGCATATAAATCGTGTACAGATTATTGCCGTGGTCTATCATGACATAATTCCCCATGGAACCACTGTAAGAAGCGGCTACCACCACGCCGTCATAAGCAGCATAGATAGCAGTCCCGGTAGGCGCTGCAAAATCCACCCCGTTATGAAACTGTGGTACATTAAGTATGGGATGCATACGGTTTCCGTATTCATCTGATATTCTGGTATAAGAAGCCAGCGGAAACTTGAATACGCCGCCATCATAGGTAAGTACGACGCCGCTTGCCGCCAGCAGCTTCTTTTTCTCTTCCGCTACGGCTGCTTCCAGCGCTTCAATAATTTCATCCTGCTCCTGGATATCCGCCTCATATTCTTTGATGGCCTGAGCTTTGTTGCTGATATCAGCTTCAAACTCCTTTATCCTCTGTTCTTTTGCCGCAATCAGCTCCTGCATGGCGGCTTCTTCTGCCAGTACTCCTGCTTTTGTTTCATCCAGTACTTCCTTATCTGCCAAAAGCTGTCTTTCGCACGCTTCTATCAACTGGCGGTTCAACATAAATTCGTCCAGCTGCTTTCTATCATATGCGGAAATCTGCTCCATATACTCCACTCTGTTAAGGATATCACTGAAGCTTTCCCCGCTGAAAATCATTTCCAGATAAGTGGATTCACCCTGCTCATACATAAACTGAATCCTCTTTACCATGGCATCATACTGGGCGGCCTCTGTTTCCCTAGCCTGGGCAAGCTGGATTTGCGTTTCTTCAATCTCGGCTTCTTTTTGGGCAATCTGCTCATTCAGGCGGGCAATATTGTCCTGAATCTCCTGCAGCTGGGCATCAAGTTCTATTACGTAATTTCTCAGGTCTGCTTTGTCAGCTTCCAGCTGGGCCTTTATCTCTTTTACGTTGGTAAGGGAATTTTGTAAATCCTTCTTTTCCTCTTCCGCCTTATTTATCTGTTCCTCTTTCTCCCTGATGCTTTCTGAGGTAAGAGAAGAAAAAGATGTTGCAGAAGATAAAGAATGCATCCCAAAAAGCAATGCCATGGCGGTAAAAACAGCCAGACACGCCATAATCTTTTTCTTCAAACACACCACTCCTCTCTGTTATACCTGCAAATGCTTGCGCACTGTTGTAAAACTTCCAAGAAATCCGATACCGATACCCATTCCCAGGGAAACCGGCGTCAGCACTGAGAAAATCTCTTCCACCGTAAGGAAACTGAGCAGCTGGGAGAGCATGGGGAAAGAACCCGCCGCATTCTGCACTACCTTATTATAAAGCACATAGATAATGCATAAGGGAATCCCCGCTCCAACGGCTCCTATCAGCATACCCTCAATCACAAAAGGCGCCCTGACAAAGAAATCCGTTGCCCCGATATATTTCATAATGCCGATTTCTTCCTGCCGTACGGAAATACCGATGGTTACGGTATTGCTGATGAGGAATATGGAAACCGCAAGCAATATGACTATGATACCCAGGGACACATACGCAATAATCAGATTAATACCGCTCAAAGCGGAAGCCGTTACATCGGAATATTTTACCGTCCTCACATCCGGAATGGACTGAAGGTATGTAACCAGCACATCCTGCATGGCGGCGTCGCTTAAATACACCTCATAATTTGCAAAGTTCTCAAGGGGGTTCGTGGGAAACCCGCCGGTATATTCACCCAGATACTTTCCCTTAAACCATTCCCATGCCTCGTCCGCGGACACAAATTTTACTTCCGAAACCTCCGTCCTCAGACGTATCAAATCGCCGATTTCAGCAATCCTTAAATCAGAAGTCCCTTCATTGAAAAATACGGTGACAGAAAGGCCCTCTTCCGCCGTCTTTACCACATGCTGAAAATTCATGATAATCGCATAAAATATGCCGAACAAAAACAGGCAGGCGGAAATCGTGGCTATGGAAGCCAGAGAAAACCATTTGTTTCGGAAAATATTCCGCACTCCCTGTCTGAGAGTATAAAGCAGGGTACTAATCTTCATCAATATACTCTCCTTCCTCTTCGTCGCTGACAATAACGCCTTTTTTCATGGTAACGACTCTTTTCTGCATGGCATTGACAATTTCCCTGTTATGGGTAACCACTATCACCGTAGTGCCGGCTTCATTAATTTCCTCCAGAAGCATCATGATTTCCCATGAATTTTTGGGGTCAAGGTTACCCGTAGGCTCATCCGCAAGCAGAATGGAAGGCTTGTTAATCAATGCCCTGGCGAGGGCGACCCTCTGCTGTTCTCCTCCCGAAAGCTGTTTGGGCCTGGCCTTATACTTGCCTGCCAATCCTACCGTGGCCAGTATACTGGGTACATTTCTGCGGATTTCCTTTGTGGGAATTTCCACAATCCTCTGCGCAAACGCAACATTTTCATAGACATTTCTGTCCTTTAAAAGCCTGAAATCCTGAAACACAATGCCAAGATTCCTTCTGAACTTCGGAATCTTACGGTGGGGAAGTTTGGCCACATCATGGCCCATGACCCATACCCTGCCGCTGGTGGCGGTCAATTCACGCAATAACAATTTAATCAAGGTAGACTTGCCGGAACCGCTGTCACCGACAATAAAGACAAATTCTCCCCGGTTAATGTGCAGGGTAACGCCGTTTAACGCAGGCGCTCCGGCAGAATATACCTTACTTACGCCTTCCAGGTATATCAGGCCGTTTTCTTCTATCATTTTCTCCCGCTGTTTTTTCTTTTCCTCTTTTCGTGACATATGCAACCTCTTTTATCAATATTCAAAAGTTTCCATGTACTTCATGTACTTTACTACCATCAGGGCAATCTTGAAGGTAATGGCGTCCTCAAACACCCTGAGGTCAAGCCCCGTGCTTTTCTGCAGCTTATCCAACCTGTAGACAAGCGTATTGCGGTGAATAAAAAGCTGTCTGGAAGTTTCGGACACATTCAGGCTGTTTTCAAAAAACTTATGTATGGTGGTAAGTGTCTCTTCATCAAAATCATCCGGACTCTTTCCTCCGAAAATTTCCCTGATGAACATTTTGCAGAGCGGAATGGGAAGCTGGTAAATCAGTCGCCCGATTCCCAGTTCACTGTAGGCAATCACATTTCTTTCGTCAAAGAAAATCTTGCCGACATCCAGGGCCATCTTGGCTTCTTTATAAGAACGGCTGACCTCTTTTATCTCATGAATCACCGTACCATACGCAATATGGACATTTTTGACTCCTTCCTTCTGCAGGTAATCCACAAGCGCCTTTGCACTCTTCTCGATTTCCCGGCTGTTGTCAGACTCCGACAAATCCTTCACCACAATCACATTGTTCTCATCCACGGCAGTGATGAAATCCTTGCTGTTCGTGCCAAAGTGGGCCCTCGAAAGCTCCAGCGCATTATTGTCCTTGCCGTTTTCAGACTCTACAATCATGACTACACGGCTCACATCCGTCTGGATATGCAGCTTTTTTGCCCTGCTGTATATATCCACAAGCAGAAGATTATCCAATAGAAGATTCTTGATAAAGTTATCCTTATCAAAACGCTCCTTGTATGCAATCAGCAGGTTCTGTATCTGAAACGCCGCCATCTTGCCAACCATGTATACATCCTCACCGCTGCCGCCTGCCACCAGGATATATTCTATCTGCTGTTCATCAAATATTTTAAAATACTGATACCCCTGTATCTCCTGGGAATCAGCCGGCGAAAGGGCAAACTCCGCGGCCTGTTTGGAACAATTACCCATTTCAGTGGTAGAGGCAACCTCTTTCCCATCCGTGTCCATCACACATAATTCGACCCTTGCAATACTCCTGAGCCCTTCAATCGTGTTCTGCAATATCTGATTTGATATCATAACCCCGCTCCTTTTGGCAAACAGCATTCGTGCATATGAACGCCCCGCTTTTGACAATACACCTATCATCCATTTTAATACAAATATACAAAAAAATCTACAGGAAACTTATTAATTTTTATGCACTTTTTCCCAAACCAAATCACGGAGCCATGCGGAATCCATCCCGAATCCCCTCGCCGCGAAACTCTGCTTCTATCTTTACAGGCACAGCGGGAAAAGAATCATACCCTGTCCGGTCACCGGTTACGGGATAATAAAAGGTTTCTCCGTTCAGTTCGTATGTTTTCAAATCATAAACTCCATAATCCTGCTGCCAGATATAAGCCTGCGTCAGAGCGTTCTCACAGATGGAGCCCGCCAGGACAAACAGCTTATATCCGCCGTAAATCAGCATTAAGCCGTACAAAAGGACGGACCATTTTCTCCCTTCCAGAATATGCCCTGCCGTAAGCGCCGCCAGAAGCAGGACATAGGCATAACCGTACCTGAGCAGAGGCGCACTGAGCTGCCAGAACACGTAAGAAAGCAAAACCGCCGACATAAGAAGAAGGTAATCCAGATTTTCCCACTTCCTTTTCAGGAAAGTATAGGCAGCAGTCAGAAAAAACAGGATTGCACCGGCAATATCAGCAAGTATCAGCAGTTTTTCCGAAACAGAAAGGGTTGTCGAAAACCAGCCGGGAAACCACCTTGAGACAGGCATGTCCACAAGGGCCGCATTATACAGCGCCCGTCCCCATGTCTTGATTTCCGCTGCGTCGGCGGCCGCTCTCTCTGCATGTATTTTCCAGTCCACGGCAAATAAATCAAGCTGCGGAAACGGATACAACAGCCAGCCGGAAATGAGAACCGTCCTAGTTACCCACGGCGCTGCCGTCAGAAGGCCCATGCACAGGTACATTGCAATTTCTTTATACCGTTTTTCTTTTATAAGCATTACGGCCGGTTTCAGGGTAATCACCAGAATCAGCCCCGCCGTTAATTTCAAAGTAACCGCATACACGCCGCATACACAGAGCAGGGCGTAGGGGACTGCACTGATATCCTCTTTTTTTCTCTCCGTCTGTTCCAGCCACTTGATGGCGATAAAAAAGATGATACACATCACGACATAATCCGATGACGGTGAAACCACTTCCTTGCTGATAATGGTAAGATAATAGATAGCGGCAGCCCTTGCAAAATCCGACAAAAGCATCTTTTTTCTTTTCCATGCCCGCGCGATATCAAGCGTCGCAATACTGAGAATTAGGGCAAAAAAACCGCTTATCGTATGCAGGGAACGCCCAAGCAGAAATTTCATGCTGTACAACGCCGACAGGGAAAAAACGGAACTGTTGTACGCAAACCGCACATGCAGGTTTCCAAGACCTTTTACCACGCCATACTCTTCAATCCACCTTATGCTCTGCCCATGGTATAAATCGGAATCGTATACCAGATATCCCCTGGAAGTAAAATAGGCCCATACCAAAATAAGCAGCACCGCCACCGCTATCCCTGCATGGGAACACTCCCTGAAATAGCGGCAGACTTCCTCCCTCACCCTCTTGCGGTAAACTATCAATACCAGAAAGCAAAAAAGAAGCAGCAGGACATTTGCCAGAAAACCTACTTTATAAAAAAGGCTGAAAACCTGCGCATAAACGGTAGCCGCCACCAGCCCCGCCACCATTACACTATGCAGGCGCCTCACATGATAGCCGAGTTTTTTTTCCACAAAAAAACAAAATGCCTGTCCCAGACAGAAAGCAGTAAATGCAATATACAACCAGTTAAATAGAATGGAAAGCATTTTTTACCTCCGGTTTTTCCTAAAAATTCATGCAAAGAAGGCCCTTGAAACAAAGGCCTTCATTTCTTTATCATATATAATGACGCTTTTCTGTCATCAGCTTTTCATACCCTGACATCAAAATTACTTCCCACAGCAGGGTTAACGGAAACCTCCATTGCGGCAGCATCTATCATGCGCACCATACCTGCTCCCAAAGCCTCGTTGGTATCCATGGTTTTGCTCAGTACAGCCGTTCCGACTTTACTGGTCAAATCCGCCTGGGCCAAAGACATTGATACTCCTGCAATATCCATATTGACGCCTCCTTTCCATTCGGACCTTAAATCGAAATTCTTCCTTATAACAATTATATACCACATAATGGAACAAATTACAACCTGAATTTAGGAGATTTCCCCGTTCCGCATGGCGGCGCCGCCATGCGGAACGGGGAAATCTTCGGACGCTGCTTCACACCCTAAGAATTGCTTTTTCTTTAATAATTATTTGTCCGTTTTTTAAGAGGTGCCCTACGGCACGCTTAAACTCATTTTTACTCATCTGCATTTCCCGACGGATGACTTCCGGGGACGCTTTGTCGTTAAAGGGGAGGGCTCCGTCAAAGCTGTCGATGACCTTCAGGACTTTAGCCGCGTCTGCTTCAATCTGCAAATATGCTTTTTCCCGGATGCTCAAATCCAGCTTGCCGTCTTCTTTCACCGCGGTCACCCTGCCGGTAATCATGTCGCCCGGCTTGATTTCCCCGTATAATTCCTTTTTGGGAATCAGCGCGGAATATTTGTCATCCACGGCTACAAACGCGCCAAATTCCGGGCTGGTTTCGTAGACGCATCCTGTCACTTTGTCGTCTTTCTGATAGGGGCTTTCCGTCGAAAGGTATGGGTATACATTCATGGTGGCGCACAGCCTGCTGCTCTTGTCAATGTAAAGGGAAACAAGAGGATTATCGCCGGCCGCCACCCTTGCGGTCTGCTGTTTATACGGAAGGAACAAATCCTTTTCCAGTCCCCAGTCCAGAAACGCGCCGTATTTATTTACCTCAGCTACGCGGAGCCGGGTAACTTCTCCCATTTTTAAAAGTGGTTCCTTCACCGTTGCAATAATTCGGTCTCGGGAATCCCTGTATATAAATACTTCTATCTTATCGCCCAATTCCGTACCGGCGGGCACCTGCCTGGCAGGGAGCAGCACACGCTCCTCCTTATCGGCCTCTTCCGTCAGATAGACGCCAAATTCCACTATTTTCACTACCGTCAAAGTCTGTTTCTCGCCCAGTTTAAACATGTTTCACCCTTCTAATCCTTCAAACTCTACGTTTACATAAATGGCTCCATTGTCATCCTGCAGGGAAACCACCCAGACATCCTGCCCCTTTTCTCCTTTTGCATATGCCGCATAAGGATACAGCACGTCCTCCAGATATGCCTGTTTTTTATACTCTGCGCGCATCTGCGCCACCGAAAACTTTTCCGGCAGGACGCTAAGGGCCATTCTCACATACTGCCCGTTGTTCACATGGTGATTCACATCCAAATGCCACGGCATGACCTTAATGCCCTCTTTAGTCTCCCCGTCGCCGGGAACTGCAATTTTACGGCCGGCATACGGCATCGGCAGTTTTTCTTCCAATTGGTATTTTTCCAGCATCTCTTCAGTGGGATGTGCCGGTCCAAAGCTCCTGCTGTCCAGCAAAGTCCATAGTGTATTGGCCCTTGCCGCATATCCGCCGTCCGCATCCTTCATGAAAAAATTGCGGTATCCGAAACACCCTTTAAAATCGTATGGAAAGGTGCCTACCGTGACATGCTCGCACAAACCGGGATACCTGTCCACCACAATCTGCCACGAGGATAACACCCATACCAGATTCCTCTCCCTCAGATACTGCAGCCCCACTCCCAAATCTTCCGAATGGAAGGTGGAGCAGTCCTGAAAGTAATCCAACATTGCCTCCAAAGTAAGCCTGCCTTCGCTGTCCGTTTCACTGTACCTGATTCTGCTGTCAAAACTATACATATTTTCACCACTTCCGCAAAGGCATCACTCAAACAACTGCATGACAATCATTACCATCCAGAACAGGCAGAACAGAATCATGCCCACATTCAGAATGACTGTCGTAAACTTCTTCCCTTTCGGCAAAACAGGAACGCCCGCCAGTTTAAAGCGTTTCCTGAATACAATCAAAAGGACGATTCCGGCAATGACAACGCCAAAAAGGAACAAAAGATACAGGAAAAACAGCAAAAGCCCCGGTAGCACCTCTGCCATAGCCTGCATAATGAGCCTTTCATCCTGTGATGCCATGGCCGCATTCAGCGAGTCATAATCCATCAGCCTGAGTAAGGCGGGGGCTATTACGCCGCCCACAAAGTTAACTGCCATATGTAATATTATGGTGTACTGAATCTTTCCTGTCCTGACATACAGGAAAGCAAGAAACATTCCCAGGGTAAACGCATAAACAAACTGGGAAAGATTGCCATGGAACAATCCAAACATCAGTCCCGAAAGCACTACCGCCACACCCTGCCCGTAGCGAACCGCCCTGTCCACCAGCAGTTTACGGAAAATAAGTTCCTCCATGATTGGCGCACAGATTACCATGACAAAGAAACTGAGCAGCGGATGAATGGAGGTGGCAACCTCCTGTATCACATTGTTTACCGGCGTACCCTTTATCAAACCGATGATAAAAGTGATAATTGTCCCGACAATGTTACTGCAATACATAATGGAATAGCACATTATCATGGCTACCAAAAGCTTTCCAAAGGACATGGGATGCTTTTCAACCTTTACTGCCGGCACACTCCGAATCATCAGCATCATTAACGGCATGCTTATCAGATACATCAGCGCCATATTGCACAGCAGGCTGATATTGGGGTCATATAGAATATCGGGGAAAAACTTCTTTATAACGGCTCCTGCACACAGCTGCAGGCCATAAATTACAAGCGTTCCCAGAAAATACATCAGCCCTATCGAAGAAAAATGCTTTCTTCCCTGCTTTACCACGTTTTCCGGTGTATATAACGGCATAGTCTCCATAATCAATTCCTCCTAAACAAAACCTATTATACTCCAATTCTTTCGTCTTCACAAGGGTTCCCATCCCCAAAAGCGGCTTGGCAAAAAAAGAAACCCGGTGACATCCACCGGGTTCCGGAAACAGGGCTACAAGGATTCGAACCTTGAAATGACGGAGTCAGAGTCCGTTGCCTTACCGTTTGGCGATAGCCCTTTATGCGATTACCTTATGCATTATACATGAAGTATTTCCAATTTGCAATACCCAATTCAAAAAAAATTTTCAAAAAAATCTATGCCGGATGTCCCTTGAAATCATTCTCCAAAGGCTCATCCGGCAATACAATTCTTGTAAAACGTTTAAACTTCAAAAGTCAGGTCCGCATAGGAAGGAACCGGCCACATCTCTTTATCCACAATCATTTCCAGTTCATCTATCGGCGCTCTCAACTCATCCATCACTACCCTAACGGTGTCTTTATAGAAAAATGCCTGTTCTTTTGCATTGTCTACCGTACCGGCCTCAGCCACAGCCTTCTCCAGACGGGTAAGCGCGTCCTTTGCCGCTGCCAGCTTTGCAGATACGGCATTGAGCAATTCTACCTGTACAGATGCGTCCGCACCGGCTTCTTTCAAGGCAATCACGCTGTCCGCTAATGACTTACTGTACTTTATCACCGCAGGAATATACTGTCTGCCTGCCATTGCAACCATGGTAAGTGCTTCTATATTGATGGTTTTGGCATAAGTTTCGTAAATGATTTCTTCCCTTGACTCCAATTCCACCTTTGTGAAAATGCCAAACTTCTCAAAAAGTTTAACCGTCTTATCCGTTGTCAAAGTTCCTGCCGCCTCAATCATGGACTTGATGTTGGGCAGTCCGCGTCTTTCAGCTTCCTCCACCCATTCTTCGGAATAGCCGTCGCCGTTGAAAATAATTCTCTGATGCTCGGTCATATATTTCTTTATCAAATCATGGACGGCAATGTCAAAGTCCTCCGCCTTTTCCAGTTCATCAGCCGCTTCACAGAAAGCTTCCGCCACAATGGCGTTGAGCGCAGTGTTCGGACTTGCAATGGAGTCTGAAGAACCGACCATACGGAACTCAAATTTGTTGCCGGTAAAGGCAAAAGGGGAAGTCCTGTTTCTGTCAGTGGCGTCCTTATCCAAATCCGGCAGGGTGGAAACACCGGTCTGCAATTTGCCGCCGTCCAGACAGCGCGCCGCTTCTCCTGTTTCCACCAGCTGTTTTACCACATCCTCCAGCTGTTCTCCTAAAAAGACGGAAATAATGGCAGGCGGCGCTTCATTCGCCCCGAGCCTGTGGTCGTTGCCCACATCGGAAGCGCTCTGCCTGAGCAGCTCTGCATGGGTGTCAACCGCCTTCAGGATACATGCAAGCACTAAAAGAAATTGGATGTTTTCATTGGGCGTATCGCCGGGGTCTAACATATTTACGCCGTTATCCGTTCCGAGGGACCAGTTATTGTGCTTGCCGGAACCGTTCACGCCTGCAAAAGGCTTTTCGTGAAGCAGACAAGCAAGACCATGGCGTCCCGCCACCTTTTTCATGGTCTCCATAACAAGCTGGTTGTGGTCCACCGCAATATTTGCCGTTTCGTAAATGGGAGCCAGTTCATGCTGCGCCGGCGCAACTTCATTGTGCTGCGTTTTTGCCGTCACGCCCAACTTCCACAGTTCTATATTCAAATCCTTCATGTATGCGCCGATTCTCTCCCGGATGGTTCCAAAATAATGGTCCTCCAGTTCCTGTCCCTTGGGCGCCGCCGCCCCGAACAAAGTACGGCCCGCAAAAATCAGGTCAGTACGCTGCAGGTACTTTTCCCTGTCCACAAGAAAATATTCCTGTTCCGGTCCTACCGAGGCTACCACCTTGGTTGCCTCTTTATTTCCAAAGAGACGTACGATACGCAGCGCCTGGGCGCTGATTGCTTCCATGGAACGAAGAAGCGGCGTCTTTTTGTCAAGCGCCTCACCCTTATAAGAACAGAACGCGGTGGGAATACAGAGAATCACGCCCGTGGCATCTTCCTTTAAAAATGCCGGGGATGTCATATCCCATGCCGTATATCCCCTCGCCTCAAAAGTAGCCCTTAACCCTCCGGAAGGAAAGGAAGAAGCGTCCGGCTCCCCTTTAATCAACTCTTTACCGGAAAACTCCATCAGCATATGGCCCTCATCGTCCGGATGGGTAACAAATGCATCGTGTTTCTCGGCAGTAATGCCCGTCAAAGGCTGGAACCAGTGTGTATAATGGGTGGCGCCGTTTTCAACAGCCCAGTCTTTCATCGCCTTTGCCACAACGTCCGCCGTTGCCAGAGGCAATTCCCCGCCCTTGTCCATTACACATTTCACTTCTTTGTAAACACTTCTCGGAAGCCTCTCTTTCATCTTGCCTAAAGTAAATACTTTGCTGCCAAACAACTCTTCCACATTCAATACTTCGCTCATATCTTCCTCCCTTTCTGTACAGGCAGCCAAAACGCCCTGTCCCATGAAGTAAAAAAGTGCCCCAAAATAAACTTTTGGAACACCCTTGTTCAAGATACCTGTATTTCGGAGTTTCACTCCGTTTTTTATAAGATACCCCAATTCTTTAAGAATTGCAAGCCTGAAAATCAATTTCCATCACTTTAACATATTTCGACGAATCTTTGGGCAATTCACTGTTCACATTGTACAATAGCACAATTTGTCAGTCAATGACTTTTTCATGTAATATCTTAGACAAATTATCAATACTCTTCTGCACGGATTCCATGGCGGCCATTACAGACTCCACGGAAATAACCTGTTCTTCCGTGGACGTGCTGATTTCTTTGGTGGATTCCGCGGCATTTTCCGAAATATCCGCCAGTTTTTCCATGGAAGAATGCATATTTTCTTTCAAATCGGAAATGTTTTTCAATTCCCGGCTCAACTCACCGATAACGCCGACAACCTCTTTGGAAGATTCTATCATTGTCTTAAACACATCTACGGTAATATTCAGTTTGCCCGCCGATTCCGACACGACAGCGCTGTTATGGCTCATCGTTTCACGGGTACTCTGCACGATGCTGACAATTTCCTTGAGAATCTCATCAATTTTACTTGTGGAAACCGCAGACTGTTCGGAAAGCTTTTTAATCTCCTCCGCAACCACCGCAAAGCCTTTTCCGGCCTCGCCTGCCCTTGCCGCTTCTATTGCGGCGTTTAACGCAAGAAGGTTTGTCTGTTCGGCAATACCGGAAATAGTGTCAATGATATTACCGATAAGCGCGGACTTTTCTGATAAGATTTCGATTTCTTTGGAAGCATGTTCCGTCGATTCGATATTTTCCTGGAATATTTCTGTCAATTCTTCAATGGAAGCAATACCGGTATCGTTATTTTCCTTCAATGTATTCATATGTACGACAGTGGTATTTACTTTTTCTTCGGAGACGCTGAGTTTATCGGACAGGTCGTTAAAAAGTGCAAGACTGCCCGTCACCTCCAAAGTCTGCACATCGGAATCCGATGCAATCCGTTTAGTGGTTTCGGCAATTTTCTGCGACAGACCGCTGAACGCATCCAGGGAACCGTATATATTGGCTGAGGACTCTTTCAGGTTGTCAAAAGCATCTTTGACATTATCAATTAAATCAGCCATTTTATCTTCTTTCGTTTCCACCGTTTCAAAGAGCCTGTATGTCCTCATCGAAATGACATATGCCGTCATGACGCCCAACATAAACACCAGCATAATAAAAATCCAGACAGGAAGATTGTGCATCAAAAGATAAGAACCCGGAAAAATAATCATGGCGACGGCATTTACCGCCACGGTAACAATGGCATTAACCAAAACAACCGACTTGTCGTAATAAGCAATGGACAATACCAGAATCAGAAAATATGCCTGCGTCATCGCGCCGAATTTGCCGTCATTGGCAAACACAATAACCACTGCGCCGACAACCGGCAGAATGGAAACATAAATATACTTGGCAAGCTTTCCTAATTTCTTTTCAAAGATTCGTGTCAGGATGCCGAACAAAGACATCAGGAAGACAATGGCATCCATCATTGTACCCCCTAAAAACAGCATGACAAAGGAAAACGCAACCACCGGAATGGCTGTATTCGCAAGGAACATAATCAGATTCATTTGTTTTTCTTCGTTCTGAAGTATATTCAGATTCATAATAAGCACTCCTTTTTAATCCTGCTTTTTCACCCGCAGCAGGTCGTACTTCTCCGATACCTCCGACAATGCCAGCCAGACCGTCTGCCTGGGATGGGGACAGCTTTCCATCGGCGTGAATGTCTCGTCCCACATTCCTTCCACCATGACAGACTTGTCATTTCCATCCGGTTTCATAATTTCGATACTTTCCCCTACGGAAAACTTGTTCCGCTGTTCAATGCGCACAAGCGTTTTTCCCTGAAACCCTTTGAGGGAATTATCCGTACATTCTTTTACTTCTTCCACAATTCCCAGATAAACATATTCATTGACATAGGTATTGTTATCATAAATCTGTGCGCTCTCATCCGGCTTTCCAAAATAGAATCCCGTGGTAAACTGACGGTAAGTGCATTTTGCAATCTCTTTTTTATACCAATCACGGTTCTCCCGGTATTTCTGCACCGATACAAAGTAATCGTCAATCGCCCTGCGGTATGTCCTCGCCGCCACCGCCACATACAGCGCTGTTTTCATGCGCCCCTCGATTTTAAAGCTGTTGATGCCTGCCGCAACCATCTGGGGTATATGCTCTATCATGCATAAATCCTTGGAATTAAAAATGAAGGTCCCCCGCTCATTTTCATATACAGGAAGATATTCATCCGGTCTGGTCTCTTCCACAAGGGCATATTTCCAGCGGCAGGGATGCGTGCATTCTCCTTTGTTTGCATCCCGTCCCGTAAAATAATTGCTGAGAAGGCATCTTCCGGAATAAGAAATACACATGGCTCCATGGACAAAACTTTCTATTTCCATCTCCCGGGGTATCTGCTTTCTGATTTCCGCTATCTCCCGTAAGGAAAGTTCCCTTGCGGAAACCACACGCTTTGCCCCCTGCTCCCACCAGAACCGGTATGTCTGGTAATTGGTATTGTTGGCCTGCGTGGAAATATGGATTTCCATGCCGGGACAAAGTTCCTTTGCCAGCATGAACATGCCGGGGTCAGAGATAATGAGGGCGTCCGGCGCTTCGGGCCGCATAGCGGCAAGTTCCGCAAAATAACTGCGCGCACCGTCCAAATCTTCATTGTGAGCCAGTATATTTGCCGTCACATAAACTTTTACCCCGCGGGCGTGGGCAAAGGCAATTCCCTCAGCCATTTCCTCCATGGAAAAATTTTTAGCATTTGCACGAAGTCCAAAAGCCTCTCCCCCGATATACACTGCATCCGCGCCAAAGCACACTGCTGTCTTAAGTACTTCCAGACTGCTCGCCGGAATCAAAAGTTCTGGTTTTTCTCTCATTTTATCCTCCAACCTTTACACTCAGGGCTACCCCGTCCCCCGCCTGTAAAATAACGGTTTCCAGTTCTTCACGATGGGTCAGTTCATACAGGTATTCCCGCATTCTGGAGTGAATGGTACGGTTCCTTCTGGTAACCGCAAACCGGGATTCCAGTACATCCCCGTCCTGCAGCACATTGTCCGATACCAGCAGCCCTCCTTCGGAAAGAAGCCGCATTACATCCGGTAAAAAATGAATGTACTGACCCTTGGCCGCGTCCATAAAAATCAAATCATAAGAACCCTCTAATGTTTTGAGAATATCCGCCGCATCCCCTTCCAGCAGGGTGATGCATTCTTCTTTTCCTGCCGCCTTAAAGTTCTTTTTTGCAGCGGGTATCCGTTTGTCATATTTTTCAATGGTGGTAATATGACAGCCCTTTGGCGCATATTCGCACATAAGTAACGCGGAAAAGCCCACGGCGGTTCCCACTTCCAAAATCCGCGCAGGCTTCTTTGCCGCCAGCAGAAAACGAAGCAGGCTCTGCGTCTGCGGCCGGATAATGGGTACGCCGTCCGCCTTTGCCTCCTGCTCCAAGCGGTTCAAAAAAGGCGTGTTGCCTTTATCAAACGAGTTAATAAAAGCCGCCATTCTTTCATTCGTTATCATTGTCCGTTTCCGTCTGCTCCCTCTGTCTCATCGGTTTCCTCTTTTTCCACCGCCATGACCCCCATCATTTCTTCCATGGTCATGGAAGTATTCAGGGTATATACGCCCGGCTGCAGTTTGTCCTTATAACGGGAAAGCAGGTTTTGAATATAAAACAGTCTGGCGTCTTTGATTAATCCTTTGGTTTCCAATATCTGTCCTATCTGAAGCGGACTTTTTCCCACTGTGACTTCCACAACCACATCCATGCCCGGGCTTTCCGATACCGGCGGCTCCTGAAAGACACGGTAACCGTAATCATATGCCACCACTGCCGCCTTGTAAACCAAAACGATTACAACTATTGCAAACACTACTTTCAGCACCGTTCCAAAGACGGCCGTTACCATCTGTCTGGTATTCATGTCAATGCCTCCTATACCGTCAAGTCAAAATCGAGGGATTCCGTCACCCTGATATTTATCATCTGCATCATCCTGCAAAAAGCCAGTTCCGCTGCCAGAAAATCTGCAACAAGAGGGTTTTCGCGGAATTTCTCATATTCTTGTTCAAACTCCTCCATTTTGTGGAATAATTCTTTGTCATCGCTTCGGTTCTGCATTTCATAGTTGCGGATTCTGAATTCGTCTATCTGTTCCTTGAGCTTCGGAATCCTGCTTACTTTGTCCTTTTCCCGCTCATAGTCCTGATATTCCTTTGTATTCTTAATCGCCGCATTCAGATTTTCAATTGCATCATCCAATTCCGACATTTCCATCCACCTTTCATTTGTGTTATACTTCCATAATAACAGGCAGTATCATGGGCCGGCGTTTCGTCTTTTTCCAGACATAATCGGAAAGGACTTCCTTGGTGGCCGCCTTCAACTTGCCCCAGTCCGTAATCCCCCTGTCCAGAAGTTCTTCAAGCGCATCATCCACCAGATGCCTTGCCTCCTCCATCAGCTCATCGGATTCCCTGACGTATACAAAGCCCCTGGATACAATATCCGGACCGGATACCAGCACGCCTCCCGCCCTGTCCAGAGCCATAACCACTATCAGAATACCATCTTCAGCAAGGTGCTGTCTATCCCTGAGAACCACATTTCCCACATCGCCGACGCCAAGACCGTCCACCAGTATGGAGCCGACCGGCACCCTTCCTGTCACAGACGCCTTTTCCTCGGACAGTTCCAGTACATCCCCGGAGGAAAGGATGAAAATATCCTCTTTTTCAATCCCAAGGCCTTCCGCTATCTTTGCCTGAGCCCGAAGATGCTTGTATTCCCCATGGACGGGAACAGCATACTTAGGCTTCACCAGCGTATAAATCAGCTTGATTTCCTCCTGGCAGGCATGTCCCGACACGTGGGTATCCTGAAAAATAACATCGGCCCCCTTGCGGAAAAGTTCATTGATAACCTTCGTCACTGCCTTTTCATTGCCCGGAATGGGATTGGAGGAAAAGATAACCGTATCCCCTGCGCCGATGGTAATCTTCTTGTGCATGTTGGAAGCCATCCGGGAAAGCGCTGCCATGCTCTCTCCCTGACTGCCGGTAGTAATAATAACCTGCTGCTCGTCAGGGTAATTTTTGAGCTGGTCCACATCAATCAGGGTCTTGTCCGGGATATTCAGGTATCCGAGGCTTGACGCTGTTTCAATGATATTAACCATGCTCCTGCCTTCAACCACCACTTTCCTGCCAAACTTATACGCCGTATTGATTATCTGCTGCACACGGTCTACATTGGATGCAAATGTGGCAACAAAAATACGGGTATTTTTATGGTCTGAAAACAAGGTGTCAAAAGTTCTTCCCACCGTTTTCTCGGAGGGCGTAAAACCGGGTCTCTCCGCATTGGTGGAATCACACATCAGCGCAAGAACGCCCTTCTTGCCGATTTCTGCAAAACGCTGTAAATCTATGGCGTCCCCGAAGACCGGGGTATAATCCACCTTGAAGTCCCCGGTATGGACCACCGTTCCGGCCGGTGAGTAGATGGCGAGAGCTGCCGCGTCCACAATACTGTGATTTGTTTTTATAAATTCTATCCGCAGTTTTCCAAGGGTAATAAACTGTCCGAATTTGACAATCCTTCTCCTTGTGCTTTTTTCCATATTGTGTTCTTTTAATTTATTCACTATAATGCCCATGGTCAGTTTGGTCGCATAAACAGGCACATTGACCCTGCGCAGCACATAGGGCAGGGCGCCGATATGGTCCTCATGACCGTGCGTAATGACAAATCCTTTCACTTTGTCAAGGTTCTCCTCCAGATAAGTCACATCAGGAATGACAAGGTCAATCCCCAGCATGTCATCCGCCGGAAAAGAAAGACCGCAGTCTACCACAACAATACTGTCTTCATATTCAAAGGCAGTAATGTTCATTCCAATCTGTTCCAGGCCTCCCAAAGGAATCACCTTCAGTTTGGAAACATTCATATTCTCTTTTTTCTTCAATCAATTTACCTCCATCAATTCGACAGGCAGCCAGACTTTCTGACATGGAAAATCCGACGGCAGACAATAAAAAATGTGCTCTCTTTCCATGACAATCCCTTTCGGCCGTTTTGTCATGGAAAACATCTTTCACGGATGCCGGTCATCCTGCATGGCTTTCTGCCATTTTATCTAATCCCGCAGCTGCCGCCACAGGAATAAAATCACTCTAATGTTACATCCTCCATCATGCTCTGGAATACCTGTGCAACCGCATGCAGTTCCGCTTCTTCCTCCACAATGGCATATATGCTTTCTTCTTCTCCGTCACGGGATAAGTCTTTTAAAATCAGGGCTTCCCCGTCTCCTTCTTCCTCATCCGTCACCAGAATATAATCCACGCCGCCAATCCTGGTCTGTTCCAGTACAAAAAATTCCGCCTGTTCCCCGTTTGTCCCCTCGGGACTGAATAAAATTTTTTCCACTAACCCTTCTCCTTTATGCGGCGCATGTCCAGATACCCCTGTAAGATAAAGCAGGCTGCAATCTTGTCCACATGTTCCCTGCGCTCTTCTCTCCGGATTCCCGCCTCCATCATCGCACGCTCAGCTGCCACGGTCGTCAGCCGTTCGTCCCACAACGCCACCGGCAGACCGGTTCTGCGCTCCAGCTTTTCCTGAAATTCCCTGGTCAGTTCCACCCTGACGCCTTCCGTATTGTTCATGTTTTTGGGAAACCCCAGCACAATTTCCTCTACTTCGTATTCTACAATCAGCGCTTCAATACGTGCCAGTGTCTGACGCAGCTTATTCTCCTCCTTGCGGCGGATGATTTCCACCCCCTGCGCAGTAAGGAGCAGTTCGTCACTGACTGCCACCCCGACTGTTTTTGAGCCAAAATCCAGCCCCATAATTCTCATGTATTTACCCCCACCGGTTGTTACGGATATATTCCGTCAGCAGTTCCTCCACCAGTTCATCCCTTTCCACCTTCATAATCAGGCTTCTGGCATTTTTGTGGCTGGTAATATAAGTTGGGTCACCGCTCATAATATAACCCACTATCTGATTTACCGGATTGTATCCTTTTTCTGTCAGCGCCTCATAAACCGTGGACAAAACCACCTTCACTCCGGTTTCCGGCTCCGTATCCACCCTGAAAAATTGTGTATTTCCTAAGTCCTGCATGCGACTCACTCCTTACCATTTGTATATTATCTTAAACCATTTTACTGGAAAATTCAACCTGCCATTTCTATTTTACTCCATTAAGAGCACTCCCTCATATAAAAACCCGGCAATCTTTCCCGTCGCCATATGGTTTGACAGATTTTCATTTGTCTGTTTTGCCACGCGCACATATTCCCTCGTGTGTCCGAACTGGTACCTCTCATTGTTGATTACCCTTGCGTCCTCAAACAATACTTCTTCCTCTTTCCCTATGTATGCGGCAAGAAATGCCCCTGACTGCTCCTTTTTCAGTTCCTGCAGCCTGTTGCTCCTCTCAGTCTGTACATGGCCGGGAACCTGTCCTTTCATGGAAGCCGCCGCAGTTCCCTTTCTTTTGGAATACTTGAAAATATGCATCTCATATAAGTTTACTTTATTTAAGAACGCGAAGGTTTCTTCAAACTCTTCACTTGTTTCTCCCGGAAAGCCCACAATGACATCCGTCGTAATGGCCGGGTGTGCAAAGACGTCCCGCAAGTACTCCACACATTTTAAGTATTCACCCGTCGTATAACGTCTATTCATCCTTTTTAAGGTTTCATCACATCCGCTTTGCAGGGACAAATGAAAATGAGGACATATTTTGGGCATGGACGCCAGCCTTGCCGCAGCTTCCTTTGTAATAATCCGCGGCTCCAGCGAACCAAGCCGAATCCGGCTGATTCCATCGACATCCTGTATCCTTTCCAGCAAATCAAACAGTTTGGGACTGCCCGCATAACCCCTCTGCCCATCCGTCTTTCTCTGTATGACGCTTTCTTTCCTGTTCCAGGCGCCGTCGTCAAAATCAATGCCATAGGAACTGATATGGATACCCGTCAGGACTATTTCCTTGTATCCGGCTTCTGCAAGCCCCTGCAGTTCCTCATGGATATCCTCCCACCTGCGGCTGCGCACCCGTCCCCTGGCATAGGGGATGATACAGTAGGAACAGAACTGGTTACAGCCATCCTGTATCTTAACATAGGCGCGGGTATGCCCGGCAGTCTGCTTTAGCGTCATCTCCTCATAATCACACGCGCCGTTTATATCCGTGACAAATTCCGCAAACCCTTCCGATTCCTCCCGCTGCCTTAAAAATTCATCCAGTATGAACGCAAGGTCTTTTTTCTTATTGTTTCCGACGGCAATGTCGACACCGGCTTCCCGAAGGGCCTCCTCCCCGCCGGTCTGCACATAGCATCCCACGGCAACCACCACGGCCTGCGGGTTTCTTGCCTTAGCCTGATGAAGCATCTGCCTGCTCTTTCTGTCGGCAATATTCGTGACGGTACAGGTATTTACGATGTATATATCGGCAACTTCATCAAATGGTACAATAACATAGCCTTTTTCTTGTAACATTTGTTGCATAACGTCCAGTTCGTAGGCGTTTACTTTGCATCCCAGGTTATGTAATGCTACACTTTTCATATTATTCCTTTCTAATTTTGTATTGTTTTATCATTGACTTTTGTCCCCTAACCCATTAATATGAAAGCAGAAGGTATGAAACATTCAAGGAGGTAATTACCATGAAAACAGTTCAGATTTCCTTAAACTCCATTGACAAAGTTAAATCTTTTGTTAATGATATCACAAAGTTTGATTATGATTTTGACCTGGTATCCGGCAGATACGTAATCGACGCAAAGTCCATTATGGGTATTTTCAGTTTGGACCTTTCCAAACCCATTGATTTGAATATCCATGCAGAAGAAGACATCGACGACGTATTGGCATCTTTAAAGCCTTACCTGATTTAGTCGGGTCGCTTGTACATCATTCTTTAAAGCAAAGAAAAGCAGAACACCTGGGAATTTCCTAGGTGTTCTTTTTTACCTCTGCCCCGCTTTCGGTACAGATAACCAGTTCTTTGGTTCCAAGCGCTTCTTCCACCAGTTCCCCTATCTTGTCCGACAAATTCTCTTCGTGACGGCGGATAACCTTAACATTCGGTTTCGTCACAGGATGTTTTGCTACAAATATGGTGCAGCAGTCCTCAAACGGAAGGATGGAGGTTTCATAGGTTTCTATCTTCTCCGAAACCTGCACGATTTCCTGTTTGTCAAATCCGATAAGGGGCCTGTACACCGGAAGTTCGCAGACTTCATTGGTTGCCATCAGGCTGTGCATGGTCTGGGAGGCTACCTGCCCGATGCTCTCTCCCGTTACCAGTCCGAGACAATCTGTTTCTTTTGCAATCCTTTCCGCTATGCGCATCATATACCGGCGCATAATGATTGTCAGTTCTTCATGCGGACACTTCTCATAAATATAGAGCTGTATATCCGTAAAATTGATGATATGCAGGTAAATCGGGCCTGTATAACCGGACACTATCCTGGCAAGGTCAATCACCTTCTGCTTCGCTCGTTCGCTGGTATATGGCGGCGCATGAAAATAAACGGCGTCCAGCTTTACGCCCCTCTTTGCTATCATATAACCGGCCACCGGGGAGTCAATGCCGCCGGATAACAGCAGCATCGCTTTGCCGCCTGTGCCCACGGGCATCCCTCCCGGTCCCGGAATGGTTTCGGAATAAATATATATTTTTTCCCTGACTTCAATATTCAAAAGAATATCCGGCTCATGCACATCTACATGCATGGAAGGATATGCGTCCAATATGGCTTCCCCCATATCCCTGTTGATTGTCATGGAATCCTTGGGATAATTTTTGCGCGCCCTTCTGGCCTGCACCTTAAACGTCTTGTTTTTATCCGGATATACATTGTCAAGATAGGCAATGACATCACTGCAGAGCTTTTCAAAGCCCTCGTCCTCTACATATACGACGGGACAGATTCCCGAAATACCGAATACCTTCTGCAAACGTGCGGTTGTCTCATCGAAATCAAATTCTGTCAGGGCGTCCACATAAATGCGCCCCTGGGTTTTGTGTACCAGAAATTCTCCTTCACATTTTTTCAATGCGTATTTTATCTGTGCCGCCAAAGCGTCCTCAAACAGATATCTGTTCTTCCCCTTTACGCCGATTTCGGCATATTTTATCAAAAAAGCCTTAAACATTTTTCTGCCCTCGCAATTTTACCGTCTTGTGTACCTGCGCAACATGGGAATCATATCATACATTGTCCGCAATGTATAGTCTATTTCTTCCCGGGTAGTGAATACCGACATGCTGAAACGGATGGTGGAGTCCGTAAATTCCTTGTCTAAATGAATCGCTTTTAAAGTAGCCGACGCATGGGGTTTTCTGGCGGCACAGGCGCTTCCTGCGGAAACATAAATCCCTTTATCCTCCAGCGCATGGAGCAGCACCTCGCTGCGGATTCCCCGCACGGAAATACTGATGATATGGGGGGCGCCGTCCGTACCGGCCGGCCCGTTTATCCGTATGTCGTCCACCTTACCCAATCCTGCAATAAAGTATTCTTTCAGCCCGTACAGTTTTTTGGTGTCTTCCTCAAGATGAGCGTAAAGCATTTCGGCAGCTTTTGCAAGACCCGCCACGCCCGCCACGTTTTCCGTGCCTGACCTGAGGTTTTTCTGCTGGCCTCCCCCGTAAATAATGTTATGGATTTTCACCCCGTCCCTGATATACAGGAATCCTACGCCTTTTGGCCCGTGAATCTTGTGCCCGCTGACGGAGAGCAAATCAATTCCCATCCTCTTCGGATAAATGCGGAACTTGCCAAACCCCTGAATCGCATCCACATGAAAGAGAATGCCCGGATTCATGCCGTGAATCAGCCTTCCTGCTTCTGCAATGGGTTCCACTGCACCGATTTCATTATTGGTGTGCATAATGGAAACCAGAATTGTGTCGGGCCGGATTGCTTTTCTCAAATCCTCAAGGGAAATCCTGCCCGCCTTATCCACCGGAAGATAAGTGACTTCAAATCCCTGGTCCTCCAGATAATGCATTGGCTGCAAAATAGCAGGATGTTCTATCTGTGTGGTAATCAGATGTTTCCCTGTGCGGTAATTTGCCATCGCGCAGCCTATCAGCGCCAGATTATCGGATTCCGTTCCGCCGGAGGTAAATATGATTTCTTTTTCATTTACCTTCATCAGCCCTGCCAGTGTTTCCTTCGCATACTTGATATGATTTTCTGCCTGCACGCCTTTTAGGTGCATACTGGAAGCATTTCCGTAATCTTCACACATAATCTTTGTCATAAGCTCCGCCACTTCCGGGAAGGCCCTCGTCGTAGCCGAGTTATCCAAATATACTTCCATTGTGTTTCTCCTTTTTCTTCTATCTATAAACAATATATGCGTTTATTTTTCCAACTGATACATGAGCCATGCCATCACGGTAAACCCTGCCGTTTCCGTGCGAAGAATCCTGTTTCCCAGCGTAACCGGCTCAAATCCCGACTCTTTTGCCCTTTTTATTTCCTCTTCTTCAAAACCGCCCTCCGGCCCGATAAATACGGCTATGTCAATGCCTTCCGTAATCCCTGCAAGTAACTGTTTTGTCCTGTCCATTCCCTCTGCAAGCTCATACGGTATCAGCTTCATCTCCATGGAAGCAGCCATCTCTAAAGCCTGTACAAAACCCATGGGCCTTTTTACCGCCGGCACTATCCGCCTTCTGCTCTGCTTTGCAGCAGCCTCTGCTATTGCCTGCCAGCGTTCCGTTTTCTGTTTTGCCTTTTTTTCGTCCAGCTTTACCACGCTGCGCTTTGTTTCCACCGGAATTATCTCGTATACGCCCAGTTCCACGGTCTTTTGAATAATCAGCTCCATTTTGTCCGCTTTGGGCAGTCCTTGAAACAGATGCACCCTGGCGGGCAGTTCCAATCCGTCCTCTTTGATAAACCGCAGTTCACATACCACTCTTTCTTCTTCCATCCTCAGTATCCCGCAGCGGTATTCCTTTCCGTCCACTCCGTTGCTGACGGAAATCTCCTCCCCCGGTTTCATCCTGAGAACATTTTTTATATGGTTCACATCACTGCCCTCTATATAGACAAGCTTGTCATTTATCTGGGATGGCTCTACAAAAAACTGATGCATACTTTCCTCCATGCCGAAACGCTTATAAGAAAACGACGGTTAATTTTTGCGCGCCGTTATGCTGACCCACTCTCCCTGAAAGGTGGTATCCAGCACTTCCAGACCTGCTGCCCTGACGGCCTCCTTCACAGCCTGCTCTTTGTCATCTATGATACCCGATGTGATATAGATACCGCCGCTTTTCAACTGGCTGACAATCACAGGCGTCAGGGGAATCAGGACATCCGCCAGAATGTTCGCCACCACAATATCGTAACATCCTCTTCCGACCCTTTCCTGTACTTCTTTATCCGTGATGATATTGCCAATCATCATCTGAAACTGTTCAGGATTGATGCTGTTGCTCTCACAGTTTTCCCGTACCGCTTCCACCGCGCAGGGGTCTAAGTCCGTACCGACCGCCCTTTTTGCGCCGAACATCAGGGACAGGATTGCCAGTATCCCGCTTCCCGTGCCAACGTCAAGCAATACGGTTTCCTGATTTACATATTTTCTGAGCTGTCTGATACAAAGCTGCGTCGTTTCATGCATACCTGTCCCGAAAGCCGTTCCCGGGTCGATATGCAATACAAGTTTTCCGTTATCCTCCTGCTTTATATCCTCCCACGAAGGAATCACCAGAATGTCGTCTATATAAAACTGATGGAAATACTGTTTCCAGTTGTTTATCCAGTCGATATCCTCTGTTTCGTCCACCGCAACGGTTCCTTCCCCGATATCCATGAACATGCGGATATTTTCCAGTTCTTCCCGAACCTGCTGCAATACGGCGTCCCTGTCCGTTTCTTCTCCGTTCACCGTCAGGGCGCCGTCCTCATTTTCTTCCACGAAAAAACTTAAAAAAGCAGTTCCGTCGTCTGCCGGGCCTTCCGGAAGGATGTCCACAAACATCTGCTCTTTTTCCCAAGCGGTTAACGGCACATTGTCCTCAATCTGCGCCCCCTCCAGCCCGATATCGTACAGGCTGCTGATAATAATGTCCTCCGCTTCCGTTGTCGTTTTGATTCTGAATTTAACCCACTTCATCTTACCCTCCGTATCACAACCCAAGATGATAAATAATCGCCACTGTCTTTAGAACACTGGCGATTACTCTTCTGCTTATCATTATCTGCCGCTCGGTATCATTCTTGCAATTCTGCCTGCAAATTCGTTAAAGTTCTGCGTCTGCAGGATAACGCGGCCGGGACCTACCAACCTTGTCAGGAAAAGACCTTCGCCGCCAAACAGGATATTTCCCAGTCCCTTCACCGTTTCAATCTCGTAGGAAACGCTCCTCTCAAATGCAACCACATTGCCCGTGTCCACTTTCAGGACCTCTCCCGGAGCCAGCACCCTTTCCACTTTATCCCCGTCTATCTCCAGAAAGGCCATGCCCTGTCCGGTAAGCTGCTGCAGGATAAAGCCTTCTCCGCCAAACAATCCGGCAGAAAACCTTTTTGTGAAAGTAATGCTTAATTCTACGCCTGGCTGCGCGCAGAGGAACGCTCCTTTCTGGCAAATCAATCCTCCGCAGGCGCCGATGTCCACCGGCAGGACTTCACCTGCCACCGTGGAGGCAAATGCAATATACGCCCCCGGAACCTGTGCCGTATAAGTCGCCATAAAAAGGGATTCCCCTGAAAACATCCTGCCGATGCTCTTTCCGAAACCGCCCCTCATATTGGACTGCATGGCAACGCCGTCGCTCATCCATGCCATGCCTCCTGACTGTGTGTACATAGACTCGCCCGGCGCGTCAAACTGCACTTGTACGGCGGGCATGGTGCTTCCGATAAGTTGATATCTCATTTTTTCTTTTCCTCTCTATCATATTAAAAGGGTGTCTAGTTCTCCGTTGCGGAAGGTTATGGTCTCTTCGACTTTTTCCTGTTCCCGGACGGGAAGGAAGTTACGTAGGGCAGCGGCGCGTCTGCCGCATTGGGGGCAGCGGTACATTCTGGCGTCGCAGGCATAATAGCCGGCAGGTATCTGCTCCCTTGCCGCAACGGGACGAAGATTTTTCAGATAGTAGTCTGCTTTTTTATATGAAGCGTAATGTCCTACCGTCATGGGCATCCAAAATAATTGCTGCGACACAGATGTCATATTTGTTTTGCAGCTATCACACCAGTCTGCCCGGTTCTTTTTTAATAATCCGTCAAATATTCCCATGTCCGATTCCTATGCTCCTGCCTGGGTCCTTGCCTGTGCCGTATTATATGCAGCCTTAAGGCTTTCAATCATCATATCAGCCTTGGATATGGCTTCCAGTACATAATCGCTCTTCATGCTCCAGACCTTGTTGGAGGTAAAGGTATTTACCCGAACCTTCACATCGTCCACAACAAAAAGGAAACTGACCCTGCTGGTGCCGCCCATGGTCTTTCCGTCATCCACCCACATTTTGGTAACACGGCTGGCGGGAACCATGCTGTATTGGAAAGGATTCCACTTAAATACCATGGCAATATTTCCCTGTACCACATCAACCGCTACGGTGCATCCGTCCGCGGTAAAAGTATGGTTGCGCGTAAACCCGGCCGCATCCAGTTCTGCCATCCTCTTCTGTGCCTGCTTTTTGTATATGGTGTCTGTGCCGATTACCAGCCACACGATTCCGCCAAAGAAAGCAACCATGGCAACCCCCGTTGCAACGGACACTACATTCTTGTCCTCAACCAAAGCAGAAATCAAAATACATACGGCAAAGATGACGAACGGACATAAAATGTTGATGAGCATGTAAGTAACGTCTCTTTTTTTGATTTTTTGCTGTTCCATAAATCCTCCCTCTTTGATGCAAAAAAGGCATCAATCGTATACATTTTTTTCGTTTCTATTATATCTCGGTTTCTTTCACTTCGCAATCACTTTTCATCTGTCCGGCCTTCTTCCAGCGTCCGGATATGCCGGTTTCTCCTGAACAAGAGACACACGCCGGTTCCCGCAAAAGCAATTACCAAAAACAGGAATGCTGCGCCGGAACCTTTGCCGCTCCCAAACATCCTGATTAGGACGCTGTTTTCCTGCTGCATTGCCATAATCGGTTCAAATACTTTGTCAACCAGAAAACCGCCAAGAAAATATCCAACCGGTATGGTAAAAAACTGCATGGAATTACGTACCGAGTAGATTCGCCCCTGCATCTTTTCAGGCACTTGCAGCCGCATAATGGCGTCCAGGTTCGTATTCATTAACGGTATGGTAATCCATCCGAGAAATCCGCCGATACACCAGACAAGAGGCGTCCTGCCAAGCGCCAGCAAAAAATTCTCCGTCCCCATGGAAAACAGAAGGCAGTTGCAGATAACCCGCACCCTGCTTTTCGGCCTTTTCACAAAAGAGGCAAGAATGCTTCCTGCCAGGGTAGTTGCACCGATTACCGCATTTACCAGGCCAAGCGTCCTTTCACTGCCGCCGTTGCGCGATAACATCATCGCCGGAAACGCCGCGTCGTAAATGGAAGCCACCAGATTGATAGCCGCCAGAAACATGATGAGTCCGAAAATTCCCTGCTCCCTTTTCAGGTAATCAAGCCCTTTTTTTACGGATACCCATAGCCTCTCCGGTTTTTCTGCCGCCTCTTCCCGTTCCGGAATCCTGATGCCAAACGCCAAGGTCAGAAATGCTGCCACAAAAGTGAATAAATCAAAAGCAACAATAGCGTCCATACCGCCCATACCCAGAACTGCCGTTGCAATAATGGGCGTCATAATGGAATTTAAGGAACTGGAAAAATAGCGCAGTCCTCCCACCCGCTGATAATACTTCTCAGGCAGTAACCGTGTAGTCGCCACCTCGGACGCCGGCTGCTGCACCGTATTCATGACGCCGTTAATCCCATTGATAAGATACAGATGCCAAATCTGTAACGCATCCCGTTTCAACAAAACCAGCATAGCCACCGTTGTAAGCGCCGCCAGTGTATCGCACACCAGCATGGTAATCTTTTTATTCCATCTGTCGCTGAGGGCGCCTGCAAAAATACTGAGCAGCACATACGGCGCATAAGAACTTACCATGAGCAACGCCGTCATAAGCGCCGAGCCTTTCTGCGTATAAGACCAGATTACCAATGCGTAGCTTGTCATTGCGCTTCCCAAACCGGAAAAAGACTGGGTAGACCACAAAAACAAGTAGGTTTTCATCTCTCCCAATACATGAAAGATATTATTATATTTATTATTTTTATTCATTGACCTTGCTCCTTATCATCAAATTTTCCTATTTGAATCCGCAAAGTCAGAAAGCAGCTAAACACTCCATGCAGACGCTGCCGGTCAGACTTTGCATGGAGCTGTTGCAATGCATAGGATTACACTCATGTCCTCACCTCTATTATCCGGTATATTTACTATAATACATCAAAAATTAACATATTAAAATAGGGATTTTAACACCGGAAACCAAAAATAAAAAAAAGCGCCGGATGACGGATTACCGCCATTCGATGCTTTTTCTTATTTCTTTATTCTTTTATTTCCAAAACTTTTTCTTTTTACCGCCACTGCCGTCTGGATTCTTGGGCTCATCACCGCCGGTGACGTTTTTAGAAGCATTCAGCGTGTCTCCGCATTCCGCATCAAACTGTCTGAGCAGTTCTTTTGCTTCGTGGCTCATCTTGTCAGGCACCTGCACCACAAGCGTCACATAATGGTCGCCGCGCACCTCTTTGTTGCGGAGGGTGGGAACGCCTTTGCCTTTCAGACGCACCTTGGTGTCCGTCTGGGTTCCCGGCTTCACATCATAAATAACTTTGCCGTCCACTGTGTCTATGACAATTTCACCGCCCAGCGCTGCAACGGCAAACGACATGGGAACGGTGGAATAGATATTGTAATCCTGTCTCTGGAAGATGGGATGGCGTCCCACAATGACTTCCACCAGCACATCCCCGCGGGGTCCGCCGTTGCTTCCCGGCTCTCCCAATCCCGGCAGACGCTTGCACTGGCCGTTGTCGATACCTGCCGGAATCTCCACCGCATATCGCTTGCGCATGGGGACAAAGCCCGTGCCGCGGCAATCCGGACATTTTTCCCTGATTATCTTTCCTGTTCCCTGACAGTCGGGACATGCCTGCACATTCCGTACGGTTCCGAAGAAAGACTGCTGGGTAAACACCACCTGCCCCTTGCCGCCACACTTGCTGCAGGTCTCGGGACTGGTACCTTTTTTCGCTCCGTTTCCGCCACAGGTCTTACAGGTTTCCTTAATAGTCAGTTCTATTTCTTTTTCACAGCCAAATACGGCTTCCTCAAAGGTAATACGAATGCTGGTTCGCAGGTTGGCGCCCTTCATGGGACCGGTGCCGCGCCCGCTGCTTCTTCTTCCTCCTCCGAAAATATCACCGAAAATATCGCCGAAAATATCGCTGAAGTCCGCACCGCTGAAATCAAATCCGCCGGCGCCTCCGCCTGCTCCTTCAAAGGCGGCATGGCCGAACTGGTCGTACTGGCGCCTTTTTTCCGGGTCGCTTAAGACGGCATACGCCTCCGATGCCTCCTTAAATTTTGCCTCGGCCTCCTTATCACCCGGATTTGTATCCGGGTGATATTTTTTGGCCAAAACACGGTATGCTTTTTTCAAAGCGGCATCGTCTGCATTTTTATCGACACCGAGCACCTCATAATAATCACGTTTTTGTTCTGCCATAGTTTCCGCTCCCTAAACAGCTTTATCAAAACCTGCAATTAAACTTCCCTGAAATCCCCGTCGATAATATCATCGTCCGGTGCGCTGCTGCCTGCCGAATCCGCGCTGCCCATATCGGGGCCTGCACTCTCGGCTCCCTGCGCGCCCTGCATGGATTCATACATTTTTGTGAATACGCCCTGTGCGCTGTTCATCAGTTTTTCTTTTGCAGCCTTCAGTTCATCCACGTCGCTGTCGGACATTTCCTGGTCTTTTGTTCTTTCCAAAATCGCCTTCACCGCATCGATTTCTGCCTGCACAGCCGCTTTTTCGTCTGCACTCACCTTGTCGCCCACGTCGCCCAAGGCCTTTTCGGTCTGGAATACCATTGCATCGGCGTCATTCCTTGCATCAATGGCTTCTTTGCGCTTTTTGTCCTGTGCCTCGTACTCAGCCGCTTCTTTTACAGCCTTTTCGATATCGGCATCGGACATGTTGGAGCCTGCCGTGATGGTAATGTGCTGCTCTTTGCCTGTTCCCAAATCCTTTGCAGAAACGTTTACAATACCGTTTGCATCAATGTCAAAGGTAACCTCAATCTGAGGGATTCCCCGGGGTGCGGGCGCAATGCCGTCAAGCCTGAACTGGCCGAGGGATTTATTGTCTTTTGCAAACTGCCTCTCACCCTGCAATACATTGATATCCACTGCGGACTGGTTATCTGCCGCTGTGGAAAATACCTGACTCTTTTTGGTGGGAATCGTGGTATTTCTCTCAATCAGCCTTGTAGCCACGCCGCCCATGGTCTCTATGGACAGAGACAACGGCGTTACATCCAGAAGCAGAATGTCGCCTGCACCGGCATCGCCTGCCAGTTTGCCGCCCTGAATGGATGCGCCCAGCGCAACGCATTCGTCCGGGTTCAGACTCTTGTTAGGCTCATGACCGGTCAACTGCCTTACTTTGTCCTGTACGGCAGGAATACGGGTAGAACCGCCCACTAACAGTACCTTGCCCAGGTCAGAAGAGGTAAGACCGGCATCCTTTAACGCATTCTGTACGGGAATTGCTGTCCTTTCCACTAAGTCATGTGTCAGTTCATCAAATTTTGCCCTTGTAAGGTTCATGTCGAAATGCTTAGGGCCTTCTGCCGTTGCGGTAATAAAAGGCAGGTTAATGTTGGTGGTCGTTGCGGAGGAAAGCTCTTTCTTTGCCTTTTCCGCAGCTTCTTTCAATCTCTGCATTGCCATCTTATCGCCGGAAAGGTCCACGCCTTCCTGTTTCTTAAACTCGCTTAACATCCAGTCGATAACCTTATTGTCAAAATCATCGCCGCCAAGACGGGTATCCCCGTTGGTTGCCAGTACTTCAATGACGCCGTCGCCGATTTCAATGATGGAAACATCAAATGTACCGCCGCCTAAGTCATATACCATGATTTTCTGCTCTTTTTCATTGTCAAGACCGTAAGCCAGCGCTGCTGCCGTAGGCTCGTTGATAATACGCTTTACGTCAAGGCCTGCAATCTTGCCAGCATCCTTTGTTGCCTGACGCTGCGCGTCATTAAAATATGCCGGAACCGTAATAACTGCTTCCGTAACCTTTTCTCCGAGATAATTTTCTGCATCTGCCTTCAACTTTTGAAGAATCATGGCAGAAATCTGCTGGGGAGAATATTTCTTGTCATCAATGGTGCGTCCGTGGTCCGTACCCATATCCCTCTTGATGGATGAAATGGTTTTTTCTGCGTTGGTAACTGCCTGACGCTTTGCCGGTTCACCGACAAGCCTTTCCCCTGTCTTTGTGAAAGCCACAACAGACGGCGTCGTCCTTGCTCCCTCTGTATTTGCGATAACAGCCGGCTTACCACCTTCCATTACGGCTACACAACTGTTTGTTGTTCCCAAATCGATACCAATAATTTTGCTCATAACTGCGTCCTCCTGATTTTATATAAGTTAATAGTAAATTCTTTTTACTGTGTTACGGCAACCATGCTGTGCCTTACCACCGCGTCACGGTAGGTATATCCTTTTTGCAGTTCCTGTGCCACGATTCCCGATTCAAATTCCTCACTTTCCACCTGCATCACTGCATTGTGAAATTCGGGATTAAACTCCGTGCCGACTGCCTCTATGGGTTTTACCCCCAGCTTATCCAGTTCCCCGATAAGCTGCTTGTATATCATGTTCATTCCCTCGGCAAATGCGCCGCCTTTTTCTTCCTCGGGAATGCTTGCCAGCCCTCTTTCAAAATTGTCCACAACCGGAAGGATTTTCTCGATGATACTCCTCGCGCCCACCTCATACATGGCGGCTTTTTCCTTTTCGGTGCGCTTGCGGAAGTTTTCAAATTCCGCCATCTGGCGCTTTACCCTGTCCTCCAGTTCCTCCACCTTTTGTTTGAAGGCTTCTTCCTTTTTATCCTTTTTTTGTTTTTTACCAAATCCTTTTTTTTCTTCTCCTGCCGTGTCTTCACCGCCGTCAGCAGCTTTTTCCTCCACAGACTCCCTTTCCGTTTTCTCGCTGTCCACTCCGGCGTCTGTCTCTTCCTTCGCCTGTTCTTCCTCTAAAACCTCTTTTTCCTTGTCTGCCATAAGCCATTTCCTTTCCTTCGTCTATGCCTTGCTATTTCTTTTTATACAATTCATCAAGCTGGTGCATCAGCCTTTTGAGCGTGCCGACCACCTTGTCGTAATCCATCCTTTTGGGTCCTATGATTCCTATAGTCCCCTTCATGCCCTCTTCCAATTCATAGGTAGCTGTCACCACACTGCAGTCCTTCATATTCTGGATAGGGCTTTCATCGCCGATATACACCTGAATGCCTGTGTTATTCTCATCGGCAAGCGTTTCCTGCACCAGAGTGCCAAGCGCCTGTTTTTCTTCAAACGCACTGATTAATTCGCTGGCCTTTGCGTTGTCCGCCAGTTCAGGATATTTGAAGATATTGTTGGCGCCGCTTGTATAAATCTCCAAATCCTCTTCTTCCTTGATGACCTCCGCTACCGCGTCCAGCACCTCTCCCACAATGCCGCTGTGGATACCGGCCTGCTGCTTCAGCGCCGCAATCAGCCCGAGATTAATCTCCTCAATGGGAAGACCGTTTAAATGGGTGTTTAAAAGCATGTTCAGTTTTAAAAGCGTTTCATCGTCCAGCGCCTCCGGAACATCCAGCATATGGTTTTTAATCATATTGCCTTCCACGACGATAACCGCCAGAATCTGATTTCTATCCACCCGCGAAAGCTGGATGAATTTCAGCTTGTTGCGCTGTAGCTGCGGGGCGGAAATCATGGTGGCATAATTGGTGTTCTGCGCCAGCACACGGGCTACCTGCTTTAAGAGCGCTTCCATCTTATCTTCCTTTTCCAGAAGCATCTCTTTCATTTCCTCGACTTCCCTGTCCTTTTCCTCCATCATGGTATCCACATACAGGCGGTAACCTTTATCGGAAGGAATCCTGCCCGCAGACGTATGGGGCTGAAGAATGTAACCAAGCTCCTCCAAATCCGCCATCTCATTTCGGATGGTTGCGGAACTGAGGTTCAAATCCGTATACTTGGAAATAGTCCTGCTGCCTACCGGCTCTCCGGTTTCCAGATAGTTACGAATGATTGCCTGCAGTATTTTTTTCTTCCTGTCATCAAGCTGCACCAGACGTACCTCCTTTTCACCGTATCGTATGGAAAATTTTTGTTGTTAGCACTCACTAAAAAAGAGTGCTAATATCTTCTTACCATAAAATATCACTTACCGTTACCGATGTCAACAGATTGAGTGTTAAAATTTTCTAAAATTATACTATAATTTTAGCCTTGCGAAGCACAATAAAAAGTATCAATGCAAAAGAAGTAAAAAAATAGCACAAATGGTTCCCAAAGGGAAAATGGCTACAGCCCGCATAATTACTGGAGCTGTAGCCGCTTTTTACTTTTACAGATGTCAAACTCGGGATAGTAGGACGGGAAGCCCTAATTGACTAAAATAACTCTACTCATTAACAAACTCTTTTAAGTAAACCCGGGTTCCGTCTTCGGTATAAAAAACAAAACGAATGCCTTCCAATTTAATGCCAAAGTCCATTTCAAAACTTCTGAACATAGCCGGCATCACGGATGTACGATAACTTTCCATATTGGCATCTATTTCGGTAACAAATGCTGCAATTTTATCCGTCTCAAACTCATCAGAAATATAATATTCATATACGAGAGTATTTCCATCCGCTGATATCTTTGCCGTCAACACCGAAGATGCTAACTTTTCATCTGTTTGCTCAATAAGCAATGCACCTTCTTCGGAATCCAGCCATGCCTGCAAGTTATCGTAAGATGTTTCCAAAGCAGATGCGTCATAGGTAAAATCCCGTGAATAAAGCAAAGAACCATTTATGTCCAAATAAATAATACGAACGGTTGTCAGGGGAATGCCATATACAATCCGCTGTTGTTTGATATCTGACACCACATTTTCTTCTGCGCAATCAAATAAGTAGCCAAAAATATCATCCGCTTCATCCTGAGAAGCGCGTGAATTCTCAGACTCTTCAGTATACTGGTAAGTATGAATGATTGTATCAGGCTCTTCAATGGAGATGGAAAACGTGATACCAAATCCCTCCATTGCAGAATTCATTCTATTTTCCAGTTCAATTCGCTCCTCGCTGTCATACCAATCGGCAAGTGAGGATTTCTCCCCGGAAGATATCTCTTCTTCTAAAGACATCTCTGTTTCCGGCTCCCAATCATCGATAATGTCACGTGAATATATCATGGAACCATTTGCATCCCGGATAATCAAGCAAATTGTCGTCAGGGGAATGCCATGTACATTGCGGTATGTTTCAATGTCTGACAAAAACTGTTCTTCCATACCATCAAACAAATACCCTAAAACACTATAAATATCATTCGGGGAAAACTCTGACAAATCATACGCATCGGAATATTGATAATTATAAATAATGGTATCAGGCTCTTCAATAGAAATGGTAAATGTCATTCCCGAACGTCCATATTCGGCATTAATGGCATCTTCCAGCATAATACGAGCCTCGCTGTCATACCAGTCGGCAAGCGGGGAGCTCTCTTCTTGTGCTGCCATTCCCCCTAAAGACTCATCCGTATCCGGATTCTGTTCTCCGGGCACAAACGCCCTTCCATCAACAGCCCTGTTGCCACAGGCAGTCAGGTTAAGTATCATGATAAGTGCCGCAACCAGTACCAAAAATTTCTTTTTCATTGAATCCCCTTTTAAACATAAGCTGACAAATTTACAAGTAACGAAATTATAGCACAATCATGTTCCATCAGCAATCTCTATCGCCATGAGTTTCCAAATTCCTTTTATGTGAAATAAAAATTTACTTTCACACCACATTTAATTATAATGTGTTGTATGACAGTAAATAAAAAAGAATTATCGAAGAATAAATCATACCTTAGATGCTGCTAATAAGTAAAAAAGACTGGAAGCCGACTTAGAGCAGGCAATGCAGAAAGGCAACCGGTTTATAATATACTTTAATCAGGATTACAATAGCGAGATAATTGGCAAATTACTGTTTGGGTTGATAATAAGATAAAGGAGAAATAGCAATGCAATATGCTTCAATCTATTTGGTTGTTAAGGACTTTGATAAATCTGTTTCATTTTATGAGAAAGTATTTGATATGAAGGTAAGCGCTACAAACGGAAAACGTTTCGCCATGTTTTATAATAAAGGACTTAACCTCTGTATTATGAATGGTTATTATGACAGTAAAAACCCTGGTCAGGTAGTAACCAAAGGCGAATATTGGGAGATATACGATAACTTAAGAGATATTGCGAATTGTATGAATACTCATAAGGTATTCATTAACTTAGGAGTTGAGGATTTAAAAGCAGAATATACTAGGATAAAAGAATTGAAAATTGCAGCGCAGATGACTGAAATTCGATATATAAATGTTTTTTCGCCATACTGGTATTTTACATTTATGGACCCTGACGGAAATCCTATCGAAATTACAGGCAACTATGCAGAAGAACTATGACAAATGCATGAAACAAATAAAATTGTCGATAAAACAATCAGAAAATACCGCAGTAAATCACATCGGTTTCAGATTTTTGTTGAGCCGCTCCACCATCCACGCAATTCTCTTTTCCCGTCCTGCGTCCGTCTTTGCGTCAAAATATGCTCTCGCGTAGGTTTTCTTTACCGATAAGGACATAGCCTGAAAATTTGTGCAGGCAGGCTCATAGCCCTCCAGCAGTGACAAAAGCAGGGCAATTTGTTCTTCTGTAACTTCCATGGGGTTCGGAGCGTCCCACTGGCCGTTCTTTTGGGCTTCCGCTATTTTCTTTCTGCCGAAATCAGTCATAAGTCCACGTTCTTCAAGGCTCTTGACCAATGCCTTGTTTTTTTCTGACCACTTGCTCTTCTCCCTGCGCATCGAAAAATATTTCTTATAAGTTTTATCGTCAATGCTTTGCATCTGTCCGTCAATCCATCCGAAACAAAGGGCTTCTTCCAGCGCTTCTCCCGCTTTGATGGTTTTCGGCCCGCCGGCTTTACCGAACAAAAGCCAGACGCCTTCCTTTGACAGACAATGCTCACATAGCCATTTTCTAAATTCCTCCCTGTTTCCAAATTCCAATAAATCGCTCATTGTTCCTGTCTCCTTTAATCTGTCTCATGAAAAAAAACGATATATGATTTCCTTCTTATATGTTTCTCCCGCCCTGCATACAGAGGAGGCAAAATTCTCATGGTTTATGGCGTCCGGGAAAAACTGGGGTTCAAAGCATAGTGCGTCACGGCGTCCATATATATGTCCGTTTTTCCCCCGGACATTATCCAGATAATTTGCCGAATACAACTGCATTCCCGGATAGTCGGTGGCTATCTGCATGGTGATTCCCGTCTTATCACCCAAAACCTCCGCTACGGTCCTGCACCCTTCTTTCTGACGGTTCAAAACATAATTGTGGTCATACCCCTTTGCAAGGATAAGCTGCTCATACGCCTCTTCCATATCCTGCCCGATTGTCTTTCCCATGCGAAAATCCATGGGGGTATTGATAACCGCCGCCATCTCCCCTGTGGGTATGGATTCTGCGTCCGCCGATGTAAACGAATCCGCATGAAGGGTAAGCTTATGCTGTAAAGCGCTCCCGCTTCCCTCCCCGTTCAGGTTGAAATAACTGTGGTTTGTCATATTGATAATCGTGTCCCTGTCAGGCACTGCTTCATACTGAATCTGAAAAGCCGCATCCTCAAGCAGCCTGTAAGTGACATGAAAAATAACCTCCCCCGGAAACCCCTGGTCCATATGCGGGCTCTTCAAGAAAAAAGTGACACTGTCGTCATTATATTTCTCCACTGCCCAAATGCGTTTGGAATAAGGATGTAAACCGCTGTGAAGATTGTTTCTTCCGTCGTTTTTGTCCAGTAAATACTCCCTGTCGCCTAAAAAGAACCTGCCGTTCCTGATGCGGTTGGCATTGCGTCCGACATTACAGCCCAGATAACAGCCATTGTCGTTTTCATATCCCGGGGCGTCATCGTATCCAAGCGCTATGTCCACAGGATTGCCATGCTTATCATTTACAATCAGGTTTACAAGGGAAGTGCCGTAATCGGTTACGGCAATTTCCAGTTTATCATTTTTCAGGATAAATAACTGCACGGGAGTTTTGTCGGATAAGTGTCCAAAAGGTTTTGTTTTCATACTGAGGCTTCGTTTTCCTTTCTGAATTACTAGCTTAGTCGCTTAGCCGTTGTCATTGTGCGCGTTATATTTTATAATACATTGATAAATTTCATAAAGGCATTCAGGCCTTCAGGGGTGTTTTTGAAGACGCCGGCGTCTTCGAGTACTTTTACAAATACGCGCCCTGTTTCTTCCTGTAATATGTCCATAATATTGTCTTTATTGACATCTGTATAGCAGGGAAGGAACTCTTCCGCCCAGTCGGCATGTTTGGCTATTTTTTCATTTTCCCTGATGTCTTTTCCTTCCAATATATAATCTGCAAGCAGTTCCAGCTCTTCTTTCAGCCTTGCGGGCAGGACGGCCAGTCCCATCACCTCAATCAGGCCTATGTTTTCTTTTTTGATATGGTGCAGTCCGGCATGGGGATGATATACCCCCAGCGGATGTTCTTCGGTCGTGATATTGTTGCGCAGCGCAAGGTCCAGTTCATATACGCCGTCCCTGCATCTTGCTATCGGCGTTATGGTATTGTGGGGTTCATTATCGGTTTCGGCATAGATAAAGGCATCTTCATCCGTATAGGCGCGCCAGCAGGATAAAATATGGTCTGCCAGTTCCACCAGCCTGTCACTGTCTGCCGATTGCAGGCGAATCACGGACAGGGGCCAGTGCAGAATGGCGCAGTCCACGTCAGAGAACCCCTCCACCGTAAAATGACGCACGATACCGGCTCTTGCCATGGCAAAGGTATAATTTCCTCCCTGAAAGTGGTCGTGGCTTAAAATGGAGCCGCCTACAATAGGCAAATCCGCATTGGAACCGAGAAAATAATGGGGAAACAGTTTTATAAAGTCAAACAATTTTTTGAAGGTTGCACGTTCTATTTTCATGGGGACATGCCGGCCGTTAAACACAATGCAATGTTCATTGTAGTATACATAGGGAGAATATTGAAATCCCCATTCGGCATCATCAATCGTTACCCGCACAATGCGGTGGTTTTGCCTGGCGGGATGCGTCATGGCGCCTGCATAGCCTTCGTTTTCCATGCAGAGCAGGCATTTGGGGTAAGTGGACGCGGTCATGGTTTTTGCCGCAGCAATAGCCTTCGGGTCCTTTTCCGGCTTGGACAGATTGATTGTGATATCCATCTCGCCATATGGGGAAGACACGCGCCATTTTACATCTTTTGCAATTCTGCTTCTTCTGATATAATTGGTGTCCTGACTGAATTGATAGTAGAAATCCGCTGCTTTCTTTGGCGAGTCCTGATACATGTTCCAAAACCGTTCTGCAAATTGGGAAGGACGGGGCATAATGCAGTTCATTAATCTGGTGTCAAACAAATCCCTTCCGGTGACGCCGTCCTCAGCCAGACCCATCCTGCAGGCTTCATTCAAAAGCGCTTCCAGCGTTTCGTCCAGACAGATTTCCCCTTCCGGCAGGGGAGGATTGGTAAAATCGCTTTTACCGAATATCTCCAACAGCATATTGGTGGAATAATACCGTTCCTCTTCCGGAATCAATCCCCTGTCAATGCCGTACTGTACCAGTTTTTTTATATTCACATCCAGCATACACGCCGCCCCCTTTCCCCTTTTTATGCAAACACCTGAAGTCCGCCGTATTTTCTGATTTTCAGTACATGGCAGGCGCCTTCGCCGAAAATGCCCTCCAATGTCTTTTTATATTCCGGGACAAATTCATCCTTTACAAACGCCTGTATCGTACCGGCAAATCCGCCGCCATGCACGCGGCAGACGCCTTTTTCCTTTAAAATATTTTCACTGACTGCAAGCCCGACTGCTACAGGCTGGTTTTGGCAGTCACGGTTGGAATAAATATTTTGCAGATATTTAAAGGAAGAATCTCCCGACTCTTTCACTGTCTTTAAGAAACCCTGGAAATCATCCGACTTCAGCGCTTCCACCTCTTTCCTGACCCTTTCGTTTTCCCCGAAAAAGTGCATTGCCCTTAAAACAGAACGGTTTCCCGCTTTTTTGTATATTTCGGGAAGCTTCTCAAAAAAAGCTTTTTCGGGAACCTCTCCCAGAACCCCGCATCCAAACAAAGCGGCGACTTCCTTCATCTCGGCAGGAATCCGGGCATAGTCGTCGGTAAGGTCTGCATGGGAACCCTTAGTATCCACAATGCAGAGACTGTAAGCCTTCTTTTCCATGTCATACTCTACTTTTTCCACGGCAGGACTGCCGAGGTTTTTGAAATCAATATATACTATACTGCCCACGGAAGAAGCCATCTGGTCCATAAGGCCGCACGGTTTCCCAAAATAAACGTTCTCCGCATACTGGCCCAGAATGGCAATCTCCACGGGAGAAACCTTTCCCTGATTAAAAAGCCCTGAAAGAATGGCACCGATTACCGTCTCAAAAGCGGCCGAGGAAGAAAGCCCTGCCCCGCTTAACACATTGCTCGTCACATAAGCCTTAAAAGGACCTATTTCATGCCCATGCTCTTTCATGCCCTTTGCCATTCCCCGCACCAACGCTGCCGTTGTGCCATACTCCGATTCCTTTACCTCCAGTTCGCTAAGGTCAATGCTTACAGGCTTATATCCTTCCGAAATCAGTTCAATTTTGTTTTCCCTGTTATGGCCTGCCACGGCAATGGTATCCATATTTACGGAAGCGGCCAGCACCATGCCGTGCTGGTGGTCCGTATGGTTACCGCCGATTTCCGTCCTGCCGGGCGCACTGTAAACCTCCACGTCCCCGGCGCCAAACAATTCCACATATCTTTTTAAGGCCTCCTGATAACGGATGCTCTGCGCCTCTGCCTCACTTTCATTTGCAGCGTAAATTTCCGCCAGACGATTGTCCTGCAGTCCGTTCCGCAATTCCTGCATCAAAATATCCACGTTCTTCATCCGCCCGCCCTCCGTTTACTGTCCTATTATTTCCAGGTAGCCGTCAGCACGTGCTCTCCTGTCATCTGCACTATACTCTCTTCTGTAATAATGGCGCCGCTGTATTCCCAGCCCGCAAAGGTTTTTCCTTCCATGGCGGGAACAGGAAGTTCACCGTAAGCCTCTCCAAAGACCACCTGTTTATCCTCCATCTGCCCGCCGCCGTTACTGTCAAATTTAACGGTGATTGCCGCAGGCGTCCAATGCGCCTGCAGCGTCACATCACCCGTTACCTGTCTGGAAGAAAAATCCCATAAAAATTCCATGTCCCCTTCCGAAGCGAACCATCCGGCAAATTCATATCCGGGTTTATACGGATTATCCGGTTCCTGCACAAGCTCTCCATGCCTGAGTTTTTGCGCTTCCACTTCACTGCCGCCACCGGTGTCAAAGCTGACTGTAAAACCTCCGTTTATCGTAAAGTAAACAATCATACACAGGACGGTTACCACCAGTACGCAAATTAAGCCGTCCAATACGCGAATCGGAACATCCTTGCTGCCGTAAATTCCCCTGCCAAACCATTTTCCCTTCGGTTTTGCCTGCTCCTGCTGCCCCGGCTGTTCCTTTGCTTCCTGCTGCTCTTCCATATGGCTTCCTCCTCCTGCGACTTGCTGTTATTTACGGACAAGATATTTTCTCATATCGATTGCGCACGCTACCAGAATGATAAGTCCTTTTACCACAAACTGCATACTGGAATTGATGGACAGGAAATTCAACGCCACGAAGATGATACGCAGCAGGAATACGCCCAAAACCACGCCGCCGATTTTACCGGTACCGCCTACAAAGGATACGCCGCCGATTACACAGGCTGCAATGGCGTCACACTCGTAGTTTAAGCCGGTGCCTGCCGAGTTGGAGCCGATACGGGCGGACTCGATAAATCCTGTAATACCGTACATAACGCCGGCAAGGGTATGTACCAGAATCGTCGTCTTCATGACATTGACGCCGGATACCTTGGCTGCCTCCGGATTGGAGCCCACTGCAAACATGTTTTTGCCAAAGGTGGTTTTATTCCAGATAAACCACATAATGATAACAATCAGACAGGCGAACCAGACATAATTCGGAATCGATACCTTTGCGCCTCCCGCGTTAAAGGACACAATGCTTCCCTTTACCACATCGTTAAAATGCTTATCAAGACCGGATAAAGGCTGACCGTTGTTGCCGTTAATCATGATGTACATCAATAAAAGACCATACACAATAAGCTGCGTCGCCAGCGTCACGATAAAGGGGTGAAGCTGGAATTTCGCCACGAAAAACCCATTGACCCATCCTACAATACCGCCCACAATCATTACAGCCAGAATAACCAGGGGAATCGGCAGAACAGGCAGGTTGGGGAACATCTTGGTGGCATAGTCCACAGACTGCATCAGGGATGCCGTGATACATGCCGTAAGTCCTACCACACGCCCGGCAGACAAGTCCGTACCGGTCAGCACGATACATCCCGCAATACCGCAGGCAATCGGCAGGTTTGCCGCCACAAGTGAAATAATTGTCACGATTGCCGGCGCGGAAAGAAAGTTATTGTTTCTTATGTAAGTATAGATTATGGCAATGAAAAGCAGAATATACAGCGCATTATTCAGGAAAAATTCCTTCCAGTAATTCTTCTTGTCTCTGCTGTCAAGGCTTTTATAGTTTGCAAACCCCTGTTTCACGCCGTTAATTTTTTTCTGAAAAGCTTTACTGGGATTCATACACGTTTCCTCCTATACATATTTTGCGGCAAGGGACATAATCTCCTCCTGCGTGGTATTTTTTGCATCCACTTCTCCTGCCAGCCTGCCGCCGCTCATTACCAGAATACGGTCGCACACGCCCAAAAGCTCCGGCATTTCAGAAGATACCATTAGTACCACCTTACCCTTGTTTGCCAAATCTATGATTAGCTGGTATATCTCATACTTGGCGCCTACGTCTATTCCCCTGGTAGGCTCATCCAGCATCAATACCTCCGGCTCCGTGAGCAGCCACCTTCCCAAAATAACCTTCTGCTGGTTGCCGCCGGAAAGGGAACGTATCTTTGTCTTCTGGGAAGGCGTCTTAATTTTCATGGCGTCAACTGACCATGCGGTATCCTTCTCCATGGATTTGTCGCTGAGATAAAACCCTGCTTTTTTATGCTTTTTCAGGCTGGAAATAACCGTGTTTTCCTGAATGTTTAAAATGCTGAAAATACCGGTTGCCCGGCGTTCCTCCGTCAGCATGGCAAAACCGTTTTTGATGGACTCCCTTGCATTCCTGTTTTGAATCACCCTGCCGTCCAGCTTGATGACGCCGTCCTTTCTGGTGGCAATGCCGAAAATATTTTCAAGCGTTTCTGTCCGGCCGCTTCCGTCGAGTCCTGCCAGACCCACGATTTCACCCTTTCTTGCCTGAAAGGAAACACCCTTTAACAGGGAGTACATTGCCGTGAGGTTTTCCACCTCCAAGGCCACTTCTCCCGGCTTATTGGTCTTTGGGGGAAACTGGTTCGTCAGTTCACGCCCTACCATAAGCTTGATAATCTGGTCCGTCGTCAGGCTTTCCGCCGGCTCTGTTGCAACCCAGGTGCCGTCCCTCATCACCGTCACCTCGTCTGCAATCCTTAAAATCTCCGCCATCTTGTGGGAGATATAGATAATGCCGCAGCCCCTGTCACGAAGCATGTTAATAATCTTAAAGAGATGTTCCACCTCTTCTTCCGTCAGGGAGGAAGTAGGCTCGTCAAACACAATCACCTTACTGTTATAAGAAACCGCCTTGGCAATCTCCACCATCTGCCTTTGCGACACCGGCATGGTGCTCATAATCCTTTTAGGGTCCACCGATATGCCCAGTTCTTCAAATACCTTTGTGGTATCCTCGAACATTTTATGCTCATTGACCATGACGCCGCCCACTTTGGGATACCGCCCCAGCCAGATATTATCCATGACATTGCGCTTCAGCGCCTGGTTCAATTCCTGATGAACCATGGCCACGCCGTTGTCCAGCGCTTCCCTGGAACTTTTGAAGTTCACTTCCTTACCTTCCAGCACAATGCTTCCGGAATCCTTGCTGTAGATGCCGAACAGGCACTTCATCAAGGTGGATTTCCCTGCCCCGTTCTCTCCCATAAGGGCATGGACAGTACCCTTTTTTACTGTCAGGGATACATGGTCCAGTGCCTTTACGCCGGGGAATTCCTTGCATATGTCCGTCATCTGTAACAACACTTCTCGCTCCATATGCATCCTCCTTACTCGCTGTTTCTGTTTTATTGTAAAAACCGTCGACCGTTAAAAAAGCAGCGGCTGCCACTCTGAACAGCCGCCCTTTCTTCATTTCTTTAACATCATTCTCCGGTATATGCTGCATACGGGATGAAAATCTTGTTGCTTACATTCGGGGAAATGTTGTAGTTGCCGGTGTCAGCCATCACATCTTTGCCCGCCTGCACATTTTTAACCAGATAAGCAATACAGCTTGCCATGCCTTCCGCATCCTGCTTGATGGTTCCTGTCATCTTGCCGTCAGCAATCAGCTGTTTTGCAGCATCGGTTGCGTCTACGCCGAATACGGGAATCGTGGTGCAGTCTTCTGTTCCGAGATTGTATCCCCTGTCGTTCAAAGCTGATATAGCGCCTTCTGCCATACCGTCATTGTTGCAGATAACAAGCTCTATCATATTGCCTGAGGACTCATTGTACTGTGACAGGTTGGTTGTCATATAATCGTTTGCTGCCGTTGCGGACCATGCGCCTGCCTGGTCAACCTGGAATTTATCCGAATTGGAAGCGTCAAAGTACTCAAGCGCCGGTTTGCCTGCCCCGGTAATCACTGCATCTGCATCCTCAACACCAAATTGTGTACGGTAAATTGCTTCTACGTTTCCTAACTCACCCATGAACATGGCATAGCTGATTTTGCCGTCGCCGTTCAAATCAATGGTATCAAAGTTAGCAACTACATAATCGCCAATCATCTTGCCCTGCATATGGCCTGCTTCAGGAGCATCCGTACCTACAAACGCCAGTTTGTCATAGCTTCCGAGCACCTTGCCTTCATCTTCGTCGGACTCAACCGCACGGTTAAAGAAAATAACCGGAATGCCTGCTGCCCTTGCCTTCTCCACAATCGCCGAAGATGCATCCACAGAACCGGATGTTACAAGGTTTACAACCAGAAGGTTGCTGCCCTGGCTGATTGCGGTGTCAATCTGCTCGTTCTGTGTGGTCTGGTTGTTGTTGCCGTCATAGTTCTGGAAATCAACCCCGGCATCCGTCAACGCTTTGTCAAGAGCCGTACGTACGCTGGCAATGTATGTATCGCTGTAAGTATAATAGAAAACACTTACCTTAAACTTGCCGTTGCCGCCATTGCCGCATGCCGTAAGCGACAGCATCATAATCCCCACCAGAATAATTGATAAAAACTTTTTCATTATAATATACCTCCTTTTCCATACCTCCGGAAGACCCCTCCCTTCGGTTGATAAATTTATTATAGGAAAGTATATTCAGAAAAGATATGCAAATATTTACTCTTTTTGTTCAAATATTTAATCTTTTTTACTTACATTTATTCGTCAAACACAAACAGAACCTTCTGATACTCCGGTTCAAACATGTTTTCACGCGTGATGATGGTGGTCGCCGTATCCACCTTCTCCTGCTCCACATTGTTCCCGTTTGCAAGCACGGCTGCCGTCTCCACTCCCAGATACCCCATCGCATAGGGATTCTGTACAATCAGGGCGTCCACCTCCCCTGTCTCCAGCATACCCACCGTCACTGCATTGGAATCGAATGCAACCACGTGTATGTCATCAGATGCTTCCAAATCCCGGATAGCCCACCCCACGCCCAGGCTTGTCCATTCATTAAAAGTTACAATAACATTAATCTCGGGATTTTCTTTTAGCAGCTCCTTTGTGCCCTCCCTGGCATCCTCCATGGTAGATAAGACGTTGATTGTGATAATTTCTTTCACCCTCCCGTTTTCCTCCATGACCTCACGAAATCCCTGTTCCCGCTGCTGCCCGTTGGCAGTGTGTACATCATAATTTACAATGCCCACATACAATTCCTCATCATCGGCATAAAGCGCCGCCTCAGCCGCCTGCCTGCCCGCCTCGACATTATCCGTCCCAATCCGGCAGCTTACATAGGCGCTGTTTACATCACTGTCAATGATTACGATTTTAACTCCGCGCTGCGCCGCCTCGTCAATTGCCTGTGCATTTGCGTCGTAATCCACCGCCGAAAACACAATGACTTCGGCGCCGTTGTCAACCGCCTGCCTGACCAGCTCGTTTTGCTGCTCATAATCTTCTTCTGAATCCGCCCCCTCGGTCGTGATATTCAGATTATATTCCGTTGCCGCCGCTCCTGCTCCGGCAAAAACCGACTTCCAGAAAGTGCTCTCGGTAGACTTGGTGATGACTGCAATATAGGGCTTATGGTTCTTTGCACTGCTGCAGCCTCCAAGCAACAGGATGCATATCCCTGCAAGACAGGAAAAAAGAATTTTCTTAAGCTTTCCCATGAGCTACCTCCTCTCCACGCCTGTCTCTTTGTTTTTCACCGCGCCGGTATACGTTTCCACATCTTCTTTTTTCAGCTTAGGCATACGAATCTTCACCTTAGTACCCACGTCCGGCTCACTCTCAATCATTATGCCGTAATCTTCGCCAAAATAAATCTTTATCCTGTCGTTCACATTTTTAATGCCTATTCCCGAAACGTCTCCCGGTTCTTTTTGCAGGATGGAATGACACTGCTCCTTTGTCATTCCCACGCCGTTATCCTCCACCTCAAGAACAACGTCGTCCTCCTCACCGTAAACCCGGACCACAATATGCCCTTCATCCACCATACGGTCCAGTCCGTGGTAGATGGCATTTTCTATAATGGGCTGCAGGGTTATCTTGTTGCAGTAATACCCCAGGCACTCCTCTTCTACCTGAAAGTCATAGGTAAACTGGTTTTTATAGCGGAAATTCTGTATCTTAAGGTAGTTTCCCGCGTGTTCCAGCTCTTTTTCAATCGTTATCAGTTCGTGGCCCCTGCTGATACTGATTCTGAAAAGCTTCGCCAGCGCATTGACCATTTCCACCGCATCCCGGCTTCTCTCTTCTTCGCACAGCCAGCCGATGGCGTCAAGCGTGTTGTAGAGAAAATGCGGGTTAATCTGCGCCTGCAGGGCTTTCAGTTCCGTCTTGCGCAGGGAGATTTCTTCCTGCCTGACCCTGTTCATAAGGTCCTGTATCTGCCTGACCATATGGTCGAATGACTGGGAAAGGGCTTGTATCTCCTTGCTTCCCCCTTTGGCCCGGTAAGAAAAATTTTCCGCATTTTTTTCAAATTCGCCCATGGCGTTTACAAGCCTCTGGATGGGCCTCGATACCATGCAGGACATACTGTAGCTGCAAAGCAGCGTTACCAGCAGGACGATTACCAGTATCATCACCGAAAGGCCCGCCACCTCCCGTTCTTTTGCAGTTACAAGTTCATGAAAATAACTGACGCCCACCACGCGCCATCCGCAGTTTTCCAGCGTCCTTACCGTAAAGATAATTTCATTTTCTTCATAAGAGCCATCCGCCCGGCTGCACATCTTTGCCGCAGGTTCTTTTTTCAGCCCTGAATAGAGAAGCTGCTGCTGCGGATGATAAATGATTTCTCCCCCGTCGTCCATGATAAAGCAGTAACCGTGCCGTCCGATTCCCACCTCGTCCACATAATCGGATATTTTGGAAAAACGGATATCAATGACCACCCTGTTTCTGCGGCCGTCCTTATCTCCCATTTCCTGAAGCACGGACACCACCCACGGATACTCATCCTGTAAAAGCGTTTCCACATGGGGCTGGGAAATATAAATCATCCCCTCCTCATAAGCCTCCTCTTCCACATAGGATAAATTCTGGAGGTAATTTTCCTTCAGGACGCTGCTTCCCGTGTATGCATTACACAGACTGCCGTCTTCATCATAAATATAAATTGCCACCAAATCGGAACGCACTTCCGTCAAGGCTGTCAGGATATCCTCCTGTTCCTTTCTTTCCTGCCGGTAGCTTTCCTCAATAAGGTTCATAATCTCCTTCATATCATCAATATAGTTTCCCACTGTATTGGACACCTGGACAACTGCCTGTTCGCTGTTTGTCACAGCGCTCTGTTCCATGCTGTTTACATAGACCGACAAAAAAACGAACGCCGTACAGATAACGATGATGCCGACCATGGCTGCCACCAATATGGTAATGATAAAGGAAAGAGAAAAATTTTTGTTTTTCATATGATGTCCACCTGTATTTGCTGACGCATCTGGTTGGGCGAAACGCCGCAGAATTTTTTGAAACAATAGCTGAAATAATGCTGGTCGCTGTAACCGCACCTTTCCGCTATTTCCCTTACCTTCATGGAAGTTCCCATAACAAGCTCCCTTGCGCTTTCTATCCGCTTCTTCGTCAGGGAGTCAATAAAACTCATGCCGGTTTCCTTTTTAATAAGGGCGCTCAAATAGTTGGGGCTGACGCTAATCCGGCTGCTGACGCCTATTAAGGACAATTCTGAATCCGCATATTCCTTTTCAATGATGTGCATGGCCTGCTCGCACAATATCTGGCTGCTCTTCTTTTTCCCCGCATTGATTACTTCCCTTGCCTCCATGCACAGTTCCGTAAACTGCTCCTTCATCTCCTGATAAGAGCCTTTGGGATAACAAAATTTCTGCAGCACGGTAATCTCATTTGTCACCGCATGGACAAGCCTGAACACGGAGGACATAGTCTGTATCATCAGAATCCTGAGTTTTATCTGGGCATGCTCCTCCCCCATATCACTGTAAATTTTCCCCAGACAGGCCTCCAGTTCTTCTCTCGTGCCGCTTCGTATCAGATTCTCCAGTTCTGCCACGGTTTCCTGCACACCGGCCATATCACCCGTTGACATGCGCTCTTCATCTGCAATGTAATGAATGCCGCTTTCCCCTACGCGCCCGTAGCCGAGCGCCCCCATGGCGTCCCCATACGCTTCATGGCACTCCACAAGATGCTCCTGTATCCGGCTCACTCCTATCGTACATTTCATTCCGAGGATACGCTCCGTACTCTGCACAATATCCTTAACCATAATGTGCAGGTATTTTTCAAAAGCGCCCCTTGTAGCCAGCAGCAGGGAAATAATCCTGCCTTCCATATAAAAGCTGTAGTATCCCACATACTTCTTCAGTATCATATCCACGGAATGCACAAGCTCGGCGCTGGTCCGGTTCTTTCCCTGCGCATCCTGCAGGGAAACCGCAAGCACCACATACTGGAAGGAATGGTTTTTATTCCGAATCAGACCGCAGGTAAACGCCCTTTCCTGCATCAGCGCTTCCCTGTCCATATCATCCGTTTTCCCATAACTGTCCAGAAGCAGGGGCAGGACAAATTCATGGACGTTTGTCATCTCCTGCTTACGGGATTCAAATTCTTCAAAGACATAATCTATCTTTTTCTTAATTTCCTGAAGCTGCTTTGTGAGGTCCGCCATTGTAATCGGCTTTAACATGTAACTGATAATATTGTACTGTATTGCCTGCTGGGCATAAGAAAACTCATCGAACCCGCTCAGGAATGCAATCTGTGTGGCGGGCCTGATTTCCCTGACCTGCCTTGCCAGTTCAATGCCCGATACAAACGGCATTCGGATATCTGTCAAAAGCAGGTCGGGCTGCTTCTGTTCCACCTGCTCCAACGCCTCAATACCGTTTTCCGCCTCCCCCACTACCTCAAATCCAATCTCTTCCCAGTTAATCCTGTTGATAATGCCCTTGCGCAATTCCTCTTCATCGTCTGCCACTACCACGGTATACATGCTTTTCCAACCTTTCTTTAGAAAAAAAAATCCTATCGACAGTATCAGTTAAAAAACTGTCCGCTGTCGATAGGAATAGCGCCGTATTATGTATCACGGTTAGATATAGAAACTTCCTGCTTCCTTGCCATTGATAACATAATATGCCATGCCGTCTTCGGGCTTAACATACAGTTCCACGCTCTTAAAGTCCATTGCTTTCTGCTTCAAATCGTATTTCCAGACATCCTTTGCAATTTTTACCAAATCTTCCGTAGTATAAGATTTGCCGCCGAACTGTACGTTCATGCTTACTTTTACTTCTTCTTTGGCTGCTCTCTTTGCTGCCGGTTTCTTTGCTGCTGTCTTGGTCTTGGCTGCCCTCTTCGGCGTTGCCTTTTCCTCTTTAACAGCTGCTGCTTCCTTCACTGCCGCTTTCTTTTCTTCTCCTGCGGGTGCTGCCTTTATCTCTTCTGCCTTAACGGGTGCAGTCTTTACCTCAGCGGTTGTTTCCTTGGTTACTGTCTTCTTTGTTGTTGCCATGTAAGCTTCTCCCTTCGATATCTATGGCATTCCATGATGCCAAATCTTTCCATCTCCTCACAGAAAACATAAAAATAATCTCCTGTGCTTCCTGCATTTACAGTTTAGTGCATAAACTTTGAATTGTCAACTATTATGCCACATTTGCTTGATATTTAACGAAAAAACAGAAAATAAATAATAACAATCAGCCCCAAAATAATCCTGTACCACCCGAATATTTTGAAATCATGTTTTTTGATATAGGAAAGCAGGAATTTAATTACGACCACGGAAACCGCAAATGCCACTGCCATTGCCACCAGAAGCGCCGCCAGTTCAACAGGCTTAAAATCGAACCCGAACTTAACCACTTTTAAAAGACTTGCCCCGAACATAACCGGAATTGCAAGGAAAAACGTAAACTCCGCTGCGACAGGACGGGAAATGCCAATCAGCAGCGCACCGATAATGGTAGCCCCTGAACGGGAGGTGCCGGGAAAAACCGCCGCAATCAACTGGAACACGCCTATCATCAATGCCGCCTGGTAACTGATTTGGGACAGCTCTGTCACCGCCGGATTTTTTCCTTTATTCCAGTTTTCAATAAGAATAAAGGCGATACCGAAAACAATCAGCGCGCCCGCCACCACATACCAGTGGTAAAACATGGCGTCCAGCACATCATCAAACCAAAGGCCGATGACTGCCGCCGGAATACATGCCACCAGAATTTTAAACCACAGGCTCATCACATCCATTCTGACATAAGCAAGCAGCCCTGTGTTTTTAAAACCGTTGCCTTTCCTGCAAAACGGCCAGATTTCTTTTATAAAAAGCACCACCACCGCCAGTATGGCGCCAAGCTGGATAACCACTTCAAACATTCCGAAAAAGTCATCGGAAACATTCTCAAATTTAATAAACTCCTCCAACAGAATCAGATGCCCCGTACTGCTGATGGGAAGCCACTCCGTAATGCCTTCCACAATCCCAAAAATAACTGCTTTGATAATATCTAACATGTCACCCTCCTTTAAGACTCCAGATAGTTTTGAAGAACTTCAAAACATTCCTGCGCATCCCTGTACCCTTCTTCATACAACGCTTTCATTTTTTCGGCATCCCGCTCTATCCGTCCGACATCGCTTTTTTTCTTTGGCCGGATTACAAATGCCTGACCGTTTTCCTGTTGCTTTTCCAGAAATGCCATCGTGTCGTTGTAAGTGATATGCCTTTTCGCCATCAACTCATATACCTTGGGATACTTCAGGTAACGCAGCTTCAATAATCCCAACTGTGAAGAGGGTTTCCTCACAAAACCTTCCTCTTTGGTCAGAATCACCACGTTTTTTCTGTTTCCGTCCAGAATGGACTTGCGGATGGGGATGGCATCCGAAATGCCGCCGTCCAGGTAAAGGCTGCCGCCTATTTTTACGTTTCTCGATACCAGAGGCAGGGACGCCGACGCACGGACTGCATCCATGTCAGCCTTCATATCCCTTATCCTGAGATACTCCGGCATTCCCGTGACAATATTAGTAACCACCGCATACGCCCTGCCTTCATACCTGTCAAAAGCTTCATAGTCGTAAGGATTCAGATATTCCGGAATCAGATGGTAAGCAGTCCCTACATTAAACAAATCCCCGGTAGTCAGAAGGCTTTGCACGCTGCAATATTTTTTGCTGTCCAGATAATCAATACTGATGTCCAGGGCCCTTCCCCTCTGGCCTGACAGATAACTGCACATATGGCACGCTCCTGCCGAAACCCCATAGACATTGGAAAATTCGATTCCCTTATCCATAAAAAAATCCAGTACGCCGGCGGTATAGATTCCCTTCATCCCTCCGCCTTCCAAAACAAGTCCTGCCTGATACATAAACTCCCTCTTTTCTGATAACTTAACCCTTTTTTCAATACTCCGATGTTACAAATTTTCTGAGCGCTTTCAGGGAACGCTCCACCTTTTCGGTGTCAATGCAGTATGCCATGCGGAAATGACCGGGACAGCCGAAAGTGTCCGACGGCACAAGCACCAAATCATACTTTAACGCTTTCTCACAAAATACCTTTGCATCCTCCTCCAGCGCCCTTGGAAAAATATAAAAAGTACCGCCCGGCTTCACGCATTGGAATCCCAATGCCTTCAGTTCTTTATATAATATGTTCATATTGGTTTCATATACGGAAAGTTCCGCCGTCTTTTCAAGAACCTCCGCCACGGCAAGCTGAATAATGGAAGGCGGACAGTTGTGTCCGATTCCCCTTGAAATCTGCCCGCACATCTGTATCATGTCCTTTGCGTCCCGGCAGGCGGGATTAATGGCAACATAACCGATTCTTTCTCCCGGTAGCGACAGGGATTTGGAAAAACTGTAACACATAATCGTGTTGTCATAAAATGAGGAAACACAGGGCGCCTCCACGCCGTCAAATACAATCTCCCGATAAGGCTCATCGGAAATCAGGTAAATGTCATGTCCGTATTCCTCAGATTTTTCAAGCAGCACATCTGCAAGTTTTTTAAGCGTCTTTGCAGAGTAAACCGCACCCGACGGATTGTTGGGCGTATTGATAAGCACCGCCATGGTTTTGGGGGAAAGCATCTCTTCAAATGCCGCAAAGTTAATCTGGAAATCCTCCGTATCCGCAGGCACCACCTTCAACACCGCGCCTGTCAAATCCACATAGGGATGATATTCAGGAAAGAACGGTGCAAATGTCAATACTTCATCTCCCGCCTCCGTCACCAGCCTGAAGGCATGGGCAAGGGCGCCCGCTGCTCCGCTGGCCATGAAAATATGCTCTGCCCGGTAAGGAATCCCGAATCTTTTTTCCAGCGACGCCGCAATTTTTTCACGCACGGACGTAATGCCCAGACTCGGACTGTAACCGTGCAGTTCCATGGGATTTTTATGCTGCAGGAAATCAACCATGGTATCCGTAAATTCTCTTGGAACAGGAACGGAAGGATTGCCGAGGCTGTAGTCAAACACATTCTCGTATCCGATTTCCTTTCCCCTTGCAGTGGCAAACTCTGACAACTGCCTGATTACAGACTTTCCAGAAAGCATATCTTTATATTTTTGTACCGGCATTCTGCTCCTCCTCTAATAAAAATCCTCCACCTTGCGGCGGAGGACTAAACATTCTTTGAGTGGTAAATCCTTCGTACCTAAATACTAACAAGGACCTTTGCGAAAGTCAATACCAATTCCCGCATTTTGCATTGCGGGAGCGCGTCCTGTTGGAACAAATGCACGCCGGGGCTGCCGCAATGCAAAATGCGGAAACGCTGTTCAATTCTTACGTTCCGGTGCCTGAGTATTTTCTTGCGCCCAGCATCCAGAATTTATAGGATAAATAGAAGAATACAACCCCGAATACCGGCGCCAGCCATGTCAGCACCGGGATTTCGTTAGGACGCATAATCACCAGGCTGGGATAATAGGCAATAAACGCAATCGGTATGATAAAGGTAAAAATAAACCGGAATCCTTTACTGAAAATAGTCACAGGATACTTGGCATAATCCCTGAACTTACTCATGGTTCCGATTAGGAAGCCTGTATTTACCAGAAAGAAGCTTACTGCCGCAGTAAAATTCATGATACCGATAAAGAACAAAGACGCCACTATCAAAGCAATCAAAAGTTCCAGGATAATAATCAGCGATACCGGAAGCTGCAATTTATTCCATGCAAATATTAATGTCCCGATTCCTATCGCAAGCTGCCCCAGCCCCTTGATATCAAATATTTCCGAAAAGTAGTAAAAGAAAATATTAATAGGCCTAAAGCAGTATTTGATAAAATCCCCCCTGTGTACATTCCGGCTTAAATTCCAGTTATTCTCAAACAGGCACTGCATGGGCGTCAGCGCTATCAGTGAAAATCCATACAGAAACAGCATCTCGTAATATGTCCAGCCGCACACACTGGGGAAATTTAAAAAAGTAATATAAAAAGCCGCAATCTCCACCACATTTGTAAAAACCATTCCAATCATGGAAATAATAAAATCCGAACGGTAACTCATCCGGCTCTTAATATCCTGACTGAGAATTTTAAAGTATATCCTTAAGTAAAATTTTAATTTCTTCATACCTCACCTCCGTGCCGCTCCTCACGCTAACCTCCATTCACCGTAATAACTCTTTCCGATACTTTCCAGAACACTTTCGCCAGCACAAACACCACCAGTACCCAGACAAACTGTGTAAACAGCATATGTCCTACCTGGGCAACGGGCAAATCATTGTGGATTAGCAACGTAAGCGGTGTGTTGTAAATTGCGTGAAAAGGCAGAAACATCACAATCCGGTACAATATTTCCGGGAAAAATGCCAGAGGCACCGTGGCGCCGGACAAAAACGTAACGAGTATCTGCTTCATAATGTTAATGCCCCAGATAGACTGGGTATACAGGCAAATCGTACCCACAAAATAATCCACCGCAAAATTAATCATCATACCGAAGATTACAGAAATAAGGTAATATAAAAGATTTACCCCTACAGGAATTACCCACCCTGTAATGATTTCCACAATTACAAAGGTCGGGATAAAAGTGACAATAAAGTAAAACAAATTGCCTCCCAGAATATAGAATAACTGGTAAGTACCGTAGGACATTGGCTTAATCAACTGTACAATGATACTTCCATCCTGCACCCCGCGTCCCATTTCCCACACAAGATAGGCCTCCATAAAGGCAAACTGGGCTGACGCCAGCACCAGATATATCATGGTATCTGAAAAGGTCATACCGTTCACAACCGGCGTATCCACAGATGCGTAAATTGCCTTCCAGAGATTATAAATTACTACAAGATAAACCATATTCCCAAACAGCATTACCAGAACACTCATACGAAACTGCATATTTTCCATAACCGCCGAACGCATAAGCGACAGATAAGCCCTGGGATTGAACCTCCTAAACTGTTTTAAAGTCCGATTCATTTTGTCTCCTGCCTTCCGCTTTCTCCTATTTTTCGCTGTTCTCATTGTTCTCGTATATTTTCTTAATGACGCTCTCAGTGGAAATCTCCTCCAGACGGACATCATATATCTTCAACTGCTCCTGAAGAAAACTTAACACCTTCATCAAAGGTACCTGTGACTCATCTATCAGGATACTCACCCATTCCTCATCCGTATCATAAGTGAATGTAGCCTGCGCAAATTTTTCTGTCAGAAGCTCCCGCACTTTCTTAAGATTCTCTGTCTGTACTTTTTCCGTCACTTCCTCGTGCCTCTTATTCAAATTCAGTTTCAAGGTTCTGTATGCGCCGAAAAAGCTCCTCAGATTCTCAATATGATTGTCGTATAGCATGGTGCCTTTATCAATAATAATAATTCTTTTGCAGAGTGCGTCCACATCTCCCATATCATGAGTGGTAAGAATCACCGTAGTGTTTTTTTCCTGATTGAGGGAACTAATCAGATTCCGGATTTTGGCTTTCATGGACACGTCCAGACCGATGGTCGGCTCATCAAGGAATACCACAGCCGGATTATGTAAGAAGGCTGCCAGAATGTCGCTCAATGTTCTCTGCCCCAAAGACATCTGCCTTACCGGCTTGGAATACAGGGCGCTCATATCTATCATGGAGCCATAAAGCTCCAGCATGTCCTTATAATCCTTGTCGCTGATACGGTAAATATCCTTAAGTATTTTAAAAGACTCCACCAGCGGCAGCGCCCACCAGAGCTGGGAACGCTGGCCAAACACCACGCCTATATTCTGCGCATTTGCCTCGCGGTTTTTATACGGCACTTTCCCATTTACATAAATTTCACCGCTGGTAGGCTCCAGAACTCCTGTCATCATTTTAATGGTGGTGGATTTGCCCGCCCCATTGGGCCCCAGATAACCTACAATCTCACCCGGTGCAATTTCCAGTGAGACCTGATTGACCGCCTTTATCGTCTTGTAGTCCCTGGAAAACATATCCCGGAAGCTTCCCTTCAAACCCTCATGGCGGTTGAGGATTTTAAATTCCTTCATAACATCTTTCAGATAAATAATACTTTCACTTTTGTCCATTTCTCTTCTCCCCATCAAATTTTCTGAACCCACACCTTAGAAAATAATAAAAAAACAGCGCTGTTATCATCAAAGTGACTTAACAGCGCTAATGCAGGCAAACACATAACTTATGCACAATGCAGGGGCAAACCCTAAATTCCCCAAGACACCATTTTACACTCCGTGAGATTCTATGCTTTATTTGATTTTTATAGTGTTTGACTACAACTCTCATATGTTTCTCCTTTCAAAGGCTGACTGTCCTAAAAGTTATGAAAATAAATATAAACTAAACATATCGTTTTGTCAACAAATGATTACTTAACCAAAAAAGTTTATTACAAAATGACGGTGAAAGTATGACTAAAAATTGCTAAAGGCGCTGGTTACCGGTTAATGCACTCCCTCCGTAAATCTTAAATTCCCACACAAAACCTATATCAATTCAGGCAAAATCGATTCCCCTATAGTCCCTTTGGGCATTGCCACGCCAAAGTTCTGCGCAATCGTCGCCCCCACCACGGCAAAGCTTTGCTTATCGCAAAGCCTTTCTGTCCCAGTTAAAGAGGGGGAATATATAAGCAGCGGCACCATTTCCTTTGTATGGTCCGTTCCCTTAAAAGTGGGGTCGTTGCCATGGTCCGCCGTAATCATCAGCAAATCATCCTCCTTCATGTTGGCAAGGAAAATACCCAGCTTTTCGTCAAAACGCTCCAGTTCCTGCCCGTATCCCAGCGGGTTTCGCCTGTGTCCCCAAAGCGCGTCAAAATCCACCAGATTGGTAAAACAAAGCCCCTTAAATTCCTTATCCAGTAATCCGATTGTCTGCTCCATTCCATGCACGCTGCTCTGAGACTTGTAGGCCTCGGTAATGCCCTCCCCGTCAAAAATATCCCTGATTTTGCCTACGCTGATGACGTCATAGCCGTTTTCCTTCAAGGCGTCCAGCACGGTTTTTCCATAAGGCTTTAAGGCATAGTCGTGCCGGTTTGCCGTTCTTTTAAATTCTCCTTTTCTCTTTCCCGTATAGGGCCTTGCTATCACGCGTCCGACTCTCCACTCTTTTCGCATGGTCAGTTCCCTTGCGATTTCACAGCAGCGGTACAGCTCCTCCAAGCCAAACGTTTCCTCATTCCCGCAGATTTGCAGCACCGAATCGGCGGAAGTATATACAATCATTGCCCCTGTGGCGATTTCCTCTTCTCCCAGTTCCTCCAGAATCTCCGTTCCGCTGGCAGACTTGTTTCCGATAATGCGCCGTCCCGTCCGCCTGCTCAGTTCCTCTATCAGTTCCCCGGGAAATCCTGTTTCCGTAAATGTCTGAAACGGCTCCGTGATATGAAGCCCCATAAGCTCCCAGTGTCCCGTCATGGTATCTTTTCCTGTGCTTGCCTCATGAAGCCTTGCCTGATATCCTTTTACCTCTTTTGGCGCTTTCACATGGGAAAGCGGATGAAGCCTGCCGAGACCCAGCTTTGCCAGGTTGGGGATGGCCAGTTCGGACATAAAGGCATCGATATGCCCCAGTGTGTCGCATCCTTCATCCCCGTAATCCGCCGCATTTTCCATTGCACCGATGCCGAGGGAATCAATGACAATGGTAAATATCCGTTTATATTGTTTCATCCTGCTTTACCCCGCTTTCCCGCTAATCTATTCTTCCGCCCAGATAAGCGCACATTTTACCGCCTTTTCCCAGCCTTTCAACAAGGATGTCCTCACATCCTGCTCCATGGAAGGGATAAGCTCCCTGCCTAACTGCCAGTTTTCCTTGATTTCTTCCCTGTCCTTCCAGTAACCGGTGGCAAGTCCTGCCAGATAGGCAGCGCCAAGCGCTGTGGTTTCTATGCATTTGGGACGGCGCACCTTTGTATCCAGAATATCTGCCTGAAACTGCATCAGGAAGTTGTTGGCGCTGGCGCCGCCGTCCACCTTTAAACTCTTCAGGTGGATACCCGCGTCCTTTTCCATCGCCCTTAACACGTCTACCGTCTGGTAAGCAACGGATTCCAGGGTGGCACGGATAAAATGCTCCTTGCTGCACCCCCTTGTCAGACCCACGATGGTTCCCCTCGCATAAGGGTTCCAGTAAGGCGCCCCCATGCCTGCAAAGGCAGGCACCACATATACGCCGCCGGTGTTTTCCACCTCAACGGCATATTCCTCAGACTGGGAAGCGCTCTTTATCATGCGCATTCCGTCCCTGAGCCACTGTATCGCCGCCCCAGCCACAAATACGCTGCCCTCCAGCGCATATTCCGCCTCCTGGCCCGTGCCCGCGGCTATGGTCGTCAAAAGCCCTCCTTGGGACTTTATCGCCTTGTTCCCGGTATTCATCAGCAGAAAACAACCCGTACCGTATGTATTTTTCACATCCCCAGGCTCAAAACAGCACTGCCCGAAAAGGGCGGCCTGCTGGTCCCCCGCCGCTCCGGCAATGGGAATCCTGCCCCCCAGCACGGAGGTTTCCGTGTATCCGTAAACAAAACCGGACGGTTTTACATCGGGAAGCATGCCTTTCGGGATATGAAAATAGGAAAGAATTTCATCGTCCCACTGCAGTCTGTGGATATCAAACAGCATGGTGCGGGAAGCATTGGTGTAATCCGTCACGTGTACGGCGCCTTTTGTCAGGTTCCATATCAGCCATGTGTCCACCGTGCCGAACAACAGCTTCCCTGCCTCAGCCTTTTTTCTTGCCCCCTCCACATTTTCCAGTATCCAGGCAATCTTGGAGGCGCTGAAATAGGCATCCGGAACCAACCCCGTCTTTTCCCTTACCGTTTGGTCAAAACCCTGCTCCACAAGCGCGTCAATCATGGCAGCCGTCCTCCTGCACTGCCACACAATGGCATTGTAAACCGGCTCTCCTGTTTCTCTGTCCCAGCAGATGGTGGTTTCCCGCTGGTTGGTAATTCCGATGCCGCTTATTTCTTCGGGTTTTGCCCCCACTTTTGCCATAGCCTCTATGGCAACGGCAAGCTGTGAGGACCATATCTCCTTTGGATTGTGTTCCACCCATCCGGGTTTCGGATAAATCTGTTCAAATTCCTTCTGCGCCATGGAACATATCCTGCCGCTTTTATCAAAAAGAATACAACGGGAACTGGTCGTCCCCTGGTCCAGCGCCAATACATATTTCCCCATTTTTTCCTCCCTTTCCGCCGCCCATGCGGCCAGACCTCTCTGATGTTCTTATTCCGCGTGATTTGTCGCCACAATATCCACGCCTGTGCCTGCAATATCTTTAACCAGCACATCCCCGATTTTCACCGGCAGGGCGACTTCCACCTGCCGCAGGGCCTCCATGCATTCCATAATTTTCCCCTTGGGGATGTCTTCTGCTGTCTTCACAGGAACCATCTGTCCCTTCCTGCCTTTAATCCGCACCGTGCTGGTCACCATGCGCCTCGGATTTGTCAATTCATTTCTCGCATAATCCGCGCCCCTATTGCAGGTGTTGCCTGTCACGGTGATATTTCCGTCCTCCTCCGTCACGGCCTTCAGCGCACACCCCAAGGGGCATCTGATACAAGTCATTTCTCTTACCTGCATACCTTCTCCTTCCAATCCGGCATAAATTTCAAATCTTCTCAGGCTTCAATTTTTATTGTAATGGTCGAAAGCCCTTCCTGCGCCAGAATATCCGCTTTTTTTATTTTTACCTGCTCCATCTCACCCGGCGCCAGCACCGGCTTTTTTAATTTCATGACACGCTTGTCGTCAAAGTATACGGAGACATGCGCGTTACGGTATACCTGCCCTACCCGAAACCTGATTATCTGCGCATCGTCCATACAACCCGGTCGTATGGTGGACGGAACCGTGTAACGGACGCCGTCTTTTGCGGTAACGGATACTTCTGCCGCAATTTTCGACATATTTGTCATATCCTGCGATGCCGCCTGACCGCCGGATTTCTGCACATAGGCGGCGGCCTTCTCTCCGGCCTTTTTTGCCTCCTCCGATACATAATCCACCAAATCATGAACATGCAGTACATTGCCGCAGGCAAACACCCCGCTTACATTGGTTTCCAGACTTTCATTGACGAAAGGGCCTCCCGTCACCCGGTTTAAAGCCACCCCGAGTCCTGTGGAAAGCTCGTTTTCCGGAATCAGTCCGCAGGAAAGCAGAAGGGTGTCACAGGAAATATATTCTTCCGTACCGGAAACCGGTTTCAGGTTTTCATCCACCTGCGCAAGCGTCACGCCCCGCACCCTGTCCTTTCCGTCAATGTCCACCACGGTGTGGCTCAGCTTCAGTGGAATGCCGTAATCGTCCAGGCACTGCACTATATTTCTTTTAAGCCCCCCTGAATACGGCATCAATTCCGCCACTACCTTTACTTTCGCGCCCTCAAGGGTCATTCTCCTTGCCATAATCAGGCCGATGTCTCCCGAGCCTAAAATCACCACTTCCCTGCCGGGCATCCTCCCCTCCATGTTGACATACCGCTGCGCCGTTCCGGCACAGTAAATTCCGGCAGGCCGGTATCCCGGAATATTCAGCGCGCCCCTGGGACGCTCCCTGCAGCCCATTGCCAGGATAACCGCTTTTGCTTCCACATAAAACAATCCGTCCCTGCGGTTCATCAACGTCAGCACTTTCCTGCCTTCCTCCCCGGATGCAATGGACAGTACCATGGTGTCCAGTTCATAGGGAATCTGAAGCTCTTTTGCCATATCAATAAACCTTGCGGCATATTCCGGCCCCGTCAGTTCTTCCTGAAACGTATGCAGGCCGAAACCATTGTGAATACACTGGTTGAGAATGCCGCCCAGCTTATTGTCGCGTTCCAGTATCAAAACATCCGGCGTCCCTGCCGTGACTGCTGCAACTGCCGCTGCAAGCCCTGCCGGCCCGCCTCCTACGATAGCAATATCTACCTGTCTCACGCCTGCGCCTCCTCTCTTTTCCCCATGCTTACAAAGGCTTCCCTGCTCTCCGCGTATCCCTTGTTGTAACCCGTCAGAAATCCTGACTCCTTACCGGATTTGGTAATCCGGTCCATATCCACGGAAAGTTCCCTTGCAAGGATTTCCACTGTTTTCGGCGCACAGAATCCGGCCTGGCATCTGCCCATTCCGGCTCTCGTCCTGCGCTTTATGCCGTCCAGCGTGACGGCGCCAAGCGGTCTGTGAATGGCCGCAAGAATTTCTCCTTCCGTAACCTGTTCACAGCGGCAAATCACATTGGCATAAGCCGGATTTTCTTTGATAAGCCTTTGCTTCTCTTCATCCGTGGCAAGGCTCATACTGGGTATCCCCTTTCTCACCGCCTTAAAGTCTTTTTTCAAGGCTGCCGGACGGATGCCCTGCAGCAGTTGTGCAACATAAACCCCGATTGCGGGGGCACAGGTCAGGCCGGGCGACTCTATCCCCGCCACATCGATAAATCCCGGCGCGTCTTTTGCCTCTTCTATGACGAAGTCCCCGCCGTCCTCATGGGCGCGCAGCCCGGCAAAAGAAGTAATGACGGATTTTACAGGCAGCGCTTTCAGGCTCTTTGCCGCTTTTTCCAGCACCTTAGCCATTCCTTCCCCCGTGGTGCATGTGGCTTCCCTGTCTTCTATATCCTCTGCGGTAGGACCCAGCAGCAGATTGCCATGGACGGTGGGCGTCACCAGAATGCCTTTTCCCATTTTGGTGGGAAGCTGGAATATGGTATGGGAAACCAGATTGCCGACCGCCCTGTCAAGAAGGCAGTATTCGCCCCGCCTTGCAGTGATATGGAGCTTCTTTTCACTGACCATATTATGCAACACATCCGCATATACACCCGCCGCGTTGATTACCACGGGCGCCTCAAAACAGCCCTTGTCCGTACATACCCGGTACAGGAAACCTCCCTTTCCTGATTCATCCCCGGACACGGGCAGTTTTTCAATCTTTTCCACAGTGGTATCCAGTTTAAACTCCACACCGTTTTCACATGCGTTTTCCGCCAATGCAATGGTAAGCCCGAAGGGACATACAATTCCCCCTGTCGGCGCATACAAAGCTGCTTTTACGTCCCCGGAAATATCCGGCTCCAATTCTTTTATCTTATCAGGTCCCACAATACAAAGACCCTCCACACCGTTTTTCCTGCCGCGCTCTAAAAGCTCCGAAAGCCCTTTTCTTCCTTCCTCCTCAAAAGAAACCACCAGAGAACCGTTTCTTTTAAAAGGGAAATCCAATTCCCGGGAAAGCGTTTCCATCATGCGGTTCCCCTCCACATTCAGGCGCGCCTTCAGCGTGCCCGGTACCGCGTCATGGCCCGCATGGACAATACCGCTGTTTGCCTTGGACGTACCCTCGCATACATCGCTTTCCTTATCCAGTACCAGCACCTTACGCTCATAGCGGGAAAGCTCCCTTGCTATCGCCGCGCCGGACACCCCCGCACCGATAATAATCACATCCGTCATAGCTTCCTCCTTTACTTAAATCCCCACAGGTCTTCTCTCATATCTTCCCCAACAAAACCGCAAAAAGCCTGAACAAGAACTCTTTTTTGTCTTTGCCCGGCTTCCCTCATCTACTATTTTATAATAGAACATAATAATTGCAAAAACAAGACTTGACATTCCGTGTAATTCGCATTTTACATGGCAGCGTCCCCGGCGTGCATTTGTTCCAACAGGACGCGCTCTCGCTCGGGTAAAAACACAGCGGCACGTAGGATGCTAAAATACAGCATCCCAAGCCTTGGTACAAGGCATTGTCCGGCTGTTTTTACACGGTCCTTTATGGAATCAAATGCACGCCGGGGACGCTGCCATGTAAAATGCGGATTTTTTCACTACCCCTGACGTATATTGCACGATGGCTTATTTTATCGTGCAAAGTTTATTCTCTTTTTAGAAAACTTTTAGGAAATAGTGCCCAATCGTTTATTGATAAAATACACGGATGCATGTAAGATAAGAAACATAAATAGAATTGTTGCGCAGACGCGCAGTTAGGAGCACTTATGATGAGAGAATCTTTTCGCAACAGACGGAACGGCTTTGAGACGGTTGAGCCCGGAGGCAAGTCTTCTTCCAATCTTCCGTGGGGAAAATTAGTCGGTATCGGAATTGGAATTTTTGCAGTGCTGATACTTGCCTTCAACTCCACCTATCAGATACGGGAGCAGGAGCAGGCGGTGCTGATTACCTTCGGACAGGCCTCCTCCGTGACGGAACCGGGCCTGCATTTTAAAATTCCTTTTATCCAGCAGGTCACAAAAGTAAATACCACCATACAGGGAATTTCCATCGGATATGACCAGGCTTCCAATACTTCCAACGAAGACGAATCCCTGATGATTACTTCCGATTACAATTTTGTAAACGTGGACTTCTTTGTAGAGTACCGTTTTTCCGACCCGGTGAAAGCGGTTTTTGCCTCACGGGAGCCCGTGGCAATTTTAAAAAACATCAGCATGAGCTGTATCCGCAATGTCATCGGCAGTTATCCGGTTGATGATGTACTGACCACAGGCAAAAATGAAATTCAGGCAGCCATCAAAGAAATGATATTAAAGAAACTGGAAGAACAGGACCTGGGCATTCAGCTTGTAAACGTTACGATACAGGACTCCGAGCCCCCCACCGTGGAGGTTATGGAAGCCTTTAAGGCAGTGGAAACCGCAAAGCAGGGAAAAGAAACGGCAATCAATAATGCCAACAAGTACCGCAATGAACAGATTCCTTCCGCCCAGGCCGAAGCAGACGCCATTATTCAGGCTGCGGAAGCCGAAAAGGCAGCCCGTATCAATGAAGCGATTGCGCAGGTGGCACGTTTTAATGCCATGTATGAAGAATACAGCAAAAATCCCGAAGTCACAAGGGAGCGTATGTTTTTTGAAGCCATGGAAGAGATTCTTCCTGAGCTAAAGGTGGTCATTGAAAGTCCGAACGGCAATATGCAGACATTTTATCCGATAGAGTCTTTCGTAGATATCCCCACAGCGGAAAATACCACCGGTAACCAGCCTGTCGGTAACAGCAGTCCCGACCAGCAATAAGGAGAACAGATATGAAAACATTTAAAAAAGCCATACTTGCCGCAGTGATATTCCTGTTGCTCATTGTAGGCGCATCCAGTATTGTTGTCACACAGGAAAATGAATACAGCCTAATCCGCCAGTTCGGCAAGGTAGACCATGTGGTAAGCGAAGCCGGCGTCAGTTTTAAGATACCCTTTATCCAGAGTGTGGATAAGCTTCCCAAACAGACGCTTTTATATGATTTGGCGTCTTCCGATGTCATTACCAGCGATAAAAAAACCATGATTACGGACAGTTATATTCTCTGGCATATAACTGACCCCTTAAAATTTGCCCAGACCTTAAACTCTTCCATTTCAAATGCGGAAAGCCGTCTGGACACCATTGTTTATAACTCTACTAAAAACGTTATCAGCAGCATGAGACAGGAGGATGTCATCAGCGGCAGGGACGGGGAACTTTCGGCAGCCGTCATCGATAATATAGGCAGTTCCCTGGAACAGTACGGCATAGAACTGCTTTCTTTTGAGACAAAACACCTTGATTTGCCCAGCGATAACAAAGCCGCCGTATACGAACGCATGATTTCCGAGCGCGACAACATTGCCGCAACGTACACTGCCGAAGGAAATTCCGAAGCCCAGATTATCCGCAACTCCACCGACAGAGAAGTGACCGTCATGCTCTCGGAAGCCAGAAAACAGGCGGAGATATTAATAGCGGAAGGAGAAGCGGAATATATGCGGATTTTATCGGAAGCCTATTCCGACCCGGCAAGAACGGAATTTTATTCCTTTGTCAGAAGTCTGGATGCAGCCAAAGCTTCCATGACCGGAGGCAACAAAACCTTAATATTATCCCCGGACTCCCCGATTGCAAGAATTTTTTATTAAAATAAAAAATATGTCGACCAAATGATTTGCATTCATGGTTGAAATATTGTACAATAAAATTTGTAACTTAATAAAGTGTCACAGACACAAAAAACGAAAGGAAGGTACCGTTATGTTCTCACGGCCGATACGCGGATGGTCAGATGTTACTATCGAAGATTTTAAATGCGATGGCTCTTATTTAACAGATATTCCCCATGATGTTTTGTGTTCTGCAAAGTCCGCACTGGAAAATGACATTCCTTTCGTCCTATACCTTGATGAAGAACGCAATGAAGTTTTTATTTTTTCCTATTACGAGCGCACTTATGTCATAAGGCAAATTGAGCCTCCCGAATTACATGTATTTGAAATTGACTTCCGAGATTTGCTCGCTGAAATTATGCAGGACTTTTCAGACTTTATTTATGACTGGAGCGCATGGGCCGAATACGAGCTCACCGACGACGAAATTGATGAAAACAAAGTCAAAATGGAGGCCCAGATAGCCGAAATCCGCGAATTAATAAAACAAAAAACAAATCCCTACGACAAAGACAGCTTCGATTAGAAGCTGTCTTTTATTTCCCCTTATTCTTCTCACACTAACCGAGTGTAATTCTATCTATGGCATCCAGTTCTTCTTCCGTAAAGCATTTTACTTTCACCATCCGCACATTATCAATTATCTGCGACGGTTTTGACGCTCCCACCAGCACACTGGTAACTTCCCCATCCCTGAGAATCCAGGACAATGCCATCTGTGCCAATGTCTCTCCCCTTTCCATTGCTATCTCATTTAATGCTTTGATTTTCTCCAGCTTGTCCGGCGTAATTGCACTTTCATTTAAAAATCTGCCATCCCGCCTTACCCTGCTGTCCTCCGGAATACCGTGCAGGTATTTATCAGTCAGCAATCCCTGCTCCAAAGGACAAAAAGCAATCATTCCGACACCATTGTCAGCTACATAATGTTTCAATCCGGTCTTCTCTATCTTGCGGTTTAACATGGAATAGCTGCTCTGATGTATAACAAAGGGTGTCTTTAACTCCCTCAAAATATCCAACGCTAATTCTGTCTGAATCCTGTTATAATTGGAAATTCCCACATAGAGAGCTTTTCCGCTCCTCACGATTCCGTCCAGCGCCAGCATCGTTTCTTCTATGGGCGTTTCATCATCAGGCCTGTGGTGATAAAATATATCTACGTACTCCAGTCCCATTCTTTTCAGACTCTGGTCAAGACTGGATACCAGATACTTTTTGCTCCCGCCGTCCCCATAAGGTCCCGGCCACATTCCGTAACCTGCCTTGGTGGAAATAACCAGTTCGTCCCGGTAGACACCCAGACTGTTTTTAAGTATCCGACCAAAGTTTTCTTCAGCGGCTCCTGCCACCGGACCATAATTATTTGCCAAATCAAAATGGGTTATCCCATTGTCAAAAGCAGTGTGGCACAACTCCAGCATATTATCAAAACCGGCGTTGCTGCCAAAATTATGCCACAGCCCCAAAGATACTGCGGACAGTTTCAGCCCACTGTTCCCACAATTAAAATACCTCATTCCATCATAGCGGTTATCTGCCGCAACATAGCGGCCATACCCTGCATCATTCATCTGAACTCCTCCTACAATACTCCCTTGAACACTATTTTTGGTTTCCTCTTTATTTTAAACGATACCACCGCTTTTTTCCACATGTATTTTGAAATCGGAGCATAAACCCATTGCGTAATTTTACAAAGTATTTGACAAATCATTCCAACTGTGTATAATATGTTACAAACAAAGGCGTTTCTACGGTGGAAGTAGAACGTCTTTTGTTTTTTATATAGAGAACCAAATTAATCAAAGGCGATAATATGGGCAGTCCCCGCATTATCGCCTTTATGTATGAGGAGGAAAAAATTATGTCAAAAGAAATTATGAGCGCTGTAAGCAGCGAAGTGTTCGGCGTCTGGTTCCTAATCGGAGCCGCGCTTGTGTTCTGGATGCAGGCCGGATTCGCCATGGTGGAAACGGGTTTTACTAGGGCGAAAAATGCAGGCAACATTCTGATGAAAAACCTGATGGATTTTTGTATCGGCACGGTTGTATTTATCTTAATCGGTTTCGGTCTGCTCTTTGGGGAAGACTTAATAGGACTTATCGGAAAGCCCGGCTTTGATATTTTTACTGCATATGCCGATTTTGACTGGTCCAATTTTGTGTTTAATCTGGTGTTCTGCGCAACCACCGCTACCATTGTTTCCGGTGCAATGGCGGAAAGAACAAAATTTTTATCCTATTGCATCTATTCGGCAGTGATTTCCGCACTGATATATCCGATTGAAGCACACTGGATTTGGGGCGGCGGCTGGCTGTCAAAACTTGGCTTCCACGACTTTGCAGGCTCCTGCGCCATCCACATGGTAGGCGGCATTTCCGCACTGATTGGCGCAAAAATCCTTGGTCCCCGTCTGGGCAAGTTTACAAAAGACAAAGAAGGAAAAGTTACAAGGGTAAACGCATTCCCCGGCCATAACCTTACCATCGGTTGTCTTGGCGTATTTATTCTCTGGCTTGGGTGGTACGGCTTTAACGGCGCTGCATGTACCAGTGTGGAACAGCTTGGCTCCGTGTTCGTCACCACCACCGTTGCCCCTGCCATTGCCACTGTGGTCTGCATGGTCTTCACATGGATAAAATACGGCAAACCCGATGTATCCATGTGCCTGAATGCATCCCTTGCAGGACTGGTTGCCATTACCGCGCCCTGTGATGTCACAGACGTAACCGGCGCGCTGGTGATTGGCGCAGTAGCCGGTCTTCTGGTGGTATTCGGCGTATGGCTCCTTGATTATAAACTACATATTGACGACCCGGTAGGCGCCGTGGCGGTACACTGTCTGAACGGTATCTGGGGTACCATTGCAACCGGCTTGTTTGCCACAACCGCAGCCCCCGACAATGACAGCGTCGTCGGCCTCTTTTATGGGGGCGGTTTCAAACAGCTCGGGCTTCAACTGATAGGCTTTGCAAGCGTCGCAGCATGGACGGCCGTTACCATCACCATAGCATTTATCATCATAAAAGCGACAGCCGGGCTTCGCGTCAGCGAGGAAGAAGAAATTGTCGGATTAGATTCCTGCGAACACGGACTTCCCAGCGCATATGCCGGATTCAGCATTATGGATATTTCCAATACCATGACAATGGAAGTCAACGAAAATACAGATTTGGGAGAAACTGATTTTGCGGCTGCTTCCGATGCACAGAAAAATGCCGCCGTCAAAGTAACGGACGTTTCCACCCACGCCCCTACAGGCATGTACAAGGTGGTGGTAGTCGCAAAACTGGCAAAATACGAGCATTTAAAGAAAGCAATGAACGACCTCGGCGTAACCGGTATGACGGTGACGCAGGTAATGGGATGCGGCATCCAGAAGGGCGCCGGGGAAATGTACCGCGGCGTGGAGGTGGACGCTACCCTGCTTCCCAAAGTCAAAGTGGAAGTCGTTGTGAGCAAAATCCCTGTCGGGAAAGTGATAGAAGCCGCCAAAGCCGCCCTGTACACAGGACATATTGGGGACGGCAAAATCTTTGTCTACAATGTTGACAAGGTAATCAAGGTCCGTACGGGTGAGGAAGATTTTGCGGCTCTTCAGGATGTAGAGTAAAAAGATACCTGATAAAATTATCCGGGCACCTGCCTGCAGATGAAAAACCAAGGGCTTCGAGAAGTGTACGCGAAACAGTGTTTTCCGGGGCCGCCAAGGCCTGCACCGTTTCAAATCCTAAGTCTGTGGCGCCATACAAAAGAATGGCGCTGCAGACTTCTTTGGCAAGCCCCCTTCGCTGCCAGGGTTTTCCTATTACAAATCCCAGTTCCGGCTCCTTGTAACCTTCCCGAAGGTCAAATCCCGCCCGTCCAATCACCTCTCCTGTTTCTTTCAAAAGCACGGTCCATATGCCAAATCCGTAAAATTCGTACATGTTTTTCCGATACTGTTCCACATAACGCAGTTCGTCCGCCTTGTCCGCAAATAAGTTTTCCATATACCGTGTAATGGAGGCATCCGCATATATTTTATAGAAAGCATCCACATCCTCCGGGGTTGTCTCCCGGACAATACAGCGCGGTGTTTCCAGAATCTGCCAAGAAATACCGGCATATCTTCTATATACTTTATCTAAATAGCCTGCTTCAACCCCCTCCGGCTCTGTCAGAAAACGCACACCGCCAAACGGCCTGTGCCGGTTTTTCTCATGAAGGCACCCCAGCACCGGACACCCCTTTGCAGCTGTCCTTACCGCCTTTTCTTCACAGTCCGTCACAAAAATATATTTCTGTTCAGTATTTTCCAAAGAAGTTGTAAAAGAATCACAGCATTTCTCCCACTCCTCCCCACTGAGAACAGACAGCATAATTCCGTCCCGTTTCAGGTCTGTGGCGAGCCGTTCCTGCCATTCTGAAGTCAATATTTGGTTTTCTTCTATATATATGTATACCTGTTCCAACATGTCTCCTGCCTGCGAGCCTTTACTTAAAATCTAATTGTAAAACAATTTCTTCATTATCCGGTTTACCTATTTAATTATAAAATATTAGCGTGTTACCCGCAATGCATATATTTTTAAGGTTTCCGCATTTTGCATTGTGGCAGCCGGAGCGTGCATTTGATTCCATAAAGGACCGTGTAAAAACACTGGTACTTGGATACCGTATTTTGGTATCCTATGTACCGCTGTGTTTTTACCCGAGTGAGAACGTGTCCTGTTGGAACAAATGCACGCTCCGGCAGCCGCAGTGCAAAGTGCGGAAACCCCATAGATTTATTGTTTTCATTTTAAGTCCACTATACTTGTTTTTTTCCGTAAAATGATGTAGTATTTTTGTTATAACTTTATTTCAGGGAGAAAGGAAGAATAAATATGGCGCAGAATCCCATTGTGACAATTACCATGGAAAACGGTGATGTGATGAAACTGGAATTGTATCCCGACATTGCACCGATTTCTGTCAATAACTTTATCAGCCTTGTGCAAAAGAAATTTTACGACGGTCTTATTTTCCACCGTGTTATCAAAGGCTTTATGCTTCAGGGCGGCGACCCGGAAGGAACCGGCATGGGCGGTCCCGGTTACAGCATCAAGGGAGAGTTTTCTTCCAACGGTGTGGAAAACACTTTAAAACACACGGAAGGCGTACTGTCCATGGCAAGGAGTATGCATCCCAACTCAGCTGGTTCCCAGTTTTTTATTATGCACAAAAATGCTCCTCACCTGGACGGCAGCTATGCCGCATTTGGCAAGATTACGGAAGGCATGGAAGTAGTGGATAAAATTGCCGGGGTACCTACCGATTACAATGACCGACCGTTAGAAGACCAGAGGATAAAAAACGTAACTGTGGAGACCTTCGGAGAAACTTATCCGGAACCTGAGAAAATTCTTGCTAATTTCTAACAATTTAACTTATATTTCAAAATATTCCGACAACAAATGGACGAGATTGGTGTGTAGGCACCTTCTCGTTCATATTTTGTTCACAATTAATTCAAGAAAACTTCATTCGAGAATCATTCTTTAGACACTTCTTTTGCCTATACTATGTTTATAGAAACAACAATCCCTTTCTTAAAGCCATTAACAGTTTTTAAATACATTAAATAACTTTTTCATAATAAATGCCAGGCAAACAGTTTGCCTGGCATCCTCCCTTTTTGGGGCTTTTTTCTTTCTTTTCCAATGTGTCGGTGTTCCCAAAATACTCTTCAATAGAAAAGATAATACGGTTAATTTGCAAAACACCGGTATCAGCACATTGTTTAGCCGGAAAAGAAAACCGGTCCTCCCGCCACGGCGTCACGGCACCGCTCGCAATCGGGATTGCCGCAATGTGTAATCTCCGGGTTTTTATCTATTGCCCCGGCACAGACATCCGCCAATTCCCTCGCCCTGAAGCATGTCCAAATACTTTTTCCGACTCTCGTCCTTTTCGCATAGTTTTCCAGTATGGGTTCCAGTTTGCCGAATCCCATGGAGCAGCTTCCCGTAAATACAGGTATCACATTTCCGTTTTCATCATATGCCCAGCGTACAAAAGGTCTCCGTCCTGCTTTCTGCTCCGCATAGTGGATAATGGTCGCGCTTTCCAGTGAAACACCCATAAGCAGAACGAAACCATCGTCGTCATACAACTGCCCAAGCGGTGCATAGACATCCGTTGCCGTCTGGTTTTCTACCAGCCGCCCGGCATGTTCTCCCAGCGCTGCAAAGGAATTTAACGGGTTGTATCCTCTGACGCTCTTTGGCTCACATAAAACACACTCTGCAAAGATTCCCATGTCTTCTTTTGAGATATCTTTACAGCTTTTATGAAAAATCTTTTCTTCACCGTAAACTCGGTTTAAAAAGTAAGAATAGTCCCCCGCGCCGTTATTATCCGGCATGTACCGTTTCTCCGGCCTTGCCAGATAATCGTAAGTAAAAGCCGGCACCAGAACCGTACAGCCGCTGTCTAAAAAAGAATGGACAAGTCCTGATGCGTTCCCTTCAATCCTTTCTCCAAAGGAACGCATGGAGGCATGTACGCAGATTTCAGCGCCGGCTATTCCCAATTTACTTATGTCATCCCTAATTTCTGCCTTTGTAATCATTTCATCCCCTGCTCATCAATCCACAGTAATCAGTTCATATTCCCTGCTGCCGATATGCAATGCTTCCGCAGCATCTATGGTATGGGAGCCGTTGCGGGATTCAATTCTTTCAATCAAGTGGTCTTTGCCTGCGTCGTCCGCCGCATAAACCAAATCAAGGCAGGCTTTGTCAATGGCTACCGGGTCCGTGGACACCAGAATACCGATATCCTTCATGCAGGGGTCTTCTGCAACCGCACAGCAGTCACAGTCCACAGACATGTTTTTCATCACATTGACATAGACAATATTGCCTTTAAAGAAATCCACCACGGAAGCCGCCGCATCTGCCATGGATTCTAGAAATGCATCATGGTCCGCCGTCCACATTTCATCCGGCTTTCCTGCTCCATGAATATACGCTTTTCCGTATGAGGAAGCTATGCCGATGGACAGCTGTTTTAACGCACCGCCGTAACCGCCCATGGGATGTCCCTTAAAGTGTGACAGCACAACGCAGGCATCGTAATTCGCAAGGTTTTTTCCCACAAAATTTTTCTTGATGACTTTACCGTTGGGAACAGCCAGTTCCAAATCCGGCCCCTCCGCGTCCATAAGGTCCACCTTGAAATTCTGCGTCCATCCGTGCTTATCCAAGGTTTTTAAATGTTTTTCCGTGGTATTGCGCTCGCCTTCATAAGCCGTGTTGCATTCCACCACGGTTCCGCCCACATAGTCGATTATCTCTTTCCAGAAATCCGGCTTTAAAAAGTTCTGGTTGCCGACTTCCCCCGAATGCAGCTTTACCGCAACCCTGCCTTTTAAGTCCACACCCAGTTCCTTGTAGAGTTCCAGCACTTTTTCCGGTGTAATAGTCCTTGAAAAATAAACCTTCGCACGCATTTGTCTTCCTCCTTCAAAGTTTTAATAAAATTATGGTAGCATAAAAAAAACAAAATATCAATTTATAATCATCTGCCATGCAAAATTCATAATACGAAATTATGGTTCGTAGTCTATTGACTAAAATCATTAATGATAAGTAAATTCTCTTTTATAACCTCTGCTACTTGTTTTTTACTTATATCAAATCGGCTTACAATCTGTAAGCCAATTTATTCAGAAAGCTCACTCTCTATTTCTTCGACTGTCGGCAGACTACTTTTAAATTCTTCACGAAGCACCTTTGTCAATTCATATTCTGCAATCCCGATTGGCTGTGAAATATCCTCAAGCGCATACTCAGCAACGACGTCGTCTTTATCCTTACATATTAGAATACCTATTGTTGGATTATCCTGTTCTGTTTTTTTCTGCTTATTGACAGCAGTGACATAGAAATTTAATTTACCTGCAAATTCTGGCTTAAATTTTTCCGTTTTTAGTTCCACGACAACATAACAATGAAGGCGGACATGATAAAAAAGCAAATCCATATAGAAATCACTTTCACCAACATGCAAATGTACTTGTCTACCAAGATACGAAAAGCCTGTGCCCAGTTCCAACAGAAATTGAGTAATTTGATTAATAAGGGCATCTTCTAATTCTTTCTCGTCATATTTTTCTCTCAAAGTCAGAAAGTCAAAATTGTATGGATTTTTCAACGTTTGTTCAGCCAAATCAGACTGCGGCTCTGGCAATTTTAATTGAAAATTGGTAATAGCTTTGCTCTGTCTGTTATATAGACCGCTATCTATTTGATGCTCTAAAACAGTTCTGCTCCAACCGTTATCCATCGTTTTCTGCGCATAAAATAATGCTTCCGCAATATTTTTACACTTATACATAATCCTCTGATTATGTCCCCACGGAATAGATTTAATTATTTTTTCAATTAATTCCATTTGGCTTACAGCCTGTAAGCCATTTTCATCGGAATTATAAAATTTGTACCAATAACGTATGCTCTTCAAGTTTTGCACTGAAAAACCCGATATATTAGGAAAAGTCTTTCGTAAATCTTTGCTCATTGTTACAAGAAATGCCTCTCCCCATTTCGCATTTTTCTGCTTGGCAACAATATCTCTGCCAATATCCCAATATAAATCGAGCATCTCATAATTCACCTTAACAGAAGCCTTTATCTGACTATGCTTTATCCTGTTCTTTATATTCTCTATCCATGCTTTATATTCATCATCCACAATAAAGCCAACCTCTCTACCCGCCAATTTTATCTTCCTCCAATCAGTATATCCTATCCCTTGCCTGTTGTCTGATGCAATTCATAAATCGTGTCCATTTTATAGAGTTAATTGCCTTTAATTATTCTGTCATTTCTTGCTTTTGTTTCATTTGTTCTACAATCCGAAGAAACCGTTCTTGTGCCTGTCTGTCAATCTCAGCAAGATATTCATTGAGATTTCCATTCGTAAGTAAATTAATGTAGGTTACTCTACGATAATGCTGTAAAAACCAATTTCATTATAGTTTCCTCCAGTATATTTAATTATTCCTACAAATTCATCATAGCCAACCTTCTTTACAAATTTACTAAAATGCCACAAAAGGCACTTCCTTATATGAAGTACCCCTTCCTTCTTCCCTTTATTTTTGCCAATGATAATTATACTCTAAGTGCAAAATACGGAAACTGAAGCACATCCAACGTCGAATTATTCCTTTATAAAAGATTTATCCGCCTCCGGCACTCCGGCTTCATCGGATATATACCTTTCTACCTTCATGTGCAAATCATATTTCTCACGAAGCCGGATAATCTGTTGCATCATCGGAGAAGTATGATGTGCGTCGAGCGCCTGCTGGTCTTTCCAGCAGTCAATTAGCAACACGGTTTCTGTATCCTCCATCGGATAAAAATATTCATACCTGATATTTCCCTCTTCCGCACGGATGTCGCCGACAATACCGCTTGCAACCATTTCTTCCGCAAATTTCCTAGCATTTCCGTTTTCACCGCAATAATAGATATTTACCGTAACAGCCATTTTTACCTCCATGTCAAAGTATTTTTGCCAACACTCCGGCACATATTTTATTATAACAAATAGTGCGCCCTGCTTCTACAAAATCTTCATGGCATTTTGCAGCAAAAAGTGCTACACTTATATATACTTGGAAAGGAAGATTTTATGGCTTTAGAAAATAAACTTGGTATCAACGATTCTGCCGGAAAAATCAGAGATTTGAATCTTGCAAAAGGCAGCTTCAGATTTGCACCGGTTATGTATCTGCAGGGGGCAATAGGAAATATTGAAAAGATGCCGCAGGCAACATTTGATGATATTATTGAAAAATATGTAGAGATGAATATTGCACATCCGTTTCGGGAAGGCAATGGGCGCAGCACAAGAATCTGGCTCGATATGATTTTGAAAACGGAGTTGAATCTGGTGGTTGACTGGAGTCGGATTGACAAAGATGATTATCTGTTGGCAATGGAAAGAAGCCCGATAAAAGATATTGAAATAAAGCATATATTACGGCAGGCATTGACGGATAAGATTGACGATAGGGAAATTTATATGAAGGGCATCGACCATAGTTATTTTTACGAAGGTTATGCCGTATATAAAGCAAAAGATTTGCGGTAAGACAAAGGTTATATCGAAAGGAAATGGCATATATGAAAAATTATACCCAGGTTTATGTAAAAAACAGTATAGAGGCGGCAAAAACATATTGCAATGCATTTGGAGCGGAGATTTCAGTTGAATTCAAAAACAGCAGCGGGACTGAATATGAACATTGTGAAATATCTGTGGATGGCGAAGAATTTTTAGCAATTAGCGAATCACAGAATCCCTGTGATATCGAGTTTGTTCATAAAATGAAGTGGGAAACCATGACTTTTAATGTTTTTGGGATGGGAACCGAGGAGAAAGTTCATCATGCATTTAATGTTTTGCGCGATGGCGGCGTTGTCATTGAAGCAATTCATGAAGTGCCATGGAGCAAATGCTGCGCCACCGTTATTGATAAGTATGGCGTATGCTGGTGGCTTGCGATATAGCGGGGACATGGGACAAAATATCGCCCGGGTATCTCACCAGATGCCCGGGCGATAACTTTCTTATGCCTGTCCTACGGAACCGAACAATTCCATTTTTTCTTTTACAGTTGCCTTGATTGCTTCTGCGCCGGGAGCAAGCAGTTTGCGGGGGTCAAATCCCTTGCCCTCCAAATCCTTGCCTGCTTCGATATATTTGCGGGTAGCTTCTGCAAATGCAAGCTGGCATTCCGTATTTACGTTAATTTTTGCAACGCCCAGGGAAATGGCTTTTTTAATCATGTCTGCAGGAATACCCGTACCGCCGTGCAGAACCAGGGGAAGCTCACCGGTCTTCTGCTGTACTGCATCCAGCGTTTCAAAGCTCAATCCTTTCCAGTTTGCAGGATACTTTCCATGGATATTGCCGATGCCTGCTGCCAGGAAATCTACTCCCAAATCAGCAATTGCCTTGCATTCATCGGGGTCTGCGCACTCACCCATGCCCACAACGCCGTCTTCTTCACCGCCGATGGAGCCGACTTCCGCTTCAATGGAAATGCCCTTTGCATGTGCGTCAGCCACAAGCTTCGTGGTCTTTTCCACATTTTCCGCAATGGGATAATGGGAACCGTCGAACATGATGGAAGAAAATCCTGCTTCCATACACTTATAGCAGCCTTCAAAAGAACCGTGGTCCAGGTGAAGCGCTACGGGAACCGTAATGTTCATGTCCTGTAACAGGCCATTTACCATGCCCACTACAGCGTGATAACCGCCCATGTACTTTCCTGCCCCTTCGGATACTCCGAGAATAACGGGAGAGTTTAATTCCTGTGCGGTTGCAAGAATGGACTTTGTCCACTCCAGATTGTTGATATTGAACTGACCTACTGCATAATGACCTGCTTTTGCTTTTTTGAGCATTTCTGTTGCTGATACTAACATGTCCTTTACCTCCATAATAATTAGTTACTGCATATATTTTACCCTATTTTAGAAAAAAAGGGAATAGCCGCCTATTTTTTTTGTCCGTTTTTCGGAACCATGATTTCCATGGCCTCCCTGTAATCCTCTATCAACACCTCTTTATGACTGCCGCCAAACTCTCCGTCCAGCGTCCATGCCACTTCTTCATCCGACTCCACCTGAAGCCTGGCTGTTTTAAACCAGTAAATCAGTTCGTTTTCCATATCCCTGTCCACAAGGGCGGCAAGCAGCCGGTTTAACTCGATGGCGCCGGAAGGCTTCCTGACCAGGGTCACTTCCAGTTCCCCGTCATTTAATTCCACATTTTTACCGGTAATCCGCTTAAAACCACCCACAGATACGGAATTCGTCACCATGCCGAAGAGGAAATCGCCCTCAATCACCGTATCATCATACAAAAAACGCATACGGTAAGATTTGATGGCGGCCAGTCTTTTCATGCCTTCCAGAATATAAGCCATGTGTCCAATCATGTTTTTCATTTCCTGGTCAGTGCCGTAGGAAACATCCGTAAACATCCCGAAAGCCGCCACATAAACAAATACATCCCTGTTAAATGCCCCTATGTCACAGGCAAATTTATTGCCTTCCATAATAATCTGCGCCGCCTTTTCCATGTTTTTGGGAATATGCAGGCTCCCGGCAAAATCATTGGTACTCCCTGCCGGAATGTATCCGATGGGCAGGGACTTGCCGCTTTTTACCATGCCCGTTACCACCTCGTCAAGGGTTCCGTCCCCGCCGCTGCAGACCAGCATGTCATACCCGTCTTCCCTCTCGTGGACTGCCCTTAAGGCATCCCCTTTTTCCTGTGTTACATATACCGTAACTTCAAATCCCCCTTTGATAAAGATATCTATAATCTTTAAAAGATGGTTCTTAACCTGTGCCTTACCTGCCTTGGGATTTAATACAAATAACAACTTCCTTTTTTCCATGCCAACCTCTTTCTCACACTAATGGCGGAATCAATAAAGAAAATATTCATTCTTTACCAACTCCGCCAGTCCCGCAATACTTATCAGGTTTCTTTACTAACAGGCCTCTTTACCCCTGAGATATTTCTCAATATCCTCCACTGCTTCCTTCTCGTCGTTTCCTTCTGCCTTTACCACCACGCACTCTCCGATTCTAAGGCCAAGGCTCATAACTCCCATGATGCTTTTGGCATTTACTCTTTTCGCCTCGTCTTCAGACTGAATGTAAATGGTGCTCTCATACCTGCTGGCAATCTGCACCAGCATAGCCGCAGGCGTAGCCTCCAACCCGTTTTCCAGGTTGACTGTGACTGTTTCCTTTATCATAATATTCTCCTCCTTATGCTCTGAGCCTGTCAGCAAGTTCACTTAGCTTACGAAGCCTGTGATTCACTCCCGACTTGCCTACCGGCGGGCTCAAAAACTCTCCCAGTTCCTTTAACGCCGCATCCGGATATTCCAGTCTTATCTCAGCCATCTCACGTAAACTATCCGGAAGTTTGGAAAAACCATAATGTTCTTTAATATATAAAATGTCCTCAACCTGTCTGGTTGACGCCTGTACTGTCTTATTGATATTGGCAGTTTCACAATTGACCCTGCGGTTAATGGAATTACGCATTTCCTTTACTATGCGAAGATTTTCGAGGTTCATGAGGGATACATGCGCTTCCATAATATTCAAAAGGTCAACAATGCCCGCCCCCTCTTTCACATAAACCACAAAATATCTTTTGCGCTGTACAATCTTTGCTTCAATGTCAAACGCACCGATAACTTCCCTGAGTTGTTTTGCCTGGGCAGGATTGCTGCATACAAATTCCAGATGATACCCCTTCCTTGGGTCGCTGATGGAACCGCAGCTAAGAAATGCCCCACGCAGAAACGCTCTCCTGCAACAGGTATTTTTTATCAAAAGAGGATTTACGGGTTCTGAAAGAATACCGAATTTTATAAGCAGATTATCCTTATTTTCCCCCTTTAAAATCACATCAGTATCTATATTAAATGTTTTTTTCAATAATGTAAAGCCTTTTCTCACAACAGCTTCATTTTCTGTCTGAAATCCTATGGTAAGGCTTCCGTCTTTATCCTGTCCATATTGGCCGCAATAATGCATAATCGCGGATAATTCCGCAATTTGGCAATGTCTTGCCGGATTGATATGCTTTGCAAGTTCCTCTTTTACTTCCGTTGAAAAGGACATTCTAATCCTCCCGTCACTTTTTGTCCCGTACTTCCCTGTGGAACAGCTTGATACCGTAACTTCCCTGATTTTTCATCCGGGCATACAATTCATTGGCAAGAGTAACGCTCCTGTGCTGGCCTCCGGTACAGCCTATGGCAACCACCAACTGATATTTTCCTTCTTTTATATAATTGGGTATCAGAAAACCCAGCATATCCGTAAGCCTGTCCAGAAACTCTTCCGATTCGGAAAACTGCATGACATAGTCTCTCACTTCCTTATCATTCCCTGTTTTCTGCTTCAGCGCGTCAAGATAATAAGGATTGGGCAGGAACCTGACGTCAAAAACCAAATCGGCGTCCGCCGGGATGCCATATTTAAAGCCAAATGACAACAATGTTATCATAAGGCTATTATATTCTTCGTTCTTTATAAAAATTCTGTCCAGTTCCCCTTTCAGTTCCCTGGTCAGCAGGTTTGTGGTGTCAATCACATAGTCCGCCTGCTCCCTGATGCCTTCAAGCATCTTACGCTCCCGCCATATGCCGTCTTCAATCCGTCCCTCCATTGCCAGCGGATGCAGCCTTCGGGTTTCCTTATACCGCTTCACAAGCGCAAAATCGGAAGCGTCCATAAAAAGGATTTCCAAATCATATCCTTCCTTTTTCTCTTTTTGCAGAATAGCCGTTGCTTCCGAGAAGGACTGTCCCGCCCGGACATCCAGACCAAGCGCTACTTTTGTGATTTCACTTCCCGGTGTTGCAATCAGCTCCACAAATTTGTCAATCAGGGAAACGGGAAGGTTGTCAACACAATAAAATCCGGCATCCTCCAGCATCTTCAGGGCAGTGCTTTTTCCGCCGCCGCTCATGCCTGTTACCACTACAAAACGCATTGTCCCGCTCCTTTCCTCTCTCTAAAAAATTAGAAGTCGCCTAAAAATATTACTTCAGGGGTAAGTTTTACGGAGAACTGGCGGTATACTTCTTCCTGAATGAGGGTTATCAGCCGGCGGATGTCCTGGGCGGTGGCATTTCCTGTGTTTATCACAAAACCGCAGTGTTTTTCGGAAACCTGCGCGCCGCCGATTTTTTTACCTGCCAGTCCGGCTTCCATAATGAGCTTGCCTGCAAAATATCCTTCGGGACGTTTGAAGGTGCTGCCTGCGCTCGGATATTCCAATGGCTGTTTTTCTTTTCTCCTGCGTTGGAAATCCTCCATTTTTTCGGCAATTGCCTGCTTGTCGCCTTTTTTCAGGAGAAAACAGCACTCCGTCACGATAAACGGATGATTTTTCACGACGCTCGTGCGGTAGCCAAATTCCATGGTTTCATTGTCCAACTCCAGTTCCGTGCCGGTTTTGTCTAAAACGGTAACGGTTTCCACCACCATCTTCATCTCCCCGTCATAAGCTCCGGCATTCATAACCACGCCGCCGCCTACAGTGCCGGGAATCCCGGCCGCAAACTCCAATCCCGTCAGGCCCTCGTCAAGGGCCGTCCTTGCAACCCTGGACAAAAGGGCGCCCGCCTGTGCGTAAATGCGGTTTCCCTCCACCCGGATTTTATTCATTTTTTCTGAAACCTGTAAGATAATTCCTCTGTATCCCTTGTCCCCGGCCAGCAGATTGCTGCCGTTTCCCAAGATAAAATAAGGGATTTCTACCCTTGCCAGATAACCCAGCAAAGCCGTAAGCTGCCTTCCATTCTCTATCTGTATGATACAATCGGCCTCCCCGCCCACCCGGAAGGTCGTATGCTTCTTTAAAGGTTCCCTGTATAGAATATTTTCTGCGGGTACGAATTTCTGCAATGCCTCGCTTACTGCCTGACTAATCATTCTTTCCCTCATTTCTGCAATACTATTTTTATTTACAGGTATCCAGTATCAGTTTTGCCGCCCCGAAAATCCCTGCGTCGTTTCCAAGCGTCGCAAGCGCAAACTTTGCGTCCCTGCAGCCCCTGAATGCATACTGCATATAGTAGGGTCTGATATACTCAAAAAGCACTTCACCGGCTTTGGAAACACCTCCGCCTATGACAAACACCTCCGGATTCACCACGCCTGCAATCATCGCAAGTCCTTTTCCCAGATACCTTCCAAACCGTTCTGCAACCTCTATCGCCACTTTATCCCCAAACTTCACCGCATCAAAAACTGCCTTCGCGGAAAGCTCCCTGTCACGCAGCACGCTTGGTGCGTCGTCTTCCTCCAGACGCTTTCTTGCCAGCCTTACAATGCCCGTTGCGGAGGAATACTGCTCAAGGCAGCCAATATTGTGGCATCCGCACTCATCCGTTTCGTTGTCCTCCACATGGATATGACCGATTTCACCGCCGGAGCCATTGGCTCCCGTCACCATCTGTCCGTTACAGATAATGCCTCCTCCTACGCCGGTTCCCAGGGTAACTACCACCAAATCCTTGTATCCTTTTCCGCCGCCCTGCCACATCTCGCCGAGCGCCGCCACGTTGGCGTCGTTTCCTGCCATAACAGGCAAATCAAGGTATTTCTTAAATTCATCCGGAATATTAAACACCGTATCCCATCCCAGGTTTGCGGTCTTATATACCGTGCCTTTGGCATCAATCGGCCCGGGCGCGCCGATGCCTACGCCTGCCACTTCCTCCATGTCAATCTGCATTTTATCCAGCTTTGCCTGAATGCTATCCGCTACGTCGGGCAGGATTCTTTCACCGCCGTTTGCGGTTACACTGGGAATCTCCCACTTTTCCAGCACATTTGCATTCATGTCAAACAGTCCCATCTTGATGGTTGTTCCGCCAATATCCACGCCAAAAACGTATTTTTTCATCCTTTTTTCTCCTTTACCGGTTTATTCTTCATCGTCGCGTTTTCTTGCCAGAGAGTTCTGTACCCTGATATAAAGCTCCTGTGCCGCATTGTATCCCATTTTCTTCTGCCTGTGGTTGACTGCCGCCGATTCACAGATGACTGCAAGGTTTCGGCCCGGACGGATGGGCAGCGTGTGACACACTATCTTATTCCCCAGATATTCCGTATATTCTTCTTCCAGACCAAGACGGTCGTATTCTTTATCCTTGTCCCAATCCTCCAGTTTTATCACCAAATCAACCGACTGTGTATCTTTTACGCTGGAGGCGCCAAACAACGCCTTTACATCTATAATGCCGATACCGCGCAGCTCTATAAAATGCTTTGTGATATCCGGCGCTGAGCCTACCAGCGTATCATCGCTTACTTTCCTCAGCTCCACCACGTCGTCCGTCACAAGGCGGTGTCCTCTCTTAATCAACTCCAGCGCCGCCTCTGACTTACCGATGCCGCTCTCTCCGGTAATCAGCACTCCTTCACCGTATACGTCAACCAAAACCCCGTGTACCGAAATGCACGGCGCCAGTTCTACATTAAGCCAGCGGATTGCCTCCGCCATAAAAGCAGAAGTATTCTGTTTGGTGGAAAATACCGGTCGTCCGTGCTTTATCGCCGTTTCAATGAAAAGGGCGTCCGGCTGCAGTTCCCGGCAGAAAATAATACCGGGGATGTCATAAGAAAGCAGTTTGTCATAAACCCTTCTTTTCTGCTCTTCATCCAATCCTTCCATATAAGTATATTCCACAAATCCGATAACCTGTAACCGTGACGAGTCAAAATGCTCAAAATATCCAGCCATCTGAAGCGCCGGCCTGTTCAAATCCGGCTGCGTGACGCGGATGTTCCGGCAATTAATATCCGGGGTCAGATTTGTAATTTTAAACTTTTCAATCACTTTTTCCAGTCTTACGCTTGCCATAGTCCTACCTCTTATAAAATCCAATTTTTTCTATTGTAGCACACTCCCTTGACCGTGTGAAGTATCGTTTTCGCTCTTTCGGAAAAAGGCATGAACCTGTTTCGCTGTCTGTTCAGGCATTCCGGAAACCTCCATCAACTGTTCGACCGTAGCGCTTTTTATATCCTCGATGGACTTAAAGTGACGCATCAGGGCCTTTCTCCTTGCCGGTCCTATGCCGGGAATGTCCTCCAGCACAGACTTTACCTGCCCCTTGCTTCTCAGGGAACGGTGGTATTCGATAGCAAACCTGTGCGCCTCGTCCTGTATCCTCGTAATCAGCTTGAAGCCCTCCGAGTGCGTATCAATTGCTATTTCTTCATTATTATAATAGAGTCCCCGGGTTCTGTGGTTGTCATCCTTAACCATGCCGCATACGGGAATCCTGATACCCAGGTCTTTTAACACCGAAAGCGCAATATTGACCTGCCCCTTGCCGCCGTCCATCAAAAGCAGGTCGGGAAACTTTGTAAAACTGCCCAGCTTTTCATCCATTTCTTTTTCCCGCAGTTTCTCCTGCTCTTCCATGCCGTGGATAAACCTTCTCGTCAGCACCTCTTTCATGCACGCGTAATCGTCCGGTCCGGCCACGGTTCTTATTTTAAACTTCCTGTAATCGCTCCTCTTTGGCTTACCCTTTTCAAACACCACCATTGAGCCAACATTCTGGAATCCGCTGATGTTGGATATATCATACGCTTCCATGCGGTTTGCATTTTCAACATGCAGGAGGTTGGCGATTTCCTTTACTGCCCCGATGGTCCTGCCTTCTTCCCGCTTCATCCTCTCTTTATCCTGGCTTAAAACCAGCGCGGCGTTCTGGGCTGCCAGTTCCACCAGCTTTTCCTTGCTTCCCTTTTTGGGTACCAGCAGCCTGACACGGCTTCCTTTCCGGCTGCTCAGCCAGTCCTCTATCAAAACCGCATCCGAAATTTCATATTGCAGCATGAGTTCCCGCGGAATAAAAGGAGTACCGGCATAAAACTGTTTCACGAAATCCTCCAGAATCTGTTCTTTGGAATTGTCAAAAACCCGCGTCATATAAAAGTGTTCCCTGCCAATCAGCCTGCCATCCCTGACAAAGAAAACCTGTACCACCACATCCGCATCGTCTTTTGACAAAGCTATAATATCCCTGTCTTCCCCTACGCTGTCCGTTATCTTCTGTTTCTGGGCAACTGCCTTGACGCTGTTGATTAAATCCCGGTATCTGGCCGCCTCCTCAAACTCCATGTTCTCAGACGCCGCCTTCATTTTGACTTCCAAATCCTTCAGAATGCCTCCGTAGCTGCCGCCGAGAAAGTCCAATGCCTGCTCCACCCGCGCCCTGTATTCCTCCCTGCTGATATAGTCCTGGCAGGGCGCCGCGCACTGCTTAATGTGATAATTCAGGCACGGTCTGTCCACGCCGATATCTCTTGGCAGATTCCTGTTGCATGTCCGCAGCCGGTACAGCTTATTCAACAGCTCTATCGTGTCCTTTACTGCTCCCACACTGGTATACGGCCCGAAATAACGGGATTTGTCCTTTTTCATTTCCCTTGACAGGAAAATACGCGGGTAAGCCTCTCCCACCGTCACTTTAATATAAGGATAAGTCTTATCATCCTTTAAAAGCGTATTGTATTTGGGAAGATGCTCCTTAATCAGGTTATTTTCCAACACCAACGCTTCCAATTCAGAATCCGTCACAATATATTCAAAGCGTGCAATCAAGGAGACCATTTTATCAATCTGGGGACCTCTCCCGATTTTTTCCCTGAAGTAGGAACGGACACGGTTTCTCAAGTTAATGGCTTTCCCCACATAGAGAATGGCGTCCTGCGCGTCATGCATAATATAGACTCCCGGCTTCGGCGGAAGCTTTTTTAATTCTTCTTCAAAATCAAACAACATACCCTGCCCCCAAAAAAGCCGTATCGGACAGATACGGCTTTTTTCACTTAATCCAGCGGATGATTGGAAAATACTCCTACCTCAGGCTTTTTTTCTTCACCGGCGCTCTCTTCATGCACGGGTGAAGGCTCTTTTACAGGCGCTTCCTCTTCCTTCACGGATACCTGCTCCGGCATCTTTACAGCCTCAGGCACGACAATCTCCTGCTCTTTCTCTTGTTCTTTCTTTTGTTCTTGTTCGTTCTCTTCTTTCTCTTCCGGTTCGGGAAGTCCTTTTTCCCTGCGGAAAATTTCCATAAATTCTTTTCCGGTGATGGTTTCCTTTTCTATCAGGAAAGCCGCCAATTTATCCATCAGTTCGCGGTTTTCACTGAGAAGCTCCTTGGCCTTTTCATAGCTTTCTTTCAAAATCTCCACCACTTCGGCATCCACCTCTGCCGCGGTCTTATCGCTGCAGTTCATGACGTCACGGCCCTCTAAGTACTTGCTCTCCACAGTGGAAAGCCCTACCAGGCCAAAACGTTTGCTCATACCGTACTGGGTCACCATCGCACGGGCAATGCCGGTTGCCTTTTCTATATCATTGGCCGCTCCCGTCGTCACCGTGTCAAAAACAAGTTCTTCCGCAGCGCGTCCTCCCACAAGCCCTACCAGCATATCACGAAGTTCCGCTTCTGTATTCAGGTACTTTTCTTCCTCCGGCACATGCATGACATATCCCAGCGCCCCCATGGTTCTGGGTACAATGGTAATCTTCTGTACCGGTTCCGAATTTTTCTGAAGCGCGCTGACAAGCGCATGGCCGACTTCATGATAGGAAACAATCTTTCTTTCTTCTTTGCTCATGATACGGTCTTTTTTCTCTTTTCCCACCAGCACCTGTTCCACGGCGTCAAACAAATCCTTCTGGCACACATATTCCCTGCCGTCCTTGACCGCATTGATAGCGGCTTCGTTTATCATATTGGCAAGGTCGGCGCCGACAGCGCCGCTGGTCGCAAGGGCAATAGCGTCAAAATCCACCGTTTCATCCATCTTGACATCTTTTGCATGTACTTTTAAAATCTCCACACGTCCCTTGAGGTCCGGTTTATCCACAATAATCCGTCTGTCAAAACGTCCCGGACGCAAAAGCGCCTTATCCAGAATCTCGGGGCGGTTTGTCGCTCCCAGAATCAAAATACCTTTTGATGTGTCAAAACCGTCCATCTCCGAAAGGAGCTGGTTCAACGTCTGCTCCCTTTCTTCATTTCCGCCGCCGTATTTGGAATCACGGCTCCGCCCGATGGCGTCAATCTCATCAATAAAAATAATACATGGCGCATTTTTCGTCGCTTCCTTAAATAAATCCCTTACGCGGGAAGCGCCCACGCCTACATAAAGTTCTATGAAATCGGAACCCGCCAGCGAGAAAAAGGGAACGCCCGCCTCGCCTGCCACAGCCTTGGCAAGCAGGGTTTTACCCGTACCGGGAGGGCCCACCAATAACGCGCCCTTCGGCAGCTTGGCGCCGATTTTGGAGTACTTTCCGGGATTGTGCAGAAAATCCACAACCTCCTGCAGGGATTCCTTGGCCTCATCCTCGCCTGCCACGTCCTTAAAAGTAATGCCGGTTTCCTTCTGCACATATACCTTTGCATTGCTCTTTCCCACTCCCATGGGGCCGCCGCCTTTATTCATCTTCCGGAACAGGAAGCTGAGAAGCACCCAGAAAAGTACCAGCGGCAGTACATAATACAAAAGAATTTCCATAATGAAGCCGGAATTGTCGGGAATATATCCCCATACCTCAATTCCTGCCTCCCGCAGCCTCTCAGGAAGGGTATCGTCCTCTACCATCGCTGTGTAATAGGTAGTCCTGTTTCCCATCCCATAGTAGTAAAACAACGGGTTTTTCTGCTCAGACTGCTCATTTACCAGTTCGATATTGATGTGGTCGGAACCATACTTGACGCATTTAATCTTGGCGTTTGGCTGGCCTTCAACACGTCCTTCCTCCACCCACTCCATAAACTGGGAGTAGCTTATCTCTTCCGTCTCACTTCCGGTTACCGTTTTCATAAACACACTTGTGAGCATCAGTGTAATCAATGCCGCAACCAACAAAAGCAGGAGATTCACCTTTCTAGGATTCTGGTTTCCCGAGCCTCCCTGATTGTTGCCGCCCTGATTCGGGCCGCCCTGGCCGTTTCCACGGTTACTGTTGTTGTAGCCGTCCCCATTGTCATACTGATTCAAATTTTGTTCACTCATTTAATTTCTCTTTCCTTTTATAATGGGTTCGCTGGTCAAATCCACGCCCAGCTTTTTAAATGTTTTGATATCTACATCGGAGAGCATCACCGAAGTATGCACCTGACACCCCTTCAGCTTCGGAAGCTGCTCCAGCGCCTTCCGTGCATTTTTATCATTTAATGCGGAGATGGAAAGGGCAATCAGCACTTCATCCGTGTGAAGACGGGGATTTTTCCCTCCAAGATATTTTGTCTTCAATTCCTGAATCGGCTCAATCGCTTCCGGTGAAATCAGATGGATATCATGTTCCACCTCCCCAAGATACTTTAACGCGTTTAAGAGCAGAGCCGCCGACGCCCCCAGCAAATCCGACGTCTTTGACGTGATGATGGTTCCGTCCGAAAGCTCTATTGCCGCCGTCGGAACATGAAGCGCTTCCTCCCGCTCCTTTGCCGCAACCGTAACCCTCCTGTCATCTGTGGATATTTTCGCCTGTTTCATCAGGAGTTCTATCTTGTATACTTCATTCTCTTTTGCTTTTCCCTTGATAACGTCATTGAGCGCCGTATAATAGCGGCGGATAATCTCCATGTGGGAAGCCTCCCTGCACGCCTCGTCGTCCACAATGCAGTTGCCAGCCATATTAACGCCCATGTCCGTGGGGGACTTATACGGATTTTCCCCGTAAATCCCTTCAAAAATAGCATTCAGAACCGGGAAAATCTCGATATCCCTGTTGTAATTAACCGTAGTTTCCCCGTACGCCTCCAGATGGAAAGGGTCAATCATGTTGACGTCATTCAAATCGGCGGTTGCCGCTTCGTAAGCAAGATTGATGGGGTGCTTCAACGGGATGTTCCAGATAGGAAAAGTCTCATATTTGGCATAGCCCGCTTTGATGCCCCTTTTATTGTCATGGTAAAGCTGGGAAAGGCAGGTTGCCATCTTTCCGCTCCCCGGCCCCGGCGCCGTCACGACCACCAGCGGCCTTGTCGTTTCGATATACTCATTTTTTCCAAAACCGTCATCACTGACAATGAGGGGGATATTGGACGGGTAACCTTCTATGGAATAATGAAGATACACCCTGACATTTCTTTTTTCCAGTCTTTCCTTAAAGTCTGCGGCGCGCATCTGCCCTGCATAATGCGTCATCACCACACTCCCCACATACAGCCCCCTGCCTTCAAACTCCTGCATCAGGCGCTGTACGTCTTCATCGTAAGTAATTCCTAAGTCAGCGCGAATCTTATTTTTTTCAATGTCCGCAGCATTGATGACAATGACAATCTCCGCCCTGTCAGAAAGTTTCATTAACATGCGCAGCTTACTGTCCGGCTCAAAGCCCGGCAGTACCCTTGACGCATGAAAATCATCAAACAGCTTGCCTCCGAACTCAAGATATAGTTTGTCCCCAAACTTATTAATTCTTTCCTCAATATGCTCCGACTGCATCTGTAAATATTTTTCGTTATCAAATCCTGTCTTCATGGCTTTTTCTTTTCCTTTTGTATTAACGTTTCCCATTTTAACATAACAAGGTATATTATACCATAAAAAAGGAATGAAGAAATATCAAATTTTTCTAAATTGCAAGATATTTTAATGAAATTTGCATGGGCGGCGATGGCGTTATATTTGTTCCAACAGGACGCGCTCCCGCTCGGAAACGTAAAAAGTACTTCTAAAGCTCATGCCAAAGGGCATTTCGCGAAGAAGTACTAAGTTTTACGCCGGAAAATGCCTGAAACACGGCATTTTCATTGGAATTTGGCGTTTTTACACGGTCCTTTATGGAATTAAATACAACGCCACCGCCGCCCATACAAATTTCGGAAATTCCAGACACTCCCATCTAGGGTGGATTTTGTGTTTTATTCTTTAATGAATGCCGCTTTCTCCTTTTCGGTTAATTCTATTACTTTTACTCCCTTTTCTTTTGCGTATTGCATCAGCCCTCTCAAATCCAGCTTGACCTTCGGACATTGGCTTAACAGGATTGGTTCAGGCGTTTTTGCGAGGCTTTCCTTATATCTCTTCATCTGTCCATTCATAATCATACACCTCCATAATCTCTCTTGCAGCCTGTTCGCCGATTGCAAACTGGTAAGGGTGCAGGATGGCAATTACTTCTCCATGAAATGTCCTGACGTAATGTTCCAGCAAATCCTTATCGGCGGCGAAACCATACATATAGCCATCATATCCAAAACTTACGGATTTATGGGCTGCAATTGCAAATAAATGGCCTCCGACACCAAGATATTTTACATCATCGGTAATCTGCTTATTATTGTCAGGGCTGGCACACATCCAACTGATATACAACGCCTGCATGTCGTCATTGCGGGTTACGGCAACCAACCCCTGAATATCAACGGAACCCTCGACTACTAAAGCATAGATTTCATTTTCATCTGCAAGGGATTCCCAGTTTGTGTACCATCCATTCTTTTTATTATATTTTTTCAGGAATGACTTTCTCTTTATACGAATTACTTCTGTCTGAACAAGTTCTCCTGTTCGTGCATCTTTTAGACAGGGAGTAAATTCATCTATTAAGATGTTAATCATATTGACACCTCTTTTCCTTTTAATTTTACCACATTAAGTCGCATTTATCTATGCGAATACAAAAAATGTTTTATGAAATTTCCGATTGTTTAACAGTTGAATAAGAGAAAATTCTGCTCATCTACAGAATCCTTGAAAAGAAACTACAGGAAAAATATACCTGCAAGGAAACATAGGCACGCTCAAAAAATGGGATTGATACTAAAAATTGGCTATGATATACTCAGAGCATTAAATCTGCGCTTTTGCGCTGAGGAATGGAGGTAACGAATGGCTGAATCTTTTATATGTAAAATAGCTTCTCCTCAAGAAATAGAAATAAAATGGGAATATGAAATTTCCCACCACGAAAAGGATAAAGAGAACTGGATAGTATGGAAGAAACAGAGCATGGAAAATTATAGGCAGGGTTATACCATCCCTTATTATGGGATACTTGAGGGAAACATAATTTGCGAAGCAACTGCAATGCTCCACCCCAAGGCTGTGCAAAACAGCGCCGGTTTAGTTGACAGCCATACAGTTTATCTGTCTGCTTTCCGCACGGTTAGCAGGTTTCAGGGAAAGGGTTACTTTTCAAGGTTATTCCATTTTATGATTGATGATTTGCGGCAAAAGGGGTTTACAAAAGCTACAATTGGCGTAGAACCTGCCGAAGAGAAAAACAAAGAGATATATGCGCACTACGGATTTACCGAATATATCAAATCCGGTAAGGAATATTATCCTGATGGAACGGCAATCGATGTGGAATATTACGGGAAAACCATTGGATGATGGAATCAAATGCAGATTTATCGGGGGACTTCGTTAATGGTTTGAAGAGGAAGCGGGATACTTCCACACTTGACAATTTTTCCATCCAATGATAAAATCCTTTTTGTTAAAGCAAGGGCGCTAAAAGTATTTTTAGCGCCTTTTTTTATTTTAAAAACATTAGCAAAACTCTTTTGCAACCAGAAAACGGGGAGGTATTTTTATGCCAGTAAAATATGTATTTGTGACAGGCGGCGTGGTATCCGGGCTTGGAAAGGGCATCACGGCGGCGTCCTTGGGTCGTTTGCTAAAGGCGCGGGGTTATAAAGTAACCATGCAGAAGTTTGACCCCTACATCAATATTGACCCCGGCACTATGAATCCCATCCAGCACGGGGAGGTTTTTGTCACCGACGACGGCACGGAAACGGATTTGGACCTTGGCCACTACGAACGTTTTATTGATGAAAACCTGGACAAAAACTCCAACGTCACCACGGGAAAAGTATACTGGAACGTATTGCAGAAAGAACGCCGCGGCGACTATGGCGGCGGCACCGTGCAGGTTATTCCCCATATTACCAATGAAATCAAAAGCCGGTTTTACCGGAATAACACAGACAAAGAAACACGTATTGCCATCATTGAGGTGGGAGGCACCGTGGGTGACATTGAAAGCCAGCCTTTTTTAGAATCCATTCGTCAGTTCCAGCATGAAGTCGGGCATGAAAATGCCATTTTGATTCATGTCACACTGATTCCGTACCTAAATGCTTCCCAGGAATTAAAAACAAAGCCCACCCAGGCAAGCGTAAAAGACTTACAGGGCATGGGCATCTGGCCGGATATTCTGGTATGCAGAAGCGAACACCCCCTTGATAAAAGCATCAAAGAAAAAATTGCCCTCTTTTGCAATGTCCCCGAAAAGCATGTGCTGCAAAATCTGGATGTCGCATATCTGTATGAGGCGCCCCTTGCCATGGAAAAAGAGCATCTGGCGCAGGTGGCATGCGAATGCCTGCATCTTCCCTGTCCCGAACCGGATTTAAAGGACTGGGAAAAGATGGTGGACGACTTAAAACACCCCACCGATTCCGTTACCATTGCGCTGGTGGGAAAATATACCCAGCTTCACGACGCTTACATCAGTGTGGTGGAAGCCTTAAAACACGGCGGTATTGCCAGTCATGCCACCGTTAACATAAAATGGATTGATTCCGAGACGGTGACGCCCGAAAACACCGATACTCTGTTTTCGGATGTGCAGGGCATTCTGGTGCCCGGCGGCTTCGGGCAGCGCGGGATTGAAGGCATGATTCATGCCATCAGCCATGCAAGAGCCGGACAGATTCCTTTCCTTGGCATTTGTCTGGGGATGCAGCTTACCATCGTGGAATACGCCCGCAATGTTTTAGGTCTTGCCGGAGCGCACAGTTCGGAAATGGAGCCTGATACTCCCCATCCCGTCATCGCGCTGATGCCGGACCAGAACGGCGTGGAGAATATCGGCGGCACCCTTCGCCTTGGCGCATATCCCTGCGTACTTGCAGAAGGCTCCCTTGCCAGAAGGCTTTATGGGGAAAGCCTGATTTCGGAACGCCACAGGCACCGCTATGAAGTCAACAATGCCTACCGCTCTGCCCTGACAGAACACGGCATGCTGCTCTCCGGCACATCACCCGATAACCGCATCGTGGAAATGTGTGAGTTAAAAGAGCATCCCTATTTCATTGCCACACAGGCGCATCCCGAGTTAAAGTCCAGGCCTAACAGACCTCATCCTTTATTTAAGGGTCTTGTCTCTGCCGCTTTGCAATATAAGAACCAATAAATGGAATATTTTACCAAAAACAGGATATAAATATCTTGCGATATTTATATCCTGTTTTAATTTTTATGCTTTTGTCATGGGCGAGTCCTTATCTACTTGGCATTTGCTGTACTATTTTTTTATTTTACAACCAACCGTTTTTTATCAAAATGCAAGTTAGCATCTTATCACTTGCATTTTAAAGGCGTTTTTTATTAAATTTGACTGTTTTTCCGTCATTAATATTTTCAGGATAAAAGCATATAAAGCAGGGTGAACAACAGGCCAAGGCAAAATAACAGCAGGCCAAACGACAAGCTTCTGCCAATCATGACATTGTTTTCGCTCTGCTCCTTTTCGAGCATTGCCAAACGGTGTTCAAAAGAAACCTCAATAGGCCTTTTCCTGCAGACAGTACGGTTCAAAGCCTTTTTGACGCCGTCTAACAGCACACCGGCCGCGTGGGTAAAAACATTGCCCTCCTCCAGTTCATGGGAAAGGGGCGCATCCCTGTATACAGTCTTTCTCAAGCCCACTACAATATAATCGGGCAGCCGGTCAAGCAGCCTTAAAATGACGCACAGGCCAAATACAATTCCCTTTAACAAGGGCCGGTATACCCTGTTTTCCAAATCCCATTTTGGCAGCCACCTGTCCACGTATTCCCCATTTTTCATCATACCTTTCCTTACTGCCAGAAGATATACGGCAGCGCCTGCGGCAAGGGAGAAAAATGCGCCGGACAGACTCTCCATGTTAAAGGTTTTTAACATAATACCACCCCCAATACCGATTGTCGGAATAAAAACAGCTGTTATTGTAAGTAAAAAGGCGCTTAGACCATCCATATATGTTTTCTTTTCCTCATATGACGCCTGCAATGCGCCATCCTTATTTTTCTCCCAGAATACAACGATATACAGCTTTGCCATATAGGCGGCAGTCAAGCCGCCGCTAAGCAGAAACAGCATTTCCGCCCCCTTCATCCACAACCCGCCAAAATTTTCGTGCCATATTGTCATCCCTTCATGAATCAGGCTTTTACTGACGTAAGCGTTAAACAGCGGCGCTCCCGCAAGTCCCAGGCTTCCCACAAGAAACAGCAGGTTTAAAAGCGGTTTCTTCCTTCCGAAACCGCGTATATCGTTCAAATTCAGCTTATGCAGGTTCATATACACCACGCCCGCCGCACAGAACAGCAGAAGCTTTAGCAGGGAGTGGTTTACCATATGGAGTATTGCACCGTTTAAGGAGCTCTGAAAACCTTCACCCATCTCCCTGCCGCTAAACATTCCCGCCATTCCAAGTCCCGTAAAAATAAATCCTATCTGGGATACGGAGGAACATGCCAGCGTACGCTTTAAATTCACGGAAAACAGGGCAAGCAGGGCGCCTGCCACCATGGTAAGAAGTCCCAACAGGAAGATAAGCCTTCCGAATGCCTCACTTCCCGCAAATAGCTGCAGCACAAGCAGCATACAGCCAAACACACCCGTTTTGGTAAGGATGCCGGACAAAAGCGCCGAAGCAGGCGCAGGCGCAACGGGATGTGCTTTGGGCAGCCAGATATGCAGGGGCGCCACACCGGCTTTTGCGCCAAATCCCAAAAGCATCAGAATGCCCGCCGCTTTCAGCCTTCCCTTGCGTATTCCGTTTGTCGGGGCGCCCTGCCAGAAAACCCGCAAATCCCCCAGCGTAGAAAGCGTTTTGGTTTCCCCGTATAAGAGAAACATTCCCATCAGGATACAAAGCCCGCCTATAATGGCAATGGCAAGATACGTTTCCGCCGCAAGAAGGGATTCCTTCCTCTCATCCTGCGCCACCCACATATAGGACGTCAGCGACATCATCTCAAAAAATACAAACATGGTAAAAAAATCACCGGAAAGAAAAACACCCACCGTAGCGCCCAACGTCATTAACAAAAAGAAATAATACCTGTTCTTATGTTCATACTCCTTCATATAGGAAAAAGAAAACAAGGCGCTGACAAACCACATAAAAGCCGCTACAAGGGTATACAAAAGCCGGAAACTGTCAGTGGCAAAGGTAAGCCCCATGCCGCCAAACCCCTTCCATTCTGCCGCCGCTGCCGCCATGGCAGAGCCCGCCTGTAAGTCCACGGAAACAGGAAGCTTTTCCAAAAACGGATGCAGGCACAGGACGGCGGCAAGCAAAACCTCCACCGATACTGTCACTGCTGCCATGATATTCCTCCTACAGTCCGCACAAAGAATCTTTTTGCCCGTCCTGCCTTTTCCTGCGCTTTCCCCGAAAAGACCGCACAGCCATGTCAGAAATGCCCCTATAAAAGGCCATATCACCGCAAATGTAATCCATGCTTCCAATTCTGCCACCTCCTATCGCACTCCTGCCGCCACGTCAGACAAAAAACCGACGACAGGTGCAGAATATAATCCCAGAAACAGGATGCCCACCGCAAAAAGATAGAGGGGAATGCGCATGCACGCTCCCGGTTCATCCGGTTTTGCAGAATCCACCTGCTCTCTGGGAGTAAATAAGCGTATTACCATGCCAAACATATAAATGGCCGTAAGCAGAGCTGACACTAAAAGCGCGCCGACGCCTATATACGCCAGCCTGTTTTCCGTAAATACCGCCGCTGACGCCAGATTCCACTTGCTGATAAAACCGGCAGTCAGGGGAACACCCATAAGGCCCAGGGCAGACACCGCAAAGCAGGCGGATACCCGGGGCATTTTCCTTCCCAGACCGTCAATCTCATAAACATACCGGCAGCCTGCTTTCTGCATCATGGCGCCTACACAGAAAAACGCGCATATTTTCATAAGCGCATGGAATACCATATGGGTTAATGCTCCCGTAAGTCCCATGGGCGTCATAACGGTAACGCCGAATAAGATATAAGATAGATTGCTGGAGGTAGAATATGCCAGCCTCCTCTTCAGGTGGGTTTCCTTAACCGCCTTGGAACAACCGTATACAATCGTGACAATCGTCAGTCCCATCACTACATTCTGCGCCCAAGTTCCCCGAAGGAAATCCGTTCCAAAACTATAATAGGTCAGGCGCATAATGGCAAAAGCGCCTGATTTCACTACCGCCACCGCATGGAGGAGGGCTGTCACCGGGGTGGGCGCAACGCCCGCATCAGGCAGCCAGGAGTGAAAAGGAAACAACGCCGCCTTCACGCCGAATCCGCAAAATGCAAGCACATAGATTAAGAGAAGGACGCCCGTCCTGTCCCCTATTTTTGCAATATCCAGCACGCCCCCGTACACAAAATTGGTGGTAGAGCCATAGACGATGACAAATATCAGCCCGATAAAGGCAAACGCCGCTCCCCCCAACGAGTAATACAGGTATTTTCTGCTTGCCAGGACAGCCTGCTTTGTCAGGGTATGCATGACAAGGGGGACAGTTACCAGCGTCAGAAGCTCATAAAAGCAATACATGGTTAACAGGTTTCCGGCAAAGGAGATTCCCAGGGTGACCCCGTAGGTGATGATATAAAACATAAAAAACTGTTTTTCCCTTTCCTCCTGCTTCATATATTCAAACGAATAGAGCGCCGCCAACGGCCAGAGCGTTGAAAGCATTCCTGCAAAAACCATGGACAAGCCGTCCAACTTCAGCTCAAGCGCCAGGTTTCCGGTAAAATATACGATGCGGAAAGCCTCCCCGGGCCTGTTAAACAAAAGGCTCCACACCAGTACGGAAGTCGCACAGATTAGCGCCTCCATGTAAACAAGCATAACGGTACGGCGCTTCCATTTTATAAGCGGCACCAAAAAGCTTCCAACAATCGGCAGCAGTATTGCCGCCGGCATCAAAATTTTGCTCATCCTGCCACCCCCTTAAAAAGGATTCCCGCCATGCTGCCGCAGGACTCCAATATTTTTCCGGGAAACATTCCCAAAAGCAAAACCGCCAGCGCCAGAACTGCCATGCTGATACACATAAGAAGCGGGGCCTCCTCCCTTTTAACTGCCGGTTCATCGGAAACCTCCCCCGGCTGTCCCCTGTATCCCTTCCCCGGCAAAAAACCTTTCACCGCTATCGGAAGCAGGTATAAAGCCGTAAGCATTGCACTGACAAGAAGGATAACCGCCCCCAGGACGCCATAAACCGGCAGGCCGGATTCCATGCATCCCAGTCCCAGATACCACTTACTGACAAATCCCGCAAAAGGAGGCATTCCGATTAACGACAAGGAAAACACCAAAAAACACCACATGGTAGCGGGCATCTTTTTTCCGATTCCGGCCAGTTCATCCACCCTTGTTTTCCCTGTTTTCCGAATAATTGCACCGGCTGTAAGGAACAGGCCGCATTTCATAAGGGCATGGCTGCCTGTGTGGAGCAGCGCGCCCACAAATCCCTGCGGCGTAAGGAGCGCAATCCCCAGCAAAATATAGGACACCTGGCTGACCGTGGAATACGCCAGCCTTTTTTTGAGCGCTTTTTCCCTGCACGCCATCGCCGAGCCTGTCAGAATGGTAACCAGTATCAGCGCAAGCCATGTTTTCTGTACCCATGTTCCACGGATAAACTCCGTGCCGAACAAAAAATACACAGTGCGGACAACTCCCAACACACCGGCTTTTACAATCACACCCGAAAGCGCGGCGGACGCCGGGGCAGGAGCCACAGGATGCGCGGCCGTCAGCCAGACATGCATGGGATACATACCTGCTTTTACGCCGAAACCAAAAAGCATCAGAAACGCGGCGGTAAGTAAAAGTCCGCCTTTTCCCTCAAGCAGCGACATATCCAGCACACCCCCTGCGGTAAAGGTAAGGGTATTGGCATACCTGTTTAAAAAATAGATGCCAAACAGTACCATATAGGCGCCTGCAAGTGAGAAAAACAGATACTTCAGTCCTGCCAGTACCGCTTCCCGGGTTCTTGTGTGCATAACCAGCGGAAGGGAAGCCAGCGTCATCAGCTCATAAAACACATAAAATGTAATGATATTACCCGCAAAGTCAAGTCCGAGCAAAATGCCGTATACAATCAGATAAAAACCATAATACCCTTTTTCCCTCTTTTCACGGGACATATAGGAAAAAGAATACAGACCTGCCGCCAGCCATACCACAGTCGTGACTGCCGCAAAGAAACGACTGATGCCGTCCGCCTTAAATAAAACAGGCAGGTTTCTCGTCAGGGAAAATACCGTCACAGGCACATTGTCCTTCGTCACAAAAAGTGCCGCCACCGCCAGAACACCGGACAATGCCAGTATAACGGCGGTATAAATACACAGATTTTTTCTGTTTTTCCATCCGGGTAAAAGCAGCAGAAGCCCTGCGCACACCGGAACCAGTATGGACGCTACTATCATGCAAACATCTCCAGTCCTTTTCCGATTAAATCCACCAAAAATTGGGACATGGTTCCCAATAAAACATTCAACGCCACCAGACAGATGCATGAGACGGCAAACAGCTTCTGCCTGCCAAACGTACGAACCTCATAATCCGTTTCCATGGGCCTGTAAATCCTTATGACCGTTTTCATAAAGTAAATTGCATTCAGTACGGTACTGACTGCAAGCGCAATCAATGCAGGCAGCATCTTGCCGTGGTTTAGCACCGCAGCCTGCGAAAACAAAAGTTTACTGATAAAACCCGAGAAAAGCGGCACCCCCACCATGGAAAGCGCACCTGCGCCGAAGGCCGCACCTGCAATTTTGTTGCGGTAGGCGGAACCCTTCAAATCCGCAAACCGTTTGCTTTGCCCCGATACATCGGTCAAACCCACGCCGGCGATAAACAAAAGCGCCTTTGTTGCCGCATGGGAAAAAATGTGAAAGACGGCTGCCGCCATGCCCGCCTGCGTCCCCATGCCGATGCCCATATAGATGTACCCAATCTGCGCTACGGAAGAAAAGGCAACCATCCGCCGGATATCGTCCTCCTTGATGGCGCTCAGGGAGCCGAATATCATGCCTGCAAGCCCGAACACAAACAGGATATTATTGATTTTGCTGTCGCCGAACACTTCAAAGCCGATTACCCGGTAGATTATTTTTATTAACAGGAAAATATACCCCTTGCTCACAAGGCTTGAAAGGATGGCTGCGCTTGAAGCCGTGGAATAGCCGTAAGCGTCCGGCACCCACGTATGAAAAGGAAACAGGGCGCTCTTGATGGCAAGTCCAACCGTCATAAGACCGATTGTAATGGTAAGAGGCACCTGATACCGTCCGGAAGCATGCAGCAGCACAACAGCCTCCCTGATGTTTTCCATTAAGAGGTGGCCCGTCAAATCATAGAGCATACAAAGCCCCATCAGCAAAAGGCCGGAGCCTAAAAGGCTCATAATCATGTACCTGACCGCCGCCTCTATGGTACGCCCGGTCTGCCTTATCATAATCAGCCCGCATGCCGATATGGTATTGATTTCCACAAATACATACGCCGTAAACAAATCGTTGGTATAGATAATCGCAAGCAGGGAGCAGAGCATCATATTTGTCAGGATATAATAATAGTTCAGTTTATCCGCTTCTACCTCTTCTTCAATATGCTTCCTGCCTCCCCATAACGAAAACAGCATAATAAAACAAAAGAACAACGCCAGTGCGGATTCCAACACCCCGGCACGAATTTCATTGCCGAAAGGCGCAGGAAAATGTCCCATTTTGTAAGTATAGCTTTCCCCTGTCTGCAGGGTGAAAACAAGGGTTGCCGCCGACAAAACCATCACCGCGCTCAAAACAACCCGGTTTATTGCACGCGCCGCTTTCCCGTTCAATACGGAGCAGACTGCGCCGGAAAACAAGGAAACCACAATAGAGAAAAAGGGGAAATTCTGCACGAAATCCATCTATCTCCCCTCCTTTTTGAGCAGCGCGGAAATCTCATCCAAATCAAGGGTGTGATACCTGCGGTACAGCCGGATGGTCAGGGAAAGCATCAGCGCCGTTACCGACACGGATACCACGATGCCCGTCAGCACAAGTCCGCTGGGAACCGGGTTAATGTACGCCTCCACACTCTGTATGCCGTCCGTCACAATGGGCGCCGCCCTGCCGGTAATATATCCTTTCTCCGCCAGAAAAAGGTATATTGCGCTGTCCATAATGTTTAACCCGATAATTTTTTTGATAAGGTTTTTTTGTAAAAGCAGATTGCAGAAGCCGATGCCAAACAAAATCATGGCCACCGCTTCCCCGAAATTGGAAAACAGGTTCGGACCCATACTAAAAACCTCCCTTCCGAAAAAGCGCATAAAAGGCATACATGGTACATGCCACCACCAGACCCACGCAGATATTCAAAGGCAGGATGAGCCCGCTGCTTAAAATGGCGCCCGGCGTCCCAAGCGGTATCGCACTGTGTATGTCGTTTGCCCCCGTATAAAAGGAATAGCTTTTTGCCAGGCAGTAAAAAGCCAGCGAAAAAAGGCAGACCCTTTTGTATGTTTTTTCCGTAAAAAAACGCTCCGTTTTTGCAAAGCCAAAGGCATTCAAATACAAAATCAGTCCCGAACCGATTATCGCGCCTCCCGAAAAACCGCCGCCGGGAGAAAGATGCCCGTTCAAAATCACATAGATGCCAAAAATCATTATCATGGGAACCAACACAAACGCGGCCTTCTGCAGGATGGTATCGTTTTTGGGCTCGTAAATACGGTCGTTTTCCTCTTGTCTGCCCTTACCGGCGCGCAGCAGCACAAATACCGTGACTGCCGCAACAAACAGCACATGGGATTCCCCCAAGGTGTCAAAGGCACGGTAGTCCAGAATCATGCCGGTGACAATATTGACCGCCCCCGTTTCCTGAAGGCCTTTTTCAATGTAACGCGCCGAAACCTCGTTGTTGTCCGGATTTGCGGCATGTCCCACCGGCGGCAGGAAAGACACTGCCAGCAGTAGAAGCAGAATCAGGAGAATACCGAAATCAACGGCAAGGATGCGGTAAAGATGCTTAAAAAAACGGTATTCCCTGTTGTGTTCCACATCGTTTACACGCTCGCTGAGACGCTTATTTTCCCGCATACGCTCCATAAGCAACTCTTTCGGCACTTCATGTTCTTCCTGAGGTTTTACCTCCACATTACCCGTATATAAATCCTCTTCCCCGTCCAGCCAGGCAAAAAACTTATCCTTCTTCATCTGTCTTTTCCTCTCTGATTGCATGAATTTTTTTCAGCGTCACGAAAAACAGCAGGCTCGTCACGCCTGCCCCCACAGCCGCCTCCGTAATCGCCAAATCGGGGGATTCCAGGCAAATCCAAATCATTGACATCACAAGGGAGAAGGACATGTAGATAATAATGGAATTCAGCAGGTTTTTGGATAAACTGACGGATACTGCGCAGACCACCAGAAACCCCAGCAAAAGATATTGCAGGACAATCATGCTTTTTCTTCCTCCTTATCCGTTTCCTTTTCCCCTTTTACATCGCAGAAATCCGAAAGGTTTTCGTTGGTAGTGGTTTCAAGCCTTGCAACCAGATGGGCGGAAACCGGGGACGCACACCACAAAAACAGAATCACCAGCGCCAGCTTCAGGGTGGTAAAGTTGAAGCCGGAAAAAATCATCAGCCCAACCATGGAAAAACTGATGCCCAGCGTATCTCCCATGGCCGCAGCATGCATCCGGTTCAACACATATTTATAACGGAACACACCCAACAGCTGTACAAAAAAAATCAAAATGCCAATCGCAAGAAACGCCGTCCCTGCCGCAAACCTGAACCATTCAAGCATCCCGGGCCTCCTTTCCCCTTCCCTCTTCTGACTTATTTTTAGCCAGATAAACGCCCATATAAACCTTGGTCAGCACAATCACCGCCAGAAAACTTATCATGGCATAAATCAGGCAGATGTCCACCAGATAGCCCTCCCCGAGCAGCAGCGCCAAAACGGCTATCATCACCATAACCATGGTTCCCATCATATTGACAGCCACTACCCTGTCTGCAACCAGAGGCCCTTTCACTGCCCGAATCAGACAGGCAAATAAAAACAGTGCCATCAAAACCAGCACTACGATAAATTCCATATGATACAAACTTTCCAAGCTCATGCTCCGATTCCTTCCTCCATCTTTTTCAGCATCCTGACAAAAACCGAATTGTCAATTCCCTCCGCCAGGCTCTTGTCAAGGCAGTGTACCGTATAAACATCCTCTTCTAAGGATACCGTTATGGTACCGGGCGTAAGCGTAATGGAATTTGCCAGAAGCGCCCTTGCCGTCTTTGTCTTCAAATCTGTTTTGAACTGCATAAGAACCGGTTCATTCTGAAACCGCGGCGATAAAATCATGTGCATGACAGACGCATTTGCCTTGATTATTTCCCACACCAGCACTGCCACATACTGTATTATCCGCAGGCTTTTCCTGATAACCATAATATCTTTTTTTATGCCATAATCCATGAAGGCGCAGATGAAGGCATATAGGAATGCCGCAACAGCCAGCCCGATTAATACAATTTCCCATGTGACTTTGCCGTTAAATATAAGCCACATCAAAAAGAACACTATGTACATGGGCCGCCTCCTCTCAAAATCGATAAAATCCGATGATTCCCAACGACAAAGCAGGTACGGCCCTAGGCCAGTACCTGCTTTACTTTTTCCGTAAGCTGTGCTGCACTCATGGCGCCCACGCTGTTTTCTTTTACTTGCCCATCCTTAAAAATCAAAAATGTCGGAATGCTTACCACGCGGTATCTCTGCGCAAGTTCAGGTTCATCATCCACGTTCACTTTAAAGACTTTTACCTTGCCCGCTAATTCCTCCGCCAGTTTTTCCACCACCGGAGCCATCATCTTGCAGGGACCGCACCAGTCCGCATAAAAGTCCACAAGCGCCGGCAAGTCCGACTGCAATACCTCTGCGTCAAAATTTTGTTTCGTCAATTTCATTCCCATGTCCGCCATCCTTTCCTCTTTGCTGGTAGTATGCCACATTTAACGGATTCCATACCAGCTCCTTTGTTATCTGTAAATGATATATTTGCATATGGGGTTTCCCATGGAAGAGAACTTTTCTTCATATTCCGTCATGATGTTCCCTGCAAGCATGTCCTCTTCGCCGTGCAAATCATAAGTAAGGGCCTGTGTCTTCCAGCCCGCTTCCGGGAGTTCTTCCACGGCAAAATCAAAAAGCTCCCTGTTGTCCGTCTTAAACTCCAGTCTACCCTCCGGCTTTAAGATATAATCATAACGCTCCAGAAACTGTCTGGAGGGCAGCCTTCTCTTGGCATGGCGCTCTTTCGGCCACGGGTCGGAAAAATTCAGGTATATCCTGTCCACTTCATGCTCTCCGAACACTTCCGTTATCTCCTCCGCGTCCATACGGATAAACCTAAGGTTTGACAGTTCCTCTTCTTCCATTTTCTGAAGGGCGCGCAGCAACACGCTGGAATACTTTTCAATGCCTATGTAGTTGATATCGGGATTCTGTGCGGCTGATGTGTGCAAAAACCTGCCCTTTCCCATGCCAATTTCAATATACAGGGGATTGTCGTTGCCAAACAGGCTCTTCCACTTCCCTTTATTTTCTTTGGGTTCCTGAACCACAAACCTGCTGTTTCCTATTGTTTCCCTGGAACCTGTTATATTTCTTAAGCGCATCCGTCTTTCACCGTTGTCCCATTACTGTTTCTTTTATGTACAAGCTGTACTATCAGCAATTAGTATATCCCATTTTCTTAAAAAGTCAAGAAACCTCTTTGGTTTTTCTGTAAAATAGTGTATGATAATAGGGCATATTCATTGAGGAAGGATGTCGATTATTTTGCGTAAAATTTATCATAGATTCATTGTGATAGCTATGGCGCTCTGCTTTCTGTCCGTATGGCAGCACAGTACGCTGACGGCATGGGCGCTTCCCGTCCTGACAGACGCGGAAATGCGGGCAGCCATTCCGGTAGAATCCAATGCCATTCCCAACTGGCCGACCGGTCCTCTGGTAAGCGCCCAGTCCGCCATCTTAATAGACGCGGAAAGCGGCGTTATTTTGTATGCCAAAAATATCCATGAGCCTTTGTATCCCGCCAGCACCACCAAGCTTCTGACCTGCCTGATAGCTGCTGAGACATGCGCCATGGATGAAATTGTGACTTTTTCCTATGAGGCTGTTTTTGACACTCCCAGGGACAGCAACCACATTGCCATGGACGTGGGGTACGAACTCACCATGGAGCAGTGCCTTAACGCCATATTGATTGCATCTGCCAACGAGGTGTCTTTTGCCGTGGCGGAACACATCACCGGTACAACGTGGCAGGATTTTGCCGACACCATGAACGCCCGCGCCGAACAGCTTGGCTGTGTGGACTCCCATTTTGTCAATCCAAACGGCCTGCCGGACGAGAACCATTATACGTCCTCACACGATTTGGCCATGATTGGGCGCGCCTTTTTTGCCAATGAGCTTTTATGCAAAATTTCTTCTTCCCTCAGGCTGGACATCCCTGCTACCGACAAGCAGCCGAAGCACGTCATTGAAAACGCCAAAAACCAGCTTTTACCGGGCAAAACATACGCGTACGAATATTTAGTCGGCAGCAAAACCGGATATACGGAAGCGGCAAGGGGCACCCTGGTTTCCTGCGCGGAAAAAGACGGCATGAAGCTGATTGCCGTGGTAATGGCAGAAGATACCCCAAGCCAGTATGTGGACACGGTTGCCCTGTTTAACTACGGCTTCAGCAATTTTGAGCGGATTAACATTTCCCAGACGGAGACCCGCTACAATATCGACAACGCCAGCTTCTTTTACAGCAACAATGATATATTTGGCAGTTCCAAGCCATTGCTTTCCTTAAATCAGGAAGACTACATTGTCCTGCCCAAGACGGTTCCTTTTGAGGATGTTGTTTCCTCCATCTCCTATGATACACAGGATGAAGGCGTCGCGGCAGTCATCTCCTATACCTATCAGGGGCAGTTTATCGGCTCCGTATCCGTAGATTTTGCACAGGATGAAGAAAACAGGTATGCTTTTGAGGACGGCGCCCTACAGTCCTCCTTTGGAGAATCTTCGGATTCCCCAAAGGCAGAATCAAACATTATCTTTATCAATGTCTTTAAGGTGTTCTTATGGATTATAGGGATTGCCGGCGCATTTATCCTGATTATTTCCCTGCACGCTTTTATTGTAAACTACCAGTTTGCCACAAAGGAACGCAGCGGCCGCAGGGGATGGCTCAGAAGACGCCGACTCAAGCAAAACCGCTATCCTGACAGACAGCGGGCGCGCGTTGCAGCCAGGCGGAGAAAAAAAGCCAAGCGCCCCAGCCGTTTCCGGGACCTTGACTTTTAATGCAGAACTGACTCACTTTTTATGCCGCCGTTTCCGTCGCAGTTCTCTCGCATGTTCCTTCCTTTGCTTTATGGCTTCCGCCTCTTCATCGGAGATGAATTTTGTGGTTTTCACTACATAGACCTCATCTCCCTCCGTTCTTCGGATACGGATTTTACCTTTCATATATCCATGCTCATCACAGCAGGCCAGACAGTAATAATGTTTGCCGTTGGGCGTAAACCACCTGATTTTTTTCTTCAGGTTCTTATGGCACAAATAACATTTGCTGCTGGCAACCTCTTTATCGGCCATCGCCGCCGCCTTCGAGGGAAAGACCCTTGAAATGTATTTGGCATAATTATCAAATACAACCCGTACTTCCTCTTCCTTTGTCCTTGGCGGGTAAAATACGTCGTAAGAATAATTCCCAAATACTTCATCCGGCATCTTAGCCAGCACTTTACCGGCATAATAAGCGTCACTAAAGGCCCTGTGAAAAGGAATGTCTTTTTCAATTTTCAAAAAATCTACGGCATATTCCAGCGCCCTCCTGCTCCTGCCGTCCTCAAAAGCCTTACTGAACAGCTTTTGCACATCCAGAAAGCGAATCGGTCCGTTTGCTAACGGCTTCATGCTATAATAACGCATGTTATCCTGTAGCTCGGTCAAGTCAAGCGGTCCCCATGTGCAGAAAATGCAATCCTCACCGCACCACTTAAGAAATTCCTCCATAACATCCACAAAAGGCCTTCCATGCTCCAGTTCCTGCATCTGCATGTGAATCAGCCTGCTCGTAATTTTATGAAGTTCATGAAATACCTGTGGTTTTATCAGCTGGCTGAACTCTCCCACTATCACCTTATCCGGGTTTAACCTGACAGCGCCGATTTCGATAATTTCAAACTGCAGTCCTTCTTCCCCGCTATGCTCATCGCCGCCCTGGTTCCATTCCAAATCCAGTATAATATAATCCATAACCGTCCCTTTGTCCGCATGTCGCTTTCCTTCGTTTTAAGCACCTGCATAACATTATACTACTAAACCGCACACATTACCACTACATGTTCGTATCCCGCCATCCGCCAACATGAAGGTCAACGTGCATTTGTTCCAACAGGACGCGCTCCCGCTCGGGTAAAAACGCAATGGTACGTAGGATGCTACAGAACAGCATCCAAGTACCAGCGTTTTTACACGGTCCTTTTTGGAATCAAATGCACGCTGACTTTCATGCTGGCGGATGGCAGTTACTCCTCCGGCTTTTTGTAGAAACGTCCCAATACTTCCTGCGTCTTTATCACATTGATAAAGGCTTTTTCATCCACTTTTCTGATTTCACGAATAACCATTTTGGTTTCTGCGCTGGATACTACGGAGTATACCACGTTTCTTTCACAATGCTCAAAAGAGCCTTCCCCTTCCAGTATGGTTGCCCCATGGTTGCTGACCACCGAGATGGCGTCACAGACTTCCCTTGGTTTATTCGTCACGATAAACAAGGTTCCCTGCTGGTATTTTTTATACAGGCTGTGCAGTACCTGTGTGGAGGCATACTGGAAAAGTATAGAATATAAGGCCTTGTCCCATCCAAACAGCACGCCTGCTACCGAAAGTATAATAATGTTAATTCCTAATATAACATTAAAGGAATCCACCCCATTTTTTTCCGACAGGTATATGGCGATAAAGTCAGTGCCGCCGCTGGTGGCCCCCATCAGCAGGCACAGGCTGATAACGAAACCGTTAATCATACCGCCAAATATGCTGATAAGCAGAATATCCTCCGTAATTGCATAAGCAGGAATCAGGTCTGTAAAGATACTGGTCAGCACAATCATCAGGCAGGAATACAGCGTAAATTTTTTCCCGATAAATTTGTACCCGATATAGATTGGCACAGCATTTAAAAGCAGGTTCACTACCGTATATGGTATCTCTACATGAAAAATCAACTCTGCAATCCTCTGTAGCAGAATGGATAGTCCGGTTGCTCCTCCCGGATAGAGCCCGCCTGTCCTGACAAATGTTTTAATGTTGACAGCCATAAGCAGCGCGGATAAAACAATAAAGAAAATTCTTCTTGCGTTCTGTTTCATAACCTTCTCCTCTTCGGTCGGCCGCTTTAAAACCCGATTCAGGGCATCGGACTAATATGCCCTGCCCCAGTAGACCATCTTCTTTGCAGGCTTTCCACAGCAGACACAGGTATCCGTTATCTGTTCCTGCTCAAAAGGAATACACCTGCTTGTAACACTCCATTTTTCCTTAATGATTTCCTCACAGGACTGCTCTCCGCACCACATGGCTTTTACAAATCCGGCCTTTTCCGTAAACAGTTTTTCAAACTCACCCTTATCCTTCGCGGTATAGGTGTGCAAATCCCTGTGCGCGCGGGCTTTTTCCAGCATGTCGTGATGAATGGTTTCCAGCAACTCCCTTACTTTCCCTTCCACTTCATCCAGGGATACCTCTATTTTTTCCCTAGTGTCCCTTCTGCAAAGCACGCATTTTCCTTCTTCGATATCCTTCGGACCAATTTCCAGACGAAGAGGAAAGCCTCTCATCTCCGCTTCCGCAAACTTATAGCCGGGACTCTTGTCCGTGTCATCCACTTTCACCCTGAAACTGCCTTTTAAACGCTCCCGCAGCTCATACGCTTTTTCCAAAACCCCTTCTTTTTTCTGCTGAATCGGAATGATGGCTACCTGTACGGGCGCCACCTTAGGAGGCAGTACCAGCCCGAAATCATCGCCGTGTACCATAATAATCGCGCCTATAATTCGCGTTGACATACCCCATGAAGTCTGGTGAACATACTTTAAAGTGTTGTCCTTATCGGTAAACTGGATACCAAACGCTTTGGCAAAGCCGTCCCCGAAATTATGGCTGGTGCCGGACTGCAGCGCCTTTCCGTCATGCATCAGGGATTCAATCGTATAAGTGGCCACTGCGCCCGCAAATTTCTCCTTATCCGTTTTTCTTCCCTTGATAACGGGAATCGCAAGCACTTCTTCGCAAAAATCAGCATACACATTCAGCATCTGAATGGTTCTTTCTTCCGCTTCTTCTGCCGTGGAATGGGCCGTATGCCCTTCCTGCCACAAAAACTCCCTGGAACGCAAAAAAGGTCTTGTTTCTTTTTCCCAGCGTACAACCGAACACCACTGATTATATACCTTGGGCAAATCCCGGTACGACTGTACGTCGTTCTTATAGAAATCACAGAAAAGTGTTTCGGAGGTAGGCCTTACACAGAGTCTTTCCTGCAAAGGCTGAAGCCCGCCGTGCGTCACCCATGCCACCTCAGGCGCAAAGCCCTCTACATGGTCTTTCTCTTTTTCCAGCAGACTTTCCGGTATAAACATGGGCAGGTATACATTCTGCACTCCCGCTTCCTTAAAACGCTCGTCAAGCTGCTTTTGCAAGAGCTCCCAAATAGCATAACCGGCAGGCTTAATTACCATACAGCCTTTTACGCTGGTATAATCAATTAATTCCGCCTTTTTTACAATGTCCGTATACCATTGTGCAAAATCCACATCCATGGAAGTAATCGCTTCCACTAATTTTTTTTCTGCCATTTTTTCTCCTCCATTCCGAAGCGCTTTTGCGCTGTTTTTTCATTAACAGGCTTTCGTCAGGCAGCACGCCGACACAAAGCTCTTTTCATTTGATGGGACAGGAATCCATGGAACAAAAAACGCCGGTTCCGTCCCAAAAGGGACCGGAAAACCGGCGGTACCACCCTGATTAATACATGAATTACATGCGTTATGTATTCTGTATTCTGCTCATTATGCCGATAACGCTGGCGCAGCGCCGCATTTTCATACGGGGCTCGGAGGCAGGTTCAGGGGCTTCCTACAAGGGCTTTTCACCAGCCAGCCCTCTCTCTATGCGATTCCACACCCTTACTAACCCTCTTCAATGCCATAATCACTGTATAAACATTTTGGAAATTATGTAGTGATTGTAGGACAGTTATACATAATTGTCAAGCAAAAAATATTGAGTTTTCCCTGACCGCTGCTCCTACTGAATCCACTCGTTCTCAAATTCCAAAGAAGCAAGCTGTACCCCGGATTCCGTATAAAAATCAAAGCGGATGGCGTCAGGTTTCAAACCGTGCTGTTTATAAATAATTTCATATAATGCCCAAATCATAGATTCCCGCATTTCTTCCTCAACTGCTTCAAAGGATTGTTTTATTTCCTCCTGCGGAACCTTGTCCAATCCAAGTTCATCCGAAAAATAATTTTCAATAATCAAAACATTTCCATCCGATGATACCTTTGCCGTAACGCCTATTGCCTCAAACTGGGTAAACATATCCTCAAAATCACTATCGGCATCCCCGGAATCTATCCAATCCTGAAGAGTATCATAGGGCGTTCCCAGTACAAACCTGCCTTCCGATGATACTGTATTTTCCGAAGATTCGGTATGGTTCGAAGATGCAGAATTTTCCGCAATATCCCTCGAATAAATACGATTGCCTTCTGCATCCCGGAACACGACGCGCAGAGTTGTCAGGGGGCTGTCTTGCGTCTCCCTAAATGCTGCAAACGCCGGCTGCACATTTTCTTCTATATCGTCAAAATAATACCCAAAAATATTGTTAATATCATTCGGAGAAGCCGTTGAAAAATCATATGCGCTGCTAATCGTATAATTAAAAACAATTGTATCTGGCTCTTCAATGGAAAGGGATAAAGTCATATTAGGAAAACTACACTCCTTTTCCATTTCCAGACGCCTTTCACTGTTATACCAGTCAGCCAATGGAGAGCTTTCTTCGGAAACAACAGTTTCCCCCGAAACCTCTTCTTTCTGCACGGTTTCATCCCCTGCAACGGGTCTGCTCCCGCATGCGGAAACGCAAAACAACATAACAACTGCCGCAATCCATAGTAATTCCCTTTTCTTCATAAAATTCCCCTTTCAGTTATAAAAATTTTCCCTTTATCCTAAAACCCCCTGCAGCTCCTTCAATGACGCCACACAGGCATAAAGTTTACCCTTAAGTTCATCGTCCGGCACAGTCTGGTCCGGCACCATCACCACACGCAGCCCCGCGGCGTGCGCCGACAGCACCCCGTTAGGGGAATCCTCAACTGCCAGACATTCCCTTGGCGTTACTCCCAGCCTTTCACAGGCATACAGATACACATCCGGCGCAGGTTTTCCCCTTTTAACCTCTGCCGCGCTCACAACTTCGTTAAAATAACATGCGATATTTACTTCTTTCAGTTGTTCCCATGCCCTGTCCGGCGGGGTTGCAGTGGCGAGAGCCACCCTGTATCCGTTTTGCTTCAGCCAGGCCAAAGCCTCCAAAGCCCCCTGCTTTACCTCTATTCCCGATTTTTCCAGATGCTCCTTCATAATTTTTCTCCGGTACTCCCGGACAGCCGTATAATCAAATTCTTTGCCAAACCAATCCTGCATTAGCTTTGGGGCAAAAGGACGCCCAAGGCTCCTTAGCTGTAAAGCCTGCTCTTCACTCATCTCATATCCGAAAAAAGCGGCTGCCTGCCGCCAGAATACTTTAAAATACTTTTCCGTGTCTATCAAAGTACCGTCCAAATCAAAAATTACAGTTGTTATCTTATCCTCTTTCAATGTTTCCTCTTTTCTACGCTGTTTCTGCCCGGAATTTCAACCTGTTTTTATCACTGTTATCCAGCATACCACATAAAAAACATGCCGTACATATTTTATGCAAAATCTGCCATACTAACTTTTGACAAACACATGAAAAGGAGTATTTCCATGCAGAATATCCTGCCAATCACAAACAATAATGGGTGTTACGAAATCCGTCTGGAGAGTATCGGCGGCCTGGGTGCAAACCTCTGCGGAAAAATGCTGGGTGAACTGGGCGCCTTATATCTTTCTTTAAACGCCTCCAGCTTTTCCAGTTACGGCTCGGAAAAAAGAGGTTCACCGGTTAAGGCATATATCCGCTGGTGCAAAGAAGAGCAGCCAATCCGCATTAACAGCCCTGTGGTAACTCCCCATATGCTATGCATTTTCCATGAAGGACTTCTTGGAAAACATCCTGTTCTGGAAGGAGCGGATGAGAATACAAAAATAATATTAAACACCACACTCTCTCCAGAAGAAGCAATGGAAAAGTGGCCCTTTAAAACCGGAGAATTATACTGTGTGGACGCCCTGCAAATTGCCATGAAATGCCATTCCCGTATCAATATGGTTCTGCTTGGCGCCATTGCAAAGGTTTCCGGTTTTATCCCCCTCTCTTCCATAGAAAACATGTGCAGGGACACAATAGGGCAAAAATATCCTGCATTGATACAATCCAATCTGGATGGCGTAAAACAGGGATATGAGTGTGTTTCTGAAGGATTGTCCATAAAAAAACAGGCGTTACAAAAAGATTCCGCCCCACAGGAAACCTTTTTCTGGGGCTATGACAACGCGCCTAAGGGCGGCGTAAACCCCCGCTTCGGAAGCAGCGTTTCCAACGACCTTTCTCCCTCAAGGGAAGGATATATTCCTTTGTTTTTACAGGAAAAATGCATTAACTGCGGGCTATGCAGCACCACCTGCCCTGACATGGTTTTTCAGTTTCACCCCGGTATATATAAAGGCGAACCCGGCATGGTGAACGGCGGCCTTGATTACTATCACTGCAAAGGCTGCCTGCGCTGTGTAGAGGTTTGCCCCACCGGCGCCCTTGTCAAAGCGCTGGAGAAGGATTATCCGGATAAGCCATGGTTTGTACCCAATCAGGAACTTTTGCCGGACGCTATTTCCTATGAAAAATCCGCCCCTAACTCCTGGGTGACAAGTGATTCTTATCTTGATGAAAAACGTGTGGACGGAGGTGTCGTGTAATGGAAAAACAGAAAATCCTGTATGACAGCGGAAACGAACTGGCAGCCTATGCTGCAGGGCAGATAAATTATCACATAATGGGATATTACCCCATTACCCCTTCCACCCAGATAGCGGAAAATCTTGACCAGGCAGGGGCGGACGGTAAACATGATATCTGCCTGATTGCCGCTGAAGGGGAACACAGCGCAGCCGGTATCTGCTACGGCGCTTCCGTCGGCGGCGGACGTGTATTCAATGCCACCAGTGCAAACGGCCTTTTATATGCCATTGAACAGTTCCCTGTCCAGTCGGGAACCCGCTTCCCCATGGTAATGAACGTTGCCTGCCGCACCGTTTCCGGCCCGCTTTGCATCAAAGGCGACCACAGCGACATTATGTATATGTTAAATACCGGCTGGATAATCTTATTTGCAGACGAACCTCAGGCCGTCTATGACATGAATCTGCTTGGCCTGAAGCTGGCAGAAGCGGTTTCGCTGCCGGTAGCAATTGCCTTTGACGGGTTTTATACCAGTCACCAGAAGCGCAAATGCATGGTATTTGCAGAAAATGAAACCGTACAGAGATATGTCGGCACAAAAAAGGAAAGCGTGGATATTCTGGATTTGGCACATCCTGTTACAATCGGCTCCTATATGAATGAACCTGATATTTTAAATAATAAGTATCAGCTTCATCTGGCCATGGAAGAAGCAAAAAAACTGCTTCCCGAATTGTTTTCCGAATACAACAGCCTGTCGGGCAGACAATATTCCTGTTGTAAAGGATATCGTCATGAGGATGCCGAAATTCTGCTTTTCCTGCTTGGTTCTGCTTATCACACAGCCATGGAGGCTGTTGATATTTTAAGAAAAGAAGGAATCGCGGCCGGCGTCGTTACCCTGTCTGTCTTAAGGCCTTTTCCGGGAAAAGAGCTTGCCGGATTCTGCCGGAATGCTTCCGTGATTGTGGCGGCTGACCGGCAGGACAGCTATGGGGCAGGCGGCGGAAACATGTCTCTGGAGTTAAAAGCCTGTCTGCAGGAGGCGGGCAGTAAAGCGCACGTCATAAGCCGCGTATACGGATTGGGCGGACAGGACTTTTTTCTGGAGGATGCAATATGCCTTTTCCGTGAAGGGCTTGAAAAGTCTTCCCCTTCCTTTTCTTACTATGGCATTGTAAAAGGCAAAGGATTACATCCTCAGCCCGATTACTTTGCACCGGTTACGGAGGCTGACGCCAAAAAAGGGATTACCGCCTGCACCTATGACGCATCAACAGGAAAAATGCAGGTAAAAGGCGGCATGGTGCGCGATACCACCGCAATGCCTGCAAGACTGGCGCCCGGTCACGGCGCATGTCCCGGCTGCGGCATCCCGGTAAATGTAAACCTGCTGCTCAGGGGTATCGAAGGCAATGTCGTATTGCTGTTCCAGACCGGCTGCGGCATGGTAGTTACCACCGCCTATCCCAAAACGACATTTAAGGTTCCCTATCTTCATAATTTGTTTCAAAACGGCGCCGCTACTTTAAGCGGACTTGTGGAGGTTTTTCACCAGCGTCAGAAACGTGGGGAATATCCCAAAGGAGATATTACCTTTATCATGGTCAGCGGGGATGGGGGCATGGATATCGGCATGGGTTCCGCCCTAGGCACCGCGTTAAGGAACCACGGTCTTATTATCTTTGAGTACGACAATGGAGGTTACATGAACACCGGCTATCAGCTTTCGTACTCAACCCCGATGGGAGCGAAAAGTTCCACCTCCCATGTAGGCAGCGCCCAATACGGAAAAACATTTTTCCATAAGGACATGCCTGAAATCATGGCAGCAACGCATATTCCCTATGTAGCCACCGTTGCGGAATCCAACCCGCCTGATTTTATCAAAAAGGCAGCCAAAGCCGCTGCTTATGCAAAAGAGTTTGGAACCGCCTATGTAAAAGCATTGTCTGCATGTCCGCTCAACTGGAACGATACGCCGAATACAGAAAGAAGCGTGATTGCCGCCGCCGTGGACTGCTGCTATTTTCCCCTCTACGAAGTGGAGCAGGGAATCACCTGTCTGAGCTACAATCCGGAAAAAGCAAACAAAAAAATTCCTGTTACGGACTGGCTTGGCATGATGGGACGAACCAGACATCTTACGAAAGAAACTTATCATGAAATAACGGATAAAATACAAAAAGAAGTGGACAGACGGTTTGAAAAACTGAAAGCCAGGGCTGATAATCCCTTGCTATAATATCAAAATGAAAACAGAAAGAGAGGTAACAAAATGGGTTGTCCTGTATTTTTTGAATGTAAAGATAAGAAAGGTGTTCTGGGCCTGATAAACGGCTCAAAGGAAGAGTTGGCGGCCTGCATCGGCAGCCGGTTTGAGGAGCTGGACGCTTCCAAATCAGAGGGTGCGGGTGAAAAACACCTTCCCGCTGTCAGCGTGGAAGGCAATCTGGTAACCGTTATGGTGGGGAGCGTTGCCCATCCCATGACGGAAGAACACAGCATTAACTGGATTTATCTGGAAACCAAAGAAGGAAGCCAGTTAAAAAAACTGACTCCTGACCAAGAACCCAAAGCACAGTTTGCCATAGCGCCGGGCGACAAACCCGTGGCCGCATACGCATACTGCAACCTGCACGGTTTTTGGAAAACAGATATCCAATAAAAGTTAAAAAAGGAGAACAGCTTATGTCAGTGGATTTTAAAAACAGTGAGACAAAAGAAAACCTGATGCGCGCCTTTGCCGGGGAAAGCCAGGCAAGAAACCGTTATACCATTGCGGCGTCCCAGGCAAAAAAACAGAACCTACACGTCATTGAAGCCGTATTCCGGTTTACGGCGGACCAGGAAAAAGAACATGCATCCATTTTTTACAACCATCTGAGCAGTCTGGGTGGGGAAAGCATTCAGATTGACGGAGCTTATCCTGTGGATATCAATCAGGATGTTGCCAAACTCCTGCGTTTTGCAGAACACAATGAATTTGAAGAACATGATGACGTGTACAAAAATTTTGCCGCAAAGGCAAAAGAAGAAGGCTTCGACGGCGTTGCCGCTTCTTTTAACATGATTGCGGAAATTGAAAAGACTCACGGGGAACGGTTCGGCATGTTTGCGGAACTGCTGGAGCAGAATAAACTCTTTGTTTCCAATGTGGAAACCGCATGGATGTGTCTGGAATGCGGTCATATTTACCGCGGCACTTCCGTCCCGGAGTACTGCCCTGTCTGCCACCACGACAGAGGATATTTTGTCCGTCTGGAACTTGCGCCATACACAGGTAAAGTATCATGACACATTAAAAAAGAGGCTGACCCCTGCCGGGCAGCCTCCTTTTCCTTTTTGGATTATTCGTTTGTAATATCGGTAGAGTAAAGTTCCTCGCCGCCTTCAGTAAAATAAGAATACCGGATGGCTTCCACTTTCAGACCATACATCGTCTCAAAGCTTTCAAATAAAGATGTGATGGATGCTTTCTGAGCCTCCACCGTTGACTCGAAAGAAGCCGTCATCTGGTCTTCGGGAAGTTCACTGATTCCAAGTTCATCGGAAAGGTAGTATTCATATACCAGCACATTTCCGTCTGCTGAAATGTTTACTGTCATACCGGAGGATGCAAGCGCATCATTAGACTGCTGAACAGCCAACTTTGCTTCATCGGATTCCACCCATGCCTGAAGGCTGTCATAAGCGCCGCCTGAAGCAGAACCATCGTCAGATGAAGAAGATTCATAGTCTTCCGAGATATCTTTGGAATAAACCACGGAATCATCTGAATTTAAGTATACCACGCGGATGGTAGTCAGGGGAATGCCGTATGTTCTCTGATAGTTACCAATATCTGATATAATTGTTGATGCGATGCTATCAATATTAGCATCAAAGCTTGCATTGATGTCATCCTGGGAAAGTCCGTCCAAATCAAGCGGCTCTGTATACTTGTAGTTGTAAATAATGGTGTCCGGCTCTTCAATTTCCACAAAGAAAGTCAATCCTTGGCTTTCAAACATGGAGGAAATAGTGTCTTCAAGAGTTTTACGGTCCTCTCCATTGTACCAGTCTGCAAGCGGTGAGCCTTCCTCATCCGGAGAAGTCGTCTCTTCCAGAGATTCCTCCACCTTCGTTTCGTCATCTCTCCTGTCAGAATCATTTTTGTCAGCAGGCTTGCTTCCGCAGGCAGCAACGCTTAACATCATAACCAGTGACATTGCCAATACTAAAAATCTTTTTTTCATAATCTCCCTCTTTTTCTAAAAAATTTTTTCAATGGGGATTATAGCACAATCATTTTCAAATGGCAAGACCGTAAAAATGGAAATCTTCTTCCTTTATATGCAGCAATGTATCCTTACCGCATATCTCCCAGTCAGCGCCTTCTATGTTTGTCAGGATGCAATTCACAAAACGTATCCTGCAGCCTGCGCCGCCTGTCACATGTCCTTTTACGGCACTGCCTTCTTTTTCAAAAACTGCCTGCACCAGTTCTTTGCCTGCCTGATAAACGGTGGTTTCAGCCCGGTTTTCAAGGGCAAATACTTTAAGTTCCAGATTATCTTTAAATAAATAATCCGCATTGTCATAGGCAATTCCCGTGGCAATCACGCTGTCTGCACGCACCCAGAGGGGAATTGACAGGTAATCATGATGTTCCTGTCTCCACACGCCGCCGGATGCGGTTTCACCGGTCAAGTAATTGACCCATGTTCCATTTGGCAGGTAATAACGGGCAGTGCCATCCTCACGAAAAATTGGCGCCACCAGCAGGCTGTTGCCCTGCATATACTGTTTATCCAGATAGCGGCAGTTACAGTCTTCTTCAAATTCCAGCGCCATACTGCGCATCATGGGAATGCCTGTCCGGGATGTAACTGCGGCAGCGCTGTAAAGGTAAGGCATAAGTTCCAGCTTCAGCCTAGTGAAAAACCGCAGTACATCCACAGCCTCTTCATCATAAACCCAGGGTACCCGGTAAGAGGTGCTGCCATGCAGGCGGCTGTGAGTGGATAACAGTCCGAAGGCCGCCCACCTTTTATACACATCCGGGGTGGAGGTATGCTCAAAACCGCCTATATCATGGCTCCAGAAACCAAACCCGCTGCTTGTCAGGGACAAGCCGCCACGCAGGCTTTCCGCCATGGATTCGTACTCCGACCAGCAGTCGCCGCCCCAGTGTACCGGAAACTTCTGTCCCCCTACGGTTGCGGAGCGGGCAAAAAGAACCGCCTCCTCTTTTCCCCGTTTCTTTTCCAACACCTCATAAACAGTCTTATTGTAAAGGTAAGTATAAAAGTTATGCATTTTTACCGGGTCAGCGCCGTTATGATAACATACGTCCGTGGGAATCCTTTCCCCAAAATCCGTTTTAAAGCAGTCTACACCCATATCCAGCAGCATTTCCAGTTTTTCCTGATACCACAGACAGGCTTCGGGATTGGTGAAATCTACAATGGCGAGTCCCGGCTGCCACATATCCCACTGCCATACGTCGCCATTCGGACGTTTTAAAAAGTACCCTTTTTCCATTCCTTCTTCAAACAGCACAGACTCCTGTCCCACATAGGAATTAATCCAGACGCAGATTCTGATGCCCTTTTCTTTGATTCGCCCAAGCATCCCCGCAGGGTCCGGAAAAACGCGTTCATCCCACACAAAATCAGTCCAGTGAAACTCCCGCATCCAGCAGCAGTCGAAATGGAACACGGAAAGCGGTATTCCCCGCTCCAGCATACCGTCGATAAAGCTCATCACCGTTTTCTCGTCATAATCGGTGGTGAAGGAGGTGGAAAGCCACAGGCCGAAGGTCCACTGCGGCGGCAGGGAAGGCTTTCCGGTCAAATCGGTGTAGCGCACCAGCGCTTCCTTCATGGAAGGACCATTTATCAGGAAGTAATCCAGATTTTCCCCTTCCACGGAAAATCCCACCTTGCTCACCTGCTCCGTTGCCACCTCAAACTCCACCTTTTCAGGATGGTTTACAAACACGCCGTATCCCCGGCTGGACAGATAGAAGGGTATATTTTTATAGGACTGCTCCGTGCCGGTTCCGCCGTCTTCGTTCCAGATTGTCACGGACTGTCCGTTCTTTACAAACGGCGTGAAACGCTCGCCCAATCCGTATATCAGTTCATCAACTGAAAGCCCCAACTGCTGGCACATATAGGCATTGCCGGGCTTGTCATAAGCCGCTCCCCTCCAGTCAGTCTTCAGATAGGACAAATCCCCGGGCGCGCTTTTTGTCAGCAGCCCGCCATCCCTCTCATAGCGCATGGACCAATGCTCCATATCGATTACAAGGCTTAAATGCCCGTTCCTAACCGTAAGAAGTCCGTTTTCTTCCGTCACGTCAAGTTCCTGTTCCTCCATACAAAGCGCAAACTCCGGCTCCTTCTTCTGCACGCCTTTATGATGGACAACCTGTACCCGTATCACCTCAGGCATGGGCGCGCTAATCCGCACAGTCAGGTTGATTCCGCCCAAAGTGTCCCCCTTGTGCACAATCCTCGCGGTCGGAGCGCATAAGACAACTTCCTTTTCTCCCTTTCTTACTTCATAGACATGCTGCGGTGAAAAACTGCCATAACCTTCCTTTAACAACCAGCCTCCGTTATGATACTTCATTATAATACCTCCTTTTTGTTTTTTCGCATCCTTAATAAGCCAAGCGGCAGACATGCCGCCAACGTCAGCGCAAAGCTTCCGAAGCCAATGAAAATCACCTGCACTGCCAGACCGACGCCCATTTGCGCAACATAGTATGCAAGGGCAGCCAGAATGGGCAGATGTAAAATGTAAACCGAATAAGACATTTTGTGAAAGCACTCCATAAACCTCATTCTTACATTCATCATTTTCTTTCCCAATATAAGCAGAGCCAAAATCGAAATCCACCCGATAAAATTTACCCACAAATCGCCGTAATAAGAATACCTGTAATACAGCGCCGTCAAAGCCACTGTTCCCCCTGCACACAGCGCAATAATCCACTTACTGTTTTTTGCAAGCCTGTCCGCCGCCGCGTCATTGCTAAGCACATAATATCCCATCAGATATAAGGCAAAGTTCTTTCCGATACTGTATCCCCCGAAATTGCCCAAATAATACATAAGCCATATGGGAATAAATAAACATAACAACCCCACAGCCGAAATTTTTTCCACCTTTGCCGCCAGTTTTTTATACGGCAGGAAATGAAACAGAAGAAGCGCCGCCATGGATATGATAAACAAAAACAAAATAAACCACAGATGCCCCGGCGTAAACGCCCCGTCATAGCCGCTCAAATCCGTAACATGCGTAAAAAAATATTTCCAATGAGACAGAATTTTGCCCTCGTAACCGTAAAAATATTTCCTTGCAAAATAGGTCTGAAAAGGCACAAGAAAGACCATCCCTGCCACAAGCGGAAGCAGCAATTTAAAGACCCGCTGCCGTATAAATTCCCTGACAGTCCTTTTTTCCAGCGCAAAGCGTGCGCTCATCCCCGCCAATGCAAAAAGCAGGGGCATAAACCACGGATTTACCAGCACGATAAGCGTGCTGAGCAGTTTATTTTCCCCGACCCATATATAAAACCCGCTGCCAAAATCATTCCAAATCATAAACGTATGCACCGGAAACAACAATAAAATAGCCATGCTCCTCAAATTGTCAATATAATGCTTCCTCTCGCTCCGCCCCATCAATACCATTCCTTTTCCTATCATTCTTCATGCACTCCATACAATCAATATACTTGATTTCCCATCCCCTCGCAATACTCTGTTTCCTAATAAATTTCCGCATTATGCATGGCGGCAGCCGGGGCGTGCATTTGATTCCATAAAGGACCGTGTAAAAACGCCGGTATTTGGATACCGTACTTTGGTATCCTATGTACCGCTGCGTTTTTACTCGAGCGGAAGCGCGTCCTGTTGGAACAAATGCACGCCGGGGCTGGCGCCATGCATAATGCGGAAATCTCCAACTTCTTCATCTTGACAACCAAACATTATTCTGTTATTTTAACCATAATAACATAAGAAAAGCCATGACGGAAAAGAGTAGTTTGCAGTAAATCATCCAGAGAGGGCGGCGCAGGGTGGAAGCCGCTTATGAGGAACACAGACGAAAACCATTCCCGAGCTGTAATGCCGAAAACAGAACTAAGCGTTACCGTATGCCTGCGTTAAAGGATAGGATTTGATGGAATCTGAAGTGAAAAGTTAAGGTGGAACCGTGCATATGCACCCTTAAGGCTGTCAGCAGTCTTTTGGGTGCTTTTCTTATGTTGTTGCGAACTGAAAACGGCAGAAAGCCACATTATGAAAGGAGCAGCACAAAATGAAAGACAAAATGAAGGTTTTGCAAAAGAACGGGGAAACCAAAGAAATCGGATTTGAAGAAAAGGAGGGAAAAAAAGCGTTCTGGCACACCAGCGCGCATGTACTGGCACAGGCGGTAAAGCGTCTGTATCCTGATACAAAATGTGCAATCGGCCCGGCAACGGAAAACGGATTTTATTACGACTTTGCGTTTTCTTTTCCTTTTCAGGAAGAGCATTTGCAGGCAGTGGAAAACGAAATGAAGGCGATTGTGAAAGAGTCCTTATCCCTTCAGGTACAGGAAATTTCCAGGGCGGAGGCATACGCCTTTATGGAAAAGCAAAAAGAAAATTTCAAGATGGAACTAATAAAGCAGCTTCCGGAATCCGAAAACATTACTTTTTATAGACAGGGAGAGTACACGGAGCTGTGCGCCGGTCCCCACATTGCCAATACCAGCCGGATAAAGGCGTTGAAGCTGCTTTCCGTAGCAGGCGCTTACTGGAAAGGCGATGAAAAGAATCCGATGCTTACCAGAATATACGGCATATCATTTCCCAAAGCGTCCGATTTGGATGCCTATCTCCATATGCTGGAGGAAGCAAAGGCGCGGGACCACAGAAAGCTGGGCAGAGAACTCTCCCTGTTTGCTTTTATGGAAGAGGGACCCGGATTTCCGTTTTTTCTCCCAAAGGGAGTGATTCTCAAAAACCTGCTTATCGATTATTGGCGCTACATTCACACAAAGGAAGGCTATGTCGAAATTGCAACGCCGGTGATGCTGAACCGGAAGTTATGGGAAACCTCCGGCCACTGGGAACATTATCATGACAATATGTATACATCGGTAATTGATGGCTGCGACTATGCACTCAAGCCCATGAACTGTCCGGGCGGGATGTTAATTTATAAATCACAGCCGCGCTCCTACAAAGAACTGCCCTTGAGAATCGGGGAGCTTGGAGTGGTTCACCGTCACGAAAAATCGGGACAGCTTCACGGCCTGATGCGGGCCCGCTGCTTCACACAGGATGATGCCCATATCTTTATGACTAAGGAGCAGGTACAGGGCGAAATCTGCGGGGTTATGAGATTGATTGAGGAAATGTATGCCCGTTTTGGATTTTCCTACGAAATAGAATTGTCCACCAGACCCGAAGATTCCATCGGGAGCGACGAGGAATGGGAACTGGCAACCAATGCATTACAAGCAGCGGCGCAAAGCATGGGAAAATCTTTTACGGTAAATGAAGGCGACGGGGCGTTTTACGGACCGAAACTGGATTTTCATTTGAAGGACTCTATCGGAAGAACCTGGCAATGCGGAACCATTCAGCTTGATTTTCAGCTTCCCAAAAGATTTAACGTGGAATATATGGGCGCCGACGGTCAAAAACACCGTCCGATAATGCTGCACCGTGTCGTATTCGGCTCCATAGAACGTTTTATTGGTATATTGATTGAACATTTCACCGGTAATTTTCCGGTATGGCTTTCACCGGTGCAGGTCCGGGTACTGTCCGTATCGGATAAATATCTGCATTACGCGCAGAATATCTTACAGGAATTAAAAGACAATAGACTGCGTGCCGAGATTGATGAAAGGGACGAAAAACTCGGCTATAAAATCCGGGAGGCAAGAATGGATAAAGTACCGTATGTGGTTATTGTCGGAGAAAAGGAAGAAAACCGGCATACCGTATCGGTAAGGCAGAGGGATGCAGCGCCCGAGAAACAGGATATGGGAGAAATGCCGCTTGCCCGTCTTATCGGACTCATCCAGGAGAAAGGAGGATTTTGCTCATGAAAGCGACAATTGTATTGATTGCCGATGTGGAAGCCGAAAATTACGGCAGAAAATTAATGCTGGAGGCACACCGCCTTGGAGAAACAGGCTTTGAAATGGCAAGGCTGCCACAGCACATCTCGCTGAAACAGCCCTTCTCCATACCAAGCCTGGAGGAAATAGAAGCGTTCTTTGATGAATTTGCAAAAGAGCTTCATCCGGTTACAGCTACATTTGAACAGCTTGATATCCATCCATCAGACGTTATCGGCGGCATTCCCTCCGGCTGCATGAGCCTCCGCGTAGAGAAGTCAGGGGATTTGGAGCATATGCAGCAAATTCTTTTTGAAAAGTTGGAAAGCCGCTTCGGTCCATGCCCGGCAGCTTACGACAATGACTATATTTTCCATATGACGATTGCCATCGGCAAGGCGCCCTTTGCAAATTATCAAAGGGCTTATGAACAAATGGCAAAGGAACTCAAAAGGCAGTCTTACCGGTTTTCCCGGCTTGGCCTCCTTTATTATGACGATGACGCTCTACAGCCGGGCACTTATTTCTGCTACAAAATAGCATCCTTATAAATTTTGGTGTGAAAAGTACTTCTAAGCGAAATGGCTCTGGCATGAGCTTTAAGAAGTACTTTTCACGCTGATTTCCAAAAGCGTTTCCGAAATCTTCTGCACCTCATCAAAGGCTGCCTGCATAACCGCGGCCAGTTCCGCCTGTTTCCCGATTGCCTCGCTAATCGCTTTTACCTGTTCCAGCGATTGGCTGGTAGTACCGTTCATATCCTCCGTCATAGCGACCACCCGTTTCTGATGGTTCAGTCCGGTTTCCAGATTTTCTTCCACTTCCTTTACCTTACGGATGGATGCCATCTGTGCTTCCAACAGCTTATCGGCTTCCTCTTTCGCCGTATTAATCTTTTGGATACCCGTCAAAACCACTTCTCCATTTTCATTTACAGAAACATGCGCATCCTCCACATTCGTATTCATTTCCTCAATCTGGGCAGTAATGTTCACAGTCGCCTTCTTACACTGCTCTGCCAATACGCCCACCTTGGAAGCGACAACCGCAAAGCTTTTACCCTGTTCCCCGGCGCGCGCCGCTTCAATGGAAGCATTGATGGCCAGAATGTTTGTCTGATTGGCAATTCCTTCAATGATATCTACAATGGAAGCAATCTCGCCCGCACAGCTTCCCACCCGTGAAATCTTTTCCCGGAGACTGTCGCTGGAAACTTCAATCTGACGTATAGAATCCGCCGCCTGATTCATAAACACAATATAATTTTCAATTTTCTGGTAGGCATCCGCGGAAATTTCAGACATTTCTTCCGTCTGCTGGCTGATTAAACGCATATTCTCTTCCATTTCACAGATACTGCTGTCTGTCTGCCGTACATGCTCCAGATTTTCTTCACAGCCGATTTTTGTCATATCCGCTTCATGGCAGATTTTCTGGTTATTATCAACCGTATCACGGATAGCTGTTTTCAATCCTCCAAGCAGATTCGACAGCATTGCGGAGGCAGAACCGCAGTTGTCTAAAATTTCCTTTACTGCCTCTGTGTTATGCAGGTTTTCAAGCAGCCTTCTCGCACGTCCTGACAGTGAGATAAATACCGCCGACATTGCAATATACTCAATCGTAAACCCCATGCCATAACCGATAAACCACTTCATTCGGGTATCTCCCGGCCACAGCGACACATTTCCCGAACGAAAATATACTGCAGCTATCATACCGACAAATCCGATTATGGCGGTGCGGACAGTAAACTTCTTATCAAAATACAGACAGCTTAAAGCCAGCGCAAGCACATATGTCATATAAATACCCAGCTTGGAATTACTTGCCATCAATGCAATGACTACTGCCAGCGCTATAATACTGTAATTTTTAATAAACCGGATAGATACCCTGCATTTCAACAGAATGGCAGGGGACAAAGTACAGACAACTCCGAATGCCGTTATCGGTATCAGTTCCCGAACCGTAACCTGAAAAATATGTAATGCCGAGCAAAGAAACAGCGTAGGAAATACTGCTGTCATCCAAAGCAGTATCTTACAAATAGTCCTGCATACCTCTTCCTCGTTCCGTTCAAAAAAGTCCTTGTTATCCGTTGTTCCTTCCATGTTTTCCCTCCTCATGTCGTTTCATATGCAATTTATGTATTTTAGAAAATTCCCTACTGTAATTATGAAAAAATATCCGCTAAAAGTCAAGACTGGATTGCCCTAATGGAAAGTAAACTTGACATTGAATGCGCAGAGTGCTACAATACAAATATGGAAAGTAAACTTTCCATGCAGGGAGAGACCGCTATGAAAAACCGATTAGAAGAATTACGCAAAGCGCGCGGGGTAAAACAGGAGGATTTGGCTGCGGCATTGGAGGTATCCCGGCAAACCGTCGGTTCGCTGGAAAACGGACGGTACAACCCGTCTATCTTGTTGGCGTTCAAAATCGCGCGCTATTTTGACATGAGTATTGAAGAAATTTTCATCTATGAGGAGGATTAAAGCATGAAAAACAAATCATTGTTTTGTCTGATTATGGGTATCCTTGGTATTGCGCTTATTGTGTCGGCCATTGTTCTGGACGGCAGGGTGTCAGGGGTAGCAGGCGGAACGCTGATGGGATTTTCCTTTTTAAAACAATCTTGGAGATGTGCCTTATGGCCCGGTATCAGAAAGAGATGTAAAACTGAAAGGAGCTGCGATAAGCAGCTCCTTTTTTCTCACAGTTTCCTCTAAGGAATTTTCAGTTTTTTGCATATGCCGACAGGCTGTTTTTCTTCGGCTGGAAAGGCACGGGATATGGTAATCTCCTATATTACCTTCTACTTGATTTCCGCCGTCTTATACAAGAACCTTACACTGCCGTCCATTTCTACCGTGCTGTCCGCATAGGAATGATACTCTTGGGAAAGTTCCACTGCGGCCTGCAGGCGGCTTACCAGTTCCTCAAAATCTCCCTCAAAAGCTGCTGCCAGTTTTTCTATGCCTTCTTCATTGAATGTAATCATTCCGTCCCTGAGCTGCATTGCACCGTCCTTTAAGCGGGCCACCCCGTCTATCAATGCATCGCTGCCGTCAACAAGGGCATCCGTTCCTTCTTTTAAAGCCGAGGCGCCTGCTGCAAGGGTATCGGCGCCTGCCGCAAGCTGTCCGGCACCGCTGCTTAACCGTCCGGCTCCCGCGCTGGCCTGGGATACTCCCGCCGTATAGGAAAGGACTCCCTGATAGAAAGTGTTGTAGCTGTCAAGCTGGGCCTTCAATCCTGCAATCTGTGCCGCACCGCTTTCTGCGGCGGGCATGTTTTCCGTTACCTTCTGCGTAATCAAATCAGTAATCTGCTGGGAACTCATCTGTGCATTGATATTTGCAGTAATCAACTGTTCTTCCTGAGAAGCCACTGCTGCCGCAATCTGCTGCTGTATGCCGTCGCTTTGCATCTGTGCCGCAACACCGGCGTCTATGGCATCCGCTGCCGCGTCCCCGGCGCTTTTCAGCGCCTGATACTCGTCTTCCGTCATTCCTGCCGCACCCAGAACCCCGGCCCTGACCTGCGCTTCGACTGCCTGCGTCACCTGCGCCCGAATGGCGCTTTCATTTGCCTTGACCTCGGACTCAACCTGCGCCTTTACAGCGTCATACACCTGTGCATAAACCTGCTGATACACACCGTCCTGCCCCATGGACGCCAGTATCCCGTCTAAAACAGAAGCATAATTGTCAATGGTCAGGGCCGGTACGCTCAGACCGTTCGCCGCAAGCTGGCTGTTTGCCGTTGCAAGCAGGGACCGGAATACCTGCGCCGCGCCATTGTTCAGTTCACCGCTTTTTGCGCTCAGGGTTCCCAGCCCGGCAGACAGGCTGTCTGCACCCGCCTGCAATTCTTTTGCGCCTGCATTTAGCTCTACCGCGCCGCCGGAAAGCTGTCCTGCGCCGTCTGCAAGCGCGCTTACGCCTTCCTTCAAATCACCCGACTTTTTATACAGCTCTGTAAGTCCGTCATATAATTCGGAAGAACCGTTCACCAGCGCGTCCGCCGCCTCTGTCAGTTCACCCATGGACGCTTTTAAGTCTTCCAGACTGTCCACGTCTTCCAGATTTAATCCGTTAAATACCTCATTTATGGCAACCGTATAACTGCCTTCCATGGAAAAGTCGTTGACGTCCGCCTCCACCTCTATATACGCAGGCAGGACATCCTCCTCCAGATTCAGGTTGTCTGCCATTCCCGGAAATGCAATCCCTGCCACGATGCTTCTGCTGCCGTCGTTTATGACTTTGCCGGAAGATACGCTGATATTGCAGAAGCGGGCATTGTCCAATACCATTCCCGTTACGGTGACAAATGGCGCATAGATTTTTTCAAGGCTGTTATTTATCTCTTTCATCTCATACCGGTTGCTGCAAAAATCATAGCGGATAACCACATGGCCGCTCTTTCCGGCAAGCTCCTCAGGTGTGATTTCCTTTCCGTCCAAGGTGTAGCTTACCGTCATGGAAACCGGCAGTTTCTTTTCGGAAATTCCGCGGTAATACAGCCCGCTTTCATCACTTTTGATTGCGGATGCCTCCATAAGCCCCGTTGCCGCTTCATCAAACCCCTCCGGCGCATTCTGCACCCAGTCGCTTACAATGATTTCTTTCGCGGAGCCGTCCGCCTCTGCCAGCACATACACGGTTTCCTCTTTATAAGCCTCACCGTCGCCGTGCTGCGTCTGCCAGAGGTTTTCCACCGTATCCTTTACCGTCTCTTCTATATCTACATTATCCTCTGTTTTCGCTTCCTCCGTCTGAGTATTCCCATCCGTATTTTTGGCATACGCCTGCACGCCTGTGACGCCTGCCAAAACCGTACCTGCCAAGACCACCCCTGCAATACATAAAGCGACGGTTCCGATTATTTTTTTCTTATTCTTTAACATGGCTGCAATTCCTTCCTTTCCTCTTTTTTCCTATCTTTAAAACCAATGCTCGTAGCGCAGATTACCTTATCAAAAACCATAAACATGGCAGGCAGTATCATAATGACGCTGAACATGCTGATGACTGCCCCCCTTGCCATCAGGCTGCACAGGGAACTGATAATGTCCACATCGGAGTAGAGCGCTACCCCGAAGGTTGCGGAGAACAGCCCCATGGCGCTCACCACTATGGAAGGGATGGATACCTTCAAGGCATTGCCGACTGCCGTTTTTTTATCCTTTCCCTCATATCTTTCGCTCTTATAGCGGGTTGTCATCAAGATTGCATAATCCACGGTCGCGCCCAACTGAATGGTGCTGATACAGATGGGGGCGATAAACGGAAGGGAAACTCCCGTATAGTGTGCCAGTCCCAGATTGATAAAAATGGAAAATTCAATAACCGATACCAGAATAACCGGAAGGGTAATGCTCTTTTCCACCAGTGCAATAATGAGGAAAATAGCAATAATGGATATGGCATTCACTACCTGAAAATCCTTATCCGTTATCTCAATCAAATCCTTGGTGCAGGGCGCTTCCCCAATCAACATACCGTTTCCGTCATACCTCTTCAATATGTCGTTCAGTTCTTTAATCTGCGCATTCACCTCATCGCTTGCCGTCTTATATTCGGAATTAACAAGGAACAATTCCCACTTATCGCTCTTTAACACATTGCTGACGGATTCCGGAATAAACTCCTCCGGTATCAGGGAGCCGACCACGGATTCCATGCCCAGGGCATATTTAACACCTTCCACCTTTTCCATCTCTGCAATCATGTTCCGCACATCCTGCTCAGGTATCCCTGCGTCCACCAGTACCATGTGGGTTGCTCCCACGCCGAATTTTTCCTGTAATTTGGAATTGGCAATCACATATTCCATATCCTCCGGCAGGCTGTCGCCCAAATCATAATAAACCTCCTTATTGGTCTTATCATAGCCGATAAATGCAGGCGCCAGAATCACCAGAAACAATACCACAAAAACCATAAAATTTTTTGTAATGAAACCGGCCAGCTTCCCTGTATCGGGAATCAATGATTTATGCTTTGTCTTGTGCAGCAGCTTATCCAGCGCCAGTATAATGGCAGGCAGCGTCGTCACACAGCCGATAACCCCCAGCACTACGCCCTTTGCCATTACCACGCCCAAATCCATGCCCAGTGTGTAACTCATAAAGCACAGGGCGATAAAACCTGCCACCGTGGTCACGGAGCTTCCCACCACCGACGTGATGGTCTTGTTGATTGCTTCCGCCATGGCTTCCTTATGGTCTGCACAGACCTGTTTCTGTTCCTCATAGCTGTGCCACAGGAAAATGGAATAATCCATTGTGACCGCAAGCTGCAAAACCGCCGCAAGCGCTTTTGTCAGATAGGATATTTCCCCTAAAAAATAATTGGTGCCGAGGTTTAACAGTATGGACATTCCGATGCTTATCAGAAACACAAAGGGAATAATCCAGTTATCCATAAAAAGCATCATGGCGGCGCAGGCAAGCAGTACCGCCAATCCTACATAAAGCGGTTCTTCCTTTTCACACAAATCCTTCAAGTCCGTTACCATGGCGGACATGCCGGACACGAAGCACTGCTTTCCTGCAAGCCTGCGGATTTCCCCGATTGCCTCCATTGTCCCGTCGGCAGAAGTGGATGTGTCAAAAAATACGGCCAGCATGGTTGCATTCCCGGAATTGAAAGCTTCATAATATTTCTCAGGAAGAAATTCTATGGGAACGGACACATCCAAAAAGCTGTCATACCAGAGCACCGTATCCACATGCTCCACTTTTTCAAAAGCTTCTTTTAAACCGGACACCTCCCCGGGCTGCATATCCTCCACGATAACAAAGGAAAAAGCCCCTTTTCCAAAATCATCCAGCAGGATATCCTGACCCGTCACGGTGTCAATGTCCTTTGGCAGATAAGTCAGCATGTCATAGTTGATTCTGGTTTCCGCCATTCCGATAACGGAAGGAATGAGCAGCGCCAGCGCCAGAATCAAAATCGGTACGCGGCATTTCACTACCGTTTTCCCAAATTTCATTGTATCCATCTCCTTTAATGATAGGTTTGTTATTTTTGTTCCCCCATTTTAGGATGATTTTCCTTTTCTGAAAACGGACAAAAAAAGTGCGGTGTACGAATTTTGTACACCGCACCTGTATTATCCAAAATTTGTGCAGCAGGATAAAAATGCCTAAAACCTTCAATCAGCCACTTTTCGCAGGGCAGCCTCGATATTGCCCTCTAACATGACTCCCAGACGCCCGATAACCTGTTCCGGGTCGTATTTCATGCCGCAGTCCAGCCAGTCCCTGACCATGCCCGTCAATGCCTGCTTATAAAAATCGGCAATCAGCTTTTTATCCTCTTCCTGCACGGCAAGACCAGCTGCAGCCATCTCCACATAACGGCGCATAACCTCCCCTGCAATGTTGTTCAGGTAACGCTCCACCTCTTCCCTTCTTACGGAATTGTATATATGATAAACGAGCCTTTTGTTTTGCAGGGCAAACTGGGACGCCGCAATAAATCCCTCTTCCCAGGAAGCAATGTCCTCCTGCCCGGCAAACGCTTTCTCTGTTTCGGCATCCAGTATGCACTTTATCAGGGAAGGAATGTCTTCAAAATGGTAATAGAAGGTATTGCGGTTAATGCCGCAATCCTCCGCAATATCCTTAATTGTGATTTTATCCAGTGGTTTTTCGTTCAACAATTTAATGACAGACTCTATAATCGCCTTTTTGGTAAACTGCGCCACCCGGGCCACCTCCATACTTCAAAAAAAGACCTGCAAAACAGGTCTTTAAAGCAGCTAGCGGGAATCGAACCCGTCTCTCCAGCTTGGGAAGCTAGCATTCTACCGATGAACTATAGCTGCATATCTGAAAGATATTATACTATAGTTCCCGGAAAAAAGCCAGAAAATATTTCTGGATTTTTATATAATTTTGCTAAAATCACTTTACTTTCAGGCTGCCGTCAAAATGCTCCGTCAGGGGCTCCAGAAAGAAGTCTATGATTTGCCTCTCGCCAATCTTTATCTCAGCCGTACATTCCATGCCGACCCCCACCTTAATTTCGGGATTCAGTTCTTCAAACGAAGCTGTATTTATGGCAATTTTTACCTTGTATACCCAGCCCTTCCTCTCGTCCTGCACGGCGTCCGGGCTTATGGAAACAATCGTGCCTTCCAGCTTTCCGTAATCCTGAAAGTTGTAAGTATCCAGCTTCATCACCACGGACTGCCCCGGCTGCACATAGCCGATATCCTGATTCTGTATGTCCGCTTCCACTATCATCTGGGCGTCTTTCGGCACAATGGCGGCAACGGTCTGCCCCGCTGCCAGCACCCCTCCCACCGTATTGATTTCCAGCGTCTTTACAATTCCGTCCACCGGGGAAACTATCATCTGCTGTTCCAGTCCTATTTCCTGAATCTCATAGTCAGCCTGAAGGGAACTGATTTTCTGTTCGTTTGTCACAATCATGCCCGAAATGCCTGCCTTAAAATCTGCTTCCAGCTTGTTCAGGCCCTCCAGCGCCTGTCCGTATTTCTGTTCCGCCATCAAAACCGCCGTTTCCTGGCTTTCCCGGTCATTTTGATTTAAAGTAATCTGGTTTTCCAGTGTAGCCATGCGGATGCTGTTGTCATAGTCCTCATAGACCGCCCTGTTTTTCTGCATTTCATAGTCTTTTCTCAACTGCTCCAAATCAAGGGTCAGGGCGTCCACTTCCGATTTAGCGACAACCCCCGCTTTAAACAGTTCCTGATAGTCTTTCAGCTCTTCCTCTTTCTGCCGGATAAGCAGGACTATCTTTTCTTCCGTCAGTTCTTCCGTATTGGCATAATCCATTACCCGGCAAAGGGCTTCCTTCTGTTCCGTAAGCAATGCCTGATTTTCCACAAGCTTTTCCAGCGTTCCCTTTTCTATGGCAATCTGTGACAAAGCCTGCTCTGCAATGCTGTCCGCTTCCGCCTTCTGCGCTTCAAATTCCTGCTGCATTGCCAGCACATAGGATATTACCTGTATTCTTCCTGCATCTTCTTCCCCTTCCAGCCGGTAAGCGATGTCCTTATTATCCAGTATTTCGCGTAACAGTTCATTTTCCAGATTAAGCAGTTCAAGGTTTTCCTCTATATTTTGCAGCGCAACCCGGTTTGGCGACGCATCCAGCACCGCAATCACCTGACCCGCTGAAACATAATCTCCCTCCCTTACGCAAATCTGTTCTATCACCCCCGTGCCTGCCGCCTGCACATTCTGCACGCCGCCCACTGCAAAGACCCTGCCCCGCGCCGTAACCACTTCGTCCATTTTCCCCGCCACGGACCACACCGCCAGAAACGCAACGATAAACAGGGTAAAAAAAATCACAAAGTGTCCGACATGCGAAACCGGCTTTTCCACAATCTCAAGCGCCTTTGGCAGAAAATCCTGCCTTATTTTTGCCTGTCTTTTGGCCTTTCTTTTCTTATATTTCTCTTTTTGTTTATCCACCCAGCTTTTCATATGTATCAGACCCCGCTCTGCTGTTGTAACAAATGCCAGAAAAGCCCCTTCGCCTCAATCAGCTTCTGCTTGGGGCCGTATTCTGCAATCCTGCCCTTTTCTATCACCATAATCGCATCCGCGTCCCGAAGGGTGGACAGCCTGTGGGCAATGATAAGCACCGTTCTTCCCTTGCAGATGGCTTTCAGGTTTTTCTGAATGATGCTTTCCGATTCATAATCCAGCGCAGATGTCGCTTCATCAAAAATCAGAATTTTGGGGTTGCACAAAAGAGCCCTTGCAATGGCAATCCGCTGTTTCTGCCCTCCGGACACCCCCACTCCCTTTTCCCCCACCACGGTATCATAACCGTTCGGAAGTTCCAGTATAAACTCATGCGCCCCTGCAACCTGCGCCGCCTTTACGATTTCCTCCATGGAAGCGGCCGGATTGTGCAGCGCAATATTCTCCCTCACGGTGGCATTGAAAAGAAAGCTTTCCTGAAGCACGATTCCCACCTGTCTCCTGAGCCAGACAGGGTCTGCCGTGGCAATATCGATTCCGTCAACCAGAATTTTTCCGTCCTGCGGCAGATACATCCGCTGAATCAGTTTTGACACCGTGCTTTTCCCCGAACCGCTGCGGCCCACAATCCCCACGATGGCGCCGGGTTTTATTCCGAAACTCATATCCTTTATGATTTCCGGTCCGTCCGCCGCATACCGGAAATTTACTTTTTCAAACCGGATAAAGCCCTGTACCGCAGGCAGCCTTGTCGTGGCGCTTTTATCGTTTCTCTCTTCCTTCGAGTTAAAAATATCCCCTATCCGTTCTACGGAAATGGAAGTCTGCTGGAACTCCTGCCACGTCTGCACCAGCCGCATGACAGGCTCGCTGACCCTGCCTGCAAGCATCCTGAAAGCCACTAACTGGCCAATGGACAGTGCGCCCTCCATCACCAGTCTGGCGCCATACCATAAAATGGCAATGTCAAACAGACGCTGTATAAATTTTGCGACTGCGCCTGCCCACCCTGAAAGAATCGAGGTTTTATAACCGGCAGTCGTATAATCCGCCAGCAGCTCCTCCCACTTTTTTTGAACGGTCGGCTCTATTGCAAAAGACTTTATCGTCTGAACCCCCGTAACTGCCTCTACCAGATAAGACTGCGACTCCGCCCCGCAGTTAAACTTTTCATTGAGCCTTTCGCGCAAAATGGGCGTAACAAATGCCGAAATCAACGCAAGCAAAGGAATGGCCGCAAGGGTAATCCAGGTCAAAACCGCGCTGTAGCCAAAAAGGATAACTATGTACAAAATAAGGAACATACAGTCCAAGAGGGTCATCATGGGAACGCCGGTCAGAAAACGCCGGATATTTTCAAGCTCCCTTACCCGCGCCACCGTATCCCCGATGCGGCGGCTTTCAAAGTACCTGAGCGGCAGCCTGAATAAATGTGTAAACAGCCGGCTGCTCAGCATCACGTCTATTTTGCTGGTGGTATTCACCAAAATATAATTTCTGGCAATGGACAGTACCGTTTCAAATACGAGCATTGCCACCAGCGCAATGGAAAGCACATCAAGGGTGGAAAGGCTGTTATGCACCAGTACCTTGTCAATAACGGATTGCGTGATGAGCGGCGAGCATATGGACAAAACCTGTATGACAAACGCCGCAAGCAGTACTTCCAAAAGCGGACCCTTGTATTTTATGATGGAGGGGATAAACCATTTGAAGCCAAACCTGATATCGCGCTGCTGGTGTTTCCGTGGGATAAGCAGGATGATATCCCCCTCCCACATCTGTTCCAGTTCCTCCCGCCCCATCATCTTTGGCGCCTTTTCAAAAGGATGCAGCAGTAAAAATTTTTCCTCCTGCGCTTTTGCCAGAATGACAAAATCCCCGCCGCCTGTCACCAGTATGGCCGGAAGCGTCATTTTTTCCAGCGCAAATACATTCACCTTCACCATACGGCTCTTCAGCCCTGTCTTTTTTGCGGCATACAAAATATCCTGCGCTGTCATATTCCTGTTTTCCAGCCCAAGCATATGTATTACATTTTCCGCATCAACCGCCATGCCATAATAGGCAGCAACCGTAATCAGGCATTGCAGGGCGGCGTCCTGTTCCTTCTGCCCTGCCTGCCCTTTCTGTCCTATCTGCTCCTTCTGTTCTGCCTGCTCTTTCGTGTCTTCTCTTTCTTTCTCCAAAATTTTACTCTCTTTCCCAAAAGCAGATTATCCTGCTTCCTGCCTTATCCATATCTGTGATGTAATGCTGTCTATGTTTTCGTTCCCCGAACGGACTCCGTCCGCCCAGCTCATCCCCGACGTGCTTTCAAACTCCGCCATGGACTGAATCAGCAAATCCACCTGGGTTGAGGACAGCGAGTATCCGTCACCGGCAGAAATGTTTTCTATCCTGTAAGCGTCACCACTGTACCAGTTTTTTACGGTGACGGAGTCCGGTGAATCCATCAGGGATATCAGAAGGTCCGAACCGCTTTTTGCAAACAGCAGGTTCCTTGCATCCTCCCCTATTTCCAGCGTATCCCTGTTTCCTGCCGTACTGTCATAGTCCATGACGGTATCCTGACCGTCACCTTTGGAAAAGATATAGGTGTCATTGCCGGAGCCGCCGTTTAAGGTATCGTTTCCTGTACCGCCGATGAGGATGTCGTCGCCGTTTTCTCCGTAAAGGATGTCGTCTCCGTCGCCTCCGTAAAGGGTGTCGTTACCGTTGCCACCGTAGAGCCTGTCGTTTCCGTCATCTCCGTAAACCGTGTCGTTTCCGTCACCGGCATTAATGGTGTCATCCCCGCCGTAGCCGTGGAAAATTTCGTCCGCCTCGTACGCATACGCAAGGCCGTATCCCTGCAGGATGTCGTCTCCCTCCGTTCCTTCTATCTTTTTCTGAACCTCCTTTATGTCGGCAAGGTCCCACACCGTACCGTCCGCAAACTCCACCTTCTCAAGCGCATAGTGGGAGTTTCCGTAGTAGTCCTTATAATAACAGTTACAGACCGTTGTTTCCTGCCCAGTCCTGCGGTTCAGCAGCACCATGTCGTTCCCGTTCCTCTTTACCTCGATGTCCTCCGCATGGATTCCCTCTCCAAACACGATTCGGTCCTCACTCCGGCTGGCTCCCGTGTCATAATTGTCTATGGTGTCATTCCCGTCTTCCGCCCCGATGTAATAGGTATCTGCACCGCTTCCTCCGCTCAGGGTATCATTTCCTGCTCCCCCGATGAGGAAGTCGTCACCATTCTCACCGCTAAGGAGGTCGTCGCCGTCCCCTCCGTAAAGGGTATCGTTTCCGTTTCCTCCGTAGAGCCTGTCATTCCCTTCGTCTCCGTAAACCGTGTCGTTTCCGTCACCGGCATTAATGGTGTCATCCCCGCCATACCCGTGGAAGGTTTCGTCCGCCTCGTAGGCATAGGCAAGGCCATAGCCCTGAAGGGAGTCATTGCCGTCCGTCCCTTCTATCCTTCCCTGCACCTCTTTCAATGCTTCAAGGTCCCACACCGTTCCGTCCGAAAACTCCACCTTCTCAAGCGCATAGTGGGAGTTTCCATAGTAATCCTTATAATAACAGTTATAGACCGTCGTCTCCTGCCCCGTCCTCCGGTTCAGCAGCACCATGTCGTTACCGTTCCTCTTTATCTCGATGTCCTCAGGCCTGATTCCCTCTCCAAACACGATTCGGTCCTCACTCCGGCTGGCTCCCGTGTCATAGTTGTTTATCGTGTCGTTCCCGTCTTCCAGTCCGATGTAGTAGGTATCCTTTCCCGCTCCGCCGCTCAGGGTGTCATTTCCGGCTCCCCCGATGAGAATGTCGTCACCGTTCTCACCGCTAAGGAGGTCGTCGCCGTCGCCACCGTAGAGGGTATCGTTTCCGTTTCCCCCGTAGAGCCTGTCATTCCCTTCGTCTCCGTAAACCGTATCGTTTCCGTCACCGGCATTAATGGTATCATCCCCGCCATAACCGTGGAAGGTTTCGTCCGCCTCGTAGGCATACGCAAGCCCGTAGCCCTGCAGGATGTCGTCTCCCTCCGTTCCTTCTATCTTTTTCTGAACCTCCTTTATGTCGGCAAGGTCCCACACCGTACCGTCCGCAAACTCCACCTTCTCAAGCGCATAGTGGGAGTTTCCGTAGTAGTCCTTATAATAACAGTTACAGACCGTCGTCTCCTGACCCGTCCTCCGGTTCAGCAGCACCATGTCGTTCCCGTTCCTCTTTACCTCGATGTCTTCCGCATGGATTCCCTCTCCGAATACGATTCGGTCTTCCTTCCTGCCTGCCGAGGTGTCATAGTTGTTTATCGTGTCGTTTCCGTCTTCCAATCCGATGTAGTAGGTATCCGCACCGCTTCCGCCGCTCAGGGTGTCATTTCCGGCTCCCCCGATGAGAATGTCGTCACCGTTCTCACCGCTAAGGATGTCGTCCCCCTCCCCTCCGTAGAGGGTATCGTTTCCATTTCCTCCGTAGAGCCTGTCGTTCCCTTCGTCTCCGTAAACCGTGTCGTTTCCGTCACCGGCATTAATGGTGTCGTCCCCGCCATAACCGTGGAAGGTTTCGTCCGCCTCGTACGCATACGCAAGGCCATACCCCTGCAGGGTGTCGTTGCCGTCTGTTCCTTCTATCCTCTTCTGCACCTCTTTCAATGCTTCAAGGTCCCACACCGTACCGTCCGCAAACTCCACTTTCTCAAGCGCATAGTGGGAGTTTCCATAGTAGTCCTTATAATAACAGTTACAGACCGTCGTCTCCTGCCCCGTCCTCCGGTTCAGCAGCACCATGTCGTTTCCGTTCCTCTTTACCTCGATGTCCTCAGGCCTGATTCCCTCTCCGAACACGATTCGGTCTTCCTTCCTGTCTGCCGAGGTGTCATAGTTGTTTATCGTGTCGTTTCCGTCTTCCAGTCCGATGTAATACGTGTCCTTTCCCTGTCCACCGCTTAAGGCGTCGTTTCCTGTACCGCCGATAAGAATGTCGTCACCGTTCTCACCGCTAAGGATGTCGTCCCCCTCCCCTCCGTAAAGGGCATCATTTCCGTTGCCACCGTATAGCCTGTCGTTTCCTTCGTCTCCATAAACCGTGTCGTTTCCGTCACCGGCATTAATGGTGTCGTCCCCGCCATACCCGTGGAAAATTTCGTCCGCCTCGTAGGCATACGCAAGCCCGTATCCCTGCAGGGTATCGTCTCCCTCCGTTCCTCCTATCTTTTTCTGAACCTCCTTTATGGCGGCAAGGTCCCACACCGTACCGTCCGCAAACTCCACCTTCTCAAGCGCATAGTGGGAGTTTCCGTAGTAGTCCTTATAATAACAGTTACAGACCGTTGTTTCCTGCCCAGTCCTGCGGTTCAGCAGCACCATGTTATTGCCGTTCCTCTTTACCTCGATGTCCTCCGCATGGATTCCCTCTCCGAATACGATTCGGTCTTCCTTCCTGTCGGGAGAGGTGTCATAGTTGTTTATCGTGTCGTTTCCGTCTTCCAATCCGATGTAGTAGGTATCCGCACCGCTTCCTCCGCTCAGAGTGTCGTTTCCGGCTCCCCCGATTAAAATGTCGTCACCGTTCTCACCGCTAAGAAGGTCGTCGCCGTCGCCGCCGTAAAGGGTATCGTTTCCATTCCCTCCGTAGAGCCTGTCGTTTCCTTCGTCTCCGTAAACCGTGTCGTTTCCGTCACCGGCATTAATGGTGTCGTCCCCGCCATACCCGTGGAAGGTCTCGTCCGCCTCGTAGGCATACGCAAGGCCATACCCCTGCAGGGTGTCGTCTCCCTCTGTTCCCCCTATCTTTTTCTGAACCTCCTTTATGGCGGCAAGGTCCCACACCGTACTATCCGCAAACTCCACCTTCTCAAGCGCATAGTGGGAGTTTCCATAGTAGTCCTTATAATAACAGTTATAGACCGTTGTTTCCTGCCCCGTCCTCCGGTTCAGGAACACCATGTCGTTACCGTTCCTCTTTACCTCGATGTCCTCCGCATGGATTCCCTCTCCGAACACGATTCGGTCTTCCTTCCTGTCGGGAGAGGTGTCATAGTTGTTTATCGTGTCGTTTCCGTCTTCCAATCCGATGTAGTAGGTATCCGCACCGCTTCCTCCGCTCAGAGTGTCGTTTCCGGCTCCCCCGATTAAAATGTCGTCACCGTTCTCACCGCTAAGAAGGTCGTCGCCGTCGCCGCCGTAAAGGGTATCGTTTCCATTCCCTCCGTAGAGCCTGTCGTTTCCTTCGTCTCCGTAAACCGTGTCGTTTCCGTCACCGGCATTAATGGTGTCATCCCCGCCATACCCGTGGAAGGTTTCGTCCGCCTCGTAGGCATAGGCAAGGCCATAGCCCTGAAGGGAGTCATTGCCGTCCGTCCCTTCTATCCTTCCCTGCACGGCCTTCAATGCGGCAAGGTCCCACACCGTACCGTCCGCAAATTCCACTTTTTCAAGCGCATAATGGGAGTTTCCGTAGTAGTCCTTATAATAACAGTTATAAACCGTCGTCTCCTGCCCCGTCCTCCGGTTCAGCAGCACCATGTCGTTACCGCTCCTCTTTACCTCAATGTCCTCCGCATGGATTCCCTCTCCGAATACGATTCGGTCTTCCTTCCTGCCTGCCGAGGTGTCAAAGTTGTTTATCGTGTCGTTTCCGTCTTCTAAGCCAATGTAATACGTGTCTTTTCCTGCTCCGCCGCTTAAGGTGTCATCCCCTTTTCCCCCAAACAGGAGGTCGTCCCCGCCATTTCCATTGATGGTGTTGTTTTCCCCGTCACCGGCCATGAAATCAGCCCCGGCGCTTCCATACAGGACTGCTTCCCCCTTTGCAAGCATCACATCATTCGTTGCGCCTGCAATCAGTTCAAGCCCGCTTCCTCCCCTTTCGGCAAAACCAATCCGGAAATCATCATATCCCTCTATTCCCCCGGCACATAGGCTTTTTAAGTATAACGCCATGTCCTGAAGGGCACATTTTCCCTCCTCCGTATCCAGATACCGTGAGACAATGCCGTCAAAAACCTCCGTCACGACGCTTATCCTGCCCTCCCCATCCTTCATAAACACCAGCAAAGGCATAAACGCTTTCAGTGTTGTCTGCCCTGCCAATTGGACATAATACATATCTACCAGACGGGCATATATGTCCTCCAGCATGGGCGCCGCCAATGAATTGGGGGAGGCGCCGTTCTGCCCGTAAAAGCTTGTCCCCATCACGGTTTCCACGACCGCAAGGTTTTTTGCATTCATGTTTCCACCGCGGCTGTCTGCTGCCATTTCATCCGTATGGCACAGGAAATGGAGTATTTGTTCCACCAGCCCCTTCTTTTCCTTTATGTCCGTTGACGCTGAAAAGGAATCCACCAGCGCCTTCAGGGCGCCTGTCCCGTCCGACGCCATCGCCGCGGGCAGGGAACTCATTTTCCCAAAGCTCCTTATATCGGGATAATCCCTTAACTCCTCCGGGATTTCGGCATCCGTCCTGTCCACGGTGTCATAGGGCTTCCTGGCAAGCCAGAACTCCCCATACTTCCCCTCGCTGCCGTCTTCCCATACAAAGGCGGCGGTTCCCGCCAGCGTTTCTTCCCCGCCGGCATAGGGCGTGCTGCTGTCGCGGTTTAACCGGATTTCCTTAATCCCTGCCTCGGACAGGGTCTTAAGCTCCCCGTTTCCCGAAATGCCGTCCCCGTCCGCGTCCTGCCAGATAAGCAGGCGCCCGTACACTTCGTCTTCTTCATTGATGACGCCGTCATGGTTGGAATCATACTGCGCCAGGGCTTCAAAACCGTCCTTCGCCTTCCTCCCGGATGCAAGGTATGTCCGATCCCCGAACAGCTCGCTTCCGTCATTGATGACGCCGTCCCCGTTCACATCCAGCGCAAGGAAGCCGTCCTTCGTGCTCCAGTTGGTCTTCTCCGCAAAGCCGTCCCCGTCCATGTCAAAATGCGTTCCCTCCGCAAGCGGCTTTATGTCAAACCCGTCGTTTCCCATGTCAAACACAAGCGGGTCAATGTTTACCCGTGCCGAGGATGCCTCCCCGTAATACCCGAATAGTTCATCCAGTTCCGCCAGTGTCGCATCATCGAAATTCTCTGCCAGGGTTTCCCTCATTTCCGGGTATATCTTTTCCAGTTCGTCATAAAAATCTTCCGTCATCAGGTCATTCATCGTGATGACGGATGTGCCGGATTCCCCGTTTCCTTCCGCCCATGTAATCGTGACGGTGTCGTCCTTCTTAAGGGCAAACTCCAGGATGATGCCGTCGTTTATCTCCAGTTCTGCCAGGGCAACCTGCGTAATACTTTTCTCGGCCGTCCGGGTTCCCGCATTGGCAAAAACGTTAACCACATCCCCGAAGCCAAGGGTTCCACCGGTAAAGTTCCACAGATTTGCCAGCAATCCTATGATGTTGTCATAATTCAGCGTCTTATCCTTTCCCCTCAACAGCATTTCCAGCGATGCCGATGCAGTGGACACCGTACCGTATATGGGCTTGTCCACCAGCCTGTCGGCCGTGCTTCCTACCGCCCCCACTACGTCGTTATGGATGACGCTGTTAAAGGTGTATTCGTACTCCTCCCATCCTTTATCCATGTATCCGCAGTCAATCAGGTTTGAGTAGTATGTCATCATGGTTATGCCGTTCATGGTTATGTACTCCACTCCTTCGGGGACGGTGTCTCCGAAGAGGTACTGGGTGGTTTCGGCTAGGTTGGGGAGGGTGCCTATTATGTTTTTGACCCCGTCATCATTAGTATAATAAACCATGCCGTTTGATATAGACACATCACATCCGCCTGCTTTATAGGATTCCATCTCTAAGACTATGTTAAGAGTATTGATTAATTCTTCCTTACTTGGGTTATTAATAAATTCACTCATTTTTTATCCTCCTGTTTGGTTTTTAGATTATCCAGTACTTCCATACTAACTCCCTGTTTAAGTTTCCTTCCCTGTATTCCTGCAATAACCCATCCAGGTTCTCCACATCCTTTTCATCTGTAGTTCCTAAATACCTGAAACAGCTTATTACTTCTCCATTTTTTCCCAGACTGCTTGCAGTCTTCACATTAAATATTTTTCCAAAATCATATCGGATAAATGTATTGTTCTTTTCTTCTATAATCCTCTGGTATTCCGGGGGATAAAACGTCAGGCTTACGTTATAAGAGACCGTGTTATCATATGCCTGCAACGCCTCCCAAAGCATTAACAGCTTTTCCTGTTCCAGACATTTATCCACTTCTGCCTCCGTGTACTGTGAAACGAATATTTCCGTCACATCAACCCCGCCCTGTTTTTGTATCTTTATGTCACCGTCAGGATATATCTCCCTTACAAGCGGAATTAATTCCTCACTCAGTGCAATGCTTTCTTTTGCCTTGTAATACTCTTTTGTATTAATTATATTTTCAGTGGATGTCCTGTTATTTTTCTGTGCGTCGTATTCCTTGTTTGCATAACTTAAATCAAACTGGTATCCTGTTTCGACCTCCGTACAAAAAAAATACCACCCCAGGTCATCCAACAGAATCACCCCGTCCACCACAAACTCCCCGCCTATTTCTTCCTCAAGGGCTGCTTCTATTTCCGGGATTCTCTTCTCCACCTCCGCCTTCAGCACAGGGTCCTGCTCCATCTCCAGTTCCGTCAGCGCCATCCCTATCCTTGATGGAAAAGCATGGATGGTTCCCTCACACGGGCCACCAAGCGCTGCGATTTCCTCAGGAATGGGTTCCATACTTACCTGATAATCGTATACATAACCCTCCGGGCACTCCCCTGTACCCGGCATGTCTGCCGTGTTTCCTTCCCCGTCCTTACTTGGCAGGTTTTCCGTCGTCCCGGCGGCATCCCCTGTGCCGGAAGCAATGGGTACGTTCTCCCTGTCAGCGCATCCGCCTGCCGCACAGGTCATTATGAGTGCCACCAGCAGGATACTGATGATTCTTTTTATTTTGCCTTTCATTGTTGAATGCTCCCCTTCTTCTTTTTTTATTTGCTATGCCCTTTTTACACATCTTTTATGGCATACAGCCCCTGTCTATATCTTATGCCGCTACCTTAACATATCATGCTGCCATTCCATTCTCCATAACAGAACTGGAACATTTCCTATTCGGGTGAATTTTTTTAATTTTTCCCTGGATAATGTTCCAGGTTTACCATTCCCCATGTCAAACACAAGCGGGTCAAGGTTCACCCTTGCAGAGGACGCTTCCCCGTAATACCCGAAAAGTTCATCCAGTGTTTCCATGTCCGCATCACTAAGGCATTCCGCTAAAGTGTCCCGCATGCCCGGGTATGCTTTTTCCAGTTCTTCAAAAAACTCCTCCGTGACAAGGTCGTCCATGGTGATGACGGATGCGCTGTCTTCCCCACCGCTTCCTTCCGCCCATTCCACCTTGACGTCTTCATCCTTTTCCCGGGCAAACTCTATGATGACACTGCCGTTTATTTCCATTTCGACCAGTGCCGTTTCCGTCAGCTTCCTTCCTGTTGCAAAGGAAAGCACTTCAATGTAATCATGAATCAGATACCCTGTCCCGTAGGTTCCGCCGCTGAAATTCCTTAAATTTGCAAGCTGTCCGATAATGTTGTCATAATTCAGCGTCTTATCCCTGCTCCTGAACAGCATTTCCAGTGATGCTGAAGCCGTGGATACCTTTCCATATATGGGTCCTGCCACCATGTTTCCCGCTCTCGAGATGGTGTCATCATTGATGAAGCCGTTCATTGTGTAACAATGTTTCTCAAATCCTTCATCCACGCGGCCACATCCAATCAGGGTTCCGTAGTAGGTCATCATGGTGATACCGTCTATCGTTATGTATTCCACTCCTTCGGGGATGGTGTCGCCGAAGAAGTACTGGTTGGTTTCGGCTAGGTTGGGGAGGGTGCCGATTATGTTTTGATTTCCTTTATCATCAAAATAAAAAACTTCTCCGTCTACTATAGACACATCACATCCGCCTGCTTTATAGGATTCCATCTCTAAGACTATGTTGAGATTATTGATTAATTCTTCCTTACTTGGGTTATTCATAAAGTCACTCATTTTTTATCCTCCTGTTTGGTTTTCAGATTATCCAGTACTTCCATACAAGCTCCCTGTCTAAGTTTCCTTCCCTGTATTCCTGCAATAACCCATCCAGGTTCTCCTCATCCTTTTCAGCTTTTATTCCTAAATACCTGAAACAGCTTATTACTTCTCCATTTTCTCCCAGACGGCTTATGGTATTTACATCAAACGTTTGTCCAAAATCGAATCGGATAAAAGTATCATATTTTTCTTCAATAATTCTCTGGTATTCCGGGGGATAAAACGTCAGGCTTACGTTATAATAGACCGTATTATCATATGCCTGCAGCGCCTCCCACAGCATTAACAGCTTTTCCTGTTCCAGACATTTATCCACTTCTGCCTCCGTGTACTGTGAAACGAATATTTCCGTCACATCAACCCCGCCCTGTTTTTGTATCTTTATGTCACCGTCAGGATATATCTCCCTTACAAGCGGAATTAATTCCTCACTCAGTGCAATGCTTTCTTTTGCCTTGTAATACTCTTTTGTATTAATTATATTTTCAGTGGATGTCCTGTTATTTTTCTGTGCGTCGTATTCCTTGTTTGCATAACTTAAATCAAACTGGTATCCTGTTTCGACCTCCGTACAGAAAAAATACCACCCCAGATTATCCAACAGAATCACCCCATCTACCACAAACTCCCCGCCTATCTCCTCCTCAAGGGCAGCTTCTATTTCCGGGATTCTCTTCTCCACCTCCGCCTTCAGCACCGGGTCCTTCTCCATCTCCAGTTCCGTCAGCGCCATCCCTATCCGGGACGGAAAGGCATGGATGGTTCCCTCACAGGGCCCCCCCAGCGCCGCGATTTCCTCCGGGATGGGTTCCATACTCACCTGATAATCGTAGACATAACCCTCCGGGCACTCCCCTGTACCCGGCATGTCTGCCGTGTTTCCTTCCCCGTCCTTACTTGGCAGGGTTTCCGTCGTCCCGGCGGCATCCCCTGTGCCGGAAGCAATGGGTATGTTTTCCCTGTCAGCGCATCCACCTGCCGTACAGGTCATTATGAGTGCCACCAGCAGGATACCGATGATTCTTTTTATTTTGCTGTTCATTAATGAATGCTCCCCTTCTTTTTTATTTGCAATGCCCTTTTACACATCTTTTAAAACATGCAGTCCCTGTCTTTATCTTATTCCGCTATCTTAACATATCATGCTGCCGTTCCATCCTCCATAACAGAACTGGAACGTTTTATATTTTGGCGGATTTTTTTATTTCCTGCCCCGGATTTTGTTTCAAGTTTATTGTTTCCTAAGATGTCATTCACACCCAGCGTAGGAAAGCCGTCCTTTGTGCTCCAGTTGGCCTTCTCCGCAAACCCGTCCCCGTCCATGTCAAAATGCGTTCCCTCCGCAAGCGGCTTTATGTCAAACCCGTCGTTTCCCATGTCAAACACAAGCGGGTCCACGCAGCCCCTTACCTTTACCGACGACGCCTCCCCATAATATCCGAAAAGTTCATCCCTGCTTTTCCTTTATGATGGCTGTCCCCCGTAATACCAGTAAACTTCATCCGAAGCTTCCATTTCCACCGCAATATAATCATTCATCCTGTATCCCGTCCCAAAGATTTCACCGTTGTAATTCCTTAAATTTATCACTTGACACTTACCGTTAACATACTTTGATTCTGCTTCCGTACTCCTGAACAATATCTCAATTATGGACGACAGCGTAGCTGCCGTGCCGCACATGGGCTTTCCCGACGGTTCGTCATATGCGCTTTCTGCCACCCCGACAACATGGCCATCGATAATACTGTTTACAGTGCAATACAAGTCGCTGTTATCTTTGGTAAAACCGAATCTGGTTGTATGTCCACAGTACTTCATCATGGTAATGTTTTTTATTGTTATGTATTCCAGTCCTCCCGGAATGACGTCTCCCATACAATCCCCCGTGGATTCGGTCAGGTTGGGAAAAGCAACATGGACTATTCCTCCCTCAATAGCAATGCTGTAGTTATCCATCTGCAAAACCACCCGTAGCTTTTCCTCATGTCCGTTTTTGCTTAAATTGTTGATAAAGTCACTCATTTTTCAATCTCCTTTTCACCCTTATAAAAACTATTTTCCGTACTTCCCCTTATTTGCAGCCTTCTGTTCATTCCCTTAGCTTTTATTCTTTTATACCATGGTTCAACCTGTAACAAATGTCCTTGGCTTCATAAAGCAGTTCTGCCCGTTCATATTGCAGTCTATGGAGTTCATTTTTCAATTCGGTCAGTTCCAGCTCCGAGATTTTTCCCTTCTCATACAACAGAGCCGCATTATTGACTTTCATCTCCGCAACCGTGATTTTGTTGTCTTTGTCGGCAATCTCTCTCTCTATATCCCTGTATTGCAATTGCAGTTCCTTTACATACAATTCCATATTTATTTCATACTGCGTTTTTTCTATCATGGCTAACTGTAACTGTTTTTGCAGGACATTAATTTCTTCTGCATTTCCCGCAGCATTTAACAACGCTGCTTCGTACCCCAAAATCTGCTGTTCATAATATAGTCTCTGCGCACTTCCTTCCAGAAACAATTCTGTATAATCATCTGTCAGGGGCCCGCATTCCTCCGAAACAATAACCTCCTGATAAACACCTCCGTATAAGGCTATCGCTTCCATGTAAAACTCCTGTTTCTCCCGGACAGACTCTATTTCCAGAAGCACTGCCGCATGCTGCCCTTCTGCCTCTTTAACCGCAACGGGAATGGTATATCCCATTTCCAGTTTTTTCTCCTCCGCCCCGCACTTTTGCGCCCACTCCTTTTCCAATTCTGACAAATACGTCAGTTTTAGTTCCAAAAGCTGGGCCTGAAGCTGGTTTTTGTAAATGTTATATTGCTGCTGCCCCGCTTTTTCCGCCAGCAGAATATCATAATAGTCCTGAACCGAAAAATCGCCTGATGAAACCATGCTTTCTGTTTCCCCTGCATTGCCGGAAACATCATCTGCCGCCGCGTATATCGGCAATACAAGACCCACAAGAATAATTATTGCTGCCAGTGTTTTCTTTTTCATCTTATCCCTCATTTCCTCGTTGCATTTCTCTTTTTTGTACTTTTTCAATGCACTTTAGTAAAGTGTGTTAAATAAAAAATGCACAAACGGCAATACGTTTGTGCAAGTCTAAATCATCATATGATGATGTTAGTTCTCCTTCTTATCTTTCGCCTGATGCTAAACAGTCACCCATCGCCCTAATGACCGTTTTCCCCTACACGTTTCTAATCATATAATAGATAAAAGGAAAAATCAATCATTTTTTTCGATAAAATCGTGAAATCAATAAGCTTCCCCGATTTGTTCTGCCAGCGCTTTCAATTCTTCCCTGCTTTTATCGTTTAAAGAAGAGCGGATGGACACTGCCTGCTCTATTACGGTAATTTCTTTCATCCCTTCCAGTATCTGACGCATCTGCTTTGCAGCCATGGGCGCCCAGGAACCGTTTTCCATCAGGCCGACCGTTCTTTTCTGATAACCCTTCGACTTAAGGTGCATCAGGAAGCTTTCCATGCAGGGAAACAGTCCTCCGTCATAAGTGGGAGATGCCAGAACCATCCTGTCATAGCGGAATGCGTCTTCTATCACTTCCGCCATATCCTCCCTTGCAAGGTCGGATACCACCACCTTCTCTTCCCCGTTTTCCCGAAGCAGCTCTGCCAACTCTTCCGCTGCCTTTGCCGTATTGCCGTACACGGAAGCATACGCTATCAATACGCCCTTATCCTCCGGACGGTAACTGCTCCATGTGTCATATTTTTCAATATAATAGGGGAGGTTTTCATCCAGTACAGGCCCATGCAGCGGACAAATTTTGCGGATATCCAGCGCGGCTGCCTTTTTCAAAAGCGCCTGCACCTGCACCCCGTATTTCCCCACTATGTTAAAGTAGTAACGTCTTGCCTCACAGGCCCAGTTCCCATCGTCCTCTGGCATCCCGAACCTGCCAAACCCGTCGGCGGAAAACAGCACTTTTTCCGTCTGTTCATAAGTCACCATAACCTCCGGCCAGTGAACCATGGGTGCCATAAAAAACTGCAGGGTGTGGCTGCCTAAAGATAACTCCTGTCCTTCTGCCACAACCAGCGTCCTCCCTTCAAGGCTTATATCAAAAAACTGGGGAAGCATGGCAAAAGTTTTTGCATTCCCCACCAGCGCCATCTCAGGGTACTCCGCTGCAACTGCTGCGATGCTGCCCGCATGGTCCGGCTCCAGATGGGAAATCACCAGATAATCCGGCTTCCTGTCCTTTAACTCTGCCTTCAGGTTTTCCATCCAGTTTTTTGTCTTTCTGGAATCCACTGTATCCATCAAAGCTGTTTTTTCATCCAAAATAAGGTAGGAGTTGTATGTAATCCCTTCCGGCACCACATACTGTGATTCAAACAAATCAATATCCCTGTCCTCCACGCCTATATAACGAATCGTTTCCGAAATCTCCATAGCACTCATCCCGATACCATACCTTTCTGATTATCTTTTTCACCATTTTATCAGTCATCGAGAATCATTTCAAGCCCGGTTTTCACATCTTCCTCCTGTAATGCCCCCAGACCGTACGCAATTAGGTTGCCCTCGCTGTCAATAAAATAGGTTGCCGGTATGGAATTCACGTAGTATGCAGCAGCCGCTTCCTGCTCCACGTCATAATACACAGGAAAAGTATATCCCTGTTCCTCCACAAATGCCATGGCGCTCTCCGTAGTTTCCCGGCTGCCATCCGTCAGGTTTACCATTACAAACGCGACCTCCTCCCCGTAATCGTCATACAGGTTCTGAAAGCCCGGCATCTCACTTTTGCACGGCCCGCACCAGCTTGCCCAGAAATTCAACACCACGGGACGTCCTTTAAAATCCGAAAGCTTTACCTGCTCCCCGTCCCCGTTTTCCACCGTAAAATCCGGCGCCGGATTCGTTCCTTTCTCCTGCTCACTCCCGGCGGCATCCGTCTGCCCGTCCTCTTCTCTTTCAGAGTCCGTCCCCGTCTGATTTCCCCCTTCCCTGTCAGGCTCAGCCCCCGTCCGGTTTTCCCCTTCCCTGTCAGGGGCCGCCTCCGCCAATCCCCCCGCCTTATACTGCCCGGCAAGATACCGATACAACACCCCGCTTCCTGCCAGCACAATCACCAGCAAAAGAACTCCCGCTATCACTTTACCATACTTTCTCATCCAATACCTCCTAAAACAGACAGCAGTCTCCCAAACCATCCCGTCATCATGCTGATACCCACAATGATAAGAAAAATCCCCGCAATCCTGTTAATCCACACATAATGTTTCTTGATGAACTGAAACGTTCCCTTTAATCTGTCCAGAAGAAGCGCACTGATAAAGAAGGGAATCCCAAGACCCATGGAATACACAAACAGCATCAGAAGCCCTTTGGCCATTGTATCCTGCGCGGACGCCAGCATCAGCGCGGAACCCAGAAAAGCGCCCACACACGGCGTCCAGCCGATGGAAAACACCATGCCAAATAAAAATGTGGAAAAAACATTCTCCGTTTTCACTTCTACATCCAGTTTCTTTGTCATGTTGAGAAATCCAATTCGCAAAAGCCCGCTGAAATTAAGACCCAGAACCACCACGATTCCGCCCGTAACCAGATTGACCCCCGTTCTGTATCTTTGCAGGGCGGCTCCCACTGTCCCTGCAAACGCACCCAGCGCCAGAAAAACAACCGTAAATCCCGCCACAAACGCCGCCGCATTGTACATGGTCCGCTTCCTGTCATTTTCACCGTTTGCAAAGTAAGAAATATACACCGGAAGCATGGGTAACAGGCACGGGGACACAAAAGTAATAATTCCTTCCAGAAAAGCAATAAAATACTGCATCGTAAGTTCCTTTCCGTTATGACATGATGGGTTCATAATCATTCTAATCATATCATTATTATTTCATGGATTCAATTCACTTTATTCCTGAAGTTTCCGCATTTAGCATTGCGGCTGCCGGAGACTTATAGTACTGCGCCTGCGCATTCCAGAGCGCATAGTATTTTCCCCCCGTGTCTGCAAGCAGGTTTTCATGGCTGCCGCGCTGACATATCCTTCCCTTATCGAAAACCACGATTTCATCGCAGAAGCGGCAGGAAGCCAGCCGGTGGCTGATGTAGATGGCTGTCCGACCGCCCACGATTTTCCCGAATTTGGTATAAATTTCATATTCGGCAACCGGGTCAAGGGCCGCCGTCGGTTCATCCAGAATCAAAAATCCTGCATTCTTGTATAGCGCCCTGGCAATGGCAATTTTCTGTGCCTCCCCTCCGGAAATTTCCACACCTTCCTCGTCAAAGTCTTTATAAAGATATGTTTCAAGACCGCTCTTCATACAAGTAATCCTTTCCTCCAGTCCCGCTTCCTTCAAACATTTTTTCACTTTTATTTCATCGTACTGCTCCGTGGCAGCCACATTCTGTCCGAGGGAAAAAGCAAACAACGCAAAATCCTGAAAGACCACCGAAAAGACGGACATATATTCTTTGTAATCGTATTTCCTGATGTCTATCCCGTTCAGGCGTATTTCCCCTTCTGTCGGGTCGTACAGCCTGCACAGAAGCTTAATCAAGGTCGTTTTGCCGGAACCGTTTTCCCCCACCACGGCGAGTTTTTCCCCAATCCGAAACCGCAGGGATACATTTTTAAGCGCATATTCCTCTGTGTTCGGGTATCGGAAGCTGACATTGCAAAATTCTACCTCATATTTGCAGTCGTTCCTTTTCTCCACCGTAAGGCTGCCCTTATACATATCGTCGGGAATATCCAGAAAATCCAGGATATCCTTTACAAAAGAAGCGTTTGTCTGCATTTCCCCCACGGTGCGCAAAAACAGGGCAAGGCTTCCGTAAAGCATGGTGATGGCGCTGATGTACTGGGTCACTTCCCCCACGCCGAACGCGCCTGCCCATGCCTTTATGCAGACAAACAAATACACCGCTCCCGTAAAAATCCGGCTTACCGTGTCAGCAGCTGCGGACAGCATTCCCATGGGACCTCTTGCCAATGCCGCTATGGGTGATTTTATCCCAAACATATCTCCTTTTTCCATATTGTTCCTGCATATAATATCCTGCCTGTACATGCGCGCATCAAGGGCGCGGCGCCGCTCATAGATGCCAAAATAATAGGTATAAAAGGTAAAAATACGGTTGCCAAACCGGGCCTCCTCAGAATAATTTGTCCAATAATCCATGGATTTTTTGCTTATTGCAGGCGAAAGGATAACGGCCGCAAACATCAGCGCTATCATAACTATATTTACAACCGGGCTGTTCAGGACACTAAGGCCTCCCGCCCCTTCCGGTACCTGCAGTAAAAATAAGTTCCATGTCAGGGCAAGTGTGCCGCAGATGCCGATTACCGCCTTTACCAGAGAGCCCGCATACCTTAACATTCTCGGGAAACCCCAGTCAGACCAGCTTTCGTTTTGCTTTATTTTTAAAAACAAATCTCTTGTATGAGAGTTATCCAATGTTGCAAAATCCATGGAAAGCAGCTTCTCATCAAATAATGTTTCTTTACTTCTATATGCCACCCAAAGCGCCGTTTCATTCCACCGGACAAACGCGGCTCTCAAAACAGAAAGAAGCAGGTTTGCAAGCAGCAATATCAAAATCATGTAAATGAGAGTTTCCCGGTTCCTTGCCCCCGCCAGTTCCCCGATAATGCGCGCGGAAAACCAGATATTGACAAAGGGAATCAACGTGGAAAAAACTTCCTTTAATGCATCCGATATAAAGACCTGCGGATAGTTTTTCCATAAGAGCCGGGCAGCCCTGCCGTTTAAACGCAACCCCTCTTTCCATGACAGCTTATCTTTTTTCACCGCAAACGCCTCCCTCCACACTTTTTTCCCGGTAATAACGGCTCTGCACCTCATACAGGCGGGCGTATTCCCCGCCTGCCGCAAGCAGGCTTTCATGCCCTCCTTCTTCCCTGATTTCTCCATTCTCCAGCAAAATTATCCTGTCGCAGAAGCGGGTGGAGGCCAGCCGGTGCGAAATATAAACGGAAGTACAGCCGCCTGTCAGTTCATGATACCTCCTGTACATATCGCTTTCCGCCAATGGGTCCAGCGCAGCGGTCGGTTCATCCAGTATAATAACAGGGGCTTCCTTATAAAGCGCCCGGGCCAGCATCAGACGCTGCATCTCTCCTCCTGACAAATCAACTGCCTCTTCATAAACCCTTTTTTCCAGATAGGCATCATATTTACCGGGCAGGCTTTCTGTCATTTCCTTCAGCCCTGCTTTTTCAATACAATTCTTTACCTTTTCCATATCAATGTCGTCATCCGCCTGCGACACATTCAGGGCAATACTGCCGGGAAGTATGGAAAAGTCCTGAAAAACCGCTGAAAAATGCCTGTAATAATCTCTTCTGTTATACTTTTTGATGTCCTCCCCATTTAACAGCACCCGTCCTTCGGTGGGCTCAAGGAATCCGCAAATTAATTTTACCAGGGTTGTCTTTCCTGCGCCATTTAAACCCACTACCGCAAGCTTTTCTCCTTGATGAACCGTGAGACATACGTCATGTAACGTATCCTTTTCAGCAGACGGATACCGGAAGCTGACATGCTCCAGTTCTATTTCATACTGATTTTCTTTTATCGGCTCAAGCTTTTCTCCCTCCTCAAAGAGAAACGGTTCCTCATACTCTATAAATTCCCTGATATCGGAAATATACAGGCTTTGTTTATAGAGATGGGACATTCCCGACAGTATGTCCGTTACCCATGCGGTAAAACCGCTGATTGCAGAGAAATAAAATAAAAATTCCGCGGCTCCGATACTTCCTTGTAAAGCCAGATGTATCAGATAAAAATAGGCGGCTCCCCCCTTCAGGAAATCCATGAGAGCCACCGCCACATCCTTTCCGAGGTATACCTTTGCCCTGCGGGCATAAAACCCGGCAAGCTGTCCTATAAAACGGTTGTACAGCCCCAGAAGCCATTCTTTCATGCCGTATATGCGGATATCTTTTGCACATGCGAGATTTTGCGCCCTGTTGTTGATATAACCCAGCTTATGGAAAAGCGTCGTCTTTTCTTTTTCACGCCGATGCGCCCATGCGTCCGCTTTCCTTGTCACCTCATAGCCTGCCAGCGTTATCGCAGCCGTTAAGACAAGTACCCAAATGTTTATCCGCGAAAGGAAAAACAGATACAGCAGAAGACCGAAAATACTCTTCAATAACCCCATAAGCGTTTCCCAGATTGCTTCCGCAGCGTCGGCATTGCTTCGGGACGCCTGCATGGCCTTTTCTTCCATGTTTAAGAAATCCTGTTTCAATGTATTGGGAAAAGAAGTACGGTTTGTTTTGTCCATAATATCCATTATGATGTTCACACGCACCGTTATCTTTCCATGACACTGGTTACATTTTATATATGCCGTAAGCGCCCCTGTTACCAACATTCCAAGCGCAAAAAATAATATAATTCCCACCAGCTTCCTAAGCGGCGCCTGCGTCTCTACCGTCCCCAATATGACAGGAACCACAAAAAGCCCAAGCAGGTTCATGATTATGTCAAGAACTGCCAGCGCGCAAACAAACACCGGCACGCTCGGACATTTTCGTCTTGCCATGTCCAGCATATAACAGGTATTGCTCCACATGCCGTACCTTGTTTTCTTTTCTGTCGTCATCGTTTCCTCCATTCCCAAGCATTGCAAATTTATTATGTCGTCACGATATTCAGTATAACCGCTGCAATAATAAAGTGCGCAATCCGGGGACGAACTGCACACTTACGGGGACAAATTTATAAATTACTTTGTATCTTTTTCCTCATTCCTGCGGAAGCAGTATTTCCGTGGTAAAAGCTCCCTCTTCACTGTTCCTGCTCAGATAGCCGTGATACCGCTCTACAATGCTGTCTATCCTGACAAGTCCAAATCCATGCTCCGCCCCTTTCGTGGTGCGGAAACGGTTGCCTGTCTTTTTCTGCTTTCCCGTGGCTGTCAGGTTGGTGAAGGACATATAGAGCTGCGTATTTTTCATGTCCATATAGATGCGTATCATACGCTTGTCCTCCGGCAGCTTCATGCTTGCTTCGATGGCATTATCAAACAGATTGCCGATAATGATGCACAAATCGATTTCCGATGTCTTCAACGCCACCGGCACATGCGCATCCGCAGTCACAGTAATATTTTTAGAATGTGCCAGCGAAATCTTGCTGTTCAATATGGCGTCCGTCATCCGATTTCCTGTTCTGACAACAGTGTCAACTGTAGACAAATCCGCATCCAGTTCCTCCAGATAATGCTTCAGCGCGTCCATATCCCCTGCTGCCGCATAGCTTTTCATCACCTGAATGTGGTTCCGGTAATCGTGCCGCCATCCGCGCATCTGCCGGTACATATTTTCCACCTCGGCATAATGCGTCTGTATCAGTTCATTCTGATAAGCGGAAAGCTGTTTATTGACATACTTTGACAGCAATGACATTACTCTTCCCCTTCCCCGTTAAAAATAACGTATCACAGCCTGATTTATCTTATCATACATTCCTCTGGAAAGCGGGATTTCCTGCCCGTCGTTCAGGATAATCTCTTTTTTTGTGATACGCTTTATAAATCTCAGATTTACAATATAGGACCTGCCCGCACGCTCAAAGCTGTCGTCCAGATTTTTTTCCAGCTCCTGCAGGGTAAGCCTGACCTCTATTTCTTCTTTGGCGTGGAGCGTCACATAATTTTTCCGGACCTCCACATACCGTATTTCATGCAGGGGAATCCGCACCGTTTCCCCATGAACCGTAAGCACCAGCGACTTATCCTGGGAAGAAAGCTTTTTCACCGCACGCTCAAGCACCTCACAAAGCTTTTCATGCGTAACCGGCTTTAACAGGTAATGGAGCGCCTCCACTTCATACCCGTCCTGAATGTATTCGAGATACCCCGTAACAAATACAATCTGGATTTCCTTATTCCGGCGGCGCACCTTTGCCGCCAGTTCCACCCCGTTCATTTCCTTCATTTCCACATCCAGAAGCAGGATATCCGTGCCTTTATCCGCCTCCTTGAACAAAAACTCCTCCGCACTTTCAAACTCGTTTATCTGTATCGCATATTCCCGGCTTTTTGCCCACCTGCCCGCCATTGCCGCAAGCTGTCCGCGCCATACGGGGTCATCGTCACAGATGCTGATATGGATTCTCATAGGGAAGTACCTCGCTTTTCAATGCCTGACAACATCCGCAAATTCCGCCCCGCACGCCCGTGCCAAATCCTTTGGCGCAAGTTCAAGCTGGGAACCGATGCGGCCGCCGCTTACAATGATTTTTTCCATGCCATCTGCGCTACTGTCAATACGGGTGACATACTGCTTTTTCATGCCGACGGCAGTGCAGCCACCCCGTATGTAGCCGGTAATGGCATTGATGTCCTTAACATGAATCATCTCCACGCTCTTTTCCCCTACGCTGCGGGCGGCTGTTTTTAAATCCAGCTCCTTTGCAATAGGGATGACAAACACAAAATAATTCCTGCTGTTTCCCACAGTCACAAGGGTCTTATACACCTTTTCATGGGGCAGCCCCAGTTTTTCCGCTATCTGGATACCGTCAATAAACTCGTCGCATTCATATGTATAATGCAGAAAGGGAATCTTCATGGATTCCAGAATCCGCATGGCGTTGGTCTTGACTTCTTTTTTCTTTGCTGACATGGAAAAGTCCCCTTTCATGAACTATTCATCTACGGTTACTGCCTTACAATATTCCCTGATAACCTGCTCAAAATCCTTACCGTATTTTTCATATTTATGGTTTCCCACCCCGCCAATCTGAAGCATTTTCTCCTTTGTATCGGGAAGATAGGCGCTCATTTCATTTAAGGTTTTGTCGGTAAAAACAATGTAGGGTGGAACATGGTCCCTCCTCGCCAGCTCCATGCGCAGCGCCCGGAGTTTTTCAAACAAGTCGGGATATTTTGCCCCCTGTACGCTTCCTTTGGCCGCAGATTTGGCTTTGCCGCTTTTTGTATCGGAGGCAGGGGTTTGCTTTGGCAGCTTCAATACAATCTTTTCCGGTCCGTTACCGTCTTCCAGCCAGTCATACGCTTTCCGGGTGATTTTCAGAACCGGGTATTCATCCGGCGTCAGCAAGAGAAAATCCTGCAGCAGAAGTTCGTTGACAACCTGCCGGATTCGGAATACCGAAGTCCGGGCAAGCTGCCCGTAATATGGATTTTCCTGCAAACGGTATTTTCTTATTTTCTCATTGTTGTTTCCATGGACGGCGTCCACAATGGCACTGATGCCGTACCTGCTGCCGCTCGTCCTAATGAGCCGGAACAAAACCGCGGCATCCTCCGTCACGTCAATCTCCTCAAATTCCGTCAGGCAGTTGGAGCATTTCCCGCAATACACAGAGCCATATTCTCCAAAATATTTTAAGATATAATCCCTGAGGCAGTCGTGGGTAAAGCAATAGAACGTCATCTTTCTGAGACGCTCCAGTTCCTTTTCCATCACGGCCTGCCTGTCCTCCTCGTCAAGCTCGTCCTGCTCGTTTTGTTTGCCGATTAAAAACTCGTTGGTGCGGACATCCTGCCCGCCATAATACAGGATGCATTCCGCTTCCAACCCGTCCCTGCCAGCACGCCCCGCCTCCTGATAATAACTCTCCATATCTTTCGGCATGTTGTAATGGATGACAAACCGCACATTGGACTTGTCAATCCCCATACCGAAGGCATTGGTTGCCACCATCAGCGGCAGCTCGTCATATATAAATTTGTCCTGATTTTCTTTCCTCTCTGAGTCCGTCAGACCCGCATGGTATTTCGTCACCGGAAATCCAAGCCGGTTCAGGCTTTCATACACTTCTTCCACCAGCTTGCGGGTATTGCAGTATATAATACCGCTTTTGTCCTTGTTTGCTTTTAGATAACGCGTCAGCGCGTCCATCTTTTTCTGCGGCTTTTCCACGGAAAAAAACAGGTTTTTCCTGTCGTAGCCGGTGACCGTCACAAGGGGATTGCTAAGGCCCAGAATGCACAGAATGTCCTGCTTTACCATCTCCGTTGCCGTCGCCGTAAACGCCGCAATGATGGGACGCTTCGGAATCCTTTCCACAAAGTCCACGATTTTCAGGTAGCTGGGCCTGAAGTTTTGTCCCCACTGGGAAATACAGTGCGCTTCATCCACCGCCACCAAATCAATCTCCGTGTATTCCGGCAGCGACAAAAAAGAGGCTGTCGCCAGCCTTTCGGGCGCTACATATATAATTTTGTATCTTCCCTGTCTTGCGTTTTCCAGCGCCTTTGCAATCTGTGTTTCTGTCAGGGAACTGTTGATGTAGGCCGCATGGACTCCCGCCGCATTCAGGGCGCGGACCTGGTCCGCCATCAGGGAAATCAACGGGGATACCACCACCGTTATCCCGGAAAGCATCAGCGCCGGAACCTGAAAGCAGAGGGACTTTCCCGCCCCGGTGGGCATGATGCCGAGCACATCCCTTCCGGAAAGGATGCTGTCTATAAGCGGCTCCTGCCCTTCCCGGAAGGAATCATATCCAAATATGGATTTTAACAGTTCTGTTTTCGTCATAGATTAGTAGTTCTCCGCACTGACTTCAAAATATGCCTGCGGATGTGCGCATACCGGACAAACGTCAGGCGCTTCGGTTCCGACTATGATATGCCCGCAGTTGCGGCATTCCCATACCTTAACCTCACTCTTTTTGAACACTTCCTGCATCTCCACGTTTTTGAGCAATGCACGGTAACGCTCTTCATGGTGCTTTTCAATGGCCGCCACCATACGGAATTTCTCTGCAAGTTCCGGGAATCCTTCCCTCTCCGCCGTCTCCGCAAATCCCACATACATATCCGTCCATTCGTCATTTTCCCCGTTTGCAGCCGCTTCAAGGTTCTCCGCGGTGCTGCCGATTCCGTTCAGCTCCTTAAACCACATTTTTGCATGTTCTTTTTCATTGTCCGCCGTCTTCAAAAAAAGCGCCGCAATCTGCTCAAAGCCTTCCTTCTTCGCCTTGGACGCAAAATATGTATACTTGTTCCTTGCCTGTGACTCACCGGCAAACGCCGCCTCTAGGTTCTTTTCTGTCTGTGTTCCTGCATAGGGATTTTTCTGTGCCATGTGTTTTCCTCCTACTACTTATTTTTCTGTATTAATTTTGTTTGCTGTAATTTTCTTAATGGGTTAAGTATATAATAAAAATATTTTGGGGGCAAGGGGAAGTGCCTTTTGCTTATTCATCCGCCCGCCCTGCCAATGCCTGCATTTTTGATTCTCCTTTTACACACGATAACTTTCCTTTATCTTCTCAATCAACCCCAAATCCGCCGGCAGCCAATCCACACTGTTTAACTCTTCCTTTGCAAGCCACCTTGCCGCTTCATGCTCCTTGAGCACCAAATCCCCTGATTTTACGGTGCACCAGAAACAATGCATAGTGAGGTGAAACTGCGGATAATCATATTCCACCGTGTCAATTAATTCCCCGACCTCTATCACTGTATCCAGTTCTTCCTTAATTTCTCGGACTAATGCCTGCTTTGGGGTTTCCCCTTCTTCCATTTTTCCGCCCGGAAATTCCCAGCCATCCTTAAACTCCCCATAACCGCGCTGGGTGGCAAAGATTCTGTCGCCATGATGAATGATGGCGGCGACTACTTCAATTGATTTCATTGTGTATTCTACCTTTCATTTTTTTGCAAGTATTCTAACAAATCATCCCGGACCGCATCATGCATTTTCACGCGCACCTTCGCAATATCCTTGAATTTGCCGTTTTTATCTTTTTTCTTACCCGCTTTAATCTCTAATATATCAAATTTTCCCATATAATAAAAGTCTGTGCCTTCTGCATCGCTTTTCTTAATAAACAGATGCTTGTTAAGCGCCTCATTTACATTTTGCATATAAGAGCTGTCCGGCCCCTTGCCAATCTGAGATTCCCACATAAAAATTTGATTGTCTATAAATGCATCTGCATAATCCGGTTTCCCATCCAAATATTCCTGCTCCTCTCCCGGTTTGCCTTTGTGATAAGTCACAAAAATAGCTACATCATCATCCACTCTCTTCATTCCATACATTGTGGAGGACAAATCACTCTCCCAGTTAAGAAGCTGGCAGACATCCCGCCTTGAATATTTTTCATATAATACAAATACACCTCGTTTATAAATGGATTTATTGTATATATCCTCGTAACGACTGATACCAAGGCATATTAAATCATTTACCTGATTATAAAACTCACTTTTTTGTATCCGTTCAGAAAAGCTTGACATCCGCTCATAAAATCCTCTGTCTGCTTTCTCCAAAATATCTATGTAAGCATATTTCTTTAATTCCTCTTTTTTGCTTACAAATGTTCCCCGCAAAATATCAAATGCATTCTCAATGCTCTTACTGTCAAAACTTATCTGATATTTTCGTTCCAACTGTGTTCGTACTGTATTTCTGTCAACTCTGCCATTGTGAATAATACCGTTTAATATTTCCAATTCTTGCGGACGTTTTCCCTGTGCAAGTATTTTTGATAAGTATTCCAGCGTTATTTCTTCCTGCAATGAAAGTTCTATTTTTTCATAATCTGAATCCACTTGCTTTAAGAAAACATAGTAAGATTTATAGTTTTCTAATATCAACAAAGGGTCTACTTCACCATTTTTATAAAAATCCATAAGCCTGGGGATACGCCCCAATTGAAACTTCAAATTTTTATAACTCTCTCTAATAATTCTTTTAATACCTTTGATTTGGTCAATAGAACTGTAAATATGCTCTTTTGCTATTTCATCAAAATGAATCGTGGAGCAGCCGGGTATTACGCGGCTCCCGTTTACAATATACTTACGAATCGTATCCTTGTTGTAGGTTCTGTCTCCTGATAATGCTATCGGAATCATAAAATTATTTGCATAATTGCCGATAAAATCCAACACTACAACATATTCTTTATTTTCCGCTTTTCTCAGCCCTCTTCCTAACTGTTGAATAAAGACAATTGGGCTCTCCGTTGGCCGAAGCATGATAACCTGATTGATTTCGGGAATATCCACGCCTTCATTAAAAATATCAACCGTAAAAATGTAATCCAGCTTGTCCTGCCTATTGTCATTTGTCAATCGCTCTATACAATCTTCTCTCCGTTCCTGTGAATCATCCCCGCTTAAGAATACTGTGCAGTATCCCCGATTGTTAAATTGGTTGGAAAGCTCTTTTGCCTCCTCTTTCCTGCTGCAAAAAACAAGTCCCTTTACTCTCTCCCCTGAGTAACCATAATATATTGCTTTTTCAATTACATAATCTACACGGGCATCACAAACCAGGCTTTTGAAATTTTTCAACCCCGTATTATCATTAAATGTCTCACCGTCTATCTCTAAATCTGTAATTCCAAAATAATGAAACGGACATAACAAATTTTCTTCCAACGCCTGTTGCAGACGAATCTCATATGCTATGTTATGGTCAAACAAATCATATATGTCAAAGCCATCGGTACGCTCAGGGCTCGCGGTCATTCCCAGCCAAAAATCCGGTTGAAAATATGACATGATTTTTTGATAACTGCTTGCCCCTGCCCTATGTACTTCATCTATGATAATCGTGTCAAACGCATCCTTACAAAACATACCTAAATTTTCATTTTTAGACATGGTCTGCATCGTTGCAAACAGATAATCTGCTTCAAAATCTTTGGATGTGCCTGAAAGCAATCCAAAAGTTTTCGAGTCGCCAAAAACTCTTCTATAACTTGCTATTGCCTGTTTTGCAATCTGTTCTCTGTGAACCAAAAATAACGCTTTGCCCGGATTCTCATCTCTCAACGCAAAAGCCGATGCGTATGTTTTTCCGGTTCCCGTTGCCGAAATTAATAGTGCGCGTGTTTTTCCATCCTCCCGCAATTTTTTAAGATTTTCTACAAAAGCCACCTGCATCCGATTCGGTTTAAGCGTATATCTCTCAAGTGAAATAAGATTTTTGTTTCTTAAACTTCTGGCGGCTTTCTTTTGCTCCTCATAAATCTTTGTGTAGGTATCAATCCACGACTCTAACGAAACTGCTTCCGCCCATAAACATTCAAACTCTAATAAAATATCATGGGCTATTTCGCCATTTCTCAAAGAATATATCTGCATATTCCATTCTTTATTTTTCGTAAGAGCATTTTGTGTTAGATTGGAACTCCCAACAATCATTTTAAAGCTTTGTTCATTTCTAAAAATGTACCCTTTTGTGTGAAATCCCTCCTTGCTTGGACTGACACGATACATTTTTACTTCAACATTCTTTAAGCTATTTAACATTTTTAGAGCCTGCGGCTCGCTAAACGCCAAATAGTCTGTCGTCAAAATCCTACCCCTGACATTTCTCTTCTCAAGCTCCTTTAAAATCTGTAGCAATGGCGTGATTCCGCTTTTTGTAACAAAAGCGACGCTTATCATAAATTCGTCACAATTGCATAATTCACCTTCAATACTGCTAAGCACCTTACTGCCATTTTGATAATCATTAGAAATAAACTTAGGTCTTATTGCCAGGTTTGAATTGACATTTAAATCTATAAATGCTGTCTCGGAAGCTTGCAGAATTTCTTCGGGTGTGTAGAACATGCTGTTTTCTCCTATATCTTTCAAAAGTATACCGCTAAATGTTTATTCATTATAACACAAATTAACCTTATTCTAATAATGCTTTTTTCAAATCCGAAATAAACCTCTTCTGCTGCTTTTTTAAATATACTCCCGCAAATGGTTTCATAAGAATTTTCTTTACCGTCACATCTTCCGTAAATTCCACTTCCGTTTTTCCGTCTCTTTCACAAAAAACGCCAATCCAGTGTCCTTTCATATTACTGTTTTCCATTTCAAATTCCCATCGCATGCACGGCTCAAAGACAGTTGTGGTAAAAGTTGTCGTATAACCGTCCTTCGTATATTCTACAAACTGCTTCTCATTCAAAATCTCTGTCCTGCCTAAGTCACTACGCCATGTATAGTTTTCAACTGTTGTAACGATATCCCACACTTTGCGAATATCGCTTTGAAAAACAGCGCTTACTTTTGAAAGTGCCATGTAAAATCCTCCCTCCGCTATGAAACTTTATCAACCACTTTCAATTTTAAAGATATTATCTGGAGCATATAATATTCTTGTATATTTAACTGACTATTTTCTTACTGCATCAAAAACAAAGTCAAAACTGTTTTTGATAATATATAATTTTTTGCACTTTCTCCTGAAGTACCCTTATCTCCTTCTCTTTTCCTCTTTCAATAAAAGAAGCAATTATCCATTTCCCTTTAGTATAAATTGAACTGCTATCTACCTCTGTAATCTCCTTGTTATCATCCAAAATAATTTTGGCCTTGCTATACTGAAAATACAATTTGTCTTCAAAAAGATAAAACGCAATTACTTCCAGCACAATAAATATTAAATACAATATTCCAACATAATTCTGCAAGCAGGGAAACAAAACCAAAAAACTAAATACTCCCAGTCCATCTGCTAATGTCAAATTAATATATACCATTTCCAATAATCTACTGTTCTTTTTTGATACTAACAATCCTCTTTTGACAAATAAAATATTTGTAATCACCATAAAAAATATATAAATGCTTAACCCACCGACTTTAAATAAGGTATCCTTTTCTACATTTGGTATATATAACCCCAGTAAAACTTCTCCTAGAATCGGTGCCAATACAACAAACAATAGACTTAAAATCAAAAGACATATATAGTTCGATAAATAACTTTTTCTGTATTTACATCTCCACTCTTTTCCCATTTTTCTTTTATTGCCCTCATTTGCAACAATAAAACTTATTATTGGTGATATTATTACTATCAACACCGGAATTACAACATTTGGCAACATTTCTTTCCATAAATCCATACTTTTTCCCTCTTTTCACAGCTTTATTTTATAATTGCAATATTTCTCCTACCCCCCAAAATACCTAAGCAACACCTCTTTTAAAAAGTTATACCTCCTCGCATAACTGTTCTCCACCCGTATCAGTTCAAACCCGTGCGCCTTGCAGATTTCTTCCTTTTTCCTGTCCCTCTCCCTTACCACACTGTCCTCCGCATGTTCCCTGCCGTCGAGCTCGATGGCGAGGATGGGAAGTTCGTTTTTGTAGTAATCGCGCTCGTACACCACGAAATCAAAGCGGCCCGTGTAGAACAAATCATTGTACTGCGCTGTATTTTCAGCAAAAACATGGGCGATGCTGACCTCCTTTTGGACGACGCATTTCTTGTCCGTGTTTAAGACGTTATCCAGCGCGTGGCTTAGGGTACGCAGGAAAGCCGCCTCTGTTTCCGTGCTGTAGGGCTTTATGCCCAAGGCGCGGGACGCGCTGGTGCGGGGCGTTACTTCCGAAGTGCCGTTGGTGCGGACGTACTGCACCAGTTCATAGATGTCATCCTGTCCCTCCCCGTGCAGCCGCATCAGTTCCTTGTTGCTGGAAAGCACAATCAGCTTATCTTTGGCGCGGGAGGTTGCCACATTGATTAACTCCTTATTGTTTTTCAGCCAGTCATAAGTGCCGACGCCGGTTTTGTCCGTGAGGGCAAGGGAAAACAGGACGATATCCTTTTCATCGCCCTGAAAGGCATGGACGGTTCCGCATGTCACGTTGTCCAGTTCCTTTTTGACAATCATGTCATTTATCAAATCCTTCTGGTTGGCAAAGGGCGTGATAACGCCGATTTGCTTGTCCTTGTTCTGCAGGGCAAACTCCAGAATCTCCTCCGCCTCCCTCGGCGCGGTATTTTTGTAATAAGCGGTATTATCCGGTATATCCTTAAAGACTAGCGGCTGCCCAGGTTTGCTTATGCTGTCGATTATAAGCTTATTGTTGTAATATTTTTTGTTGTTAAAAGAAATGATACGTCTGTCACATCGGTAATGATGGCTAAGCAGTATTTCCACACTAACGGCGTCGCAGGCAAGGAATGCCTTATATATGGAATTTTTGCAATAATCGTATTCCTCCGTGACGCCATACCGCTTCCGCAGCCTGTCGTTATCCGAAGACTCCATGATAATAACCGGGCTTAACTGCTGCGGGTCGCCCACAAGCATCAGGTTTCTCCCGCGGATAATGGGCACAAGGGAAACGGCAATGTTGCCCTGGCTTGCCTCATCCATAATCACCATGTCAAAATAGGTTCCCGGTTCTCCGACTTTGTGCGCCGAGATGGAAGTGGTCGCCACAATCGGGAAAATACGCTGGAATTTTTTCAGGTTTTCCGGCTTTATCAGATAGTCGTTAAATTTTTTAACTTTCTTCTGCTGCTCCTCGCCATTGTTTTCTTCCATGTCAAGAATCTGAAGCAGGTCACTGTTTCTCGCTTCCTTCAGCTGCTGGATGTATTTTACCGATGTAAAATACAGATACTTCTTAAACTCTTCCTCATCCTCCAGCACAAGCTTCAAGGCTTCTTCGTCTGTAATCTCGCCTATCTCCTCAAGCCTTTTCCTTACCTCGTGTAGCTGGACTCCCTGAAGCTGGGTCTGCAGGGTCAAATGCCTGTTAGTTTCCAGCAGTTTTTGAATGGCTTCCTCCTTTTCCAGAAGTTCCAGTTTTTCCTCATGGCGGCGCAGAAGCTCCGTCAGCTTCCTTGTACGGAACATCCTGTCCTCTTTGTTCCTGTCCAGCGTCCCGTCAAACACTTTTACATCCTTAACCGTCTCATACAGATTCTTTATATAATGCAAGGCTTCCAGCACTTTTTCATCGTTGCCGAGGCGGATTATGGGAAACGGAACGGTGCCCCACCTGCGATAGGAAATATTCTGTAATTTTTTGCAGACGCCGTCTATGGGATGATTGTTGTACGAGGCAAACAGCACCGTCTTCTCATTAAAAAAGGCTGTAACGATGGTATTGACAATGGTGTTTGTCTTGCCTGTGCCGGGCGGCCCCTGGATATATGCAAGGGGATACTTTACGGCATTGTGGATGGCAAGAAGCTGGTCAAGGTTGATTTGCTTGTTTAAAAGCGCAATGGGATAATCCTTTCTCCTGTTCACTTGCTTTAACAGGTTTCCAAAGAATGCCTGAACGGGGACAGTTACCTTATCCTGCTCAAACATCTTGTGAATGGCTTCGTATTCCTTGTGCAAATCCAGTATGACATCCCTGCCGATGGCTATCATATAAGGCATGTCATCCACGCCCTTTATCTGCCTGTTGGACTTGGTAATCCTGTCTTTTATAGCTTCCAGATTTTCCTCAAATTTTTCCAGCAGGGCGTAATCCTCCGCATCCAGAAACCTGCGGATGCTCTGCGTGGTGCCGTTTACGGTAAACTCCGTGCAAATGGTAACCTCATCGTCCGGCCTGAGCGCCCTTCGCTTTACATCCAGCCTTAACGCCCTGTAGGCAAGCACGTAAAGACCTTTTTTTGTGTTGATGCTTATGACATTTAACGCAAGCTGTTTTATCCTCTGCACCATGGAACTGTTTTTTGACTGATACTGAAAATTCCTGACTATCTCCTGAAACTGTTCCAGGGAAAGGTCAAACTTCCCCGCCCGCACACAATCCCCGTCAAACCGGCTAATCAACGCATAATCCGTCTTGTACGGCGATGTATCCAGCCTGTTACAGTCTGCAAGATAATTCAATATTTTTAAGTTGGCGACATTTTGGAAAACAGATTGATACTTCTGGGGATTTTTTCGGATGTCCTCCACCAGCCGGGCATCCGTCTGAAAATAAGAGCCGTCTACGACAGACGACGACAAAATAGAATCAATATAGATTTTCAGTTCTTTAATTGTATATTTAGACAAATGAAGTCCTTCCACCGTCATGGACTTCTCGATGGGATTGATGCTTTTAATCCCAATCCAATATTTGGTAACCTCTTCCTTCCCATTTTTATATGCAATGTCAAGCCATTTCCCTTCATGGACTGCCCTGCATATGTCACGACAAACAGCATTCATGGCCGTACCCCTAATCACCAGAATCACAATACCCTATTGTTAAAAACTGGTACTATTTTATCATGAATGGGCAGAAAATTCTACAAAATAATACAGATTTTATATCAAAATGGTGTACCTGGCTTTTCTCTTATCACTCATTGCCTCGTATTCCCTTTTTGCCATTATAATGGGTACGCTTTCTTTTCCAAACATATTTTTTCTGGTAACCCAGATTGTATTGCCATTATGAATATCCAGCAAATCATGATACATTTCATCAAACTGCGGATGCCAATGAGCTAAATCCAATCTCTTGCCATCTCGGATATATGCCGTGCCGATATAAGCTTCCCAAGGCAGATTAAGGGTAACTTCTATGATAATCCGATTCGGCAATGTCCAGATAAGAAAATCATTCTCCGTCTTCAGTTCACCTCTTACATTTTCTTTCAATAATGCTTCATACACTTCGTTAATATCCTGAAAATCCATGTTTTACCTCATTCTTTCGCTGTTTTTATTGCGCAAAGCCAAACGGCTTTCGAGTTTGTGCAGGAAACGCGCAGACACAAATCTCGCGATTGTTAATTTTCGTCACACCTCCTCAAACCGATATACAATGATAAGCCTTCCTGCCACAAGCTTTGCTTCCACGCTTCCCCCCATAGCCTCTGCAAGCAGCTTGTTTATGGTAAGTCCCAATCCGCTGCTCTGGCTTGTACGGGACTTTTCCTGCACATAAAACCGCTCAAACAGATGCTCCACTTCACTCTCCTGTAAGACCGCAGTATCGTTTTCAAACGAAAGCGCCGTTTTTCCGTTTTCCCTGAAAACGGCAATTTTCAGATAACTTTCCGCATAACGGAATGCGTTTTGCAGCATATTGTGGATAATCCGCTCCATGGCCCCAATATCCGCCTGTATATAAACAGGCTCGTCCTCCATGGATATATCCACCGAAAGCCCCCGCTCCTCAAACTGCCGGTAAAAAAGCAGGCTCGTCTCCCGGATAAGCCGGACAATATCGAGTTTTTCCAAGTTAAAATGATAATCATTCATTTCGAGACGGGACAGGTCATAAAAATTTCCCAGCAGGCTTTGCAGGGCCTTTGCCTTTTTCTTCACCGCCGTCATCATTTCTTCCTCTTCCCTGCCCCACTTATCCGCATCCAGAAGCTCCAGATATCCGATAATGGCTGTCAGCGGTGTCCGCAAATCATGGCTGATGTTTTCTATCTGGGCGCGCAGTTCTTTCTCCCTCCGCTTATAAAAAATCCGCTCCTTCCTTGTCAGCAGTATATAAGCATTCACTGCTTCCAGAAGCCGCTCGGCGTCCTTATCCGGAAAAGAAATGAGCAGAATCCGGTTTTCCTCCGGATTTTGCTCGATTTCCCGCAGTTCCTTTGCCGCGCTTTTCAGATTCGCCTTTAAGTGGTAAAAGCGTACCATATAATAACATGTCACAAGCCCCAAAACCACTGCCAGCATCCACTCCATACAAACCTCCATGATTCCACGCAGTTAAATTAATTCTTTTCTCCGCATCCCCAGAACCCCGATAACCAAAAATACCGCAGTCCCTATAAGACCTGTTAAGATGCACCTGATAAAACCTTCCCTGCTCATCCACACCATGACAAATCCCATGTCTTCGGTCATCGTGCCTTCTCCTGCAACAGAGTACGCAAGCCATTTGGAAATTCTGGTAAATATCTCAAACTTCATTCCCAGCAGTTCACACGCCATCGGCACACACACAAACACGCCCATCCATGTCCATGTGCTCCCCATCACGGAGCCAATCAGAAAAGCAAAGGTAATTGCAGCCACTTCCCCTGTAATGAATATGGGAATACATGCGCCAAATCCTTTCAACAAATTACACAATACTTCCGTGCCGCTGTTCTCTAAAAGCAGCATACCGCTGCCGATAAAAATACCGAGCAAAAGCGCCAGCAGCGTTACGGACACAATAAGCGCCACAGCCAGCTTGCCAAAATAAACGGTAAGTCTGGAAAATCCAAACGCAATGCTGTTCATGATAGTTTTGTTCTTATACTCATCTGCAAAAATAAGACATCCCATAAGTAGCGTCAGAAAAAAAATCGGCTGCATAAATCCGCCCAGCATTCCAAACGCAAACGCCGTGTTTCCATAGGCAAACGACGGTTCCTTGCCCCTGAAATACGCCAGTATCAGATTCACGGCAAGCATCATTGACAAACAAATACCCGCTAAAAGGTAAACTCCCTTGGAATGTACTACTCTGTATAATTCACTCTTAATATATTTTATCATACCAATCTCCTTATCGCCGCTCACACTAAATTCATGTAATAATTTTCCAAATTAATCTCTTTCATTTCAAAAGACAGCAGTCCGATGCCGTGTTTTACCGCAAGGGCGCTGTAATCGCTGACATTATCCACACGCTCTAAAATATGGATATAACCGTCCGGCAGAACCTTATAATTGCTGCAAAGAAGTTCCGTTTCCAAAAGCGCCGCATAGCGTTCTGCATCCGTCACCTTGATTTCAAGGAACGCCTTGCATTTTTCCCTCAACTTTTCTGCCGAAATCTGCTCCACCAGCTCTCCTTTGCTCAAAAATCCGTAATCGGTAGCAATGTTCTGCAGTTCCGTCAGGATATGGCTGGAGATAATTATGGTAACATTTTTCTCCTGATTCAGTTTTAATAAAAAATTTCTGACTTCAATAATTCCCGCCGGGTCCAGCCCGTTTATAGGCTCATCCAGAATCAAAAGCTCCGGCTCGCCCATCAGCGCAAGCGCAAGTCCCAGCCGCTGTTTCATGCCCAAAGACAGTTTTTCAAACTTCCTCTTTGCAGCCCCGCTAAGGCCCACCTGCTCCAGCATCCTGTCCACGATGTCTTTGCCGGGAATGCCCCGCTGTATCCGATAGTATTCCAGATTTTGTTTTGCGCTCAGCTTTGGATAAAACCCGGGATTTTCAATAATGGCGCCGGTTCTTTTGCGCGCCTTCTTATATCCCTTCTCGTTGTCCTCTCCCATCAGTATGAAACTGCCGCCGGTGGCATGCGTCTGTCCCGCCAGTATCTTCAAAAAGGTCGTCTTCCCCGCCCCGTTATTCCCCACGAGACCGTATATACTCCCTCTCCTTATGGCAATATCCGCATTTTTCAATGCCACCGTCTGCCCATACTCCTTCGTAAGCTTCACAGTTTTCACGATAAACTCTTCACTCATCCCGATTCTCCTTGTACTTATTTCTTATTTCCTTAAGTGATTACACCCCGATAATACCTCCTCCATCATAAATAAGTACTTTAGAAAGTTTAAAGAAATCGTAAAGTTAATCATGCCATTTTAAATCCGATGCCCCACACGGTCTTAATATATTCTTCCTCATCAAACGCCGCAATTTTCCGGCGAAGGTTGCTGACATGGACGTTTACGGTATTGTCCTCCCCGTAATATCCTCCCTGCCATACCTGCTCATAAAGACTTTCCCGGGAATAGACCTTGCCGGGATTCTGAAGCAACAGATAAAGGATGTCATACTCATGCGCCGTAAGGGAAAGCAGGTTGTCACAAACCTTTGCTTCCCTGGCATCCGGGTTCAGAACAAGGTTTTTATAGGTAATCGCCTGTCCCTCCAAATCACCCCTGCCCTGTCCGCTTCCGGCAGCCCTTCCGTCTGCATTCCGCCTGTACCTCCTCAGAGCGCCGTTGACCCTTGCAACCACTTCCTCCACTTCAAAAGGCTTTACCAGATAATCATCCGCCCCCAGATTGAGCAGCCTTACCCTGTCCGCAAGCGCCGACCTGGCTGAAACCACAATAATGGGAATGTCGCTTTCTTTTCTTATTTTAACAAGGATATCCTCCCCCGGGATGCCGGGAATCATCAAGTCCAGAATTATCAAATCAAATTCCCCGGCTGCCATCCCTTTTTCCTCCCCATTCGGAAAAAGTCTGAGCGCTGCCTCGCTTCCCGAAAAAGCCTGCACTGCTTCATACCCCTGCTTTGTCATGATTTTGGCAAAAATCTGATTGATATCCGCATCATCCTCCACAATCAATATCCTGGTCATGCTCCCTGTCACCATCCTCACATTTTTTCTGCCTGAGCAATGCTCCTCCCAGCCCCATCACGAGAAACATCTGCGTGATATTCATAACCTGCTGGAAACTGAAAATATTATTTACCGTATAACAAAATAAACTGATGCCGCAGACTGCGCACAATGCCCCTGCCGGATTCCCGTCTTTTGTCTTTTTTTCCGCACGGACAAAACAGACAATGGCGCTGATTATCATTCCTCCAAAACTTAAAAGACCCATTACGCCCAGATTAGAAAGAACGGTAAGCCACTCTCCATGGGCGTTCGTCAGCCGGCTGTTTCCAAACTGTTCCCTGACCGCTTCCAAAAGACTGATATTGGAGCCTTCATATATAAAAGACGCCATGGTATCCGGGCCTGTGCCGGTAATTTTATGCAAAATATCCTGAGACAGCCATGTCTCAACACCTGCTCTCCACGTGCCGCCCCTGAAATTCCCCCAATCTTTACTGAAAGTAAACAGCGGAATCTCTGAAAATCTCCCGAGGCTTCCCGGATGCTTTGTATTCACAGCAATTGCAACGGCAGTCAATAATACTGCCGCACAAAAAAGTACCGTCAAAGTGCGCCAGACTGCGCGAAAAACACGTCTGCACAATTCTCCCTGCCTTCCTTTCACAAGAAATACATACGCAAGAAAGATTCCCAGACCGCCCACCCAGGGAAGCGGCGTCTGTACCAGAAGACGGTAGAGCCATGTAATATATTGATTCCTGTCCGGCCATCTCCACTGTACCACCGCCAGAACCATCAACGCTGCACAAAAAATCAGAAGCATTTCAAAAAAACGTTCCTGCCTTTCCCTGCTGCTGCCGGCCAGCCAGCCCATAAGCAGGAGCGTTGCTGCCAGCGCCAGCATCCCGCTGTCACTGCCCTGTGTAATGCCGGCTGCAAATCCCACGGCAGTAAAAACTCCCAGCGCCGCACGCTGCAGATACAGACTCTTTTTTTCCTTCCCGTACTCTTTCTCATACAAAAGATACATCCCTGCACCCACAGGAAACAGAACCGTCCAATAGCCGCAGTACCAGTTGATATTGCCAATCGTTGAGATAAAAGAAGGGCCTGCGGACGCCATGCCCAGCGGATTGACACCGTACCTGTTCAACACCCCCAGAAGAAAAACCCCGAAGGAAACCAAAAGCATGGCGGCAGCCGTCCACTTAACCAGCGCTTTCGGCAGCAGCCTTGTCACTGCCAGATAAGAACCTGCCATCACCATTTGCGGAACAAATCCCATATACCAGCCGCTGGTGCCCATCAACGCTACCTCCGAATAAGGAGAATAATAATAGGAAAAGCAGAGACTGAGTATATAAAAAATGACAAACTTGTCAGTAATGGAAAAACCATCAAGAAAGCGGTTAATCAGCAAGGCCGCCTTATGCTTCGTTTTCCTGTTCTCTTTCCACCAGCAAAACAATGCAAAAACAAGGTAAAGAAGAAAGATATGTACAAACATCCTTGCCGAACCGATACCCCATTTTTGAAACAGTTCCGATTTGCTGCTGCCAATTGTCGTATATCCTGTTTCCCGCTGAAAATAAAAAGGAAGCGCCACTAATATGGCCGCCAGATAGCAAATGAGCGTAAGCCTCATCAGCAGATACAAAAAAGCCCTGCAGGTTTCAGCAACGCTCATTTCCTTAATCTCTGTTATCAGCCCCCGGCACTTTTCCCTTAAACAACCTATCCATTTCATATTCTGGTTCCTCTATTCCATGTTCTCTCTCCCATCATAGTGCATTTATTTTCCGCCGTCAACATCACAGGTTCTTAAGATTATTATTTTGCAAACCGGGAAAACCAGAAAAAGAGGGAATTTTTTTGAGCGACTATAAACTGCTTACTTTTTTTTGATGGATTTCGGGTGATTAAAATTTGGGTGATAATTATATAAATTAATGATATGCTTTGTGACACTGGAAACCAGAGAGCTAAAGGCGGCAACCCCTCTTTTTCATTCGGAGGGTATAAAAGCCCCCAAACGAAAGCCTTATCAATCTGCTTTATCAAATTTTTAAGGACAAAAGAAAGTAGCCTCCATTCCCAGTAGTGAAGGCGACTATATAACTGTACCAGAGGACGCAGGACTAAAAATGCCGCTTACTCTTAAAATCCATAAGAATAAGCGGCTTCATGGTGATGCGCCTTAGACATATTCATTTCTAATTTTTTATTGCATACTATTTTTAAATAAAGATAACAATTCTCTTGCAAACCGATGAGAGTCTATTTTCCCTCTATTTTCACGTGGATAATAAAATAAATAAACCAATTTCCCTTCACCTATCTGCTCACTAAATAATGTGGGAGAGACATCTTTTAGTCTGCTCTTTGTTTTACCTCCAGGAAATAACATTGGAAGATTTCTCATTGTTTCTTTAGAAAAATTACTTTTAAAAAAGGATTTCGATAATAAAGCGATATTCCTTTCAACTCCATATTTCGCACAAGTATCTAATAATATATTGACAAATTCCAATTTTTTTTGAAATACTTCTGCCCGAATAGAGTATCCTTTTGATTCGTCAATATCCTTTTTAATAGCACTAATTGTCTCATCATTTACTTCAACACTATCCACAACACCAGAACCATTAGTTAAAACTTTCTCCAACGCATTAATAATAGTCTTTCTCTCCCCCTTATCAAATAAATTCATGAATTCTGCTTCTGATTTCCAAACGGGAAGTCTACGTTTATCTCTACTAAAATACTCTTCTGAGTAATTACTACTATATCGGTTTTTCATTAAAAAGATTAAATCAGCATCTCCTAAATAACGAATATGCAGTTGCGGGACATTTGTTCCGGGTGTATTAAAATAACTTCCCTTATCGGTCAATGAGTCATAGCTAAACAACGTAGCTTTTGCTTGGGGATAATCTTCTTTAATTTTATCCTCAATATATATTATAGCTCGTTGCAGTAAAAAGCTGTCATACAAAATGGCAGGGTGACTCTGCACCCACTTTTTTTCATTATCGTGAGCATAAACTGCATTTTCGATGACACTAATTGCATTCTTATGAAATCCTACTGTAAACGTATAATCATCTACCAAAACTATTTCAAGGCCTGACAAAAGTCTTTCATAATCCACAGATACGCTCTGATAACCCATGGTGTTAGCATCACGAATAATGTAATCTAAGCGGTCTACATCAATAACTGACGAATGCAGTAATTGTATAATACAATTCAGCAACATTCTTTCCCATATATTATCTCGCTGTTCATCTTTCATTTCCATAAAATCTTTGGGTGAAGGTTCCATCGCATCATTATATTGGATACCAGTTATACATCGTGCAAAAAAAGAACGTTCACTATCATTTTTGAAATATCTTTCATCATGCCCAAAACTCTCCAATGCAATAATACTACTCATAATTTCATGTGGAGAGGAATCAGATGAAATCGTTTCTCTAAAAACCTTGTCATTTGTTAAATACGCCAAATGCTTATAGATGCTATATTTTTGGGATTCTTCAAATTGCTTTTCCAGTTTTTCCTTTTCTTTAATATCTGCAGCCTTATTAATCTTTTTTTGGTATTCCTCTATTTCCGATTCGGACATAATAATTGCTTGACTTTTACTTTTTGTATAAAATTCTTCCCCTGTATGTGAAAAGGGGGAATGTCCTACATCATGCAATAAACACGCTAACTCAAAAAGCTCTTTATATCGTACAAGCTTATTTTTACAAAGGCTGTTTAATCCTCCTAAAATTTGTGTTCCCTTTTCTTCATTCTCTTGTAATGATTGCAAAATAGCATTAAACGCCAAGCATCCCAAATAGTATACCCCAAGCGAATGAACAAAACGATTATGTAAAGAAGATGGATAAAGAGGAGCATAACTTGTCTGGCGAATATTTCTAAGTCTTTGAAAAGTTGCCGTATCAATTATATTGTGGACGATATCCTCGTTAATCTCAATATAACCATAAACTGGGTCTCTAAATTTCTTTGTCTTCTTCATACTATCTTTTCCATTTCAATAAATCGATACAAAGAGAAGCTGTTTGGTTTTTTGTCATACACTAACCCCCAACTCATGAAGTGCATCTACTGACATAAATGCTTTCAATAATTGTATACCCATAGTACAACGAAAATTCTTTGTCAATGCCTCTATAATTTTTTGCTTATCTTCTCCCTTTGACCTAAAAAGCGCCCCTTGTCCTCCAGAGGATAAATCCACTTCAAAAAAATCCGAATAATTCTCAATCATATTAATTTGATATTTTCTGGAAAGAAGAAGAATTGGTTCTTCATTGAAACTCTCCTGTAGAACACGTGCAACTCGTGTGCCGTATCTTACAATCATATCGAAAGAGACTTCTCTCTCATTCCGCTTTTCCAAAAGTTCAATTAAAGCATTTGCGGCTACACTTTCAATTCCTATAAATGTGCACATTTGGACTCCTCCTAGTTAAAACTCATTGATTTTGGTGTGTTTTATTAGTATACCACAAAATGTAGTGTCTCACAACATCCTATTTCATTTTGTTTCAAACCGCTCTCTTTCAACATTTTTCGCCAACACATCTATATTTTATCGTTCATAAGAACACCGTTAAACCACCTATACGGTTTATTTTGTCATAATCTGACCTTAAACCGGAATAGAGTAACAGTTCTATGGCTTTTGCAGAAATGTAGTAGTACTGTGTAGGGATAACCACGCTGTCAGCCACCGCCAGTGCATTGATGATGAACATACCAAACTCGGCATACAGTCCACGAGTACATCTTCCAAGCCCGACGGCTCAATATTGGACGGGAGCAGGTCTGCGCCCTCATTGTGGTGTAGGATACCTTGAACGGCATCGACGGATTTATCGTCTATGATGTCCTGCATGATGGTGGAGAGACCTGCAAATCGTCTGGTCTTTGGTAGCCGAGGGACATGGTTAGGTTTGCCTGTGCATCGGCATCAATTAGCAGGACTTTCTTTCCCTGCTGTGCCAGAGTTACGCCCAGATTCACCGCCGGGTGGTCTTGCCTACACCGCCTTTCTGATTTGTCAGAGCGATTACTTTGCAATTTGACATAGGGTGCGTCCTCCTTTCTCATAGATTCAGCCGCTTTGTCCCAGTAGCTGACGGCTGAACATTATAATTATGTTTTAGTTTGCTATTGTGAGGAATAGCCGCCTCTCTGGCTTTCCCTTTTCTATAAAACAGTATACTTTTGGGATAAATTCAAGAAAAATTCCGTTCGACAGGTTGGATTCAACTCTCTATCTAAATAAATATTTAAAATAGCAAGGCGGCCGAATAAAAAGCCGCCTTGCCATTTCTCATTTACAGTATTTTCATTCAAGGTATGCCGTTTCTGTCTGATACACTGTCGCTTCCTGATGCACCGCCGTCTCCCGATGCGCTGTCACCGTCCGACGCACTGTCTCCTCCTGATGCGCCGTCGCCGTCCGACACACTGTCGCCTCCTGATACGCTGTCGCCGTCCGACGCACTGTCTCCTCCTGATACGCTGTCGCCGCCCGATACATCTTCTGTCACTGCATCCCCGCCGGATACGCTTCGCAAGGAAAAAGATGCCTCTGCCACGGGCGATGCCGGCAGGGTAAGGGTAGATGCCTGCACAAGCCTCGCCGTATCCGTAGTACCGGCAATCAGGCTGCCGTCATACAGAATCACATCATAACCGAATGTCTTTAACGCCACCTTATACGTGGTTTCGGATTCAGGAAGCTGTTCCTCCGGTATATTTATAGTGACCGTTCCGGGAATTGCACCCCCGTTAAAGGAAATCGATGTATGGAAGAACGCCTGACTGCCTGCATCATCCGTAAGTATATCGTCGTCGGAAACCGTATCTTCATACAGCCACAGTTCCATGCCCGATGCCATATAGTAGTCTTTGTTTTCCACTTTAAAAGTGAACCGGGAAACCGTACTTTGATTTGGATGCGCTTCATTAATTACTGCCGGATAGTACGTAAAGTTTGCCGCTTGCGGCACCGATTTTGGTATATACTCATAACTTTCCACCCGCTGCCTTGCATCCGCAAGGGAAAAATTCATATAGGCATTTCCCCTCTGCCAAAAAGAATGCCCCAGAAAAGCGCCGCCGGAAACTGTAACGCCCACCCAATTTGTACAGTTTTTACCCGCGCTGTAACAGTCCATGCAGTACCCCGCACCGGTAGAACTCCATCCTATCAAATCACCGGTATAGCCTCCTCCCGGGGCCACGGTTCCTATATGATAGCTGTTCACAAGGTATCCGCTGCCAAACCGGCCGCTTAGTCCTCCCTTATTTGAAGAAGCCGAAATATTCCCTGTATTGATGCAGCCTGCAATGCCCCCGTTATAGCTTACTGCCGAACCACAAATGCCGCCGACATAACTTCCATTATCCAAAGATGCCGTAATATCCCCGTAATTGTTACAGCGTGCAATAATATAATTGCTCCTGCTCACATAACCTACGATGCCTCCGCATTGACTGAAGGCATTGACTATATTTCCATAATTTTCACAGTATGATATTTCAAGGACTCCCTCCGCATATGTTCCCCCTATTCTTGTCGCATTTCCAAGAATACCCCCTGTATTGTAATTCTCATTTTCTTCCGTCATCAGGATATCGCCATAGTTAATACATTCTGTGATAAAAAGCTCCCGACTTACGCTGCATCGGGCCAATCCCACAATGCCGCCCGTATAATTTGCCGCGTCCAGACATTCAATAGCACCGGCATCGGGGATATCAGGTGAGCCATTCACGCAGCCTGTTATCATAATTCTTCTGGACTGCTCTGATACTCCCCCTGTAATACCTCCGCAATAAGTACCTCCATATATTTTCCCAAGATTGGTGCAGTTCTTTATGGAACCGCCGCTGCTGCCCACAATTCCGCCAAATGTCATGTCTTCCTTGTGGTTGGAATCAGGGCTTGCAATCTGCCCCCTGTTAATACAGTTTTCAATGGTTATATCTCCGGAGTACGAACCCGACACCGAATAGATGCCAACAATTCCGCCTATTCTCGTTTTCCCCACGGCAGCTTCCCCTGTTCCTTCCGTTCCCAGATTCCCATCATTTTCACATGCGTACAGGAGAGCCCTGCTGATATTAAGACCCTGTCCCAAAATACCCCCGATTGTAGAGCATTGGCTTCCATTGCCTTTTGCCACATCCCCATGGTTTTTACAGTAATAAACTTCACTATCGCCATAATTTATCTGCCCGATAATGCCTCCAAGCATATATTCGCCGCTTTCTCCGTAAAGCATACCATAGTTAATGCAGCCGGAATCCTCCTCGTTCTGCCTTCCAAGGATTAAACCGCCGGAGCGGCCCACAATGCCGCCGGCGCCTTCAAGCCTTCCTTCACCGCCAATAACGCCATGGTTGGCACACGCCACCAATTCGCCCAAGGAGCCCGCTGAACTAAGCTCAGTTGCGCCGATAATGCCTCCCGCCCAGTTGGCAAGGCTCATATCAGCCCCGATACTGCCATGGTTCTCCGCATAAAAAACGTGCAGTTCCCCGCTTTTGTAAAGACACCCTACGATGCCGCCCAGATAGGCAACGCTGGCGCCTTCACCCCGAATGTCGCCGTAATTAAAACACGCCCGGCCTTCATCCGCCTCGTCGCCGATGACTCCTTTCATACTGCCCGCACCGATAAAACCTCCCACATAGGACGCCTTTTTATCTATGACGATGTCTCCATGGTTATTGCAGGCATACAGCGCCACGGATGAGTTACTGCTGCCGATAAAGCCTCCCACACTGACAGCACCGTTCACTGTATAAATATAACCGCTTCCTTCCTTGTCTTCCACGCCGTTTGCACAGTTTTCCAATATAAGGGACACCCTCGAGTGTTGGCCCACAAAACCGCCCACCCATTGTTTCGCATGGTAAACCTGACCGTACTGTGTACAGTCCTTGATGATTACTTCCCCGTCCCTGGTATTACCGGCCGTGCCGATAAGACCACCGGTTCTGCTTATGTCTATTGCACCTTCTCCGATTGTTCCAAAGCGGCGGCTTCCGTAGATGGCGATGCTGTCATAGTCAAAATAGCCCACCAGACCGCCCGTATCAATCACCTTGCCTCTGGCATCAATTTTTCCATAGGAATGACAAAAGCTTTCTTCGTTGCCCTCTTCGCCAATCAGAACAGCTCCTTGCGCCCGGCCGATAAGGCCGCCCGCGCAGGCAAGGTCACCCGACGACAAAATATCCGCGTAGCTGTCACAGTGTATCAGTTTCAGACTGCATGAGCCAGAACCGCTGCACCCTACGATGCCTCCCACATAGCCTGTCTTTCCGGAAGAACTAATCGCATACCTGTTTTCTTCACTGCCATAGGAACAGTCCTGTATTGTCATCGGCAGGCTGATGCTTCCGGCAATGCCTCCAATACCTCCCGTCAACATCGGATTGGAGGTTTGATATCCCGCTTCATAAATGTTTGCATGGTTCATACAATCCTTTATCAGGCTCTGTTCCATGGCATTGTTTCCGCCGGCAGCCCCGATAATGCCGCCAACCCCCGTTAAAGTCCACCTGCCTGCGGAATGCGCGCCGATTTCACCATAATTATGGCAGTCTGTAACGTGAAGCACAAAATAATTGCTGTACCCCGCCATACCGCCTATGTAGGAAGGACCATCCAGAAATCCCCGATTTGTACACCGTTGTATTTCTATTATACCGGAACCGTTTGCACTTCCCAGCATACCGCCTGCCGAAGACTTGGATGCCATAAGCTGTACGCCTGCTTCGTTTACACAGTCCCAAAAAGCAGACACGCCATCCTGCTTCTGTCCTAAAGCCCCTGTCATACCTCCCACACTGCTTCTACCCATGACGCTTCCGGCATTGCTGCAGGATTTCAAGGTTAGAATCTGATGCGCATATCCGACGATTCCCCCCAGACAATCTGCAGCGCACTCCTGCCCTTCCTCCATGGGACCAATTTCACCCTCATTTCTGCACCCGGTAACGGCAAGGCTGCACCTGCCATACCCCACAATACCTCCGATATTTTTTGCTCCTGACTGGTTTGCTGCAATCCGCCCGACATTGAACATGTCTTTCACAGTATAGACGGGGGTAAAATCCTGTGCCGACAGATGGCCGATGATGCCGCCCACGCTGCTTGTTCCCATTACATACCCGATATTTTCACAGCCTGAAAGCCCAGTCTGCGTACCAAAAATATATTGGCCCGCAAGTCCCCCTACATAATTAATGCCTGTCACGCTGCCGCTGTTTCTCCGGTTGCTCAAATCCAGTGTATTTCCTTTGCCCACATATCCCGCTATGCCGCCCACATTATTTCCGCCGGTTACAGTGGCAACGTTTTCCATAATATCTATATGGGAGGACGCGTCTGAAACCAGATGGTACCCCACAATCCCGCCTGTCGAATTACCGCCCTGTATCACCGCCTGTTCGGTAACCTTACCGGCGCCGTCAATTACGCCTCCCGTCATATATCCAACAAGACCGCCCACGTTAGACGCACCGGTAGTAATTTTACCGCTCATGGTACATCCCTCAAGGCTCGCCCCCACGCCCATGCTTCCGGCAATGCCGCCGATGCCGGGGGTATGCAGGGTCTGGGGATATTTTACCGTTATTTCACCGGTATAGGTAAAATCCTTCAGCTCCAGCGAGCCGCTCACATTGCCCACAACGCCTCCCACACGAGTGGAAACATTGATATTTTTTGCAGCCCCTACCACAATCGGAAGGTCCACGGTTTCCGTGCCGTCGTGCAGGATAACGCCAAGTAAGGTTTTACCATTATTTTCATTAACCCCCACAAGACCGCCGGTCTGGCAGAGAACGCTTGCCACGATATAGTTGCTGCCGTCTGCATTCAGTCTGCTATGGCAGTTTTCTATTAGCCCTGCATTGTAGCCTGCCACGCCGCCGACGCCGCCTTTTGTATTTCCGTTCAGATATGCATAACCGTTTTCCGTTCCGTTAGAGGCCGGAATATCCATCCCTTCCTTGGCCGTGGTAACGGTTCCCTCATTCGTACAGTTTGTCAGAGTGCCGTAATTAAACGCCGCAACGCCTCCTACTGCTGATGAAATACTGTGGTTTTCATTTCCTCTGCCATACACAATACCTGTATTGACGCAGTTTTCCAGCGCCATCCCCTTTCCGAGATATCCCGTGATGCCGCCAGCAGTCTTTCCCATAACATACGCGTCGTTGATGTAGGCGCCGCTAAACTCGCCGCCCCGGATGCTTCCCACAATGCCTCCCATGTACTCCGCATTGTTCTGGGGTCTTCCGTTTCCCTGCAATGCCACAACGCCCTGCACCTTCAACGGACCCTTTTCATTCCGGATAATGCCTTTTCCGGCATTTCCCACCAGACCTCCGCAAGAAAGATTAAATGCCTTTACCACCACCTGCATGGCGTCTACGGGGAGGTCTGCCGTAAACAGCAGGGTACCCTCATTGTTCCCTATCAGTCCGCCCACATAGCTTCCCACATAGCAGTTCTCACTGCGTTTAAATACCCTGGAATAGCTCTCCGCTTCCACGGCAAAGCTTCCATATTCACCGCACAGGGAATAACAGTCCGTTACCGTCCCCTGATTGGTGCCTGCAATCCCTCCGATATATCGTGGAAGATTCCAATAGTAGTTGTTTTGGGGATAGTTATCTATGTAGGCATACAAGTCGTCCTCAATGGGTTTCCCGTCCTTTACAAAAGTCACGGCCACCGGCGCATAGTTCACACAGTCCAAAAGACCGTTCCCCTCATGTACCATGCCGGTGATACCTCCAAAGTACTGGTATATCCGGGTGTTGGCGTCGCTTCGTGCCGCCCTTTCCTCCTCGCTCACATAGGTAACGCCCAGTTCCGCATAGTTATACAGCTTCATATAGGTGCCCGCGCCCTTTTCCATGTCTCCGATGACGCCCCCAACATACTGTATCCCCGTCACAAGGGAACAGGCCCTGACGGCGCCTGCCCGCCCTGCTTCCGTTTCCGCAAGGGGCATCCCACTCTCCGCGTCAAGCAGCACGCCGCTGTAGAGGTTTTCAGCTGATACCCCTGCTTTCAGGTAGCCGATGACGCCTCCCACATAACGCCCCGTCAGGCTCGTGGAAATCTTTTCCGTCCCCTCCGGCGCCACTGCCTCCACACGGCACGCGGCACGGCTGTCCGTAACCTCTCCCGAGGCATAGCCCGCCACCCCGCCGACCGTATGGTTCGCGCTTATCAGATGTTCCCCCGTGGTGACGGTACATCCCCTTATGGTCCCCTCGTTGCTTCCGGCCACGCCGCCTACACGGCTTTCCCCGGTGACGGCGCCCTCCAGTATGCACACATCCTCAATGCTTCCCATGTTGAGCCCTGCTGCCGTCCCGATTTCCGTTGTCCCTTTTATCCAGCTTTCGCTAAACACTATCTTAGAAATACTACCCCTGTTTATGGTAAAAAGACCCACACGGCCGGTTCCTTCTTCCCTGATAACCAGCCCATGAATCTGATAATAATCATACAGACCTAAAGAAACCTCCTGCTCCGGTTTTTCCCCTGTCAGATTCCCCGTAAAACTGTGAAACTGTCCCATGGTTTCCCTGTCGGCAAACTGGGTGGAGGTAAAGGAAATGTCCCTTGCACGCCCCTCTATGTCCGCCCAGTCAATGTCCCCCACCAGACGGTAGTCCCCGTCGTCATACCCGTTCCTGATATTCCACAGGTGCCTTGCGCACCCGATTCCGTACTCTTCCTCCCCTTCCCCGTTCTCCACATGGGCATAGAAAGCGCTCTCCTCATTGGAGGCCACGCTTTCCTCCCCTCCGGGCAGGTTCCCCCCGCCGTAGGCTATGGATACCGTAGCGTGGATGGCGTCGCTTCCCTCAAATTCATACCCGTTTTTAAGGAACGGGTGGTCCAGGCACTCCAGCAGCATGAAATAATACTGCCCCGACCTTCCGTCCGGGGAATCCCCGTAGGATAAATCCACATACCCTGCCCTTGCCGTTTTCGTGCTTCCCGAAAGGCTGTCGGGTATGGGCCCTGCAAAATCATCCAGGTAATTCAGCAGGCCTGCCTGCGTCCCCGACGCGTCGCTGTACATTTCACCCCTTTTCAGGTTATATACCGCAATTACTTCATTGTTCCGGTTGTACAGGGTGACGACGTAGCGGATTTCCTCCATCCGGAAGGCGCCGTCCGCAAACGACGGGTTCTCCGTGTTGGGCTCCCTCCATGTAAGGTACAGCCTGTCTCCGTTCACCAGCTCCAGCTTGTCGGGCAGGAACAGGCTTCCCGTTTCATACACTTCCTTTGCATATCCCGCCGCCGTATAGGTCAGACCGTAAAAGCCCTGCCTCTTCCCGTACAGGCTCCCCGCGTCACGCAGGATGCAGTCCGTGGCGTCCCCGGTGGACGCCGCCGCGTCACCCGCGAAATGGTACGCAAGGGTCCCTGCGTCCTCGCTGTAGAATACGCCCCTCACCACCCCCGTGGACATGTCGTACTCTATGAGGAAACTGCCCTCCATGACGCCCTCGTCCTGCAGGGAGGCCGCAAGGATACCGTATACCGGGTTTTCCTCCCTGCCCTCCTGTTCTTTGTCAAGCCTGATATAGACTATCCGGCTGTCCCTGTGGTCAGGGTAATATTCATCCGCATAGAAGGAGGCTGCATTTTCCCCGCCGTAGTTTAACTCGATGATGGTCCGGTTCTGCGCCTCGCTCAAGATGTTGTCCTGTCCGTACACGGTGCGGTTGTAGGAAAGGATTTGCCCGTGGAACTGCGCAAGGCTTCCCTGGCGCTCCAGGTAATTCACGTGGCTCTGTAGACTGTAAAAGGCTGTTTCCGCCACCTCCGCCCGCCTCATCTGGTCCGCCGTCCTGTAATAGCCGCTCATGCCCACCGCCGCGAGGCCTATCAGCACGGCGATGATGGCTATCACGATAATCATTTCCATCAGGGTAAAACCTTGGTTGCCTGAAATCTTTCCGTAATTTTTCTTACATCTTAATCTGTTTTTGTTCATGATAATATCCTCTAAACATACTGAAATTCGTAAGTTTAACGTTAAACTAATATTATCATATAACTTTTATCTTGTCAAAATAATACTCTTAAGCGCGGGAACAGACCTCATAACACTTCTGAATCAACACCAGTCCAATCGGGCCTTTGACAATGCCCCATATGCCAAACAGCTTGAGGCCTGCATAGATAGAAATTAAAATTGCAATCGGGTAAACGCCCACCTTCTTTCCAATCAGTTTAGGCTCCATGAATTCCCTTATCAGGGCACAGATGACATAGAGCAGCACGCAGGCAGCCGCTTTCCAAGGGTATCCTAAAAAAAGCTGCCAGACGGCAAGCGGCATCAGGACAATACCGGTTCCGATAAAGGGAAGGGCATCCAAAAATCCTGCCAAAAGGCCAAACGCTACCGCTGACTCCACTCCGGAAATTAACAGCCCGATAACGCAGACCGTTGCGATGGACAGCATGATTAGCAGCTGCGCTTTTACAAATGTGGCTATATAACGGATTACCTTCAGGACAACCTCAAGCGCCATCCTGCTTTCCTTATGCGCTCCCACCCATGAAAGAATGGCATCATAGTCCTTGGCAAACAGCACCGTTGCAATCATGGTAACCGCAAGTATGGCAATGATGGATAGAAACTGCTTGATGTATGTCCACGATTCCCCTATCATTTTCGGTAGTACCTGTATCTGAAAATTTTCTACAAAGATATCCACCTGCTCCACCAGAGCCTGTCCTACCTTGTCCATGTTTACACCAAGAAATTCCCCCATATTATGACAGGACTCCTCCAGAAAGACATGCACCCCTTCCTGTGCGCCGTCTATGCCCTCAATCCATATGGGAATTTCCCTGAGCAGGTAAGAGCCCGCCCACCACACCAGCACAATCATAACGCCGAGTATCAAAAGCAGGATGCCGCTTGCCAGATACTGCTTTTTGATTCTGGTTTTTTTCTGAATATCATCAAAAGTCGGATAGCATAATGTCAAAAACAGTCCGGCTATGATGGCGGGCGTCAGAAGCGGACTGATATACCGCAGAAAAAAATAGACCGCTCCCGTAATCAGAAGCAGCGCTATATATTTATTTTCCCAAAATCGTTTTTTTTCCAGCATGACGGTTCTCTCCTTTACCTGTTGCCTATACGCTTTTGGGAATTAGTATGAAGTTTTATATAAATTTCATTCAGTAAAAATGGAAAATACAGGATTGACGGGAGTGGAAGTATATTCCAGTTTTTTATGGGTAACAGGATGCCTGAAAAACAATCTGCCGGCGCTCAGGGCCACATTGCAAACCCCCATGGCATCAGATAAAGAAAGACTTTTTTCGCTCCCATACTTTTTATCGCCCAGAATCGGAAAACCGGCATGGGAAAGCTGGGCGCGGATTTGATGAAAACGCCCCGTTTCAATATGTACTGATAAAAGGGATACATTTTCTTCGCCCGCTTTTTTTGTCTGCATGACTTCCAGATGCAGGATGGCCTTTTTTCCTTCTCCTGCACATACGACGGCCCGCCCTTCTTCTTTTTTGAGATAATCCACAAGTTCCCTTGTCTGCGGCCCGGGTATTCCACAGACTGCCGCCCGGTATTCCTTGTGAAATCCGGCGTCTTGCAGCTGCCTGCTTAAGTCCGCCGCCGCTTTCCTGCTTTTTGCAAAAACAAGCAGCCCTTCCACGGGCTGGTCCAGCCTGTGGATAATGCCAAGATAGGGGGGGGTACCTGCCTGCTTTTCTTTTGCAGCCAGATACCCTTTCAGTTCGCTTACCACATCCGGCTGCCCGATGCGGGCGCCCTGCACGGCAATGCCTGCGGGCTTGTATACCACTATAATGTCTTTATCTTCAAAAATAATTTTTGTCTGCATGATTGTTTTCCTGTCGGAATAGTGCTATTATTTGCTATAAAGATTAGTGTAACACAGAATTTTTACTGATTCAAGGAGGAGAAATCCATGTTAATACCTGTTCTGCTCTTTATTGCCGGACTGATTTTTCTCATAAAAGGGGGCGACTGGTTTGTCGACGGCGCCACGGGCATTGCGCACCGCTTCCATATCCCGGAACTTCTGATTGGCGCTACGGTCGTATCCATAGGCACCACCCTGCCTGAAGTGATGGTTTCAGCCACCTCCGCTGTCAGCGGACATGGTGAAATCGCTTACGGCAACGCCATCGGCTCCATAATCTGCAACACAGCGCTGATTGCCGCCATCACAATTGCCATACGCCCGGGGAAAATTGAAAGGAAGACATTAAAAACGCCCGTGATATACTTTTTCCTGGCGGCTGCGCTCTATACGGTTACCGCTTACACCACAGGACATTTCAGCCGGATAATCGGTCTTCTCTTACTTGTCATTTTTATAGCGTACATGTTCAGCACCGTAATGCAGATGAAGGACGCCCCGCAGGCAGAACTTGTAATGGCAGAAGCGCCCGCCAAAGCCGGTTCCATGGCTAAGGACATTTTCCTGCTAATAGCAGGCGCTGCCCTGATTGCCGTCGGGGCAAAGCTTCTGGTGGACAACGGTACCCTGATTGCAACGGCAATGGGCGTGCCGGAATCCGTGATTGCCCTTACCTTTGTTGCGCTCGGCACATCGCTGCCGGAACTGGTGACAGCCATTACCTCCCTTGCAAAGGGCCACGGCTCCTTATCGCTGGGCAACGTCATCGGCGCCAACCTCTTTAACCTTGTGCTTGTCAGCGGCATATCGGCGTCCCTTTCGCCTTTTGATATTCCCCAGAGTTCCACCATCGCAGGACGGAATGCTTCCCTCGTCATGGACGTGCCCGTCATGCTGTTTGTCATGCTGTTCCTGACAATCCCCGCCCTTATCCGCGGGAAGCTTTCACGCATACAGGGCATAGTCCTGCTATGTATTTATGCAGCTTTCTGCGTTGTCCAATTTATGATGTAAAAAACCACCGATTCCTTAATAACAAATAGCAGGTATGCGAACCTGCTATTTGTTTGCTGTTTCATACTATAAAAGACGCATCAGTTCATGCGGCTGAATAATTTTTACTCTTGAATCTACAAAATCATTCGGATTTCTTGTCACAATATAATCTGTCATTTCTTCTACCGCACATTCTTCCTGTAAACTGTCCTCAAAATCCAAAAAATTTACATTATCTAATGCTGCCATTATCTTATTCTTATTTAATTCAGAAATACGAAATATAGAACATAAATCTTTTAACACAGCACGCCTTTCTTCCTGACTGAAATCTTTTCTAAGGATATAAAACAAATTCGGAATGCTATGAGCTGCTATGATGCCTGTAACTTCTCTTTTGGCACATTTTTCTAATATCCTCTTCCCATATTCAGCATAAGGCTCTCGATTGGCAATAACATCTATAAGAATATTTGTGTCAACCAAGATTACCATATTTCTCCTCCCTTGCTTCTGCTAATTCCTTTTCCGCATCAAAGTCTTGCGGCAACCTTCCTTTAAGCTTCAGTATATCCTGATATGCTGTGATAGCTTGTTCCCTTTCCGTATCTTTCTTTGCTGTCATTTCTTCCAAACTCTGAAGGATATTGATTACATAAAACATATCATCATCTGGCATTCGTTGAATCATTTCAACTGCTTTTTCCTTGATTCGTGTCATTCAATCACTCCCTTTTCTTTTCTTCTATCATACTGTAAGTTTTACCGCTTTTCAATAAATTACTTCAAACCGGCATCTTAAATCTTAAACCTGTATCCCACTCCCCAGATGGTTTCGATGTACTGTGGCTTTGCGGTGTCATATTCTATCTTTTCCCTGATTTTCTTAATATGCACGGTAACCGTTGCAATATCGCCGATAGAATCCATATCCCAGATTTCCCGGAAAAGTTCTTCCTTTGTAAACACATGGTTGGGGTGTTCCGCCAAAAATGTCAGCAAATCAAATTCCTTTGTGGTAAAAGCTTTTTCCTCACCTTCCACATACACCCTTCTGGCTGTTTTGTCAATGCGGATGCCCCGGATTTCCACAATATCATTCTGGGTTTTCACGGCTGTGCCCACCAGCCTGTCATAACGGGCCAGATGCGCCTTTACCCTTGCAACCAGTTCGCTGGGGCTGAAGGGCTTTGTCATGTAGTCGTCCGCCCCAAGACCCAGTCCGCGTATTTTATCAATATCATCTTTTTTCGCAGACACCATCAGAATGGGAATGTTTTTTTCTTCACGGATTTTCTTGCAGACTTCAAAACCATCCATGCCCGGAAGCATCAAATCCAGCACTACCAAATCAAAATCCTGTGCAAGCGCAGCCTCAAGCCCCGCATCCCCTGTATTCTTTATCTCCACTTCAAAATCACTGAGTTCCAGATAATCTTTCTCCAAATCGGCAATTGCTTCTTCATCTTCAATAATTAAAATCCTGCTCATGAATAATCCTCCTTTTTCCTGCCCTCATTCGGCGTATTCTGCAATTCCCTGTACTTACGGATTACAAAATGCATACAAGTGCCTTCCCCTTCTTTGCTGGTTGCCCAGATATATCCGCCATGGTCTTCGACAATCTTCTTTACAATCGACAATCCGATGCCGCTGCCGCCCTGTGAGGAGTTGCGGGAAGCGTCCGTCCGGTAAAACCTCTCGAAAACTTTTGGCAGGTCCTTTGCTGAAATACCTTTTCCATTATCCTCTATTTCTATCCTGACCGAATCCAGTTCATCTAAAATCCTGATATCAATGACCCCTTTGGGCTTATCTATATACTTGATGCTGTTGCTGATAATGTTATTGATGACCCGCTTCATCTGTTCCGGGTCGGCGATGATGATGGTATCCGGCGCCACAAGATTGGAATAATTCAGTTCTATATTCTTTGACTCAAGGTCAAGCCCTACCTCTTCTACACAATCCCCGAAATAATCCGCTACATTGATGCGGTGGAAATTATAAGGTATGCGGTTACTGTCTATCCCGGAATAAATGGTAAGCTCATTAATCAGTCTGTCCATGTCATTGGCTTTATTATAGACTGTCTTGATATACTTATCCATCTTTTCCGGCGTGTCCGCCACGCCGTCCATAATGCCCTCCATATAACCCTTAATCGCGGTAATGGGCGTCTTTAAATCGTGGGAGATATTGCTAATCAGTTCCCGGTTCTGCTTCTCCTGTACCATCTTTTCTTCGGTGGATTCCTTAAGCCTCAGCCTCATGTCCTCATAATTGCGGTACAAGTCCCCGATTTCTCCTCTGGATTCCGTGGAGAGCATATAATCAAAATTGCCGTCCTTGATTTTTTTCATCGCCACATTAAGCTGGTTTATCGGCCTGAACACACCTTTGTGTATCCATCGGGTAAGCATGATGCTGGTAAAAACTAAAATTACGCAAATGGCAATGAACATGTCAACCAGCATCGGCTTGTATATCAGGCTGACCACCCTCGATATAATAAACAGGCTGCCCGGCGTGCCGTCTGAAAACACGAAATCCAACTGTTTTACATACTTTTGTGAATCATAAAAATAATATCCGGATGAACTTTCCGGATTGTCCTGCCCATATTCCGGCAGTTTATCAATAATCTGCTCTGCAGCTATTTTATTTCCCGTGTAAAAAATTTCGCCATCTTTTCTGACAAGAATATACGAATTTTTCCTGCCCATATCGGCGCTGACAGAATCCAGAAACGCCTCGTCCTCAAAAATAAAAGGACTTTCCTCCAGCTTTTCCGACAGCTCCTCATATAAAAGCTGCGTCTGCAGGCCTACGGCCTGTCCCCCATCGGACATGGTCGCATAATCCACATCCCCAAAGCCTGATATCCGCTGGCTCCGCAGCAGCGTAGCGCCTATCAGCATGAATGCAAACGTCATCAATATGATAGGCACCAGTACAATCACTGCAAAAGTCACCTTCAGTCTTGTTTTAAACTTCATACTGGTGTTCTTCCTTTCTCGAATAAAGACATTATAGCATCTTCCAGTCCAAAATGGAATTAACTGAAAAGAAGATTATCCTAAAAAAAGTATAAACACTTATTGACAAACCACAAAAAAAATATATAATAAAAATAGTAATGATTCTCATTTTATAGGAGGAGAAATGGCTACCAAGTACAGCAGGCAGCGGGAAGAAATCAAGCATTATCTTGCCTCCCGCAAGGACCATCCCACAGCGGACAATGTATATATGGCGATTCGGCAGCAGATACCCAATATCAGTCTCGGCACAGTCTACCGCAATCTGACCATGCTGGCTGAATCGGGAGAAATCACCAGGCTGCGCGTCGGGGACGGCGTGGACCATTTTGATTACGATACCTCTCCCCATTACCATTTTGTGTGCAGCGAATGCGGCAGGGTAATTGACCTTGACATGAAAAGCTTTGAATCCATTGTGGATATTGCAGACGCCAATTTTGACGGAAAAATAGCGGGACATGTCACCTACTTTTACGGCAAATGCGGATGCTGCTGCCATAAGAAAGGAAATTAACCTTGAAGAAAAAAATAGTTTTATTTTCCTTTGTAATGCTGATATTCTGTCTGGGCGGATGCGCTTTCCGCAATAGAGGTAATACGGATATTGCAAAAAAAGAACTGACAATGACCGAAGAAGAAGCCGAACTGCTGTTAAAGATTTTTCCTGCGGATTATGATGTCGAAAAAATAGAAAGCGGGGAGTTATTCTCCTATCAGGAAAGAATGCTGCTGCTTTACCGCGCCTCTCTGGACTACTTAAGTGAAAAGTATCCTGATTACCATTTTGATTTTGTCGGCGGGACACCCAAAAACACTTGGGGGAGTCCTTATTACAAATTTCAGATATGTGAGACCGGCAGTGAAGACATTTATGGCATATATATAAGATTGGAAGAAGGCGCTGTAACCATAACGGATAATTTTTATGGAGTGGTAATCAGGGAATCATACGATAGTTATGTGTATCATGAATTTTCCGGTGAAATAGACTCTCTGGTTGGAATCTATTCTGTATTTCCGTCTCCCAAGGAATTGGATTCATTTACAATGACGGAGATAACCGACGGAAGCATATACCTCTCTCCCCAGACTGCTGTCTATCTGACCGGTCCCGTTGTTTCAGAAACAGAATGGGAGGAAATGGCTTCACAGGTGGAAAAAATAATAATAGACCGGAAAATATACGGCTATTACTCGATATACTATCTTCCCGATATTCCGGGAGACATTTCGGACGGAGAAAGCTGCCGCAGTTATATGGAATCTAACGGTTGTTTATATGATTATAAATTTCCTAATTGGAAACCATAAATTTTCTTAACTCCATCCTATTTCGGATGAAGGAAAATTTATATAGAAAATAACATTTTATGAAAAGGAGAGAAAAGTATGAAATTTGTATGTCAGGTATGTGGTTATGTTCACGAAGGAGACAGCGCACCCGCCGAGTGCCCCATCTGCCATGCTCCCGCTGAGAAGTTTACTGCACAGTCCGCTGAAAAAACCTGGGCTGCCGAGCACGTTGTAGGCGTTGCACAGGGTGTTCCCGAAGATATCATCAAAGACCTTCGCGCTAACTTTGAAGGAGAATGTACGGAAGTCGGCATGTATCTTGCAATGGCAAGGGTTGCCCACAGGGAAGGTTATCCCGAAATCGGCATGTACTGGGAGAAAGCTGCTTATGAAGAGGCAGAGCACGCTGCCAAGTTTGCAGAACTGTTAGGCGAAGTTGTAACCGATTCCACCAAAAAGAATCTGGAAATGAGGGTTGACGCTGAAAACGGCGCTACCGCAGGCAAGTTCGATTTGGCAAAACGTGCAAAAGCGCTGAACCTGGATGCAATCCATGACACCGTTCACGAGATGGCAAGGGATGAAGCCCGTCACGGCAAAGCATTTGAAGGACTTTTAAAGAGATACTTTGGCTAATAAATGGTGTAACATCAAAATGATTGAAGATTTAGGGGTATGTCAGGGAATCTGACATACCCCTTCTCATTGTAGGGTTTTCCCCGGGTTTCCGTATTTTGCATGGCGGCAGCAGGGGTGTGCATTTGATTCCATAAGGGACCGTGTAAAAACGCTGGTACTTGGATGCTGTCTTATAGCATCCTACGTACCATTGCGTTTTTACCCGAGCGGAAGCGTGTCCTGTTGGAACAAATGCACGCCCCTGCTGCCGCCATGCAAAATACGGAAACTTTAATTCTTTATATTGATGAATCAACCGAAAGATGTTATTATCAAAAAGGAATCATCGAAAGAGAAAGAGGGAGGAAGATGTTAAAAGAGTTTAAAAAGCTATCGCTTAAAAAAGTGATGCCCGGAATTATCATTATGATGGTAATCGCCTGTATTTTACTCGGTATTTGGGGGCGCGACGTCATAACTGTTTTGAAGGGTCCGGTTCCTTTTGAAAGCCTTTCCATGGAAGAACTGGACGGTCAGTATGTTACCCTTGATTTGAATCTGACATTTGGCGATTACATGGAAGAAATCACCACCACCAAAAACAAATACGGCTCTACGGTTTCCCGCAGAAGTTCCCATAAGTATTATGTCATTTTGGTTGGCGGTCTGGAGCCTTATATGGCGGACAGCAGCCTTTGGTTTCAATATATGGGGATTGAGATTCCATCCAAATATTATGACGAAATGGAATCCGTGGTTCGTAACAGTTATAAATTTCTTGACAGCTATGACAAACTGGATTTACGCACTTCCATTACCCTGCGCGGTGAGATTCGTCCCATGGAAGATAAAATGCTGCGTTATTACAAGGATTTCTTTACATCCGCCGACTATACCAATGAAGAATTTGAAACCTACTGCGCTCCCTACTACATTGCGGTAAATGAATTATCCACAGGCCCTATCTTTAATTCCTGTATCTTTACCGGCATCGGCGTATTACTGTTAATCATTTCCCTTTATATGCTGATAAAGGCCCTGACCGGCGGTTACCAGAAAGCTATGGTAAAAGCCCTTGGCGCCGGAGGCGACATGAATCTTCAGATGGCTGACAGTGATTATCAGACCTCCAAAGGCATTTGCCGTGATATCAAGATAGGAAACCGGTATCTGTTTTCTACGGTAAACGCCAAAACCTTTGTTGTTGAGCTTGACAAATTAATTTGGGCATATACCCATGAAACCCAGCACAAAAAGTATGGCAGAACCGTCAATACTACATATATGATTATGCTTTACACGGATGATAAGAAAAAAGAATCCGTCTCCATTTCTTCGAAAGAAGACTGTCAGGCCATTTTACAGCAACTGTCAGATTCCAATTCCGCTATCATAATTGGCTACACAGACCAATTAATGAATTTATATCAAAAAAATTATCCTGAGTTTATCCGTCTGTGTCAGGATAGAAAAACAAACAAGGAGAATACATTATGAAACTGAAAAAACTTACTATCGCAACCCTTTTATGTCTGCTTATGGCTTTCACATTTGCTGCCTGCAGCACCGGCAAGTCCCTTACATTCCAGATTGAAAACGGCGAGTCGGTCAAAGTAACCCTGGATACAACCGGCGGCTACAACCTGTTGGAGGAAGATGGCATGATTACCGTCCAAAAAGATAATGAAGACGTCTTGAACGGCATGTTTTTAACCTCTTCGGGATTCGATACCTATGCTGCTGCAATCACTGCATCAGACGCCGTTATCCTGAAAGCAACGCCAAGTGATTCACCGACCTTTTATTTCTATCAATTTGACGGGGCCGCAGGAACGGAAACAACTTTCCTGTTTAAAATAAAGGGAAGTGATACCGCAGTTATCATAGCCAGCCTTGCATCTAAGGAAGAAGCAGAAGCTGCATTTGACAGGCTTACCTTTGAGAAAGTAAAATAAATCGTAAAGAAAAAGGCAGAACCATTGGGATACCGTAGGTTCTGCCTTATTTATTCATTTTTAATTTTCCGAAACCCACACATCACCGCTCGTGGTGGAAATTTTCACTTCTGTACCTGTATTGCTCCCATAAACGCCTGATGCAGACGTGCCTTTTTTGTTATAAGAAAGCACATCGTCAAAGAACGTTTCACACTCCCCGCTTACAGAATCAAAATCAAATGCAAATTCCGCTTCGGCCGGAAGCTGCAAAAAGACATCGCTGCTGGTTGTTCCGACAGAAAGGTTTCCCTGCATGTCAATCAGTCCAACCCTGACCTCACCGCTGATGGTATGCACCTTCCCATACCCTGTTCCATTTCCGAGAATGATATCGCCGCTCGTTGTGTTTAAGTCAAACCTTCCATTTACCCCGTCCAGCCTGATTTCACCGGAAGTGGAACTGACATGCCTTTCTCCGCTGCTTCCCTGTACTGCAATATCACCGCTGGTCGTGGACGCCGATACATCGCCTTCTGCTTCCCGCAGAATAATGCAACCGCTGGTTGAGGATACGGATGCATTTCCCGATGCCTTTTGCACTGTAATATCCCCACTGGTCGTGGACATGGAAATTGCGCCCGCTGCTTCTTCAAAATATATTTCGCCACTGGTGGAAGCTGCCATTATGTTTTTCGCGTCTACATGCAGAAAATGGATATCGCCGCTGGTGCTGGAAACTTCAATATTATTACTTGCTGAAATGTCAATGTCCGCCACAATATCACCGCTCAGGGTCTTGATATACATATCGGGAGTAAATCCCACGGGAAGGTAAATTTCCGTATAAGCATGACGGCCTCCGCCAATATAAAAAAACATAACGCTGCGGTTCCTGCCCTGCACCGTCAATTCGTTTTTTTCCTGTGAAACGGTGGTGCGCTGCCTGTCTTCCATTTCAAAATTTGCATACTCCCGTATGACAATCTTATCCCCTGTTCCTTCATATATCAGAACATCATTATTATTCATGCCGTAATGCACGCTCAATTGTGTAACTGCGTCAGGGGACATCTCCCACTCCTGCACCAATTCATAATTTGGATATATGCTAATGCCGTTGCGGGAGAAAAATGAACTGCCCTCCCGCATTCCCATTCCCAGGATACTGCATAAAAACAGGATTAACCCACATAAAACCGTTATCAGTACAATTTTTGCCGCTTTCATATTTTCCCTCATTTCTGCGCTGCTTTCTTAATATTTTTCATTCCCCACGCTTCAGGCTGTACAAAAGTTCAAAAACCGCCTGTACACACGCGCCAATCAAAAAGATGACCCAGGTAACATACCATGCGCTTGAAGTAAAGCTGATAAGGAAATACAACACAATTACCAATGTCCAGATAATGGTGCTTACAGAACCCTTAATTGCCTTTTCCCTGTTACTCAAATGCTTTGATTCCTTATAGTGCTCCACCATGTTTTCTTCTTCCTTTTTCTTATAATCCGGATACATGTTGGACGCATAAACCAGCATACAGGTCGGCGGTATGCAGCAGACTGCCGCCAGAACCAGCGCCAGCATGGAAAAATCCCAGCCTGTGCGCCACATTCCGTCAAGCATCTGACAGCCGAAAAAGACGCAGCCCGCAAAAATATACATACCGACGGCGGCTGAAGTCAATATTGCCTTTTTCCGCCTGTCCCTCTCTGACAGATTCAGCAGGTTCTTTTCTTCCAAATCCTCAAACAGTTCCGTGACATCCCCGATTGAGCCGATGACATTTTCATAGGCGTCCGTTTCCGAATATCCTTCTCCAAGCAAATCCTGATACCTGTCAATACTGTTTTGTATCATCTCTTCCTTCATTTCCATTGCCTTTCTTGTCTTAGGCGCATCTGCAAAAAGCTCATTAAAATGTTTCCTGATTTTCTCGTTCATATTTTCCTCCATCCTGCCGCATCCGTGGCACAATCATTTTTGTTTTCCAAGTTTCCGTCCGTTATTTTATCAACTGGTCAATCATTGCCTTGGCTTCTTCCCACTCCCTCTTGTAGCTTTGGTAAGCCTTTCTGCCCGCTTCCGTCACAGCATAGTAACGTCGTCTGGCCCCTACGGTTTCATCACCCCAATAAGTCCTGATGTATCCCGCCTGTTCCAGCCTCTTAAACGCCGAATACAAAGTAGCTTCCTTCAGCTCATACTTATTCTCCGTTTTTTTCATGATATCCTTATTAATCTGATATCCGTAACTGTCCTGTTCCAAAAGATGTGCCAGAATAATGGCGTCCGTATGCCCCCTTAAAATGTCGGATGTAATAGACATAAGCATCCCTCTCTTTCTGACATATACTATAAACCAATATACCTCACCTGTCAAGGTATATTCTCTCATTTAAGTATAATATTATAATAGTATATTGCATGGCGGCAGCCCCGGCGTGTATTTGTTCCAACAGGACACGCTCTCGCTCGGGTAAAAACACGCCGGGGCTGCCGCCATGCAATATACGCCCCTCCCCTAATACACCCCTTGACTTTTATGACTGAATCCGCTACTCTATTTTGTAGGAAGAAAGGAAGAAAGGAATGACAGACATGGAAAAAATCACGAGTTTTACCATAGACCATATTAAACTCCAGCCCGGCGTTTATGTTTCCCGTAAAGACAAGGTGGGCGCGGAAACCATCACTACCTTTGATTTGCGCATGACGAGTCCCAATGAAGAACCTGTCATGAACACGGCGGAAGTACATACCATAGAGCACCTTGGAGCTACTTTTTTGCGGAATCATCCTACATACAAGGAAAAAACCATATATTTCGGTCCCATGGGCTGCCGCACCGGATTTTACCTTTTACTGGCAGGCGATTATTCCTCGAGGGATATTCTTCCCCTGATGGTGGAATTATACGAGTTTATCCGTGGGTACAAGGATGAAGTGCCGGGAGCTTCCCCTAAAGACTGCGGCAACTACCTGGACATGAACCTGCCCATGGCAAACTACCTTGCGGCAAGGTATCTGGACAATGTCCTCTATAAAGCGGACGACAGCCGCCTTATCTATCCGGACTGAGAAAGGAGTTTTCAGATGAATAAAATCGGAATTATCGGCGCCATGGAATTGGAAGTGGAGCAGTTAAAAAATCAGATGTCTGTCACAGAGATTGTGAAAAAAGCTTCCATGGATTTTTATACGGGTACCTTACATGATGTGGAGGTAGTCGTTGTACGTTCCGGTATCGGAAAGGTAAATGCTGCACTGTGCGTGCAGATTCTGGCGGATGTTTTCCACGTGACGCATATTATCAATACCGGCGTTGCAGGCTCGTTAAACCCGGCGCTTGACATTGGGGATATCCTTGTCTCAACAGACACCCTGCATCATGACATGGACGCCACAATATTCGGATACAAGCCCGGCGAAGTCCCGCAAATGGGCTGCCGGGAGTTTCAGGCCGACCCTGACATGGCTGCCATAGCAGTTCGTTCCTGCCGGGAAGTAAACCCTGACATTCATGTCAGAACAGGCAGGGTGGTAAGCGGCGACCAGTTTGTTTCCAATAAAGAGGTAAAAGAACGGTTAATAAAAGAATTTCAAGGCGACTGTGTGGAAATGGAGGGCGCTTCCATTGCACACGGCGCTTATCTGAACAGCATTCCCTTTGTGGTTATCCGCGCCATTTCCGATAAGGCGGACGACAGCGCCGAGATGGATTACCCCACCTTTGAGCGGGCTGCTGCAAAGCATTCCGCAAATCTGGTAGCGCACATGATAACGCAGCTTGCATAAGGCCGAAGCGGCTTTAGAAATGGAGGATATATGCCTAAATTAAATGAAAACTATCTGAACTTAAAACAAAATTACCTGTTTTCCGAGGTTGCCCACCGTGTAACGGCTTACACACAGGCAAACCCGGACAAAAAAATTATCCGTCTGGGAATCGGCGACGTCACGCTTCCCATCGGGGACAATGTTATCCGCGCCCTGCATGAAGGCGTGGACGCACAGGCCTCTTCTGAGACTTTTAAAGGCTATGGCCCTGAACAGGGATACGATTTTTTGAGAAATGCCATAGTAGACTATTATGCCGAAAACGGCGTGAGCATAGAAGCAGGCGAAGTGTTCGTGTCCGATGGGGCAAAGAGCGATACCGGCAACATTACGGACCTCTTCGCACAGGACAATGTCATCCTGATTCCGGACCCCGTATATCCTGTTTATGTGGATACCAACGTCATGAACGGCAGAAATATCACGTATATGAATGCCAACGCGGAAAACAACTTTTTGCCGATGCCGGACAAAAACGTCCATGCCGACATCATCTACATCTGTTCCCCCAACAACCCTACCGGCGCGGCATACAATCATGCCCAGCTGCAGGAATGGGTGGATTATGCTTTGGCCAACGACGCCATTATCCTGTATGATTCCGCCTATGAGTGCTTTATCACGGACAAATCACTGCCCCGCAGCATATTTGCCATAGAAGGCGCCAAAAAATGTGCTATCGAGTTCTGCTCTTTAAGCAAAACCGCCGGGTTTACCGGAACCCGCTGCGGATATACCATTGTGCCAAATGAATTGAAATTTGCCGCAGCAGACGGTTCGGAAATGTCCTTAAACGCCATGTGGAACCGCAGACAGACCACGAAATTCAACGGCGTTTCCTATATCGTCCAGAAAGGCGCCGCCGCCGTATTTTCCAAAGAGGGAATGCGCCAGTGCCGTGAAAACATTGCCTACTATCAGGAAAATGCCCGCATTATCGCAGCATGTCTTGACAAAAAGGGAATCCGTTATTTCGGAGGCGTAAACTCACCCTACATCTGGTTTGAATGCCCGAAGGGAATGGAGTCCTGGGAGTTTTTCGATTATCTGCTGGATAACATTCAGGTTGTGGGAACACCCGGCGCCGGATTCGGCAATAACGGCAAACATTACTTCCGCCTGACAGCCTTCGGAAGCAGGGAAAACACAAAGGAAGCCATGGAACGGTTTGACAGACTTTTCTAATTCCCACACGGCAAAGCAAAATAAAAGGGTATCGGTTTTCATGCCGATACCCTTTACTTTTATTTCTATTCTTCCTTATCTGAAGAAACCTCTTTGGAACTTTTCTTTTTAAAGATAAGAACTTTACTGAATACATAATTCAAAATCATAACCAATACAGAAGAGATAAATACCTTTGCCACCCAGTAATGCATTTGGAATATGTTTACCGTTACCCTCATAATTACAATATCCAGTATCCATGTAGAAAGACGGGATACGGCGAATCCGCAAAATTCTCCCAATATATGCGGGTTTGTGCTTTTGAATACCCACTTTCTGTTCAGCGGATAACTGAAACTGACGCCTGCCACCCATCCGACGGTATTGATAATATCATTCTGCCAGGATATATCCGGATTTAAAAACAGCCATTCACAGATAAAGCAGGCTCCCCACGATACGATGGTTGTGAGCACACCGACAATCAGATAAACAACAATCTCCCTGTATTTCATTAATAATTCTTTACATTTTGCAATCATGTATTTCACTTAACGCTGTTACGCTTCCTTCCAATCAGCTCTTAAAAATCTCATCCAGCTTGGTCGCAGATACACGGATGGCATCCGCGTCCTTCATAATGGAACTGTATATTTCGGAAGAATCCCTTGTCAGTTCCCCAATCTGTTTAGCCACAATCGCAAAGCCCCGTCCTGCGTCGCCGGCACGGGCAGACTCTATGGAAGCATTTAAGGAAAGAATATTTTGCTTGTATGAAATCTTTTCAAGGCTCGCCGCCTTTGTCACAATCTGCTGGGAATCATCGATGACATCCGCCACTTTTTCCGAGAGAACGGAAAGCTTCTCCTTCTCTTTTTCCAAAGCATAATGTGAGTTTACAAGCATATTTACCATTTCCCTAAGCAAATCGGCTGCCGCGCGCACAGACTCCTCAGAGCGTACAACGACCTTTCCGAGCGCTTCGATATATTCCTCCTTAGGAATATCAAACTCCTCTGCCATCTGCTCAAACTTTGCAATATCCGGCTCTTCCGTAAGCGCCTGCCCGCCAATGATATTGCCCAGATGGTTGTCTTCCACCATAATCGGCTCAGAAAACTCCATCAGACCGGCGTGGCAGAAATATGCGCCTTTGCCTTCCGCATCGCATCTTGCGCACCTTCTTGCCCCGAGAGAGGACTGTCTGGTATAATTCATGCAAAAATCAGTATGGTTGCTCGGCTCAGTGACAAAATTACCTTCCCTGTCAACAATAACTGCTGCCAGTCCCGTTGCGCTTGCAAACATATTCTGCATGTTCTGTAACTCATCCACCTTTACAAAATCCAATAAATTCATCCACGTACCCCCTGAAATATAAAATTGTGTAATCAAAACAAGCTTCTTCTTTTAGGATACCGCATTTGTAATGGGACGGCAACAAAAATTTTTATTTTATTCTCCCCAATATAACCGTTTTACACCAGATTTCTCTCCTCGTTCCTTAAAAACGCCTGTATATTCAAAAAAGTTTCTTTTACACAGCGGCTTCTTGCCTCCACGCTTCCCCACGCCAGATGAGGTGTAATAATAAGCCGGTTGCTGTCATCAATCAGGCTTAAAGGATTGGCGCTTTCCAAAGGTTCTTTTTCCAACACATCCAGACCTGCCGCCATGATTTCCCCATTCATTAATGCCTCATACAAATCCCGGTTATTTACCACGCCTCCCCTTGCCACATTAATTAAAACGGCTGTTTTCTTCATTTTCTGGAGAGCTTTTTTGTCTATCAGGTTTCTGGAAAGCTCGCTCAACGGACAATGCAGTGATAGAAAATCGCTCTCAGCAAATAATGTATCCTTATCCACCTGCCTGTATGCATCCACCGTGCTGTTTCCGGTAATGGAATGAAAAATGACGTTACATCCGAAGGCCGTTGCAATCTGCGCCACCTTCCTTCCAATATGCCCCATGCCAATAATCCCCCACGTCTTGCCATCCAGTTCCGTAAAAGGCACATCAAAATGGGAAAACCTGTCCTGCGCGCCGTACCTGCCGGACTTGACATAGTCGTCATAATATGCCAGCTTCTGGCTCAGTGCAAGCGCCAGCGTAAAAGTGTGCTGCGCCACCATGGCGGTGGAATAATCCACCACATTGGCCACCCTAATGCCCCTGCTTTTACAATAGGCAATATCGCAGTTATCATATCCCGTGGCAAACTCGCAAATCATTTTTACGTGCGGGGCGTCCTTCAGGGTTTCTTCCCTTAGGGGCGCTTTATTGGCAATGACGATATCCGCCTCTTTGATACGTTCCCGCACTTCCATTTCCGTAACCGTGTTCGCATAGCAGACGACCTCTCCCAGCTCCTCAAAGCAGGATACGTCTATATCCGTTCCGACACTATTTCGTTCCAGTATTACAATTTGCAGATGTTTTTCCATGCGTTTTTTCCTTTCTTTAGGGGACTGGGGGCGGATTTTGCGTGTGCGTGGGGGGAGGGCGTGCGGCAGCATATTTGATTCCATAAAGGACCGTGTCCTGTTGGAACAAATATGCTGCCGCACGCCCTCCCCCCACGCACACACAAAATCCGGGAGCGCAGCCTCCTTATCCATTGAAAATACGCAGGCGCGTTCTACGTCTGCGTATTTATCCTTCCTCATATAGCCAAAAGTTCCGTTTATGGGCATCCTTGTTATAATCTCTTTAACAGTTCTTCCCTCTGGGCCTCGTATCCGGGCTTTCCGAGAAGAGCAAACATATTCTTCTTGTAGCTTTCCACGCCGGGCTGGTTGAAGGGATTTACCCCGTTTAAGTAGCCGCTTACGCCGCAGGCAAATTCAAAGAAGTAGAAAAGCTCGCCCAGATAAAACTCGTTTACTTCCGGAATCCTTACAAGGAAGTTCGGCACCTGTCCGTCGGTGTGGGCAAGAATGGTGCCGTTCATGGCGCTCTTGTTGACAAAATCAACCGTCTTGCCTGCCAGATAGTTTAAACCGTCCAAATCAACGGGTTCTTCTCCGATAATAAGTTCTTCACGGGATTTCTCCACATCAAGGACTGTTTCAAACATAATGCGGGAACCGTCCTGGATAAACTGTCCCATGGAATGCAAATCCGTTGTCAAATCCACGCTTGCGGGGAAAATACCCTTCTGGTCCTTGCCCTCGCTCTCGCCGTAAAGCTGTTTCCACCATTCGGAAACATAATGCAGGCTGGGCTCGTAGTTTGCCAGAATTTCCACTGCCTTGCCCTTTCTTAACAAAATATTGCGAAGCGCCGCATACTGCAGGGCGTCGTTTTCTTCAAAAGCATTTTCAAGCGCGTACTTCCTTCCGCTTGCAGCGCCCTCCATCAACTTGTCAATGTCCGCGCCGCTGACTGCAATGGGAAGCAGGCCGACTGCCGTCAGAACGGAAAAACGGCCGCCCACGTCATCGGGCACCACAAATGTCTCGTATCCTTCCTCGTCGGCAACATGCTTTAACGCGCCCTTTGCCTTGTCGGTGGTGGCATAAATTCTCTTTGCCGCGCCTTCTTTGCCGTATTTCTTTTCAAGCATCTCCTTAAAAACACGGAAAGCAATGGCAGGCTCCGTGGTCGTGCCGGACTTGGAAATCATGTTAACGGAAAAATCCCTGTCGCCCACCACATCCATCAGATGTCTGATATAGGTGGAACTGATGGAATTGCCCACATAATAAATTTCAGGCGCCTTGCGGATACTCTTGTCCACCACATTGTAAAAACTGTGTCCCAAAAATTCAATGGCGGCACGCGCTCCCAGATAAGAGCCGCCGATACCGATAACCAGCAAAACTTCTGAATCTTCCTGAATCTTCTTAGCCGCTTCCTTGATACGTGCAAACTCTTCCCTGTCATAGTTTACCGGCAAATCAATCCAGCCCAAGAAATCATTGCCTGCGCCGGACTTACCCACCAGCACTTCCTTAGCGTCCAGCGTCTGCTTCTTCATCATCTCTATTTCTTCTGCGGAAATAAAAGGACTTGTTTTGGAATAATCCAATGTAACTTTTGCGCTCATTTTTACACTCCTCTTTTCTGAAATATTCATATCTGTATATAATATATACAATATCTTCCATTTCAACCATCTACAGTGTAACAGAGTTATTTTGCAAATTCAAGGAAAAACTTACCGTCAGTGTAAAGATGTTAAGATTCCGCGGCCGGCGGTGTGTGTACGCATTTGATTCCATAAAGGACCGTGTAAAAACACCGGTACTTAGAGGTTGTATTTTAACCTCTTACGTACCGCTGTGTTTTTACACGAGTGAGAACGTGTCCTGTTGGAACAAATGCGTACACGCACCGCCGGCCGCGAACCCCCCCCCAGGTACGTTATGATGTCAGAAACTCTTTCAGCAATTCTTCCAGTTCCCTTTCTTCGGCCTGCGTAAATATGCCGTCTTCGTCTTCTTCTTTTTCCTCCGAAGGAACTGCCTTTATTCTTTCCCTTGCGCCACCGTGTACCGGCATCAGTTCGATGCCGTTTCTCTGTCTGCCTTCCCTGGCGGCAGGTTTTTTACCCGTGGCGTCTTCCTCCACAAAGGGGTCTTTTTGTGCCAGACGGTTTACCATATGGTTTTCCAGATAATCCACAAGGTTTGTTTTTAAAATTCGTCTCCTGCCTTTGATATCGGCAATGGAGGATACGGCAAAATATACGTACAGCCCTAAAAAGCTGACAATGTAAAAAGGCAGGATTGCCCCGACGCTGTACCCGGCAATGATGCACTTGCAAATTCCGAAACCTGCGAAAAACACTGACAAAAGCATCATCTGCCCGGAAATGTGGTAAATTGTCTGATATGTAAAGGGTCCCACCTTCAGCTTGTTTAAGAACTTGTCCGCAAAAATGGGAATATTGGCAACTCCGTTGTTTAACTGGTAACAGTTTGCAAATTTCAATTTACATTGCTTTAACGCCTTGTTATTGGTTGTTGACATATTTTCGGTCTCTCTTATCATATTCTGGTATAGTACCCCTATCATAATTCTCGTAATCATGCTCAATAATAAGGATAGAAACATCAAACCGGTTATCAGCTTTTCTTCATAAAATACAGCAAACATATCTTCCTCCTTCCATGTTGTCCAACTCTTTTGTCACATTTTATTATAGTAAACATGAAAGGATGGAACAATATAGGGAGAGGCGGATTTCATCGACATATTCCATGTTTATCCTACAGAACCGCCAAATATCCCTCTTTTTCTTCAAAAAATCGGGAAAAGTCAGGTAACCACTGGTATATCCTTGGTATTTCTGCTATAATTCTATTTTAGAAATTGTATTTAAGGGAGGCTGTTTATGAAATATCAGACCAGAGGAACCTGTTCCACATCCATAGACATAGAGGTAAAAGACGGCGTTATAGAGTCCGTGCAGTTTACCGGCGGATGCAACGGCAACCTGCAGGGCATCAGCAGCTTAGTGAAGGGCATGCGCGTGGAGGAAGCCATCGCAAAGCTCAAGGGCATCAAATGTGGTTTTAAGCCTACTTCCTGCCCCGACCAGCTTGCCAGGGCGTTAGAGTCCATGCAGTAATATCGGAGCGGAGGCATTATGCATGAAAAAAATAGTATTGACAGGCGGCGGCACTGCCGGCCACGTAACACCTAATATTGCGCTTCTTCCTCATTTGAAAGAAGCCGGATATGAAATTACTTATATCGGTTCCTACGACGGCATAGAAAAAAGGCTGATTGGGGACTTTGAAATTCCTTATTACGGTATTTCCACCGGCAAATTCAGGCGGTATCTGGACCCGAAAAATTTTACGGACCCCTTCCGCGTGATAAAAGGATATTCCCAGGCAAGAAAATACTTAAAACAGCTCCAGCCGGATATTGTATTTTCCAAGGGCGGATTTGTGAGCGTTCCTGTGGTGCGCGCCGCTGCTTCCCTGAACATTCCCTGTATTATCCACGAATCTGATATGACGCCGGGTCTTGCCAACAAATTATGCATTCCGGTGGCTGAAAAAATCTGCTGCAATTTTCCCGAAACCATGAAGCTGCTTCCGGAAAACAAGGCAGTTCTGACCGGTTCTCCCATACGGGAGGAGCTCTCGGCAGGCAGCCGGATTGCCGGACTTGACATGTGCGGCTTTACCGCCAACAAACCCGTGATTATGGTAATCGGCGGCAGTCAGGGCGCTGCAAGCGTCAACAAGGTAGTCAGGGAAGCCCTTCCAAAGCTTTTAGAGGATTTTCAGGTTGTGCATCTGTGCGGCAAAGAAAAAACAGACAACCTTCTCCTGAATGTAAAGGGATATAAACAGTTTGAATACCTGAAATCAGAGTTGAAAGACATTTTTGCAATGGCCGATGTGGTGATTTCCAGAGCGGGGGCAAACGCCATCTGCGAACTGCTCGCCCTGAACAAGCCCAACATCCTGATTCCCCTTCCTTCCGCAAAGAGCAGGGGAGACCAGCTCTTAAATGCCAGGTCCTTTGAATCCCAGGGCTTTTCCATTGTCATTGACGAGGACTACCTGACCGACACGCTTCTGGCGGAAAAGGTACAGGAGCTTTACTGTTCCAGACAGGCCTACATCGACACCATGAAGCAGAGCCGCCAGCTTGCATCCATTGAAACCATTATGAAACTGATTGAAGAAACAAGAAAAGAAAACGATAAAGGAAATGATGAATAAAAAAGTATTACACACACTTGAATACGACAAAATAATCGGGAAACTGGCTGAAAAAGCCGATTCCGAACCGGGCAGGCTGCTTTGCGGCAGCCTGGTTCCTTTTACGGATATATCCGAAATCCGTAAAGCGCAGACGGAAACCGCAGACGCCCTGTCCCGCCTGTTCCAATACGGCAGCGCCTCTTTCGGAAGCAATAAGGACCTTGGTTTTTCCATAAAGTCCCTGGAGCTTGGCAGCGCACTTTCCGCACCTGAGCTTTTAAAAATAGCAGGATTTCTGGAAAATACCGCCCGCATCAAAGAATATGGGCGAAGCGACGGCAAGGAGCCTTCCACTGATTCCCTGACGGCATATTTTGACGGTTTGACGCCCTTGTCCTTTCTGGCATCCGAAATCCGCAGGTGTATTTTATCTGAAGAAGAAATCGCGGATGACGCCAGCCCGGAACTGAAACGCATCCGCCGGGGCATAACCCTGGCAGGGGAAAAAATCCATAACCAGTTAAATTCCATGGTAAACGGTTCTTACCGCAGCTATCTGCAGGACGCGGTGATTACCATGCGCGACAACCGCTATTGCATTCCTGTCAAGGCAGAGTACAAGGGACAGGTTCCCGGTATGGTGCATGACCAGTCTTCTACCGGTTCTACCTTTTTTATCGAGCCTGCCGCCATTGTGGAATTAAACAATCAGCTAAAAGAACTCTCCATTCAGGAGCAGAAAGAAATTGAGCGTATTCTGGCTGAACTGTCCGTGCAGGTTTCCGGCCATACCGCGGAAATCGCCGCCAACCAGCGTATTATGACCACGCTGGATTTTATCTTTGCCAAAGCAAAGCTGGCGCTGGAGCAGAATGCCACCATACCGGTTTTCAATGAGGAACATTTTGTAAACATCCGCAAAGGACGCCATCCTTTACTGGATAAGAAAAAAGTAGTGCCCATAGACATTCATCTGGGAAAAGATTTTGACCTTCTGGTGATTACGGGTCCAAACACCGGCGGCAAAACGGTATCCTTAAAAACCGTGGGCTTATTTACCCTGATGGGACAGTCGGGTATGCATATTCCTGCGCTCGACCGTTCCGAGCTTTCCGTATTTGAAGAAGTGTATGCCGACATCGGGGATGAACAGAGCATTGAGCAAAGCCTTTCCACTTTTTCCTCCCATATGACAAGTATTGTGACAATACTGTCACAAGCCGATGAAAACGCGCTATGCCTTTTTGATGAGCTGGGAGCAGGTACGGACCCCACCGAAGGCGCCGCACTTGCCATTGCCATTTTAAACCACCTGCACGACAGGGGCATCCGCACCATGGCAACCACCCATTACAGCGAATTAAAGCTGTACGCCCTCTCCACCCCCTTTGTGGAGAATGCCTGCTGCGAATTTGACGTTGAGTCCTTAAAGCCTACCTACAGGCTGCTCATCGGCATTCCCGGCAAAAGCAATGCCTTTGCCATTTCCTCCAAACTGGGACTTCCCGATGAAATTATAAAGGCTGCAAGGGAGCAAATCAGCAAGGAGGACGAAAGTTTTGAGGATGTGATTGCGGATTTGGAAAAAAGCCGCCTGACCATAGAAAAAGAGCACAGGGAGATTGCCGCTTATAAGGAGCGGATTAAAACGCTTGAAGGCCAGTTAAAAGCCAAAAACGAAAAGCTGGACAGTGCAAAGGATAAGATTCTGAAAGAAGCCAACGAAAAGGCGCGCCTTATTTTGCAGGAGGCAAAGGATACGGCTGACGAAGCGATTCGCAGTTTTAACAAAATTGACAGCGGCACGGACATCAGGGAGTTGGAAAAAAAGCGCGACAAATTGCGGAACCAGATTAATGAAAAAAATGAACGGCTTTCTTTAAAGACGCCGCCGCAGGCCGCTAAAAAAACCGTTGAGCCTTCCAAGTTGAAAAAAGGGGATTCGGTTAAAATCCTCTCCATGGGGCTAAAAGGTACGGTAAGCACCCTGCCCGACGCCAAGGGAAACCTGTTTGTACAGTGCGGCATTATCCGTTCCTCGGTAAACGTAAAAGACCTTGTTCTGCTGCAGGATGAGGATACCGCTGCTGCTTCAACCAGATTACAACGCTCTTCCGGCGGCAAAATGAAAATGTCCAAATCACTGACGATATCCCACGAAATCAACCTTTTGGGAATGACCTGTGACGAGGCGGTGTCCGCACTGGATAAATATCTGGACGACGCCTATCTGGCGCATCTTCCAAATGTCCGCGTTGTGCATGGCAAAGGAACGGGCGCCTTAAGAAACGCTGTCCACTCCCATTTAAAACGTCTGAAGTACGTGAAAGAATATCGTTTAGGGGAATTTGGGGAAGGTGACGCGGGTGTCACCATTGTAACATTCAAGTAACGGAAACATACTTTATTGTGCGGCATAACGGCGCAGAAATGAGGCAATACATGGTAAATAAGCAGAAAATTCTTATTGTGGATGACGATGAAAATATAGCGGAACTGATTTCCCTGTATCTGACAAAAGAATGCTTTGAAACGATGATTGTAGGAGACGGAGAATCGGCTTTGTCTGCCGTGGATACCTTTGTCCCCAACCTGATTCTTTTGGATTTGATGCTTCCCGGCATAGACGGTTATCAGGTTTGCAGGGAAGTCCGCGCAAAGCAGCAGACGCCCATCATTATTCTCTCCGCCAAGGGGGAAGTATTTGACAAGGTGCTGGGGCTGGAGCTGGGCGCCGACGACTTTATGGAAAAGCCCTTTGATTCCAAAGAACTGGTTGCACGGGTAAAAGCCGTTCTTCGCCGTTACAAACCCATCGTGGCACAGCCGGAGATTGTTTCCGAAAAGTGCGTGCAATACCCGGATTTGATTATTAACCAGACCAACTATTCCGTCATTTACATGGGCAATACCGTGGAAATGCCGCCCAAGGAACTGGAACTTCTCTACTTTCTGGCGTCCTCGCCCAATCATGTGTTTACAAGGGAGCAGCTTCTGGACCAAATCTGGGGTTATGAATACATCGGAGACACCCGTACCGTGGATGTACATATCAAACGTCTGCGTGAGAAAATAAAAGACCACGATGCATGGAAGCTCTCCACCATTTGGGGCATCGGATACAAATTTGAAGTCAAAGGAAACCTGTCATGAACAAAACCCTGTACTTGAAATTTATATTGGCTTATGTCATTTTCGGTATTTTTGGCTTTATCATCATAACGACCTTTGTCCCCAGCATGACATCGGAACACCTCATCAGGGAACGGGCCAGCGCGCTTTACTCAGAAGCCGCCCTGATTGCGGATACTTACGCTTCAGGCCTGTATACCAACGACATTTCCCTGGAAACAGTTAAAACTCAGCTTGATACCCTTTCCGTTTACCTGAACTCCACCATCGGGATAATCAATCCGTCCGGAAGGATGGTTTTAAGTACGGATTCCCCCTTAAACGTGGAGGATGTGGTTATCATTGAAGACTTTGACCCCACCATAACGGCAGGCTCCTACTATAATGTGGGAAACTTCTTTGACAGCTATGAAGAGGACATGCTCAATATTATCGCGCCGATTACTTCGGAATATAAAGTAAAAGGCTATCTTGTGATTCATACTTCCATGACGGATATTGAAAAATCCTGCAACAGCCTGTTAAACATTTCCTACATTACCCTGGTTATCCTGTTTCTGCTGTCGCTTATCATTTTGATTTTCTTTACGGAGATTGTGTACGTACCGCTAAAGAAAATCACTTACGCGACGGAGCAGTATGCCTCCGGCAACATGCATTATGAATTTCAGGTGGAAAGCGACGATGAAATAGGCTATCTGGCTGCCTGCTTAAATTACATGGCAAGCGAAATTGCACGCTCGGAGGACGACCAGAAAAAGTTCGTCGCCAACGTTTCCCATGACTTCCGCTCCCCCCTCACTTCCATCAGGGGATATCTGGACGCCATGCTGGACGGCACGATTCCGCCCGAACTCCATGAAAAATATCTGCGGATTGTGCTAAATGAAACGGAACGGCTGACCAAACTCACCAACAGTCTTCTCACCTTGAATAACTTAAATACACGGGGGATGCTTTTGGATAAATCCGACTTTGACATCAACCGGATTATACGGAATACGGCGGCATCCTTTGAGGGAACCTGCCGCAAAAAAACCATTGCCATCGAGCTGCTTCTGACCGGCGACACCATGTTTGTGACAGCCGACATGGGCAAAATCCAGCAGGTGCTGTACAACCTCCTTGACAATGCCATCAAGTTCAGCCACCATGATTCGGTTATCCGCATTGAAACTTCGGAAAAGAAAAACAAGCTTTTCGTCTCCGTAAAGGACAGCGGCATCGGCATTCCGAAAGAGGATTTGAAGTTTATCTGGGAGCGGTTTTACAAATCCGACGCCTCCCGCGGCAAGGACAAAAAAGGAACCGGTCTGGGACTTTCCATTGTAAAAGAAATCATTGCCTCCCACGGCGAGCACATTAACGTCATCAGCACGGAAGGCGTCGGAACAGAATTTATTTTTTCCCTTCCCTGCTCCAAAATGGAAGAGGAATACGACTAAACAGTTTTTTTACAGGCGTATACAGGACAAGCATCAGGGCAAAATTGGCAATGCCGTGCACGATGTCAAAGCGAAGCCCTGCCACCCACCAGTTAAATGCCAGAAGCAGTCCGCTGCCGATACCGCCGTCCACTGCACCGATAAAAATATACGGGAGGGCGCAGACTGCTCCGTAAAACAGCCCGAAAAATCCTGACAGTATGCTGTAAAACCATATGGAATCCGCTTTTCTTGCCAGATATGTAATCAGCACCAGAAGCGGCCATATGTAAAAATACATAATGACCCAGGTATTGATACCGTAAATACATATTTCAATCAATACAAAGGCAAGGACGGAATACACCGTCCCCGGGCCAAAGTATAAGGTAAACATGATTATCCAGAACGTTACCAATTCCACATTCGGCAGATAGGACAATGCCAGCTTGCTGACTTCGATTACCGCGGCCAGCATGCCGAACAGCGCAATGTCCCATGCCAGATGCCTGTTACTCTGCGGCGCCTGTTTCATATACAATCCGGAAGGCGTCGCCATCCTCGACCGGCTGGGAATCCACGCCGTTCATGCAGTATTCCCCATTCACATAAAAACTCCAGTAAGCGCCGTCTGCGGCATAATCCGCCGTAATACCGTTTACGGTTTCCACCATCAGGCCGTACTCACTCTCCGTACCCGAAAACGTAAGGCCCTCTGTTTCTTCCATCGCCTGACGCAGGTACTCTGCATCCGTGCCGGTTTCATACACTTTACTGCCGCCGGCATTGTCCACCACCTCTATGGTGATTGCCTTTGCGCCCGCCACCGGTTTTTCCCTGAATACAAAGTACACAGACGCCAGTACAATAACCGCCGCTGCAAGCGCAAGGACGCCGATTAGCGCCTTTTTGTCAAATTTTCCCTTTTGTTTCTCTGTCATTTTTTCTCCTCTCTGCGCTGCTTCCTGCATACAACAAGTTTGTGTCAAACAGCGCGCAAACCCAAACACAAATGAAAAATCCCCCTTGCACCATACAAGAGGGAAATCCCTCTTATGCCATATAAGAGGGATTGGAGAATTTTACCGTACCGCAATTACGGCATCGAAAAGCCCGGCTTTCGATACCATAACATATGTACAAGGCCAATTCCTCGTGGTCTTTTTGTACCCATCCAAAGGCAGGTCTTCTGACTTTAAGCTCATCATCGCGTTTCGCCTTCCCAAACCTCTCCGGTTCAGTGGCTGCATCATACACAGAAACGCAACTCCCTTATTACAGCGACGAGTTCGTGCAGGACTTTCACCTGCTTCCCTTTTCACCGGGCCCGGCCTTATCGGCCGCCCGACACCTCCAGACGTCTTTATTCACTTATGTCTGTATGCCCTTTATCGGGCAGATTCAAGTTACCGTGCAAGTTTACCACATAGTGATAAAAATTGCAAACATTTCATTTTACACATAGACAATGGTAATGCCCCCAAAGCAATTATCCCCTTTCAGATAAAGCGTGTGCACACCGTCCGGCATACAATGCCCTTTTTCATCCACGCCTGCAAAGCTGTTTTTTATCCGGTTTGCCACCGTCCAGGTTTTCGGGATGTAAAGCTCCATGCCGGCAAAGTTATTGTCCACGGTGACATACGCCTCCGTGCCTTTCATGACAGCGTTATCAAAAAATACCTTCAACCCTCCGAAGCTTGCCTCAAAAAAAGCTGCTTCAAATGCATCCGAATTGATATATTTTGTTGACGCCCCGAACCTTACGGAACACTCGCATCTGCCTTCGTCTTTCTCGTCAATAATGGTTTCGTCACCTGAAAAATGTATACTTGTGGAGGATTTATGCTTTTGGGGAAAAATCAGCGAGCAGCCTACGCTCAAAAGAAGCGCTGCACCCAGTACGGGCCATGGGGTAATGGACTGAAGCGAAAAGGTTTCTTTCCAAGGCATTACCGTATCAAGCGGCCCTGCATAGATAATCACCAGAAACGCCAGTGCGAAAAAAATCCCGAAAAAGTTTACCTTCATAACGCATTTGATGAGCAGGGCAAGCAAGAATACCGTCATAATCAGGCTCCAGATACCTACTCCCTGCATAAACCCCAGCTTTGCCGCCAGAATAAATATTGCGCCCAGAATAAAAAACATACCCCAGAAAATTCTCTCTTTTTTCATCATAATTCTCCTTTTATTCTCTTTTCTTCCATTTTTGCCTTCAATGGTTTGTAATAGTAGCGGGAAACATACACCTGCTTGTGCGTATTCTGGAACTGCACGATGCAGGAAGACAGGTTACGGGTCATGGAATAAATAGCTTCCACATTTAAAATCGTAGATTTGGAAACCCGCATGAAATGTCCGGGCAGAAGCTCCTCCAGTTCATACAGCTTATATCTGGTCTGGTATACATTGTCAATGGTATGCACGCTGACATCCCTTGCATCCGTTTCAAAAAACAGCACATCCCGAAGGGACAGATAATACTCCGTATCGCCCCTGTAAAAAACAAAGCGCTGCCGCCCGGACGCAATATCCGCCACGGCCTTCTGAATGGCCTGTATCTCGTCATTCAGACTGCTGCAGCGGATAATCACTTCTTCGTCCATGGAATTTTCCGTAAACTCAATCCGTATCTTCATCGTTTTACCCGCATACATAAGTTTTTCTTACAAACCTATTATAGCAGGAAAAAAAGCATTGTACACAGCTTCTGCGCATGTGGTAAATAAATCCGGGGTAAGTGGCAGGAATTATTCCGCCAGATACATACTGAGGCTCCTTTCCAGCATGTCAACTGTTTCCTCCAGAGAACTCTGCCCGTTCAGATAAGAAGGAAGAACCTCGGCCATTACCTTTTCAATCTCCTTGTCCCTGATAATTATTTTGTCGACTTCCTTGCACACCTCAAGCATCCTTTTTCCGTTCTCTTCGCTCAATGCTCCAATTTCAAAACCGGTTTCCGCCCCGCCGCCGATGCTGATGGTAGTATACGCGGTATAATCCGACCTGTCTTTTTTTATCTGGTTTTCCAGCGCTTCCACATTGACAGGGAAGCCGTCATAGAAATCACCGTCCTGCACTTCAAAGGAAAAAGCAAACTTTAAAAAGTCTTTTGCCACATCCACATTGGGGGAAGCGCTGTTGACGCCAAGCTGCCCCACCGGACTGTAGGCATTTTCAAACGCCGACCAGCTTCCTTTCACCAAATCCACAATTGCCATCGGGAACATCGCTTGTAAGAAACCTTCCGTTTCCCAGAAAGCGGCGCCGGCGTCGGAAGCTACGTCCCATGCACCCCATGAATACGTATTATCTGTGTATTGTTCCACGATACCGCCGTTATCAGCGATAATCTTCAGGCTTTCCAGATAGCCTGCCAGCGCTTCTTTGTCCATTTCCTTTCCGTTTACGATATCGGACACCATATACGGCACAAACATATCGATGAAATCACTTACCGTAAGGACGCCCAGTATCGGTTCCTGCTTTCCTGCCAGCACCTGCGCCAGACTTTCAATGCTGTCTGCTTCCTTTGCATCTATCTTGGAGCCGATTAGAACATTCAGGCTTATTTTCATGGGCATCATATAAATTTCCCCGTTTTCCGTGGTATAGCCGTCTACTACATTTTTCAGCAATGTACCGTCCTCGGCCATGGGCTTTATAACATCCTGCACATCCACCAAAAGTCCTTTTTCCACAAAGGAATCCGCATCCAGCCCATCCATGACCAGAACGTCGGCCCCTTCTTTGGCAATCAGTTTTGCATTCAGGCTCTGCAAAATGGAATCTACATCAGCCGTTTCCATATCCTGATAAGGAATGCCTGTCTCAACCTGCACCAGTACATCCGGGTGCTGCTTTGTGTACAGGGCCGCCGCCTGCTTCACTGCCGCGTTTTCATAAAGGGAATACACTGTAAGGACAGTCTGCGGCGTAAGCACCGCCTCCGCATCATACACATACTCCATAAGCGCCATACCTCCGCCGTTTTTGGAAAAAAGGGCATAATAGCTGCCATCCTCCATTGCCGCGATTCCTGCACAATACATGTCTTTTAACGCCAGGGAAGTATATATTCCTTCAATTACCTTTTCCCACTTATCTTCCCCGGCGCTTTTCTTAAAAAATCCTTTTTCACCGCAGATGACAAGGGAGCCGTCCGAAAGAATATCCAGAAAATTATCGCTGCCGATTTCCTGCTCACATTGTACGGTTTCTTCCGGCACATCCGTTCCTTGTTTGTACACATCAATGCCGCCAAACACCGTTCCGGCTCCGGTGTAACTTCTGCTCAGCAAATAAAATTTATCCTTTGCCGCATAAATGTTCTGCGTATACTCCCCGCTGTAATCTCCAGGATACCTGAATTCTTTGATAAGCGCCATGGTTTCCCCGTCATATATCTTTTCACTGGAATAAAAATGGGCAACAATGCTGCCGTCCTCCATCACCGCAATGTCCTGCGGACTGTCATAAAAATGGTAAACCGGGTCTTCCTCAAGCCAGTCCTGTGGCGTCACATCCTCCGCCCCTGTCCCGTCCGTAGAGCAGTACAGATGACCGATTATGTTTTCCCCTTCAATCAGATTGATATAGAAGTAAGATTTTCCGCCTGCATTTTCAATTACTCTGGTGCCGCCGTACAACGCCGTCTGCTCTTCGGAAAATACAAGGCTTTCCAGCCAGGCTGGCGTATCCTTTTCAAAGCTGCCGTCTTTATACAGATAACAGGCAACACCCACGCCCCCTTCTCTTTCCTCTCGTACATACAGGCACAGGTTTTCTCCTTTTTTGCCCATATGATAAATATTTTCGGAAATCTCCTCCGGAAGGCTGATTTCCTTTTCCACATACCTTCCTTTATCCACCTGCCCTCCGCTTTGCTGCGCGGTTTCCGGTTTTCCGCATCCCACAAGGCCTGCCAGCAATCCCGCTGCCAGCAAAAGACATAACGCTTTCTTAAACATTTTGTTTCCTCCTTTTTCTGCACCTATTCCAGAGTTTCCGTATTTTGCATGGCGGAAGCCCCGTCGTGCATTTGTTCCAACAGGACGCGCTCTCGCTCGAGTAAAAACGCAGTGGCACATAGGATACCAAAATACGGTATCCAAATGCCAGCGTTTTTACACGGTCCTTTATGGAATCAAATGCACGCCAAGGCTTCCGCCATGCAAAATACGGAAACCGGCATATTCTATTTATAAAGCTTTCGTGTTAAGATAGTCTTGCGGAAATCTTAATTATTTTTGAAAATTGCCATAAAGTTTGAAGGGTGCTAACGTAGCTATAATAAAGATTGCTATGCGAATGTCATTGCAGGGAGGTAATTGTATGAGAGGAAAAGAGAAATGTAAGGCTTTGAAGGAAATCCGGAGGCAGATTGCGGAGAAGAATGATATTCCTTTTATTGTTTCTGAGTGCCGCCATAAGGGGGATTGCAGGGGGACATGCCCGAAATGCGAGTCGGAACTGAGGTATCTGGAGAGAGAGCTTGAAATCAGACAGGGACTGGGTAAGGCTGTTGCCATTGCGGGTATTTCCGTCGGCGTTTGTACGGGACTTAGCGCATGCGCTCCCACAGATTATCCCTCTGGCTCCGACGGTTATATGTCCGAGCCTCTTGTGCCTGAAACGACTACAAGTCAGCTCTCCGGGGCTGTAGAGCTAGCCGGGGATTTGCCTGCGCCGGAGGAGACTGAAACCCCTGACACGATTGTCATTCCAGATGAAGTGGAAGGTATTATGGTGGAACCTACTGAAACAGAATCGGAAGAGGAGCCGGATTGGATGATAATGGGCGATATTGATATCGCAGAGTAGTCTTCCGATAGTCGTTGAAAGGCAGGTATTATGTGCGCATTAGATAACAGTTCCCCCACTTTGCCGGTATTTGGAATAGACAGGCACCGTCTGGCAACGGACGGAGCCGGTGTGACGACTTTGGTGGGCGCCTATGGCTGCCCGCTTCAGTGCCGTTACTGTTTAAATCCTCATGCATGGAATCCGGAGACTTTAAAAAAGTGTACCTTTATGACGCCAGAGATGCTCTATGAACAGGTGAAAATAGATGCGCTTTATTTTCTTGCCACCAGAGGCGGCATTACTTTCGGAGGCGGGGAGTCTCTTTTACATGCAGATTTCATCCGGGCTTTCAGGCAGGTATGCGGACCGGACTGGACGTTGACGGCAGAAACTTCCCTCAATGTCCCGCAAAGCAGCCTGCAAAAGGTTCTGGATGTTCTGGACGCTTTTATCGTCGATATCAAGGACTTAAATCCTTCCATTTACAAAGCCTATACGGGTAAAACCGTAGACACGGTAGTGGAAAACCTGCGTTTACTGGCAGAAAGCTTTCCGCCGGAGCGCGTTATCGTCCGCGTACCCTCCATTCCCGGACATAATACGGAGGAGGATATCTCCTCCTCCGTAACAATATTAAAAGATATGGGCTTTACACAGATTGATACTTTTCCTTACATTGTAAGGAAACGGTAAACACGGTTTCTTCCCAGAAGATACCTGTCCCCGCCGTTTTCCACAATGACATAGGCATCTTTCGGGACCTCTTCCATTCTGATAATCTCCCCGCATTTGAATCCGTAAAGCCTGTCGTCCACTGTCCAGAGTATCCCGCTTTCGTCAAGATAGCCGCCATACTGTCCTTTCCTGCCTGCCGCCCTGCCATTGTACAGGTTGCCGCCGGCTGATACATCAAATAAAAATGGCCTTCTCGCGCTGTCATTCATCATCACAAACGGTTGTTTTACGATTGCTTCCTGCAAAAGCAGGCTTCTTGCAATATCAATACTGCCATCCAGCGCCGTCTTGCCGTCAGGCGCAAGATAGTAACCCTCAATGGGCTGTTCCACGATTTCCCGCAGCATTCCGTAATAGTCAAGATGCGCCGGTCTGAAAACCCTTTCCGGTCTGCATGCGTCCGCAGGCGTCTTTTGCAGTTCTACCATGGAATCATACGGGTATACAAGGGATACTGCATATGCCCTTTCCCCTCTCTTGTAAAACCATGAAAAGAACGGATGGAAATTGCTCGCATCATGGCTGGAATACGGCTGTCCGGGTACAGTCTTTTTCAATTCGGAGTAGTCCACTGCCACCAAAAGATGCCCCGTGGTATCGACTGCCAGTGCGGACGGTATAAAATGGGTGTCAAAGAAGGGCCTGGTTGTCCCTTTCTTTTTGTCATATTTGTAAATTCTCTTTCTTGTCTTGTCACACCAGTACAGATTGCCCTCATCGTCAAAAGCGGCTCCCTGGGCAAAGACGCAGCCATCCGCTATTATCTGGTAATTCCCTTCCGTACCTGCCGGTTTTGCCGTTCTTTCCCCGGTGACGCAAAGTCTGGCATATTCCGGTGATTTGCCATAGAAACCTGTTGTTTCATCCTGTAAAGTAAGGGTAAACACATACTGCATCTGCGCCTTATTGTGTACGTTGAGCAGACGGATATCCTTGCAGTCCCACAGCTTTATCCCCACCTCATAGGGTCTGTCCACTGCAACCACCCTGAACAGGAACAAGTTGGCAAACTCTATGTTTTCGCATAGAACCATCTCTATCGGCAGGCATTCCAAGCCTTCGCCTTTTTCCTCTTCCGTCTGGAATGCATAAAAATTCCAGTTTTTCACGTCATGCAGCCTTATTTCACTTCTGACATGATGCTCCAGTGAGATGGCATACATCCTTCCCGGCGTTTCCGTGTCCGTAATGGCGATTCCTGCTTCCGCATAGGGGCTGGCGCTCCAGATATCCTTGAAAATACCTCCGCCGCCGTCTGTAATCCATAAGCTGGGATACTGGTAATCCCAGATACGGTCCGGATTGTAGTCCGCCGTCCTGCTGGCATTGTACAGATAGCCGTAGGCATTGCGCCCATCCCTGAACATCAGTCCATGGCCTCCCACAAATTTTACGTCGTTCATATAGGAGGAGGCGTCCGCCATCCATTTGACGCCTGCCGCGCGGGGATTTTTTCCTGCGGTATCAATGCCGATACCGTTTAAATAAACGGTAATCCCTTTTGCCGTCTCCACTAATGCTTTCGGCGTGCCAAAACCCGCAAATGCAGGTTCATCATCCTCAATCACTATCTGTGTGGTAATCGGGCTCAGCCCGTACAGACAGCAGTTTCTGCGCAGATAAATTGTATCTGCAATTTTATAGATTCCTTGGGGAAAATACAGAATGTCCGCTTCATCTGCTGCCCGCTGAAGGGCTGCGGTGTCATCCGTCACACCGTCCCCTTTTGCCCCGTATTCCAGCACGGACACCCATCTCTCCATGGGCGGTACGGGGGGAATATCGCTTTCAGGCATACCTGTAAGCATCTCCAGCGGATGAATAGCCTGTACCGTACGGTGTCCTGCCTCGCTGTCGTCGTCAAGCATATAACCGTATGCATAGTCCTCCACCTCGTATACGGGATACTCAGGGCGAAGCACCCTCCCGCTCTCCGCATGTCTGATAAGGGACGGAACATTTGCGCACTGCAGCCTTCTGATATTCACCTGCGCTATTACGGCATCCGTCTGATAACAGGTGATGGCTTCTTTTTCTATATTTTCAAAGATGCAATCCTCCAGATACAGCTTTTCCCAGCTATTCGGCACATACACGTCAAATGCCTGCGGCGTATTGGAAATCAGCAGCCTGAATCCCGTAAAACCGGTCATGCCGCTTAAAACGGCTGCTTTCCTTTGTCCGTCAAACACGGAGTCCAGCAGGGCAAAGGGCCAGCCGGGAGAACACATGCGGCAGATGATACCATAGGAGCCTCCCATAAAGGTAAGGTCCTCCATTTCATTGCCCACATCAAACAAACCGGCAAGGGCGTCCCCCAGTTCAAAATGACAGTGGCTCACAAAACCGTGCTGGGCAAAGTGCGCCCTGATACAAACGGCGCCCCTGTTATTTTCTTCTACCCGAAAATCAATATTGCTTATGGCGCTGTAAAAAGTAGCTGCATTTGCATCCTTCGGTTTCCCGCTTTGCGTGTCCTTTTCCCCAATAAACCAGAACATATACTTTGCACCGGGATACCCTTCCATAAAGGCAGCCATCGGGTCCGCCTCCGCAGTATCCAAGTCTTGGTCAAATCCTTTTGTTCCTGCCGGCAGCACAAATACCGGCCTTGTTTTCCCATAACCAATCAGACGGACGGAAGGCGGAATTTTCACAGTGTCTTTCATACGGTACTCCCCTTCCGGAATATAGAGAATCCCATAACTCTGCTCCGCAACCAGCCTGTCAATAGCCGCCTGCAATACACCGCTCACATCATCCTTGTTTTCCGCAAGCTCCGGAAACGCTTCCTCAGTAAAAAAAATACCTAATGCATCCTGAAACTTCTCCTTGTAAACCGATTCTTTCCCATACCACATAGTTTTCCCATTCCTTTACAATTTTTTATGAAGCTGATGAGGAAATTATAGCATAAAAACGTTTTTTTTGCACGGGGAAAAGAGGGGTGAGTATCCGAAATTTGTGGTTTGTAAACATCCACCCCCTGTGCTATCTCTCCAGCAGTTAGAAATAGTTCATTCTTCATTCATTATCTTCCTTTTGTTTAGCGTATTTAATATTTTTTTGGTTGCTGTATTATCTGAATTATGCCAGAATATATAGAGAATACCAAATTGAGAGGTAAGCTATGGACGTAACGATACGAAAAATACAAAAACAGGAATATCCGTTACTGGATAATTTTCTATATGAAGCAATTTTTGTTCCAGAGGGTATCGAACCTCCACCCAAAACCATCATTACATCTCCCGAATTACAGGTTTATGTTGAGCGTTTCGAAGAATCCAAAGATGATTGGGGATTAGTAGCAGAGGTTGACGGTAAGATTGTCGGTGCTGTTTGGGTTCGCATTATGAACGATTACGGACATATAGATGATGAAACGCCCTCTCTGGCAATCTCTCTTTATAAAGAATACCGGGGCTTTGGCATCGGAACGGCTATGATGAAAGAAATTCTTACCCTGCTTAAATCATTTGGGTACAGTGGGGTTTCTCTTTCTGTTCAAAAAGTCAATTATGCGGCAAAGATGTATTTAAAGATTGGTTTTGAAATTGTAAGGGAGAATGAAGAAGAATATATTATGGTGTACCACCTATAACAAATTTATAAAAATTGGAGAAGGGACATGCCATTTATGAGAATCCGACCGTATATACCAAGCAAAGATTACGAATATGTATCAA